>VOFH01004327.1_pt1 | contig 564594 bp, 776 predicted proteins | sample 5384091 | NCBI WGS metagenome assembly VOFH01 (sample SAMN12384727, study PRJNA508395) | human gut metagenome | isolation source: healthy gut G | host: Homo sapiens
AATAGAAGAAGAACTAACCTGACAAGTCCCAAGAACAGCTTTAATGCTCCAAGAACAATTTTCAGCATCCACTTGAGTATCTGTAAAACAGCGGTTCCTACGGCTCCTGCAATTCTTCTCATAATAATCAATCTCCTTTCAACATCCATCCCATTGCCAATCCTGCAACATCTGAATCATTCATAACATCTTCTTCCGGCTGTTCTTCCATATCTTCCTGTGGGTTTGCAATCACTACCGGCTGGCTGTTCTTCACTCCCGCCAAAGCTCCCCCAAGTAAAGAAATGACCTCTTTTCTTGCCTCACTCATTGCAGAATACTCAATTTCCTTTTTTATCTTTTCTATCTCGTCCCTCGTTACAAACTGTTCATATCTCTTTTCCTCTTTGGAGGGAATATCATCCTCTCCATAGTGGTCAATATAAAACTCACAGGCTTCAATCAGGAACTGATTCTTTGACTTATATATCTTTGGATTAAGCCCCTTTATGACCTCATTGATTTTAGCGTGTTGAGGATTGAGCAGATTCAGTCGGAATGTGCTCTCCATAATATGCCTTCGTGCCATATGACTACCCCCTATGCAAGTCTCTTAGCAGTTTTCAGTCCCATAATGGCAAGCTGTTCATATCCTCTGGCATTTGCCTTTACATCAAGGATATAAGAGATATTCTTTGCTTCGTGATTGCTGAAATTCTTCATTACCACTGCCCCGCCACCTACAAATACAATCGGTGTAGTTTTAAGGTTATAACTAAACTCACGGATTGAGTTATATACCTTTTCAACAAAGTCCTCTATCTCAGCCTTGATAATCGCAAGGTATTCATCATCTATATCAGACCTGCCATATCGCATAATATTCTGGATTTCTGTTTCATCAACTTCCCCGTTGAGCTGTCTTACACACTGCTCATTGATAGAACGCATACAGGTAATAAGTCCTCTCGGCACGGTAACACACTTTGATTCGTCCGGTGACTTGTTAATCACGGGCATAATATCTATTGTCCAGCTACCGATATCAACAACCAGCGTTTTCTTTGCCATAGTCGGTATCTTGTCAACCACTGCCGCATAGCACTGTGGGAATACCGCCACATCGTCAATCTCAATATGGTATGCTTCATTTTCATATCTGAAATCAACACGCTTATTCTTGGTCAGGTATTTAATAAAGTTATTTCTCTCTGCTCCAAATCGGGTAAGTGGAAGTCCTACTGCAAGAAATACCTTTGCATCTGACAATCCTCTTTTCTTCAATTCCTTTGCGACTGCTGCCAGTGTCAAAAGATAAAAGCTGTCATCTTCAACCTTTGTATCTTTCACTTCCTGCCTTACTGTTCCAATCTTGTAATACTTACCGTCGTACTCAAGAACATCTCCAAAAAGTGCCGGAGTAGTTGTAATCTCCTTTACCCCTGTGACAAATACCTGAGTTACGGTTTTCATCATTGACCAGCCGTGATCAATTCCTATTACTTCTAACTTGTTATTCATTTTTCTGTTCCTCCAAATCTTACTAATTTTGTTCATACAGCTACCCGTACCTTTCGGTTTGTGTTTCTATCCTATTTTCCTTGTCTCTGAAATATCTGCCAGCGATTTATATTCGATCACACTCTGCTCTTGCTTTCATAAGACAATACTTCCATATACAGCCACCTCTCTTTTTGCGAGATGACTTACATTCAGACCAAATCAGCTTCTTTTCTGCCATCTCCTGCTCATTTCCAATAAAAAAGGCAGGACAAACAGCCGGATACACTTTTCAGTGCAAAGCTAATTTAGTACTACCTAAAATTATTACTATTATTTCCCAGCCAAATAACATATTTGAGCATCGGAAATAAACGCGGCTCAATGATACTCGAAATGTCCTTTCATGTATCAGCGAAGAGATATTATCCTGATACGGCAGTTTCAATTCGTTGTCAAAAGTGAACACAAAACGAACCGCTAATTCCAATGCTCTTCGTGACAAAATAGCACACGTAGAAGGCGAAACAACCAAACTCTGTTCCGCTTCTTTGGCTTCCTTTGCAAATTCATCATAAATTCCGTTAAAAACTCAAAATTAGAACTCATATGCTTCCTCCCTTATTTTCCCAGCCCCACCACACCCATGTAAGTACAAGATCTGTTTGAGACTGTATCTGTTTTTTATTTTCACATCTGTATTTGATGCTTATATATTTGCAGCAAGTTTTTTATTACAAGTTTTGATTTGTTGACTTGGTTGACAAAGTCAGCAAATTGGTTTTGACTGTTAATATCAGGAATAAGAATATGTATTCTATTCATTGTAGAAAGTAACTGGGGCTGTGCAGAACCACTTGCAATCTTAGACTTAATATTAGCAATTTGCATTTTAAATTGTTCAATAAAAACACCTCATTTATTATTTCATGTTTCATACGTAAAATTACCATTCCTGAATTTATCCGAATATGTTCAAACGGAATTTTTTCCGTATAATAAGCCATATTGCCAATAGTTCCTCTTGTAGTTAATACAACATCTCCTCTACATAATTTTCCTTTGCGCAAAATTTCATCTTTCTGTTTTGTGATAAACATACATTTGTCAAAATTAAATCCAACATTTGTAACATTTTTTGCATTTAAAAAAGGCAGTATCCTTTTTCATTAAACTCTTCTTGCGTAGGATAATTTTTTACCTCTATCTCCATCTATAATCTCACATACATCAGTCATCGGAAGCATATTACTCTCCAAGGAATTACTAATTGGATCACCAAACATCTCGACAAATCGGGCTTGGATTAATTCGTCTAGTTTTTGTAACTGTTGCTTTCTCATAGAAATAACATTTGTAACTTTGTTAAGCTTTAAAACAATCTTCTCCTGATTGCAGACATCATATACAGGTATTTCATACTCAAGCCAGCGTTTAAGGTCAATACTTTTTCCCTGTCGACTTCCTCTTTTTACAAAACGTTTAAACATATCTTCATTTCTACACATTAAACAATACCTTAAATAGTCAGCATTTATATCTGAAATTTTATATGTATGATATGCTGGTGAAACTGAATATATAACGTCATCAGTCAGTATACCAATGTCTATCTGTCTAGACCCCATTCCCACGGTTAATGTATTTTTAAATATGATCTTATTTTTCGAGTAGTCTTTTGCCAATTCTTTAGAGTATATACTTTCCCTAGTCCTTATACCATATTTTCCAACCGCAACAGGTTTAAATTCATTTTTTCATTCTTCTGCTTATACTCTGTTATAAATTTCCTCAATTCAATACATTCTATGCCTTTCATTCCATCTTCCCATGCCGACTTTTTTAATTTCTTCTTGCATTTCGAACATATGTTTGATATTATATATTTAAGGTGTTACCATAAACGGTAGGCGGTTAGCCTCTTCCAGAGAGTTTTAGCTCTGTTTACATAGAAATCCCTTTGGGGAAATCCATCGGAGGAGGTACGTGCTCATGCTCACGATTGAAGGATTCATAGCTGTTATCAGCCTGTGCCTGACGTGTTTTAGTCTTGGCTATTCTTTCGGTACGAGAGATAGCAGGACACAAAATGACCGCCCCTAGTTCTGGCAAACTGAGCGGTCATTTTTTTACCAATCTTTTTATCAGGCTAACCGTCTATCGGTAGCACCTTTCTAACTATTATAATAGCATCTGACCGCTTTTATGTCAATCCAATATTCTGTTCTGCAAGATCACTACAAATTAAAATTTGTCTAAGCCATGTATTTCTGATGAGAAGATTTAACATTGCTTTGATTTACCATAGCATATTGCATCGTCGTATCAATTTGAGAATGCCCCAAAATTCGCTGTACCTGTTCTATCGGCATGCCTTTATCAATTGCCCTGGTAGCCATCGTCCGCCTAAATTTATGAGGATGAATCCTATCCAGTTCCAGACTTCGTCCAAGCTGCCTGAGCCGTATCTCCACACCACTTATTTTCAAGCGATCATGCGGAGAATCTAATGTTACAAATAATGCTGAATTTTGGTCGTTTCTACTTAATATGTACTCCTTTAAATGCACTTTGGCTTTCGCATCAAAATATACCTTTCTCTCCTTGTCTCCTTTTCCATAGACAACACATTCTCTGCCTTCCAGATCAATATCATCAATATTCAGATTGACTAATTCCCCAACTCTTATTCCTGTAGAATACAATAAATCAATCATTGCCAAATCACGAATTTCTTTACAATTATCACGAAGTTTTTCTATTCCTTCATCGGTGATAACATTTTTCACCACCGTCTTCGTTTTAATTTTGTGGATTCTTCTCATCGGGCTTTTCAGAATATAATCCTCTTCTTCCAACCACGAAAAGAAACTCGATATATTTCTACGAATGTTGTCAATTGTAACATTTGAACATCCATTTATCTTTTGATAATCCGCTAAATAAGCGCGTATTTCTTCCGTTGTAATTTTTCTAACTTCCGTATCTGTCTGTTTAAGCAAATGTTCAACCGTAACGGCATAATATTGAATTGTGCGTTCCGAACACCCCTCAATCTTCTTGGCATCTAAAAACATTTTCAAAAATTCTTCATTTGTGATGTGTTTTTTTTATCTAATTCATTTTCTGAAAATGTTTTCAGAACTACTTCCTGCAGTTTTTTCATCTGAGGAATTGACAGATATGCTGACATCTCATTAAGTATTGTTACAATTTTTTTCTTCCATGTTGGTATACGCCTTTCAAGTGTACCAACATCCTGCAACCAATAAAATGTAAAATATTCAAACAGTTTTCCCACTGATAATTACCTATTTTAGCCAAAATATTGTTGCATTAATGAATCAAACAATAATTGTGTTTTTTCAAGTGCTTGTTGAATTTCAACTTTTGATTTGTTGACTTGGTTGACAAAAGTTACAAACTCGTCTTGAAGCTCCTTCTTTGGCACTATAATCTTCAGTTCACTAAGAATCTTTAAATTAATATTCTTTTGCGCTGATTCAGGTGCTTGTGCCTCAAGTATAGATTGGAAAAAAGTAAACCAGTAATGAACAAAAACATTATTTGTCTTTTCGTTAGCTATAAACCCCACAACACTATCTGGAAAACACGCATCAAATGCTAGAATTGCCGTTTTCGCTATGGTTGCTGCAATAGTAATACAAAGTGTTCCTTTCTTCCACATTTTGCTTTGTTTTAACCCTAATTCCGAATAGGTATTAGTATAGGATGTAATATACAGTTCAGAAGTCGCAACATCACCTGTTTGAATCAGTGGATACCTTCCACCTAACAAGTTTGAATCATTTCGTGGTCGATGTTTTGATACCCCTCTCCCAAATTCCCCTAATTCTGGAAGTGTTGCTTCCGGTAAGTCATGCGAATTACAGACTGGGTCACCAAACATCTCGACAAATCGGGCTTGAATTAATTCGTCTAGTTTTTGAAGTTGCTTTTTTCTGCCACTTATAATTTTAGAAGTCTTTTCTAATCTCTCCGCAATTTCTTTTTGTCTCACAAATGAGGGAAATGGAATTTTTGTATTGTCAAAGTCCTTTTTATTACATGCTTCATTGTTGCACCATGTGATTTTCTAGAAAGTTCTTCCAGTTTATACTTAACAGCATAAACAAAATATTTTTTGCTAACATCTACTTCCTTATCAAATACAACTTTGAAAATATGCTGATTTAAAAGTGCTTTTCCACGTTCCCATTCATACACTCCTAAACTTGCAGACCACGATATAAGAATATCACCATTGTTAATTTCAATCTTTTTAGGATAGTCACCATCATAAAATCCTAAATCATATGTATTTCCAGTTAAATCCTGAATTCTTATTATGGGCAATCCATAATCTCCTCTATCATCTGGCTTAAAAGCATATCCATTTACATACGTGGCAATATCACCAAGTTTCACCATATTCATTCCATCTTCATGCCGACTTTTTTTAATTTCTTCTTGCATTTCGAACATATGTTTGATATAATATATTTAAGGTGTTACCATAAACGGTAGGCGGTTAGCCTCTTCCAGAGAGTTTTAGCTCTGTTTACATAGAAATCCCTTTGGGGAAATCCATCGGAGGAGGTACGTGCTCATGCTCACGATCGAAGGATTCATAGCTGTTATCAGCCTGTGCCTGACTTGTTTTAGTCTTGGCTATTCTTTCGGCACGAGCGATAGCAGGACACAAAAATGACCGCCCCTAGTCTGGAAAACTGAGCGGTCATTTTTGACTTACTGATTTTATCAGGCTAACCGTCTATCGGTAGCACCTTTCTAACTATTATAATAGCATCTGACCGCTTTTATGTCAATCCAATATTCTGTTCTGCAAGATCACTACAAATTAAAATTTGTCGGTTTCTCCTTTCGCGATTTTTTTACCACCTGATAGTCACTCCATCAGGTGGCTGTCCTTGGCTTCAATCACTTGAAGCGCCTATTTTCTATAAGTTCAGTAACTTTTTCAATTCAGCCATTTCTGTCTGAATCGTATTTTCAATTTCCTCGATTTCACTAATAATTTCTTCCGTAGGTGGATACTCCACTGCCTCGTATACAATTTCTTTGTACTTGTTAATCGACAAGTCGTAATCATTGTTTACAATTTCATCCAAATCTACCATGAAGCTTTGCTCTGTTCGTTTACGCTCTGCTTCCTTGTCAAGATTATTGTAACGTTCAATGATATCCGGGATATCATTTTCAGCTACTTCCTGCCGCTTATCATCCAAACTAAGTCCGTCTGCTTTCATATCGTAAAACCATACTTTATCAGTTCCACCACTTCCTGTTTTTGTAAAAACCAAAATCGCTGTAGAGACACCGGCATAAGGTTTAAACACTCCACTTGGCATGGATATTACAGCATCCAGCTTATTATTTTCCAATATTTCCTTTCGTATCTGTTTATGTGCTTTACTAGCCCCAAACAAAACTCCGTCTGGTACAATAACTGCAGCTCGTCCTCCCTTTTTCAAAATCCGAAGGAACAACGCAAGAAATAAAAGCTCCGTCTTTTTCGTCTTAGCAACTTTCAGCAAATCTGCAGAAACCGCTTCATAATCAAGACTTCCTTTAAATGGCGGATTGGCAAGTACCAATGTATATTTTTCTTCATCCGTATTCTGTTCTGAAAGGCTGTCCCGGTAAGATATATTGGGGTTATCCACTCCATGCAAAAGCATATTCATCGCACCGATTCGAAGCATCGTTCGATCCATATCATTTCCAAAGAACATTGAATTATGAAAATGTTCCAATGCTTTTGCATCAAGAAACATCTCACCATGATGATCTCTCAGATATTGCTGGGCTTCTATCAGAAATCCCGCACTTCCCATCGCTGGGTCTATAATAATATCGCCCGGTTCCGGCTTCACCAACTCAACCATCATTTTAATGATGTGACGCGGAGTACGAAATTGTCCATTTGTTCCTGCCGTCGCTACTTTAGAAAGTAAATGCTCGTACAAGTCTCCCTTCGTGTCCGCATCTCCCAATTCAAGCTGATCTATCCCATCCACAATCTTCGTAAGCATTGCAGGTGTCGGAATTTTAAATATGGCATCTCCCATGTAGCGAGCATACGCGGAATCTCCATCTTGATGAAGATTTTTAATAAATGGAAATACACCATTCAATACAACGTCATACATTTCTTCTGCTGAGCCTAAGTTTTTAAATTTCGACCAACGGTACTTTTGACAATCTCCCGGAAACATCGATTCATAGGTTATTCCTAAAAAATTTGCTTCACTTTCTTTTGTCGTCTCCACATCATCCAGCTGCTTGATAAATAAAAGATACGTAAATTGTTCTATGACGTCCAGGGGATTGGTTATAGCACCCGTCCAAAAGGTCTCCCATATTCTGTCAACTTTATTCTTCAGTTCTCCTGTAATCATTTTCTTTTATCCTTTCCTCCCGATATATAATTTTATTGTACCATATGAACCAAATTTCTGTAAATAGTTTAATTTACCAATCTACTTCTTCGTCCTCATCTATCGCATCGTCCACTCCATCTGCATAATCCGAATCACTATTATACCGGTCATCGTCATAATCGCCATCCTCATACACATCCTCATATCCTTTGTCGTAGGATTCATAAGGATTCGAATACGATTTTTGGTCTTGGACGAACCCGAGTAACTCGATTTGTTCGAATACGAACTGCTCGAGCTCGAATCGTAATGATATGGTTTTTTCGTCGAAGACGGTCTTGTCGCACTTGTAGAATAGGTACTTGATGAATAACTCGAAGATTCTGTCGATTCCGACTGTTCTCTTTCTTCTCCTTCTTTATCTGCCTCTTCCTGGTGTTTCTTGCAATATAAACTATCTTCTGAAAACCGTTTTTCATGGCAGTCACTTGCCCAGCATTCTCCATACCCCCATATATGCTCGCTTACATAGTCCGGTACATTTCTGGCTGCTATGACAATAAATGCCAAAACCAAAAGTGCTAAAATCTCATACTTTGGTGTGTTGCCCTTCTTCATGATAACCGCCTCCTAATTGTTTCATTCTTAATTTTTTACTCGTAACTATTCAGGATCCAATGTATGGAAATCAATGAATCGTCGTGCTTGCACGTAAGAGACTTTGATTTCCATACATTGAGATCCTAATAGAACTCCCCTCCACATATGAGCATTTTTAGCCTTGTCAAAGGCGAGAAAAGAACACGAAATGTTCGAAATGCGAATGTGGAGGAGGGGCGTCCTGAATAGTTACTTTTACTCTAAGTTTTTCTTATGTGTCCATTATATCATAGAATGGTGTCCCAAAGTATGGACTTGCTAAAAGCTGCCTTGAAAAATTTTCAAAAAATTTTTCAAGGCAGCTTAACTGTTCCCATCTTAATTCATTTACAGTTTCTTCATTAACTCACAAATGCGTTCTTCCGTCTCCTCACATTCATCTGCAATCTGTGCTACAGATTTGCCTTTGGCAAGTTTTTTAGAGATTTGTGCAAGCAGATTAATTTCCGCTCCTTCCAGGCGGCCTTCTGCATGACCTTCGACAAGCGCAGCCTCGCGAGCACGCTCGCTGGCCTCTCTCACTTCGAGTTGAATTTTTTGCTCTAGTGTCACGAAATTATCCCTCCATTCATCATTGCTCTTCACTTCTTCTACTTTTCGTTCGAGACTTTTCGTAAACTCATCGGTTGGCACCGAAGTCTCCAGATAATCCAGGAGATTTCGAAGTTTCTCCGACAATCCATCACGTTTTCCGTGCAGATTAACAAAAATGGTTTTCTCTTTTCGTCCAAACAAATCGTCGGATCTTCATTGCATCTCATTTCAAACGTATACACACTTTGATCTTTGTGAAAAAGGTCAAAATCACACAAAAAGATCACGATCGACTGTTTTAGCTCCTCGTACGTCTCTCCTGTCGCAATCTGATGACCATCCATCTCACAATGATAATATCGACTTCGAGGCACCAATTCTCTTGTTTTCGTAAGCTGCATCTCAATGTCGTACATATTTCCTTTGTCATCTTCAGCATAGATATCCAGTCTCGTTCCCTTTTGAAAAATGTTATTTTGGATTGCTTTCTGATTCAGCACAACCTTAAGTTTCACAATGTGCATTTCCAGAATACGCTGCAGCAATTCCCTGCAGTCCTCTTCATCCAGAAAAACAGTACAAAAGACAACATCATTCTTAATCTGGATCTTCTCCAGCCATTTTTGGTCTTTAACCAAATCTTTTCTTACCATACACCCTCCATTTCCGGGAGGCTTCTGAAATCCGCCTCCTGCATCTCATTCTGTTTTCTATGGGAACATCAGCAGTTTGGCTCTTTTCATTTATGTAAGAAAATAGATATCCTTGAAATGATAGATTTTCTGCTTACCGTTAGTGTAACATAGTCCACTAGTTTTTGCAAGTACATTTTTCCCTTTTCCCCACCTTTACATTCTCCCTCCCCATGTTATAATATCCTTAATAAAAGGGGGTGTCCTTATGGAGATAAGCGATGGAATGGATATCGCGTCATACGCGATGATGAACTCACAACTGCAGATCAGTCAGGGTGTCGGCACGCAGGTGTTGAAAAGACGATGGATCTACAGGAAGCACAGGGCATTCAGCTCGTGCAGATGATGGAAGTCGGTAAAGTCGGACAAAAATCGACATCCGGGACTTGGAAAAAAAATAAAAATAAGGGACATCCGCTTTTTTATTTCGTTATACCAGATGCGGTTCAATCTTTGCAAGAAGCTCGTCTTTGGACATCGCTCCGACCGCTTTCGTCACCACTTCTCCTCCTTTAAAAAGGAAAAATGCCGGAACACTTTGTGGTTCCATATTTTCATCGCAGTTGACTTTGCCGACGGTTTGGGCTGCTCAATGATCGGTGACATCATGCTCGCATGGTTATGCCCAAAAATGTTGTCGGTCATCCGTTAAGGCATCAATGAATGGCGCATAACAGTAGCCGTATTGTTATATGTTGTCGGTCATCCGTTAAGGCATCGCATAACAGTAGCCCGTAACTTATCTCTTCCAAAGTCGACTCGATTTTGCCGGATGACCAGTCACTGTCAATCTTATAACTATAAATCATCAGGAGGTACTTTTATTGTCGTTTAAAATTCTTAAAAATAACTGCTGCGGACTTGATGTCCACAAAACCTGGATCTATGCCTGTATCGGCATTACGGATTCCTTTAAACGTACAGAGTATAAACAAGCCCGCTTCTCTTCCTTTACCAAAGGATTGCAGGAATTGTGTCTTTGGCTTGCTAAATACAATTGTATTGATGTTTGTATGGAATCTACCGGTAAGTATTGGATCCCTGTTTTTAATGTCTTAGAGAAAAATAACATCTTTGTTACTCTTTCTCACCCCAAATATACCAAGCCTCAAAAAAGCAACAAGACGGATCGCAAGGATGCCAAGTGGATCTGTGATCTATATATGTGTGGAATGGTAAAACCTTCCTTTATTCCACCTGCTGACATCCGTCAATTAAGAGATTTAGTAAGATACCGTTTCAAACTCACTTGTATGATTACCGGTGAGAAGAACCGTGCTCATAACTGTCTTACTGTATCAAACTTAAAATTGGATGATGTCTTTTCTGATATATTTGGCAAATCATCTCGTTCCATTACGGAACAGATCTTACAACACCAGGGGAAGTTTTTGATGTAGCACCTTTTGTGGATAGCAGATGCAAAACTCCTATCGTGGAAATTCAAGCCGCTGTTGATGGTGCTATCTCACCGGAGCAGGCTGTCAAACTTCGTCAGTGTCTTGAACATATCGACGAATTAGAAAAGCATAAATCAGAAATAGAACGGGAAATCTTTCGTCTCAGCCAAAAGTACGAAAGTGTCCTTGATCTTATTCGAACCATACCAGGATTCGATAAGAATCCATTAACTGCAATCCAAGTCCTTTCTGAAATCGGTAGTGATATGTCTGTATTCCCCACAGCCAAAAACCTCGTTTCATGGGCCGGATGTTGTCCTCGTAACGACCAGAGCAGTCGCAAGATCAAGTCCACTAGAATTTCCCGTGCTGGTTCTTATTTTAAACCAGTTTTGGTGCAAATTGCAAATGCTTTAATCAAATCGAAGAAACATCCTGAATTTACCACACGATATCGTCGTATAAAAGCACGCCGTGGTCACAAGAAAGCTATCATTGCCATCTGTCGTATGATCCTGACCGCTATCTGGCACATACTTACAGATTTAAAGCCTTATACACCGGAAGGTTTTCTTGAATCACGTCCTGTGAATAAAGAAAAAGTTCTGACCATTTCACAGGCACTTAATCTGATCAAACAACGAGGCTACATTATCAAGGATGATGTGGGTCCTGTTACCTGATTAGGTGTTGCGTCTATATTTACTTTTTAAACCAGCTGTTTAGGTGGTTTATTTGCTATGTCCTTTGTTTCTTGGGTGTCTAAAATTTCTTTTTTTTTCGAGGTAGGTATCATAAAGCACACCTCCGCGGATCTGTATGGCGATTTCCTCGCCGCGCGGACAATAGCCATTGAGAACGGCCGCTACGGTACTGGCACAAGTTCCGGTGCCACAGGATATCGTCTCCCCGGCTCCGCGCTCCCAGACACGCATTTTCAATGTATGTTCATCGATCACTTCGACAAACTCCGTATTGATGCGGTCAGGAAAAAGAGGATGATGTTCAAATTCAGGTCCTGTTTTTTCCAGATCAAGAGTATCGATTCCCTCGGTAAATACGACACAATGCGGATTTCCCATGGACACGCAGGTGACGGTATATGGCTTATCTCCGACCATGATTTCCTGAGAAATAAACGTATCACCTTCTGCTTTTACCGGAATTTTTTCGGATCAAGGATTGCTTTTCCCATGTTGACTTTCGCATAGGCAGCCTTTCCATTTTCCACCGTCAGATCAATGGTTTTGATGCCGCTTTTTGTCTCGATCGTCATATGCTCTTTTTTCGCAATATCGTGATCGTAAGCATATTTGGCCACACAGCGGATGCCATTCCCACACATCGCGCCTTCCGTTCCGTCTGCATTGTACATGATCATGCGGCAGTCTGCCACATCCGACGGAGCGATGGCGATCAAACCATCCGAACCGATTCCAAAATGGCGGTCACTTACACGAATCGCCGCGTCCGAAATATCCGAGATTGTCTCTTCAAACAAATTTACATAAACGTAATCATTTCCAATACCATGCATTTTTGTAAATTTCATACTCGTCCCTCCAATTCTTCCACTTGAATCCTTACATTGCAGTTAGACATGTGCGCCGCATTCACTTCCAATGCGTACTCGAGTTCCACATGAAATCCATTGTCAAGCTTCCGGTGTTCCAGCCGGTCCGTGTGAATTACGATTTCCAGTTCCCCGAAAGGTGTGGAATAATACGTAAGCATGTCCTGATTTTTTACAAATACCATATGCGTCCGCGTACCACCTTCTTTCAGAATTTCCACCTGTCCGTCCCGAATTTTAAGCTGGCTCGCACCATCTCACAGTCTTCGCCCTCGACATCATCCATTGCTTCCTCGTATTTTACGATTGTTTCGCCGTTTTCTTCATACATTTCTCCAAAAGAGATCACTTCCAGCGAATCCGTCGTGCCATTTTCATGCAGTCCGGCAATCGATATCTTTACATCTTTCTTCATGACTTTATCTTTCCCTTCGTTTCGCCAAATTATTATCGTTCGTAAGCAGTTTCTACGATACGATCGATCAATTCCGTGATGGAAAGTCCCATATCTGCCCAAAGCATCGGATACATGCTGATATTGGTAAATCCTGGAAGCGTGTTAATTTCATTAAACACTACATCATTCGTTTCATTTTCAATAAAGAAATCTACACGTGACAGACTGAATCCGCTTACCGCTTTAAAAATAGCTACGGCATCTTCGCGTACTTTGTCTTTCGATGCCTGTGGCACGGTGTCCGGATCAATGACTGTTTTGGATTCGGAATTATTGTATTTGGCATCGTAATCATAAAATTCTGCCGCTGCCACAACTTCTCCGACTTTCGATGCTTTTGGATCACGTCCGCCGAGAACCGCACATTCTACTTCATGTCCGCAGATCATTTCTTCGATCAAAACACGGGTGTCATGTTTTTGGCAAGTTCCACTGCTGCCTTTAATTCCTCACGGTTTTCCGCTTTGCTGACACCACAGGAAGAACCGGCATTCGAAGGTTTTACAAAAACCGGATATCCCAGTTTTTCCTCTACCTCTGCGACCGTGTGATCAAGTTCACTCAGATCCGGCGCAATGTCTGCGACAAATTTCGCCTGGCGGATTCCCAGTTTCTCCACAAAAATCTTCGTGGAAATTTTATCCATACTTACCGAAGAAGAGAGCACACCGCATCCGACATACGGAATGCCTGACATTTCAAACACGCCCTGAATCGTACCGTCTTCTCCAAATTTTCCATGAAGGACGGGAAAGATCACATCGATTTTCTGACGTTCATAATGTCCCTCGTCATCACATACATAAATCCCGGAGTTTATAGCATCCGGCGAAATAATAGCGGCCTTTTTGCCATTATACCAGCTGCCATCCTCGATTGCTGTCGCGTCCGGCACATAGATCCAATGTCCTTCCTTCGTAATTCCGATCAAATGTATCTCATATTTTTCCGGCGAAAATCCCTTGATAACATTGAGCACAGAGTGACATGACACTTCGTGTTCCGAAGATTTTCCACCAAAAATTACTGCAACCTGCTTTTTCATATCTATCCATTCCTTTCGATATTTACCTCAAACTCTCGCTTTTATTGTACTATGAATTGTCCGAAACTACAAGGGGAAAATTTCTCACAAAAAGGAATCCTTTTTCTACTTCTTTCGGAGTATTTTCCGGCAGCAAAGCAATGTGTACACCGAGGGAACCAGCAAAAATAAATTGACAAAATCCGTGATTTCCCACACAAATCCAAGCGGCATCACCGCGCCGGCAAAGATCATGATGACGTAAATGTATTGATAGGTGCGGGTCAGCTGCTTCCCGCCCAGAAATTCTGCCGCCACTTTGCCAAAAAGAGACCACCCAATCAGGGTAGCGACCGCAAAAAGCAACGGTTGCCACGCCGATAATCTCCGTGCCGCCTAACGGAAGTTCGGCAAATGCTTCTTTACCAAAAAGTCCGCTCGCCATCCCGCTTTTCGCGATGGCATGTTTTGCCTGATAGATGACAACGACAATTCCTGTCACCGCACACAAAACGACCGTGTCCCAAAAAGTCGCCGTCATGGAAATCAATCCCTGCTCCTCCGGCGAAATCTTTTCTTCTCCGCAAGCCGCCGCGATTCCGGAAGTTCCCAGTCCTGCCTCATTGGTAAAAAGTCCTCTTGCCACTCCGTACCGAACCGCTGCCCCTACCGTGTAGCCGAGTCCGCCAGCCGCGGCACACCGCGGTGAAAAAGGCGGAAGTTACAATCTGCCGGATTGCCGCCGGGAAATAGCCGATATGCAGCACAAGATAAAACAGACATCCCGCCACAAAAAGAAGTGCCATCGCCGGCACGATCATCATACTCGCTTTTTCGATCCATTTTACTCCCTGCAGGATAACCAGTCCCACCGTCAATGCCACGATAATTCCCACAAGCCATTTCGGCACTTCCCAGATACCCCGGCACGTTTCTGAAATCGCATTGGACTGTGTGGTGCATCCGGCAAAATAGGCTGAAAAGCAGATAAAAAAGCTGTAAAAGATGCCAATTTTTTCTTCCCGAGCGCATTTTTCAATACATACATCATTCCACCGACCGGTTCTCTACCCTGCGTTTCCCGGTACGTGCAGCACAACGTCGTCTCCGCATATGTGGTCGCCATCCCGAGCACGCCGGTGAGCCAGCACCAAAACACCGCCCCGGGTCCTCCGAGACTGACTGCAGTCGAAACTCCGATAATATTACCGGTTCCAAGCGTCGCCGCCAATGTCGTTGTGAGAGTTCCAAATGAACTCATTCCCTTCTTTTCCGTTCCGGTTCCACGAAGTGACAAGCGGATCCCGGTTCCCAGTTTTCTCTGTACCACTCCCGTGTAGATTGTAAAATAGACATGAATGCCAAATAAAAAGAATTAGAACCGGACCGCCAAACAGCCATCCATTGACCGCCTGAATCACCTGCATCGCCACATACCATCGTTTGTCATTTGTAAAAAATATGCGGGACGTGAGAAAAAAAGAACGGTGGAATTCTTGATTTTCTTTCAAAAATTGTGTATACTTCAAATCATAAATTTATGAAAGGATCTTTCCGATGAAACATTTAAAATACACTTTAGCGCTGCTTCTCTGCAGCAGCATATTGGCACAAACCCTTGCACCACAAGCGCAGGCAATCTCGATTTCCGAGGCATTTGCCACCCCGGCGCCTTCCTCTTCGTCTTCGAGGTCCTCTACGATCAATGAGGCGACCGGAAAAGGAAAAGGCGTATCTTACACGATAGACGGGCAGACCTACCGCTATACCGGGGAAAGCATCAACGTCGTGTACGAATCAAAAGCATTGAATTTGACACGGACACCTGCTGTCACGATCAATGGAACGGTTATGGTGCCTTTGAAAGAGGCCTTTGCCAAACAGGGCATCAAAGCAAGTTATCATTATTATAAGAAAATCAAAAAGATTAAAGTGACGAAAAACAATAAAATCGTTATCATGCATCTTGGCGATACGACGATGACGGTCAACCAGAAAAACAGCACACTCCCGCAGGCACCGATTTCTGTTACCTATGGAAAATCCAAGATTAAGACGATTTTGGTTCCCTTCCGCGAGATTGTCAAGGCGCTGGGAATCAATTATCTGTGGGACAAAGATCTGGGTGTCGCACAGTTGTCCAAACCGGTTTTGAATTTTGTCGGAAAACATTATTTCACACCGTACAACTGGAGTTTGAACACCTATGCAAGTATCCAGAAAAGCCGTGTCGGACGTGCCTCACTTGCCGAATTTAAGCGGCTGGTAAATTACAAAAACGATACGACGTATGGATTCCAATATCTGCGTCTCGACCAGTACCGCGAAGTGGATGAGAAAAAATTCATCTCGACATTTAACTATTTTATTAAGGATTCGTGTGAAAATAATGGGTCTTCTCCGACACGCAGTGTCTTGTACGGAAAAGGCGACGTGATGCTCGCTGCTGCGAAAAAGAAGGAATTGATCCGATGTATTTTGCCGCACAGACCTTTATCGAGTCCGCTTACGGACGCAGTTCACTTGCCCGCGGAAACCGCATCACAAAAGTAGCACTTCCGTCATACGCAAGACGCGGTGGCAAATTTATTACAAAAAACATTAAAAAGAGTGTCAAAGTTTACAACCTTTATGGAATAAAAGCATACGACAGCGACCCACGTGTGGGTGCGACATCGTATGCCTATTATCAGGGCTGGACTTCCGTGGACAAATCCATCTACGGAGCCGCCAAATTTATCCGTGAAAATTATTTTAAAGCCACACCAAAGCAGAATACCATTTTTAAATTCCGCTACAATCCAAGCAATCTGAGCCACCAATACGCGACAGATCCTTGGTACGCAGAAAAGATTGCACAGCGAATCATGCTTTTCAGTAACTGCTATTCGAAAAAGGCTTCATATACTTATGATTATCCGAAATTCCGTTAGATCAAACGTATCATTTTCCTTCTTTCGCCTGACCGGCAAAGAAGGAGACGATGGCCTCAGCGGAGGCTTCATTGATCTCCGGCAATTCTTTTTTAATTCGTCGACCGTCGCCTGACGGATGGCATCAAGCGATTCATAGCGGCGCATCAGTGCCTTTCGTCTGGCCGGACCGACCGTCGGAATGTCATCCAGAATGGAATGCACCTGCGCTTTTCCGCGGATCTGCCGATGGTATTCGATGGCAAAGCGGTGCGTCTCATCCTGTATTCTGGTAATCAAACGAAATCCCTGTCCATGTGTGTCGATAGGGATTTCCTTATTTTGGAAATAAAGTCCTCTTGTCCGGTGGTGGTCATCCTTTACCATACCGCACACTGGAATCGATATTTTCAATTTTCCCAAAACCTTTTCACAAATATTTACCTGTCCCTTACCACCATCCATAAAGATGACATCCGGGAACAGACGGAATGCGTCCGTCTCATCGAGATCTTCCCGCTTTCCATGAGTAAATCGTCTCGTCAAAAGTTCTTCCATCGAAGCATAATCATCCGGTCCGGTCACACTGCGAATGCGGAATTTGCGGTAGTCATTTTTCTTCGCGCGCCCATCCTCAAATACTACCATGGAACCGACTGTCTCAAATCCATTGATATTGGAAATATCGTAAGATTCGACGCGGTGCAGTCCGCTCATACCAAGCAGTTCCTGAATCTCTTCCATCGCACCAAGTGTCCTCGCACGCTCTCTCTTTAACTTCTCCGCGTCCTGCAAAAGAACCATTTTCGCATTTCGTTTGGCAAGATCCAAAAGCCGCTCTTTCGAACCACGTTTCGGATGTCGGAAAAAAACTTTGTGTCCACGTTTTCTTGACAGCCATTCCAAGATCGCCTCACTGTCTTCCGGTGCTTCTTCCGTCCACAATTCCCGCGGTATGTACGGCGTTCCGGCATACATCTGTTTGATAAAAGCACCAAGCACATGGTTGTCCTCTTCTTCCTGCACTCCCGTGAGATAATAATGTTCCCGTCCGATCAATTTTCCGCCGCGGATAAAGAATACCTGTACGACCGCCTCGTCCTGAAGCCGCGACATTGCAATAATATCACGGTCTTCGGCGTCCTCACTCGTAATCTTCTGCCGCTCGGTCACCTGTTTCACACTATGGATCAGATCCCGGTAAGCGGCCGCCTCTTCAAAATTCATTTCGGCGGAAGCCGCCATCATTTCTCTTCCAGATTTTGTAAAACGCCTTTTGTCTGTCCATTCAAAAACGCCAATGCTTTTTTCAAAATTTCTGCGGTATTCTTCTTTATCCACATTTCCCTGGCAGGGTGCCGGACATTGTCCCATCTGATGATACAGGCAAGGTCTTTCTTTTCCGATATCCCGCGGAAAACGTTTTTGACAATTTCTCAAATGAAACAATTTATTGAGCAGTTCGATCGTATCGCGGATCGCCGCTCCGCTTGTAAATGGTCCGAAATATTTTGCACCGTCGCGTTTCATCTGCCGCGCGAACACAAAACGCGGATAATCATCCTGAATCAACGCTTTCAAAAAAGGATAGCTTTTGCCATCCTTTAACATCGTATTGTATTTGGGGTTGTACTCTTTGATCAGATTGCACTCCAGCACCAGAGCTTCGAGTTCGCTGTCCGTCACAATATACTCAAACCATGCAATCTGCTCGATCATGCGCTCAATCTTCGGCGACACGTGGCGGCTTTTTGAAAATACTGCCGGACGCGGTTTTTCAGCACAACGGCTTTTCCCACATAGATAATGTGGTCATTTCGGTCGTGCATCAAATATACGCCGGGTTTTTCCGGAAGTTTTTAATTCTTCCGCCAGATCAAAATCTGCACGTTCCATCCACATTCAGCTCCTTTGTCAGTCATTTATAAACCGATGAATCACATCAACCAATCCATCTTCATCACAGTGAGGTGCCACATAATTGGCGCGGGCTCTCACTTCCTCCGCAGCATTTGCCATCGCCACACCAAGTCCGGCATATTCAATCATCGAAATATCATTAAATCCATCTCCACAGCAGATCATCTGATTTCTCGAAAACCCAAGTTTTTTCAATAATTTAGACAATCCATATGCCTTATCAATGCCAAGCGGCATCATTTCCACATAAAAATCTTCTGAACGATATACACTCAGCCGGCCTTCAAAAGCCTTTGCTGCCTTCGGTTCTACGTCTTTCATCCAGTCTGGGTCTCCGGTCAGAAGACATTTATTGACAGGATACGTCACTTCTTTTCCAAAATCTTCCACTACATGAATATCAATGTCGCATCCCTTGGCATCAATCTGAATGTATTGATCGGCATCATTTTCCGCAATAATATCGTTATCGTGATAGGTCATAATGCCCGTCTTTTCCCGCTTGGAAAATTCATAGATCTCCGGCACAATACCATCCGGCAGATTGATGTTGTAGATTACTTCGCCGGTTTTGGCATTGCTGATGCAGGCACCGTTGTAGGACACAATATACCCGCCAAATTCGTCAAGGCGGATCTTGCGCGCCGTCGGCATGATCCCTGCCGTACAGCGCCCGGACGCAATCGCCACACAGATGCCCTTTTCCTGAATCTTTACTATCTCATCAATGGTCTTCCGGGATATCGTCTTGTCCGTCCGCATCAGCGTCCCGTCCACATCCAGCACCAATACTTCGTATGCCATCGTCTTCTCCACTTTCTTGATTCTCTTCGTTTCCGGTTTCTTCCACTTCCGGTTCTTTATTTTCGTCTTCTTTCAACTTTGTTCCTGTCGCCTCTTCATAAATACGAACAAATTCTTTTCCGGTAAATGTCTCGCGCTCTACCAGATAAGCAGCCAGTTCATGAAGAACGTCTTTATTTTCTTCGATCAAATGATAGGCTCTTTCATAACATTGTTTCAAAAGTGCCATCACTTCTTCGTCTACTTCACTCTCCGTCTTTTCTCCGCAATTCATCACGGTACGGCCGTCAAGATAACGATTCTGAACGGATTCCAGTCCGATCAGACCAAATTTTCACTCATTCCGGACTGGGTTACCATCGCTCTGGCAATATTTGTCGCCTGCTCGATATCATTGGAAGCTCCCGTCGTCACGTCACCGAAAATAATTTCCTCTGCCGCACGGCCTCCGTATAATGTAACGATCTTAGAAATCAATTCTTCTTTTGTGCGGAGATATTTTTCTTCTTCCGGCACCTGCATGACATAACCAAGGGCTCCCATTGTACGAGGCACGATCGTAATTTTCTGTACCGGTTCCGCTTTTTTTCAAAAGGGTCGTCACAAGTGCATGGCCGACCTCGTGATAAGCAACAATCTTTTCTCTTCTTTTCCGAGAATACGATCTTTTTTCTCTTTACCGGCAAATACCACTTCGACCGCTTCAAAGAGATCTTTCTGGCTCACTACATTTCTTCCGTCTTTGACCGCCATAATGGCCGCCTCATTTACCATATTGGCAAGGTCGGCGCCTACGGCACCGGATGTTGCTAAGGCAATTTCTTCCAGATTTACCGTATCATCCATCAACACATCGTGAGAATGTACTTTCAATACATCAATTCTTCCCTTCAGATCCGGTCTGTCCACAATGACACGTCTGTCAAAACGTCCCGGACGAAGAAGTGCCTTATCCAGAACTTCCGGCCGGTTTGTCGCACCAAGAATGACGATTCCCTTGGAAGAATCAAATCCGTCCATCTCGGAAAGGAGCTGGTTCAATGTCTGCTCACGCTCATCATTGCCGCCGCCATAATGAGAATCTCGGCTCTTTCCGATGGCATCGATCTCATCAATAAAAATGATACATGGCGCCATCTGCTGTGCCTGCTTGAACAGGTCACGCACACGGGATGCGCCGACGCCAACAAACATTTCCACAAAATCCGAACCGGCCAGTGAAAAGAACGGCACTCCGGCTTCTCCGGCCACAGCCTTTGCAAGCAGTGTTTTACCGGTTCCCGGAGGTCCCACGAGCAATGCTCCCTTTGGCAGTTTCGCACCGATCTTGCGATATTTATCCGGATTTTTCAAAAAGTCAACCAGTTCATGCAGAGAATCTTTTGCCTCTTCTTCTCCTGCCACGTCTTTAAACGTAACACCGGTTTTCTTTTCCACATACATTTTTGCGGTAGATTTTCCAACCCCCATGATACCGCCGCCTCCGCCTCCGCGGGACATCATCCGCATCAGCAGCCAGAGTACGATCCACATTCCTGCAAATGGCAGAATGTATGCCAGCAAAAAACTCAGGATTCCGGAACTTGTATCATCAATTTTCGCTGAAAAATCAACATTGTATTTATTTAACATGTCCTGTACAAGCGCAGTGTCCTGTACATAACCGGTATAGTACGTTACCTCAAATACCGATTTCTGACTCTTTGGCTTAATATAAATGACATTGGAGTCAAAAGTAACCTCCGATACTTCGCCCGCTTTCAACATTTGGACAAATTTGGTATAGCTGATTTCTTTCCGCGTATTTTTCTCGATCTGTGAGTTCAAAAACAAAATGATCGTAAGGGCAAACAGCGCCGCCAATACGCAGATTATGATATTGGCTTTGTTCTTTTTTCGGACCACCCGGCCGATTTTTATTATCGTTTTCCATGTGCATTGGATTCCTTTCTTTTTTTCTTCAACTCTCTTTAGGATCTTTTTATTTAGTATAATAGATTTTTCCATATAAATCAATGGCATAGATGTGAAAGATTCGTGAAAAAAAGTTTACATTTTCCTATTGAATACGTTTCACAAACATAGTATAATATATAAGTATTTGAATTTTTCGTTATTCTATACCGCTTTTGTGCGGTTGGAACAGACAGAGGATAGAATGATACTGTCAAACGCAGTATCCGCCATAAGGCAGAAGGAGGAAACATGGCTGTAAAATATGTATTTGTAACAGGTGGTGTTGTGTCCGGTCTCGGAAAAGGTATCACTGCTGCATCATTAGGAAGACTTCTGAAAATGAGAGGTTACAGTGTCACGATGCAAAAATTTGATCCTTATATCAACATTGATCCTGGCACCATGAACCCAATTCAGCACGGCGAAGTATTCGTTACCGATGACGGTGCGGAAACCGACCTTGATTTGGGACACTATGAACGTTTTATCGACGAGAGTCTCACCAAACAAAGTAACGTCACAACCGGAAAAGTATACTGGTCCGTTCTCTCGAAAGAAAGACGCGGCGACTATGGTGGCGGTACCGTACAGGTGATTCCTCATATTACAAATGAACTGAAAAGCCGCTTTTACCGCAATGACGGCTGCGATGAGACACAGATTGCGATCATCGAAGTTGGTGGTACGGTTGGAGATATCGAAAGCCAGCCATTTTTAGAGGCAATTCGTCAATTCCAGCTGGATGTCGGACATGAAAATGCGATTTTGATCCATGTCACATTAATTCCGTATCTGAAGGCATCCGCGGAATTAAAAACAAAACCGACACAGAGCAGTGTTAAAGAACTTCAGGGAATGGGAATCCAGCCAAATATCATTGTTTGCCGTACTGAGATTCCTTTGGAAAAATCCATTAAAGACAAAATTTCCCTTTTCTGTAATGTACCAAGTTCTCAGGTTATCCAAAATCTGGATGTGGATAAATTATATGAAGTTCCGTTCGCTATGGAAGAAGAGCATCTTGCAGATATCGCCTGCAAATGCTTGAAACTTGACTGCCCGAAACCGGATCTTGCGGAATGGGAAAATATGGTTCATTCCATTAAAAATCTTTCAAACGATGTTACGGTTGCTTTGGTTGGAAAATATACCGCTCTCCACGATGCTTACATCAGTGTCGTAGAGGCCTTGAAACACGGTGGTTTTGCCCACAATGCCCAGGTAAATATCAAATGGATAAATTCGGAAGAAGTAACACCGGAAAATGTCGGTGAACTTCTTGGGGATGTCTGCGGAATCCTCGTTCCCGGCGGATTTGGTAACCGTGGTACCGAAGGTAAGATCACAGCGATCCAGTATGCCCGTGAAAACAAGATTCCTTTCTTAGGACTCTGCCTCGGTATGCAGCTTGCTATCGTTGAGTTTGCCCGCAATGTTGTCGGCTGGTCTGATGCACACAGTGCGGAACTTGATCCTGCTACCACTCATCCGGTCATTCACTTGATGCCTGAACAGGACGGCGTGGAAGATATCGGTGGTACGTTACGTCTTGGTTCTTATCCATGTACCTTGGACAAGGAAAGCAAAGCCTATGAATTGTATGGTTCCGAAACTATCACAGAACGTCATCGCCACCGTTATGAAGTAAACAACTACTACCGTGATGACCTGACAAAACATGGCATGAAATTATCCGGTCTTTCACCGGACGGACGCATCGTGGAAATGATGGAACTTCCGGATCACCCTTGGTTCATCGCCACACAGGCTCATCCGGAATTCAAGAGCCGTCCAAACCGCCCACATCCTTTATTCAAAGGCTTCGTCGGCGCAGCACTGGACTATAAAGAAAATAAATAATAGAAGATTTGTTGGGGCGGCTCGCAGAGCCGCCCTTTTTTGAGGAGGTAGCTACCGGCCTTGCTGACGATAGTCAGCAACTCTAATGCAGGTAGCGACCTGCCGCCGAGCGTATGCGAGGGGCGCTTCCTTTCTTATGCCGCCGACGACCTGCCGCCGAGCGTATGCGAGGGGCGCTTCCTTATTACCATGACATTACGGTCAAATCCTAGTTTTTTCTTCCATTTGTACCGTAATTTCGCCCCGCTATTTACCATATTTTTACATTTTTGAAGTTTTTACGGTATTTTAACTTGTTTTGCACAAAATAATACCGTAATAATTTCCATCTTCTTACAGTCATTTCCTGTTATTTACAGTTATTACGGTAAAACTGCATCCCATAAGACACTTTTTACCGTAATTCTTTTTTTTGTCCGCTCCCCTTATCTCATTTTTTTTCCGCAATCACAATCATAAAAAGTATCTTTGATAATTTGATCAATTACTTTTGTACTGATTGTGTAGCCGGAAGATTCCCGGGTATAAATGATATCAATCCCTGAACGGTAACCGTTTTTAATATACATTTCTTCTTTTTAAGCGCCCGCCGGCAATACTCCGGATCTCCCATAAGTCCCATGTGTTCCCACAAAATTTCCTTGCGTTTCTTCACATGCAGGCAGATAAAATCCGGGTGGACAACTCCCATTCCACGCAAATAAACAGGATGTTCATATCGGTAGGGTATCCCATTGCGATATAAACTGTCTGCGATGATTTTTTCTGATTTAGATCGTACTTGCTCTCCTCGTTCTGTAAAGATTTCCTGCGGATTGCTCGCCATATCCATGCCTTCAAAAATTACACTTTCCCATTCTTTTATGTACATTTCATCCGTTAGTACAAAAGGACTGACGGCCTTCTTTTGTTCCAACGGAAGTTTCTCATAAACTTCTTCCGGACAAGAGGCTGAAAATTGTTCCAGAAATTGATCGATACATTGTATCCGTTTTTTGATCATTGACAAAATCTTGCAATCATAATCCCTTTGCCAGATCTTCGCTAACTGTTTTCGCTCGTTCTTTCTTACATATTTTTTCGGATTCTTCCATTGTGATCCGGCTCGCGTATGTAATACTGTTCATATCCATTGCTCGCTGATCGATACAATTTTCCTTTTGGTGCCTCTGCCAAACTCATTTCTAACTGTGCTTTCCAAGAAAAAAGTTCCTCCTGCTTTTCTTTTAATTCATCCCTAATTTCATCGTACATTTAATCCATCCCTTCTTAAAATTTCAACTGTGGAAATTTTCTGTCGAAATGACAAAAGAAAAAGACTCACATTGTTTGTAAGTAACTATTCAGGACGCTCCACCTCCACATTCGCATTTCGAACACTTCGTGTTCTTTTCTCGCCTTTGACAAGGCTAAAAATGCTCATATGTGGAGGTGGAGCCCTATTAGATCTCAATGTATGGAAATCAAAGTCTCTTACGTGCAAGCACGACGATTCATTAATTTCCATACATTGATCCTGAATAGTTACATTTGTAAAAGTATAACATGAGTCTTTTATGAAAATCAAGTCAATTTTTAATCCAGTTTAGCAGTTTCTTGTATTCTTCCGGTGTCGGTTTATACGAAGAAAAGCAGCATCTTTCAAAAAGTTCTTCCACCCCCGTCTCTTCGAATGGTAGCTCGGAATCTCTTGCTGCCAGATAATGAAGCCGCTCTCCCGGCATTACCAAACCGGCATAAGCAGCATCCTTTTTCTCCCATCGCCGGCTCCGTATTTCAAGGTATATTAATAAATTTTTCGCCACATCTTCCGTATGCCACGAACGATATCGAAGTATACTCAAATACACTCGTTTTCCTGCAAAGAATAAAATAATAGCAACCGCCACAACAAGCGCAGCGACAGGCATTACACCAGACGAAATAAGCTCGGTTCCAAAATTTGAAAACGCTTCGCCAAGTTGAATCTGTGGGGAATCATCAATCAATTTTTAACAGACGACCAAAAATCACTATCTGTATTTTCAGACATATTTGTCGGTGTCGCATCCACGACCTGCCAGCCTGTATTAGGAAAATATGCTTCCACCCACGCATGTGCATTGGCATCCGTCAACTCCACTTCCATCACACCGGCTTTTCCAAGTGCCGAAGGTCCCTCGTAAAAGTCGTCATAATTTAAGTCCTCGCACAGTGTCCCTTTCAAAATATCACCATAACCGACAGCATAGCCCTCCACATAACGCGTGGCGATTCCCAGCCGGCGGAGAAGAAGTGCTGCCGCGGAGGCAAAGTGCATACAGACTCCTTTCTTATTATCCTCGAGGAAATAATTTACAAAATCTTCGCCTTCCGGAACTCTTCCCGGGCGGTAACTATAGGTATAATTGTCATGCAGATAGGTAATTACCGTGTTGACCACATTGGAATCCGTCCCATAATTTTTTCTCGGAACCAACCCCATATCGCGGATACAGTCATCTAACACCGTCGTATTTTCATCCGGAACCTGATGGTAAATATAAGAATCTGCATCTTGAATCACCGCTTCCTTGGTGAGGTTTGGATAAAAAGTAAATGTATTTTTTGTTCCGATCGGATTTGCGACATAAATCTTCTGACTTGAATTGGTATACTTTTTATAATCCTTAAATTTGGTAAAATAGGGATAATATACGTAGTCTGCATCCGCTCCTGCATTTTCTATTTCAATCTTTGCTTTTGCTTCCTGCTGTGGGTTCTTTTTTGTCTTTTCGCCAAAACATCGGCTTCTTCTTTCATGCTTTCGGTATAAAAATACTGCGTATGTCCGGCGATGCCTCCCAGCATCTGATAGCCATCCGTCCATTCATTTCCTTCATAATGAAGCCCGGTATACCCCTTTAAATAAAGAGGATCCGTTGTATAGGGTGCAAACCGGATCTTCAGATCGGTCTCATTATCCGGACGAAGCATTGAAAAATCGCCCAGGTTTCCGCCACGCATACCGCCTCGCGAAGCAGGAGGGGGAAAGAAACTCCAAAATCCCATCATAACAAAGCCGGAAACGGCACGTTCCGTACTTTTTTTATAAGAATTTTCATGGTAAATTTCACGATTTTTCTCCTCGGTAAATGCGAGACTAAAAACACCGGTCAAAACAACGGCGGCAAGCGCAGTCAGCCAAACGCCTTGATAAACACGAGCATTTTTTTCCACCTGATGGCGCCTTCCGTTTTTAACATATGAACTCCGAGAAATCCTCCACACAAGCAGAACACAAAAATAACTTTGGTTCCTGACGGAAATAAAGCGGAATGATATAGAACGGAACGCATATAAAAAGCGGCAATTTTAAATTCATATAATTGCTCAAAAAAAAAATGTTCAATGTCAGGATCAAAAATACCCCGACAAAAATAAATGTCATCGTGACAGAAAGATTTCGATCCTCTATCTGCTCCGCAAATTCCGTCCCGGTATTTAAGCCAAAATAAACCTCGCCACGCTGACGGATCACGTTAATAATCCCCGCGAAGCCACTATTTACATACACTTTAAATGTCAAAATTCCAAACACATAAAATATAAAAAACAGAATATATCCAAGATCTTTCCGGCTGCTTTTTTGAAAGGAAAACAGAAAGCTAAAATATACCGCGGATGCCAAAAGTACAAGGGCTGCGATCACATAATTACATTCTATTTCAAACGCTGACAAAAAGCCCCCAAAGGAACCAAAATGATAAAAAACATAATAATCCTTTGGGAAGGCAGGTAAGAAAACGCCGGGACTGCTGAGCGGTCCGCTCTTCTCCAAGTACAAGTCCGGTTACTAATTCCTTCGTCTTTTGTTCCTTTTTCTTGCGAAACCATGCCACTTTCTGTCACCTCACTTTCTATCGCTGCCACATCACAAGCATTTCCTCGCTCACTTTCAGATAATCCTGATCCGGCGCATTCATTCGAAATGCTTCGACAGCTTCTTCCTCTCCGCCTCCGGTATAAAAAATCTGCTCGAGAACTTCTTTCCAATCTTCTCTGGTATCTGCCGTTTTCTCATATAACTGCCGGCTCCTGCTCCCCCACCAATACACCGTTACGGGAATCCGGCTCTTTATCACCGAATTTCCCAGTTCGTACAAAAAACAGATTACTTCATCCGCTCTCTGCGGATTTCTGCGGTCCCACAAAAAACAATCTGCAGTTTCTGCGAAGACATCTGAAGTCTCTCTTTTACCATAAGTGCCTCTTTTTTTGCCGATAATTTCCAGTGGATATCTTTCAATGAATCGCCGGGTATGTATTCCCGTACTTGTCCAATTTCCGAAAAATCGCTTCCTTTTGCAGAACTTTCCGTCGATTCCGTCAAACCGGCCGCATAATCATTCTGCTCAAAATCCAATGTCTCCCCCTCGGAAGGCAGAATATAAATGTGTTCTGTCTGCCCGGCCTTTTGCGCTTTTCATGAAAAGAAAGAAGGTCTTCTATTCCAAATTGTTTCAATGTAATCTCAATATCCCCACAAAGTCCCGAGCTTAGCGGCATCTCGTACACTTCTTCTCCTTTGGCAGGAAGTGAGATCGTCACTGTTTTGTCTGTTTTCTGTTCAAAAAAACCGTTCCCAATCTCAAGATACAACGTGCAGCGTATCACAGGAAAAATACTTCTGTTTTTAACCCGGATACGTACCAAAAACTCCGTATTTTTGGTAAATTCAGCTGCGTGGAATTTCTATTTTCGGTTCTGTTTTAGGTATCACCAGCGGTACCATTGCCAGCGTAAACCCAAGAAACAGAATCATTGCCACGCCAAGCAGCAGATTAAAATAGCCGCCCAAATACCAATACATCAAGGCATTCAGGAAAAATATCACGATAAATTCAATCCAGTATTTTACTCTACGCATACCACTTTTGTTCCTTCAAAAACCTGTTTTAAAATATCAGAGACTTCCAATCCTTGTGCCTTTGCCTGCATATTGAGCTTGATACGGTGGGCAAGTACTTCCTGATAAATGTCCATCACATTCTCCGGCGTCACGTAATCGCGCCCTTTCATCACAGCCATTGCCTTCGCCATACGAAGAAGCGCAAGGCTTGCCCGCGGACTCGCTCCGAGACGCACCATCGGATGCTTTCTCGTATTTTCCGTCAGCCGAACAATATAATCATACCTTTCTTCGCTGACATAACTCTCTTCTGCCATATTTTGCAATTTTTTCCATTCTGCTAAGGTTACCACCGCCTGAATGCCGGAAAGTGATTTCGCACCATTGTTTTTCAAAATATCCACCGCATCCTGATGTTCCGGATATCCCATCGAAAGGCAGATCATAAAACGGTCGAGCTGCGATTCCGGAAGCATCTGCGTACCGGAAGAACCGATGGGATTTTCTGTCGCAATTACCGTAAACGGGGCTGGCAGATTATGGGTAATTCCATCCACCGTCACCTTTTCTTCCTCCATCGCCTCCAAAAGTGCTGACTAGGTTTTCGGCGAAGTCCGGTTGATTTCATCTGCCAGAAACAGATTGGCAAATACGGCACCTTCGCGGTATTCAAATTCTTTGGTCTTTTCATTGTACATGGAAAAGCCCACCAGATCACTAGGAAGCACATCCGGTGTAAATTGTACGCGTCGATACGTCAGATCTGTCGCTTTCGCAATCGCCATCGCTAACGTCGTTTTGCCGACTCCCGGGATATCCTCGAGCAATATATGACCGCCTGCAAGCATCGCACAAAGCACCTTTTCTACCACTTTTTTGTTTGCCCTTTACCACCTGATTGATCATTTCCTGCAGCGTCTGTATTTGTCCCGCCATCTGCCTGCTCCTTTCTTCTATTTGCCTGCTATTATTTTTTTCTATTTCTGCGTAGCGCACCTTTGGCCAGTCGGTCGAAGTGTGAATATTTAAAATACTGTTTGTCTCGTTCATTGCATTGTAATACCACATCGCCGCCTCTTCGTAGTCCTTCTTTTCATAAAAATATTCGCCAAGTTCATAACACATTTCAGAAGAACCTTCACTCAAAAAGATCTTTGAGGCACATCTTCAAAATCACTCCGCTGTCCCCCGCGAAGTCTTGCTGCCCGCACGACGATACAAGCTGCTTCTTTCACTTCATCGAGACTTCGTTCCGGCTCACATGCTGTCGCAGCAAAATAAGGTTCTGCCTGAATCACATCTTCATCACTTCCGGAAATATACAATTCCATTGCATACATATGATGCAGTCTCTTGGAAAGCCGCTGTCCTTTTTGAATCTGCTTTTGAAACACAGCAAAATCTCTGCTGCTGTGCACGCTTTCCGGCATATGCAAAATATCAATTTCACTGTCATAAACAACCGGATCCAGACTAACCATTTCATGCACCGGTTCGATCCACGTAAATTCCCGCTGGCGTTTGTATAATTTAGGCCGGTATTCCTCATCAAAATTATAAGCCGTTCCATTGGTCAGCTGATTGCAGTATCGCATCTGTACAATTTCTATTTAAGGGATCAGAACCTACTTTAATTCGGCTAGTTTTCGGTGATTGTCAGCGTCTATTACTTCATCTGCATCTGCCACATAAATATACTCTTTTGTCGCCTTGGAAAAAGAATAATTACGTGCCGCCGAAAAGTCATCGATCCATGCAAAATCATAAATTTTATCGGTGTATTTTTTGCTATTTCTTTTGTATTATCACTTGATCCGGTATCGACAATAATAATCTCATCCATAAGATCTGCAATGCTGTCAAGGCACCTTGCCAGCACTTTTTCCTCATTTTTACGATCATACACAAACTTATCGTTATCATCTGCTCACTCCTTACCTGTCCTTGTGTACCACACAATAATCGGTTACTACGATCTGCAGCGTCCGATTTCCGCCGTATTCATTGATGGAAGGATAATAGGCAAATCCTATATCAATTTCATTGGGCTGTTTCTGATACATTTTCTGCAATTCACTGTCTCCCCATATTTCACATACAAATTCTTCAAACACATCAATGTCGCCAAAATATACTGCCTTTATGACATACCCTTTTTCATTTGCCACTTTCATGCTCAGCACATTTCTATTTTTTCCAAGCCTCGACGCTTCCAGTATATGGAAATGTTGTTCTGCAAATACCGGCTTCGGATTTCCTACCCCGAATGGCTCCAGCGTCTGCAATTCTTCGATCAGCGGAATCGATATATACTGCACCGGCATCGCCACATCAATCCATAATTCCGGCACAAAATCGGCTTGTGTAAGTCCCGCCTCTGCATTCAACCGCCTCTCTAATTCCGGGAGATCTTTTTCATGCAGTGTCATTCCGGCTGCCATTTTGTGTCCACCAAAGCGAACCATGAGATCTTTACATGCCATCAATTTTTCAAACATATGATAGGACTCGATGGAACGCCCGGAACCTTTACAAGCCCGTCTCCTACAGGACAGAACACGATTACGGGGTGATGGTATTCTTCTTTTATCCTTCCCGCCACGATTCCCACAAGGCTTTCATGACAATCCGGCAAAAGCACAATATGTACCGGCTCATCTTCTTTTCCGCTTTCCTGCAATATCTCAAAAGCGCACTTTGCGGCCTCTTCTGTCATTTGCTTTCTGGTATCGTTGATGTCTTTTAATTGCCGCGCCATTTGCAATGCTTTTTCCTTATTGGTTTCCTCCAAAAGTTCAAACGCTCTCGTCACGGTATCAATTCGCCCCGCCGCATTAAATCAGGGACCGAGAATAAATCCGATATGGTACGCCGCAAGTTCTTTTCCACTTAATTCCTGCACTTCCAGCAAAGCGCGAAGTCCTGTATTTTTGTATGTTCCAATGCCCGCAGCCCGGATTTTACCAATCCACGGTTTTCGCCTTTTAATTCCATCACATCCGCAACGGTCGCGATTGCTGCATATTCGAGCAAGTCCTCACGCTAATCAGGCGAGATGGCCTCTTTTTCGTACAATGCACCGATCAGCTGAAATGCCACACCGGCACCGCACAGTCCTTTAAACGGATATCCACATTCCTCTTGCTTATGGTCTACGACAGCATCTGCCGGTGGCAGCTCTTCCTGCACTTCATGGTGGTCGGTAACAATGACTGTCATCCCTTTTTCTTTGGCATACCGGATTTCTTCATTGGCAGCGATTCCATTATCACAAGTAAGCAGGATCTCCGCGCCGGCCTCTGTCGCCTCATCCACAATCCGTCGATTTACCCCATATCCTTCCGCCACCCGGTCCGGTGTATAAATCTCACTACGTATTCCAACTTTTTCCAGCCCTTTTTTTAAAATGATTGCCGAAAATATTCCATCACAGTCAAAATCCGAAGAAATTGCCACTAATTTTTCTCTATTTTCCCGCAGAATCTGCACCGCCTTCGCCATGTCTTTAAAAAGCCACGGCGAATGCAGCTGCCTCCAGTCTGCCTGTATGTAATTTCCAATTTCTTCCTCTTGTACTTCTCTATTTACAATGCATCTCGCCAGAACCGGAGATATCCCAAATTTTTCACTGATCTTGCGAAAATCTGCCCGTTTGGTCTGAAGCATCCATTTTTTACTTTTATGTTTCATTGATTCTTTCCTTTTACCAATTCTTATTTATAATAATAAGGCAAGATTTCAGAACATACAATATGAAAAATATGAATTTTTATTAACTTCGTTCCATTGTGGGAAAGACTGTCTGAATGATGCAGTCTATTTCTTTTGTATTTAACACCTTTTCAGAAGATTCAAATGTCATAATGAGATTTTTTCCCTGTATATACCCATTTTCGGCATAAGATCCTATTTAATGGAATTATTGATTCGATTGAATCTTGTTACAAGAATTTTGATAGCAGTCATGCCTAAACCTGCTTTTCAGCCTGCGGCATGACCCAAACCTGAACGGCGGTCATGCCTAAATCTACTTTTCATCCTGTGGCATGACCAGCCCCAAATTTTTCCCCTTAATTAAACCCATAAATCTTACGCGAAATCGCATACGCCCACACTAACATCTTGCGGCCTGCTTTACCGCGGATCTGCATCGGGCGGCTGAGAAGCTGGTGATTGACCAGACGAAATGTTCCCTTGCTGCTCGCTTTCAGATAGTGCCAAAGTTCAGCACGCTTTGTCAGGCTTTCTTCCGAACCTTCTTTGATCAGGAAGATGGAGCTGACGGTCATCATCATGGCAAGATATTTCACCATGTAATCTTTGAGTTTTTTATTACGGATCTTCGTGAGATCGTAAGCATCAATCATAATCTTGTTTACCTTGATCTGCTGGTCGATGCGGCCAATCATCACTTTTTCATTGACAGACTGGTCCTCGCGGCCGATGTAATATCGGTACAGATCGACATCCATATAATACATTGTTTTTACGTTTGGAAGTGGTACATAAACAAAGATGTTGTCCACATAAAAGGTATGCTTCGGAAGTTCAAGACCACAGTCATGAAGCATCTGTGTGCGGTAAATCACAGAATGCATCAGGATATTCTGGCTGATCTTGAAGCGCTTGATATCACTCCAGCCAAATGCTTCTTCTTCCGGAAATACGCCTTCATAGCGGATCACTTTGTGCTTGTGTTCACTCGGCTTCTCATATACATAATTTGCCAGGAACATGTCTACCATATTTCCTTCTTTTACCATTTGACGCAACTGATCCATCACGCACAGAAGCGCATCGCGGTCCAGCCAGTCATCGGAATCCAAGACTTTGTAATAAAGGCCTTTGGCATTGCGGAGGCCGGCATTGACAGCCTCGCCGTGCCCACCATTTTCCTGATGGATGGCACGGATAATCCCCGGATATTGTGCTTCAAACTCATCGGCAATCTTCGCCGTATCGTCTTTGGATCCGTCGTCAACGATCAGGATCTCGATGTCTTCCCCACCAACCAAAGCACTTTCGATGGCATGTTTCATATATTCCTGTGAATTGTAGCAGGGAATTGCTACGGTCAATAATTTCATAATTCATTCTCCCATTATCAGTTAAATTTCCTGCGCAAAGTCAAGCGCACGCTCGACAATTGCATCAATATTGTAGTATTTGTACTCTGCCAGTCTTCCCAAAAGATGGAAATTGGGAACTTCTTTCACATACGAGACATATTTCTCATAAAGTGCATCATTTTCTTTATTGTTGATCGCATAATAAGGAATCTGTCCGTCCTTTGCCTCATATGGCATCGGATATTCGCGCATGATCGTCGTCTCCGGATTCTCTTTCTGGTCAGTGAGATATTTGAACTCCGTAATACGCGTAAAATCCTCGCTCACAGTATAATTCACTACACCGTGGCTTTGGAAAAACGGCTGTTTCAAATGCTCAAATTCAAAATGAAGCGAACGATACGGAAGTCTGCCAAAACGCACATCAAAAAACTCGTCAAGTGCTCCGGTAAAAATAATTTCTCCCGTAAATGGCTCGCCTTCAAACAAAATCTTGTCTTCCGCTTCCGGCTGTATAGCCAGAACTTCTTTTGCCTGGCAGTTCAGGCGAATGTCAATCCCCGGAAAATCAAGCATTTTTTCAAACAATTCAGTGTAGCCAGGTATCGGCATTCCCTGGTAGGTATCCTGAAAATAGCGGTTATCGTGACTGACAAGAACCGGCACTCGTCCGGACACAGAAGGATCGATCTCCTTTGGTGTCTTTCCCCATTGCTTCATAGTATATTTCAAAAACACATTTTCATACACATATTCTGCAATTTCTTTTAGTTCTGCGTCCTCTTGATTCATCAGTTCAAGAATCGGAACACGCGCGCCCTCTCCAAATTTCTGAATCAATTTTTCTTCCATCTTTGGTGCACGTTCTCCAAAAACCATCGCAAGCGTATTTAAGTTAAATGGAATCGGCAGTTCTTTTCCATATACATTTCCCACCACTTCATGTCCAAAAGAAAACCACTCGGTAAAACGGGAAAGGTACTCATAGACCCTTTTGCTGTTTGTATGGAAAATGTGGGGGGCCATACTGATGAATGCGGATTCCATATTCATCCGGCAGATCATAGCAGTTTCCACCGACATGATCTCTGGCATCCAGGATCAATACTTTTTTCCTTTTTTTCCGCCAGTTCTCTGGCTGCTACTGCGCCGGCAAAACCACAGCCGACAACAATACAATCATATTTCTGCATCTGTTTTTCTCCAATCTGTTAGTCCAAAAGCGCATCTTGCTTTCTCCGTCTTTGCGCCTTGGCGGTGCGGAAACCGGCTTGCGGTTCAGCCCTGCCGCATCTCCGAATTCCTTGGCAAATTTTTCCTTGCACACCGGACAATACCGTCCGGTCTTAATCATCGTGCCACATCCCTCACACTCAATTCAACCGGCGAATCATCTGCAAAACTGAGCCGTTCTTCGCGGATCCAGCGTTTGATCTGTTTTGCCGGAATATTCATAGCCTCCGACAATTCGGCAATTCCTGTGTGAGGATGTTCATATACATATTTTTTCACTTCCGGAAATTTGTCATCAAATTCTTTCAGACAAACCGGGCAGATTCTCGGTCCACTGATATGATTAAATAATTTTCCGCATCTTGAACAAGTTGTTACGTCCATAATGTCCTCCTTTTCCACGCATCCACTGAGGGACACATTTTCATCGCTTATTATGCTGTTCCAATACACAAACTGACAAAACAGATTTTCTCTGCGCCAGCTCTTTTTAACACATTTCCACAGGCTTCCAGCGTCGCCCCGGTCGTATAAATGTCATCGACAAGAAGAATCCGTCTTCCTTCCACCGGTCTCGTCACCGCAAACCCTTTTTGCAAGTTCGCTATGCGCTTATGCACATCTAGTGTTTTCTGTGGTTTCGTATCCTCGGTCGGACAAGCACTTCCGTCCGCACGGGAATATCCAGACACTCTCCCAGTTTTTCCGCAAGAATCTCCGCCTGATTAAATCCTCGAAAACGAAGCCGTTTTTTATGTACAGGAACCGGCATGATCATTTCCAATTTTTCCCTTTGAATCCAATCACCAAATGCCTGCGCCATGCGCTCTGCAAAAAATCTCCAATTTCAAAACAGCCTTCGTATTTGAATTGGCGGATGACCTGCTGCATCCGCTCATCATAGCGGTACAATGCCTTTCCGCCCGATACGATAAACTCTCTTTTGCACAGTCTTCACAAAGTTCCTGCGTCAGATCATCGACTGGTTTGGAACACCTTTTGCAGCGTGGCTCCGTGATTGCATGAAGCTGCCTGTCACACGTTTCGCACAACATTTCCGTGCGTTTTCCGGGCATTGTTTTTCCACACGCCGCGCATTTGTGGGGAATACAAGAGTCATCAAAAAATCTTTCATGCATTTCCTTTCCCATACTACACATATCCAATTTTATTTTATCAAAAAACTACTCATTTTGCAATTCCTTTAGCCGAATTTGCAATGTAGAATATCTTTTTGTTCCGATTCATTGTGAATCATATCAAGAACTGTCTTTTGCGTCCCACGATCGTAACACATTGTTTTCCTCTGGTAACCGCTGTATAAAGGAGATTCCGGTTAAAGAGCACCCTCGGGCCGTGAAACAATGGGATTACAACCGCCGGATATTCGCTTCCCTGCGATTTGTGAATGGTGATCGCATAAGCAAGTTCCAATTCTTCCATATCACCGGTCGTATACGTCACATGTTTTTCTTCATCAAAGACCACTTTTACTTCTTTGTTGTAAAGGTCAATTTCCTCGATAATTCCGCAGTCGCCGTTAAATACACCGGTTCCTTCCTCGATCACTACACCGTGATATCCCAATATTTTCCAAGGCATCTGGTAATTATTTTTGATCTGCATGACTTTGTCGCCCTGGCGGAAAATGGTATCATGCACCGTCATTTCCGGTTTTCCCGACGATTCCGGATTCAGATACCGCTGCAAGATCTGGTTACAGCGGATCACGCCAAGTTCCCCTTTTTTCATCGGGGTAAGCACCTGCACATCAAACGGCGTACAGTCCGTGTATTTCGGCATCTTATCCCGCACAAGCCAGAGCATCATCTGCAGGACACCATGTTCATCCTCACGTTCCATACAGAAAAAGTCACGGCTTTTATTGTCCAGTGTAATTGATTCCCCTTTATTGATCTTATGGGCATTGACAACAATATCACTCTTTGCCGCCTGGCGGAAAATTCGCTCAATTTCACCACCGGACAGCATTCCGACTGAATGATGTCGCGAAGTACATTTCCCGGCCCGACGCTTGGAAGCTGGTTTACATCCCCGACAAGGATCAGCCTCGTTCCGACGGAAATGGCCTTAAGCAGACTGGTAAACAGATAAATGTCAACCATGGACATCTCGTCAATAATAATTACGTCCGTTTCAAGCGGATTCCATTCGTTGCGTTCAAATGCCTCCGGCGTCTCACGACGTTCTTCCACGCCATCCGCAGAATCCATGCCTGCCCCATTGTAACCGAGCATACGGTGGATTGTCTGTGTCTCGTGGCCGGTCGTCTCACTCATCCGCTTTGCCGCACGGCCGGTCGGAGCCGCTAAAAGAATGCTCTGCCCCTCTTCTTCCAAAAGTTTTATGATCATATTGATCGTGGTCGTCTTTCCGGTTCCCGGTCCTCCGGTGATTACAAGGAGTCCGTTTTTAAAGATTCAAATACTGCCAGCCGCTGTCTGTCATCCAGATGAATGTCGGATTTGCGCTGCAGTTCCTCCAATATCCGTTCTTCGTCAATTCCCGATTTGTGCGTCACACTTCCGATATCCAGAAGCATCCGTGCACAGTTCATTTCGCCATAATACAAAGATGGCAGATAGACCTTTTCGCCATCCCGCATAAGGCTTTTGTCGTATTCCATCTCTTCCTGCACATGCATCAGTTGTTCGACACTCACACCCAAAAACTCGATGCAGTGGCGATACAATTCCTCATTCGGCAGATAAATATGCCCGGACGCCGTCGCCAGTGTCAACACATAAAGGATGCCTGCGCGGATACGGAAATCGGAATTTCGGTCAAGCCCGGATTTCATCGCAATATTGTCAGCGATCCGGAATCCCACGCCCCGGATGTCTTCTGCCAGTCGGTAAGGATTTGTTTTAACAATCCCATACAGATCTTCTTTATACGTTTTGTATATTTTTTACAGCGAGCTGGTTGCTGATGCCGTATTGCTGCAAAAGAGAAGGGCATTGCGCATTTCACGTTTTTCCTCAAACTGCTCCGCAATATCCATCGCCTTTTTCTCACTGATTCCCTTTACCTCGCTGAGCCGCTCCGGCTCTTTTTCAATGATATCAAATGTTTCATCCCCGAATTTGTCTACGATCCGCTTGGCAAGTCCACCTCCAATCCCTTTGATCGCACCGGATGCCAGATATCTCTGCATCGACAACGCGTCATCCGGCGAACGGCTCTCACTTTTCTGCACTTTGAACTGTTCATGATACGTCGGATGCGTCACCATATCACCATGCAGTGTAAGATACTCCCCTTCGTTGATGAACGGAAATGTTCCGACACACGTATCCAGATATTCTTCTCCCTCTTCCTGCGAGACAAATTCAAATACGGTATATCCATTTTCCTGATTGCGATAAATGATATGCTCCACATATCCTTTTTCTCTTCCATCGTCTCTCTCCTGTATACGTTGACAAAGCGCCCCTTGCCAGGATGCAATGGGCGCTCTTTTTCGTTATTTTATATTTATTCCGTTTTTGTCGTCGTTTCTGTCGAAGTGGAAATGCCGGAATTTCTCGCCATTGACTCATACAGCATCTGTGCGATGCCAAGTCCCTGGCCGCTGGAAACCATCGTCTCTGCCATCGACTGATACATCCGGTCACCGAACATATCGGTGTACTCATTTCCCTCTTTATCGTCATCACTAAACAGTTTGGCAGATTTTTCCATATTTTCAAACATTTTCTGCAACAGATAGGCTTCGAAATTTTCACAGGCTGACATCATTTCGTCATCGGTGCCTGCGTCTTTGATCTGGCTTGTCAACTGATCTGCCGACGCGGTGCTTTTCAAAGCCGCACTGGACAATGTCGATGTGCTTCCAAGGCTGTTATACAGATCGTTTACCGATAATGACATCAAATCCCTCCTTACTTTCTATCAAGAACGAAGATTATTCGCCTGCTGCAGCATCTCATCGGATGCTGTGATCGCTTTCGAGTTCATCTCGTAAGCACGCTGTGCGATAATCATATTTACCATTTCATCTACTGCCTGAACATTGGAACCTTCCAAATAGCCGGACACAATCTTCGAATTCAGCTGATTTGCCATATAGATCGTCGGCTGGCCGGAAGCCTCCGACTCTTTCATGATCGTATCGGAACTTCTTTCCAGTCCTGCCGGGTTTGGGAAATTCGCAAGTCCGATCTGGATTCCCATCAACTGGGCATTTCCGTATTGTCCGGATACATAAAGTTTCCAAACTGGTCAACGGATAATTTAGAAGAGTCCGTTCCCTTCGGGAATGTAATCGGATCCCCATTGACATCCAGCACCGGATTTCCGTTGGAATCGGCAAGTGCCAGTCCATCCTCGGATACAGCTACGTTGAAATTACCATTTCTTGTATATCCGATCGTACCGTCATTTTGGCGAACCATGAAAAATCCTTCGCCCTCGATTGCATAATCAAAGGCTCCACTGGACTCTAACAAAGCACCCTGCGTGAAACTGGACACGATCGCAGCCGGGCGGACACCAAGTCCTACCTGTGCACTGACCGGTTTCGGTTCTCCTTTACTGTCATACGATTTCTGCTGTAATGTCTGATAAATAAGCGATTTAAAATTTACCGCTTCGGTCTTATATCCTGTTGTATTAATATTTGATAAGTTATTCGAAATAGTATCTAAGTTTGTCTGCTGTGCAACCATTCCGGATGCCGCAGTCCAAAGTGAACGCATCATAGACTCATCCTCCTGTCATCAACTCAGTCGTCCTACCTGATTTACCGCTTTTTCCAGCATCGAATCCTGCGAACGGATCATTTTCTGGTTCGCTTCGTACGCTCTCGTTACAGTAATCATATCGACCATTTCCGACACAACATTAAGATTGGATTGTTCTGTATATCCCTGCAGAACCGAAGCATTGGAGGTCGTTTCAGTCGCTCCGTCTACGACACGGTAAAGATTATCGCCTGTTTTCAATATGTAATCATAATTTTCAAAATCAACAATCTTCAATGTGTCTTTTACTTCGCCATCCACGGTAATTCGGCCGCTGTTATCAATCGTGATATCTTTGGCATTCGGATCGATCTGGATATCTCCACCGCTTCCCTGTACGCGGTTACCCTGTGAATCCACAAGATATCCGTCCTTGGTCAACTGAAAACTTCCATCTCTGGTGTATCTTGTTACCGTTTCCCCTTTGGCATTTGTCGTCGTGATCGTAAAAAAAACCACTGCCGCTCAATGCCAGATCAATGGTGAACTCGTTCCACGGATCGAACCCTGCGAATAATCCGTATATACTTCACCAACTTTTACCCCCAGGCTCATCGTCCCGATTGCCTGATTGTGATATGATTGAGATCCATCTCGTATTTTGATTGTCAGCAATTTATCAAACGACTGGCTGCTCACACTCTCCTGCTTATAGCCGAGAGTGTCTGCATTTGCCAGATTATTTGATATTACATCCAATCGTTTTTGCTCGTTGACCATCCCTGTCCAACCCGTATAAAGACCTCTTAACATAGGCTTCCTCCTATTTCTCTCCGGATGTTCCACTCAAAAACTCCACATATTTACCGGTTCCGATGGCCACTGCCGTCATCGGATCCTCTGCCGTCATCGTATTGATGCCGGTCTTGCTCTCGATCAATTTCCAGACCATACAAAAGGCTTCCGCCTCCGGTCAGGACAATTCCTCGATCTGCGATATCTGCTGCCAGTTCCGGCGGTGTCTTCTCCAATACACTGTGAACGGCATCCACGATCTGAAGTGTCGTATCGTGAAGTGCTTCCTCTGTCTCTTTGGAGGTAACCGTAATCGTCTTTGGCAGACCGGTTACCAGATTTCGTCCACGTACATCGACGGTCTCGACTTCCGGCCGCGGATATGCAGAACCGATACGGATCTTAATATCCTCTGCGGTTCTTTCTCCGATCAGCAGATTGTGTTTCTTTCTCATATAGCGAACGATCGCGTCATCAAAATCATCGCCGGCAATCTTAATGGATGTACTTACAACGGTACCTCCCAAAGAAATGACAGCAATATCCGATGTACCACCACCGATATCTACGATCATATTTCCGCAAGGACGCGCGATATCAATGCCCGCACCAATGGCTGCGGCAATCGGCTCCTCAATGATCTTCACATCTCTTGCGCCTGCCTGAAAAGCAGCATCTTCTACGGCTTTTCTCTCAACTTCCGTAACTCCGCTCGGTACACAGATACTGATGAGCGGTTTGCGGAATCTCTGTTTTCCAACGGCTTTTGAGATGAAATATTTCAACATTTTTTCTGTTACTGTATAATCAGAAATAACGCCCTGACGAAGCGGACGTACGGCTACAATATTTCCCGGAGTACGACCAAGCATCAGTCTGGCTTCTTCTCCAATCGCTTTGATTCGATTTGTGTCTCGGTCAAATGCCACTACACTTGGTTCTTTTAAAACAACACCTTTTCCTTTTACATATACAAGGATACTCGCTGTTCCCAAATCTATTCCAATGTCCATGACGTTCTCCTTTCTTCCTCTTCTTAGTCAATCGAACATATCATCTATTCCTCTATCTACTTAATCTTACGTAAACATACCTACTTTAATTATAAACGCATTCTGGATTTTTTCAATCGTTTTTTCAAATTTAACATATATTTCACATATTAGCAAAATTTACTCTGCCAATGCAGCCTTTATCATGATCGCACATTCCACACGTTTTTTCTGAAGCGCGCAGCCGATCTCGTAAGGCTGGTTGATGTCACCGTGCATATTATATGCATTTGCGGCACATCCACCACTGCAGTAAAATTTAGCAAAGCAGTTCGGGCATTCTTCTTTGGCATAGACGTTGCACAGTTTGAATTCATCGCGAACCGGCTCATTGACAATGCCGTCATCCACATTTCCCAAAAAGGAAATCTTCATTTCCCACAAACTGGTGGCATGGATATAAGTCGCCCCAAGGAGTTACTGCCAGATACTCGGTTCCCGAACCACAGCCGGAAAGTCGTTTGTACACGCAAGGTCCGCCGGTCAGATCGATCATAAAATGGAAGAAGTTGAATCCATTTCCTTCTTTTTCGCGTTTGATCATTTCTTTCGCAAGGCGGTCATATCCCTCGCAGATTACCGGAATGTCCTCTTCGCGGATCGCATATGGTTCACTCGGATCTGCCACAACCGGCTCAACCGAAATCTGCTTGAATCCCTCATCGGCAAGATGAAGCACATCTTCCACAAAATCCAGGTTATAATGTGTAAATGTTCCACGCGCATAATAACGGTTCTGTCCGCGGCTTTCTGCCACTTTTTTAAATTTATCCAAAATGAGATCATACCTTCCGTCGCCGTTTTTATTTGGGCGCATGTGGTCATGAACTTCCTTTCTTCCATCAATACTAAGGACGATATTGTCCATCTCTTTATTGGCAAACGCAATGATATCGTCATCCAAAAGCACACCATTGGTCGTCAATGTAAAACGAAAATGCTTGTCATATGGCTCTTCCAGACTTCTTCCGTAGGCAACGAGTTTTTTACCACCTCAAAGTTCATGAGCGGCTCTCCCCCAAAGAAATCCACTTCGAGGTTGCGGCGGCTTCCGGAATTTTTCACCAAAAGTCGAGTGCTTTTTTTCCCACTTCGTAGCTCATCAATGAACGGTCTCCATGATACTCGCCCTCACCGGCAAAACAATAACGGCAGGAGAGGTTGCAGGCATGCGCGATGTGAAGGCACAACGCTTTTACCACGGTCTGGCGTTTTTGAAGTCAATGACACCGTCTTTGTACGTATCTTCGGTAAACAGTGTGCCGTCTTCCCGCATTTCTTCCAGATCCTGATACAGTTCTTCCATTTCCTCTTCTTTTACTTCCGGATATTTTTTCAAAATTTCCGCTGTGATCTCTGCTCTTTCTTTTGTCTCATACATCCCGATCACATCATATGCCACATCATCCACGACGTGGATCGAGCCACTGTTTACATCTAAAACTATATTATAACCATTATTTTTATATTGATGAATCATCTTTTTATCCTCATTCCATTGAATTCAATAAGAAAGGACTTTACCCGACCAAAATCGGGCAAGCCCTTTGCCACTTTTCGTACTTCTTAGATACAATCTGATCTTACTTGTTCTCGCAGCTCTGGTTTCCTACTGTGCAAGATGTTTTACAAGCAGACTGACAAGATGTCTGGCACTCACCGCATCCGCCTTTTTTCATTGTATCTTTCAGATTTTTTGTTGTCAGAGTTTTAATTCTTTTCATGATAATCAATTCCTCTCATATTTATCGTACTATGATTCAGTATATCACAACTTTTTCTCAATTTCAATGGGGATTTCTTATAATTTTTCCTTAATCCAGCCACTCAATCTTTTCAATAACCGGCTGATTTGATTTTTCTACCGTTCCGTTGCTGTCGGTGACCGGTGTCTTTTCACAGATCTGATCCACAACCTCCATACCTGATGTGACGTGGCCGAAGCCGGCGTATTCTCCATCGAGATAGTCTGCATCCTGATGCATGATAAAGAACTGGGAGCTTGCGCTGTCCGGATCCTGCGAGCGCGCCATCGAAATCGTGCCGCGGGTATGTTTGATCGAGTTTTCTACTCCATTGGAGGAGAACTCGCCTTTAATCGTCTCATCCGATCCGCCCATTCCGGTACCTTCCGGGTCGCCGCCCTGAATCATAAAGCCGGAGATGATGCGGTGAAATGTCAAGCCATCGTAAAATCCTTTCTGAACAAGTTTGGCAAAATTCGTCACCGTGATCGGGGCTTGATCGGCATCCAGTTCCACTTCAATCGTTCCATAATCTTTGACTGTGATCTTGGCGTGGTGCTTGCCGCTCAATTTTCCTTGGATAGCACTGCCACTGGCTGTCTGGGTAGATTCCTGTGCGGATTTCTCTGTAGATTTGGTAGAATCCGTACTTTTGTCTGCCGTTCCTGCGGAGCCACATCCGGTAAGACAGAGTGTCGTCGCTACTACGGCGGTTATCAGGTTTCTTATGATTTTTTCATTTTATTTATTTCCTTTCGTTCTTATAATCTGTTTCATTTTTTCCACACGCTGCTTTTCCGAATCATTCATATCACGAGTAAGAATCTCCATCATCGCCTCCGTCTCCTCCGGAGTAAATGACAGATTCCGGCTGCGAAGCTCCCTCATCGCCTGCATCACAAACGGTGCCGCCGCTTTCATCTCGCTTCCCTTTGTCTGCGCTTCGAGCTGCTTCAAAATCTTCGCTTTCGCCGGGTTCATCTTCGCATACATCTCTTCCAGATTGCCCATTATTGTCCTCGCTCATTGCGGATAAAAAGACAGACATCATGTCAACCATGTCCTGTTGTTCGGGAGGTATCCGGCTTTTCAAAAACTCCATCATGCCTTCCATATTCCCCGTCCCGGAATCCGACTGTTCTGCCTCCTGTTTCATTTCCTGCATCATCGTCATCATCTCACGAACATGGCGGAACATAAAAATCTGCAATAAAAGGTCGATAATCTGCCGTTCATTTTTCCGACAGAAACCTCGGATACTCCGAAGAAGCCCTTCGAGATCGATCCGGTTTCCAACCGGCTGATCGAGATAAGGCAGTGCCGCCTTCAAAAGCTGCACATTGGTATTGTCCACAATTCTTCCTTCCCATTGCAACATCTGTCCCACTTCCGCATTCCTTTTCTTCTAGCATATGCGTGTTTTTCAAAAAGAATGCCTATTGATAGTTTAAGCGCTCTCCGGTAATGTTTTCCAGCACTTCGGTAAGATACCGCTTGGCAACATATTTTGCCATCGGCAGATTCAGATCCAGGTAATTGCCACAGGCTTCCGGCGCTGCTCCCGGAATCTCCCCTTCGTATTCGCTGATAAATGCAAACATTTCTTTGAGCAAAGGCACGATATCTGCAGATTCGTAATCGCCGGCAAGAATCAGGTAAAAGCCGGTGCGGCATCCCATTGGGCCAAAAGATACAACCTTTTCTCCCATCTTATCGTGGTTTCGTAAAAATGTCGCACCAAATGCTCTACCGCGTGAATCTCTGCGGTATTCATAACCGGTTCAAAGTTCGGACGTGTCATGCGGATGTCAAACGTCGTCACAATGTCCGTTCCGGTGCAGTCTTTGCGGGAAACATAGACTCCCGGAAGAAGTTTTAAATGATCTACGGTAAAACTGGCAATCGTTTCCATTTCATCCTCCATTTCCAATAATTAACAAAGACCACATATCTTTTCCTGAAAAAATATGTGGTCTGGTTTCACAATGTTACGTTATTTATTTGATAACCTTAACCCATCCTTCCGGTCCTTCGATATGACCCATCTGGATGCCGGTAAGTGTATCATACAATTTCTGTGTAACTTCACCCATTTTCTCCATTCCGCTTGGGAAACAGATCTCTTTGCCATGATCATTGATCTTTCCAACCGGAGAAATAACAGCTGCGGTTCCACAAAGTCCACACTCTGCAAAATCTTTTACTTCATCAAAATAAACGTCTCTTTCTTCCACTTCAAGACCAAGGATATCTCTTGCGATTGTTACGAGAGAACGTCTTGTGATCGAAGGAAGAATACTGCTGCTCTTTGGTGTAACCACTTTTCCATCTTTTGTAACAAAGATGGTTTGCTCCACCGGTCTCTTCTACCTTTGTTCTTGTCTTAGGATCCAGATACATATTTTCAGCGAATCCCTGATTATGTGCATCTACAATCGCATGAAGACTCATCGCATAGTTCAGACCAGCTTTAACATGCCCCGTACCATTTGGCGCTGCACGGTCAAAATCACTGACACGGATTACGATCGGTTTTGCGCCGCCCTTGAAATAAGGACCAACCGGTGTCGTAAATACACGGAACTGATACTCTTTAGAAGGAGCAACTCCGATAACCGGTGCGATACCGAACATATATGGACGGATGTACAAAGAAGCACCGGAGCCATAAGGTGGCACGTAAGCTTCGTTTGCCAAAACAGTCTGTACTACTGCATCTACAAATTTATCTTCCGGAAATGCCGGCATCTCAAGACGTCTTGCCGTATTTGCCATACGCTCTGCATTTAAGTTAGGGCGAAAGCAGACAATATGTCCATCTTCTGCTGTGTAAGCTTTTAATCCCTCGAAACAAGTCTGTGCATACTGAAGCACACCTGCACACTCACTCATTGTGATCATAGGATCATCGATCAAAGCACCCTCGTCCCAGGCACCATCTTTGTAATTAGCCACAAAACGTTTGTCTGTGTCATGGTATCCAAATCCCAGACTGGACCAATCAATGTTCTTTTTTTTCCATAGTTAACCATCTTCCTTTGACGTATATTTTGTATCTTTTAGTTTACTCTCATGGCAGAGAACTGTCAAGTAGTATCAGTCTTCTTTTTTCTCTTCGGCTGTATTTTCCACCTCAGGGATCTCGTTCGCATCTGACTTTCCGCCCTCTTCTTCGGACCAGTCATGTGCCTTAATTTCGGCACGGCGAACCTTTCCGCTGATTGTCTTTGGCAGTTCTTTGGCAAAATCCACAATCTTAGGCCACTTATAAGAAGCAACATTTTTCTTCAAGTATTTTACAATATCATTTTTCATATGCTCGTCACCTTCGCTGCCATCCGCAAAGTACAATCGTCGCCTTGATCGCCTGACCACGAAGTTTATCCGGCACAGATGTCACAGCACATTCCAGCACATATGGCAGTTTCATGATCTCATTTTCAATCTCAAATGGTCCAATACGGTAACCGGAAGATTTGATCACATCATCAACACGTCCGACATACCACAGATATCCGTCACTGTCCATGCACGCAGTATCACCGGTGTGATAATATCCGTCATACCATACGGAATCGGTTTTTCTTTGTCATTGTAGTATCCGGTAAACAGGCCATTTGGCACACCATCAGCAACCTTAACTACGATTTCTCCCTCTTCGCCGGTCTTAGCGATACTTCCGTCGGAAAGCATCACGGCAACTTCGTACAATGGACTTGGTTTACCCATGGAGCCCGGACGTGGAGTCATTCCCTTGATATTACCGATCAGCATCGTCGTCTCGGTCTGTCCAAATCCTTCCATAATATCAAATCCCGTTTTTCTTTAAATTTCTCATAGATTTTCGGGTTCAATGCCTCGCCTGCCGTCGTTACATTCTGCAGCGAAGAAAGGTCATATTTTTCCAGCTGCAAATGAACCATAACACGATATGCCGTCGGTGGTGCACAGAATGTTGTAATTTTATATTTTTCGATCATCTGCAAAATCTTTTTCGCATCAAAATCGTCAAAATCATACGTAAAAATAGGTGCTTCGCAGATCCACTGTCCGTATAATTTTCCCCACAGAGCTTTTCCCCATCCGGTATCGGAAATCGCAAAATGAATACCGTCCGGGTCTACCTGGTGCCAATATTTGGCAGTGATGTAATGTCCCAATGGGTATTTATAATTGTGTGTCGTAATTTTCGGATACGATGTTGTACCCGAAGTAAAGAACATCAGCATCGGATCGTCTCCGCCCGGCACATCTTTTGGTTTTGTAAAGTTTGCCGAGAAAAACTGAATGTCTTTGTTAAAGCAGTGCCAGGACTCGCGTGCGCCGCCTACCATGATTTTCAGTTTCAATGTTGTATTTCCACGGGAAGCCTTATCCACTTCACGGGAAACATCGCCGTCTGCCGTACAAACGACGGCATCCACTTCACCTGCTTTGAAACGATATTCGAAATCTTTGCGAGTAAGCAGATTTGTCGCAGGGATCGCGATGGCCCCAATCTTATGAAGCGCAAGGATGGAGAACCAGAACTGGAAATGACGTTTCAAAACGAGCATTACCTTGTCTCCGCGCTTAATTCCGAGATAACTGAAATAATTTGCTGTCATATTAGTAAATTTTGCGATATCACGGAATGTGAAATAACGCTCTCTTCCATCTTTCGACACGTGAAGCATCGCCAGTTTATCCGGACATTTTTTTGCCATTACGTCAATTACATCATATGAAAAATTAAAATTCTCATCGTTTTTAAATTTTATGGAATTCAAAATTCCATCTTCACCAAATCCTGTTTCAATATATTGATCCGCGATTCCGACCAAATCAAACTTCTTTCCTTCGATAACTCATATCTTTCTCCATTTCTGCGTTCGTAATCACGCCAAATCCATCTTGTTTTAATTTACACCTCACGTAGTTTTCAAAACTACGTGCATCTTTATCATATACTACACACCCCCTAGTGTCAAGTGACTTTTTACGGTTTCGTGAATATTTTATACTATTTACATTTTCTTTATTTCTTTTGCAATTTTTATATGATAGAATAGAGGGAACGGTAACGAAAAGGAGTTGAGATTCGCATGAAGAAAACACGCATGGATATCTTTCTTCTCGCCGGACTTTTGATCGTGGGACTGCTTCTCGCCTGCTTTATCTATCTGCCGCACGGAGAAAATGGTTCCGTCGTAGAGGTCCGCATCAAAGGAAAAGTCACTGCCACTTATCCGCTTTCTTCTAACATAGAAAAAACGATCACGACGGAAGCCGGCGATTCCAACACATTTTGCATTAAAGACCAAAAAAAGTCACAATGACGCATGCTTCTTGTCCGGATCAAATCTGCGTCCGTACAAAAGGCATTTCAAAAACCGGCGAAAGCATCGTATGCCTTCCCCATCAGGTTGTCCTATCGATCACCTCGACTCAGACATCACCTGAGCTGGACGGAATCAGTGGATAAGGAAAGGAGACACATATGAACCGCTCTAAAAAATAGCAGAATATGCTCTTTACACAGCATTGGCTTTTTTGTTTGGCTATCTTGAAAATCTTTTCCCGCTGCCGCTTCCATTTCCGGGAATGAAGATTGGATTTGCTAATTTGATATTTGTTCTCATTTTATATAAGAAGGGGTTCCGTTACACCCTTTCGCTGTCCCTTTGCGAATCGTTCTGAGTGCCTTTACTTTTGGCAGTCTGTTTAGTTTATTGTACAGTCTTGTGGGAAGTATCCTCAGTCTGATGCTGATGGCAGGTCTCAAAACAATGACCAATAACCGGTTCTCAATGCTTTCCGTCAGTACTGCCGGTGGCATAGCTCACTGCATGGGACAATGGTTGGTTGCCTCGCTCGTCGTAGGTTTTGACTCTCTTCGCTGGTATGCTCCCATTTTGTATTTCAGCGGCCTGATCTCCGGATTTTTATCGGTTTTTTGGCGATGCAATGCGCAAAACGCACGGCTTTATAATCTTTTAGCCATATTTTATATATTTTTATATTTATTTTATTGACTAATAGCTCAACTAGTGATAAAATGTAAATCGTTGAAGGGGTTGTGAGTACAAAAAATATGTAAGAAAATTTCTTTCAATAAAAAAAGGGAAGACGACCATGAGTAAAAATGTTGGAATTGTACGTCGTTTGGATAACTTAGGTAGAGTTACCATTCCGATGGAAATGAGAAAATCACTTGGAATTGAAAATCGCGGAGAAGTTGAAATTTCTGCTCAGAAAAATGCAGTCATGATCAAAAAACATGAACCAGTTGATGTATTTACCGGTTCAGACAAAGATTTGATTGAGTACGAAGGAAAATTAGTTTCCGTAGCTTCAATTGAAGCATTAGCAAAGCTAGCTGGTTTAATTTAATCATATATCCCTTTAGTGTGGCTGGAGCCCCCTAGACTCCAGCCTTTCCTTTTTTTTATTTTAAGTAACCACTCGGTTGCTTTTTTGTTGTACCCGACGACTGCCTGTTCAAGTAATCAAAAAACGCAGGCACCTCTTCCGTTGCCTGCGTTGTGTCTTTTTATTTCATCAGTTCTTTATATACCTGATTTTTTGTCATTCCACGGTCTTTCGCCACCGCTTTCATTGCCTCTTTTCGCTCCATCCCCGGGCAAGATAATTTTGCATATGTTCTTCGATCGGAACTTCTTCCCATTTCTGCTGTTCGATGCTTTCCAGTTCTTCAATGTCTTCGCCCTCCACAACAAATACAAATTCGCCCTTCGGATCAATTTTTTCATAATAAGTACAAGCCTCTTCCAGCGTACACTGCATCACTTTTTCATGCCGCTTGGTAAGTTCCTTGCAAACCGCGATTTTCCGTGTTCCCGGAAGAACTTCCGCAATTGTCTGCAACGTCTTTGTCAAGCGGTGTGGTGCCTCGTAAAATACCGTCGTATATGTCGTATTTTTCAGGCGTTCCAACGCTCTGGCCCGCTCTTTCTTATCCATTGGGAGAAATCCTTCAAAAGCAAACCGGCGTGTCGGCAGACCGCCCAGCGTAAGCGCCGTGATAACAGCCGAAGCCCCCGGCAACGAAGTCACCGGAATCCCTGCTTCGTAGGCAGCAAGTGCCAGTTCGGCTCCCGGATCCGAGATCGCAGGCGTACCCGCATCGGTCACGACAGCGATATTTTTCCTGCCAGCAGTTCATTGACAAGCACTCCTGTCTTCTGAAATTTATTGTGTTCATGATAACTGGTAAGTGGCGTCTTGATATCAAAATGATTGAGAAGTTTAATTGTCTGTCTGGTATCCTCGGCCGCGATCAGATCTACTTCTTTCAACGTACGCAGCACTCGTAATGTGATATCTTCCAGATTTCCGATTGGCGTAGCACACAAATATAAAGTTCCCATAATAGCCTCATTTCCTAGTAATTCTCTAACAATTGTTCGGTATACACATTTACCTCTTCATAAACAATAAGCGGCTTTTCTATCTTCATTCCCGGATTACCGCCCCGTGTCCCTTCGATCAGCACCATATTCGGCTCTTTGTCCACATACGGATAGACAAGCTGCATCCGCTTTGGTTCGATCCGGCAGGCGGTCATTTTACTCATAATCTCGCCAAGCCGCGACGGACGGTGTACCATAAAGAAATGTCCACCTGGTTTCAATAATTTTGCACTTGCTTTCAGCACATCCTCCAGCGTACATTTTAACTCATGACGTGCAATCGCCTTATGTCCCGTAGGATTCGTAAGTCCGTGGGATTCGCTCATATATGGTGGATTGGTCGTTACGACATCAAAAGAAGCCGCTCGAAAATAGCCGCCGCTTCTTTGATATCTCCGGTTGTAATATGCACTCTGGAGTCTAATTTATTATACTCGACACTTCGTCTCGCCATGTCTGCGATATCGGTCTGAATTTCCAGTCCCTCGATGTGCTCCGCTTGGGTCTTGGCGGACAAAAGAATCGGAATGATACCATTGCCACAGCCGAGATCCAACACCTTTTTTCCTTCCGGAACACAGGCAAAGGACGAAAGCAGTACCGCATCCATGCCAAAGCAAAACCATTTGGGGTTCTGAATGAGCATCAAGCCGTCCCGCTGCAGATCATCCAGCCGCTCCCCTGATAACAATCCGTCTTTCATCAGATTTTTGATTTACCTTCCTTTTTTTCCATTGCTTCCAGTGCTTTTAACTCTTTGTCATCTTCTTGTTTTCCATGATCGCGTTTGCGTTCTTTGCGGAATTTAAGCTCTGCTGCCATGTATTCACGCACTTCTTTTTCGTCATTGTCAATAGTTACGATGACGCGGACTTTCTGTTTCAATACACTGACATTCTTCACTGCCCCATTGAGGCCGTCCGGCGTTTTCACACGCGTTCCGACATTTGGCAGGCTTCGGTTTAATTCCTCGTAAGCCTCTTCCTCATTTTTCAGACAACACATCAAACGGCCACACACTCCCGAAATCTTCGTCGGATTCAGAGACAGGTTCTGCTCTTTCGCCATCTTGATCGATACCGGTGCGAACTCAGACAGATACGTGTGACAGCAAAGTGGTCTTCCACAGATACCAATGCCTCCGCGCAGTTTTGTCTCATCACGAACTCCGATCTGACGCAGTTCGATTCGTGTGCGGAATACTGCTGCAAGATCTTTTACCAGCTCACGGAAATCAATTCTTCCGTCTGCGGTAAAGTAAAACAATAATTTGTTGCGGTCAAAGGTATATTCTGCCGCGATCAATTTCATTTCCAATTTATGTTTGTCAATTTTCTGTTTGCAGATGACAAACGCCTCTGCCTCTTTTTTCGCGGTTCTTTTGTTCGTGTTCCTCATCCTCTTTCGTCGCTAAACGAACGATTCCTTTCAGCGGTGCCACAATCTTTTCTTCCGGCATTTCCGTCGGTGGAAGAACTACTGTCCCCATCTCGACTCCTTTTGCCGTCTCTACGATCACACGCGTTCCACGTGTTATATTTTCTTTTTCCTTTCCCGGATCAAAATAATAAATTTTGCCCGCCTGGCGGAAACGTACTCCGATAATAATCTTCACTTTTTTACCTCACTTTATCTATTCTTACTGCTTCATTGCACAAAGCATAAGCTCCATCGCCACTTCAAAGTTTACATTGGCTTTGAGTCGAAGTTTCGCCTTGTCAAAAGCACTTAATATCTCTTCAATTTTCTCATAATCACGCTGGTTTGCTTCTTCCGATATCGCACGAAATTCGCTTTGAAATACCAGCTGATTCATATTTTTGTCGCCTTAAATAAAAGCACATCGCGGTACCAAAGAACCATGAGGTCAATATAATCTTTGATATTGTCCTTGTCTTCCCCGATCTCCTTTATTTTTTCAAGCATTTCCGAAACGGTCATATTTCTTACATTTTTTAACAAATATAATACCTGATTCTTTTTCTCTTCAAAATCTTCGGATTCGATGTAGCGGATTGCTTTTCCAAGATTTCCCTGTGCAAATATGGCACTCGTCCGCGCGCGGTAATCTACCACATGGTAATTGTCGATCAGATATTTCTCAATCGCTGCCGTCGTAAGCGGTCGAAATTCCAATGTCAGGCATCGCGACTGAATCGTCGGCAGAATCGCACTCATATTACTCGTGAGCAGAATGATAATCCCATATTCCGGCGGCTCCTCGATGGTTTTCAAAAGGGCATTCTGCGCCGCTTCGGTCATTCTCTCGGCTTCCGGAACGATAAATATTTTGTAGGGACTGGAAAATGGTTTGATCGCCATCTCGGAATTGATTTTTTTCACGCACATCATCCACACCGATACTCGACAATTCTCTCGTTACCCAGATCACATCGGGCTGATTTCCGGAATCAATCTGTTTGCAGGACGGACATTTCCCACATGGCCGCACCTCCTGCTCTGCCGTACATTGAAGCCCTGCCGCAAACGTTCTCGCCATCGTCTCTTTGCCACATCCCACTTCGCCCTGGAAAATATAGGCATGAAACGGCTTATCTTCGCGGATCGCCATCTGCAAATGTTCTTTTATATCTTCATGCCCCATTATTTCTGAAAATAAAAACATAGGTACCACCATCCTTTCCTCATGTCAGTATATCTAACAGCATCCCCCGTATCTCGTCAATCTTTGCAAGAATCCCGAGGTGGTCTTTTTCTTCTTTGATCAGTTCTCCCGCGAGCTCATCCAATGCCACATTGACACGTTTGATCATGCCATACACGCGGTGCCGTCCTCTCCGGTCAAGGAAATTTTCACGGCTGAATTTATGCGAACGGTTTACGATCTCGTTCATAAATTCCTGGATCAGTTTCCGGTACTGGCGCATATCACGCACATCCATGTGCTTGCCCAGTTTTTTCCCCTGCATCGTAATGTCTTCCATCATGAGTGAAAGGCGCGCCTGCAGTCCCTCTTCTTCCAGAGAACTCATCAGCGTAAATTTGAAATCTTCTCCCGTATTTTGCGTCTGTCTCGTCGTCGTTGCAGCCACGGTCTGCTGCATCGGATCTACTTTAATTTCCATCCTTTCACACCTCCCTCAAAATGCAATCCATTCCATTCTCTAAGTATACCATGAAATTCGCCGGTGTTGCAACTATAAAAATCACACGTGATGCTGGATCATCGTTTCGATATGAGAAAGCGCCTCTTCAAAATCGTCATTCCGGACACGGATGTCAATGCCTGTCTCATCCAGTTTTTCCTCCGAAAAGTCCTCTTCATCTGCGAGAAACCGGCGGCACAGTTCTGCCACGCACGGCGTATTCTGCTCTTTTCGCGTTTCAATGCGCGTTCGATACGATCAAAATCATCCACTTCTATATAGATTGGAACGACCTGATCGATGCCAAAAAATGTCTCCAGTTTGCGATATCCTTCCAATGTCGTAATCAGGATATAATTTCCTTTTTCCAGATTGATCTGTCCGTCGTTAGCAGTAAAATAGTACCATGGTCCATGCACCGTCTGATACACGCGGCATTCAATGATCTTATCGTCTTCCTGCATCTCGTGCATTTCTTCTTCACTGACAAAAAAATACTCTTTGCCATAAGTCTCCCCGGCACGGATCGGGCGCGTCGTATACGTCACCACTTGCTGCAGTTCCGGAAAATCCTCCACAATTCTCTGATACAACGAATCTTTTCCTGTCGCACTCTTTCCCATAATAACAAATAATTTACCCATTGCAATCCCTCCAAATCTTATTTTATCTCTTGGCAGACAAACACTCTGCCGTTTTCAACTCCACGCACTTCATAACCGGATCTTTGTCCGTCCAAAAGCACGTCAACCATTTCCTGCGAAAATATTTCACCGGCGACCGCAAACGGTACTCCCGGCGGGTACAGGTACACGTCCTTCGCCGCAGTCTGACCGGCCGCCTCCGTAAGCAGGATTTCCTGTTTCGGAAGCCGCTCTGCCTCATGACTGTACATCCGCTGCTCCGGCGGTTTTATATTGTACGTAAAGGTCTTTTCGCCCCCTTTTCCGCATACGATAAGGACCGGTCAAGATCACACAAAGCTTTTGCAAAGCGGTCAAAATGTTCCGCTGTATCGCAGATTGTAGCCATCCCCAACGCATAATTGCCACAACTCATCTCTAATTGAACTCCGTAACGCTCCAAGAGAAGTTCTTCCAGCTGCTGCCCGGTAAGTTCTGTACGAGCGGTGCTGATAACAATTTTCGACAAATCCATCTTCTCGCAACGGACAGTTTCCAATTTTTGCAAACCGTCCGTTTTCTTATAAAAATCATTGAGATTTTTTACAAAATGTTCCGCGGAAAAGGATTCTTCTGTCTTCACATATTCAAAGCACTTTGCGATCGATGCCATCAAAAGGTACGACGGACTGCTCGACTGGTAAGTCTGAAGTGCCCACAAGAGCCGTTCTTCATCAATGCGGTTTCCCGTCTGATGAAGCACCGCCGTCTGCGTAAATGCCGGCAATGTTTTGTGGAGACTTTCAATCACAAGGTCAGCCCCTGTCGCACCGCGGTTTCCGGAAAAGTCGGAATCCAGTTAAAATGTGCCCCATGCGCTTCATCCACAATAAGTGGAATATTTTTCTCATGTACCGCCTCCGCGATGCCGGCAATGTCCGAAACAATCCCCTCATACGTCGGCGATGTGATCATCGCACATTTGATATCCGGATTTTCTTTTAGCCGGCGGCGAATCTCTGAAACTTCGATCTCGCCCGCAATTCCCAGTTGTCCCAGCATCCCTTCCAGCCGATGCGGAACCACGTAAACCGGTCGAAGTCCAAGAAGTTTGATCGCATTGTAAACCGATTTATGACAGTTTCTCGCCACCAAAATCTTGTCCCCGGATAACAGCACGCCGTAATCGCCGCCAAAATCCCGCACGTACTTCCATTGACCAAAAGATAGGTCTGTTTCGAATCATAGTATTTGGTCAGCTCGTCCATCAGGTCGCGGATCATCTCCAACGGGTGATGCAGATCATCTACCCCGGGACCTCCGTCACATCAAGAGAATAGGGGTCCGGCATCATACACAGCGGATTTCTTTTGTGCCCCGGCATATGCATCGGCACGATATCCTTCTTACAATATTGGGATAATGTAGTAAAAAGTGATTTGACATGTCTTTCCCCTTCCTCGTAGTATTTCTTTAAGTATACCATTTTTCTCTTGTTTTTCAATAGGAAGTCGTGTTATATTATTATACAAACCGTAACTATTCAGGCTTACTGTGCAAAAGCAATGGAGCGTCGTGCTTGCACGTAAGAAACATTGTTTTTGCATAGTGATCCTAATAGTTACATACATACTACATACAGAAATGGAGATTCCTATGACAAAAATGGTTCTTATGGCGACTGCCTTCTCAAAAATTCCATGATGGGGATGGTCATCGTCGCTTTGGTATGCATGGGTATACCTTTTATCGCACTCGCGTATATGAAAACGAAAACCGGTGCAAAGATCACATCCTTTTTGAAAGGGCTTCTTTTTTACGCACTGTTTGCCTTTGGCGTAAGCGGACTGATCAACATCCTTCTGCTGGGCGGCCTGTCGCTTTCTTCCGTATTAAACCGAAGCATTCACCCGGTATATTATGCAGTATATGGTGCTGTACTTGCCGGCATTGTCGAAGAAACCGGTAAATTTATCGGATTAAAGTATATGATGAAAAAGAATCCGGACAAGCAAAATGCTCTGCTTTTCGGTCTCGGTCACGGAGGTCTGGAAGCACTCGCTTACGGAAGTTCTCTTTTTATGGGAAATTTTGTACTGGCATTGCTGGTAAACTCACTTGGTGTCGATGAATATTTCAACAAACTCGGCATTACCGGGGAAAAACTGGTGGAGCAGAAAAATAATCTCGCAGCCCTGATGGCGATTCCGACAAGTGAATACGTCGCTTACGGCATCGAGCGCGTCTTCCTTCTTGCGCTGCAGATTGCTTTAACAATCCTGGTCTTCATGGCGGTCAATAACCGGAAACTCAAACCGATGTTCCCGATCGCGATCCTGCTTCACATCATCGCGTACATGCCATCTTATCTGAACAATATGGAACTTTTGAATCTGACATTTAACCTGCTGATCACCGGTGCGGTCTGCGTGATCGTAGCGGCTTATGTCTACCGCATTTATCACCAGATCAGCGATGATGGCACAATCGCTTCAAAAAAACTCTTGACAACTGTGTCGATTTGCGATACTATATATATGAATCAATGGTGATTCGCCTTAGGCGAGTTGCCATTTTTTATTGCCGTTATCATTGGGATAACCTAATGATTGCCTATATATAGTTTAGTTCTCTATTCCCCAGAAAAAGGTCACATTGTGGCCTTTTTCTCATATCTGCCGATTGCCAAATGCTCCCTTTTTGCTATACTAAAATTAACTAGTCAGGATCACTGTAGGAAAATCAATGAATCGTCGTGCTTGCACGTAAGAAGCTTTGATTTTCCTACAGTGATCCTAATAGGGCTCCCCCTCCCTACATGAGCATTTTTAGCCTTGTCAAAGGCGAGAAAGAACACGAAGTGTTCGAAATGCGAATGCGTGGGAGAGGGGGCCTGAATAGTTACTATTCAGAAGAATGATAAAAGAGGTCTTTTTATGACAGAACGCAGAGAATTAAAAATTTCCGTGCGTAATCTGGTGGAATTTATTTTTCGAGAGGGAGACATCAATTCTACCGGTCTTGGCACCCGGAATCCGGAGGCAATGCAGCTCGGTAACAAAATTCACAAAAAATACAAAAAGTATGGGAATCGGCTATCAGGCAGAGGTTCCTTTATTTACGTACGTCGCAATGCAGAGCGAGGAAACCGGCGAAGAATTTGATTTAAAAATTGAGGGACGCGCCGACGGCATCTTCCGCGACGACTCGAAATTCTTGTCGATGAGATCAAGGGTGTTTTTATGGACATCCACCAGTTAAAAAAGAACCTCTTTTGGTGCATAAAGCGCAGGCAATGTGCTATGCCTATATGATCTGCGAAACCGAAAATCCGGCATTTATCACCGTTCAGGTGACGTACTGCCATCTGGAGAGCGAGGAGATCCGTCGTTTTCCGGTTACCTACCGCAGTGAAGAGATCCGCGCGTGGTTCCGGGATCTTGTCGACTTGTATACCCCATGGGCGCGCTACGAATTTGACTGGCAGAAAAAGCGAAATGCTTCCATTCAGTCGCTTACGTTTCCATTCCCATACCGCGACGGCCAGAAAGAACTTGCCGCCTGCGTATATAAAACGATCGAGCACAAAAAGAAAATTTTTATCCAGGCTCCCACCGGTGTCGGAAAGACCATTTCCACCGTATTTCCGTCGGTAAAAGCCATGGGCGAAGGGCTGATCGACCGTCTTTTTTATCTGACTGCCAAAACGATCACGAGAACAGTCGCACAGGAATGTTTCCAACTTTTGTCAGAACAGTCGCTGCATTTTAAATTTCTCACGATCACGGCAAAGGAAAAATGTGCTTTCTGGAAGGCAGTCCGGAGTGTAATCCCGCCTCCTGTCCGTATGCCAAAGGTCATTACGACCGCGTCAATGACTGCGTTTATGATATGCTGATCCATGAAAATGACATGAACCGGGATACCATTCTTTCGTATGCCGAAAAACACAATGTCTGCCCATTTGAAATGTGCCTCGATGCGGCTCTTTTTGCGGACAGCATTATCTGCGATTACAATTATGCTTTCGACCCCAATGTCTATCTGCGACGGTTCTTTTCGGAGGAAAAAAAAAGGAAATTTTGCCTTTTTGATCGATGAGGCCCATAATCTCGTAGATCGTGCCAGAGAAATGTACAGCGCCGTGCTGGTGAAAGAAGATTTTTTGAAAGTAAAACGCATTATAAATGAGGAGTCCACCAAAAATTACCCATCCGAAATAAAATATTTATTTAAGATTTTTGCTGCTTCGCTGGACCGGTGCAACAAAACCATGCTTGAATGGAAGCATGCCTGCGATCATTTTGAACTTCTGGAGGACATTTCTTCTTTTGAATTTCAACTGCTGCGTGTCATAAACAGTTTTGAACTTTTGACGAAAGAAGTGAAGGAACTTCCCGAGCGCGAAACGATTTTAAACTTATTTTTGCTGTCCGGCATTTTCTCAATATGAACGACACCAAGGATGAAAAATACCGCATTTACACCGATTATGAGGAATCCGGGAATTTCCGCATCAAACTGCAATGCATGGACCCTTCGACACGGCTCAGCGACGCCGAAGAACAGGCACGCAGTACGGTCTTTTCTCTGCTACTCTGCTGCCGATCCGCTATTATATGGAGCAGCTTTCGACGACCGAAGAAGACTATGCCGTCTACGCCAAATCTTCGTTTACGCCGGACCAGCGGCGCATCGTGATTGCCAATGATGTCACCAGCAAGTACACACGGCGTTCTGTCTCGGAATACCGCCGTATCGCCGGCTATATCGAAGAATTTGTGCAGGCAAAGCAGGGAAATTATATCATTTTCTTCCCTTCCTACGCCTTTTTACGCCAGGTCAAAGACCAGCTTCATCTCCCGGAGCAGACACAAATCGTCGAACAATGTCAAAATATGTCAGAATCAGAAAAGGAAGAATTTCTGGCTTCTTTTGATGCCGAAAATGACTACACTCTTGTAGGCCTCTGTGTTATGGGCGGCATTTTCAGTGAAGGGATTGATCTGAAAGAAGACCGTTTGATCGGTACCGCAATCGTGGGAACCGGCCTTCCGCAGGTTTGCGAGGAACGCGAATTATTTAAACAATATTATGATGAAAAAAATGGACACGGCTTTGACTATGCCTATCTGTACCCCGGCATCAACAAGGTTTTTCAGGCGGGTGGCCGCGTGATCCGTACTTCTTCCGACCGCGGTGTCATTCTGCTCTTAGATGAACGCTTCGCCGGCAGTGGCTATTCCCATTTATTTCCAAGAGAATGGGTACCTTACAAGATTACAAATAAAAAAGGAATGAAAGATATCCTCCATTCCTTTTGGGAAAATCCGGATTCCTCTCCGGACTAGCGTTTGAAAACTAGATCAACTTAATTCCATCGGACCGAATTTCAATTTTCTTTGCTTTCATCAGGCGTCCGATTGCTCGTTTATAAGCATTTTTACTCATTTTAAATTCACGCTTGATGATTTCCGGCGACGTTTTATCATGAAATGGCAAAAAACCACCTTCTGCCTCTAATCTTGCAAGAATACTTTCTGCATCCATTCCCATCTGAACCGGCAGTTTTTCCTGCAGACTGAGTGTCAATTTTCCATCTTCCCGGATTTCTTTGATACGGGCATGAACATTGTCTCCCACATGAAGTTCGCGGTTCATCTCATTGTGAGGGATCAACGCAGAATACTGATCTGCCACTGCCACAAAGGCACCAAACGAATCCAAAATCTCATACACGATTCCATCGACATGATCGCCCTCGGTGAAGTCTCCATCGGTGCGAAGATAATCATAGATATGCATCGTCGCACACAGACGGCTGCTCTTATCGATGTAAAGTGCTGCCAATACCTGCTCGCCTTTTTTTACACGGTGTGTCTGCTCTTTAAATGGCAGGAACAGATCTTTCGCAAGTCCCCAGTCAAGAAATGCTCCGATTCCCGTCACATCGGTTACTTTCAGGCGTGCCATCTGTCCTAACTGCACATAAGGTTCTGTCGTTGTCGCGATCAAACGGTCTTCCGAGTCTTTATACAGAAACACCTGAAAAATATCACCGCGCTCGGTTCCCTTCGGCACCTGATTATTTGGCAGGAGCACTTTCAGTTCGGATATTCATAAGAGCCGAGGTATACTCCGTTTTTCGTCATTTTTGTCACATACAGACGCGACATGCGTCCGAGTATTTTTTCTTCCATAGTCTGCACGATTATTCCCTTTCTTCGATTCTGCCCTTAAAGCAGGTAATCGCAAATGGGGATTTTTCTTTATCCGTCATAACGACATAAAATCCCTCTTCCTGTTCACATGTATAACATTGTACTTCATCGCCAAGTTTCGCAGCCAAACGGTATTCGACACGGAGCTCTTCCACTTCAAAACCAAATGGCAGGTGGTCGGCTGCCAGACGTACGTATTCTCCATTATTCATATGGGAGTTGGTATCCATATGATTCTCGCACACCGTAATACTGTCACAATATACAAGATTTTCCGGTATTTTGATCTTTCTTGGCTTATACTCCATCGGATACGGCTCTTCCATCCCATAAGCCTCATAATCTTCCGGCTCCGGCTTTACCGGCGTTCCCGTCTTCTGATCAAAGAAAAACCAGTGCGAATCCGCATACGCAAGTGTTTCGCCCTCTTCTGTTTTCATCACGAAATTACGCATTCCGAATACGCCCCTCATCTTGTAAGGCCATGTCGATACCTCAAACACTTCCCCCATGATCGGACGGCGCTTGATCACAATATCCCAGGAATTTACAAGCCAGGCATGTGCATCTTCACTTTTTAGATCCATACAGGAAAGTCCTACATCTTCGCTGTGAAACAAGCTGCAGTCCTGCATGGCATTTACGATAGCATATACTTTTAATTTACCTTCTGTGTCAATTCGGCTGTACGACACACGATCTTTACATTTGTACATTGTACTCATCTCCATCTTTATTTGCTGATCCATCTTGACATCCCGGAGCCATGGTTTCCAAATGGTCTCTTATGAAAACCAAGTTTTCCGTAAAATTCTTCTTTATTCATCGCCGACATGAGGTTTACCATGATGGTTTCCCCCTCTTCCACCTGGTCTTCCAGCCAGCTAAGTACATTTTCTATAATTTTCCGCCCCAGTCCCTGTGACTGGTAATCCGGATGCACGATAACGTCACAAATAAAGAACACATAACCACCGTCTCCGACTACCCGCGCCATGCCGACCGGTTTGCCGTGATCAAGCGCAATGATCTTATAGAGCGAATGCGACAATGCACGTTCTGCACGCTTTGGTATAATGCGGATAAAGTCGACACTTCCCCGCAGATTATTGTAGTCTTCTATCGATATCTCGTGTCCAAATGTAATCTCTTGTATATTCATGCATCTTATATGAACTGGTTTGTCACCTCATCATAATGATAGTCCAAACTTCCCAGGCTTTCACATAAAGCCTCTTGGTCGATCTCATTGGTTTTGCAAAATTCCTCAAGCGTCGCATATTGATCGCGCAGCTGCGTGTTTGCATAGCTCAGCAAAATAATGGGGTCACCCGGTATGTTCATAATTTCCTCTCTTTCCCGCACTCTACGGTGCACTTTTCTACCTTATTTCTGTTTTTGCAGTAATTTTACTGCTTTTTTATGTAGGATCTTTTGCTTTTTTCAATCCTGATATCATTTTATAAGTGTTCGTGGTTTTGTCAATAGTAACTATTCAGGATCAATGTAGGAACATCAATGAATCGTCGTGCTTGTACGTAAGAGGCTTTGATTTTCCTACATTTTGATCCTAATACGGCTCTCTCTCCCCACATGAGCATTTTTAGCCTTGTCAAAGGCGGGAAAGAACACGAAGTGTTCGAAATGCGAATGTGTGGGAAAGGGAGCCTGAATCGTTTATATTTTTCGGATATTTTGTCCCTTTTCCGCACATACTACCCGCAAAAGGAGGTTTTTATATGACGAGTACATTTTCCAAAGATTTTTCCACCAATAAAAAAAAAGATTGATTCTCTTCTTCAGGTTGATAAAAGTTTTGACCTGATCTACCGCGTCATCACAATTGGCGGAAAAACCGCCTGTTTTTACATTATTGATGGCTTTTGCAAAGATGAAGTGATGGAAAAGATCATGGAATTTCTCTATAAAATCACACCGGATCAAATGCCTGAAACTGCGCACGATTTCTTAAAGAGCAGTCCTTACGGCGAGATTGATCTGATTGAAGACGAAAATGCCTTGATTCAATGGGTTCTTTCCGGCGTTCCGGTGCTTCTGATCGATGGTTACGACAAACTGCTGTCGATTGATTTTCGAAGTTATCCTGCCCGCGGTGTCGACGAGCCGGAAAAAGACCGGGTTATGCGCGGCTCCAAAGATGGTTTTGTCGAAACGGTCGTATTCAATACGGCTTTGATCCGCCGCCGCATCCGCTCGACGGAACTTGTTATGGAAATGCATACGGTCGGCAAAGTTCCCGCACCGACGTTGTCATTGCCTATATGGGCGACCGGGTCGAAAAGGAAATGCTGGATGACATCCGAAACCGCATTGACAGCATTGACATTGACGCCCTGACGATGAATCAGGAAAGTCTGGCAGAATGCCTGGATCAACACAAATGGTATAATCCATTCCCCAAATTCAAATTTACCGAGCGCCCTGACACTACCGCTGCCAGTATCCTGGAGGGAAGTATCGTCGTTCTTGTGGACAATTCACCGTCTGCCATGATTCTGCCGACGTCGGTCTTTGATATTATCGAAGACGCCGATGACTACTATTTTCCCCCATTACCGGGACCTATTTACGCCTATCACGTATTGTCATCAACCTTGCCGCCGTCTTTCTGACGCCGGTTTTGCTGCTACTATTGTCAAATCCTTCCTGGATCCCGGAATGTCTGAATTTTATCAAGATCAGCGAACCGGTCAATGTGCCGATTCTTTACCAGTTCCTTTTACTGGAATTTGCCATTGACGGCCTGCGGCTTTGCCTCGCTCAACACTCCGACGATGTTTAGTACACCTCTGAGTGTAGTAGCCGGTATTATTCTTGGGGATTACACCGTGAGTTCCGGCTGGTTTAACGCCGAAGTGATGCTTTATATGGCGTTTGTCGCTGTGGCAAATTATACGCAGGTCAGTTTTGAACTTGGCTATGCACTGAAATTCATGCGTATCATCCTTTTATGCCTCACCGCATGGTTTGATATCTACGGCTTTATCGCCGGCACGCTACTGACCATCGCCTGCATCGTATTTAACAAAACCATTTCCGGAAAGAGTTATATTTACCCACTCATTCCATTTAATCTGCGCCAGTGCATGAAACGATTCTTCCGCGTCAGCCTGCCACGTTCGGAGAAGAAAAATTAATGGTGTGGTATTGTGGCAAAATGAGAGTCCGGATTTCCCATTCGGAACCGCTTCCGCTTAGAGAACACACGTAATGGTGCATGAGGGCAAAGAACGCCCTCTGTGCACCAACGGTGTTCTAAATTCCTCATTGTGAAATCCGGACTCTCATTTTTAATTAATACTACAACCATTACATAGTATATACATTTTTTAGTTTTCCACATGTCTTACAGCATGTTAAATAACGAAAAGGATTTCTAAAAAACTCCCCCTTGTCGGGTTGAAAAATTTATGTTAGAATGATAGTAATCTCAAGGAAAGAGGTATGACATCATGGAGACATTTTTCACAGATGACGATCTCTTCGATTTGTTAGAAGAATTGGATCGAGAAAACGCAGAAATTGAATTATTGGAAACCGAAGAAGAGATGGAGGCATCAAACCGACGATTTGAGGAAATCATTTTGAAGCATCGAAACGATTAAAAAAGAAGCTGCTGCATTCGTAATGCACAGCTTCTTTTAATTTTAAACTTGTTGCTTATTCTGCCGGTTCCGGGCGGGGAAAGGCACCATATTTTGGCTCTTTTTCCTTTTTACGTTGCCTTTCTTGCTTCTTGCCAGCTCTAAAGGCATCGGATTTCGCTTAGTTTCTCTCTTTTCGTTGCCTTTTTGCCCACAACCGGCGGGAAAAGGCAACATATTTTGGCTCTTTTCCCTTTTTACGTTGCCTTTCTTGCTTCTTGCCGGCTCTAAAGGCATCGGATTTCGCTTAGTTTCTCTCTTTTCGTTGCCTTTTTTGCCCACAACCGGCGGGGAAAGGCAACATATTTTGGCTCTTTCCACTTTTTGCGTTGCCTTTCTTGCTTCTTGCCGGCTCTAAAAGCATCGGATTTCTCTTAGTTTCCCTTTTTCGTTGCCTTTTTGCCCACAACCGGCGGGGAAAGGCAACATATTTTAACTCTTCCCCTTTTTGCGTTGCCTTTCTTGCTTCTTGCTGGCTCTAAAGGCATCGGATTTCGCTTAGTTTCCCTTTTTTCGTTGCCTTTTGCCCACAACCGGCGGGAAAAGGCAACATATTTTGGCTCTTTCCCCTTTTTGCGTTGCCTTTTTGCCCACAACCGGCGGGGAAAGGCAACATATTTTGGCTCTTTTTCCCTTTTTGCGTTGCCTTTCTTGCTTCTTGCCAGCGGTAAAAGCAACGGATTTCGCTTAGTTTCCCTTTTTTTCGTTGCCTTTTTGCCCACAACCGGCGGGAAAAGGCAACATATTTTCAACTCTTTCCCCTTTTTGCGTTGCCTTTCTTGCTTCTTGCCGGCTCTAAAAGCATCGGATTTCTCTTAGTTTCCCTTTTTCGTTGCCTTTTTTCCCACAACCGGTGGGGAAAGGCAACATATTTTAACTCTTTCCCCTTTTTACGTTGCCTTTCTTACTTCTTGCCGGCTCTAAAGGCAACGGATTTCGCTTAGTTTCTCTCTTTTCGTTGCCTTTTGCCAGCGCCACCCTGATAAAAGCAACCCCTTCCCATCATTTTCCCTTTTTTCGTTGCTTTCCAAACCCCATTTTCCCCTGCGCCTCTCGCCTCACTTCCCCAGCGCATTAAAAAGAAGCCGTAGTTTTCTCGTGAGGGATTAGAACCCCGTCGGTGCATAGAGGGTGTTCTGTGCCCTCATGCACCGCTACGTGGGTTCTCTAAGCGCAAGCGGTCCCGAAACGAGAAAACTACGGCTTCGTCATCTATACACAAAGCACATACATATAATACAATTTCATTGGCCATTTCAACTGTCCGTAGATACGGTGACGGATGACACGGTATTCCTGGCGGTATTCGTACACTTCCGTCTTATCAAACCGGTCTTTGCTGAATTTCGCACAAAATACATCCGCGATGAAAGCATGAACCATTTCTTCTTCCAGTTCATAGGCCTCTGCAATCTCATGGCTGTATTCTGCCACTGTCTGGCCGGTATAGCGGATGTGTTTCTGCACAAACGCCTTTTCGAGCTGATGATAAAGCAGAAGAATCTGCCGCGATGTCTTGTCGTGGCGAAGCTGGTTCTTGAAAATCATAATACGCACGCGGCGTTGAATTTCAGCTGCCAAGATAAGTGCAACGATAACAATCAGCACGATCAAAAGTATTTTTACAAATATTGGCATTGTTTTTGACTGGTCAGAAGAATTGGAATCCTTCTTGTCAGCTGACTCACTTGGAGAAGTTTCCTCCTGTGTCTGATCTTCGTGATTGTAATTGTCTGTCTGAATATTTTCAAACGTCATATCTTCTTCCGGTTCCGGCGTCGGTGTTGCGACAGAAAGTTGTCCTTCGCCCCGCCATTTCCATCACTTTGATTCTGTTTCTGATCTTGGCTCTGTTCGGAATTCTCATCGGAAACCGGCGAAGATTCGGCATCTTCATCACCTCGTCCCGGTGTAAATTCTACCGGAACAAATCCGTAATCTTCCTGATAAACCTCAACCCAGGCATGCAGATCCTTATCGCTGACCGAGATTTCCGTCTGATCATTTGTCACATCAGCAAGTTCCTCTTTGCTGACATAAACGCCTTCCGCATAACGCGTCGGAATTCCGATACTTCGCAAAAGAATGGCCGCCGCTGTCGCATAATGGGCACTGTAGCCTTTTTTATTCTCTTTCAAGAAATACGTAACTGCCTCCTTCGACCGCGGTGTCTTGCCCGGCGAAAGAGTGTATTTGGTATCATTCATGATATAATTTCGCGTCTCTTCAATGATCTGATAAAGAGAAGCCGAACCCTGCTGATACTGCTCCAGCAGATTTCCCTGCGCTGCCAGATATGCCTTATATTCTTCTGTGATCGACGTGGCATCTTCCGGCACTTCCGTAAAATATTTTTTACAAATTCTGTCATCCGGTTACGTTTTTCCTGCGTTTCCGTCCAGTATTCATTTCCGGCAAGATTATAATGGTTCGCGATCAAACCATTTTTCAGCTCGCGGTATAACATTGGATAATATTCCGTCTCATATTCAATGCCCGGAACGGCAGACAAACTTCGCCCTCCGGCAAGAGAAAAAGCCGCCGTCGGATAATACGGAATGACATAATTGTCGTAGCCAAATGCCAGATTCTTGATCTGCAGTTTGCCGGTATTCCAAATTTTATCATTTCCCGTCGTCTGTTTGTCACCAATCTGATTACGCAGTGAAACATGCCAGCCGTCCGGCGACAGATTCAGCAGAGTAAGGGCATTTAACGCATTGGTGTACTCCTCTTCCTTAATCGTATGCCAGCGGTTTTCATCGTACGCTTCACCGGTATACCCTTTCAGGTAAAGTCCATCGGATGTATTAAAATCCCCTTTGATCTTTAAAATCGTCTTTCCCGTCCGGTTCACTGAATTGTGGTTTCCGATTTTGCCATAATCCATGCGGTCCCCATTGAAATATTCACGGAGCCACGTAAGAATGTCCTCCGAATCCAATGTGGTCAAAGAAAGTGCTGTATTTCGCACTCCGATGATACGATTCTGGTTGCTGTCATAGCGTGCCGGTGGGACAACTAGATAACTGATGCCTCCCGCGATCACTCCGACCGCCGCCAAAATCAGAGACAGCTTCTGGCGCATACGTTTTTCTGTCGTATCAAACCTCAGAAATCTCGTACCGACAACTGCGACTGTTGCAAAAATGTATGTGATCACATTGGAAAAATATCCAATTTTTCCCACTGAAAATGGAATAATAACAAATAAAATCGTCACTGCCACATACACAGAAGAACGTCTCTTGCGGTAAAAGCGGGTACTGATCACTGCAATCAGGTATACACTGAGAAGGCTGAGAACCAGCATCGTACAATATCCGACATCCGCGGTCTCTTTCTCAAATCCTTTTCCGGAAAGAAGGGATCTCGTCGTCTGGGTATAGTTCATAAATTCCTTCAGATACGTATTGACGATTGTCACGGCACCCTTTTGCAGCACCGTACGGAATTTCAAAATCGTAAGCACAAAAATGCTGTCAGACCGAGCATTCCATACAATTTTCCGTGATGAAATGTCTCAAGCACCGTAAACAGACCATAAAATAAGAACGCAGCCAGCAGGATCACCAAAGCAAGCACACCACGGGAAAATGTCAGACCGATACTCATCGCCCCGCACATAACTGCGGAATACATTCCGAGAAATACCAATAAAACCTGACTGATCTCAATATGAAATTCGAGATTTTACTATTCTTCATAGGTATCTCCATCCCTTCGTAAATCCATAATCTGCAATTCGTTTACTTCGAGTCCTTCCAGTTCCGTCACATCATGATCAGACACAGTAAGATACAGACCCGATTCTTTCACTTTTCCGCTTTCCCATTCGATATAGGCTTTCAAAAGTTCCTGCGGATCCTTCGTTGTATGACATTGGAACAGATCTTCAAACATCCAGAACAATTCTTCTTCCTGTTCGATCAGCTGCTCCTGGATCAATTCATTGACATTATCGTACCAGATAAAATGCTGTGGCACGCCCTGACTCAAAAAATTCCATCGCCACGGAATACACACCCTGGATCAAAAGATCGGCTTCATTCGCATCTTTCGCACTTAGGTCAATGAAAATATGCACCGCTTTTGCCAGCGGAAGGCTTCCTTCTTTTACCATATAATGTCCGGTTTTACTGCTGAGCTTCCAGTGAATCTGCTGGAAACGGTCACCGTCTTTAAAATCACGGATATCAAATATTTCCGACGGATCATCTCCTTTTTATACAAGGAAAAACGGTCACTGTCTTCATTTGTCTCATTATACCAGCGGGTTTTTCCGAGGTATACTTCCGTCAATGGCGGCATGACAAGCACATCCTGCACTTCGTAATTTTTTCCCACTTTAGCCGCAAAAATATTGAGATAATCATAAATTTTTACCTTATCGACACAAATCGACACATTTCCACAATGTTTCATCACGACAACGATACGGCGGCTTCTCCTTTTCCCATTGTCTACGGAAAAACGCACTTTCATCTTTCCGCTTTCCCCGGAAAAGAAATTCCGGTATCGCACCCACGCGATGCCTTTTGTAACCGGCAGCCATTTGTTTGTATTTTCCAATGACAATGTAATGGTTGCACGTCCCGGTTTTTCAAGGGAATCTTTTTCAGCTACCGGATTTTTACATTCCACTTCGGCGCTGATATGCACGCGGAGCAGAATCAAAAAGAATATCATAAAAAACGGTATGACAAGCAGGGCTCCTACGACTGCAACCGTTCCATACTGGAGACAGAATACAGAGATCAGAAACCCTGCCAGCACGATCAATAAATAAATTAACGTTCCTATCGTCATGGGGACACCTCCTAAACGTAACTCCGATACGTTCTCTCTTACAATTTAGGAGTTGCTGTCTTGCCTACGATCTCCTCAACGATGTCCTGTGCGGTCACGTGGCTCATACGCGCTTTTCCATTGAGAAGAAGACGGTGGGCAAGCACACATTTTGCCACTTTTTTCACATCTTCCGGCAGAACATAATCACGTCCGTTCATGAACGCATGTCCTTTTGCCATATCTACAAATGCCAATGTTCCACGAGGACTGACACCCAGAGAGAGCATCGAATGGCGTCTCGTCGCATCGACGATCTGCGAAAGATATTTGAGCACTTTATCATCCATATAAACAGCACGAACCTGCTCCTGCATTTCGAGCACTTCCTGCTTTGTTACAATTTCCTGTACATAGTCGATCGGATTAGCTTCCTGACGTTCTTTAATCAGGCGCATTTCTTCTTCCATTGACGGATATCCCATGGAAATACGAATCATAAAACGGTCAAGCTGCGACTCCGGCAGCATCTGTGTACCTGCAGAACCGACCGGGTTCTGAGTCGCTACAACGACAAATGGATTTGGCAGCTGTCTTGTGACACCATCGACCGTAACCTGTCCCTCTTCCATGACCTCCAAAAGAGCAGACTGGGTCTTTGTCGAAGTACGGTTGATCTCATCCGCAAGCAGAATATTACACAGGATAGCACCCGGTTTATACTGCATTTCCCCATCGGCATCCAGCATATTGAAACCTACGACATCACTCGGAAGAACATCCGGTGTAAACTGAAGACGGCGCTCGGTCAATTCCATCGCACGGGAAAAGCAGACTGCCATCGTCGTTTTTCCTACCCCGGGAATATCTTCGATCAAAATATGCCCTTTGGCAAGAATCGCCGTCAGAACCATCTGAATCTGCTCGTCTTTTCCTCGAATAACTTTTCCTACTTCATCTAAAATATCTTTAATCTTTTGATCCATCTTATCATATCCTTTACTATTTTATGACAAGGCGCCCACTCTTCGAATGGACGCCCACCTTTTTATCCAACTTTTAATTTGAATTTCTGAATCGCTCTCTCGTCGTCATCATCGACTTTTTCGATAAATCCTCCGAGTCCGCGGATCTTATCTTCAAAATTCTCATACCCGCGTTCGATATATTGAATTTGTTCTACAGTTGTAAAACCATCTGCCACCAAACCGGCGATCACGAGTGCTGCTCCGGCGCGAAGATCCGGTGCACTTACGGTGGCTCCGGTAAATCCTTCCACTCCGGTAATGATCGCTGCATTTCCTTCCACATTAATATTGGAACCCATGCGGCGGAGTTCGCTGATATATTTGAATCTTGTCTCAAAAATCGTCTCAGTTACAATGCTGACTCCTTCGGACAACGCCAAAAGGGTAACCATCTGTGGCTGCATATCCGTCGGAAATCCCGGATACGGCATCGTTTTTACATTCGCATATCCCATGCGTCCATTGGAATGCACACGCACACAGTCATCGTACTCTTCCACTTTCGCACCAATTTCAATAAGTTTCGCTGTGATAGCTTCCAAATGCTTGGGAATGACATTGCGGATATAAACATCTCCGCCTGTCGCTGCTGCAGCGATCATATACGTTCCGGCTTCAATCTGATCCGGGATGATGGAATATTCACTTCCATGCAGACGTTCTACCCCGCGGATACGAATCGTGTCAGTACCGGCACCTTTGATATTGGCGCCCATGCTGTTCAAGAAGTTGGCAACATCTACGATATGCGGCTCTTTTGCCGGATTCTCGATAATTGTCTTTCCTTCTGCCATACACGCCGCCATCATAATATTAATCGTCGCACCTACACTTGGACAATCCAGATAAATATGGCTTCCGATCAACGTCTCTGCATATGCATCAATCTTTCCATTATGAATCGTCACGGTTGCGCCAAGCTGCTCAAATCCTTTGAGATGCTGGTCGATCGGACGGCTTCCGATCTGGCATCCACCCGGAAGGGCTACGACCGCTTTTTTATATTTTCCGAGAAGTGCACCTACAAGATAGTAGGAACCACGAATCTTACGGATATATTCGTCATCGACATTGACATCATTAATGACAGCCCCGTTGATACGGACTGTATGCTCATCTATTCTTTCTACAATTGCTCCGATTCCCTCAATGGCATCGAGCAATACTTTTACATCATCTACCTCCGGAAGATTTTCGATCAAAACCGGCTCGTCTGCCATAATTGCGGCAACGATGATACCCAGTGCTGCATTTTTCTCACCGCCGATCTGAACTTCTCCCTGTAGTGGTCTTCCGCCTTTTATAATATACTGCTTCATATCGACCTCTCCATTTTTACTTTTCTAAATTATCACATCATTACTAGTATACCACATATCTTCATTTTGTAAAATGTCAATTTCATTACTTTTTTTAAATATGTGTTATGATTTTTTACAGAATAGCCAAATTTGCCTATTTTTTCCCCAAGTTCAAAATATTCACCGTGTGAATACGCAACAAGCCCCAGTTTATTTAATTCAAATTTTCCGGTCTCATTCATATATTTTTCGCTTACCTGCACTCCTGCCACCTCGGCGATAAACATATGGTGGCTTCCAAGTTCCAGCACGTCTTTTACCTTACACTCAATATTTACCGGACTTTCCGCAATGATCGGCGCACCTTTGAGATGCACAGCCGGTGCCGCTGTCAGGTTCATTTCTTTAAATTTGTCCACATCACGGCCGGACTTCACGCCACACCAGTCCGTCGCACGTGTCAGTTCTTTCGATGTAAGATTTACCACAAATTCGCCGGTTTCCCTTATGATATCATAGGAATACCGCTCCGGGCGAACGGAAATGGAAAGCATCGCCGGATCGCTGCAAATCGTGCCTGCCCACGCTACCGTTATAATATTGGGAGTTTCTCCCTCTCGTCCACAACTTACCATCACTGCCGGCACGGGATATAACATATTGCCGGGTTTCCACTCCTGCTTTTTTCATCTCGCTCCATTCCTCCTTCATTTATAAGCGGATCTTGTAGCAGATCTGCTTCTCCAGATTTCTGTGATGTCCTAAAAAGTCATCCATTTTTTCATAATCACCTTCGAGTACGATCACAATCTGTTTACCATATTTTGCTATCATTTCGCGAATTTTTTCCACGCTCTCCTCAGACAATGCCGGTGCATTTTCAATATACATACATCCGCCGATGAACTTTTCAATCCATTCTTCCAAATCTACTTCATCCAATTTTTCCGCCTGGATCTTTCCGATATTTTTGGCTTCAAAATATTGATTTTTCTTTAATTCCTTAAACAATTTTTTCGCTACGGCAAGCGAGATTCCCGGAGCTGCGCCGGTCAATGCAAAATGAATCGTCCGCTCCTCCTGAGGCATTTTCTTGATTGCCGTTTTCAACGTGCAGTATGTGATTCCATTTACAGACACATCTTCGCACGCTTCCACTTCCATCGGACGCCCGGAAAGTGGATGGGATTTTATACGGATCTTATCCAGATTCATCGTATCTTCCAGATTGATGACCTTGCGTTTTCTTTCATTTCCTCAAGCTGGTCTTCCAACGATTCCAACTGCGTTGTCGTCTGTTTTTTACTGCCGTTTCCAGCTTCGGCTCGTCTTTTTCTTCCATCTCATCATCTTCTGCTTCTTCTCTGGCTGTTGCCGTCTCCATAATCTCCTGTGCCTCTTTGGCTACGATGGCTTTCGCATCCAGTTCTTCGGTTGTTTCCTGTTTATCGGTATCCAGTTCCTCCGGAAAATCATCTTCATCATCAAACGTATCGAGATCCACTTTAAAATAGTTGATCAGGCGGTTAAGAAAGCCCTTTTTCTTCGGATGATCTGCCTCTTCCGCTTCCTCTTTGTCAGATTCTCCTTCGGTTTTTTCGGAATCGTCTTCGTTTTCTTCTGAAATGGTTTCTTCCACCTCAGGCTCCTCAACCGGTTTCTCGGTCGCCTCTTCTGCGACGGTTTCCTCGACCGGCTCTTCTTCCACTTCTTCCGTGACGGTTTCTTCGACCGGTTCCTCAACCAATTCTTCCGCCTCAGGCTCCTCGACCGGTTTCTCGGTCGCCTCTTCCACCTCGGTTTCCGTGTCTGGTTCTTCTTCGACTTCTTCTACTTCTTCGGCAACAGATTCTTCGGCCGGCTCCTTGTCATCCCGTAGTCGCCAAGCACGGCCGGCTGAACTTCCGGTTCCGACTGTGGTTCCTCATTCGACGCAATATCCATAACCTGCGCCGGCGCATAAGCTACTTTTTACCTCTTCTTCATCCTCCGGCTCTTCCGGTTCCGGAATTTCTTCCCAATTCGGCTTCTGCCAGAGAGGGTTCAGACAGTTTTCGCGCAGTTCTTTCGCTTTCTCGACAATCTTTCCACTACCGAACCACAGCATCAGATCCTCACACTCTGCAATACAGTCTTCCCGTCTTCCCTGCAATTCATACAGTCTGGCAAGCTGGTAACCCCATTCTTCGGTATATTCATTCTTTTTCAATTCTTCCAGAATTTCAATCAATGTCTCATAAGACGCACCTTCCGCTTTGGCAAGCCGGTATTTCAACTCATATGTATCCAATGTCATCCCAGACACAATTTCATAAGCCTGATACAATTCTTTGGCTTCTTCCAGGTCTCCCATGCGGATCGTAAGCATCAAGAGACGGTATAGGGCAGGTCTCGAAGAGGTTCTGTGATACACTGTGTAGTATAACTCTTTTGCAATATCCATTTTTTCTGCTTTTAAAAACAGGTTGGCAAAAAGATAGAGATCTGTAATCGTAGGTACTTCTTCAAAACGAAGTTCTTCAATTTCCTCCATTGCCTCTAAATATTGCTTTTCCTCAATTAATTCGCGTATCTGTGCACATCGTACGCTGCTATCGTATCTGCCCATTTATTTCATCCTTTTAAATATTCTACTGTTGCCAATATTTCTTGTGGTACAGCCAGTCCTGCTTTTGTCCATTTGTGCATCATCATGTCCAGACTCTTTCTCGCAGCACGGTTGTCTCGAATGTATTTCTTCGCGGCCTCACTGTAAGCAGTCTGTCCTTCCAATGCCTTCATCGTTTCTGCGGAAAACGGACAATAGGTAAATAATATCGTCCTCGCCACACGGCTGAGTTTCATCGCGCCGCGTGCTTCACGCAGGATCCAGTCTGCATAATCTTTCAAAAATACTTCTTTGTGTTTATTGTTACACTGAACAAGCTGCGCGCGGATCTTATTTTTCCGCTCCTGGGAAAGCTCACTGTTTTTCTTATAAAATTGCAAATAATCGCTATACTCGCTCGTAAGCGACGGATAACGGAAATCGTTCCAATGACTGCCAGTCTCTGTGCGGCATTTTTCCCAGCGGAAATTGCCCATAAGTTGTACCATTGCCAGACTCAGTTCCTTTTCCAGCCAAACCGGGACAAACAAACGTCCTTTGGACGTACGACGTTTGCCCGTGATATCCTGCCACATGATCGTATTACGGCCGTATACCGGGAATAAAATAATATCCGGCGTCACGCGTTCAATGACAATTGCTTTATTGATGTCTACATTTTCATAACTTACCAGACGCTCTCGGTAAAAAATCGAATAATCAATCTTTTCAATCTGGCGGATGGCATCATTTAACCGTTTTTCTGTCATATAGGAATTTTGCATATTGCTGAAAATACCGTCTGAACAGAGAATCGGTACAAACATTGTGACATTTCCATTGATGATTCGAGACGCATAACGGAACATATTCTGACATTCAAAATGCAGCCGCTGCTCCTTGTCCACAATTGCTTCGTCCATCTCTTTCTGTGTGATCTTCTGCTCTTTTTAACTGACGACGCAGATAGGTGGCAAAGTCTTCATCAAACTCATTTTTCGAAGTTTCTTTGACACCATCATAAACGGCCTGCAACCATTTTGACATCGTATAAACACGGCATCCATCCTCTGCCTGATCCGCTTCCGGCCGCAGTTGGAGCATCGTGTCCAGTTCTTCATCGGTCAGCAGTTTCTCGCTGACAAATCCATAGTCTAAAAACAGACGCACTGCCAATGGGATGTCCTCATCGTCCATACTTTTCTTTACGACAGCTTCATATATTTCATAGTATAACTTACTTATATTTTTACGCACTTCCGTCGCTTCCGGTGTTCTTGCGAACTTATCGGAAAGTGACATAAACGCCTCTACCGCCTCTGTAAATTCGCTCTTAACCCGCATATGAACCGGCGCGTATTCGACGATCTGTCCCAAGGATTCATACAAATATTCAATCCCCGGCTCGTCCAGCTTTTCAATTTCTTCCTGCGCTTGTCCTTCTCCGGACAAAAGTGCAAAATACAGCCGCTCCATCTTATCGCGGTCAAGCTGAATGGGAATTCCTGCCTTTTCGGTAAGAAACGTTTCCGTCTCATTGATCTTTTCCACAATCTGATCCACCGACTGATCGATGCGTGGATCGCGGACTCCTTTTTCCAAAAGAGACAATGCCAGTTTCCCAACGGTCTGAAAAAGCGCATCTTCCTCCAAAATCAGGCAGCGGAACAATCGGTGCAGCACCTCGCCCTGTTCACGACAGTATGCTAAAATTCATTCACCACGTCACACTGCTCGCGGTAATGATACATCGCCACATACTGGCTTCCGCAGAAGAATTTTTTCTGCGCTTCAATCGGCATTTTGGCGCATTCGAGATAATATTTTCCAAGATCTTCCGGCTCCTGCAACGACTGCTGCATGCTGTTTTCCACTTTCTGCAATGCATTTTCCACCGACACTTCAAAGCCGCACATCGTGGCGACCTGATCACATAATTCATATTTTTCTTTAATAAAGCCGCAAAGGCTCTCATTTTCTTCTCTTAAATGCTGTAGCTGTTTTTTATCTCTGCCAGAAAATAGTTCAAAGAGGTAACAAGAAGTCCTCGATAATCCGGCTTTTCTGCCAATATCCGCTCAATACCTGCCATCCCCTGAACCGGGATAACAAAAACTGCACAATCGTCTTTTGCATAATATGTAAAGGAATGTAATTCTTTTCCAACATCACACGCCCCCAGGAAGTTCCCCGTTCCCAATACCATACTGATGCCATCTGCTACCAGTTCCACTCTTCCTTTTACGAGAAGAGCGATGGACTCCACTTTCGTATCCTTCTCATATAAAACAGCACCATTTTCACTCGAATTCATTGCGTTTTCTGTCAATTGTACTTTTTCTTTCATACGATACCTCCGTATCAGCACTGTCGCCCTTTTTCCCCGGATAAAATCCGTCAAATATAAAAAATCCGTGCGCCCTGCTTCGAATCAATCTCAATGGACGTTACCTCTACAGTTAACTCAGCCCAGGCACCCTTACGACACACAAGAAGTTTTGCTTAGTGCTGCTTCATTCCTGACCTGACACGGTTCACAAGTTCCTGTTGCGTAAGACCCGGATGTCAACGCCACTTATAAAGGGCAGCTCCTTATCAAAAGACCCTAGGCAAGACAACACCCCTGCTATAGCGGATTGCAGGTACAGGGCACCGCTATCTCCCCGGCTGCACGGAAATCTTAACAATGTTTAGCGTGAGTTACCTCACATGAAATAAGTATAATCGTTTTTCCCTCTTATGTCAAGATTTTCACATCGAAAAAACGAATCATATATTGATTTTAAACACAGTAAGGAATGCTGCCTATGTCTGTTAATATTACCATCCTCCCATCCGATGCCCGCACAGACTACGCCCGCCACTGTCTGGCGTCCTATGGTGCGAAATTTCTGGATTCCTGGGGAATTTTCCAGAAGAAGGAGTTGTCCTCACCGGAATTCCATTTACAAAAAACGGAAAATCTCTTTTTACAACACTTCTTCCTTTTTTACCATTGACTCTTTTATTAAAAAACTCACTCCGGATCACATTATAATCGGCGGAAATTTTCCGGCGGCGGTGACCGATTATTGTACGATGCATGACATTCCCTGTTATGACGTGCTGCAAGCCCGTCCTTTGGACGTCTGAACACACGTCTGACAGCAGAAGGGCTTCTCGCTCAGGTCATGTCCAAGACACCTTTTTCTGTATTAGAATCTAAAATTCTTCTTATTGGATACGGCAGATGTGGCAAGGAAATAGCGCGGATTTTTTCAAATTATAGCAAAAAATAGTGATTACAGAGAAAAATCAAAATCTGTCTCTGCCGCTCTGGCAAATGGTTTCAAGTGTTTTTCTCCCGATAAAATACGAGGAAATAAATCGCTTCTTGCTCAAACAAATATCATTATAAATGCCGCTCCGGATGTCCCGATCGCGTCCTCTTTTTTTACGTATATTCCTTCGGATTGTTACGTATTTCAAGTCGCATCCGGTCCATTGCTTTTACCGGAAACTTTTCACGGCATCCTGATCAACTGTCCGGGAATCCCCGGAAAATATGCTCCTAAGACAGCCGGCAGCAAACTTGCCGCAGAAATCTGTAAATATTGTGATCTTTAAGGAGGTAACTTATGTCCATGGATTTATCACAAAAAATATCGGCATCGCGATCACCGGTTCCTACTGCACCTACAAAAAGTGTTTGCAGAATTGGAAACACTGGCTTCCACCGGTGCCAATCTGCATCCGATTTTTTCCGATCATGCTTCTACCACTGACAGCCGTTTTGGAAAATGTGCTGACTTTCTTGAGCAGGCAGAAAAATTACCGGAAAGAAACCGATCACGACCATTCCGGATGCGGAACCGATCGGACCGGGGGCCCTTTTGACATTCTCGTCATCGCACCGTGCACCGGCAATACATTGTCAAAACTTGCCAACGGCATCTCTGACACACCGGTTTTGATGGCTGCAAAAGCACATCTTCGCAATAACCGGCCTCTCGTCGTAGCACTTTCCACAAACGATGCCCTTGGAATGAACCTGAAAAATATCGGCATTCTGCTTAACACAAAGAACATTTATTTCATTCCATTTGGCCAGGATAATTACAAATCGAAACCAAATTCCATGATCGCACACATCGATCTTTTGACGGACACGATCGAGGCCGCTTTGGAGACCCGCCAGTTACAGCCTGTGATCCAGGGACCGGATCCAAAATAAAGGAGGCTTTTTCATGTGTGGTATCGCAGGATTTTATCAATCGGATCAAAATTATCTAAGTGCCGGATACCATGGCACTTCTCCCGAAAACCCTTGGAGAAAACGTCTTATCGCAATGAGACAGTCTCTTCGGAGCCGGGGACCAAATGATGAAAATACACTTCTTTTCCACCACGCCGGTCTCGCACACACACGACTCGCCATCCGTGACATCCTCGGCGGCAAACAGCCAATGTCCGCGCAGTATAGGGGACGCGGTGCTTCCATCGTATACAATGGCGAAATTTATAACACGTGCGAACTGCGCGAAGAGCTGAAACCCTTTGGCATGAGCTGGTCCACTACAGGCGACACGGAAGTGATCCTGAATGGTTTTCTGGCAATGGGAACGTCTTTTTCGAAAAATTGAATGGTATTTTTGCCTTTGCGATCTATGTACATCAGACAAAAGAACTTTATCTTGTCCGCGACTCTCTGGGAGTAAAGCCGCTTTTTTACAGTTTTGACCACACAGCGGTCGTCTTTGGGTCCGAGCCAAAAGCGCTTTTTGCTTATGGCATTCATCCGGCGGCTGACCGTGCCTGCTGGAATGAAATCTTTTCTCTCGGTCCGGCAAGAACGCTTGGAAATGGCGGCTTTGCCGGAATACATGAACTTCTCCCCGGAGAATATATGCATATTTCCGCCTCCGGCTGCCGGCATCACTTTTTCCGAAAATTGGAAGCCGTGCCACATCATGATTCGTATACGGATACGATCCGCCACGTGCGGTTTCTTCTCTGTGACAGCATACACAGACAAATGGTTTCGGATATTCCGATCTGCAGTTTTTATCCGGCGGACTCGACAGTTCACTTGTCACCGCGATCTGCCAGATGTATCTCAAGAAAGAAGATGCCGCACTTGACACATTTTCCTTTGATTTTAAGGGAAATGACGTGAATTTTCAGGCAAATTCATTTCAATCCAGCCAGGACCGCCCATTTGCGGAACTTGTTGCCAAACATCTGGGAACGCATCACACCCTGCTCGAATGCGACAATGAAACGCAGGCAGACTATCTGTTCAAAGCTGTCGACGCCCGCGATTTCCCATGTATGGCCGATGTGGAATCTTCTATGCTTTACTTTTTGCGAACAGGTTTCCCAGACACACCGCGTCGCTTTAACCGGCGAATGTGCGGATGAAATTTTTGGCGGTTATCCGTGGTTTCACCGGGAAGAACTGTGGCAAAAGAACATGTTTCCCTGGTCATACGACTTCGACGCAAGAAAAGTATTGCTCCACGACGACTTTTCTGCCTCATTGAAAATGGAAGAATATGCCAAGGAAGCCTATGAGAACACACTCGCCTGCACTCCGCGCCTTGCGGAAGATTCGGAAAAAGAGGCAAGACGGCGTGAAATCTCCTGGCTCAATATCCGCTGGTTTATGATGACTCTCCTAAACCGCATGGACCGAACCAGTATGTATTCCGGCCTGGAAGCCCGTGTGCCATTTGCTGACCACCGCATTTTGCAATACGTCTACAACGTCCCTTGGGATATGAAATGCCACAATGGTCAGACAAAGAGCCTTTTGATCGACGCCGGAACGGGGCTTCTTCCCGCCGCCGTATTAAACCGAAAAAGAGTCCTTATCCGAAAACTTATGACCCCGCTTATGAAAAAATGCTTGCGGAACGTCTCTACGAAATGGTTCATGAGATAAATTCTCCTCTGACCGGTATCGTGGATCCGAAAAACTGGATCATTTTTTAACTACCCCAAGTGATTACGGAAAACCGTGGTACGGCCAGCTGATGGCCGGTCCGCAGATGCTTGCGTATCTTCTTCAAGTGGGGTATTGATTCAGACGTATTCAATCTCTCTTTAATATCAGAAGTACCTCCCCAGCCTTCCTGCATTACCTGCAGAGGCTGTGGATGCACTTCCATCATCCAATATCCAAAATCCCCCATTTTTAAGCTGCTTTTATGCACACTCTTAAAATACGAAAATCCATACGATCTGCCAAGGTAAACATCCCTTTTGTGATATCTTCCCGGCACACCGACAAATGCCCGCTCTCCCACTTTTGCAAAAAGCAGATGTCCAAAATTGTAAAATCCCTGCTTTAAGAACGGATTTTCCGACAACGTCCAATACCTTTGCGGAAACTCTCCAAAATCTTCCGGCCCGATCTGAACACATTGATCTACTTCGTCATCCGAAAACGGATACATCGCCGTATGGGATTCCAATATTTTCCTACACTCATAGTCCCAATTATGCTCTTCTTCCATCTCTACTTCGATAAATTCCGGCGGTTCTTCTGTTTCAGTTGTCTCGATTTCGGGTTCTGTTGTCTCCGGAATTTTTTCTTTCTGCTTTTGTACAGGTTCCGCCACAACAACCTCTTCTTCCGTTTTTTCCTCTACCAATGGCGCGGACTCCGCAACCGGCGGCTGGCCTTCTCCCATCTGTGTTTTTCCATTTTCTCCGATCCAGATTCCGACCACTTCCTCTTTTTCTCCGGCTTTGCACTCCAGCCTCGTAATCTCTTCAGAAGAAATAGTTCCCGCCAGCTGATTGTATGTTCCCTCTTGTCCTTTGAGCACAAGCGTCACCGGCTTGTTTTCCCATTTATTTACATTTTTCAAATGTACTTCCAATCGGATCCACTCACGTTTTCCGGAGGCTTTTATATATCCTCCGCGTTCTTGTCCTTCTTCCTGTAAATATATCATCTTACGGAAATAACTCACGAAGTTCTCCTTTTATGGCTTTTCTAAAAACTATGCATGTAGGGGGATTTTTATGCTAAAAAAGCGGACCGCATTTGCGATCCGCTTCTTCTATTCAAAGCACTATTCGATTGATTATTTCAATGTAACTTTAGCGCCTTCAGCCTCTACCTTAGTTTTGATATCTTCAGCTTCGTCTTTAGAAGCACCTTCTTTGATTACTTTAGGAGCGCCATCTACAACTTCTTTTGCTTCCTTAAGTCCAAGACCTGTTACTTCACGAACAACTTTGATAACCTTAACTTTGTTTGGTCCAACTTCTGTAAGTTCTACGTCGAACTCGTCTTTCTCAGCGCCGCCTGCTGCTGCACCGTCGCCTGCTGCTGCTACAACAACACCTGCTGCTGCAGATACACCAAATTCTTCTTCACAAGCTTTTACTAAATCATTTAATTCCAAAACGCTCATCTCTTTGATAGCATCGATAAATTCCTGAGTAGTCATTTTAAATTCCTCCATTTAATATAATTTTTGTTTATTTACAGATTATTCTGCAGCCGGCTCTTCACCATTTCCTTTAGCTTCAGCGATCTGATTAAGAACGCGGGCCATATTGGTAACAGGTGACTGCAAGCTTCCAAGCAATTTAGAGATAAGAGTATCTCTTGATGGGATGTTAGCCAATGTCTTGATACCAGCTTCATCATAATATGTGCCGGCTACAACACCGCTCTTGAACTGAAGTGCCTCTGCTTCTTTTGCAAAGTCATTGAGAATACGCGCTGGAGCGGTCTCATCCTCTGCTGAAAATGCAACTGCAGTAGGTCCTTCCAAATCCTTATCCAACTGTGCAAAATCAGTTCCTTCGAATGCACGAACAAGCATTGTGTTTTTGTATACTTTGTATACCACACCAGCTTCTCTCAATGCTTTACGAAGTTTTGTATCCTGCTCAACAGTCAGACCACGATAATCAACAAGTACAGCTGCTTTTGCATCTGCTGCGTATCCTTTGATCTCGTCTACGATTGGCTGTTTGATCTCTACTTTAGCCATGAGTCATTTCCTCCTTATATATTTTCTGCCGAAAAGAATTATATAACGCATATACGTCCACACAAGGTTTTTTCTCTGAGACGGACGTAATATAGAAACCCCTCTTCTCGCCATAGCAAAAAGAGGGGACGTAAATCCACATTCTTTACTCCTCGGTAGGCGGCTCTTGCACTTACACATCTGAAATCCCGAAGGACCATCTATACCTACTGTCTACGGCAGTCATCAAAATTTATATTAACATACCTTGACGGTACTGTCAATATCTTTTTTATGCATATTTTACTGTGCTTACTTTCACACCAGGTCCCATTGTGCTGGTGATCGTAACACTCTTCATATACTGTCCTTTTGCACTTGCTGGTTTTGCTTTTACGATAGCGTCCATCAAAGTGTTGAAGTTGTCATTCAACTGCTCTGCAGTGAAAGATGCTTTTCCAACCGGACAGTGAATAATGTTTGCTTTGTCCAAACGATATTCGATCTTACCTGCTTTAATGTCATTAACAGCCTTTGTAACATCCATTGTAACAGTTCCTGCTTTCGGGTTTGGCATCAAGCCTTTTGGTCCGAGTACACGTCCGAGACGACCAACAACACCCATCATATCCGGAGTAGCTACAACTACGTCAAACTCAAACCATCCTTCGTTCTGGATCTTAGGAATGAGTTCCTCGCCGCCAACATAATCAGCACCAGCTGCTTCTGCTTCTGCAACTTTATCGCCTTTTGCAAATACAAGAACGCGAACTTTCTTACCTGTTCCGTGAGGCAGTACAACTGCACCACGTACCTGCTGGTCTGCCTGACGTCCATCTACACCAAGACGGATATGTGCTTCGATTGTTTCATCGAATTTTGCAACTGCTGTTTTCTTTACAAGGTCAATGGCCTCAGCTGGATCATACTGAACTGTTCTGTCTACCAGCTTTGCAGCCTCAACATATTTTTTACCTCTTTTCATGATTCAAACCTCCTAGTGGTATTAACGAATGTGTAGGAGCTTAGTAACAAGTTCCTGTTCTCCCACAACGTCCAAATGACATAAGTCTCCTGCGATGTCTAAATTTTCACGTAAGTTTTATTAGTCTTCTACTGTGATACCCATACTTCTAGCAGTACCGGCGATCATGCTCATAGCAGCTTCCACGCTTCCTGCATTCAAGTCAGGCATCTTAAGTTCTTCAATCTTCTGAATCTCTGCTTTAGAGATCGTTGCAACTTTTGTCTTATTTGGTACACCAGAACCGGATTCAATCTTACAAGCTTTCTTAAGAAGAACAGCTGCCGGCGGAGTTTTGGTTATGAAGCTGAAACTTCTGTCTGCATAAACAGTGATAACTACAGGAATGATCATACCATCCTGTCCTGCTGTCTTTGCGTTAAACTCCTTTGTAAACTGAACAATGTTTACACCATGCTGTCCAAGTGCCGGACCAACTGGTGGTGCTGGTGTTGCTTTTCCAGCTGGGATTTGTAATTTAATATATCCTTCAACTTTCTTAGCCATTATAAAAACCTCCTGATTTTCACTTCTATAACTTTTCTAATTCTGAGAAATCAATTTCTACCGGTGTTCCACGGCCAAACATGTCAATTTCGATCACTGCCATATGTTTTGCCGGGTGAACTTCCTGCACGATACCATGTGTATCCTGCCATACACCCTTGGTAACCAGAACATGGTCGCCAATACTGTATGGTACTTCCTCTGCCTGAGCCAGAAATCCCATGTTGGTAATTTCTTCTGCGGTAAGAGGAACCGGTTTCGATCCCGGGCCGACAAATCCTGTCACACCGCGGGTATTTCGAACCACATACCAGGTCTCGTCATTCATCACCATATTCAGGAGAACGTAGGCTGGAAACATTTTCTTCTGAACCTGTTTCTTTTCTCCATTTCTCTCCTCAACAACCGTCTGCATCGGCACCATAACTTCGAGGATCTGATCCTGAAGGTTACGGTTCTCAATGGTTTTCTCAATGTCAACTTTTACTTTGTTCTCGTAGCCCGAATAGGTATGAACTACATACCATTTTGCTTCTTCCGCCATAGCAACCTCCTAAAATAATTATAGTCCAATTGCCTGCAGACCAAGACGAATCAGCCAGTCGATACCGGCGATCACACCGCCAAGAACAACAGAAACAGCGAGCACCAGTGCGGACTGGCGCATCAATTCATCTCTTTTTGGCCATGTACATCTCTTGAATTCTGCTTTGACACGTTTAAAGAAGCCACCTGCTTTCGAAGTATTTTCTGCTTCGCTCATCGGGCACACATCCTTTCCCCAACATTACAACGACAAAATTATTTTGTCTCTTTGTGCAATGTGTGTGTTCTACAAAATCTACAATATTTCTTTGTTTCCATTCTGTCCGGATGGTTTTTCTTGTCTTTGGTCAAGTTGTAGTTACGTTGCTTACACTCTGTACATTCTAATGTAATTTTAGTACGCATTACGTCACCTCCGTGATTATTTGTTTGTAAAAATTTAGGCATAAAAAAAGACCTAATTCATCGCTAGAATATAGTACCACAAATTCATACGATTCGTCAAGTCTTTTTTCGTTGTTTTTAGATTCGGTAGATCTCTACTCCTGCGAAGCGGACATTTCCTTCCATCACCAAGGTCGGTCCGTCTTCTGCCACACCACTCACATGGTGCTCCTCCACGCCGCCAAAACTGCAGTCTGTATTGTTCACCACATGCCAGTTTGACGGAATGTAGATGTCCACGCCGGAAAAATATACACTCAGATCAATCACTGCACTTCCGGACTGTATGACAGCATTGTCCATATTTACTTCCATGCCACAGAATTTGCAGTCAATGACTGCCTTTTTAAACGCATTGGAATTGATATTTTTCTTTGTTCCGTTAAAAATGCCCGTCAATATCACGCTGTCACCGTCGACATCAGAGGCATTGGCTTCTGTCATTCCTTCACTGTAAACTTCAACACGACGGTGTGTTTTGTGCCTGCGGTACTCTTTGACACGGCTCCCAAAGATCATATTCAGACCGACACTTCCAAACAATGCTGCCCACAAAACCGGCCACGGCGTCAATGCCTCGATTCCCAGCACATGTTCAAACATGATAAGCAGAATCGCCAGTGAAAACAGCATTCCTCCAAATTCCAGGCGAATTGCCGATTTGATAAAACACATCACGCAAATAATACCGATTACGATACGCATCAAACTGATATCCGGCGTAAATCAAGGCTGTGCGCCAATATATATGCCGCTGCCAAAAGAAGCAGCACGCCCCAAAATATATTGTCTTTCTTCATAATAAATGTCCTCCTTCTATTTTGTATGGATTTCAATGTTTCCAAGATCCGCTTCTACTTTCACCTGACGATAGTCTTCGTAGCCGGCAGCATTCGCCTCTTTTTCCACTTTATATTCACTCTCTACACCAGCATGCTTTTCATCATTGATAGAAACGTTTCCAAGGTCCGCTGAAAGGTCGTAGGCATAGGCACCTTTTGGTCCGTCAAAATGCATTTCAAAATTACCGGCATCCACTTCCGCTTCCACCGCCTTGATATGATTGTTCTTAAGTTCCACATTTCCGGCATCCGCATCAATTTTTATATTATCCAGTGTACATTCCGACACGATCAGATTACCTGCATCCAGGTCCGCCACGATCTCTCCGTTTGGAATCCCTGTCAAATGCACGTCGCCCGCATCCAGTGTAAGATTCATTTTTGTATTTTCATACATCGATGTTGGAATTTTCACCGTCAATGTACATTTTTCCGTTATATTTCCAAATGGAAAATGAAAATGAATGCCATGTTGGCGGCTTTCTATATTAATAACACCATTTTTATCATCAATTGTGGGTTTACGGCTCGCCTCACCATAATAAACAAATTCCGGCTCTTCTACTTCATCCGTAACTTCCAGGGTCAACTCCATCGCGTCAGCATCTACCGTAATATTTTCAATCGGATCATTCATTGTTTCTCCCGGCATTACGGTCTCTGTTTGAATCTCAGACTCCCTTACCTTCAAATTAATATTGTTATGATAAACCGCAAACGGAATAATCGCCCCAAGGCTCAACACCAGCACACCAAATATCACGATCAATACAATCGCAAATGCCGGTACTTTCTTCTTTTCATAGATTGGCTTTGTTGCTGTATTTGTATTTGTTGATTGCTCGCGCTCGTAATTGGCGGTCGCCTTTGCCAATTCCTGGTAACGATTTTTCAAACTGCTTCCGGATACCAGAAGATATACGCCAATCCCTGCAATAAACAATACACTGCTGTCCAAAATTGTTTCGGCAAACAAATTCCGGCACAATCCCGAGCACATGCTTGGCACCACACTGAAAATACACAAAATACACCGATACAAGTCTTGAGCACGCGGCGTTTTTCGTCCCTTTCCTGATTTTCGCGGACATACGCTGCGGCTTCTTCATCCAGTGCAATTGTGTACCGGCTGACTTTTCCGTATTCTTTTGTCCTTGAAGAAGCCAGCACAAACAGTACGACCGCCACACCGACAAGCAGAAACATCCCCATATTTCCCAGCAGATTTACTACCAGCGTGCCGAGATATCCCTGATTGATTGCGCCATCGAAAGCCGACTCCAAAAACGGTCCCCAGATGCAAAACATAACGCCAAGGGCAATATACCTGGCATGTGTTTTTGCAAAAGCAACGTATTTCTTCGCTTCTTCCGGCCCCCATCTGCGGTCTGCATGACGGCTCTTTTTTCTCCTGCGGTTCCTCTTCTTTTTTTCATGAAGTCACCGATTCCGAGTTCTTCCGCCAGTTCATCCAGATTGCCAAACTCTGAGATTACCGTTCCCACAGCTTCTTTCTCTGACATTCCCTCTGCGATCAGTTCTTCGTATTTGTCTTCCATCATTTCCATCAATTCTGCTTTTGCCCGCAGCACTTGCGGAGTTTCCGGAAGATTCATAAACATATTACTAAGATATTCTCTAATTGCTTCCATCCTCTTGGCTCATCCTTTCTTTCATAATAAACTTATCCACAACCTCTTTCGTCACTTCCCCTCTTTACACTTTTCTTCATAATACAATTTTCCTTCTTCGGTGACACGATAATACGTGCGTCGCTTACCTCCTGTCTCATTGCCGGAAAACGATTCAAGGTACCCATTTTTTCCATCCTTGTAAATGCCGAGTACAACGTCGTCTCTTTAATGATATATTTTTCCTCAGAAATCATTCGGATTTTCTTCGAAATTTCATATCCATACGAAGGATTTTGCTGGAGCAGATATAAAATGATCGTATCATTATATCCCCGAATCACATCGCTGCTAATCAAAATCCCGCCTCCTTTCGTGCTTTTTCGGTATTTGCCGGAGTGGCAGATTATTACGTTTGTCGTTGCTACGTCTATCGTAGTACGTCTGACGTAGTTAGAGTATAACATGATTACTACGACAGGTCAAGTAAAAATATTATAATAAATAGAAAATCACTTGCTTTTTGACAGTATAGTACACTCTCAAATGCAAGTGATTTTTCTTTCTCAGCTTATTCGTTTGACAATAACCGCATCAGTTCAACCTCCGCGCTTTTCCATACACTTTTTTCCCATGTACGAGGCGATATGCACGAATATAGATTTCGCCGTAGTCATCTACATTTTTGACATAACATTTGGTTGTTGATGTGCCTTTGATGTTTTTCAATGTTTCATCGCCGGTATAAATCTGGTAACCGCTCGCATCCGTGGATCGTTTCCAGGAAAGCACATAACGTTCTACGATCTTGCGCACTCGTGGTCCGGCAACAACCGCCGGGATGGTTCCGCGGCTGACAAATTTCCCGTCATATGCTTTGGCAGTGTCTCTTGCGCCTGTATTTTCCCATCCGTAAATCGTTACTCCGGCCGGGAGCCAGCGAAGATCCGTCATCATAATATTGGAAGGAAATACCAGTTTGCGAATACTGCTGCATTCATCAAAATTCATGCGGATGTAATTCAATTTTCCGGCTTTTACTTCCACGGTTTTCAATCGGTCGCAGCCGGCAAAACGGTATTTTGTACCGTAACCTCGCTGCACATTTTTCGTGATTGTAAGTTTGGTCAGGTATTTTGCCTGTTTAAAGGCATCTCCCGCAATCTTTGTCGTGTTTTTCGGCACCGTGTAAGCGCCTTTTTTCGCCGGTGGGTAATACAAAAGTTCATCGGTATTCCGGTCAAATAACACGCCATTTTTTGCATAATATTTTTATTTTTCGAAGACACAGTTATTTTCCGGCATCTGAGATCTGCCTTCTGTCTCTTTAAAAAGCCGATGCTTTTGCATTTTGTCGGAATCTTATAACTTGTCTTAGCAAGTGGAAACGCACGCACACTCGTACCGGCTACATTGTAAAGGACGCCGTCGATTTCCTTAAAATACTTATTTGAATCAGAAACCGTAATCTTTCTCAAACGATTGTAATCAAGGCGGCCCCGGATATACTTACAGGTGCTTGGCAGCTTCAGACTTCCGCGTTTTCCGGATGGGAAAAAGACCATTTCTCTTCCGTCTTTCGTATAAATGACACCCTGCTGGCAGCGGAAATTCTTATTTTTATCGCTGATCCGTATTTGTTTAAGACGCTTTAATTGCTCGCGGTAATAACTTCCTCCCACGATTGCCTCCGTCTGTTCCGGCAGAACAATCGTCTCCAGATATTTACATCCTTCAAACCAGCCGCGGTCAACTGTCGTCACCGATGCCGGCAGGAAAATTGCGCGATATTCCGTTCCGGTCAGAGCACCATAGCAGATCTTTTTTCACGGTATCCGGAATATGAACGACACCTTTCCCCTTCACCGGTGCCTGGATCAAACTCGTTTCTGTCTCGTCCAAAAGCAATCCCCCGCGTGCGGTATAAGACGGATTTCCGGCCTTTACCTCAAACGAAGAGGCCGCTTCTTCAAACGCATAATGTTCGATTTTTTCTGTATTTTTAGGAATGACAACTTTTCCCAGCCGGCGGCAGCCCGAAAATGCGTAACGGATATCCTCTCCAAGCTCGCCGGAAGCATGATATCTTCCAACCGTTCACATCCATAAAATGCAGAACTGTCAATCGACCGGATTTTGCTCATCCCGTCTACTTTTTTCAATTTGAAACATTTGTAAAATGCCTGATACGGGATGGCATCCATTTTGGACGACAAGCTCACACTTTCAAGACGTTCGCAGGCATAAAATGCGCGATATCCCAGACTCTCGACGGTCTCCGGAATCGTTATTTTCGTAAGCGATTTACAACGCCGGAAGGCATCGCGGTCAATCTGTTTCACCGTTCCCGGAATGCGGATCGAGTTCAATGCCACGCATCCATCGAAGATCCCTTCGCGTAACGTATCCACTCTTGCCTCCATTCGAACGGTCTGAAGATTTGTACAATCCGCAAACGCATTGCTTCCGATATACTCCACAGAACTCGGGATTGTAACTGACGTCAATTTTTACATCCATAAAAGGCATTGGCGTATATTTTCTTTACCGACGAAGGCACCGTAAAGGAACCGCTCTTCTGATTCGGACATTTTACCAGGATTGTCCCGTCTTTACTGCAAAGTGCTCCGTTGATCGTCGTATAATACTCATTTCCCTGCGTCGAAAAACGTGTGATTTTCTGATTTCCAAACGCATCATTTCCGATGGAAGAAATATTTCCGCGGATCGTTACTACCGGCGAATCTGTGCACACCGTCAACTCTCCGTACGAATTTACTTCCATTCTGGCCGAAACCGTTTTCCCCGGCACAAAGCACAGACCCGCCGTCAGCAAAAGCGCTCCTGCCATCCACTTCCTATTGTTTTTTTGATTCATTTTTTCCTCCTGTTCTTTCCCTATCGCGCAATAAGCGCAGCAAAGTTTTCTCATATTTTACCATTTATTACCTATTATGTCAAATACTTCAAAAAGAGGCCGCCCATAAGCAGCCTCTTTTACATTTTTCTATACTTGTAATTTTTGTAAAAAACTTCGTGTACGATCGTTTTCCGGACAATCAATAACTTGCCCCGGCGTTCCTTCTTCGACCACCACGCCGCCATCCATAAAGATGACCCGGTCAGAAACCGCCTTGGCAAATTGAATCTCATGCGTAACAATCACCATTGTCATTTTTCCGTCGCCAGTTCTTTCATCACGCGGAGGATTTCCGCTGTGATTTCCGGATCCAGTGCCGATGTCGGCTCATCGAAGAAAAGCATCTTGGGATGCATCGCAAGAGCTCTCGCAATCGCCACTCGCTGATTTTGTCCACCGGATAATTCACATGGATACGCGTCTTCTTTTTCTTCAATCCCACTTTTTCAAAAGCTCGCGTGCCTCTGCAAACACTTCTTCTTTCTTTCTCTTTTGATTGTGGATCGGTGCATCGGTAATATTTTTCATTACGGAAAAATGCGGAAACAGGTTAAAGTTCTGGAACACAAGCCCAAATTGCTGTCCGGCTTCCCAAAGTTCCTTTTTCCAGGATAAATGCCCTCTTTCACGACGGTTTTCCCACTGTATGTAATATCACCGCCGTCAATCTGCTCCAAAAATGTCGCGCAGCGCAGCAATGTCGATTTTCCGGAACCCGATGGTCCAATGATCGAGACTACCTCGCCCTCATTTACTTTTAAACTGATGTCTTTCAGCACTTCTTTCCCTTCGAAACTTTTGCTGATTTGTTTCATTTCTAATATACACGTTTCTTTCGCCATGTCACTGCCTCCTCACTAACGATAATAATCCAGTTTCTTTTCAATCTGTTCCATCACTGTCGCCACTACAAAGTTAAAGATGTAATAAAATACACCAGCGACAAACAATGGCATCAAGGAAGCCTGTGATGCTGCGATCTGTTTTGCCATTGTAAACATTTCCGTGTAGGCAAGAGCAAAGGCAAGGGATGTATCCTTTACCAATGTGATTACCTCGTTGGTAACCGGCGGCATCACTCGTTTTACCATCTGCGGGAAGAGGATGCGGAAAAATGTCTGGCTGCGGCTGTACCCCATTACGGTCGCTGCTTCTCGCTGTCCTGCCGGAATGCTCTGGATTCCCGAGCGGTAGATTTCGGCAAAATATGCCGCATAATTCAGTGAAAATCCGATCAGTACCGCGTAAAAACGATATTGATACGACGTCGATATGCCAAACAAATAATACGGTGCAAAAGACCACCAAAAGCTGAAGCATCAATGGTGTACCGCGCATAATGGAAATATAAATCTTAGCGATCCATTGCAGCGGTTTGATCTTTGACATCCGCACTGCCATGACCAAAAGTCCAAGCGGCATAGAGAATAACAATGTAAAGAAGAAGATTCCCAATGTCGCAAGCATTCCCTGTCCCAGTTGTTTTACAATCTGGCCGATCCCCTGCTTTTTAACGGTTCCGGCACTCTCTGTCGCCGCATCGTCCGCCTGCGTATCCTCGCTTTTCTTTGTCAATTTACTTGTATCCGGTTCCGGCACTTTTCCACCATCAACATATGTCTTGTCGTCCATGCTCAGACACATGCTGTCTGTTAATTCCCATTTTTGGCAATCTTTTCAAATGTACCATCGTAAAGCATGCCTAACAATGTCGTTTGAACGGTATCACGGAGTTCGGTATTTCCTTTTTGAATCCGATACCGTATTCCTCCGACGACAAACGCTCGTCTAACATTTCAAACTGGTCTTTCTTAGCCGAAAGCTGGTAGGATGCCACCCCAATGTCCATTGCGATCGCGTCTACCATTCCGCTTTCAAGGTTCATAAAGGCGGAGTTATAGTCTGCGACCTGCTGCAATTCTTTCAATGATTTGGGGATTGCTTTGTTTTTTTTCGTCGCATCATCGCCGGTCAGCGCCGCAAGGGCGGAAGAATCTGCCTGTACGACAAGTATTTTTCCCTTCAGATCCGTAAGTTTCTGAATTCCGGAACCTTTTTCACGATAACGACCTGGGAATTATCGACATATGGTGTCGTCCAAGTGTACTGGTCTTCACGTCCGTTCATCGTAAAACCATTCCAGATACAGGAAATCGCTCCGGAAGCCAGTTCGGAATCTTTCGAATCCCAGGAAATCGGTCGTTTTACCAATTTCCAGCCATTGCGGTTACAAACTTCTTCGGCAAGATCAAGGTCAAATCCGACATACTCACCATTTTCGTCAAGATAGCCATATGGCGGAAATTCCGCATCAAATCCGACGATAAATTCTTTTTCTGCCGCTTTCACTTTCTGCGGCTGGTACAGGGTCACTGCCGCCACCGCAAAAAGCAAAAGGACAAATAATATCATTGGTACTTGGTTTCGTTTATTTTTCTGCATATTAAAATACCTTCTCTTCCATATTTAGCGAACTACAATTTTCATAAATTTCTTTTTGCCTCGTTTCAGAACGATTCCGTCCTCTCCGATGCTGTCTTTGGAAATCTGTGCACGAACATCTTCCACTTTATTTCCATCAATGGACACACCACCCTGCTGTACGTTTCGACGCGCCTCTCCGTTGGATGGGGCAAGTCCTGCTTTTACAAGAAGGTTCAGAATTCCGATCTGTCCGTCTTCGAAGTCAGCATCGGTCAATTCCACTTCCGGCATCTGTGCTGCATTTCCGCTGGAGAACAAGGCTCTCGCACCTTCCTGTGCCTTTGCCGCCTCTTCTTCGCCATGTACCATTTTTGTCAATTCAAAGGCAAGAATTTCCTTGGCCTGATTGAGCTGGCTTCCTTCCCATTTGTCCATCTCGTCAATCTGCTCAAGTGGCAGGAACGTAAGCATACGAAGGCATTTGAGCACATCGTCATCGCTGACATTTCTCCAGTACTGGTAAAAGTCAAACGGACTTGTCTTTTCCGGATCCAGCCATACTGCGCCGGACTGCGTTTTACCCATTTTCTTTCCTTCACTGTTTAACAGAAGATTAATGGTCATCGCATACGCATCTTTTCCCAATTTACGGCGGATAAGTTCGGTCCCTCCAAGCATATTGCTCCACTGGTCGTCCCCGCCAAACTGCATATTGCAGCCGTATTTCCGGAACAATGCATAGAAGTCGTAACTTTGCACGATCATGTAGTTAAATCCCAAAATGTCAGACCTTTTCCATTCTCTGCTTGTAGCATTCTGCCGACAACATACGGTTGACAGAAAAATGAGGTCCGATGTCGCGCAATACTTCCATATAATTCAGATCCAGCAACCAGTCTGCATTGTTTACTACCATTGCTTTTCCATCTGAAAAATCGATGAAACGGCTCATCTGTTTTTGAAGCAGTCAACATTATGCTGGATCGTTTCTTTGGTCATCATCTGACGCATGTCGGTTCTTCCGGAAGGATCGCCGATCATCGCTGTACCTCCGCCGATCAGGGCAATCGGTTTATTGCCGGCCATCTGCAGACGTTTCATCAGACAAAGTGCCATAAAATGCCCTACATGAAGGCTGTCTGCCGTCGGGTCAAAACCGATGTAAAAACAGCTTTTCCATTATTTACCAGTTCCTTGATTTCTTCTTCGTCTGTTACCTGCGCGATCAATCCGCGGGCAACCAATTCGTCATATACTTTCATTTTTGGTCTCCTTTTTTGCTTTTGCTTAACTATTCAGGATCAATGTATGAAATCAATGAATCGTCGTGCTTGCACGTAAGAGACTTTGATTTCCATACATTGATCCTAATAGGCTCCCCCTCCCCATATGAGCATTTTTAGCCTTGCTAAAGGGGAGAAAAGAACACGAAGTGTTCGAAATGCGAATGTGTGGGAGGGAGCCTGAATAGTTACGTTTCCTTCTTTTCGCTGCCTTTTAGTCGCCTTGCGCCTGTCAAAGGCAACTTTTTTCTTGCTTTTGCGTAACTATTCAGGATTGATGTATGAAATCAATGAATCGTCGTGCTTGCACGTAAGAGACTTTGATTTCCATACATTGATCCTAATAGGCTCCCCCTCCCCATATGAGCATTTTTAGCCTTGCTAAAGGCGAGAAAAGAACACGAAGTGTTCGAAATGCGAATGTGTGGGAGGGAGCCTGAATAGTTGCTTTTCCTTCTTTTTTCGTTGCCTTTTAGTCGCCTTGCGCCTGTCAAAGGCAACTTTTTCTTGCTTTTGCGTAACTATTCAGGATTGATGTATGAAATCAATGAATCGTCGTGCTTGCACGTAAGAGACTTTGATTTCCATACATTGATCCTAATAGGCTCCCCCCTCCCCATATGAGCATTTTTAGCCTTGCTAAAGGCGAGAAAAGAACACGAAGTGTTCGAAATGCGAATGTCTGGGAGGGGAGCCTGAATAGTTACGTTTCCTTCTTTTTCGCTGCCTTTTAGTCGCCAAGTGACCTTCAAAGGCAACTTTTTTCTTGCGTTTCCTTCTTTTTCGTTGCCTTTTAGTCGCCTTGTGACCTTCCAGCCACACAACGAGACACGCACTCTTCGCTCCTTCGGAGCTCATCGTCGTGACAGTCGTCACATATTCTGCAAAATTTTCCAGGTGTTTCGTGCAAGCACGACACCTGAAAATTTCACCGAATGCGTGTCTCGTTGTTTGCACGCAAAAATGTCCTTTTGCAGCGGCCTATCGGCTTTTGCAAAAGGACGAATCTACTTTGTCGTATTTCTTCGTGGTACCACCTTTTTTTCCCTGAAAGCTCACACCTTCAGGCTCAGCAAGATACAAAAGCAAATGCTTTGATATCCCTGTGCGGTAACGGGCACAACACCGTCCAAACCTACTTATTACTTTTCTTTCAGTCGGATGCTCCAAGATGTATTCATGATAAACGATGCTCTGCGCCTCTCACCAGCCGGCAGCTCTCTGTGAGTTCTTTTTATCACTACTTCTTCTCTTCTTCGCATTTATGAACTTATCGTATCAGAGGATGAGGGGTTTGTCAAGAAATTTGCAAAAAACTTTTCCATTTGTTATCAAAACCTTAAAGAAAGTTCTCTGCCAACACGACTTGGCATACTTGCTTCACAAAACTGCCTTTTAACAGACATTGCAGATTTCCTTCTTGAGCCCTCTAAAAGATCAATGTCGTTGATCGCCTCCCGTCCCATTTGGAGCGGGGGGTTCCAATACATTATGGGACTTCTTGTCGTACACCTTTTGACAATTTATTTATTTTTTGATTACGAATCTCCCGCAATCTCCGATAAAATGTTGACTGACTCATCCCACTTTGCTTAACCCCCTCGCAGTACTTTATTTCTCCATTTTCACATTGTTTTACAATTTCATAAAACTTTTCTGGCACCTCAATCTGTGGTCTTCCAAATTTTACTCCTCGTGCTTTTGCTGCCACAATCCCTTGTTTTTGAATTTCTTCATAATTTCTGCCAAGTCAGTCTATGCTTAAAATGTATAACAGATCGCCTTTACATAAATGCCTTTTAGTTCAAGATAATATGGCCTTTCAAAATTTTTCCCAAACATTTTATCCATATATATGTTTCTAAATGGTACTCCCACTTTTTCAAGTTCCATTAATTGTCTTTCTTCATTTTGTTCTTGTGTACTCACTCTAACATATCCATATATTTCGCTCATAATTTCCTCCTAAAAAAAATAGGATAAGATGGTTTTTCATTATCTTACCTTATTTTTATAAGTTTTTTCTATTTTTCCCCTGCACCTCAACAAATCCATATGCTTCTAAATTTCGGATATACTGCACCAGCCGGTCATAAAGCGGTTCTGCCTTATCGCCAAACTCTGCCTTTACCAGCTCCGCGATCTCATAAACCGTTCTTGTCCCATCGATCAATGGCCATACAAAATTTCCCATTTCATCAAGATGAATCTGTGATACTTTCGGCTTTTTCAATATCTTTTGCGCCAGGAAATGAAACACGCCTTTATTTTCCTGCAGCAATGTGATTTTTCCCTGATTGTCCATCGTGTACTGCAGAGATGGGCGGTGTCTGGGTACAAAATCCAAATAATTTGCAGAAATTACTTCTTTCTTTTTTCATTTCTCAACCTTCTTTTTCGGCATTGCAAAAATAAATACGCAGGCAATCATAATCGCAAGAAGCACAATACCGCCGATTCTTCCTGTATTTACAGAAGAAGAAAGATCAAATTTACTGCTTACACCAACGACTGCCAAAATCGCAAGTAAGATTCCGACCAGTCCTTCTCCGGCGATCAATCCGGAGCAGAACAATACACCGCCGCTTGCTTCACCATTTTTTGTCTGCCGACTTCTTGTCTACGATCCAGCGGATCACACCACCGATCATAATCGTTGCCGACAATTCAAGTGGCAGATAAAGACCGATTGCCACCGGCAGGACCGGAATCCCAAGAATTTCAACGACAATTGCCGCAAAAATACCGATCAGTACGAGCGGCCATGGAAGATTTCCATTCATAACACCTTCCGTGATCATTTTCATCAATGTCGCCTGCGGAGCCGCCAGTTCTGTCGTTCCAAAGCCCCACGCACTGTTGAGAAGAAGCAATACTCCGCCGATCGTAAACGCCGCTACAACGGCACCAAGCAGTTCTCCGATCTGCTGTTTTTCGGCGTTGCCCCGAGAATATAACCCGTTTTTAAATCCTGTGACGTGTCGCCTGCCATCGCAGCCACGATACAGATTACGGAACCAATGGCTATCGCGCCGATCATTCCGCTTACGCCGGTATTTCCGGCGACTTTCAAAACCAGAGTAGAAAAGAGCAAGGTTGCGATAGCCATACCGGAAACCGGGTTATTGCTGATTCCTACCAAGCCAACCATCCGGGAGGATACGGTGGCAAAAAAGAACCCAAATACGACTACCAACAAGGCGCCGATCAAGGAAACCGGAATCGCCGGAAGAAGCCAGATCACCAGAATCAAAACCAGGGAACCGCCGAGCACAAGGCGCATATCCAGATCCTGCTCGGTGCGGAGGCTTCCTGCTTTTGTCCCGCCTTTCAGACCTTTTAATGAATCTTTAAATGTCGATACAATGAGCGGCAGGGATTTGATCAAACTGATAATACCGCCCGCTGCGACTGCGCCGGCTCCGATGTATCGGATATAACTTCCCAGATGGCATCTGCGCCGCCTTCTGCGTACATTTGTGCAATTGGTACATCACCCGGATACATCGTTGTCGGGCCTCCAAAAATTGTAATCGCCGGAATCAGCACGAACCATCCCAGCAGCGCACCGGCAAACATATACGATGCAATCTTAATTCCACAGATATACCCTACGCCCAGAAGTGCCGGATATACTTCTGCGGAAAATGCGGTCCTCAGGGAGCGGATCGGTGCTGTAACGACACCCGGAACCACTTTCAAACCATCCGTTATAAATTTAAAACAGCAGACAATCCCATACCGGCAAATACCGTTTTCGCACTCGTGCCGCCTTCTTCTCCTGCCAAAAGAACCTCTGCACACGCCGTTCCTTCCGGATATGGCAATACGCCGTGCTCTTTGACGATCAAAGCATTGCGAAGCGGGATCATAAACAGCACCCCAAGAACTCCCCCGACCAAAGCGATCAGCGAAATCGTAAGTAGATTTGGTGCTTCCGTCTTTCCTTCATTTGCCCATAAAAACAAAGCAGGAAGCGTAAATATCGCGCCCGCAGACTGATGGCGTGGGCAAAAGAAGAAGCTGCCAAAGACACTGCCGAATACAACGCCAAAAAAGAAAAGGTCTCCATCGATTTTTCGCAGACCTACCGCATTCCGCTCGATGAAGAAAGATCCTTTCATGCCGGCTACCTTTTTCTGCAGCAGTTATGCAGCGAATTACGACTGGACAACATCTGCCGAAACATCCGGAATCACAGGAAGATCACCTACGATCTTCACGCTGTTCTCACAGACCTTATATACGCGAGAATCCTTTCTCCCTCCAGCAAACTGAGCAGTTATGCCTACTGCCAGACACTTCTGGAGCCGCCCAAATATTCCCTGCACAATGTATACCGTGCACTTTCTGTTTTAGCAGAAGAATCGGATTTTATCCAGGAAGAACTTTACCGTAATTCCAACTTTGTTCATCCGAGAAATACACGTGTTTTGTACTACGACTGTACGAATTATTATTTTGAGATTGAAGAAGAAAATGGAAGCAAAAAATATGGAAAAAGTAAAGAACACAGACCAAATCCGCTTGTCACCATGGGACTTTTCATGGATGCGGACGGAATCCCTCTCGCCTTCGATCTTTTTCCGGGAAATCAGAACGAACAGGTCACTCTCAAACCGCTGGAAACAAAAGTAATCCGCGACTTTGAATGCAGCGACTTTATCTTTTGCTCCGATGCCGGCTTGGGAAGCAAAAACAATCGTTTCTTTAACAGTTTTGGAAACCGTTCTTACGTGATCACCTATTCATTGAAAAAGATGAAAAAAGAAGAACGTGACATTGCGATGAAACCGACACAGTTCCGCATTCCGGGCTCCAATAAAATGATCGATCTGCGAACACTGGATGAAACCGATGAGACTGTATTCAATACGATATATTATAAAGAGGTTCCCCTTGTTACGGGAGATAGACGAGACGGTCATTGTCACCTATTCTCCGAAATACAAAAATATCAGCAGAAAATACGCAGCCGCCAGATTGAACGTGCACAAAAAATGCTTCAAAATACAGGCAGTATACGGCGCGGAAAAACACAGAACGACCCTGCCCGTTTTATTCATAAAACATCCGTTACCGGCGACGGAGAAATAGCCGAAAAAAAATGTGTATGAATTAGACGAAGAACGGATCCGGGAAGAAGCTGCGTATGACGGTTTTTATGCCGTTGTCACAAATCTGGAAGGGGATGTCCGCGAGATCATCAACATCAACAAACGTCGCTGGGAGATCGAGGAAAACTTCCGTATCATGAAAACGGAGTTTGAAGCAAGACCGGTTTATGTACAGCGTGACGACCGCATAAAAGCGCATTTTTTAACCTGTTATATCAGTCTGTTGGTTTACCGTCTCCTGGAGAAAAAACTGGGAGAAGGATTTACCTGCAGCCAGATCTTAGAGACACTCCGTGGAATGAACATGACGCTTTTAAGCAAAAACAGCGGTTATATTCCTTCGTATAAACGCACTCTGTTAACAGATGCTCTGCATGATGTTTTCGGCTTCCGGACGGATTATGAATTTATTTCAAAATCATCCATGCGGAACATCATAAAAGAAACAAAATCGTCAAAAAAAAAGCACAAAAGCAAAAATATAGTACATATCAATACAAAAGCAAAACGGTCACAAAAATGCCTTTTTTACGTAAGAAGGATACTTTCCTTCTTCGCCATACACCTGTGTCCAGTTACTCATTGAGCCGCTGTCGCTGTTATGGAAATATTCATTTACCACATCATATGCATACACCACGTCTTTGTACTGACTTGAACTGATATGTGCCACAATATTTTTCACATAATATTCCAGTCGTTTATCCATGGTTCCTGCATTACAATAGTTGTAATAACTGTTGTACTCGTATTTGAAGAACCAACTTGGTGTCTGCTGATGCCATACCATTGTATGGAAACGTACGGACAAACCATTCTGAGAAGCGATTTTTAACACTTCATCAATATTGGAAAAGTTAAGTTCCGGAACCGTTCTTTCTGCATATCCATCCGGAATGATATAACCGCGAGATTTTGCCTCACTAGTCGAGATCAATGTCGGGCTGTAACCAAGAAAGGCATCCGGTTTCATCTCATTTTCCATCGTAATAGAATTGAAATCCTTTTTAATAATTCCCAATGTGTTCGAATTTCTGAGATCCGAAAGATTTACTGCATTTCGAACTTTTCCAAATGTGCCGCTCATCGCACCCTTCAATGTACCTGACGTCGTAGTTGTACCGCCGGAACTTCCGGAAGTTGTCGTAATTCTCACATTATAAATAGTTGCTGTATAAGCACTGGAACTCTGTGACATAACTCCAATTGTTTTGATCGAACCGCTTCCGCTTTTCGTCACTTCAAAGTCATCATAGCCCCAATTGTTCGCATTGTATTTTACAAACAACTCTTTCCCGCTGGCATCATAAAACTTAAATGCCGTATCCTGTCCGCCTGTTCCTGCGCCGATCGTGATCGACCGGATGGAAGAAAGCGAAATTGCATTTGGCAAAGAATATTTTACTTCACCGTATTTTGAATTGAATGTTACCTTAAGTGCACCATCTGTGACACTTCGCGAAGAAACTCCCCATTGGCTGACATATGTCAAATTACCAAAGTAATAAGCATTTAATGCCGCCTTCGCTGTATTCCCCGGTAAGTTAGCAACGATCGTCATCGCAAGCATCACTACCACAAGAATTTTTGCCACTACCTTTTTTCCCATACCATCTGCCTCCTTATAAATATTCAATTATGATTACATTTTAAATTATAAGTCGCTTTTCTGTTTTTGTCAATATCCCACATACATTTAATTATGTATCTGCTTATTTTTGTTGATATTGCACAATTTTATAATCAGTCAGTCCATTCTTAATCGTTTGCGTATATTTCTTTTTTTGTATGAAATGCACAATAAATTTATTTTGTTGTCTTGTCACATAAGCATTTGATTATGCCAGCCCTTCCATCCCTTTATGCCTCCACGCCTACGTTCTCTCATTTTTAGCCTTGTCAAAGGCGAGAAAAGAACACGATTTCTCGCAAAACATAGTAGTTTTTTTCTCCTTTTTCGAGTTTATTCTATATAACGTATACCATATTTTCTCTTTTTTATAAATTGTCATACTATTTTTTTATGATATAATGAAATATGCTATAACAGCAAAAACAAAAAAGGATTATTACAATGGAGGAAATATGTATTATACATTACTCATTTTACAATGTTTAGGAATATTATTCATGTTTTATGAACTGATTCACATCAGCAGACAGCGCCCTTCCAAATTTCAGACTCTTTTACTGCTTCTTGTCGGTGCTATTTTGATAAACACCTATGGTTATACTTTGGAAATCACTGCAACCGGTAAAGAATTGGCACTGCAGGCTGTACACATAAGTTATCTGGCAAAACCATTTATCCTCTATTTAATGTATATTTTTGTAATGAAATATTGTGGTTTTTCGATTCCAAAAGCAGGAAAATGTATTCTGTTTTCCCTTGCTGCCTTTATCTCTGTTTTAGTTTTTACCAGTGATTATAACACCTTGTTTTACAGCCATATTTCCTTTTCCTATTCCGGTTTATTTCCACATTTGATTTTAACACATGGTCCTGTCTACAAATTATACAGCCTTTTTTGGCTTCTATTTTGTCAGCATGTTTTTGCCTGTACACGCTTTTCTCTTCAGCATAAATCGCGCCTTATCCGCAAACAGGTATTTTTTTAATACTCATGATCACAATGTGTATTCTGGGACTTTTGGCATTTCTTTTCCGGCTTACCGGCGGCTATGATTCCACAGTACCCGCTTACATCATTTGTACCATTTTATTGGAACAGCTGATCAAACGATACAAATTATTTGATTTAATTGAGCTGGCCAAAGATGAAGCCATCGAACGTATGAAGGATGGCTTGATTGTACTTGATTTTGATGATCAGATCACTTATGCAAACAATCGGGCACAACAGCTTCTGGATTTTGTAAAGGAAACGCACCATGATCCTATTTCTTTTATCCGTGAGCAAATACAAAACAAAGAATTAATCTTTGTCACAACCCGTTTTGATACGGAATGCACCCATCACAAAGTGTACGAAAAATGTGTATATGAAGGTTTCCTTCGAGAAATCAATCATGACGATACGAAATACGCCTCCATGATCATTTTGACCGAAATTACAGATCGGTATTATTACACAGAACGCCTTCAGACAGATGTAGCAAGAAAAACAAAGAAAGTAGTTGCCATGCAGCGAAGTTTGATCGGAAGTTTTGCCACGATCATCGAAGCTCGCGATGGCGTCACAGGTCTACACATCAAAAACACCGGGAACTTTGTAAAGATACTTACTCATGCGATGCTGCACGATTCCCGCTTTACCTCGCAAATGACAAATGAATATGCAGAAATGGTAGCAGATGCAGCGCATTTACACGATATCGGAAAATATCCATTCCCGATTCTATTTTACAGAAAAAGGGAAAACTTACCGAGGAAGAGTTTGCGATCATGAAATCACATCCGGTAGAGGGGACACGCATTTTAGATGAAACTCTGAAAGGGGTCGAAAGCGACGAATATTTTCAAATTGCACATGACATGGCATTATACCATCATGAAAATACGACGGAACCGGATATCCCGAAGGTTTATCCGGCGAATCCATTCCTCTTTCTGCCCGAATCATGGCTGTCGCTGATGTGTATGATGCCCTTCGTTCAAGCCGTCATTATAAGGAAGGTTTTACCCGTGAAAAATCCGTAGCAATCCTCAAAGAAAACCGGGGAACGCATTTCGATCCGGATATCACAGACATTTTTCTTGATCATATTGATGAGATTGAAAATGTTTTTGAAGTTCACAAATAAATCATTTGTTATCCCCTTTGCAATGTGATATAATCATAGGTAATAAACACAACGGAAAAGGAATAGTGGTGCACATGGAGAAAATTAATCACGAGGAATTTATTACGGAAATGATACGATACGCCTCTTCTGCGGAGTCGCCGGACCGCATCATCAATCAAATTTTACAATATATCTGCCAAAACCTGCGTTCGGATCGTGCCTATATCTTCGAAGACAATTTAGACGGCACGTATTCAAACACTTATGAGTACTGCCGTGAAGGCGTTTCCGCAGAAATCGAAAATCTACAGAACGTTCCTTACGACGGCATGCTGGAAGCATGGTTCACAGAATACAAAAAGTCACACAATATTATCATCGATGACATGGAACAGTACCGCAGCATCAGCGAGGCCATGTACCATATATTAAAACCGCAGGGAATCCAGACTCTCGTCACCGGACCGATTAAAATCAATGAAAAATACATCGGCTTTTACGGGGTCGACAACCCACCCGTCGAATATATGGATAATATCTCCATTTTGATAAACATGATGGAATTTGTCATTTCCATGATGATCCGGCTTCGTGACTACTCCCATGAATTGGAGCAGAATGCCATTCACGACCAGCTCACCGGCTGCAAAAACCGCACCGCACTTGCCTGGGCTTATAACAATGATTTTGATGCTTCCCAGTCTGTCGGTATCGTTATGTGCGATCTCGATGGCCTGAAGCGGATGAATGATTCCAAAGGCCATCTTGCCGGTGACCAATACATCTGTGATGCTGCAAAAATCCTCTGCGACTGCTTTGGCAGTGAAAATGTCTACCGCATCGGTGGCGATGAATTTGCTGTTGTTTTGACAGGAATTTCCAAAAGCAATCTCCGGCATTGCTGTGAGCAGCTTCGTGACACGACCACTTCCGGTTCCGTCAGCCTTTCCTTTGGCGTCGAATTTGCTGAGCACCACGAGGTTCCTTTTGAAACCCTGCTCAAATATGCCGACGAAAAAATGTACGAAGACAAACGGCGTTATTACAAAATGTTAAAATAAGGTGATTGAGGAGGGTAGGGGCAGTCTCCGCTCTCTAAAACGGAGACTGATATTTCTTTGGAGTTTTTCTCACCCGCACCAGCAGGAAATCCGGCTTATGAAATAAATCCTTGTAATCTGGATATTTCTCAAGTAATTCATCGTCCGGCAATGGTTCGATCATTTTTTCGACCGTAAATCCCGCCTCAATCAACGTATTGATTATCGTCGAAAATGTGCGATGATATTTCTTCACATTGTCAACAAACCACACCGATTCTCTCTCGCCTTCCACACCATAATTTGCAAGGTTCAAATACAACTTCTCCCCGTTTTCGTTCCTCGTCCACCGATTCTCTCCGGAATGACACGTACACAACGGATTTTCCTGTGAGAAAATAAAGTTCCCGCCCGGCTCAAGCAGATCATATATATTTCTAACCACGCCCGAAAAGTCCTCCACATAATGAAACGCCAGTGAACTTACCACAACGTCAAAAGTTTCATTTAACTGTGAAATTTCTTCCATCGGCATATTCACATAGGTTATGCCGGCATCGCTGTGTTCTTTTCTCGCAACTTCTAACATTTTTTCAGAAATATCAATGCCTACTACCTTTTCCGCTCCTTGCCGGATGCACCGCATACAATGTTCTCCAAAACCGCACCCCAGATCGAGCACCCTTTTCCCTGTCAGATCCGGCATCATAGAAAACAAAGCAGGGATTTCAAATAAATTATTGGCATTTGCCTCGTTATCGCGAATCTTCTTATACCCTTCAAAAAATATCTCATTATCATATATATTTTGTTTTGCCATTTTGCACCTCCAAAGTTCTGCGTTTTCCAGTTTCTGTAAAACAAGAAGAGTGGTTTAAATTATACCGTTTTGGGGCAGAAAAAGCAAGCAGAACTTCCCTTTTTGTGGTCTTATCCTTTGATTTTCTTCCCAGGCCACACAAATATCACTCTCGTTTTGACCCAGATTCCACTTTCGTCTATCAGAACCACAAAACAAAATTTCGCTTTGTGGTTCTGATAGACGAAATTTGTCTCCAAACCAAAATATTCTTTTTTTCTTATTTGACTTTCTCATAAGAAAATTTTCCTAAGCCACATTCTCCTCAAATTCTTATGGTCCAGAGAAATTTTTTCAATATTCAAGTCAAAAATGACGCCAAACACCAACAACCGGAGTTTCCTAAAACCAATCTGCTAATTTTCAATATGCTTCCACGCCCATGAGATGTCAAAACGCAAAAAAGACCCAAAGGGTCTTTTTTATGCGGATAACAGGACTTGAACCTGCACGGGATTCCCCACTAGAACCTAAATCTAGCGCGTCTGCCAATTCCGCCATATCCGCAAGCAAACACAATTATAGCAAACCTACCACCATCGTGTCAATGCTTTTTACTCAATCTCCAAAAATCGTTTGATTTTTTTCATCTTTTCCTTCGTCATGCGGTAGCCATGCCAGTAGCATGCTTCCAGTTTCTGGATATTCCCCTCGAAGCTGTTAAGAAGATGATTCGGGCGGATAATCATGATTCTGCCTTCGCGTTCCCATTGCTCGCATTTTTTGATCAGTTCGTTGTAGCGGTCCGGGCGGCTGAGGATCAGGTCGCGCACTTTCGGGTATTTACGGGCAAGAAGTCTGGCTCCCATTTTGTCATATTTTCCAAATTTTTTCACGTAGCCTTTCGGCTGGGTCAGTACCACAAGCAGTTTGTCACAGCCATCTTCCATCGCCTTTTCAACCGGGATAATGCTTGACAATCCGCCATCGTAATACTTCGTGCCATTCACATCGATGGCCGGGAAAAGAGCGGAAGCGCGCAAGTCGCCCGCAGCATACTGTACTTTTCATCCATGTCCATTGCATTCAAAAACTCCGCTTCCCCCGTCTTTGCATTTGTTACACCGACTTTGCAGGTTCCTTCGTAAGAGAAAAATGTTTCCTTATCAAAAGGAACCAATTTGTCCGGAATCTCACCAAAGACAAAATCCAGTCCAAAAAGACTCTTCTGTTTGCGGTAATTTCCCGGTCCCATGTAACGTTTGTCATTGCGGTATTTTGTAATAATATCAAGATTTCTTCCCTTTTGTTTCGATATATAAGATACCCCGTCTGCGATGCCGGCAGAAACACCAATGCAATACGGCAGCATAATGTCTTCCGTGAGCAGTGCATCCATCACACCGGAACTAAATATCGGGCGAAATGTTCCGCCTTCCAAAACCAATCCATTCATAAGCCAAACCTCCATTTCCATACATTTAGATCCTAATAGTTACGTTTCAAACAAACCTTTTGCTACCTTGAGAGTACCACATTTTGCTTTGCATGTCAACACGAACATTACAACATGTAGTTTTTAAAACCGCTTCTCCTCACATCCGCAGTTCAAAAACAAAACAGGCCACATTTTCTCTACGTTCAGAGCAAATGCAGCCTGCTTTTCCTGTTGTATTTCTTCTATAATAATGAATTCTTGTTGATAATTTGCTTTCTTTCGCACGCATCCTCTTTCCGAATGCCTCTGTTTTTTCGCTTAGCAGTAGGAGTTAAAAAACATTCCGGTGTAAATCGACTGTGCGTAAGCATATCCCACGTCATTGCGGTGAAGATGGGCATAACTGTAAACCTTTTTGTCTACATACTCCATCGGATTCATACTCATGTAATCACACTTTTCCTTCAACTTTTGCAAAAAGTCACTTGGCACCGAGTCCATTCCATCCACTTTGCGGGAAAGAAATCCTGATTCGTCTACGGCAATTCCGTTGGAAATCAGTTCATCCGAGCACTCCTCAACCAATTTTCTCAGCTCGCATCCCGGACGAGATGGCTTATTCTTCAACTCACCATACTCATCACTGCGGCTTAATAACTTGTTGTAGAGCTGCAATGTCGTCTCCAGTGCCTCTCCCGGCTGATCCGAATCCAATGCAAGCGAAGCCGCTTCCCCTAATTCCATCGACGTCGACTTAACGTCAAGCGCATAATCACTTGTGTCTTTGGACAATGAAATCATCGCCAGCGGATTCGCATTGTTCAGTGCGACGATACTTTTGTATTTATTTTTCAATTCGCGGCGGTTGTGTACATTTGTCTTAGGATTCACTTTTTGGAATAAAGCCGCCGGCATAGTAATTATAAGCCTCTACCATAGGACCATCCCCTTCTCTTTCCTTGCAATCCCGGTACTTCAATTCTAGTATACACTAATTTTTTCCATTCGGCAACGATATTATACAAAAATTTTATATAAATTCCCATCCTTTTTGTTGATTTTTTGTTCATTATGCTTTAAAATAGAATTACTAACTTTGATATTTTTTTATCATAATAAATGAAAGGATGGTATTAGAAAAATGAGTAACATGCCAAAAATGAAAATTGAATCGTTGCAGTAAGCCGTGACTGCTTCCCAGAGTCACTTTCTGTAAACAGAAGAAAAGCCCTTGTAGAGGCTTATGCAAAAAAAATATGATGCAGCAGACATCTATGAATGTCCAATCTGTATCGTTGAGAGCGAAATTCACATGGTTCAGGCTTTGGAAGACATCAAAAAGCCGGATGTAACGCACTTTGCGTATACCTTGGAAACTTCGGACCTGAGATTTCCGAGACACTTCTTGCAAAACATTTTGAAGGACCTAAGATGTTCGTTGCTGCAGCAGAGGAATCCGGAAACAGCTTGATGGACGGTCGTGGAGATGCTTACTGTGGTATGCTTAACGCAAGCTACAACTTAAAACTCCGCAATGTAAAAGCTTACATCCCTGAGTATCCGGTTGGAACTGCTGAGGATTGTGCAGACATGATCCATGAGTTCGTACCAATTGCTCGTGCCGTATATGCATTGAACAACTTGAAGATCATCAGCTTTGGACCACGTCCATTGAACTTCCTTGCTTGTAATGCACCAATCAAACCACTTTACAACCTTGGTGTAGAGATCGAAGAGAACTCCGAGCTTGACTTGTTCGAAGCATTCAACAAACATGAAGGTGACGCTCGTATTCCTGACGTTGTAAAAGAAATGGAAGCAGAGCTTGGCGCTGGTAATAAAAACCTGAAATCCTTGCAAAACTTGCTCAGTATGAGTTGACACTGCTTGACTGGGTTGAAGATCACAAAGGATATCGTGAATTCGTAGCAATCGCCGGTAAATGCTGGCCTGCATTCCAGACACAGTTTGGTTTCGTACCTTGCTACGTAAACAGCCGTTTGACAGCAAAAGGTATTCCGGTATCCTGTGAGGTAGATATCTACGGAACACTGTCCGAGTTCATCGGAACCGTTGTAAGTGAAGATACAGTAACTCTTCTCGACATCAACAACTCCGTACCTCAGGATCTGTACGACGAGGACATCAAAGGAAAATATGCAAACTACACATTGAAAGATACCTTTATGGGCTTCCACTGCGGCAATACCGCTTCGAGTAAGCTTTCCTTCTGCGAGATGAAATACCAGAAGATCATGGCTCGTTCTCTTCCTATCGAAGTTACAAACGGAACTCTCGAAGGAGACATCGTTCCTGGAGATATCACCTTCTTCCGTCTTCAGAGTACAGCAGATGCTAACCTTCGTGCTTACATTGCACACGGTGAAGTTCTTCCTGTTGCTACACGTAGTTTCGGTGCCATCGGTATCTTCGCTATTCCTGAGATGGGACGCTTCTATCGCCATGTATTGATCGAGAAGAACTTCCCTCATCATGGTGCTGTTGCATTCGGACACTTTGGAAAAGCATTGTACGAAGTATTCAAGTACATCGGTGTTGAAGTAGATGAGATCGGCTACAACCAGCCGGCAGGCGTTCGTTATCCTACAGAGAACCCATTTGCATAATTCATAATTGATATAATGTTATCAACAACTAGCGACCCGGCCACGAGTCGCTAGTACTGTTATTAAATTTAAAGTAAAGGAGACTATTTCATGTATTACATAGGTGTAGACCTTGGTACCTCTGCCGTAAAACTTCTTCTCATGGAAGCAGATGGTTCCATCAAAATATCGTTTCAAAAGAATATCCACTTTCCGTCCCAAATCCGGGCTGGTCTGAGCAGAAACCGGAAGACTGGTGGAATGCTGTAGTTGCCGGAATCAAAGGAACTGACAGACGGCTTTGAAAAAGACAAAGTAGCCGGCATCAGCTTTGGTGGACAGATGCACGGACTTGTTATCCTCGACAGCGAGGACAATGTAATCCGCCCTGCTATTCTTTGGAACGACGGACGTACAACCAAAGAGACAAATTACTTAAATAACGTAATTGGAAAAGACAAATTGTCACAGTATACCGCAAACATCGCATTTGCCGGCTTTACTGCTCCAAAAATCCTTTGGGTAAAAGAAAATGAACCGGAAAACTTCAAAAGATCGCTAAGATCATGCTTCCAAAAGACTATATCGCTTACAAGATGACAGGTGTTCACAGCTGTGATTACTCTGACGCTTCCGGTATGCTTTTGATGGATGTTAAGAACAAATGTTGGTCCAAGGAAATGATGGAAATCTGTGATGTAAAAGAAGAACAGCTTCCAAAGCTTTATGAAAGTTTTGAAGTAACCGGAAATCTGACCGAATCTGCTGCTGCAGAACTTGGTCTTACCACAAATTGTAAAATTGCTGCCGGCGCCGGTGACAATGCTGCAGCTGCTGTCGGAACAGGAACAGTAGGCGATGGTGGATGTAACATTTCTCTCGGAACTTCCGGAACAATCTTTATTTCAAGCAAAGAATTTGGTGTCGATAAATTCAACGCCCTTCATTCTTTTGCACATGCTGACGGAAATTACCATTTGATGGGATGTATGTTGAGTGCCGCTTCCTGTAACAAATGGTGGATGGACGAGATCATCGGAACCAAGGATTATCCTGCTGAGCAGAAACCGATCACCGATGACAAACTCGGTGAAAACAATGTATACTATCTTCCATACCTAATGGGTGAACGTTCTCCTCACAACAATCCGGATGCACGTGCTCTCTTCATCGGTATGTCCATGGATACGACAAGAGCCGATATGACACAGGCTGTTTTGGAAGGTGTTGCCTTTGCGATCCGTGATTCTTTCGAAGTAGCAAGAGATCTCGGAATCAATATTACAGAAACTAAAATCTGTGGTGGTGGAGCAAAGAGCCCTCTCTGGAGAAAGATCGTAGCTAACGTTCTGAACATTAAAGTAAATATCATCGAAAGCGAAGAAGGCCCTGGTCTCGGCGGTGCAATGCTCGCTGCTGTCGCTTGTGGTGAATATGCTTCCGTAGAAGAAGCTGCAGCAAAGATCGTAAAAGTAAGCGACTCGGTAGAGCCTGATGCTGCTTTGGCAGAAAAATACGACAAGAAATATGCAAAATTCAAACAGATCTATCCAACTGTGAAAGATTTGTATGACACATTGAAAGCGTAACTTATACATTAGTAAGAAAATCACTCCCTTTTCCCGGTTGAATGGGGAGTGGTTCTCTTTCTTAACACATATCAGGGAGGTATGTCTATGAAAAAGTTGAAAAAAAAGCCGCTGTACTCACATTGATTGCATCATTGGTACTCAGCATCTCAGCACAGGGAAATAAGACCACGATTACGGCAAAGAAATCATCGGCAAATGTACGCACTGTAAAATTTAAGGGAACAGGAAAACGATTAAAACTCCAGAAAGGAAAAAAATACCAATTAAAACCGGTCGTTGCTGTTACTCCAAACAAAAAGAAATATCGGACGGTAACGTATACAACTTCGAACAAAAAAGTAGTATCTGTTTCAAAAAAAGGGCTTCTGAAGGGACTAAAAAGGAACTGCCACAATCCGTGCAGTGTCCAAGGTAAATCCAAAGAAAAAGGCAAGCATCCGTGTTATCGTAACTCAAGATGTGCTGGTTCGAAAGATTGTCCTCAACCGCACCAAACTTACCGTTTGTGAATCGGAAGAAGATGACATTATACTGACAATCAAACAAATTTTACCAAAGAATGCCAAAGATAAAGACGTGACCTGGGAAAGTGATGATGAAGATGTTGTCGATGTCGATGACGACGGAGAACTTTCCATTGGCGATCCGGGCACCGCAACCATCTACGTAACCGCTGACGACGAAGGTGGCGCGTATGCTACATGCGACGTAACCGTCACAGAAGATACTTCTTTGTCTGACCATGATGACGATGATGACGATGATGACGACGATGACAATGATGACGACGATAATGACTAGTAATCTAGAAGCAAAAGGGGAACTTGAAAATGTCAAATAAATACAAACGAAAACTTCAAAAAGAGAAACCAAGCTGTGGCAGGATATCGTCCTGCTGCTGCCGGTTTTGTTTGGACTGTGTATCGTACCAATGATCGTACTTACACATGATTATACAATTGATTTTACACAATTTGAATGGTTTAACAAAATGCCATCCACGGGTCAGATTGACTCTTTTGGATATTCAAAAAGTGTCGCTCTAACCATCGTTGGCATTGCTACCGTGTTCTTCTTTTGCTATTATTATTGGAAGCAAACAAACAAGTATCACATGACTTCCACAGCCTTTTTTGCCAATATAGACAAAAAAATCGCCATTCTTTTAGGGATTCATCTTATCATGGTGATTATTTCTTCTGTGACAAGCAAATATTCCGAATTGGCTTATAGCGGTGGCGGATACACACAATGGCAGACTATGTGGGTACTTCTTGCATATGGAATCCTTTTTTCTATACCTATGCTTGGGTAACCTCTGCACGCCAAATTAACATCCTTATTTATGGACTGATCATTCATACTGCACTTATGTCATTTATAGGATTTATGCAGTCCATTGACCAAAACCCTCTTTTATGGGACTGGGTGCAAAAAATCATTACAAAATACAGTACTTTAACCGGAATTTCATTTAAAGCCGGATACTCTAGTGTAGTCATGACATTTCCAAATCCAAACTACACCGGAACCTACATTGCATTAACCTTGCCGATCGTAGTTATGTTTATCTTTTTAAAGGTATCTGACAAAAAATGGATCTCTGTTTCCTGTAAATTGATCGGAGTCCTGATTGCTGCCGGATTTATAAAATCACTGATCGGTTCCGGTTCTACTGCAGCCGGTATGACGCTTGCCTTTGTCAGTGTAGTTGTTATTGTCCTGCTCATTATCAATTACTTCGATCCCCAAAACAAGATATGGTGGATCTCATTGGCAGGCATACTTATTTTAGGGATTGTCAGCATTTTTGCCATTCTTCAGACGAATTATGCAAAAACGGCGATAGAAAAATTGAAAAACGGCTCTGTAGATACTCGTAATTTGATTTCCATTGTAAATGAAACACCGACACGTTTAAAAGTCAATTTCCGAAATGGTGAATCTTTTGATCTGGATATAACTATTCCGGAAGAATCAAATGCCACTTTTACGATCACAGATTCCTCCGGGAAAAATATACCGCTAACCTATGATAACGGCCTGGAGTTATATACTCCAAATGATCCCCGTTTCAATATGCTTTACCTTGGAGTCCAAGCGCTATGCAATGGACACCGGCATTCACGATGCTTTTACTCTGTGTGATACACCGAATCAAATTTCCTTTACTTTTTGTTTACGATAATAATGAATGGAAATATTATACGCCTTATGGTAAATTGATCAAATTGAAGGAAGTTGAACACTTTGGTTTTAAAAATTCCGAAAACATAGCAAACCGCCGTGGATATATCTGGTCACGAACCATTCCATTAATGAAAACTTATTGGTTCAAAGGAATCGGACCAAATGCCTTCATTATCGCCTTTCCAAATGCAGATTTTGTCGGTTCGAAACGTGTAGGCGGAAGTACGCTTTTGGTAGATAAACCACATAATACCTTTTTGCAGACATATATACAGACCGGTGGAATCTCTGCCATCTCCTATGCTGCATTATGTATTATTTACATGCTTCAATCCCTTCGCTTGCTATGGCGAAAAAAACTGACGAATAATTTGTCCAAAATTGCTTTTGGTTTATTTACGGCATCACTTTCTTACACCATTGTAGGTCTTACTAATGATGCTATCGTCGGGGTACAATCCTCTTATTGGATTTTACTTGGATTGGGCTTTGCCGTAAACCGTATGTTGAAAATTCAAAAAAGTGAAACCGTATAAAGATCAGGAGGCTGTTTTGCGAAATTACGATCCTTATAAAAAACGATATTATTTATTTTATCATTAATCAATATATTACTGATGACTTTCCTTTTCTCATGGTTCTGGTACCACTTCTTTGCCGGAACCATGTATACTTATCGTTTCTATCGTCGTGGAAACTATGTGATCATCGGACTGTATGCACTCTTTCTTATTTTCTTTGGCCGAATGTATGGTGCCACGAAATTGGGTCAATTGCGTCGAATTGAGGTGATCCTGTCACAGTTTCTCTCCATATTTATCAGCAATGTGGTAACCTACATTATTATCTCACTGCTGGCATTTCGTTTTATCAATGTCGTTCCTTTTTGGTCATGACATTGGGAGATTTTTAATTACTACCCTATGGTATTTTGGGTCCAGTTCTCTGTATGGACACATTTTTAAGTCCTGGAAAATTCTTTTTAATCTACGGAGAACGCCAAGCAAGCGATCTTGTTTATAAAGTAGAAGAACGCCGTGACAAATATGCCATCTCAGATGCTATTCATGTAAGTGAAGGTCTCGATAAAATTGCAAAGAAAGCAAAGGATTACGAAGCCGTTATCATCGGTGATATCAGTGCACAAGATCGAAATGACGTTTTAAAATTCTGCTATTCCAATGGTATACGCGCTTATGTTATCCCTAAAATTTCTGATATTATCCTTATGGGAAGCGATAGGATTCATATATTTGATACCCCTTTTCTTCTTACAAAAGGATATTCCCTCAGTTTTGATCAAGAATTTGCCAAACGTTTTCTTGACCTTGTCATTGCTATACCAATGCTTATCCTTGCTTCACCATTTATGCTGTTAACGGCTGCTGCCATCAAATTATACGACAAAGGCCCTGTTTTTTATAAACAGATACGTTGTACAAAAAACGGAAAACCTTTCGAAATCATAAAATTTCGAAGCATGATCATCAATGCAGAAAAAGAGGGGGGTGCACAGCTTGCCAAAGCAAACGATTCGCGCATCACACCGATTGGACGCTTTATTCGTTCTACACGAATAGATGAACTGCCGCAGCTTTTTAATATCATAAAAGGAGACATGTCTTTTGTCGGTCCTCGGCCGGAACGTCCGGAAATTATAAAAGAATACATGGAAAATATGCCTGAATTTTCTTTCCGCCTCCGTGTCAAGGCCGGTCTTACCGGTTTTGCTCAAATTTACGGAAAGTATAACACGGTACCCTACGATAAACTCAAATTAGATTTATTTTATATTGAAAACTATTCTTTATGGCTTGATATTAAATTAATTCTGATGACAGTAAAAACAATTCTAAAAAAGGACTCTACTGAGGGAATTTCCTCTAATCAGGTAACCGCCGCTAAGGAAGGTTCCTCTGCTAATGTAATGGATGTCGTAGAAGAAATCAAAAAAAAAATCATGACCACCGGCTTAGCCGGTGGTTTGTTCTGCGGCTATAAGCCGCTGTTCCCTGCCTGCGTCTAAAGACGCTTGAAAAAATTCACCAACCGCACTACATTTACTGGCCGAGCCCCTTGGGCTCTTTTTATTTTTTGCCCATGTTTACCGGCTCACCCGTAAACGGGTCAATGTACTCTTTCAACGACATTTGGTCATACTCCAAATTCTCTTGAATCTGATTACGTATGTATTCCTGTATTTTCTTTGCATTTTTTCCTACTGTATCCACATAATAGCCTCGACACCAAAAATGACGATTTCCATATTTGTATTTCAAATTTGCATGTCTCTCAAATATCATAAGAGAACTCTTTCCTTTCAAATAACCTACTATCTGCGATACGCTGTATTTTGGTGGAATTCTAACAAACATATGCACATGATCTGGCATACATTCTGCTTCTATTATTTCAATTCCTTTCCTTTTACAAAGCATACTTAGAATATTACCCACATCCGCTTTTATCTGTCCATAGATAACTTTTCTACGAAACTTTGGTGCAAATACAATGTGATATTTGCATTCCCACTTTGTATGTGCTAAACTATTCATGTCCATTTCGGATACCTCCTATGTTGTTTTTAGTGTGGTTGGCGAACCAACTCTATTATACAACATAGGAGGTTTTTCTTGTAGCTAAAGCTAATGCGGGTCACACCGGCATAGCCGGTGGTTTATTTTGCTGCGATACAATAAAGATTCCCCGGGATTTATATTCCCGGGGAATTTTTTATCTCAAAAACACAAGTGGATTTACGGTCTCATCTTTTTGTTTAACCTGATAATACAGATTTGCTCCTTCTACGGAATAGTACTTGGTCGGTTTCGCAATCTTTCCGATCACCTGTCCTTCTGATACGGAATCTCCTTCCTCCACTGTCACATCTTTCAATTGTCCGTATATGACCTGAAAATCATCTCCGATTGCAACCGTTACCGTTCTTCCGGTCTCATCACTCTTATTGATCGACTTGACGATACCTGCCGCACTTGCTTTTACACTCTCGCCGACTTCGCTTCCAATGATCATCGCGGGATTTGTCTTATACTGGGATAACGTAGGAAAAAACACCACTTTATCCGCACTGTATTCTATCAAAACATCCCTTCAACAGGCCATAAAAGCCCGGTTTCCTCATCAAAATGAAGTTTGTCTTCCGCACTTACTTTCTTCATCGTCTCTTTTTTCCTTGGCTTTTCTTCCTTCACTTCTGACTTGACATTTTTCGAAGAAGCTTCTTTTGTGGACTTCTCTTCTGCCTTTTGGGCCGGTTCTAAAGTCGCCGCTGCAGGAGTTGGTACGACTAACTCCGTCTCTTCTGCAATTGGCACATTTTCTTCCTTCTGCTCGGGTTTGGCAAACAGATTCATGCAGATCGCACCCACGACCGCAATGCAGACAATTCCACTCAAAAGTGATATATAAAAACCTTTTTCTTTCTTCATCATTCTTCACCTCGATTCTAGATTTGCACTTTCGATGCTATCTATATTTTTTCCTGAATCTCGGCGAATATACATTTTTTAAGGCAAATATTTTTTTTTTAACCGACGGTAAAAACGAATCATCAATAAACTGATTCCCGCTGTCAAAACAGCACAGACCAATAAATACACGACCGCATTGCCTTTTCCCAATGAATCTTTCAGTAAGATCATCGGAATCCTCTGATATATGTAAAATGAAAACAAATTTTGTCCAATGAAAGTATAAACACGATTTGACGCCCGAAACTTCATCGTTAAAAGCACCACAACGATGGCAAAAGTTACACTAACAATCTCAAAATACATCTTATGCTCAGCCCTCATTGAATAGAAAAGCGCAAAAATCGCAACGGCAAAAACAAGTGATGCCACATAGCGCAGATAACGTTTCCCACCGGCAAGCCATTTTTCAAAAGTTTCACGCCCCAGTGCAAAAAACATGCCGGCGCTGTAGCACAATATCGTGTCATACCACCATCCGCCTTTTCCGGCATGCCGCATCCATAAAATGTAAATCCCACTTAAAAATACAATTCCAAAACGGCAAACCACAACGGCATTTTGCGAAACCATTTTGTCTCCCGGATGCGAAATACGATATACGTCACCACATACAGATACAAAATGGCAAACACATACCAGTTGCTGTTTCCCAGACTTTCCCATGCAGCAAACCCTTTTAACGCATACCAGAATGTCGGAGTTTGATTCGTCGCACAACTAACAAACAGATAAATCACGGCAGCAATCTCAAAATTCACAAAAAAAGGAAGAAGTCTGCGTTTAGGGAATGAAGAAATATAGCCTTTCTTATGACGAAGAGATTCCATAACTCCATATCCGGAATAGAACAAAAACATCGCAACAATCAGTTGTCCCAATGCTCGATTCACTTCAATGTACATAATATCAAGTAGTCCATAAATGCTCCACGACATATATTGAATCAAATGTGTCATAAATACTGTCGTCAGGAAGTAACCATTGACGGATGCTGTCATCTCACGTGAACAGTATCCTGATTTTTTGGGAAACCGGCTGACTAAATGCCCATTTTCCCTTTGCTCCGATTCCAAACGCAGAAAACACCAAAAACAAAAACACAATCCAAAAATCAGAATCATTTTTTCTCACCTAGAATCTTTTTCCTATAAAAAGAGGATCCTTTCGACAGTTCCTGCTGCACTTTAACATCCCCATATTTTTCCAAAATTGTCTCTTTGTCCGAAAAGAGATTGGTCCCAAGTCCAATGCGGTCTCCCTCTATCTGTACTCCCATCGCCGCCAGTGTCGTCGGATACAGATCCATCGGATAATACTTGCGGTCTTTTTCACGAACCGGTTTTACCGCCGAATTCAGGATGCAGGAATACACACGCCGAGGCACACTTCCATCATACTGCGCCCGGATATAATTATTATCCATCGTACAATGATCTCCGGAAATGACAATCGTTGTGTCTTTGTAGAAATCCTGCGCCTTAATCCAATCAATAAACTCCTTTACACGCTTTGAAGAACACGAGAGCACATTGTCATAGTTATTTTTTAAAATCATGCCGGCAATCCTCACAGGCATACCCTCCGATATGATGAGTGTCTACAGTAAGCATCGTAAAATTAAAAGGTTTGTCCCCTTTTGCGAGTTTTGTTATCTCTTCTTTGGCAAAAGCAAACAGCTTTTTATCCTCAAATCCCCACCATTCATAGTAATCTTTAGGAATCTTTCCCTGTTCTTTCGCATAAGGATAATCATAGACGAAATAGTCTCCATGCTGCTCAAAATACATCTTCCGTCCACCAAAAGTCAGATCTGAACCAACCATGATCTCCTGCGCATATCCCTCTTTTTTTGAGAACATCTCCCATCGATACCGCTCCCGGCATAAACGTATTTTTCTCGTTTTGGTAATTTTTTCCACCAAGTGGGATCATAACCGGGTATGCACATGTCTGAGACACCATCGCGCCCGTTGTCCATGATGCCCCCTCGACGGTGTTGCGCCACCGATTTTTTTCATCACCTGAAAAATTTACCCCTTCTTTTGCCAGTGCCGTCAACTCCGGGATTCGATTTTGTTCCATCGCTCCGCCTTCTTCTTTGGAAGAAAATGTACTTTCCATGGATTCCAAAAAAGGTAGATCAAATTTCTCTTTTTCTCCGGAAAATGCAGCATTTCCGGTGTCAACTGCACTGCTTCTTCTTCCATAAAGCCAGATTCTTTCCGCTGTGCGATCAGACATCCAAAAGTATCAAACGACTGTAAAATGCTTCCTATCGCCACCAGCAGAAGAACCACTGCCGCCACAAGAAGCGCTGTACCGGCTGACGGTGAAATCTTTTATATAACAGACTACACTTATCAAAACAGACAGGCATACGCCAAGTCCCATACGAATTCCATACGTACGAAAATAATCCAAAATCATTTCATTGCTCGTTCCCTTCATAGGAACCTTCAGATGAAATACAATTTCTTCCCACGATAATCCATTAAAATTCTTTTTTAAAAATAAGTAAACGGTGTACAAAATTACTGCTATGATAAGGATCACGGCAGATAATACTGCTTTAAGCATGTTTCGTCATCTCACTTCCGAGCCTTTTTAATACAAAATCTTTCCGTCTGCCACCTGGCGCAGGTGTTTTCCATAGCTGGATTTTCCGTATACTTCTGCTGATTTGAGAAGCGTCTCTTTGTCAATCCATCCATTGTGATAAGCAATTTCTTCGACCGCCGAAAGCATGATTCCCTGGCGGTTTTCGATTACCCGCACAAATTCACTGGCATCCGCAAGGGCATCCATTGTGCCGGTATCCAGCCACGCATACCCTCTTCCGAGTGTCACGACATCCAGACTTCCCTCTTCCAGATACAATTTATTCAAATCTGTAATTTCCAATTCACCGCGAGCAGATGGTTTTACCTTTTTCGCAAAGTCTACCACGCGGTTGTCATAAAAAATACAGACCGGTTACACAATAATTTGATTTTGGATGCTCCGGCTTTTCCTCGATCGAAATCGCCCGTCCGTTTTCATCAAACTCTACAATACCAAATCTCTGTGGGTCATCGACATAATAACCAAATACTGTCGCACGGTCTGTTTTATCTGCTGCCATCTGCAGATGTTTTTTCAGGCCGCTTCCATAGAAAATATTGTCACCGAGTACCATGGCGCACGAATCACCATCGATGAACTCTTCACCGAGCAAAAACGCTTGTGCCAGTCCGTCCGGGCTTGGCTGCACCTTATATTGCAAGTGAATTCCAAAACTGGAACCATCACCAAGAAGCCGTTCAAAATTTGGCAGATCCGTCGGGGTCGATATGATCAAAATATCACGGATTCCCGCCAGCATCAACGTAGAAAGCGGGTAATATATCATCGGTTTATCATAAACCGGAAGCAGCTGCTTTGAGGTTACTTTGGTCAATGGATACAATCTTGTGCCGGAACCTCCGGCAAGTATAATTCCTTTCATAGTGGGACCTCCTTTGAACTTCAATTTTTTTAATAATATCACTTTCCCTGTACACTTTAATTGAGGCTTTTATAAAAATTAAAACTGGCATACAATTACCCCGATAAAAATCATAATGATACCTATAATTTTTCTTTGATGGTCTCTCTCCCAAAAAATGCGCGAAAATAACAATACCCAAAAAAAACTAGTTGCTGTAATACATGGCAAAAATTTAAGTTCCAGTTTACGCAATACAAAAGTATTGATAAATAGAGAACCAAAAAGTAAAATATAACCACAGATTACCCACACATTAAGAAATTTTTTTATAAAATTATTTTGTTGCTTTTGGGCTGCCTTCTTTAATAGTATCTGTGAAAAAAGAAGCAATCAACACAGATAAAAGCCCCAGTTCCCATCCAATGATCATTTCTTATCCTCCTTATTTTCACCCAATTGTGTAACAACCATGCCACCCAAAATGATAGCTGTTCCAATCCACTGCATGACACTGATGTGTTCATCAAAAATCAAAAATGCCCACAGATAGGCAAAAATATAAGAGATACCCTTTCGCAAATACGCAGTTGTTAACGTCATATACTCTAATAAAATTTGCCATAAAATGGCATAAATCCCCATAATTGCAACGGCACTGCCAAAATAAAAATATATTTTGTAGAAATCACCGGATATAATCCTGCCATCTTCAAACAAACAGCGGAAAAACTCTCAATAAAAATAGCAATGAGCGCAAAAATATACACATTTCTTCTTCGTGATAATAATTTATTTAACATTTTTTCCTCGCACTTTCCTACAATTCTTTCACTTTGCTTACAATAAATCGTGTCTTTCCTGATTTATCCGGTTCAATCTTGTCGCGCCAATCAAACAAATATACCAATTCCTCTGCATGAATGATGTGCTTTAATTGATTTAATACATCACATTCAATATTATTTTTTTTCCGTTTCGGTAATCCTGGCAGAAGCCACAAGCTGAATTGTAATATTCTCATAATCTTCTTGAATAATACGAAAATGAATCACCTTATCCTGCGCCTCAAAGGCACGATAAAACGGGTGATAATCATATTTTCTTCCATCCCGCAGACATATCCAGTCATTGACTCTTCCATGAATTTTAGCAATAAATTCCATTCCATCTTCTTCATACACATCTGCATTATCGCCCACATCATAATTAATGATCGGATATGTCAGGAAATTAAGATTTGTCAAAAGCATCTTCCCATGAGAATCTAATTTTCCTTCCTCATTTACAACATTAATAATATGGGTATCATTGGTAATGATATGTGGCTTAATAGAACCAACTTTGGTAAAAGTACAAGCACCCGTTTCCATACAGCCATAGGAAGTAAAGATATGATCCCCTAAATATTTGCGAAACACTTTTTCATCCTGCTCTGATATCATTTCACTGATAACCGCATATGCCGGTGGATGATATAAAGTTATACTGTTCTTCTCAGCATAATCTATCATTTGCAACAACTTTGTCTTATGTGCATAAAAAGAAATCCGGCTTATACGTATTAAACTCTGCCACAAGATAATCCGGTTCTGCCGTAAACGGAAGTTTTTTTCTTCTTAATATACCAAACTTTTGAATTATACTCTCATTTCCTGCAGCCACAATCTGAGGATCTTTCAAGGCAAGCGTTTTAGCGGTAAAAGGATTGACTCCATTTTTCACTGCGATTCTCAGCCAATTTGCTGTCAAAAATGCATTTTCTCTTGGAGAAACTATCGTTTTCAACGGCGTTCCTGTCGAACCACTTGTGGATACGATATGCATCCTCTCTTTCTCAGAATCAACCAACGGAGTAAGCCACTCTTTAATTTCATTTTTAGTTAAAATCGGAAATTTTACCAGGTCCTCTCTATTCTTAATATCTTTCGGTTTCAATCCCGCTACATCAAATTTTTTGCGATAAAAGGAATCTCGTATGCTCTTTTCATCAACTTCCTTAATTTCCGGTTTTGTTTTTATAAACAGCCGAATTAAACAGGTTATTCTTGCTTAGCACGAGCAAATTCAAAAAGGAAGCAAAGTTTTCACCTATTTTTACAAACGTATTCATTCTTGTTCCTCACTCTCCTGCCTGATAACCTCACGAATAACATATTGTGGCTGTCGGTTTAATCCCAAAAACATTCTGCCAATATATTCTCCGATCAATCCTAAAAACATTAATTGTATTCCTGAAAAAAAACAAATAACAATCATCAAAGACGGCCATCCAAGCGCCATTGCAGGATTCAATATTTTTCTAATCAATACAACTACTGCCGCAATTATACTTAGCAAAGATAACCCAAATCCACAATACTCCGTTAATCGAAGCGGGGTGATAGAAAAACCTATAATATTGGACCATAATTTAAGCAATCGCTTAAATGTATAATTAGACTCTCCTTCTTCTCTCTGAAAATGCTGAATGGGAATACAGGAAATATTTCTTGTCGTACGCAAAAACAACCCTTGTATATAGGCATAAGGTGCCTGATATTCAATCACAGAGTCACGCACAAACTTTCGTGCCACCCAATAACTGGATGTCTTTAACTCCTTTGGTTTTCCAATCAAAATACGTACCGAAATATAATTGACCCAACTTCCAAAATTGCGAAAAGCACTATGCTTTTTTTTCCGGATAATATCCATAAACAATATCATATCCTTTTTCCAATTCTTCAAACAAATAAGGAAGCTGCGACGGATGTGTCTGCATGTCATCATCCATACCGATCAATATATCTCCTTTTGCATAATTTAATCCTGCCATAATGGCATTATGTTGTCCGGCATTTTTCGCAAGATTTAATACGGTTACACAGGGATATTCTTCTGCCAGTTTTTTAATACCGGCATTGTTTTTGTTGAACTCGAATAGTCATTTACAAGAACAAACTCAAATTCCCGACGATTCATTTTTTCCATTTCTTCCATTGTTAATTCTACAACATGCCGGATTGATTCGGATGAATTATAACAAGGTATCACAAATGAGTACATCTTAATTTCTCCTAACTATTGCACTTCTATATGTATTTTTTCTAATACATCATCCAATTTTTTATTGCTGATTGTAAAGTGCTTCCTTTTACGATCACATGACCAATACGATGTGGACCAATACGAAAAGCGGATACTTCATCTCCTATCGCATGATCAAATTGAACCTCTAATATGTCATCGTCTTTCTCATTAAGATCTTCTTGTGCAACAATTTTCCCATTTTTATCACTACGTAAAAGCATCGCCGCACACGGAACGCTATCGTTTGAATGGAAGTCCGGATTTTCTCCCAATGCCGCCTCTATCATCTTATCATAATAATCAAACTGATAATAGGTTGACACCATTTCACTTAAACAAGTAGCACCGGATCTGCCTCCAATCTCTAAAACGTAGGTTTTTCCATTTACTAAAATAAAATCCGCATTCATTGCACAATTGTTCAATTTCATAGCATCTGCTGCCAATTGAAGCTGCTCTTTCGCATCATTAATAATCTCTTCATCAAGTTCAAACGGAACCCAATGTCCGATAGGGACCCCTGTATCCCCATGGAATACATAATCTCCATGAGGAAGAATAAACTGAACCTTTCCTCCTAGAATATAGGCCTGTGCACCAAACTCTTCCCCTTCCAAAAATTCTTCTGCTATAAAATAATCCTTTTTGGTATACTTTTAACTTCTTCAATGGTTTCCCTACATTTTGACAAATCATCGATACGAATAATTCCCCGGCTTCCGGAAGAATCCACTGCTTTAAAAATAAGCGGCTGCGTCAATTCAGATATTTTTTCCTCGATGTCTTTATCAGCGAAGAAAATCTTACGGTATTTGGCAGTACGCACTCCATATTTTTCGTATTGATCTTTCATCAATAATTTATCACCTGAAATCTGTGCAGCTTCATAGGAGATACCACATAATTTCATGGCATCACATACCCTGCCAACGGTAACTACCGCTACGTCTGTGCCTGCTGTCACAATACCATCTATGTTTTCTTTTTGTGCTATCTCTAATATTTTTTCACAATCTGTTGTATTTTCATAATAAATTTTGTCAGCTAATTTAAACCCCGGATAATCTCCCGGAATACTAACTACGATCGTATACAAGCCTTTTTCTTTTGCTCGTTTGATCAACGGCACTTGGTATACTCCTGCTCCCAAAATCATCAATTTCTTCATATTTATCATCCTTTCCCGTGCAGGCATCTGCTGCATATAATTGATACTGCTTTATTATATCCACTCACGTTTTTCATCCACTCAAGGCAAACGGAAAACAGAAGTGTATCTATAACTAACACCGCCAAAATAATTATAGGATATTTAAATGAATACGAAAACACCTGCATAAGATTCTTGTGAAAAAAAAGAATGATGAATATACATCAATATAATAGCAACTGTTTTCACAATATTACTATCCTGTTTTGTAAATGATAATTGCTTTCGCCTTCTTCTTTACTTATAAAATGCTTCCACGCATCTCACTACTTTTTCCCGGTCTTCTTCCTTCATGCCATAATACAATGGCAGACGCAGTAATCGCTCGCTTTCCTTTGTCGTATACTGATCTTCCCCGAAGAATCTTCCATATTTATACCTGCTGCCGCACTGTGAAGCGGAATATAGTGAAAAACTGCAGATACACCGTTTTCTTTTTAAATATGCAAGCAATCGTGTACGTTCGTCAAGGTCTTTTGCTTTGATATAATACATATGCGCATTATGCACGCAGTTTTCCGGAATCACCGGGCGTTTGATTTTTCCATTCTTTTCCATATTTTCCAACTGACTATGATAATACTGCCAGGTGTCCATGCGATTTTTGTAAATTTCTTCCGCACTCTCAAGCTCTCCCCACAGATATGCGGCATTCATCTCACTTGGAAGATAAGAACTTCCTGCTTCAACCCAGGAATATTTATCTATTTCACCACGGAAAAACTTGCTTCGATTGGTTCCCTTTTCACGTACAATCTCTGCCGTCTCAATATCCGCCGGATTAGCGATCAAAAGCGCACCGCCCTCTCCCATGCTGATATTTTTGTCTCATGAAAACTAAAGCAGCCATAATCACCAATGGTGCCAAGAGGTTTCCCCTTATATGTACTCATAATTCCCTGTGCCGCATCCTCGATAACCTTCAGATCATATTTTTGCGCAATTGCCATAATCGTATCCATCTCACAGGAAACTCCCGCATAATGAACCGGAACAATTGCCTTTGTTTTTTCCGTAATGGCTTCCTCGATCTTGGTTTCATCTATATTCATCGTATCCGGACGAATATCAACAAAACAGCCGTTGCACCACGCAATACAAAAGCATTTGCCGTAGATACAAATGTATACGACGGCATGATGACTTCGTCTCCCGGCTGAATTTTTGATAAAATTGCTGCCATTTCCGTTGCATGCGTACAGGAAGTAGTCAGCAGCGCTTTTGCCGTTCCGTCATCTGTTCCAATTTTGCATTACACTTTTTTGTAAATTCGCCATCTCCGCATAATTTATGGTTTGCAATCGCCTGTGCAATATATTTTTCTTCGTTTCCCACACATGGTGGCACATTAAATGGTATCATAATTTTTTCCTTCTCTTACTACTTTCCTGTTTTTCGGTAAGAATCCTTTCCTGTCTTTCGTCGTCTGTCTCGTTTCTTACTATATTATATATCAAAAGAACCATGTACGCAAGCCTTGAAGTGGGGATTATACTTTCTTATCAGCACTCGCATATTTTCGTCTACGTTCCACAAAATATGCCGCCACAAGACTTACGTAAGTGATAAACGTAATACCCGCTCCAATCAAATAAGAATTTTCTTGATATACAAATTTTATCTCATGATTTCCGGCAGGAATCTGAACCCCATAATTAAACCATTTACCATATGAATCGTCTGCTGCTCTCCATCCACATATACTCTCCAATCCGGCGAGTAATTCTGTGAAAAACACACGAATGTATCTGCTGTTGAACTACAGGATGCCATTACCGTATTCCGGGTCTGCTCTTTTACCTCCACCTGAGTATCTGAATTCTGCAAATCCATAGGTTCTGCGTCCACATACGCTGTTTTATCCAAAGAATAATTGTCACAATTGAAATATATATCATCAAAGTTCTTCTTTGTTTCTACTGTTTGTGGAACATATAAAAGGGGTTTTGCATTAATATTCTCATAGATGGCAGTTCCATCCTGCGTTTTGTCCCAGTACCGATAACCTTCCACAGGCGTTACTTTAAAACATCTACTTTGTATATCGAATTCTCTGTGTCATTATTAGAAGCCAATATTCGCAAACGGATCGTTTCGGTTGCTAATTCTGTCTGCTGTGCATATAAATAGGCTGTATACTGCCCCTGGTCCTCCGTAACCTGAAATCTTTTTTCCTCCGTAGAACGGTCATAATTCGGGCCACCATACAAATCTGCCGCAAGATACGTTGTATTTTTTCTTTGTTCTTCCGTCAAAGTAATAACTACTTTGTAACATTGCGGCGTTTGCTCCTGCTCCTGAGTCATCATGGAAAACGGCGTCTCAAAAATACCTATTTCCCCAGGCTTATGAGTTATTTGCAAAAACTGCGAGGAATAACATGACTCTGTTGGTGACTGATTGCTATAAATCATTCCATTATTCTTTGCAATCGCTCCTTCGGAATCGATTACATATTTTACCCCCGTCATGGACAGCAGGTCATTTTGAATCAATACATTATTGGTATTATCTAAACTTCCCGTAAGCAATCCGGAATAATTGAACGGAATATCGGTAACCTGGCTTCCTAAATTTTTAAGATATTTACACAATAACGGATTATTGTATGCCGTATATGCATTCAAAGAAGCTATTTTTCGAATTGCATTACGATTCTATGAAATAATACTCATATGTGAACCATCTACATTTCCAAACGCATCAAATATTTTATATTGTCCAATATTTTCCTGTATTTTTTCCACTACCGGCTCCTGCGATATTCCGGATTTATAATCCGTTGGCGTCGTTGCCATACTATAAGGCAGTGTCTCGTACAATGTAATACCCAATAGGAAAATGCAGATAATACTTCTCTTTTTCTGTATTGTTAATGTAATTTTATAAATGTTGTCTTTTGATAAAATCCAGCATACAATCAGCATAAGAACTGCCACAATAAGCGCTGTCTTAAACGCACTTTGAATCTGTATAAAATAGGCCCCTGCTGTTCCCGGGCAACGATCAGACATACCGCGGAAACAGATGTCAGTATAAGCACTGCCGTTAATCCCAATAATCCTTTAGCTGCTTTTTTTTTAATAAAACAATGTCTTTTTTCTTTATTTCTTTCAAAAACTCTGATGTACCAAGAGCAGACAGCAGGAATACAAAAAAGTAAAACGCAAATAACATTCTTCCTGATGCACGAAAGCCACCCAATACAGGAATATGATACACTATTTTATTGATAACAGGGATATGTGCAACACACGCATACAGCAATGCAAACAACGCACAACCTCCTGCCAGAGCAGTGTCAAATTTTTTCCATAATTTTATAATTGCGAACATTGCTGCAAATAATACAAAAATTCCCAAATACAATTCAATATCCATTTCAGATGAATAATTTGCTCCCATCGCCTGATATTTTTCACCAAAAAATTCAGGATAGATCATTTGTATCAATTTAACGGGATGCAGCGAATAAGAACGAAAGGTATCATAGGTCGTCTGTGAAGAACCGTACACCGAATACGTTCTTAATAAATGAACTGTAGGTAACAACGCGAACAAAATACTTCCGATATATACAGCAATCCACAGTAATGCCTTTTTAAAATTTCCATTAATGAAAATTTAGCTTTTATACAATGAGCCAATATATAAATCACCAATACAAGTGCAGCATATATTCCATATTGCTGTGTTGCAATAAGCATCACACCGGCTGTCAGCGCACTTAAACAAAACCAACGCTTTTGTTTTGTTACAAAATACCGTTTTGTTACAAACATAACAACAGTAAACAAACAAATAGCGGTAATGATTGCCGGATGTGATTTACGCATTCCATTGATCTGAATCGAGCATTCAAAGATGATTGCAAAACTGTAAGAAACCGAATATGGGCAGTCATAGTCACGCAGAAAAAGATAGAAACAAATTCCTGCTATCGCAAGATGCACAATATAAAAGGCGTAAATATACTGGCGCAACGGCAGAAAAGATAATAAGAGATTCAAAAAATACATACTGCTTCCCGAGGATTGTGGAATTCCATTTTGAATATACGGATTCCATTGTGGGAACTCGCCGCTCATCAGGGCTTCCGCAAATGCTTTTTGTTAGAGAAAAACTGAATCAGATCAGCATCCCCCGGCACCTGACCTGCAAAATAATATCTTGCCAAAAGTAATACAGGAATCAGCAAAAAAATCAACAGACTCCAGTATTTATAATAATATTTACCGTCTTGTATTTGTCCTTTATTTTTCAAATTTCTTCCTCCAAAAACTCACTTATTTCTTCCACAATTTTCTGTGGATCATGTTCTTTTCAATGTATTCTTTTGCACAATTTCCAATCCGGAGGCATTCCTGCGGATGTGATATTAAATACTTTATTTTCTCTAACACCTGCTCTTCAATACCCTCCACCGGAATCTTAACGGCACATTTTTCCGGCACTTCTGCAAACCAGCCATCATCATTGATCAGGCATGTTTTTCCCATTTGCAATATTTTAATTAAAGCCGCCGATGTTTCCCCCATAGATGGATATCGGAGATTCATCACCAGATTAGAATATGCGACAAAATTATCAAACTCATTCATATCAACAAAACCAGTTTTGAAAACAATTTCATTGTCAACATATTGATCCACATAATCTCCTTCTCCCACCATGACATAACAAATTTTCTGTTCCAATTGCTTACTTAATTTGTAAACAGTCTGACAGATCACATGATTCAATTTTGTTGGTGCTATAACTCCAAATGACGCAATGACAAAAGCATCTTCCGGAATATTATATCGAGAAAACAATTTCTTTTTGTCAATTTGAACATATTCCGTTGAAATTTGCGGAATCATATTTATCTTACGAACATGGTCGGTAAACACTTTGATTTTTTTCTTTGCAAATTCAGAATGAACCATAATTTTATTTCCGGATTCGGCAAGTTCTATATTTAATGGGAATTCTGCTGCCAATTCGTCACATTCCAGCAGGGATTCTCTTCCGTCATTCATTGCAAATTTTGCTTTTAAAAGCCCTTCCAGTCCGTATTGTTCGTAAATCTTTGAAAATGCCAATTCCTTTTTTTCATAGTATCCGGCAACCAAATAATACAAAAACACAATCATGAAGGATTACCATTCCCGGATGCTTTAAACACAATTCATAGATATAAGAATGATAAAAAGGGTTGTTGCCTATATTATATAGTATATAGTCAAACTTCTCAAACTCAATTCTGTCTTTCCAATATATAACTACTTCAAAATCGTCATACATTTTCTTGTTTGTCAATTTATAATTATCGATCAAAAGCGTAATTTCATATTTATCACGCAATTGATATACCAGTATCTCCGAATAATCCGATATTCCGCTTTTCTCAGGCGGAAACGGACTTACGTACAACAGTTTCTTTTTCTCCATTTTCCTCTTACCTCAACAATTGTTCTATCACATAGTCCCAATCCATATGCTTTTCATCCAGAGAACGTCGTCCTGCTTTTCCAAGCAGCTCTGCCTTTTACGATTGGTATACAATTCATCGATTTTCTCCGCTACTCTCTGTGCATCGGCCTCAAGTATGTAACCATTTTTTTTCATGTTCTACAAATTCCAGTGGACCACCTGCATCTTTGTGAACAATAACCGGTTTTTCTGAGAAAAAAGCTTCCAGTGTAATATAACCATAATCTTCATCATATGCACCAAAATAAACACCAAGACAATTCGCATAATAATTTATCTTTTCTTCTTCCGAAATAAAACCGGCAAGTTTTACTCTGTCTTGTAATTTATTCTTTTGGATCAAATCCTGAATATATTCCAATTCTGCATCACTTCCGGATCCCGCCAGTACAATTTTTGCATCCGTTTTCAAATAGCGAGCTGCTTCTACCAGTAAACGCTGCCGTTTTATCTTGTCAATCCGACTTGGATAAAATATATAATCACCATACTTTTCGCAATGAAGTTTCTCGTGATTTAATGGTGGATGATATAGTGGAGTAGAGGAAATGCCACAAAAATTCATTAGTCGGTTGGATGTATTCTGTGCAATCGTGTAAACCGCTTCGGATTCACTGATATATTTTTTATCATTTTCTACAATACAATTACGTATTGTTTCCCCGTCCGGGAAATTTTGCAAATCTCCATATTTTGTATTCCAAAGGTCATATGCTTGTCTGTGCTGATGCATTAACCAAAGAACTTTCTTTTCATGTTTTACATAATAAGCCGGGAATTTCATTGCAATCACACGATCGATCTTTTCTCCATTTACTTCAGTTAAATCCATCATTCTTCCCATCATCATGCAGTTCACCAAAGTTTCTCCCGGATACCACTTAAACGGAATTGTAATAACATCGACCTGATGTCCTCGTTTTTCAATTCATCCCGAAGCATATCCACTAAAATTTCTGCACCACCTCGGATAAATGGTACCTGTACCGTTGCAATTGCAATTCTCATCTTTCTGCTCCTTTCGCAAATTCTTTTAAAAAAGGTCTCACTTATTTTCCCGATTGTAAATCTATTTTCGATGTTCTCAGATCCATGATGGATTAAAAATCTCATATATTCTCTATTATGATAGAGTGCATAAATCCCTGCTGCAAATTTTTGGGATCTTTCTCCAATACTATCTGATTTTTTCCTATCGTCTCCGGAACTGCGCATTCCTTTAATGCCAATATCGGCAGTCCCAGATACTGTGCTTCTACGATTGGCACACAAAATCCTTCGTGTTCGCTTGTACAAACCAAAAAATCACTCCCAAGATAATACGCGAGTAATGTAGCATCATTTATCTCACCGATAAATTCAATGCAGTCATCCAAGTGATACTTTTGTATTGTTTTTTCAATTAATGAATTGTATCCCGGTAACCCATCATCAAATTTACCGATTACCCGCAAGCGAATCGGATCCGGATAATTTGTCGTGAAAATTTTCATGATCTCCAGCAGCATTTTATGCCCTTTGTTGGGCGCTATCCGTCCTACAAACAACAGATTGATCTCTTTTCTTGTGATAAGATCATTTAATATTTCTTCGTCCGGTTTCGTCTCTCTCCACTCTTCTATTTTATGAAATGGCGGGCAGATTCCAATTCTTTCTTTGGACACGCCCCCGCAGATCCTCTGCATTGTACTGTGAATCACACAGCCAGAAAGCATTCGGAAATTCCTGTATCAATGTATCTGTCTGCTTTCTTCCTTTTTCACACTGCTGTGTATGAAATGAATTATATGGTTCAAAAAAAGCAGGTGGAGTGATATTATGATATCGAAATACAATTTTCGCCTTTGCCTTTTTAAAATTTCAAACCCTTGTTCCCAATAAACACTATGATGATATAATATAATATTATCTTCCTCCTGAAGAACCGAATCCAGTTCGCTTTCCTCTATATAAGTTACCTGTTTATTCAATGTATTATTGGCAAATACGACGCATCGTCTTCCCTGTGCATTCAGCAATTTAAAGATTGCTTCTATATCATTTCCGATTGCATCATGTCCGGTTACGGTTTGATGCATTTGTACTACTGTCAAAATTTCTTTTCTCCTTTATTGCATATTTTTCTTTGAAACACCATGAATTCCCTTTACATGCATTACTTTATCCAGAATATTTCCGAATAATGGTATCTTCCTGAAACTGTGATATGCACGCAATAAGAAATATGTCATATGCTTTTCCTTTTATATGCGCTCCCGCTGCCTTTCCCTCAGGAGATTTTGCCATCGTAAATACCAGCTCCAGTTTACTGATCTTCCCGTCCTGAAGATTGCGTATATTATTAAGTAATCCTGTATCATCAGGAGACCGCTGAAAAATACAATGATAACATTGCTTTACAAATTCTTCATCACTGCTGTTATCCAGCAGCGACTCAATCGGTACTGCATGTCGTTTCTGTAGCTGCTTATATTGTCTTTTCATCCATTCTCTTACGTGAACCCGGTAAAAATGATTCCGGCTGAGCCGGACATCGATACCGCGAAATTTTTGAATCCAGGAGGCATACTTTCTTTTACGCAGTCCAAAACTCCTTGTCACCGTACGGCGTCTTGTCAAGGTATCATCTAAATGATCCGCCAGACGTTCGATTTCTCCCAGAATAACTTCCATAGAGACATCCCAGTTCATCCAATCGATGTCTAATGTATTTTGTTGCATTGCCTCATTTTGTTTTTGCAGAATCAATTTATCCAAATCCATGTTACTCTCCTTCAATACAATTCCAACTATGCTCCATTCTTGTAATTCCGGTCTCTGTCACATCTGCATAAATTTGTATATGACACGCTTTTACCACCGAAACGATACGGACCCCGTTCTGTCCTCTACATATAGATCCATCCAATACTCTCCCGGGAGCATATTCACCTTTGGAAACATAAGTTTTATCTTTCCATTTTTTGTCATTCTCATAGTCCGTGCATGATCGGTCTTTGAATTTGTCCCATAACAGCACAAACCGTCTCCGCGATAGAAACTAAATCCCAGCGTCACATCCTCCACCGGAAGATCTGTCTCATACTTCGCAGTAATTTCTATGTCGGTGCCAACGGAAATAACACCATTCGACTTCTCCCCCGGCTATATATTTCAATTTGGGAAATCACTACATGATAGTTCTCATTTTCCTCTTCTTCACTGTGCAGTTTTTCCAATGCAGCGGGAGCTAAATGGCGATTTTTCGCCATAAAACGAATATACTGTGGGTGAATGTCCTTCGGATTTCCTTCCGCATAAATATGTCCCTCGTGAATCCAGATTGACCGGTCACATATCTGCTCGATCTGTTCCAGCGAATGAGAAACGATAACGATCGTCGTTCCTTTCCCTTTGATTTCACGAAGCCGGTTAAAACATTTTGCCTGAAAATTCACATCTCCGACCGCAAGAATCTCGTCTATCAGCAGAATGTCTGCATTGACATTAATGGCAACAGAAAACGCCAGACGCATATACATTCCGGAAGAATACGTCCGCACAGGATTATCAATATACTCTTCCAACTCGGAAAATTCGATAATATCGTCCAATCTGGCATCAATCTCTTTGCGCGAAAGTCCAAATATAGAAGCATTAGTATATATATTCTCTCTTCCGCTCATATCCGGGTGAAAACCTGCTCCAAGCTCTATCAAACTGGATACTCTTCCACGCATCTCAATCTTTCCCTTATCCGGATACATAATCTTTGTAAGCAATTTTAACGTTGTGCTTTTTCCACAACCATTATGTCCGATCAGACCGATTGCCTCTCCTTTTTTCACCTCAAAGCATATTCCGTCTAACACCCTGCGCTCTTCATAACGTCTTCTTTTCTGAAAAAGAACTTTCTCTTTCATTGTGTTTCCTTTATCAAAATATACTTTAAAGCTCTTTGTTACATCCGTAACTTCAATTGCATTATTTGGTTTCATTACATTTCCTCCGCAAAATGCTTCTTCAAATGACCAAACACATTCCAGCCTACAATAAGTAAAATAATACTAAAAATAATGCCTTGTGTCAATGTTCCTAATTTCGGTACCTTTTGATAATATAAAATATCCCGGTATGCAATAATAATTGGTGTCATAGGGTTCAAATGAAAAATGGTTTGAATCTGTTCCGGCACCATATCTATAGAATACATAACCGGAGTTAAAAACTGCCATGCCATCGTAATAATAACTAATACATGTTCCAAATCCCTCAAATAAACAGTAACCGCAGAAACGATCATCGTAATACTAAGTGCAAGCAGATATTCTGCCACTATGACCGGCGGTAAATACAAAATTGCTTTGAAACTGATTCCTTTTCCGGATAACAAAAGAACCGCTAATACAACCACCATGCTTAAAAGCATATTTACAAGCTGGCATGTCACATGAGAAATCGGCAATACTTCCCGAGGAAAATAGATCTTTTTCACAATATCTTTTTGTGCCATAATACAACTTGCTCCAGCCGATACCGAAGTACTGAAAAAATCCAGGGAATGAGTGCTACAAATAAAAAGAGATAATAATCTTTTATTCCGGCTCTCATAATCATGGAAAAAACAAGGGTATAAACCGCCAGCTGTAACAACGGATTCAAAAATGTCCAGGCAAACCCCAGGGCAGAACCCTTATATCTTCCTCTTAAATCCCTACGAATCATACTCCCTATCATCGTTCTGTATTCATATAATTCGTGTATTGTTTTCATGTCACACCTCGTTTCCCAAAACATTTTCAAAAACTTTATATAGAGCATCTGAGGCATTTTCCCATGTATACTTTGCTGCCTGTTTCCGCCCCTTTTCAATCAATTTCTGCCGAACATCTTCTTCTCTATGCATTTTTGTCAAAGCCGACGCAATCTGCTGAACACTCTCCGGATTTACTTTTAATGCCGCCTCTCCTGCAACTTCATCCAGAGAAGAAGTACATGAAGTAATCACAGGGGTTCCACAAGCCATCGCTTCCATCGGTGGCAGTCCAAATCCCTCATAAAGAGATGGAAAACAAAAAGCAAGTGCTCCCTGCATCAATGCTATTTTTTCTTCTTCCGAAACATAGTCTGTAAAGATGATCCATTTTTCTAAATGTTTTTTATTTACCATCTCATAAATCTCATCATACATCCAGCCCTTTCCTCCGGCAATCACCAGATCCGGAAGAATGTCCTTCTCATTTTCGTTTCGAAATTCATCATATGCTTTGATCAAACGGACTATATTTTTCCTCGGCTCCAGCGTTCCCAGGTACAGAAAATACTCTCCGTCAATTCCAAATTTTTCTTTGACCGGCTTAACACTTCTTTTTTTCTCATATTTTTCTTTATCAATCCCACAGGGAACAACATATATTTTCCCTTTCTGTACATTGTAATATTTTACCAGTTCACTTTTCGTAAATGCAGAGTCTACTGCAATTGCATCTGCCCGTTTTAAAGTCTTCCTCAGATTCATCTTTAACATCATCATAGTCCGCGTACGAATTGTCTGTGGATATTCACGAAATGCCAGATCGTGTATTGTAACAACCTTCTTTCCCCTTACTCCAAACGGAATTACATAGTTACAAAAGTGTGTGACCTCACGTTCTCCGGAAAAGAAACAAGCATATGGAATATAAATCAAAAAAGTAAATACACGAAAAATTCGATCCCATAACCATACACATTTTTTTAATACTAATTTATGAGAATATTCTTTTTGCAATTGCTCTATTCTATCTTTATGGCGAAACGTAAACACATCCAGCTGATATTCATTTTCCGGGTAATATTTGAGCATTCCCTTTACCAGGGCATCTTCATAATAGGCAATTCCTGTTTTATTGGCATTCAAAAGCGGCTGCCCATCAAATGCAATTTTCATCGTTTATCCCCCCTCTCACTAATTTTTCATAAAGATCATACGTCTTTTGCAGCATCTTCTCCATCGTATACTCTTTTTCCACACGCTGCCGCGCCGCCTTTCCCATACGAGTACGGCAGTCCTTATCTATCGTCATTTTTTTTTAATGCCTGCGCTAATCCTTCTATATCTGACGGCTCAACCGTCAATCCGGTTACCCCATCCTGGCTCACATAAGGCACTCCGCTCGGAAGATTCGTATTGATAACCGGTTTTCCAAATATCATCGCCTCAATCTGAACCAGTCCAAACGCCTCACTCCGCCGCTGGGACGGAAGTACAAAAACATCACACTTCTTATAAAATTCCACTAACTGTGCATCTGTCACCTTTGTATGAAAAAAAATTCTATCCTGTAAACCAGTCTCCCTGACATACTCATGTAATTCTTTTTCCAAAGGTCCGCTTCCGACGATATCAAGAGTCATCTTCTCTTTTAAATCCGGTTCTTTTGACACCAGTTCAGAATAAGCCTCTAACAGATTTTTGACACCCTTATAATATACCAGCCGCCCCACAAACAAAAAACGAACACATTCTTTCTCTGACTTTTTTTTTCTCTTTTGCGAGCCAGTCGTCCGCCGTTTTTTAATGTGCCCGTCTACACCATATGGTATGATCACACATTTGTCCGCATATGGTTTTAAATATCGTGATCCATTGATATGTCCTTCTGTCGCCACCACGATCACATCTGCACGTCGCAAAAGCCAGTTCATCAACGGACGATAAAAAGAACATCATTCGTTTTTGTCTCACAATATCACTATGCCACCACAATACCACTTTCCCTTTATACCCGGATAACAAACAGGCAAGATCCCCCAGCGGAAACGGCATATGTATGTGCACAATATCATTTTTTCGTGCTTCTTTCTTGAAACACCACACATAAGACAAAGAAATAGGCAACGAAGAAATATAACACAACGTTCTGCATCGAATCACCGGCACCCATTTATGTTCTCGTGTACTGCCTTTCCTTCTTTTGGCACACCAAAACAGTTGTATCCGTTTTATCTGACAATCCTTCTGCCAGCTGCTGTACAACTCTCTCAATCCCTCCGGTTACCGGATAATATAACTTATTCGTCTGTAATACCTTAATCTGTCCCATTTGTACTATCCTTTTTATGCATAGTTTCTATAAGTATACCATATATCTGAAAATTGTTCAATACGCTCGTCTTCCAGATTTACTCACTAGCATATAATACCACATTTTCGTCTATACAACAACATTTATTCCGCCTGCGATAGTTATCTGGGGATTGACAGACATATAAGAAATTCTGCTTGATAAAATACAGACACCCCAAATGGTATGTAGATATCATTTGGGGTGTCATACTAATCCGCAAGAGTTCCCTTGATTTGCTGAATACTTTATAACATTTACTAAATCAACCAAACCGGCACATACCAGTTTTTTCGTCCACAGGCAATAAGTCACCTGCCATACAGATCACGCTGCCGGTTCCGATTTTTACCTTCAGAGAATCTAATCCTTCGAACTCTTCTTCCTTTGTAATGGGGTTCAATACATTAAAATTCTTAACAGCTGTTTTTCCCGGAGAGGCGGATTTTTTAATCTCTATCGGACAAAGCACACCGTTCTGGTAAAGCAACAGGTCAATTTCCTTTTGGTCTTTATCCCTATAATAGAAAATCGGAGGTTCTTTTCCTGCGTTCAGGTAACTCTTATAGATTTCCGAAAAATATAACTTTCAAAAAATGCCCCAGACATAGCTCCTCTTTCCAGTACTTCCGGATTGCCCCATCTCAATAGATATGCTGCCAAGCCGGTGTCCAGAAAATGAATCAAAGGCATCTTTACAACCCGTTTGAGGGCATTGTTATGGTATGGCTGTACAAGTGCAATGATATGAGAGGATACCAAGATTGAAAGCCATTTCTTCGCTGTTGGTGCTGAAATACCTGCGGCACTTGCCAGTTCCTCATAGACAACAGGCTTCGAAGTGTGTGCCGCAACAATCGTCATAAAATTGTAAAACTGCATTTCGTCCGCAACCTGCGCCAAATCTCGGATGTCCCTTTGAAGGTATGTGTTTACATAGGAACGATAATAAGTCTCCCAATCCACATTTTCATCGGCATAGAGTTCCGGCATAGAACCCCGGAAAATTCTGTGGTAAATTTCATTCAGGTCTTTTTTCCTTTTTACAGATAAACACTTCATCAAATGTTCTGCTTCTGTTTGGAATGGCTCGCTTGGTTCCTGATAGATCTCAGCATCGGACAATCCCAGCAGATTCACAATTCCGACACGCCCAGCCAGACTTTCGCTGACATTTTTCATAAGATGGAAAACTTGTGACCCCGTAATCCAGAAATCACCTTTTCCTTTCGAACGATCAACGCTCATTTTGATATAAGGCAACAGTTCGGTTGCATATTGAATCTCATCAATCAGTACAGGTGGTGAATATCGCTGTAAAAACAAAGCAGGATCCTGTTTTGCCAGATATCTAACATCAGGGTCATCCAATGTAACATATTTTCGTTCTATGCCTTCACTTTGTTGTACCTCTGCCAGTCTTTGCAATAAGGTCGTTTTGCCAACCTGCCTTGGGCCAGTCAGCAACAGTACAGGAAACATTTTGGACACCCGTGCAATCGTATCCTCTGCAGCCCGCTTAATATATACCATGATCCACTCTCCCTTCAATTATAGTATAGTCAATTTGAGTTTAAATATTCGTCTAAACTAAAATGTGATTTTGGCATAGCCAAAATTCTGCAAGATGTCAACGATTTCCGCTGTTATTCGGGGTAAATGCCCCATATACGATATTTCCTTTTTTGTACACATTAGGACCTCCTTTTATAAAATTATCCTTATTATATAGTAAATATTTTCTGTACAGCAAGAGTAAAAGAGGTTTAAATCATTCATGGCCGCATGATTTTGGCTATGCCAAAATCACATTTTAGTTTGGACGGATATTTTCAGACAGAACGCCATTACCTGATGAAGTGTTTATCGCAAAAAAGAAAAACAACCCAAATGATATCTACATACCATTTGGGTTGTCTGTATTCTATCAGGTAGAATTTCTTATAAGAATTTCAAATTATTTGCTTGCTTTAAAGTTCTTTGCTGCGTCGATAACGGCATCAAAGGCAGGTTTCTTGTCTGCGATGTCAGTACCAAAGAGCAATGGAGAACGGTCGGCTCTCCAGGATGTATTGTCTGTCAATCCCCAGATAACTACTGCAGTGATGTTAGCACCTTTGGCTTTTTCTTCAAGAATCGCATTCATGATCTGAGCATATGCTTTCGCACCGGCTTCATAAATAGCCTTCTTTTCTTCTGCTGTCGTATTACTGTCAATCTTACCGTTGTTTGTGATATCAAGCTCAGTGATCTGAATCTCATAACCCTGTGCTGCAAATTTTTCAATTGCTTCTTTGTAGTTATCAACAGATCCGAGTTCATCATTCAAATGGCTCTGCATACCGATTCCGGCACAGATTTTTCCAACTTTGTTTACATCATCAACTTTATTGATGTTGTTGATCAATTCGATGATCTGAGCGGTTGTCTTAGGATCATATGTGTTGTAATCGTTGTAGATCAGAGAGATGTCTGTACGGTCGCAAAGCTGAAGCACATCGTAAGCCCATACAAATGCTTTCTTTACATATTCACAGTCTGTCTTCATTTCTTTACCAAAAGAGTATTTCCACCAGTTTTCGCTTCCTACCTGGCCGCCTTCGTTGCTCATATGTGTATACTCGTTTACTACATCAAATGCATAAATAACATCTGCGTACTGGCTTGTCAAATAATACTGATATGCTGTACGAATAAACATTTCTTCACGAGCAAGGATAACATTCTTATCTGTTACCAATTTGCCATCCGGATTAAATCCTTCACAGAAAAATGCTTTTGGCATCTGCTGGTGCCACATAGGCATATGAACACGTACTTTAATACCATTCTCTTTACAGATTTTCAATACTTTATCCACAACGTCCATCGTAAGTTTCGGAACGATCACGTTACCATCTTTATCCTTATTCTCAGCGTAGTCGCCATAATTTGCAGGAAGAATATATCCGGATTCACTTGCAAGCAATGTCTCACTATTGCTGATCATAGCATCTGCTTTCATCTCATTTCCAAGTGTAATACTGTTGAAATGATGTTTTACAAAATTCAATGTATTCTCATTCAAAAGATCCGAATACGTAAGGGCAGTTCCCATCGTACCGATATACGGTGCATAAGTATCTTTGATACTGGCAAGTGTCAGATCCGGTTCTGCCGGAGCGGAAGTTCTTGTCAATGTGAAATCGTCTACCACGATATCATATTTTCCACCACCATTTGTCTCAAAGTAGATCATGTAGCTATAGAATGTCGCCGGAGCTACAAAAGAAATGGTAAAGTGTCTCCACTCATCTGCAGAAAGCTTATAATCGGTATCTGCCGGATAGTTTTCATACACTTCTTCCGCATCACTGGTTACTTTCTTTGCACCGGAAAAACGCATATTTACTTCATCGCCATCAAGATCTTCGGATTCATCGCTGGAAATCTTAGCCCAGAAATCTGCGGTGTAGGTAGCACCCAATGTACCAACGGCAGAAAGGTCAAATCCTGCGCCATTCCATGCATGATACAAGCCGTCTTCACCTTTATCACGGAAGATTCGCATAGACTTCTTACCGGTACTTCCCGGACGAGTTTCATCAGACGTTTCAAGTTTGCAAACCTGATCAGTTGCACAACGAGCAAACCAATCATCAGAACCATTTTCAAAATCAAATGTTTTTTCGATCAAAGGCTCACCACTCGGACGTGCTTCCTGACCGCTATCTGCCAACCCCGGACGTTTTGTCGGTTTCGGATCAACCGTCGGTGTAGCTGCTGGCGTTGTCGTTGGAGCCTTAGTAACAGCTGCCGTCGGTGCTGTCGTTGGTGCTGTCGTTGGAGCCGGTGTTACTGTTACCTTTGCCGCTTTCTTTACTTTTACTTTTACGGTCAATTTTGTTGTCTTTTTACCAACTTTTACCTTTGCAGTCACCTTCGCAGATCCTGCTTTAATACCTTTAATCGTAAAAGCGGTTTTTCCATTTTTCTTTACGGTCACAATTTTTTCTTGTTCGTACTAACCGTCAATTTCTTTACTTTTTTGCTTTTACATTTTTAATCTTAACCTTTTTCGATTTACCCGCTGTTACAGTTACTTTTTTTGTGCTAAGCGCAGGTTTCTTTGCGGCATCTGCATTTGGTGCAGAAACCCCGGCCATGGAAACCACAAGAGTAACAGCAAGTGTTTTTGCTAAAATACTTTTGATGTTTTTTCGCATACTTTAATACCTCCATTTTGAAATTACCTTTGTTTCAAAAAAGGTGCACATCTTATGGAAAGATGTACACCTTTGAAATTCAATAACTAAATCAATAATTACTTTTTAACAAGTACGATAGATGCAATAGTGAAATCATTCTTTGCAAAATCAAGATCGCCATCTTCGTTCAATACTGCATCGCTAGCGATACCGGTTACTGCGTTTGGTGCTACGGTAATGAATCCACCTTTTGAAGTAAAGGTTTTTCCAGTAAGATCGATAGTACCAACTTCCGGACCTCTTACGGCAACGCCGCCGTCCTCTGAACGTTTGGATGCACTTCCGCCATAGCATGGATATGCATTTGCTACTGCGTTATTCCACCAGTTATCTCCTTTTGTCTCGCTTCCTTCAAATACAGAAATTGTCATCTGCTGAGGAGCATTAGCGAATACAACCTTAATGGCTGAATAATCATTCAAATCAATTTCTTCACCAAGTTTGAACCATACACGGTTATTTTTACCGCTCAAGTTCAATTTGATATTACCATCCTCTAATTCAGTGATATCGTTATCAGAGAATGCAGCATCGTATGAAGTTTTAACATTGACTTTTTCACCATCCACTTCCGGAATAGGAGCTTTTTGTAGGTGCAGGTTTGTCTGTATTGTTTGTATCTGTATTATTTGTATCTACGTTGTTTGTGTCTGTATTATTTGTGTCTGTATTATTTGTGTCTGTACCAGCACCACCATTGTTTACGAATTTGATTCCGTAAATAGTAGCTGTTCTTTCAGAAAATTCTCCATCATTTCCATCTTTATCAGATTTCAATGTAAGACCAACTGCAACTGCTTTTTTTAACCTTTGTTGCACTACCAAAAATCTTCTCAAGGTTATAAGTAATTGTCTTAGAACCGTCAGCGTTTTCTACTGTCTTGGAAGCAGCACCCCAGTTATCGTTCTTATCCCAGAAACTTGCAGCATCTGCAGAACCGCCCCAAGTCATGAACTTAATCTCAGCGTCTGTCTTGATTGTAAGTTCAAGATCAGTATAAGCAGAAAGATCTACTTTACCTTTTTTAGCTGGGTCAATGTACCAAGCGATACCATTGTTGTAAGCAGTCGCCTGCCTTTTTAGCCCATGCATAACTAGAATAGCTTATAGTATCATCTGTGTTAAAGATTGCTGTACCATATTCACCTCCAAGAGTCCACTCTGTAGCAGCTTCACGACGAAGATTCAACTCAGGAAGTTTCTTTGCTTCTGTTGTAGGTGGTTCAGGCTGTACTGGCTCTGTAGGTGCTGGTGTAGCTTCATCCGGAGTAGCAGATGGTGTAGTTGCCGGTTTCGTACTTGCATTTGCTGCCGGCGTTGCACTTGCACTTGCTACTGGTGCAGCGGTAGGTGCTGTTGTAGCTGGTGCAGCTGTTGCAACAACTTTCTTAGCCTTTGTTACTTTCACTTTCAAAGTAAGTTTTGTTGTCTTCTTGCCAACTTTTACTTTTACAGTTACTTTTGTGGATTTTCCTGCTTTCTTACCTGTTACTTTGAATGCAGTTTTTCCGGCTTTCTTTACAGTAGCGATCTTTTTGTTTTTGCTCTTTACTGTAAGTTTTTCACCTTTTAGCTTTTACATTTTTGATAGTTACTTTTTTGGTTGCTCCTTTAGCTACGGAGATGGATTTGCTTGAAAGTTTGATCTTCTTAGCTGCGTCTGCATCTGTAGAAGCAACGCCAACCATAGATACGGTCAAAGCAACTGCCATAACTTTTGCTAAAGTTCTTTTGAAATTCTTTTTCAAAACTCTTACCTCCATTTTTATTTATTTAATAATATCCCCTAAGGTTCCCCCACCCTGTCTGGGTGGTAGAGAGGACTTGACCGGCGGCAGGTATTACACCGGTATCGTCCTCAAAACCAAGGATTATTATTACAGAATTATTTTGCAGCCTCTTCTGCTTTTGCTGTTTTCTTTGTCACAAACTTGATGGAGTAGATATAGTAATGGAATTCTGCTGTGATATTTCCATCATCATCTGTCTCATCCCATTCTACCAATGGCTTGTTTGTTCCGAGAGATACATAGCCTGTGTTAGAGTAGTCATTCTGCATATCATCCTCAATATCAATCTCACAAGGTTCTACGCCTCTTGGTCCGATGGTAGTTCCCTTAGGAATCACACCATCTTTGATATTTGTATTTCCATCGATATAGGTTGCTTTGTCGATTTCCGGATATTTCTTCAAGAAATCTTCTACTTTAATATCTTCACGCTGTGGACGATATGGATGAGCTCCCTCAAAGAACGGATAACTGCTTACGGATGATTTCTTATACCATTCACTGTCATTTTCCGTATCATGTGTAAATCCGGCATCCCAAGTATCGAAGTTCATCTGTCCCCATGCATTTCCGGTAACAACAATTCTCTCATACTGAGAAAGATCGATGTTTTCCGGAAGTTTGAAGAAGTTACGTAAGTTATTCTTTGTAAATCTCATATCCATAACTTCTACCATTTCTTTGTTCTCACCGGAACCGGATTCAACCAAAGCAGTTTCGACTTCAGCGTCTGACCAGTCTTTTACAAGCATACCGGCAAGTTCTTTACCGGAAATTGTAATATCCTGAGCCTCTGCTGCTTTGTATACAGTAAGTTCAATACTCTTGCTGAGTGCTGCCTTGTATTTTGAAGTAGCGGTTACTGTTACTTTTACTTCTGACTGTCCTGCCGGGAATACAAAGTCATCTGCTACAGATACTTTACCACTTGCATTTACAGTTACCTTATCGTTTGTTGTAGTCCATGTAAGACCTTTCTGAGTTGTATTTGCCGGTGTGTAAGTTGTGTAAATCTGAGCATTACCACCGTTAGCAACACGACCGGTTGTTACATCTTTACTTTCTTCAAGAGAAATCTTGAAGTCTGTTACCGGAATATCTTCCTCGATCAAAGTCAAGTTATCGATATACCATGTAGTGTGCATTTTGTTTGTAGCATCTGTTGGATTTCCCTGATAGGTAGTACCCCATACAAGGTCGAATTTTGTCTGATTTGCCAAAGTAGCATCCAAATCATTGATGTAAGTTGTATCAAAGCTTACAGAACGGTTAGCAAATCCTACTTTTCCGTCTGCTTCCTTCTCTTTGAATCCTGTTGTACAAGAATCTTTTTGCATAATGTGTGTTTGCTTCGGCCGGTTTCCATGTGTTATCATGATAGCCTGGGAAGTATGCACCATTTTCTTTGGATTCGTTACCATTGAAAAGTTTTACACCATAATCTGCTTTTGTACCGGTTCCCATAGGGTTGTTGATACCGAAACGAAGTGTGGTGTCTTCATCAGCAGCACCTGCTGCTACTTTTTTCGCCCTTGTTATTAACATGAGCAGAAGCGGATTTATTTGCATCGGCAGCGAACTTATCTTTTTTTGTTCATTTTGCCATACTGATCCAAATATACATAAATTGCTTTGTAAGTAACATCACTGGATGTAGATACTACACGAAGGTCAGCAGAAGCACCACTAAAGCTTCCCATTGTTTTTCCGGTTGTATCTTTCAATTTAGAAAGATCAATGTTAAAGATAGGAGCAAAGTCATATGCTGCTTCTGTACCATTCAAATCAACTTCCAAACATTTGTTAGAAGCATCTTCCGGATCCTGTACTACTTTCATCGTACCGGAGTTCTTGTCTGCAGAAGTGTATTTCCACTCTGTTCCTACAGGATAACTTTCGAAATTTTCTACGAGTGTTTTCTTTCTCGTATCCGGTGTAGCTGTCGGAGCTGGTGTCTTATCGCTCTTAAACTTAACAACATTTACTTTTACAACAGCTTTTTACCGCTTCCGTCAGTCAGCCCGTGCAATAACATTGGCTTTACCAATTTTACGGGCGATAACGGTTGCTTTCGTACCATTTCCTACTACTTTGAGGATGGATCCTTTGTTTGTGGACCATTTCAAAGATTTACGTGTTGCTTTTTTTCGGAGAAACGGAAGCTTTGATCACCATGTTACGACCGTTCATAATGGTAAAAGTGTTCTTTACGGCTTTCAGTTTGTCCGTATATTTAGGATAAACCTTCGTTTTCTGTCCATTCTTTTCTACAATCTTGAGTTAGCACTTGACCATGTCGAAGTTGCGTTCTTGGAGATAGCAACTTTCTTTACAGGAGTACCAATCTTGACTTTGATCGTAGCTTTTTTCTTTGCATTCTGCTTGGATGTTACTGTAATCTTTGCAGAACCTTTGCTCTTGCGTGCCTTAACAACACCTTTTGAGCTTACGCTTACGATAGAAGCTTTGCTTGATTTGTATGTAACCTTTTTACTTGCTTTTTTAGGTGTCACAGAAACCTTCAGTTTCTTTGACTGTCCTTTTTTCAGCACAAGGATTCCTGATCCGCCAACTTTGACCCCGATGGTGACTTTTTTTACTTTTTAGCCGCCTGAGAATCAACGGAAGATACAGTCAAAGATGTGATTACCATCGCGAATACGAGCATCGCTGTCACAAATCTTCTGAAATACTTGGCTGACTGTGTACCGATTTGTCTCATCGTAATACCTCCTAAATTGTTTTGTGTTTCATTGCAGAAAAACTCCAATACATCCGCAATGATATTTAAGTCGATTATAACACTACCCGACATAATATGCAAGGGTGTTTTTAAATTTTGTAAAAATTATAACCAAATTTTTTTTCTTGTTTTTTTACAATTTGTTCATATCTTACATATTTTTGCCCGGCAGAAAGTCAGATGCATCTAAACTCTTTCTATTATTTTTAATATATGAAATATTTTTGTCAGCATTATGGCGAATTTTATTTTTTTTCTTGACGTTGGGATAGGATTGGATATAAAATCAGAATATACCATTTTACCAAAGGAGTTTTTACTTATGGACAATTCATTATTGGAAGCCATCCACGATACTTTTTCCCTGGAATCCAAGGACATAAACCTGTATGCGCCTTTGACGCTCGCTTATATCGGGGATGCTGTTTTTGAGATCATTATAAGGACCTTGATCGTAGAAGAAAAATCCGGAACCGTAAAAAACTGCACCTTCGTTCCAGCAAACTTGTGAATGCCAAGGCGCAGGCAGATCTTCTGACCGCCATCGAGGACCATTTGACAGAAGAAGAACTTTCCTATTATAAAAGGGGACGCAATGCCAAACCGCATTCGGTCGCCAAAAATGCCAATCTTCATGATTACCACACCGCGACCGGTTTTGAAGCATTGATCGGATACCTCTATCTCTCCGGTCAAATGACACGCGCCCTGGAACTCGTCCATCTGGGATTGGGGTCTATAAAAGAGTCATAATCAGATGCATGATCGGTGCCATGCCGAAAAATCCCGGGAGTAACAGGATTGCGCCGACAAATATGCCGATCACCGTAAGGCAGAGTGCAAATCGTACTCTGCTCATCGGGATACAAACTGCCACAAGCACTCCGAAACTTACAATTCCTCCCGCGATCAGATGCATCGTCGATAAAATCAATTCTGATAACGAAAACCATTCTCCCACCAATGTAATCGCAACCAGACTTCCCACCATACAAATTGCCGCCGGCAAGGAAACGCGCAGGACATTTCGCAGGAACCCCTTCGGTATCGTCTCTTCATGATGTTCCAAAGCAAGTACAAAACTCGGAATTCCGATGGCGGTCCCTCCGATCAGACTGAGCTGGATCGGAATAAACGGGTAGGATTTTCTCAATATAATATAAATAATACACAAAAGGATGGAATATATCGTTTTCGTGAGATACAATGCGCTTACACGCTCAATGTTGGAAATGATTGTTCGTCCTTCCCCACGATCTGTTTCATCGAGGCAAAATCGGAATCCAGCAGCACGATATGCGCAATCTGCTTTGCCGCATCACTTCCCGCCGCCATAGCGATACCACAATCCGCATCTTTCAGGGCCAGAACATCATTCACACCATCGCCAACCATTCCGGTCACATTGCCCTCTGCTTCCAGTGCTTTTACGATCGCCTGCTTTTTTCTCCGGGCTCACGCGTCCAAACACTGTATATTTTCCAATGATCTTCTGCAATTCTTCTTCCTCTTCCGGGAGTTCTCTGGCGTCAATATAATGTTTCGCTTCCGGCAGCCCTGCACGCACACCCACGACGGAAACCGTCAATGGATTGTCACCGGACAATATCTTGATCTGAACATTTTTATCGCGGAAAAAGGCAAATGTCTCTGCTGCATCTGCTTTGATGATATCAGACAAAACGACAAAGCCCACTTCTTTTTTTATCGTGTGTCAAAAGGAGGACACGCATTCCCTCTGCCGCATACACTTCTGCGCGGGCAAGAATCTTTCCGTTTTCTGTCAGATATTCCGGGGCACCCAGTCGATAATCCCCTTTTCCCACGATCGTTACACGCATATGCTTGCGGCTGGAGCTAAATGGTACCTTTTCGGCAACCGATGCCCCTTTTGTCTCCGGAAAATATCTCCGCAGCGCGTCTGTCGTTGCATTGGTTTCTTCAAACGCATAGGCAAGAATGCCTAGAATTTCTTTCATGTCTTTTTCTTCGGACAACGGCACAAGTTCTTCCACCTGCAGATCTCCTGTCGTGATGGTCCCCGTCTTATCGAGGCATAAAACATCCACTCTCGCAAGCGCTTCGATGGCTTCCATTTCCTGCACCAATGCATTTTTTCTTTGCCAGACGGCCCACGCCGAGAATAAACGAAATACTGGTAAGAAGGACGAGGCCTTCCGGAATCATTCCGATCACACCGGCTACCATATTTACGATAGAATCGGATAACGTATTGCCGGCGGAGTAGCGCTGAATAAAAAGAGAAGCAGACCAATCGGAATGAGCGCATAACTTACATATTTAATAATTTTTCCGATCGCATCCTGCATTTCCGAGGTCGCACGCCGTTTGGTCTTTGCCTTTTTACAAGCTGCGTCGCATAATTTTCTTCTCCCGTATGTAACACTTTGGCGACCGCACTTCCTGCCACCACGTCGCTTCCTGAGTACACAAAGTCACCTTTTCTCTTCTGAACAGCGAGGGATTCTCCCGTTAAAAGTGATTCATTGACTTCCATTCCATCTGTTTCCAAGATTTCACAGTCCACCGGAATCTGATCCCCAGTAAAAACTGCACGGTGTCACCCTCCTGCAGAAGTTCGATGTCGCATTTGCAAATTTCCCCATTCTCATATCTTCTTGCTTTTGTCGCCGTAACAACCGACAATGCGTCTATGATTCGTTTTACCTTTAATTCCTGTCCGATCCCGATCACAGCATTGGTAATAACGATCCCCATAAACAGCATATTTTTGTATTGACCGGACACCAGAATGAGCCCTGCCAGCACAAGGTTCAAAAAAGTTGAAGTATGTAAATATATGCGACGAGACGATCTCCCACCGGCTTCGTAATGCGGTTCCCTTCATAGGCGTTTCCTCCGTGTAAATCCTAATCCCTTATAAAACAAAAAGGAAATGACAGGCTTGCAACCATTCATTTCCTCTCTCTAAAGCTAGCGACGGGAATCGAACCCGTGACCTCTTCACTACCAATGAAGTGCGCTACCGACTGTGCCACGCCAGCTGAATCATTTATAACAATCCATGGACTATTCTATCAAAGTATGTTGATTCTGTCAACAAAAACTTACCAAAATGCCATAAGTTTTTTCTTGATGCGCTGAAGGGCATTGTCAATAGATTTGGGTGTCTTTTCCAGTTCTTTTGCAATCTGCTGGTAATCCATGCCGTCGACGTAAAGATTGACCACTTTCTGCTCAAACTCACTGAGGTTCTGGCGGATGTACTGCTCGATCTTTCCCACGCGTTCCCGGTCGATCAAAATATCTTCGGGATTGGACACGCCGACCCATTCAAGCATTTCACCAAGTGTCGCTGCCCCATTGTCCTCATTTCCACGCGCTTCCACCGGAATATCAAGCGAAATGTACGTGTTACGCGGCGAATTTTTAAGGCGATTTGCCCCTTTTACGGCATTATAAAGCTGGCGGTCGATGCAGACACTCGCAAAACTGCGGAATATGGTCTCTTTTTCCACATCATAATCACGTATGGCTTTGTAAAGTCCGATCATGCCTTCCTGAATCAGATCGTCATTGTCGCCGCCAATCAGATACAACGCCCGTGCTTTTTTCCGCACGAGATTTTTGTATTTTTCAAGCAGATAATCGGTTCCTTCTTTTTCTCCCCACGCACGCGGCGGATGATTTCCTCGTCGGTAAGTGTTTCGAATCCACTTATTTCCATTTTCTGTTAAAATCCCTTTCTTTGACGCACGATCTCATAAGCAAGTACCCCGGCCGCCACGGAGGCGTTCAGAGAATCGATGTCCCCTGCCATCGGAATGCTTGCCACGTAATCGCAGTGTTTTTCGGACAAGCTGTGACACGCCGGCTCCCTCATTTCCGATCACAAGTCCAATCGGTCCTTTGAGGTTATTGCGGTACATGATCTCGCCGTCCATATCCGCACACACAAACCACAATCCGCGCTCTTTCAATTTTTCCATCTCAGCGGAAAGATTGGTAACTTTTGCCACCGGCGTATAATGAATGGCTCCCGCAGAAGCTTTTACTACCGTCGCAGTCAAGCCTACCGCACGGCGCTTCGGAATGATCACACCATGTGCGCCGGCAAGGTTTGCGGTTCGGATGATCGCTCCGAGGTTATGTGGATCTTCAATCCCATCCAACAGGAAGAAAAAGGGATCTTCGCCCCGTTTTTCCGCCAATGCAAACATATCTTCCACCGTACTGTAGCGGAATGCTGACAAGTTCGCCACAACTCCCTGATGTTTCCCCGACTCACTCATATGATCCAAGCGTTCTTTTGGCACAAAATCCACTAAAACTCCGGCTTTTTTGCCTCGCGGAGAATGCTCAGCACCGGTCCGTCCTGGCATCCTTTAAGCACGAATAGTCTCTCGATCAATTTTCCTGCGCGAAACGCCTCCATTACGCTGTGCCGACCTTCCAGCCGCAGTTCATTTTCCTGATTTTCCATGATTTTTCCTCTTTCCTATGTGATATCGTTAATATACCATTTTAATTTTCCGGCATCTCCGTCCTCCGCAAGTGCCCTCGCCATAATATACGGCTTTTCCGTCATACGAATCGTGATGCCTTCGCCCATTAAATTTTGTAAAAATATCCATCTTCGAACAAAACCGCTTCGTCGTCCGCCACTCCCAGATAATGGCATAGAGATTCTGCTACTTTAGCCGCATCTTCCGGCGCACAGATCATTTCCTGCACCTCATATCGATCCTCCTCATGTGTCACAACAGCGACACCATGGATCATCGTCTCATTTCGCAGCACAACGACTTTACCCCCGAGCGTCTTGGTTTCTTTCATCAATGTATCGTAATATTTGACATCGCGGTAAATATAAGCATTAAATTCACTCGCATATAATTGGGCGTTCGCAAATTCCACCGCCCGCTCTTTCAACCGGCTGTCAAGGTGCGAAAAGGAACCTGCATGGTACCATTTGTGCCGTCTCCCTTGAATTTCCAACTGTTTCCGGTAATACACGCCTTGGAATCCAAACGGTTTATATATTTCGTCGTTTGCCGGCGACAAAAACGCATACGGCACTCCCTCATTTCTTGCATCCATCATTCCCTGATACAAAAGCATTTTCATAAACCCTTTATGCCGCCATTCCGGAGCTGTCGCAACGCCCTCGATATAAGGACATTTCACTTTTTCTCCCCGAATCACGAGGGTGTAATAATTAAAAAATATCATGCTTACCAGATCATGTCCTTCGTATTTTGAATATACCACGGTATGATCGGCTCTTTCTTTAAAATAGAAATCAATATAGGCATCGTTGTCGCCAAATATTTTCTTCCATAACTGCCTATGGTTCATAGTCCGGCTCCTTTACTGTTATTCTAAGATGCATACCGCCTGCGCCGAGATTCCATCTCCGCTTCCGGTAAATCCCTGTCCTTCTTCTGTCGTAGCTTTTATATTGACCTGATTCAATTCAAGCCCCAGTGTATTTGCAATATTTTCGCGCATTTTTGATATATGTGGTGCCATTTTCGGTCGCTGCGCGATGATAGTGGCATCAATATTCCCTACCGAATATCCATTTTCTTCCAACAATTGATCAACGTAAGCCAGCAGTCGCACACTCGATATCCCTCTATATCTTTCGTCCGTATCCGGAAAATGCGTCCCAATGTCACCAAGTGCCGCCGCTCCCAGGAGCGCATCCATAATCGCATGAAGCAGCACATCCGCATCCGAATGCCCGAGCAGCCCATACTCATACTCAATTTTTTCTCCCCTATGATCAAATCGCGGTCTTCCACCAGTCGATGCACGTCGTAACCCATTCCAATCCGCATATGCCTTCCTCCTTACTTCTTCTAATTGGATCGTAACCATTTCTGAATAGTTACATGATAACAAAAAACCGAGGAAGATTCAAGGGTTTTGGAATTTCTTGTGTGTGGGGTTTGGGGCTTCAGCGCGACTGGGAAAGGCAACGGATTTCGCTCGGTTTCCCTTTTTTCGTTGCCTTTCCTTTTTCGCACAAAAAAGAATGTCTTTCGACATTCTTTTTAGTAGCGGGAAAGGGATTTGAACCCCCGACACCACGGGTATGAACCGTGTGCTCTCGCCAACTGAGCTATCCCGCCATATAATTGCGAAGCTGCTTTTTAGTGATAAATGGGACCTACAGGGCTCGAACCTGTGACCCTCTGCTTGTAAGGCAGATGCTCTCCCAGCTGAGCTAAGATCCCATTTGGTGTATCGCTTATCAGCAGCACCATTGACTATTATATATGGTGTTCATCTTTTTTGTCAATAGTTTTTTCAAAAAATTTGGGACATTTTTTCAGCGACATTTTAATGCTGCTTTCACGCCTCGAAAAGCCGCCTTTTTATCCAAACAGTGCCATAAAGGTTCCTCGCGCAAAGAAACTGAGGCAGAACATGATTGTTCCGGCTACCAAAACACCGCCCATGCAGGCGAGGACACTTTTCTTGAATCCCATGTCAAGGATACTGGCTGCAAGGGTTCCTGTCCACGCACCGGTTCCCGGAAGAGGGATTCCAACGAAAAGAAGGAGCGCTACAAACAATCCCTGACCGGCTTTCTCCTGCAGTTTCTTACCGCCTTTTTTCGCCTTTTTTCAAGGCAGAACGAAAAGAACTTGCCGATCACAGGCTTGTCCGCTCCCCAGACAAGAATTTTTCTTGCAAACAAATAAATAAATGGTACCGGAATCATATTTCCTATTACGGCAATCAGGATAGCAAGCCAGAGTGGCTGTGCATCCCAAAGTACGGCGTAAGGGATTGCTCCACGAAGTTCAATGATAGGAACCATTGAGATCAATCCTACAAGTATCATTTTCTTAAACATAATTATTTTCCTTTCAAATTTGCTTTTTGATTTTGTTTCTTTATGACTATTTAGGGATTTTTACAATTTCTATCGAAATCTCGCCATTTGGCAAAAATTCCATCCAGGCATAGGTGCATTCAAAACCGCTTTGGCGCGGGCGTGAAATGCTGCCCGGGTTGAGAACGGTCATTTGGCTGCTCTGCTCAACAAACGGCACATGTGTGTGTCCGTAAAGGACAACATCTGCCTCATTTTGAAGCGCCCAGTACTTTAATACATCGACGCCACGCTCAACGTGCTGGTTGTGTCCGTGCGTCATTGCGATCTTATGGCCATGCAGACGGAACACATTTTCCGTGCGCAGGCTGGAATATGTGTCGCAATTTCCGCGAACCAGATAAACCGGTCCTTTCACCATAAGGCTGAGTTCCTCGGCGGCATCCCCGACATCACCGAGATGGAATAATCCGTCGATCTGATCCTGATTTTTGCGAATGATATCATACATCCGATCATTTTTTCCATGTGAATCACTAAAAACGATATATTTCGCCATTCTTTCCTCCCACGTTATGCCTGTTCGTTTAACTTTTCAACCATCTTGCGGAGTGCGATACCGCGGTGGCTGATCTTATTTTTCTCCTCCGGCAGCAATTCTCCGGTTGTACAACCTCGCTCCGGCAGATAAAAGATGGGATCATATCCAAAGCCATGTGTGCCTTTCGGTTCGTGAGCAAGTTTTCCTTCAATCACGCCTTTGGTCGTGATGACATTGCCGTCCGGATACGCACAGGCGATCACACAGACAAAACGTGCGTCGCGCTTTTCTTCCGGCACACCTTCGCAGCGTTTGAGAAGATCAGCATTTTTGATGTCATATGACGTATCTTCACCGAGGTAACGTGCCGAATAGATTCCCGGCTCGCCATTCAGATAATCTACTTCAAATCCGGAATCATCTGCCAGAACCATCTCACCTGTCATTTCACAGATTGCCTTCGCTTTGATGATAGCATTTTCCTCAAAAGATGTTCCGTTTTCCTCAATTTCTGTATGAACATCAAGGTCTTTGAGAGAAAACACATCGTAGCCTTCTCCCAAAATCTGTTTAATTTCCACAACCTTTCCTTGATTGTGTGTTGCAAATATCAATTTTTTCCCATTTATTTCATTCCTGTGTAAAAATTTCGGTCAAATTTCGACCTTAATACGACTAGTATATATGTTGTCCGGAAAAAGTGCAAGCCCTTTCGATATATTTTTCCTATTTTTACTGATTCTTTGTCGGTCTTCTCGGTGGCTTGATTCCCATATATTGGTAAAGATAAGTTTTCATCATACCGTTATAGATCTTGCGGTTCTTTTCCGCCTTTTGCCAATCATTTTCTGGGCTTCCTCATAACCGCTCAGAAGGAAAAATGACCACGTATCATTTTCTTTGATGATCTGACCGATGCTGCGGTACAGCATCTCCATCTGTTTTTGTCGGAAAGACGCTCGCCGTACGGCGGATTGGAAACGACAAAACCGTATTTTTTCGGCGAACTGAAATTGATAATGTCACGGCGCTGGAAATGAATCTTGTCCTCCACGCCGGCAAGCGCCGCATTGGCACGCGCCATTTTAAGCACCTCATCGTCAATATCGTAGCCCTGAATCTGCACTTCAGCATCCTCGCAGACCATATCCTGTGCCTCTTCCACGACACCGTACCATTCTTTTTTCGGAATCAGGTTGTCCCATTCTTCGGACAAAAATTCGCGGTTTAATCCCGGCGCGATCCGGCATGCGATCATAGCCGCCTCGATCGGGATCGTACCACTTCCGCAAAAAGGATCGACAAGAATGCGGTCCTGCTTCCACGGCGAAAGCAAGAGCATCGCCGCCGCCAGCGTTTCCGTCACTGGCGCCGGTGCGGTGTATCGGCGGTAACCACGTTTGTGCAGTGATACTCCCGTCGTATCAAGAGATACGGTCACGATATCTTTCATAATATTAATGCGGAGTGGATAAGAGGCCCCGTCTTCGGCAAACCAGCTGACCCGGTACGTCCGCTTGAGGCTTTCCACCATCGCTTTTTTACAATGCGCTGTATGTCCGATGGACTGAACAATTTACTATTGACGGAGGTTGCTTTCGTCACCCAGAATTTTCCATTTTCAGGAATGTAGTGTTCCCATGGAATCGCCTTACAGGCTTCAAATTCATCAAATGTCTCCGCCTTAAATTCTGCCACTTTGAGTAGAATACGCTCCGTCGTGCGAAGGAAAATATTTCCACGACAGATTCCTTCGGCATCTGCCAGAAAGGTGACTTTTCCATTTTCCACTTTTGAAATTTCATATCCAAGATCGTTGATCTCGCGTTTTAATACCGCTTCCATGCCAAAATGGCAGGGCGCGATCAACTCAAATATTTCTTTGCCCATCGTACTCTTTTTTTCCTTTTTTTTTCCAAATCCGGTAGCTTTCGAAGCCGCCGGCAATACTTGCCGCATGGTACCCAAGCCGGTTCATCTCACAGCCTACGTACATCCTCTGATTTCCGCGGTAACAGTAAAAGATCAAATGCGTAAACTGGTGCCGCCACCCCTCTTTTTCCTGTTCCCATCGTCCGTACGGAATATTGACCGCTCCCTTGACGTGCTCTTCCTGATACTCTTCGCGTTCCCGTAAATCAATGAGAATCGTCCCTTCTCTTGCCTGCCACGAAGCCAGCTGACGGATCGAGATAATCGAAAAACTCATAGTATCACGTTCTTTTTCTTTTATTATATGCGGGTTTTCGACAAAATGTGACACCCGCATGACCGCAAAAAGAAAGGCCGCCTCCGGAATGGTGACGGCCCGTTCGTTTTCATTTCTTACAGTCAGCACAACGGCTTAGTTGTCATGGTGACAATTGGAACTGTTCGTAGAATTGGAAGCATTGGATGCGTTCGATGAATTCTTAGAACTGTTTTTCGAAGAATTCTGCGCACGGTTTTTCGCCTTATTCTTTGAACTGTTTGAGCTGTTTGTACTATTTGTACTGTTTTGATTTGAATCGTAATCGTCTAAAAAGTTTTTCGCCATTTTTAAACCCTCCTGTCAACAATGTTTTGTTACAGGAGATAGTATCTGCGATTTCTTATTTCTTATGCAATTCAAGCTTTTCCAACAGAACCAAATAATTCCATTTTTCTTTTACTGTTGCTTTGATTGCCTCTGCTCCCGGAGCAAGAAGTTTACGAGGGTCAAATCCTTTTCCTTCGAGATCTTTTCCTGCTTCAATGTATTTACGTGTAGCAGCTGCGAAAGAAAGCTGGCACTCTGTATTTACATTGATTTTTTGACACGCCAAGACTGATTGCTTTCTTGATCATGTCTTCCGGAATACCTGTACCTCCGTGAAGTACGAGTGGCATTTCTCCTGTCAGCTGCTGAACAGCATCCAGCGTCTCAAAGCTGAGTCCTGCCCAGTTTTCCGGATATTTTCCGTGAATATTTCCGATTCCTGCTGCCAGCATCGTTACGCCAAGGTCAGCGATCATCTTACATTCTTTTGGATCTGCACATTCGCCGGCTCCGATAACACCATCTTCTTCTCCACCGATGGAACCAACTTCTGCTTCGATTGACATTCCTTTTTCTTTACAGATCGCTACCAATTCTTTTGTCTTTGCCACATTTTCTTCGATTGGATAATGAGATCCGTCAAACATGATTGAAGAAAATCCTGCTTCGATACAAGCTTTGGCACCTTCGTAGCTGCCGTGGTCAAGGTGAAGGGCAACCGGAACTGTGATATTCAGCTCTTCCAGCATACCATTTACCATGCCTACAACCGTTTTGTATCCCACATATATTTTCCGGCTCCCTCAGATACACCAAGGATAACCGGTGAATTGCACTCCTGTGCTGTGAGAAGAATGGATTTTGTCCACTCCAGGTTGTTGATGTTGAACTGACCTACTGCATATTTACCTGCTTTTGCTTTTTGAGCATTTCTTCTGCTGATACTAACATCTTTCTTCCTCCATTTCTTTTTTTTAATTTTTGGTCTGCTTACACAGACTTATCGTCCACAACATTTTTTGTATTTCTTGCCGCTTCCGCATGGACACGGATCATTTCTGCCAATTTTTGGTTCTTCGCGGCGGATCGTACCGGAATTTTTCTGGTTGCGGTACAATTCTTTTCTGCGCTCCGCACTCAGGATCGAATCCCACTGTGGCAGTGTGTACAGCCATTCGGCATTGCAGTCTACCATATTATAATACAATTTTTCGCAGTCAATATCCAATTTAATCTCGGTATCTTTTTCCATCGTATCGATTGGATTTGGCTCTTTCAAACTATCATTGATTCCATCCAGGAAACCAACCATCATAGAAAGCGGTACTTCGTACTTCTCTGCCAGTCCTTCTACAGTTCCGGTCACAACTTCTGTCGGATTGGTCAAAAGTTTTTCATAAATGCCTTTTTTCCAACTGGAAGTAATTGTTCCAAAGCTGCTCTCCTTCTTTTGAATTCTGCATTTCTTCACTATATGCGTACTCACGCCATTCTTGTAACAATGACATAATTTAATTCCTCCTGCGATTTTGCAATTTTCATTAGGTATTCCCTTTTTTCATTGTATCACACTTTTTAGTGACAAGCAATGGTTTTCTTTTGGCAGAAAAGAGAGTTCCGCACGTTGCCGTTTGGAACTCTCCGGGGATTTATTATTACATTTTATGATACGATGTGTTCGACGCCATCTGCATCTGTGATGATAATAGTATGCTCCACACCTTGTTTCACATAAAGATTCAAGTTCCAGCTAGGAGCTGTATTTCCATTTACATCTTTTATCACAAAACTTGAAATATGCTGGTCAACACCATCTTTTGTCACTTTTTGGATTCCACTGTAACTCTTCACCGCCACACTAACGGCAGTATAACTATCTTTCGTCAAGAATCCATCCTCTCTGGCAATCGGTTTACTGCCGATCGAATAAACAGCACCTCCGTAAATTGCCACATCACAATGCTGTTGATTCTGACCATCACCCAAGGCATATTTGGATCCTGTAGCCGAAATATTACCACCATAAATTTCAACGGTAAGCGTAGTTACATCTGTCTTGGCTTCAGATCCTCCTGCACCGATACCGGCTCCATTTCCACCGGACTGCGCGTAAATATCACCACCATAAACGATGATTTTTCCACCACCGCGTCCGCACTGTCCATCACCGATACCAGCTCCATTTCTCCCACCTTTGGCAACAATCGTTCCACTGTAGATAACAATTTTTCCGAGTGTTCCCGCATCTGCATCCTTGTCACTTCCTGATGCACCGATAGCTGCGGCAGACTGTCCACCCATCGCAAAAAGTTTTCCTGTACCACTCAGAGAAAGTTCACACCCTTTCGGCACTTCAATACATGCTTTCTTCGCCGGCGAATTCAATGTCGTCGTTCCACTCAGCTGCAAATTCACCTTTGCTTTATTCGTAAGAGTGATCGGACTTCCTGCCGCCGTCGTAATGATAACATTGTCAAGTACGATTGTATGCGTTCCACCGGAAACCGTAATCGAATTTGTCGTCGATGTGCTGTTTCCGCTAATTGTATACGCCCCAGTGTAACTCTGTTTCTCGCCGTCACCAATCGTATAGCCATCTTCCTCAATCAAAATATTTCCTTCCAAAAGATCCAGAGTCTTTGTTGTCTCTGGTTTTTCCGGTTCCGGCTCTGTTGTCGGTACTGCCGTTGGCTCCGCTGTCGGTTCTGTACTTGGTTCTGCCGTTGGTTCCGTACTTGGTGTCGCCGTTGGCACTGTAGTCGGGGTTGCTGTTGGCACCGTGGCAGGTGTTGCCGTCGGTGTCGCCGTTGGCGTCGTTCCTTTTACCAAATTGATCAATGCCGTAAATGCTGCTTTTGGCATATAATTTTCATCAAACAGAGATGGGTAATACGGTCCATCATTCTTTTGCGTGTTTAACCAGGTATCCAAATCGGTCAGATTCCAGAATGTAACACCGCTTACATTAACATTGTTACTATTTTTCTGCGTAAGCACTATATTCATAAATTTAGAATATGCATTTGCTAACGTTTCCTGTCCGGATTCGGAATTGTCTTTGCTCGCAAAATCAAGTTCCGTAATCTGCACCTCATAGCCATTTTGCTTAAACGAATTCAACGCATTTTTAATATTGTCGCCATCGCTGACATTCAAGTTTGTCTGATGCGCCTGCATTCCCAAACCGTCGATCGTACCTGCTGCCTTGGCATCTGCCAGATATTTTACCACAGCTTTCATCTGTCCCGGAGACGCCATGCCTACATAATCATTGTAGAACAACTTTGCGCCGGATCCGGCCGCTGTCTGAGCTGCTCTTGCATATTCAAACGCTTTCGTAATGTAAGTATTGTCCTCTTCGCCAAAAATCGCTCCATAAAGACTCTGTGTACCTGTTCTCAGCTTACAGCCATTGTCATTGATCACCTCATTGACAACATCATACGCATATACCACACCCGGATATTTCGTCTCTGTGTATTGAATAATCTGCGTGATATAGCTCTGCATACGCTGTAACATTGTTTCTTTATCTACTAGATTGGTAATATTTTTCTTTGCCGTGCCATTTCCATCGTATTGGACCTCGTAGCCTTCACAAAAATACCAATCTGGCGTCTGTGAATACCAAACCAATGTATGGAAACGCACTTGCAGATTATTTGCCTGCGCAAGACTTAAACATTTATCGATAATATCGGTGTTTATCACCGGCATGCCATCTGCGGAAGCCTTGGATTTTTCCTGATTCAAAAGGCTTTCCGGTTTCAATTCATCGCCAAATGTCACTCTGGTATAATGATGTTTAATAAACTGTAATATTTCATCATTTTTCAAATTATAACTGTACACTTCACATCCCATCGGGAATTGTTTGCTGTACGCTTCACTCAGGCTTTCTGTCGCAAGCACTTTGTCCAAATCAAGATGTTTTTCCGTTATGGAAATATTGTCCACGTAAAATTCACTTTGATAATTTTGCATCTCAAAATACATATGAAGCTGTTTCACATCTCCCGGTGCTACCACCGTCGCTTGTATTTTCTTCCAATTTCCGGTAGGCACTTTCAATGACTGAATCGTCGTATATGTGATGTTTCCGGCAAAGTCCTCTGCCTGCCACATGCAATTGATCATGCGGTCACCACCAGCCTGATGTTTGACATAAGCTTCTATCGTATATGTAGTATAATCCGTTACATTATAAGTCACGTCAATCTGCGGACCGGCCCAGTTTTTCTCGCGATTCGATACTTTTAGGCAATAGTTATCATTGTAACCGCCCTCTGTAACGGTCAATGTTTCTTTTCCTTGCCGCCCGGTCACATACGTATTTTTTCCATCCTCAAAATCAAGTGAGAGTGCTTTTCCTTCTTCTGCCGGAATCGGTGTCCCCGGCACTTTTGTCGGCTCACTGCTTGGCTGTGTACTTGGCTGCGTGCTCGGTGCCACACTTGGCTCTGCTGTCGGAACGCTGCTTGGTGCCACGGTCGGACCGATTGGTGGTTTCTCACTCGGCTGTGCAGATGGCTTCGCACTTGGTACCACACTCGGCTGTGCAGATGGTTGTTCGCTCGGCTTCACGCTCGGCTGTGCAGATGGTTGTTCGCTCGGCTTCACACTCGGCTTCACACTCGGCTGTGCAGATGGTTGTTCGCTCGGTATCACACTTGGCTGTGCACTCGGCTGCATGCTCGGAACTGCACTCGGCTGCGTGCTTGGTGCTATGCTAGGCACTGTATTTGGTGTTTTCGTTTCCGTCGCATCCGGTTCTTTCGTCGAAATACTTGCTGCTTTTTTTACCGTCACACGGCATTTTAAAACATATTTCTTTCCACGATAACGAAAACGGCTCGTAACATAGGTTTTTCCTTTTTTCTTCGCCGTTATCTTTCCGGTTTTGCTAACCGTTGCAATTTTTTATTCTTGCTTTTCCATGTAATCTTTGTCTTTTTATTGACATATTTTACTTTGACTTTTTTGATTTTCCAACAGTCAGAACGACTGTTTTCTTAGATAATCTCGGTTTCTTTGCTGCTTCACTTTGTTCGGCCGGCGTGCACAATGCGACTATCATCGCAGTGATCAAAAGAACTACCAGCCACTTTGTTTGTTGACTTTTTCTTTTTTTTTCCATGCGTATTCCTCCAATTTGGTTTTCCAAAATTGTACTCCGACCATTATCATACTATTACCTACAATAAAACGTACTATTTTTCTCCAAATCACCCAGAATACAGATTAGAAAAGCGACTGCTGCTACAATCGCCTTTCATGGTTCAATATTAACAAGTTTTTTTTCGAAAAGTCAATCTTTTTTGTGCATTTTACACAATTTTTACACTTTATTCTCCCAGGCTTTTTATTTCAAAAAGGCATCGACACCATCGGCAATTCCTTTTACCATCTTTTTCTGATAAGAAGCAGATGCCATTTTCAGGTCTTCGGCGCGGTTGCTCATAAATCCCATCTCAATAATCGTAACAGGGACTTTGCACCAATTGATGCCCGTCATCGTGTCGGTGTACATTACTCCGCGGTTTTTGGCACCTGTCGCCGTACAATATTTCCGAATCATTTTCTTAGAAAATTTCTGGCTGGCTTTGCGCACCTTTTTCGACATATATTTGTTGTTTCCTGTCGGAGCGATTGACAATGCACCGCTTACCGAAGTGCTTTCCGAAGAGTTCGCATGAATGCGGATAAATGCATCTGCCTTTGCCGCATTTGCCACTTTTGCACGCTCTACGTTGGAAATGTTGACATTGTGCTTTGTGCGCACCATGACTACTTTATAGCCTCTCGCCACCAGCTCTTTCTTTACTTTTTTCGCCACCTGCAGATTCAGCTGATATTCACCAAGTCCGCTTGCTTTTCCCGATGTCCCGGATGTTACCTTTGCTTTTTTCGTCGAAGAGCCCGGGCCGTTTGGCTCCAACGAACTGTTTCCGCGCAGCTGATGTCCGGCATCGATTGCCACCACTTTCTGTCCGTCTTTTGTCGCCGCCTGTGTCACTCCTCCGGTCATCATTACTCCCAGGATCAAACCTGCTGCCAATACTCGTAATTTCATTTCTTTCCCTTCCTTTCATTTTCATTGTACCTACAAAAAAAAAGAGCAAACACATAATGCATTTGCTCCTTCGTGCGGAGTATGGGACTTGAACCCACACGTCTTTGAGACACATGATCCTTAGTCATGCCTGTCTGCCAATTCCAGCAACTCCGCATACCACAGTCAAGCCGCATCCACGACTTGACTGCTTGACTATTGTATCAAATAATTCTCCTTCTGTCAAGGATTTTTTGATTTTTGTTAATTATTTTTCAAAAATAATTTTTGTTATTGTAACACTTCCGGCATATCCGGCTTTTCCGGCATTGATAACAACATAAGGATTGGTTCCCGCTGCCTCTTTGACTTTATCAAGATTTACAACAAATACGCTTTCTTCGTTCACGCCATATTTCGGATCTGCCACTTCTTTGCCCTCTACTTTGTGTCCCACAATTCCATGGAACTCAAATGTTGGATCCGATGCCGTAAATTCAATTCGGCAAGTGCTGTATTTTGAAAAATCGATATCTTCCGGCAATAACACTTTTGCTGTAGGCGCATACTGAGACATGCCGCTTTCTACATAGCTTACAGCCTTTGGAAGTGTGTTCACTAAGCTGTCATCTCCTACCATAATGGACTTATAGGTAAATGTGCCTTTGAATCCTGCTGTTGCTGTAGAAACATGCATATACACTTTATCCTCTGCTCCAATTTTGGCAAAAGCCTCTTTATTTACTTCTATCTCAACTCTTCCTCCGGTTTTTCCATAGGCATCCAGAACAGCCGGCGAATTCCATTGATCTCCCGTTTTTAATCCAATATTGAATCCCTGTGTGGCTGCAACATCCGTATCGCCCTCCACAGCTGTATAATTCAATACAATTTTACATCCGGCAGATAATTTTGTCTTATCAATTTCAAAGACTCCCATCGAACTATACTGAGCGAATCCATTTGGCACGTAAGCAAAAAGAAGCTCCTTCTCCAAGGGCACTGCCTTCCAGAACCAATTTTGTCTCTTCCCGCTTCGTAACATCGTCTGTTTCGACGTTTGACGTATCTGCTCCCGGTGTCTCTATGCCCGGCTCCGGTTCGGATGGTTTCGGTGTTTCGGCAGGCGCAATCGGCTCAATTGTAATATCCGGCACCGTCTGTCCTTCCGGCAAAAGTGCCACACGCAAGATTTTAACTTTCCCCGCATAACCGGCTTTTCCGGCATTGATAACGACAAACGGATCTGTCCCGTTCTCTTTCAATACATTATTCAATGTAATCTGGAACATTCCCTTGGATACTGCGCCATACTGTGGATCCGTCACTTCCGCTCCGTTCACTTTATGACCCACGATTCCGTGGAATTCAAAAAAAGAAAGATCCGACGCCGTAAAGTCAATGCGGCAAGTTTTGTATTTACTAAAATCAACGTCTGCCGGCAGATTTACTTTTTGCCGTTGCTGCGTATTGATTCAATCCGTTTTCCACATAGGTATAAGCAGAAGGAAGTTCTTTTACAAGACTTTCCGTACCGGCTTTTACACTTGTATATGTAAAGGTTCCTTTTGAAACCGGCTGTCGCGGTGGAAACATGCATGTACAATTTCTCTCCGGCATTGATTTTCTCCATTTTTGTGCTATCCATAGAGATCTCAATCTTTCCACCTGACTGGTCATATACATCACAAACCGCCGGTGAATTCCATTTATCTCCTGTTTTCAGTCCCACATTAAACTTCTGGCTGTCAGCAACGTCTGTATCCCCTTCTTTTTTGCTTCATATGTCAATGTAATGGTGCTGTCTTTTGTTAGACTTGTTTTGTCAATCTCAAAAACACCAACAGACTGATACTGCGCCGCCCCATTTGCCTTATACGTAAAGTCTGCGCTTTCTCCAAGGGCATCCCCTTCAATCACAAGTGCTTTCGGTGCTTCTGTCGGTGTCTGACTCGTTTCCGGTGCCTTACTTGTCTCCGGTGCCTTGCTTTCTTCCGGTGCCTTACTTGTCTCCGGTGCCTTGCTTGTCTCCGGTGCCTTGCTTGTCTCCGGTGCCTTGCTCGTTTCCGGTGCCTTGCTTGTCTCCGGTGCCTTGCTTGTTTCCGGTGCCTTGCTTGCTTCCGGTGCCTTGCTTGCTCCCGGCGCTTTACTTGCTTCCGGTGCTTTGCTTGCTTCCGGCGCTTTTACAGATTTTACCGTAACAACGAGAGTCTTTTCACTCTCTTTTTCCCATTGATCATGGTCACAGTAATTTTCGCTTTTCCTGCTTTAAGCCCTTTTACCGTAAGACCTTTCGCAGATTTTTTCGTGATCTTTACGACTTTCTTTGCCTTTGCTTTCATTTTACATTTGATTTTTTGGCATTTTTAATCGTAACTTTTTGCTGCCTCCAACCCGAACTGAAATTTTTGTCTTGCTGAGTTTCGGCTTTTTGGCAGCTTCCGTTTCATTTGCCGGAATTCCCGACGCCACGACAGCCTCTGCCAAGAGCATAGCTGTTGTCTTTGTAAACATTTTTTGTTCATTTCGTAAACCTCCTTACATACATCACAATATTTTATAGTTACAAATAGTTTACCAATATCCGGTAACAAAATCCATGATGTATAAGGCGGTCTTTTGACCTTTTGGCATTTATTGTTTTACAAACCAACTCAAAAGTTTGCTATTTTCCTTCTGTATTTTTTTTTCATCTGGGAATGTGGCAGCGGCGCCATGACAGAGCCGGTTTCCACGGTCACATTCGGTATTTTCTTATTGTAAATGAGCCAGTCCCCAAATCCACCGTTCGGATCGGTACTGATGGATTTGGGCATCAGGCGGTAGTGTGTAAATCCATTCACCTTGGTCGCAAGGTTTTTTGGCGTTCATAGAGCGATGCCTCGGATTCTACATTGTAGTTCCAATAAAGAATACTTCCGGTGGAATGATAGTTCAAGGATGCCTTCCAGCCCGAATTACGATTGACAAAGTTCATCATCACACGGGTTTCCTTTTCGGATGCCGCCCTTTTTCCCCGGATAAGAAAGTCCGTCCGCCTTTTTTGATTTTCCTTTTTATTCCAGCCGCCCGGACAGTTAAAGTTTAAGTTTACCCCACGGGCGTTGCCTTTCCATGTCCGTGCGGAATTTTTCGTCTTTTACAGATTTTCCGCAGTTTGGGATTGCGGATGGCATCAAAACCAAATTGGGAAATGGTTACGCCGTCCGGATTGATCATCGGAATGATATAAATGCATTTCCCTTTAAGCGCACTCTTGTAATCCGCGTATTCCCGCAAAATTTCTTCACTTTTGTGTGTGAGCATCTGGCAGTTGAGCCATTCTCTCGCATGAATTCCACCATTGATCAAATATTTTTTGGAAGCATACGGACTTCCGATGCGGAGGCACCAGATCGCACGCCCGTCTTCGCTGGTTCCGATATTCTGCAAAGAGGCTTTCCCTCGGTATTTCCACGCAAGTTTTCTGAGATCTGACGTCATGTCCTCATACGTATACTTGCTGTCTTTGATATTGACGATCCACGGCTCCTCTTTTACCGTGATACGTATTTTAATCTCATTTTTTCAGAGCCTTTGACTTTTTACACTTATGGTCGTCTTTCCTTTTTTTGCGCGCCGTAATCTTTCCCTTTTTATCAACGGTCGCTGCTTTTTGTTGGAGGAGGTCAATGTCAAACGGCTCATTTTATAATTTGTGCGTATCTGTGCCTGTTTTCCCTGATACACAAGCTCCGCATTTTTTCCTTTATTTTCCAGTTTCTTGTCAAATCGGATTTTTACGGTAAAGATTCGCTCTCCCTCTGCTTCTGTCACCTTTATCTGGCAGTTCTGTGCTTTGGACTGCCCTTTTTTCAAGCATTTTACCTGTCCGTTTTTTTCTATTTTCAATATTCCGCGGCGGCACAGCGAAACGGTCTCGCCAATCGGTTCAAATGTGGCTTTCAATGATGTTTTCAACGCCACAGTGTCCGTCACATACGAATGGATCTGATATTGCACTTTCTTTTTGCTGACATGCTTCGAGACATTTTTATTTAACAGGGTAAATGACGTCGCTGCCGGCGTGACAGTCGGTGTCGTCGAAGGAAGCACATCGGCAGATGGCGTCGGAGATATGCCGGCTGGTGTATATAATGGCATATTTGGTTCTACAGTTGTAGTCGGAATTTGCGACGGCGCGGATGAGACTGCAGGATATGGTGTCCCGGATGGAAGTGTCGTCTGCGCTTTTGCCTCATTTGCAGGCATTTGCGTGAAAAATAAAGCTGTCAAAAGAAGCCATACCAGTTGTTTTTTATTTTTTTGCGATGCCATGTCATTTCCCCCTTAAGTCAAATAGAAAGGGCACCTCAATATCTGAAGTACCCTTATGATTCATTGTTATTGTTCTGTCTTATGCAAGTTTGCTTTTCGCAACTTCTACCAATGTAGCAAATCCTTCCGGATCGCTGATAGCCATCTCAGAAAGCATCTTGGGGTTCACATCAACGCTTGCAAGTTTCAAGCCATGCATGAATTTGCTGTAAGAAAGTCCATTGATGCGGGCTGCTGCGTTGATACGAGCGATCCAAAGCTGTCTGAACTGTCTTTTTTCTCTGTTTTCTACCTGTATAAGATGTCTCCAAAGCACGCATAACAGACTGTTTTGCAACACGATACTGTTTAGATCTAGCGCCTCTGTAACCCTTTGCTAATTTCAAAACTCTTTTATGTTTTTTCTTTGCGTTTAATCCGCCTTTAATTCTAGCCATTTCTATTTACCTCCTAATTGCGTTCAAGTAACCCATCATTATGCGTAAGGCATAATCTTCTTCATTGTCTTAACGTTTGTCTCATCAACCAAAGTAGATTTTCTGAGATTTCTTTTTTCTCTTTGTTGTTTTCTTTGTCAAAATGTGGCTTTTGTATGCCTTATTACGAACCAGTTTACCTGTTCCAGTTACTTTGAATCGCTTTGCAGCGGCTCTTTTTGTTTTCATTTTCTGATTTGCCATAATGTATTTCCTCCATTTATATTTGATAGTGCCAAATGCTCTATCATTATTTTGCGGCTGTTAAAAACATGATCATGCTTCTTCCTTCCATCTTCGGATCTTTGTCGATAACTGCCACATCTTCCAATTCCTCAAAAAATGCGTTCAGCACTTCACGACCAACATCCTTATGCGCCATCTCACGGCCGCGGAAACGAAGCGTAACTTTCACTTTGTCTCCCTTGGACAAGAATTTACGAGCCTGATTGGATTTGGTATTCAAATCGTTAGTATCAATGTTTGGTGAAAGACGAATTTCTTTCACATCGATGGTTTTTTTTTTTCTTTGCTTCCTTTTCACGTCTAGCCTGCTCATAACGGTATTTTCCGTAATTGATAATCTTGCATACCGGTGGTTTGGCACCCGGGGCAATTTTAACCAGATCAAGTTCTGCATTTTTTGCCATCAAATAAGCCTCTTTGGCTGACATAATTCCAAGCTGTTCTCCGTCCTGGCCGATCACGCGGACTTCTTTGTCACGGATCTGCTCATTAATCATTAATTCGCTGATGATTCGCACCTCCAAATGAAATAAAAAAAAGATAACTGTTTTTAAAGCCAGCTATCCACAGAAATTCTTCATTCAAATGTATGAAAAATTGGTTTGACCATTGCGCGCGCAATTGCGGCAAGGTGAGAGTGGATAACTCTGCTTTTTGTACCTTTGTTATCATATCATGGATTTTGGTGGGTGTCAAGGGGTTTTCCATTACTTTTAGAAAAATAAGTCGCAATTGCATAACTGTCTGCGTGGAGGGAAGTCGCTCAAAAGAATTACGGTAAAAGTTTTTTACAGAACGCGGTTTTACCGTAAAATTTGTAAATAATAGGAAACAGTTGTAAAAAGCGGAAATTATTACGGTATTATTCTGCGTGAAACAAGGCAAAATACCGTAAAAAAACAAAAATTGTAAAAAGTGGCAAAAAAGAGGAAGAAATTACGGTACAACTAGAAGAAAAACCTAGGATTTGACCGTAATGCCAGAAAGGCAGTGCCCCCTCGACAAAGCAGCGTCCCTCGGCTTCACCTCGGCGGCAGGACGCAGTTTGCATTAGAAGGGGCTGCCACACTAATCACTTAGTGCGACAACCCCTCACTGCGAAGCAGTGTGATTTATAAATATCGAGTTTTATGCAATAAGACTGTTCTATCATTGGCAGACCATAAGTTTCCATCACTTGACAACGATTTTCTCAATTATTACACTTCCTGCGAACTATAAACTCGTTTTATGGCTTTCACTTTACTGCTGAGTCCTTTTTTCCGCAGCAGTTTGCGGTATGCCTTAATCTTCGATTTCGGCACTTTCACGGTCGTTTTCTTTGTGATGCCCTTAAATGCGTTCTTCGCAACATTCTTTGTCTTCAGCTTACGCGACTTAATGACAAGCAATTTCAGCTTCTTACATTTGGAAAACGCCTTTTTCCCAATTTTTGTAACATTCTTTCCGATTATGATCTTAGTAACTTTACTATTTCCCTTAAATGCTTTACCGGAAACAGATGTCACTTGGTAGGTCACTCCATTCACTTTTACAAATGCCGGAACTTTTACTTTTCCTTTGGCATTTTTTGCAGGTGCCTCATACTGCACTTCCGGATTTTCCGAATCCGCATTCGTTATTTTGAACGTCGATCCCTGACTGTCTTTAATAAATGTTCCTTCTTCGTTCCCTTCCTCTACCGGTGCTTCCGTCGGTTTCTGTGTCGGTTGTGCGGTCGGCTGCTGTGTTGGCGCAGGCGTTGCACTCTGTGTCGGAGTTGTCGGTGTCGGGCTTGGCGCTGCCGGAGTTGTCGGTGTCGGGCTTGGCGTGGCCGGGGTTGTCGGCGTTGGGCTTGGCGTGACCGGGGTCGTCGGCGTTGGGCTTGGCGCTGCCGGAGTTGTCGGCGTTGGGCTTGGCGTAGCCGGGGTCGTCGGCGTTGGGCTTGGTGTGGTCGGGGTCGTCGGCGTTGGGCTTGGCGTGGCCGGAGTTGTCGGCGTCGGGCTTGGACTCGGTTTCGCCACCTTTGTCCATTTTGCATAGAGTGTCATATTACCAACATGTCCCTTCGGTATCTCGGTTATCCTTGATGTAAATGCCGCATCCGTATACCAGCCATCAAAGGTACAGCCCGCTTTTACCGGTTCCTGCAATGCCGTCGCTGTCGGAAGCGGATAATAGGATGCCGGGTTTGCTGCCGCATTTGTTCCACCATCTAACTCATAGGTTATCTGATACTGATTCAATCTAATATACAAATGTACAGTCATGATACAATTGTATCCGCAGTCATAAGTATAAGTAACTTCTTCTGCCATCGGATCAAATACCAAAACATTGTCCGCCAATGTTGCGCCGGTTATATTTGATATACTATTTACGTCCCAGCCGGAAATCTGTCCCATATCGATCTCAACGGTATCGTACATCATAATATTGCCTTCCAAATTTCTATCCGAATACTTGTCTGTTACTTTTAATACCTTGATCGGATTAATGGAAAAATTCATGGAAGACAAGCTTGTATTTTGTCTGATATCCAGACCATCAATCTCATTATCATTACAGTCCAACGTGCTAAGACTCTGATTTTTACTCACATCAAGACTTTTCAATTTATTACTCGAACATTGCAGCATATACAGCTTTGTATTGGCACTGACATCCAGACTTGTCAATCCATTATTTTCGCAGACCAAATTAACCAATTCCGGATTCTTACTCACATCAAGGCTCTTGAGGGATGTATTATGTGAAGTATATAAAGATTGCAATGCCGTATTGGCACTGACATCCAGACTTGTCAATTTATTATATACACAACGCAAATATTCAAGTTTTGTATTAGTTCTTAAGTCCAGTGTAGTCAACTTGTTACTTCCACAATCTAAACTCGTTATGTTCAGATTCTTGCTGACATCCAGAGTCGTTAAACTATTATTTGCGCAATGCAAGTTCTCCAGCTGCGTATTTTGACTTAGATCCAGCTCTGTGATCCCATTTTGACTACATGATACGTCGGTTAATTCCGAACTATCACCTATATCCAGACTTGTCAATCTGTTCTGATAGCAGCTTAGTGTTTTTAATGCAGTATCTCCACTTATATTTAAACTCGTCAGGTTATTGTTATAGCACGCCAGCGTAGTCAGATTTGTCATATTGCTGAGATCCAAAGCTGTCACTTGTGTATTATACACATGCAAACCTTCTAATTTCGTATTCTGACTTACATCTAAACTCGTCAGCGGATTGTTTCCACATGTCAGCTCCACCAATTCTGTATTCTTACTCAAATCAATACTTGAGATTTGATTTTCATAAATCCATAATTTCTGCAGGTTTGTATTCTTTGTCACATCCAGACCCGGCAATTGATTATACCTGCACTGTAACTTGATTAATTCCGTATTCTGACTTACATCTAAACTTTGCAAGTTATTCTTATCACAATTCAATTCCTGCAGCTTTTTATTTTTCGTCACATCTAAACCGGCCAGACTGTTACTTTCGCATTCTAATACCGTTAAATTTGGAAAATACTCAATCCCTGCAAGAGAGGTGATTTTGGTTTGACTGCTGAAAGGATCAACATTTACAACGATTTCCTTTACTGCGTTTCTCTCACTTTCTGACAATCTTCCATCGCCGCTTTTATCAAATCTACCAACATATTTCAAAAATGTGGCATCCGGAAATGTCTTATTATCGATCGGCACATCCGTTTCCGCCGCCTTTACAGGCGAAGCCGTATAGCAGCACACCGCCATGCCAAATAACAATATTCCAAATCCCAGTTTACGTAGTCCAAATTTACTCATATATTTTCCTCCATTTCCATAACTTTGCATACCTACTTACTTATTGTATTATACCACCAATGCTGCTTCTTGACAATCCCGCTTATTTTCGAAAAGTTTGACACCTTAAAGCAAAGAATTATAAACATTATATATAACGAAATATGCGCCGCCGGGCGCACCATTTTAAAAGCCGCCACACCGGGTAACACCCGTGCGGCGGCTTTTGTTTTACAATAGTACCATAATCCTCTAAACTATATTTTGTTTATCGTTTCAAAATAACTGCTTTGATAATAAATCCTGCCTCATCGGCACCATCACCAAAGATTTTGAACCGATATAATTCTTTCTCTTTATTCAGCTCAATCACTTTTGAATGTTCTAACGGATTAAATGGTGCATCTGTTCCTGCCCACTGTATTTCAACATCCTTATCCTGAGCGTCTTTGTATCGTGAAGCGCATCCAAATTTATCTTCCGTGCCAAGACGATCGTATTTGATCTCAATCGACGAAAATTTTGTATCTGTCAATTCTTCCGGCATATTGAACCACACGCCCGGATACTGTCCGTTGTAAGTAAGGGATGCCTGTCCGTTATACATATCTACTTCTGCACTTGCTCCCCCTTCTGCCTCAACATTTTCTTCTGTGATTGGAATAGCGTATTCCGTTTTGTCTGCATTCCATCCTGTCACAAGGTTTGGATTCATTGTTGGAATTGGAGCAACAGTTGGTCTTGCTGAAAGGTCTGGGAGCTCCGGTGTGTCTTTTTCAGAGAATGCCCAAGATGCTACGTTATAACCAGTACCACGGAATACAAAGTATACGTCATGTACACCTGTTACTTCTTTTTCAATATCTGCTGTACTGAATGCATAAAGTTTCTTGGTATCAAGAAGGCCAATGCGCGCAATGCGGTTTGCAGGTACGGTTGGATCATCAAGATAAACTTCAATCTGTCCTTCGTCATTTGCTGCTGCAATTTCTGCACTAATGCTCTTAAGTCCGTTTGCGCCAAAGTCTACTCCACTGATCTTTGTCCAGTCACCGGTATTAATCTGATCCAATACCATCGGTGAACCATTGTAAGACTGCATTACTGTGCGGTCATCACGCAGTGATTTCACACCGGCACTCTTAGAAGCTGTTGTTGCATTAACATATCTTACACTTCCATCCTGATTGGTGTATGGATTGAAGTTTTCAAGCTGTTTTGCGCCTTGGTAAGAAGGCTTAATATCGATAGTCTCTTTATCCATGTCAATATCAATCTCGTTGACATGAAGGTTACGATACTGCTTGCTGTCACGATACAACGTATTGCTCAACGCTGTTGAGTGATAGAAGATGTAGTTGTGTCCCTTAAAATTCTGCATATGATGATGGTTGTTATATGTCTCACCATACAGTTTACTTGGGTTATCAAGAATTGTTCCAAGGAAATTATGAGCAACTCCCTTGTCATCTGTATATTTGGTCTGCCCTACTTTATCCGGGAAGAACGCGATGTTCATCGGATCGGAAGAAATATATGCTGCAATCTGTACTGCACCTACATATGGTGTATCTTTCTTTACATCCCAGTTTGTACAATAAGAATAGATATATTTGCCGTCAATCTGGTTGATCTCTCCGTCTTCAAAGAAGCAGAATGTGTCCAGAATCTGTGGCACACCATCCGATGATACTTTTCCGGTACCCTTTTCGAATTTCAATTTACATACACGTCCGGTCTGAACGTATTTTTCTTCATCATTTCCACCGCCAAAGTATACATAAGCGTTGCCTTTGTCATCCGCAAGAACTGCCGGGTCAAAGCACCATTTTACGCTGCTGCATCCCTCAGACTGGGAAGTAAATAATTTCTTTCCAAGATCATCATACCATGGTCCAACCGGTGAGTCTCCACGTACATACCCAACGCCACCACCATCGGTATAAAATACGTAATATTCATCCTCGCCGTCACCGTCACCATCAATCTTCAATGCAGATGGTGCCCATGCCTTTGTTGTCCATTTATTTGTCACTTTGTTCTTCGCAAGTGCAGAATCCGGAAGATTCGTAAGGTTTCCATTATCCATAAGACCTTCATCAGTCCAGTTTACCATATCGGATGTGGAAAGAATGCTCAAGGAATGATTACTGTAAGAGTTTGCTGCCAATTTTCCATCTGCATAATCAAATCCTTCATTGGTTCCATATACATATAATTTTCCATCAACATCTGAGTTATCCAGTGCCGTTGGATCAGCGATGAAATCAAAGTTTGTCAGCATACTGTCAATATCATGTACTGTTCCGTCTGCTGTTGTATACTGCAATGGTGCTGTCAATTTGATCGCCGGCGTGTCCCAATTATTGGAAGCGGTCTGCTGTTCAAATACATTGTCACCAAAATTGTCATATACTTTGGCACCTGCCTCTTCCAAGGACATCTGCGCACCATTTTGTAAGCAACAACTTTCTCTTCTTTGGTATCATAACCAAGGGTATAGTCATTGAAGTAACTGTATGCTTCTTTACTGTCCACTTTTGGAGCAACTTTTATCAATGATGGTGCTGTTGTAGGCACCGTTGTTGGCATTTCTGTTGATGCTGCTGCAGACTGCGTTGGTGCTGCTGCAGACTGCGTTGGCGTTGCAGATGTTGCTGGTGTTGCTGGTGTTGCAGGTTGTGTTGGCGCTGATGTTCCCGGAGCCACTGAAGCTGTCGTTTTCGCTGCGTCTTTTTCCACTTTAACTTTGCATTTTAAAATTTTCTTCACCTTCCCTTTTTATACGTCGCTTTCAGCGTTGTTGTTCCTTTTTTACGCCTTTCACTACCGCATATTTTTTGCTCTTTTTTGGTAAGTTTGATAACTTTCTTATTGGAGATCTTCAAGTTACCTTTGCTTTTTTGCCGCATTTTTCAATGTGACTTTTGCCTTTTGCCAACTTTAACTGTAATATTGGTTTTGTTAAATTTGACTTTTTTTGCCGCATCTGATACAGGAGACATCCCCGTAGGAATTGCCATTGAGGCTACCATCAGAACTGCAAGCACTTTCTTCTTTGATTGATTCATGGTGTCCTCCTTCTGCTTTTTCAGCGATCTAAAATTATTTTAATTTTACATCATTTCTTCCAAAAATGCATTGTGTTATTTTGTCAATAAATTGATATATCTGGCGCAAAATGATCGTGCTGCACTATTTATTGATTGACAGTTCTTCACTTTATTTGCTATACTTTTCTGCAAAGGAGAGATTTTATGTTTTCAACGATTCAAAGCCACGCCGGCAGAAGACATTCTGCCAACGACATTTTGTTCTTTGTAGGATGGCTTCTGCTTATCCCTTTTACCATTCTTGCACTTTTTTACAATATCGGATGGATCCATCCGACCCACTGGCTGCCTCCCTGCCTGTTTCATTTTGTCACCGGTCTTCCCTGTCCGGGATGCGGCGGGACGCGTGCCTTTGTCTCCCTTTTAAAAAGGCGACCTGATTCATTCGTTCTTGTATCATCCGGTCGTCCCGTTCTGCTTTCTTCTCTATGTCATTTTTATGGTGACGCAGACGATGGAACGGATTCTCCGCAGGAAAACAAATTTGCGGTTTCACGCTCTTTCTTTCCGGTTAGAATATGTTTATTTGGCGGTAATCCTCATTTTGGTGCAATGGATCGTCAAAATAATAGCGGCCCTCCTATGAGAGCCGCCATTTTTGTTATGTAACTATTCAGGCGCCCCTCCCACACATTCACATTTCGAACACTTCGTGTTCTTTTCCCGCCTTTGACAAGGCTAAAAATGCTCATATGTGGAGGGGGCCCTATTAGGATCACTGTATGGAAATCAACGTCTCTTACGTGCAAGCACGACGATTCATTGATTTCCATACAGTGATCCTGAATAGTTACTTTGTTATCAATAGGTTGTATACGATGAAATGTCGACGCGGAAAAACTGCTGCATCCACTGCATTACTTCGCTTTCATTGTTTGGATCAATGTTATTGATGGATTGCAGATTTTCCATTGTAACGTGAGACCAATCAATCATCATCGCAAAAGAAATGATCATAAATGCGTTCAGAAGAAGCCCTAAAATATTCACCACAAGGCCAATAATCCCGAGCGTTCTTCCGGTTCCACTTCCCTTTACTACGCTAATGATGGAAAAAATTCCACCGATGATACAAAAAATCAGTCCTGCTCCCATGCACATACAACAGAGAATGGAAAGGATTCCAAGGACAAGTCCTGCGATTCCAAAGCCTTTCTTCTGGCTCTGTACAACGGTGCTCTGTTCATTTTCTTCCATAATTTTCCTCCTTCTATTTTAAAACCACATCCACAGTCTGCGCAATGCAAACATCATTGAACCACTGCCGTCCTCCGGAAATGCTGATGGTTCCGGGCTTGCTGATGGCACCCCGATCGCAGATGGGGATACCGGTGTCGTCTGAAGGCTGTCTGCCGGACCACTCGTGAGCATGATGTAAAGCACCGCCGAAACGATTCCAAGTGACATTCCGACTGCCCCTACAATAATTCCTGCGATTGCCAGATCCCGCTGGCCGCCTTCCGACTCACGATATGCGATAATTCCCAGTACCACGCCAATCATTCCAACAATGATGGCAAGGTACCAGGCAAAACAGCACAACACAGAAAGACAGGAAAGGATCAGCGATACGACCGCTTTTCCATTTATCTTTTTGTCTCCATAGATTCCTCCCTTTCCGATTATTTTTCTTCGCTTACTTGGATCTTGCGGATCTCTTTGGTACGGATCTCTTCCGTGATATCCGCGATAAAGTCATCCAGTGCCACCTGTCCTTCGTCACCTTTATATCGGCTTCGAAGCGACACTTTGTTTTCCTCCTGCTCTTTCTGGCCTACGATGAGCATGTATGGAATACGCTGCAGACGCGCTTCTCGGATTTTAAATCCGATTTTCTCGGATCGATTATCCACTGTAGCATCCACGCCATTGGCTGTCAATTTTTGGCAGACATTTTCCGCATAATCCGCATATTTCTCAGAAATAGGAAGCACACGAACCTGCTCCGGGCAAAGCCATGTCGGGAACATACCGGCGTATTTTTCGATCAGCCATGCCAATGTTCTCTCGTAGCATCCGATCGAAGTTCTGTGAATGATGTAAGGACGAACTTTGTCGCCTTTCTCATCAATATAATACATATCAAACTGTTCAGCAAGAAGAGCATCCCACTGGATCGTGATCATGGTATCTTCTTTTCCATATACATTTTTGGCGTTAATGTCTACTTTTGGTCCATAGAACGCAGCCTCTCCGACATCTTCGGTAAATGGAATGTTCAATTCGTTCAGAATATTTCGGATATCTTCCTCTGTCTCATTCCAAACTTCCGGCTCGCCGATATATTTTTCGGATTTTCCGGATCCCATTTGGACAAATGGTAGGTTACATCTTCTTCCAGACCGAGTGTCTGCAGACAATACTGCGCCAATGCGATACAATCTTTAAATTCTTTTACCATCTGATCCGGGCGGACGATCAAATGTCCCTCGGAAATCGTAAACTGGCGTACACGTGTCAAGCCATGCATTTCACCCGAATCCTCGTTACGGAACAAGGTCGAAGTCTCACCATAGCGGCAAGGAAGATCGCGGTAAGATTTCTGGCTTGCTTTATACACATAATACTGGAACGGACAAGTCATCGGACGAAGTGCAAATACCTCTTTGTCTTTGTCCTCGTCCCCAAGGACGAACATTCCTTCTTTGTAATGATCCCAATGTCCGGAAATCTTGTACAGATCGGATTTTGCCATAAGCGGTGTCTTCGTTCTCATATAGCCGCGTTTGGTCTCCTCGTCCTCGATCCAGCGCTGCATTCTCTGAATCATTTTCACACCGTTTGGCATAATGAGCGGAAGCCCCTGTCCAATGACATCTACCGTGGTAAATAATTCCATCTCACGTCCGAGTTTATTGTGGTCGCGCTTTTTGATGTCAGCCAAATGTTCCAAATGCGCATCCAAATCTGCTTTTTTCGTAAATGCAGTTCCGTAAATACGGGTCAGCATTTTATTTTTCTCATTTCCTCTCCAGTAAGCTCCGGAGGAGGATATTAATTTCATCGCTTTGAGCGGCTTGGTACTCATCAAATGAGGACCGGCACAAAGGTCGACATATTCGCCCTGCTCATAGAACGAAATCTCGGCGTCTTCCGGAAGATCCTCGATCAATTCCACTTTGTAAGGCTCTTCGCGTTTTTTCATAAATTCAATTGCTTCATTGCGGGAAGAGTAAATCGTTTCAGCTCTGCTCCCTCTTTTACGATCTTTTTCATCTCTTTTTCGATCTTGTCAAGCGCCTCTCGGTCAAGGGATTCCATATCAAAATCGTAATAGAAACCGTCCTCGATCGCCGGTCCGATCGCACATTTCGCATGTGGATACAGACGTTTGACCGCCTGTGCCAGCACATGGGATGCGGTGTGGCGGTAAGCTGCCTTTCCGGCATCACTGTCAAAGGTCAAAATGTTTAATTCATGTTCTCCATCTACTACTGTTCTCAGATCTACTACTTCTCCATCAAGTTCTGCCACGCAGGCTACGCGGGCAAGTCCTTCGCTAATGTCTTTTGCAATGTCAATAATTGCCATTGGTTCTGCATATTCTTTACAGGAACCATCTTTCAATGTAATTTTCATTCTCTACGATCTCCTTTCTATGACAGTCGTGTCTCGTTCTCCCTCGACACGCACTCTTCGCTCCTTCCGGAGCTCATCGTCGTGACAGTCGTCACATAGAATCCGCTCCCTCGACACGCACTCTTCGCTCCTTCCGGAGCTCATCGTCGTGACAGTCGTCACATAGAATCCACTCCCTCGACACGCACTCTTCGCTCCTTCCGGAGCTCATCGTCGTGACAGTCGTCACATAGAATCCGCTCCCTCGACACGCACTCTTCGCTCCTTCCGGAGCTCATCGTCGTGACAGTCGTCGCATAGAATCCACTCCCTCGACACGGACTCTTCGCTCCTTCCGGAGCTCATCGTCGTGACAGTCGTCACATAGAATCCGAAAAGTTGCCAGCATTTTGTGCAAGCACAATGCTGCAACTTTTCGGATTCTGCGTGTCTCGTTGTTTATACGCAATTAAGCCCGCCCCTCTAAACACTTAGGTTTAAAGGGACGGGCTGAAATATTCATCCGCGGTTCCACCCTTTTTTGGTACATAGGACTACACTTTTGGCACTCGGATATACCCGGCTTCATTTGACGATAACGGAGTCACCGGACCGGATTGGGGCCACTCAGAGTTAGTTTTCAAATGCTTCCCATCATGGTACTTCCAGCCCGGGGCAGATGCCTGTTTGCACACTACCCTCCGGTACCACTCTCTGGCATGTTATCACATTTTACTCGTCTCTTCTATGTGTTATTGATTATTATAGTCATTTGCTTTTGGAATGTCAACAGGTTTTATGAACGGATTTTAACTTTTTATTGAGACCTCTCTGATAAAAAAGCTTTTTTGTATGCCTGTTTTTTCTTTTTCGGCACAATGATCCGCACATTTTACGCACTCCACGGAACGCTTTTTTCGCCACGGTTTTCTTCGTCAGTTCCTTTGTTTTGACAATAATCTTCCGAAGTGTCTTGCATCCTGCAAAGGCATCCTTCTTTATGGTTTTTACATTTTTCCCCAGTATGATTGTTTTGATCTTTTTGCCGGTTCCAAATGCCTTCTTCTCAATTGAGGTAACTTTATATGTCGTTCCGTTCACTTCGACAGTATCCGGCACGATCACCGTCCCTTTTGTGACTGCTGCCTTTTGATAGGCAACTTCCGGATTCTTACTGTCTGCTTTCGCAACGACATAACCAGCTCCGCTTTCATCCTGGAGTTTTTCTCCTTTTTGTGCCGGTTTGTGCGGCTGTCCTGTCTCTCCCGGTTGAGCGTTCTTCCCCGGTACCGCCGGTTTGTCGGACGGCTTTGCGTTTGCGTCCACATTCGGTGCTTGCGATGGTATTGCACTCACGTCCGGCTTTGCCGTCGGTGCACTGCTCGCGGACGGACTGCCTCCCGGGTTCGGAATGGCTGACGGCGATGCGCTCACGCCCGGGCTGACAGTCGGTATGCTGCTTGCCGCCGGACTGCCTGTCGGTGTCGGAACAGCAGACGGACTTACTGTTGGTGCCGCGCTTGGTGTCGGCGGAAGTTCGGCGGTCGCCGCAAATTCATACCGCACACGGGAATTTCCATCCGCATCCCGGATTACCGGTACTTTTTGCCCATTTATCGTCACATACAGCTGCGTATTTTTATGGAAAACAGCGGCAGCCTGCTTTTGGGCCCACCGTAAACTGAACGGCATAGACCGTTTCCGGATCCGCTTTTTCCTGCGGTGAGACGGCACTCCACCGGCCTTCCCCGGTAGCAGCCTTTTTCTCCCAGCTGACATTTTCTGCCGTAAGAAACGTCGATTGCTGCGCGATACTGTCCTGTAATTTTTTCCAGCCTCCGGCGTCTCCACCGCTGCACTTAAGTAAAGATTTTGCGGCAGGATTTCTTCCGATCCGCCCTCCGAATCTACTTTTCCCGCATACGACCAGTCTGTGATCCGGGAAAGATTGGTCCGGTTTTTCCTCTCTTCTCCGCCCATGGACGGATCGGTGGCAAGCGTAATATTTCCATACGCATCTACGGATAGCACACGCCATTTCATCGGGGTTTCTTTCTCCGTCTCATTCTCTGTCACCCAGATCGTATCCCACGTCGTCACTTGCTTTCCCTCGTCCTCTGTCTCCGAAGGATCCGACAGTCCGTAATTGGAAAACGTGCAATAGACCGTAAAGGTACCATCGTCGTTTGCTTCGACCTGCGCATACTTTCCCTGATTCAGAACACACGGTGCTTCCATGTTTTCTTTCTCGGCTATCACCTGCGTCCGCAGACGATAAACTCCTTCTGCTTCTGCCAATTCTTCGACTTCCACGTCCATCCAGTTTCCATTTTCCTTTTTTTTGCCAGTTCTCTGCTGTCACCGCCCAGTCTGCCTCATGGAATCCCATTGTTTCCGCGTAAAATCCTCTTCCATGCACCGGACTGTCAACAGAAAGCCGCACCGGCTCTTTCGTATTGCCGTCTGCATCCACCGTTCCCGCGTAGGTCCATTGGGTAAAGTCATCTAAATTTATGTACAGTGCCGGGCGAACCCCGTAAAACGTATTGTTTTGAACCCCAGTACCGACAACTATTCCATCCGGTTTTACAGAAACTCTATATGCCATTTCCGTCAATGACACCCGAGAATGCGTACGCAGCCACCACTGATTTTCCACCGTTTGCTGTTTTCCCGCTGCATAGGCAGTACTTTCTGCTACTCTGTTTTTGCTTTCTTTATCCTTAGTCAAAAATCCATAGCTGGCATTGGCAGAGTCTTGTCCCGATAAAAGGAACACAGAATCCCATGTTTTTAAAATATCGATATCCACAATCGTCTCTATTTCTCTATACCGGATCACTGCCCGCTCTTGTTCGGTAAATGCGGTTTGCAAAAATCCCGGATCTTCCTCCGACCCGCCGGTAGAATTGAGCCATTTCCGCATATCGCTCTGCCCCCAGGCAATGTCACCTGCTTCGTTATCATTAAAATTTCTGTAGTCCAGAATCTTATCTGCCATAAGTAAGGCATTTCCGGCAGAGTCCACAGACAGTACACGCCATTTGACCGGCTCTTTTTTCATCTGTTTCATCGGCCTTGCCATCCCCATTGGTGTCATTCTGGTAATATTTTCCAAAATACACGCAGTCCCAGGTAGAAGTTCCGCTTCCATCCGTTTCCGGATTAGTCGGATTTTTCACTCCATAATTGTAAAACGGACAGACGAATGTCCGGCTGCCATCGTCCTTTTTCGTCAGTCGCACCTGTTCTCCATTAAACCGAGCATAATCACAGCCGACAAATGAACTTCCCTCTTTTGCTTTCAGGGTAACACAGGCGCGGTACACCTGCTGTAATTGTGCTCTCTCATCTTTCGCGACATCGACCCATTTTCCCTCTTCCTTTTTCTGCCAGGAAACCATGCTCCTGTCAGGATCAATATTTTCAGATCCCCGTACGGTACCGGAAAACAGGCTGCCCGCCGTCGGATTTTCGACAGTCACTTCGAGTTCTTCGGTTGCTGTCGTACCCGCATAACTCCAGTGTGCTCTGTCAGAAAGCTTTAACCGCAGGGCAGGACGGATCCATAGAGAGTTCTCTGTACCAATAACAATTGTTCTATTCGTTCCTTGTGAATCAATCGAACAAACCCAAGAAGCATGTTCTTCTTTAATCGGCGTACGCAGCCACCAAATGTTATTAAACACCGCTAAATCCGTACCTTCTGCTTTTCTTGTATTGCTCTCACAATCGATCAACGGATGAAAACCGTACTCCGGATTGCTTACCTCCTCTAACGACAGGAGATAAATATTGTCCGTTACGGTCGCAGCACTCTCTGTTTCCAATTCCGTCTCTGCAATCACCTCCTGCTCCGCTTCGGTAAAAGCGGCATTCAAAAAGGTAGAATTCAGCCAGGTACGAAGGGTACATTCTTCCCAGTCGATTTTCCCATTTTTATCAAAAGGCTGCATATCCAGCAATTTGTCTGCCAAAAGAAGCGCCGTCCCGTCTTCCTCTACCGACAGCACCCGCCATTTGATCGGCTGTTTTTCATCTTCATCGGTTACTTTACCATCACCATTGGTATCCTTTTGTATGTAATTTCCAAAGTACACACAGTCCCAGGTCGTGATACCGGTTCCATCCGCCATGGTATTGACCGGATCTTTCACTTCATAATCCTCTGCCGCCTGTATCACTCCACCGTTTCCGCCCCCCAGTACAAGAGCAGCCACAAGCATCAGTGCCAGTAATTTTTTCCCTTTTTTGCCATATTCATTCTCCTTTTTCTTTCGGTTTCCTGTAAAATGCAATCATTTTAACATAAATACAGGTACTTCTCAATACTCTTAACACGAAAGAACCAAATATAACACGAACGGGCAAAATGACGTGCTTTTACAGGGTGTGATAATACGGATATTGTTTTTTCCTTTTTGTAGGGCAGCCAATCCGACCAATAGTAAGATTGGAAATACGATTGCCGCCAAGATTCCCATTTTCAAATTATTGTCAAACAAACTTGATACCATGCCGGTTACTGTCGGCCCGCCGGAGCAGCCGACATCGCCTGCCAGGGCCAGAAAGGCAAACAAAGCCGTTCCTCCCCGCCGGATTGCAGCAGAGGCTTTACTGAATGTCCCCGGCCAGAGGATTCCCACAGAAAAACCGCAGACCGCACAGCCCAATAAATTGACCGCGGCATTTGGCACAAAAACGATGCAAAGGTACGAAAAGACGCACAGCACACAGCTTCCTGCCATAAATCGGTTGAGATCCCATTTTTCTCCGTATTTTCCATATAACAGGCGCGAAGTTCCCATTAACACGGCAAAGACATCGGGCCGGCGAGATCGCCGATCGTCTTTGTCACACTCAGTCCTTTTTCCGCAAAAGCGATGCCCACTGGCTGACCGCCTGCTCGGACGCGCCCGCGCAAAGCATCATTATCATAAGGATCCAGAATATTTTCTGCCGGAATAATTCTTTCACCGGCATTCCCGCCTCGTTTTCTTCATGAAGCGAATAGATTGGCGCACCCGCAAACAGAACTAAATTTGCAAGTGGAAGCAGCGCCCATAGAATTGTAAGAATTTTCCAATTATTTATGCCGGCTGACGCAAAACGCCGTCGAAAGCAGGACAACGCCGACGTGTCCCCAGCAGTAAAAGGAGTGCAGGAGACTCATCGCTTTTTCTTTATTGTCGGTCGGACAGGCTTCGACGATCGGGCTGATAAGCACTTCAATCAATCCTCCGCCGACGGCATAGATCATGACGGCGATCAGGATTCCAACAAACGGATTGGACAGCATTTCCGGCAGTATCGTAAGCAGCACAAAGCCGGCTGCTGCACAGATATGCGCCAGCATGACCGATGCCCGGTATCCGATCTTGTCCACGAACCCGGCTGACAAAAGATCGATCACCAGCTGGATCAGAAAATTCAATGTGATAAGCAGCGTGATCTTCGCCATCGGGATATCGTAGGTCTGCTGAAATGTCACAAATAGTAATGGTACGAAATTATTGACAACCGCCTGCACCATATAGGCGATAAAACAGGCGGTCATGGTTCTTTGGTAGTTTTGGGACTGCATGGCAGGTTTTCCTCTCTCTTTTCTCAGATTATTATCTTCTCTAAAATTACCCTATTTTTCGTTGTTTGTCAACTTTTATTACGTGTTTTTGAGGTGTTTTGTTACGTGTTTTTGAGGTGTTTAGGTGCGCGGTTTTGGGGCGGTTGGGTGCGCGGTTTTGACTTTTTTATATTTTTGTGTCCGAACCACACGATTTTGCTTATGCATTTGACCCAGAATTCATTTTCTCCGCCTAAACCATACAACCCTTATGTAGTTTTTGCCCCAAATCGCCATATTATCCCCTTAAACCAAACTCCTCTCAAAATTTTATGGTCCGGAACGAAATTTCTTAATCTGAACCAAATCGATCCGCAAATTCTTATGGTTTAAATCGCGGTTTCTTTTCTCTAGACCAAAAACCACACATCCTGTCGCAAAACCATACACAAGCGTTCTCGCACATCCTGTCGCAAACCCCCACACAAGCGTTCTCGCACATCCTGTCGCACCCCCACACAAGCGTTCTCGCACCATCAAAAAACCGCCCCAGAGAGCAACGTCTCTGGGGCGGGCAGTATTCTTTACTTCACTATTTATTTGGCTTTTGCTGCCTCTAAGAAAGCATAGAACGATGGTTTTGGATCATTGATGCCGGAAGCAAACAAAAGTGGAATGTTTTTTCTCCAAGAGCATGCGTCATACAGACCCCAGATCGTCACACCGGTGATTCCTTTCGGATTCACAGTCTTGTCACGATTCAGCTGCTTTGTCACAATCGTTTCCATAATGGATTTCATGTATGCTGCCTGATCTTCCAGATCATTGCTTTCAACCTCGGCATCCAGCTCTGTTACCTGAACTTCCAATCCGGTTGCCAGGAATTTATCCAATGTTTCTGCATAGAGATCAATCGTCGGATTTTCCGGCCCGGTCAAATGACTCTGCATACCGATTCCACCGCAGACTTTCTTGTCACTGTTGATAAATTTTACAAGTTCTACAATCTTATCTGCACATTTGTACTCATCATAATCGTTGTAGAACAAGGTTACCTGATCCTGAAGTCCACGTTTTTCAAGTTCTTCATAAGCAAATGTGAATGCTTTCTTCACATAAACGGGTTCCAGATCCATATCCCCGTACACATCCATCCAGCTTGGACTGGTCGGTTCATTGGTACGGTGAACGTACTCGTTTGTCACATCCCATGCGTATACGAGACTTCCTTCTTTTCCGGTAAGTTCCTTTTCTTTATCCATCACATGATTCAACATTGTGCGGACAAAGAATTCAAGACGCGCATCCATCACTTCCGTTGTAGCGACATTTTTTCCGTTGTAGTCCTCGGTAAAGAACCAGCTTGGTGTCTGCTGGTGCCACATCAATGTGTGAGCTCGCATTTTGACATTATTTTCTGCACAAAATTCCAACGTTGCATCTACTGCGCCTAAATCAAGCTGCGGAACTTTGTCTTCCTTATAATTATCCGGAATACTGTAGCCAAGCTTCCTTGCTTCGTCCACACTGATCAGTTTCTTATTATAAGATCCGCCAAGGACGGTATCCGGCTTCATCTCATTTTCCAATGTAATACTATTAAATTGCTTTTTGATGAAATTAATAGTATCGTCTTTGCGAAGCTGGTCTTTCTTTGCTCCGTAACCATAATAATTGGCACAAGTGCCCATATATTGGAAAATATTCTTATAGGTGTCTTTGATACTCGCTAACGTATTCGGATCCACAACATCTTTTCCTTTGGAAACCTGCGTGATAACAACCGAATCCAGATAAAAGTCTGCCTTCGCACTTCCCGGAATTTCAAAATAAATGAGGTAATCCGAGAAAGAAGAAGCCACTTCGATCTCGCCTTCCAATTTTACCCATTCGCCGGATGGTGCATCTGTAACGGTTGCAATCGCCGGGTAATCACTTCCGGTCTGAGCGGAACATTTAATCTCTGCTGCCGCACCGGACATCTGCTTCATGTAAGCGGTCACATGATATTTGGCCCCCGGTACGATCGTGCTTGTTACGTCGATTGCTGCACCGTTCCATGTGTCCGTACGGCCGGATACATACAAACATTTACCTTCGTATCCATTATCTGCCTGAGACACTTTGGAAGAACCACGGGAAACAAAATCGTCTGTTCCGTTTTCGAAAGTTGCATTTTTGAACAGAACCGGTTCAAAGCCATCCGGATTTTTCGTCGGGGTTGTCGTCGCCGGATTGGTGGATGGTGTTGTCGTCGCCGGTGAAGCGGAAGGACTTACTGCCGCTGTCGCCGCCGGCTGCCGGGAAGCCGTTCCAGGGGTCTCCGTCGCATTATTTGCCTTGGATGCCTTCTTCACTGAACTTTCAATGTCACCTTCTGAACTTTCTTTACACCTTTCAATGTAAATTTACCGGTCACTTTCGCATTTCCGGCTTTTTTCGCGGTCACTTTTACAGCAGTCTTTCCCTTTGCTTTCACCGTCGCAATTTTCTTACGGCTTGTGGACCATTTTACTTTCTTTATTTTGGCTTTTTTACGCCTGTAACTTTCACCGTTTTTGACTTCTTTTCGGTCAAAACGATTGATTTTTTTTTGCTAATTTGACTTTTACGGCAGCCTGTGTCGCGGGAGCTGTCCCCATCTGAAAAAGCATCGCTGCACTAAGAATAGCCGCCATCACTTTTCGCATTGACTTGTGTGTCATTTTCATTCTCCTTCTTTTTGCGAGTCCGCTGTAACATCTTATTTACATCGCCTCGACATAATTCTTGATACATTCTACTGCTTTGTCAATTCCGACAAGATCACTTCGCAGAACGAGATCATAATTCATCAAGTTGTCCCAGCGCTCTCCGGCATGGTATCGATAATAATTTCCACGACTTTTATCTTTTTCGATACAATCTCACCGGCCTTGCTCTCATCGAGCTGATCTACCTGGATCGAACGTTTGATACGAAAATCCAGATTTGCGCGGATAAAGATATTTACGACATTTTCATAATCTTTCAATATGTAGTCGGCGCAGCGTCCCACGATGACGCATCCACCTTCTTCTGCCACTTTACGGATCACATTGGACTGTGCCAGGAAAATGCGGTCGTCCAGAGACAATCCTGCAAATCCTGCATCTTGATTCGTAAAGACATTCATTCCCATCGCGATCGAATAGAGCAGACTGTTTGTCGCCTTATCCTCTACCGTCTCAAATGCTGGCTCCGAAAATCCGGTTTCTTTGGCTGCCCGGGAAATAATCTCATTGTCGTAAAACGGAACTCCTAACTGTTCGGCCAGCTTTCTTCCGATCTCACGTCCGCCGCTTCCGTATTGTCTGCTTATTGTAATAATCGTTTTCATAATACTCAACCTGCCTTTCTCATCTTCGCATAATGCGTTCTCTTGTCTATATTATACAAAATTTTTCGGAAAATTTCCAGTTCTTTTGTAAAAAAAGACACTCTTGCCATCTTGACAAAATGGTTTATAATAATAAGTAGGATTGCGATGCAAAACGCTATCTATTATATTTAAGAAAGGATAATGGTGAACCCCTATGAAAAAATCATTTCAACCCCGAAAGCACCTGCTGCTATCGGCCCTTATTCACAAGCCATTGAAGTAAATGGCCTGTTATTTACTTCCGGTGTGATTCCGATTGTCCCATCCACCGGTGAATTGGTAGAAGGAGACATCGAAGCTCAGGCTGAACAGGCAATTGGAAATCTTGCTGCTCTGATCGAAGCTGCGGGAGCAAAGATTGAAAATACAATTAAAACAACCGTTTTCATTAAAAATATGGACGATTTCACAAAAGTAAATGAAATCTATGCCAAATATTTTACGACGGATTTTCCTGCACGTTCCTGTGTAGAAGTAGCCCGTCTTCCTAAAGATGTGCTGATCGAGATCGAAGCCATCGTTGAAAAATAAACCACTTTATACCACACTCCATGCGTTGAATTCGTTTAAAACGGAATTAACTACATAATAAGTATAACATATGTTTTTTAAAATTCTAATAACTATTTACTTATAGACTATATAAGTGATTAGTTATATGAGTTTACATATTCTAACCTATTTAAAAATTGGAAATATTTCTCTTCTGCTAGTGCTTGACAACAGGGGGGAATCTTGTTATACTGTTTTTGGTCGTAATAATTTTGTAATATATTTGTAACTATTTATGTAAATGATAAATAAGAATGGAGGATTCGCATGCATAACAAAAGAATATGGACGGTATTCTTATGTACAGGTGCTTTAGCAGTCGCAAGCATCGGCGGGAATTATCTTCCTGCGATGTCCACTACGATGTGTAGTGAGACGGAGCTTGCCGGCATGGCATATACTTTGGATCAATTTGTAAACAGCCAGTCCGCTGGCGCTGCCTCGAATCCTGAGGCAATTGTCGCTTTTGCAGATGAACCGGCTGCCACAGATGCCGCCGCACCTCAGACCGATCCCAATGCCGCTTCCGGCGCAGCGATCGATCCGGCAGCTCCGACACCGGAACCTGCCGCTGAACCAACTGCGACGCCAAAACCTAAATCCGAATATGAAAATGTCGGTATTTCGGTTGCCGCAGATTATGTAAATGTCAGAAAGAAACCAAATACAGACAGCAAAGTCGTCGGAAAATTGTACCGCGGCAGCGCTGCTAAGATTGTAAAAAAGTCGGTGACTGGGTTAAGATCAAATCCGGTCAGGTAGAAGGTTATATTATGTCCGATTATCTTGCCATCGGTTACAGTGCCGAAAAAATGGTTGATAAATTCGGAACTAAAATCGCCACAATCAATACGGAAACTTTGAAGGTTCGTGAAGCCAAAAATACGGATTGTGCCGTACTTACTCTGGTTTCCGGCGAGGAAAGTTTCGAAGTGATCCGCGAGGACAAAGACTGGGTTAAGATTATGGTCGATGGTGATACCAAAGGATTTGTTTCCAAAGAATATGTTGATATCACCGTAAAATTTAAGAAAGCAGTTTCTATTGAAGAAGAACGTGAGGCTGCCCGTAAGAAAGCAGCTGCCGAAGCTGCCGCCGCACGTGCAGAACAGGAAGCACAGCAGCGTCAACAGCAGCAGGCTTCCAGCAATTCCGGTTCTTCCAGTAGTTCAAGTTCTTCGGGAAGTTCGAGCAGCTCAAGCAGCTCTGGTTCTTCTTCCCACAAGAGCAGCAGCGGAAGCTCCTCAAGTTCGCATAAGAGCAGCAGTAGCGGAAGTTCAAACAAATCGAGCAGTTCAAGTTCTTCCCATAAATCTTCCGGCGGTGGAAACAGTTCCAACGGCAGCGGAGATGTGATCGGAAGCGGAGATGGTTCTGCGATTGCTTCCTACGCATTACAGTTTGTCGGTAATCCATATGTATATGGAGGAACCAGCCTGACAAACGGTACCGACTGCTCCGGATTTACCATGTCGGTATTCCGCAAATTTGGTATCAGCTTACCTCGTACTTCCGGTTCCCAGTCCGGTGTCGGAAGAAAGATCAGCGTATCTGAGGCGAGAGCCGGCGACTTGATCTTCTATGCAAGAAACGGTCATGTAAATCACGTAGCGCTTTGCATCGGCGGTGGTCGTGTTGTACACGCAAGTAACCCTAGTGTCGGCATCACGACAAGTAATATCGGTTACCGTACACCGTATTGTGCAAGACGAGTGATCGGATAGACATAAACACAAAATATCTGTTTGGAATCGAATATCCGGTATATGATAGGGATTCCTTACAGATATTTTTATTGTAAATATCATATTGAAAGCGAGGAATTTATTTATGTTGAAAAAATCAGTCACCAGTCTCCTTCTTGCCATTTGTTTGATCAGTGTATCATTTTACACTCCGGCAAATGCAGCCGCAAAGAAGGTCACAAAGAAAACATTGAGCGGAACTACCTGGAAAAACAAAGTCTCGGATCCAACCATGGAATTTTCAAGCCAGTATACTTTCAAATTCAAGTCGAATGGAAAAGTCCAATTGAGAGGATGGCGAAACAAAGATACAGGCACTTACAAAATCATCAAAGGCAAAAAAATAAAAGCCACATTTACTTCTTTATACTGCGACTTTCCGGGAAGCGGATGGGAAAAGGTAAACGGCCGTTACACAGCAACCCTTACGGTAGATCTGTCAAAACACCGACTGAAATGTAAATTTAACGACCTTACAGACAGCAATGCACAGGACGGATATTATTATCATCGGTAAAGGCAACCTATTTCGCCGGATTTCCCTGTTTTCTACCGGTTACGTTGCTTTCCCGCATCGCCAAAATCAAGGGGCTGTCGCACTAAATGGTTAGTGCGACAGCCCCTAACATTTTTCTCTGAATTTTCTTCTAGAACACCAAAATCGGTACAAGGTAAACGACCGCGATCAGCAGTACATTGACGATCATGGCGAGGGCACCGAGCCCTATTCTTTTCCCAACATTTTCCAATTTTAAAAGATAAATATTTAACCCCCAGTCGGCGAGGAGACACACAATCCAAAGGGTATACAATACTGTTCCGTCGATGGTGTCGGATTCTCCGAGGAGGAAACCCATGATCAATACGATCATGTTTCCGATGACATATTGAATCATGTCCGGCTTACATTTTGTGAAGATTACCGTAGCGAAGCAGAGCATTGCCGCCGCCATAAGGTAAAATGCCGTCTGATCCAGCAATTTTCCGGCTGCTGCCTGCCAGATGATCCCTGCGATAAGCAGCACAGCCGCAATAAGGGCACGACAGCCTGTCGTCAGGTGTTCCAGTATTTTATTATACATTTCCAGACCATTCCTTTCTGCTCATTAATTCTCTTATGTTTCGTATTCCCACAAGCTCAACGCCTGATACGTCGAGGTTTCCGCTCTTTTCGATGGAAATTTTGTTTGCCAGCGGAAGAATACAGGTTTTATAGCCGGTTTTGATGGCTTCCGCCACGCGCTTCTCTGCCTGTGGCACTGCACGCACTTCGCCGACAAGCCCGACTTCGCCAAAGATTACGGTATGTTCGTCGATGGCTCTTCCGCTTTGACTGGAGATGAGTGCCGCAATGATGGCAAGGTCAAGCGCAGGTTCCGTAATCCGCATACCACCGGCGACATTGACATATGCATCGCAGTCGGACAACTGCATGCCAAGGCGTTTTTCCACAACTGCGATCAAAAGATTGACACGGTTATAGTCGGTTCCCGCAGCGGTTCGTCGAGGCATATTAAAATAGGTGTGACATACCAGTGCCTGCACTTCAATCATAAAAAGAGCGTGTGCCTTCGATCGCGCAGGCAACCACGGAGCCCGATTCGCCCACCGGTTTTCCCTGCAGCATATATTCGGATGGATTGGGAACTTCTACCAGTCCCTGGCCGCGCATTTCAAATACACCGATTTCATTGGTCGAGCCAAAGCGGTTTTTGACACCTCGTAAAATACGGTAAGACGCCGCCGCGTCACCTTCAAAAATACAACACCGTATCTACCATATGTTCCAGCATACGCGGACCAGCGACATTTCCTTCTTTTGTTACATGGCCGACGATAAATATTGTGATTCCTTTTTTCTCCGCAATTCGCAGCAGAACCCCTGTTATCTCGCGCACCTGGCTCATGCTTCCCGGTGCCGCATCAACCGCATCGTCGTACATGGTCTGAATCGAGTCAATGATCGCCACTTTCGGCTGCAACTGATCAATCGCCCCTTCGATCGTCGTAATATTGGTCTCTGCCAAAAGAAAAATAGAATCGAAAATTCGCCGATACGGTCGCCGCGAAGTTTGATCTGCTGCAGCGATTCCTCGCCGGATACATAGAGAACTTTTTCCTGTTTGTCCGACAGATGCTTGCACATTTGCAACAGAAGCGTCGATTTTCCGATTCCCGGATCTCCACCAACCAATACGAGAGAGCCGGCAACAATTCCTCCGCCAAGGACACGGTCAAGTTCCTGAATGCCGGTTTGGAGACGCGGTGTATTTTCCGTCTCAATCTCGCGCATTTTAGTAGGTTTTGCCAATTCCGACGGCATGATAACTTTTTCTTTTCCTGTCGACGTTTTCGTGACCGGCGCTTCTTCCATCGTATTCCAGGCACCACAGCCGGGGCATTGTCCCTGCCATTTAGCAGACTCCGTCCCACATTCAGTACAATAATAAACAAGCGATTTTTTTCTTTGCCATTCAATCTCCCTCATAAAAAGATAACGGTGCCAACCCCTGCTTCGGTCCGGCACCGATTTCTTAATCTCTCATTCTGTAACTATTAGCACTTAATTACTTTTACGGACGCTTTCTTTCCTTCATCCAGCTCAATGCTGACATTGAGCTTTCCACCAAGATTCGTCTTCATTTTACCAAGTTCGACATCTTCCAGCAGCACTTTGTATTCCTGAGACGGCTCCAATTCAAGAGTAAATCCAAGATCTCCGGCAGCTTCTACCGTAAAAGAGATCACTTCTCCGTCGTTTTTAAAATCCGTTACTGTGCTTCCCGGAACCGATTCGTATACAAACAAACCGTTTTTCTCAAGTTTCGTAATTTCTTTGAACGTTTTACCTTGTACAAATCCCCTGAAACTCAAAATCCGCTTTCTTGGTCTTTGCATCCAAAAGGTAATTTCAAAACTCAACGTTCCATTGTCTTCCTTCCGGATCAATTCCTCTACAACGCTCATTTTTTCTTATCCTCCTTGGTCTCTTATATCTCCCACCTGATTCATTTCTATCTAATTCTTATTATAGCAAAATTCGACAAAGAATACTATCCTTTTTTATGATTTTTGGACACAAACCGCATCCTTTTTGATTGACACCCGAACGTCGTCGCCAATATGCACTTCTCCACTGACAATCTTTTCAGCGAGCTGATCTTCGATCTCTTTCTGTATCGTGCGGCGGAGCGGTCTGGCACCGTAATCTTTGTCAAAGCCTTTGTCAGCTACATGATCGACAACTGCTTTACCATATTGCAGGCGGATATCCATCTGCTTTTTCACGCGCTTTTTAAAGCCTGTGAGCATATTGGCGGCAATCTTATGAATGTCTTCTTTGCTCAGCATGTGGAATACCAGAATCTCGTCAATACGGTTGATAAATTCCGGTTTGAAGATGTGTTTTACTTCTTCCATAACGCCTTCGCGCATGCGTCTGTAATCCGCTGCGGCATCTTCCTGCTGCAAAAAGCCGAGTGTTTTCGGCGACACAATTCGATTTGCCCCCGCATTGGACGTCATGATAATGATCGTATTTTTGAAATCGACCTGTCGTCCCTGTGAATCCGTCAGCCTTCCGTCCTCCAGAATCTGTAAAAGCATGTTAAATACATCCGGATGCGCTTTTTCAATCTCATCAAACAAAAGAACGGAATATGGATTGCGGCGCACTTTTCGCTGAGCTGGCCGCCCTCCTCAAAACCGACATATCCCGGAGGAGAACCGATCATTTTTGCCACAGAATGTTTTTCCATATATTCAGACATATCGACACGAATCATATTTTTTCTGAACCAAATACGGCTTCCGCAAGGGTTTTCGAAAGTTCTGTCTTTCCGACACCCGTAGAAAAAAAGGAATAAAAAGGAGCCGATCGGACGGTTCGGATCTTTCAAACCGACACGACCTCTGCGAACGGCGCGGGATACTGCTTCCACCGCTTCATCCTGTCCAACCACTCTCTCATGCAAGATTTTTTCCAATTTCTGCAAACGTCTTGTCTCATCTTTTTCCAAGCGGCTGACCGGAATTTTTGTCTGCCGCGACACGACTTCCGCGACATGAGATTCTTCCATGATTTTCCTTTGTTTCTTTTGCTTCTTTTCCCATTTTGCCTGCGCCTGTCTAAGTTCCAGGTTCAGTTTTTCTTCTTCTTTGTGCAGCTCGACTGCATAATCCATATCGCCCGCCGCTACTGCATTTTCTTTCTCTTCCTGCACATTTTCCAGCGCCTCTTTTTTGTCCCGAAGGGCTTCCTCATACTCGCGCATGCTGCTCATATTGAGGCGGGAAGCTGCTTCATCGATCAGATCAATAGCTTTGTCCGGCAGAAAACGGTCATTGATATAACGGTCCGAAAGTTTTACTGCAGCTTCCAAGGCTTCGTCACTGATCTCGATATGATGATACGATTCATAGTGGCTGCGCAAACCTTTCAAAATAGAAACGGCCTGTACGATCGATGGTTCTTCCACAATTACCTGCTGGAAACGGCGGTCAAGAGCCGAATCTTTTTCCACTCGTTTACGGTACTCCTCACGCGTCGTCGCCCCAATGATCTGAATTTCACCACGTGACAATGCCGGTTTCAAAATATTGGCAGCGTCCATGGCACCCTCGGCACCACCGGCTCCAATGATCATATGAAGTTCATCGATAAACAAAATGATATTGCCGGCATCTATGGTCTCACGCAGGCAGCGTTTGATGCGCTCTTCAAATTGTCCACGGTATTTCGTCCCGGCTACCATTCCGGATACATCGAGGGACAACACCCTGATATTTTTCAGGGAGGCCGGCACCGCATTGTTTGCGATTCTTCCTGCCAGTCCTTCGACGATCGCCGTCTTTCCGACACCCGGTTCACCGAGAATGCACGGATTGTTTTTGTACGTCTTCCAAGAATTTCCATTACGCTGTCAATCTCATTTTCACGGTTAAATACCGGATCTAATTTTCCATCCAGCGCTTCCTGCACAAGATCCCGCGAAAATTTGTCCAAACATGGCGTGAGCGAACGTCCCCGCTCTTCTTTTTCTTTGGCAGACATAAAATCGGTCTTTGCAAATTCGGAATCCATCTGCGCCATTTCTGCCGCATCCATATAAATCTTTTTCGGATTCCCCTGCATTCCGGCGATTATCTCTCCCGCTGTCGTCTCGCGCTGTTTGGCAAGTGCCATCAAAAGATACTCCGTACCCACTTCCTGTTTCTGATATCTTGCAAGTGTTTCCGCGTCCTGCAGAATCTTCTGTAAAACCGGCGTAAATGGCATTTCTGAGGCATGATTTTTCTTGTTTTTTCATTTCTTCAAAACAGCGCTCGTAGATCTGCCGCATATCCTCTTCGCGGATATTGTTATTTTTCAAGATTTCTTTGGCTGTTCCATCGACTACCGCCAATGCACACAGAAGGTGTCCGGTCTGAACTTCCCGGTCTTTTTCTGTCCAGGCGATATTGGCCGCCATCTCCAAAACCTTACTGGCTTTTTTTTGTCAAATTTTCCACTCTATCGATTCCTTTCTATGGTGATAATCTTCGTTCTAAATTCCGGATTCTCAGACCGCAACCACATTCACGATTCCGGCCCCGCCGAAATTCGCATTTCCGAACACTTCGTGTTCTTTCCCGCCCTTGCAGGGCTAAAAATGCTCATTTGTTGGCGGGGAGCCTGATTCTCAGGCTCCGGGAAAAACGCGATATTTCTTACGTGCAAGCACGACGAAATATCTTGTTTCCCCGGCACTCCGGAATCGTTCCCCTGGGGTTAAAAGTCCATTTCATTCAATTCTTTTTTCCCGCGGTTTAACCGTCTGCGGAGTATCATGTTCAATATAATGATGAGCAAGGCAAGGACAAGGATCGAAAGCCCTATAATGAGGCCGTACATCCATGTCTCCGGCTTTACTTCAGGTTCACTTGCCACATTGCCGCCCTGGTTGACTTTCTGAGTCATCGTTCCGGTATAGCGCTGTAATGTTTTTTCCTGTCGGTCATACTGGTACAGCGTCGGCTCGTCCGATGCCCCTTTCAGATACATCAAAAGGTAATTATTGTCAAGGTCGTTCTGCATGGTGTATGCCGGTACACTTTTTCCCATCGATGTCAACCGTCGTTTTTACGTAACCGGATGGGATCACTTCATCGTCTTTGACATCCATAACCTGAAACTGGTACTGGTTCTGAATGTAAATCGAGCCATCTTTTTCGTAGACGGAAAATGTGATGTTGGATGTGCCTTTTTCCTGCTGTTCGCGCACTTTCGTCTCGGATTCCGTCTCTTTTACTACTTTTAACTTAAAAGTCCGTTTGTCCCCGGATTCTGCCGTTACGACAAGTTTCATCTCATTTTCGCCCGGCATCAGTTCTTCGTTTCCTTTGAGGCGGATGCGCTGTTTTCCGTTTGCCGGAATCGCATTGTAATACAGCTTGTCCGTATTGCAGTCCACCTTGATCGTATATTCCAGAACCTCTGTGCTAAACTGAGGTGCCATGGAAATGGCGTGAAATGACAGGCCTTTCAGCTTCGTATTGGTATTTAACGGAACCGGCGTCGGAGTCGGTGCCGCAGAAGCCACTGCTGCCGGATCTGCCGGATTAACTGTTCCCTGTGCTGCCGCTTCTTCTGCTGTTACACTCAGCACAATGCGGTTGGAAGAAATTGACAGTTTGTTTCCCTCGCTGTCAAGGATCTTCGGGTTGCCGTCTGTCTGAATCGCTGTCGCACCTTCGCCGACTGCCTGAAATTGCAGCGAATACGTACGTGTAGTCACGGCATCTGTATTTCCGACGGACTGAATGCTCAATTGTCCATTGCCGCCGCTCACTTTTTTACCGCCTCGATAAATTGTAAAACATCACTGTCATAGGAAACTTTCATTTTGACATCATTAAATCCGTCTTTCGAAGTAACCCGGCATACGACAGTAACCGTCTCATCTTTTTTCACCTCTGTCTTATCTGTCGAAAATTCGACTACGGCACTTGCCGCCAGACTTTGCCGGGAACTGCCAGAAAGCCAAGACAGAGCAAAAGAAAGCTCATTGCTGTTATTATTTTTTTCACTCTGACACTCCATTTCCGAAGGAATCCCTTCTATTTTGGTGCAGCACAATTCACTGCCGGCATATTGTTGTAAACCGGAATCGAAAATACGAGCGGCGTGCTGTCAAGCATACCATTGTACGCATTTTTCGTTTTCAATGCCTCGGAGTTTGCTGCTTCTACATTTGTCATATATTGATGATTGTATGTACCGGTTGGTGTTACATTAAACTTCTGCAGGTAGCCGGTATTCTGGCCGCGGTTGATATAATTGCTGCCGATATACATGGCTCCGCCGACGATGGAACGATATGGATTCGTCCATGGTCGAAGATACGTATCTCCTGTACTCGCCCATTTCAAACCATTGAGAGCAGGTGTCGCACCGCTTGTCGCTCCAATGTTATAGAAATTGTAAATTCCCGGATATTCCGTCGTGGTACCGGTTACTGCGATGCTGGTCGTCGTTGCGCCGGTCACTACTTCCTGTTTCACGCGGGATGCCAGATGATAAGGACTGACTCCCGAATCCTTTGCCGCATCGAGGAAGGCATTTACATACGAAATTTCTTTCTGCGTTCCACTCTGATCATCCGTGTATTGGAAGGTGGACGTGGCAAATGGTGTATTGGAAAGGATGTTTTTCAATCCTGCCGTTGTCTGATACTGCGACTGGTATTCCAGCTGTTCAAACTGAAATACTCCCTGAATCGTGAGGAAGTTTCGCGGATCCATATAATACATTACCGCTTCCCGGGAAGCCTGTACCCAGCTGGAACCGTCAAATACTTTCCATTTTCCGGTAACCGCATCGTACGCTCCGGCTTCTTTTGATTTCCAAGCCTCCGATTTGGAATTGGAAATCAGGCTTCTGCCAAGCTTGCATTCCTGGTCGACAACCGTGTTCCAGTCTAAACCGGTCTTGTATGCGGTAAACTGCCAATACGGATATGCCGCATGCAGTTTGCGGAGCGCATCTTTGTAAGAATCCGGAAATCCCTGTGCCGTCAGTTCCGCTTCAAAATCACGCTGGCTGAGAACCTTTACAGCCACTTTTTCTGCACTTTTTCTTTGTCAATTTGATGTATTTGGATTGTACATAGCCTTTGTATGGGGTTCCATAATAATCAAAAGCGATCTGATACCATTTTTGTTTTTTCACGGTTCTTACTTTGGTGATCGTCACATACTGCTTTTTTCGCAAGAACCAGTTCTTTTCCGCGAATCTTATAATAAGCCCCTTTCCTCCCCGGTTTTTGCGGACGCGGAGAGCGGTTTTTACGCCGGTCACAAGTCCTGCTGCCGAAGATTTGAGATTCATTTTTGCATCGCTTTCTTTTATGTACCCTTTGACTTTTTTCTTCTTTATTTTGTACTGCACGCGGAACCATTTTGTCTTTCCCTTGGTCTTTTCTCCGAGGATCGTTACGGTTTTCCCTTTTTTCATAACCGTGCGTTTTTTCTTGCTGTGTTTTTGTAAATAATTGTATTTTTTTCTTTGCAGTCACCGCCTTGACGGAAACTGCCTTATAGCTGACCTGCGTACGATACACGGTAACCGTCGTCGGTTGTGGAACTGCCGTCGGTGCTGTCGTCTGCTCTGCCGCAGGTGTCGTCGTCGGTGCTGCCGTCGGAGCCGTTCCTTTGATGACATATTCTGCTGCCGCATACCCTTCTTTCCCATTATAAGTGATCTTTACCCAGTTATGGCCATCTGCCGTGCCGGCATCCTCCACGTAAGTGATCGTGGAACCATTAGGGATCTTTACCAATACACTTCCTGCCTTCTTCGGTTCACTCCGCATATTGAGATCTGCCCCTCCGGTCTTTACATAAGCGGCCTCACTCGCATAACTGACTGTGGTTTGATTCGCTACACCCTGCGGTGTAAACAAACTCATCACAAGACAGAGACACAGCCACAATGACATTCGTAACTTCATATCTTTTTCCTTCCTTTCTTTTCTCACGTTACTTTTGGATTACAAAATAAGTTCTCACTTCATCTTCCGTCCAGCTTTTTACAAGCCGCAGCGAAGTTTCTTTTTAAGCACGATTTTATCTCGTCCTCCGTATACGCCCGCTGCTCGTGGCATTCATCGTAGCGGGCATACATTCCCGTCGCCTTATCTTCCGTAAATATAGTAAGAAGATATTCATTGATGCAGGTTTCCTCATCGTAGGTATTGTCCCAGATCATCAATGCCTCTTCCGTTTCATCAACTCGTGTCTGATTTCCCATGACTTTTTGAAAACAATATGCGGTCTTCATGTCAAGGATCGCAACTCCATCCTCTGCCAATGCTTCTTTGATACAACGAAACATTGCAAAAATTTCCTCCGTGGAAAGCAGATAATTCATAGAGTCACATATACATAGTACCACATCTGCCGGTTTATGCAACGAAAAATCTGTCATATCTTCTTCAAAATATGAAATTTTTCCCATTCCTGCCTTCTTTTCACACGCTTTGGCAATCCTATCGGGCGAAATGTCAATCCCCGTAACCTCATAACAGGCTTTCGCAAACCGGCTTACCATCTCACCGGTTCCGCATCAAGCTAGAACACATGTCCGCTCGTTATGCCGTGTTCTTTCAGGATTTCCTGAAATTTTATAAACCACTTGTCGTAAGGAATTTCTTCCATCATTTCATCGTAAACCGTGGCAAATTGTTCATACATCTGAAACACTCCTTATGCTTCGATTTCTTTGTTGAGGGAAAAGGAATACAGCACCTTCTTTTCCACCGGTTTACCGGTAATTTTTTCCAGTGCCTCCGCGTACGCCTCCATCTGGGCATGATATCGCTTCACCAATACCTCTTCCTGTCCTTTTTTCCAAATGATCGGTCTTATAATCCATCAACACGATTCCGGTCTCCGTCTCATAAAATCCATCAATGATTCCCTGCACAAGAACCCGCTCGTCGCTCGAAGTCTCCTGTACTTCCTGCGCCGGCACACTGGTGACAAACGGCTGCTCACGGTAAAGTGTTCCGTTCTTTTCTGCCTCCGTCATCGCCCGTCCCAGATTGGAATGTATAAATTTTACAATCTTCCATGGACGGATAAATTCTTTCTCCTGTGCATGGATCCTACCTGATTGTACCATATCTTCCAGCTGGTTTTCCACCTCTTTTTCGTCCATAGCTTTGGCAAAACAAAGAGAAGCCATCACCTGATGCCATGCCGTACCATAACCTGCGCCGGCAAGTGCACCATTTTCGTCGGTTTCGTTCTTTGCAAAAGCCGGTACCGGCGACTGGTTTTCGAGCGCATCGCTGTACAAAACCGTAAAATTCTCTTCCTCGCCTTCTTCCATGGATTTCTTCTTCAGGTCGGAAACGGAAACCTTTGTCGGAATTTCCTCTTCAACCTGGCGATGGTACTCATCCATAAAGTGCAGCGTTTCTTCTGTTTTTTATCATATACAACAGATGTGTCAAAATTATTTAGCATTTTCTCATCCAGCATCTGATCGATCTGGCGCGCCATTTCCAAATTTTGCAACTCTTCGTCATTTACTTCGACGTACTCAAAAATCGGCGATCTGGCAGCCACCGGAAGCACCCAGTCAAAATAACTGCCCGCCGTCACTCTGCTGTAAAATCCGCTGTTTCCCAACCACATGGTATCATCCACTCTATCGGTAAAGATCAGTTTTTCTTTGGCTCTTGTCATTGCCACGTAGAGAATCCTCAGTTCCTCCGCAAGATCTTCATTGGCATTGATATGGCTGAGTGCCTTGTAAAATATGCTTCTTTTCTTCGTTCCCTTTTCGCTGTCGATCACATCCGACGCGATGCCGGCATCACCATTGACAACGACAAAATCGCGCTCCGCTTTTCCCAGTTTTTTATGCATACCGGCAACAAAACAAATCGGAAATTCGAGACCTTTACTTTTTGTGAATCGTCATGATCTGCACGACATTTTCCTTATCGCCGCTCAGATTGACTTCTCCAAAATCTTCTTCGCGCTCCTTCATTCCGCGGATATAGCGCACAAACTGGTAGAGTCCCTGATACGATCCCTGGTCAAATTCTCTTGCCATCTCCAAAAGCAGTTCGACATTTGCCTTTCGCTGCAAACCATTTCCCATTGTCTCCAGAAAATACATCAATTTGGTCTCTTCCAGAATCTCCTCTAAAATGCCAAGCACCGGCGTATACGTCGTCTTTTCCCTCCATCGCTCCAATTTTTCCAGAAAATCTTCCGCTTTTTGTTCCAATTCTTCCTCGCCGCTGTAGTTGCAAAGCGCATCGTAAAATTGGAGTTCTTCGCTGTTTCCACGAATTTTGGCAAGATCATCGTCGCTCATTTTTCCAATCGGTCCGCGCAGAACCGCCGCCAGGGCAATATCCTGCCTTGGATTGTCAAGAATTGTCAAAAGACTTACGATCATGCGGATCTCTCGTATCAAAAATCCACTCTTTGCTTCCAAATGCGCCGGTATCCCGTGTGCATTCAATATTTCAAAAGCTGCTGTCCCTCATTTTTCGTCGAACGCATCAATACCGCCATATCGCCATACTGCGCTGGCCGGTACTCTCCGTCCTCGCCAAGCACATACATCGGATCTTCCGGATCCACGTACTCGCATATCGTTTTCGCGATCACCTGCGCTTCGGTTTCCTTGTCCGATTTATCGGAAATTCCGAATATCGTGACATTGTCGGCGTGCCGCTTTGCCGTCTCCGGAAAATCCGCTCCGAGATACAGCATCGCCTCTTTATCATAGGCAATTCCGCCAAAATCTTCCTGCATAATATCCGTAAATACGTCATTTGTCGCCTCCAGCACGACATCCCGGCTTCGGAAATTCTTCGTCAAAAGACAAGGCGGTTTTTCGCTCCGTCCGTCGTCTCAAACGTATTCATTTTCTCCAAAAACAAATCCGGCCTTGCATTGCGAAAGCGGTAAATGCTCTGCTTGATATCGCCTACCATAAAACGGTTATTTTCTTTCGCTACACTGCCAAGTAGAAGTTCCTGCACCAGATTGGAATCCTGATATTCGTCTATCATGATCTCGTGAAACTGCTCGGAAAGTTCTTCTGCCGCGTGTGTGCGCACAAAGTTATCCCCGTCTTTTTTACAAGGATTTCCAACGCCATCTGCTCAAGGTCATTAAAATCCGCAATATTTTTCTCCCGCTTCGCCAGCTGGTAGCGTTCCCGGAATTTCTCTGCCAATGACAAAAATGTCAGCAGTTTCCCCGCATCTGCTCCATTGTCACCAGTAATTCCGGCAGACTTTCCCCGTAAAGATCAGCCTGCATTTTTTTCAACAGATTTTTAATATCCGTTCTTCCCTTTTTAATGATCTCTTTTTGTCCGGATCGGCTTCGGAATTTCGCTTGGAAGGCAGTCTGCCAAACGAAACCGCCCCCAGCCGCCTCCGCATCGTTTCATAGGAAGAAATCCCCTCAAAGTTTTCGAATTCGACGCGCTCTTTTTCCAAAAAAGCTGCGTATTCTTCCGGTCCTTCCTGCGTATAACAAAGCCGGATCCACAGCTCGTACTGATCATAAATTCCTATCATCATATTTTTGGCATACTGCAGATTTTTTCTGAACAAATGCCGTCTGCTCCAATTCTTCTTCGCTTTGGCACGCCAGAAATCGGCGCATGCGTTCAAAGAAATCCTGTGGAAACGGTTCGCTCATCGCATCGTTGTACAATTTGAGAATGATTTTTTCCATCTCCGTATCGCTTTTGATAAACCGCGCCATCTTCGCCATATCGACAAAAGATTCATCTAAGTTCGTATATTCTTCTTCCAAAAGTTCCGCGAGCACGTCGGATTTGATCATGTTTAACTCGTTGTCATTTGCCACACGATAGCTTGGATCCACCCCTGTCTGGTGGAAATAATTCTGTATGATGTAGCCGCAAAAACTATGTATTGTAGAAATCTGTGTGACAGGAAGAAGCATGACCTGACGCTGCAAATGTACATTTTCCGGGTCTTCCTCCAATTTCTTTTCGAGTGCCGCCTGCAGTTTTTCTTTCATCTGCGCTGCCGCAAGCCTCGTAAATGTCACAATGACAAATTCGTCGATGTTCACCGGATTGACCGGATCTGTCACCTGGGACACGATGCGTTCGATCAGCACCGCCGTCTTTCCGGAACCTGCCGCCGCTGACACGAGAATGTTGCATCCCCGCAGGTCAATGACCGTCTTCTGCTCATTCGTCCATTTCATTGTCCGATTCCTCCTCCCTCATTTTTAGCAAAATCTTCTTTATGTCAATTTCTTCCAAATTTCGTTCTACTTTTTTTTCACATCGGTTCTTTCCAGTCCACAGATGTCTTTCATGCCACAATAATCGCAGCCCCGTTTTTCCTTCAACCGGTACGGCGCAATGTCAATATTTCCGGCGAGAATGCTCGTTCCATTTTCGTGGATCACGGTTTTTACGTGCTCCATCAGTTTCTTCCACTGTGTACTCGAAAGCACCTTAGTCGTCGCCGCAAAATCCCCGTCTTTCTTGATTTTGACCGGATAGCACCGCGAAGCGCTCTGCGTATTGAGTTCCCCATTCGCACCAAGGATCGAATCCAGTTTTTCGAGGATCTCCGGGCTTTCATTGACATAGCCGTCGCACGCATACTCGGCAAGCAGCTTTTGTTCGTACTCGATCTCGTCCTCTGTGCCCGTGACTTCCAGCTGCGGATCCTGCACATAGAAATACAGCATTCCCGCCGGCTGCACATCCTTGCCCGGGTGCTTTTTCTGCTCCGACTGCAAAGCCGAATCGAGATACAAGATCAATTGCAGCTGCAGACCAAAGTACACTTCTTCCAGCGACAATTTGACATTTCCGGTCTTATAATCCACGACCTTCACGTACACATTTTCGGCATCTTCATACAAGTCGATCCGGTCGATGATACCGCGAAACCGCATCTTTTGGCAATTTCATCCAGTTGTTCTTCGTACGCATACGGCTTTTCTCCGTATTTTTGTAAAAATGCTCCGTGCCGCAGCTGTTCTGCGACAGCCCATGCGGTCTGTTTCATCATATGCACGATTCGCCGGCGCATAAAGGCAATTCGATTCGACTGAGAGAAAATGACATCACGATACCCTTCCATCACGCGTTCGACACAGTATTCGACAAGTTCATCGCTCTCGCTGCGTTCCAGTTTCTGCCATGTCGTGTGACGCGCCTTTATAATTTCATCCATATTTTGTAAAATCTGATGCACGACATTTCCAAAGTCCGGTGCAGCCACCGTATATTCTTCGCGGTCATGCAGCCGCAGTCCGTACATGAGAAAATACGAAAATGGACAGCGGGCATACGTTTCCAGCCGCGTGATGCTCTCCCGCAGTTCGTCTCCATAAAGCGCCTCCAATGCCTCTTTGGACAGTTTCGGAGTGCGCTTTGATTCCATGTGCACGCGAAGAGCTTCACGCAGCCATTTTCCCTCGTCACGCTTGGCATAATACCGCCAGACCTCCCACCAGCGCTCCTTTTCTTCGCCTTCGGCGTACCATTGTTTCTGAATGCCCTCGATCAAAAATTCAAAACCGCGGTCTGTGCCAAGACTGGTTTTTACGTCGTTTTCCTGACCGCCCTCGATCACCGTCAAAGCCGGGAAAATTCTACGGATCTTGCCTAGGATATAGGATGCCTGTCGTTTGGTGCCGTCTGCAGCCGAGCGACTGTATGTAAAAATCAGTTTTTCCGACGGCTTCGTAAAGTTGATGTACAGATAATACAGGTCATTTGCCACCTTCTGATTGCCCGTCGGTGCCAGTGCAATGCCCATTTTTTCCATCTGATGCCGCTCCCGGTGATTGACGATTCCCGGCGGCTGCATCGCAGCGGGCACAAAGTCATCGCTGAATCCCATAAAGAATAGCACTTTGATGTCTTTCAAACGGGTTCTCTCGATGTCGCCGACCATGATCTGATGCTTTTTCGGCGGCACAAATCCGACCAGCCCTTCCGCAATTCCTGCCGACAGAATCTGCTCAAATTCTTCAAGTGACACGACTTCCTTTCCGAGAAGTTCCATCATCTCATCCAAAAGATTCATCACTACTTTGTATACATTTTTATACTCTTTGGCAAGAAGTGTTTCTCCCTCTTCTTCAAAAATCCGGCTCTGCTCCAGCATTCTGTCATACACATTCTGCTGCACCAGAAAATCGTATAATGCACGCACAAATTTCTCGACCAGCTTTTTCCCGCCGCGAAGTTCCAGGAAAAAATCATGGATACAAGTCATCACTTTTTCGCGGATCTCATTGATCTCCTCGAGCGGATAGTCATTTGCCCGTGCTCTCCACGGTTTCATATAGGACGCAATGCCACGTTTTCCGGTCGCCAGCACATAATTTTCGAGAAGGTCGGTCTCGCTCCGCGTCAAAGGAGAAAGTCCGCAGCGCAGGAAACGGAATGTCGTCGCCGCGTCCATATTATAACGATACATTTCCAATACCGACTGGATGTATTCGGCGATCCAGTTGGCACCGATGTTCTTTTTATTGTCAAGGAAATAGCGGATGCCCGCACGGTCAAACTCCGGGATATCGACTGTTCATACGATGAAATAGAGCCGGTTACTACCGCGATCTCTTCTTCCGCATACTCTCCCTTTGCTAACATCCACCAGATTGTTTTTGCCACATAAGCCGCTTCTGACGCGGGTTTATCTCCGATATAAAGCCACATATTTTCTGTTTTCTGATTCCACTTCTGATACGGATAGGCAAAGAGATTACGCTCCAAAAATGCCATCTCGCCTCCCTCAGCAAAACGATAGGGTGCTTTTCTTCCTTCTCGCGGAACAAGAATTAAATTCGTTTCTATCGGAATTTGATTCGCTTTTTTGCATTAATGTCCGCATTGTCGTGTCAGCAATCTCAAATACAGAGCCACGTTTTCCTGTCTCATCGGTTGTTACCGTCACGATCACGCGGGAACAAAGGCGCATCATTTTTTCCAAAAGATCATACTGCGTCGGCGTAAATCCGGTAAATCCGTCAAAGCAGACCACGGAATCCCGAATGCCGTCCATCTGCTCGATCATCCCCGTCAGCTGGGTGACCAGCTCCTCTGCCATCTGGTAAGTGTCGCCCATTTTTTCCTTAAAACAGTCGTGGATCAAGCGGATGTCCTCAAATTTTCTCCCCAGTGTCTCCATTTTTTCAAATTGCTCGGTTTCCCGGATGCCATATTGCTCCAATTCGCACAAAAACGATTTACATTCGTCTAAAAAAACCGGGGCGGTCAATGCCCTTTTAAAATAGACAAGATTGTCTTTCTGCTCGGAAAAGATTTTCCGCAGAAGCATGGTCTTTCCCATATCTTCCAATATCGTTTTCTGTTCTGCCGGAAATTGCTCAAATGCGCGAAATGCCAGACGATGAAAACTCAGAACATCGATGTTTAAGATTCCCTTTTCTCCACTCATTTCCACAAGTGTTTTCTGCGTCTCCAGCGTAAACTGATCCGGCACCAGAATATAATAATTTCTCTCCCGGTGCGCCGCTGCCTCGTCGCAGATCTGACGGTAAAGATAGGTACTTTTCCCACTTCCCGCACTTCCACATATAAATTCGAGTCCCATTTTATTTCTCCCTTCCATGATTCATAATTTTTCCTCTTACTGCATATGATTTAGTAAGATGGAATCCCACTCCAGTCGAAGGAGGTATTATCCACATGTCAAAAACTAAAATTATCGTACTTCAAATGAAAGAATTAGTATATACCGGCATCTTCGTAGGGCTTGGCATCCTGCTTATCGTCCTGCTTTTTGTCATGTTTTACCCAAAGAAAGAGAAGTCATCCGATGCCACCGCCGATGTTACAGCCGAAGCGGCATCGTATGTTCCCGGTATCTACAATTCAGAGTTAAAACTTGGCGAAAACACCTTAAATCTCGAGGTGGTTGTCGACGAAGACCAGATCAAATCGGTTTCTTTTGTCAACCTCGATGACTCGGTTACAACGATGTATCCGCTCGTAAAACCGTCTCTGGAAGGCATCGAAAAGGAATTGATCGCCGGTACCCCAATTGACGAAATTCCGGTTCAGGAAAAGAGCAAATTTACCCAGTCCATGTTGATCGATGGCATCAAAGCAGCACTTAACAAAGCCGTTCCGGAAGAATGAGATCAGTCCCATCCTTCCTTTTTACGGATTGCTGCCAGATCTTCCTTCCAAAGGGCATCGGAGGCATCGCTTGGCATACGCAGGTCTCCTCGCGGTGACACAGCGACGCTTCCCACTTTTGGCCCATCCGGCAGACACGAACGCTTAAACTGCTGGCGGAAGAACCGATGAACAAAGGTGGACAACCAGCGGTAAATGGTCTGTGCTTCGTATTCTCCCTCAAAGGTAATTTTGGCAATCCGGTAAATTTTCGACGGCATATAGCCAAACCGCAGCATATGATACAAAAAGAAATCATGCAGTTCATACGGTCCCACGATGTCTTCGGTCTTCTGTGCGATCTCGCCCTCTTTCGGCGGCAAAAGTTCCGGACTTACCGGTGTATCTAAAATGTCATACAATACGTCTTTTAATGTGCCCTCTCCACTATTATCCGCAAAATACTGTACCAAAAAACGGACTAGCGTCTTTGGCACCGAACAATTTACCCCATACATGGACATATGATCGCCATTGTACGTCGCCCATCCGAGCGCAAGTTCCGACATATCGCCGGTTCCAATGACAAGCCCTCCGGCCTGGTTCGCAATGTTCATCAATATCTGGGTCCGCTCTCTCGCCTGCCCATTTTCATAGGTCACGTCCTGTACTTCCGGATCGTGTCCAATATCCTTAAAATGCTGCAATACAGCCTTTTCAATAGAAATTTCTTTCAATGTCGTTCCGAGTTCCTGTGCCAGTTTGACAGCATTATCATAGGTTCGGTTTGTCGCACCAAAACATGGCATCGTCACACTCACGATTCCTTTACGGTCAAGGTTCAGCTGATCGAATGCACGGATCGTGACAAGCAAAGCAAGGGTCGAGTCCAGTCCTCCGGAAAGCCCGATCACAGCGCTCTTACATCCCGTGTGGCGCAGACGTTTGGCAAGTCCAGCCGCCCGAATATTTAAGATTTCGTTGCACCGCTCTTCGCGGTCTCCACGGTCAACCGGCACAAACGGTGTTTTTTCAAATTTCCGTGTCAGTTTCGTCTCTTCCATCGTTTCAAAGGCAAAGAAATGTCTCACATATCCCTCATTTTCCGGCACCGGATACAATGGAAACGTTCCCATGCGCCGTCTCTCAGCCGCCAGTTTTTTACAATCAATCTCGGTGATCGCATCTTCTCCCGCAAAAGCTTTATTTTCCGCCAAAAGGGTTCCGTTTTCCGCGATCAGATGATGTCCCCCATACACAAGATCTGTCGTCGATTCACCCATCGCAGCGTCTGCGTACAGATAGGCGCTCACGGTTCTCGCGCTCTGGTTTTTCACAAGATCTCTGCGGTATGCTGCCTTCCCGGTCAATTCGTCACTCGCCGACGCATTGGCGATGATCGTCGCTCCCGCCATCGCATGATAACTGCTCGGCGGAACCGGCATCCACAGATCCTCGCAGATTTCAACCGCGAGACAAAGTTCCGGCATCTGCTCACAGCAGAATAACTGCCGAATGCCAAACACAATTTCTTCTTTTTGGAAGGTCAAGCGGTGTGTACCCATCTTCTCTTCCGCGTATTTTCCCTGCGCCTGCGCGACGTCTCCCGAGGCAAAATGTCTTCCCTCATAAAACTCGGAATACATCGGTATATGGCTCTTTGGCACAAGCCCCAGAACCTTGCCGCCTTTCACTACCGCTGCGACATTGTACAAGCGCGCCTGATGGCGAAGTGGCAGCGATACAACGGACAACAAGTCAAGTTTTTCTGTCTCTTTTACAAATTTCTCCAGCGCTTTTTCGGCTCCTGTTAACAGAGGCTCCTGTAAAAATAGATCGCTGCATGTATACGCACTGATCCCAAGCTCCGGAAATACCGCGATACGCACGCCCTTACCGGCAAGCTCCTCTGCCTTTTCAATCATTTTTCTATATTATATGCACAGTCTGCCACTTTACTGTCCGGGGCAGTCACTGCGACTTTGATAAATCCATCTTTCATATGTTTGTTTTTGACTCCTTTTTGTATTTCAGGTGCGAGGACCATGCTCGGGCGGGGTCTGGCTTGACCCAGGGGCACGGTTTTGCTCCCCAGACCACACTTCGGCGGGGCTGGAGTTGACCTGGGGCCGCGGTTTTGCTCCCTGGACCATACTTTGGCGGGGTCTGGCTTGACCCGGGGCGCGGTTTTGCTCCCTAAACCACACTTCGGCGGGGCAGGGGGGTGACCCGGGGGCACGGTTTTGCTCCCTAGACCATACTTTGGCGGGGTCTGGCTTGACCCGGTGCACGGTTTTTGCTCCCTAGACCACACTCGGACGGGCTTGACCCAGGGGCACGGTTTTGCTCCCTAAACCATACTTCGGCGGGGCAGGGGGTGACCCAGGGCCGCAGTTTGGCTCCCTGGACCATACTTTGGCGGGGACGGGCTTGACCCAAGGCCGCAGTTTGGCTCCCTGGACCACACTTCCCGCCACCAGTGCTTGACCCAAGCCCGCAGTTTGGCTCCCTGGACCACACTTCCCGCCACCAGCGCTTGACCCAAGACCATAATTTCTCTCCTCGGACCACACTCGGGCAGGGCGGGGCTTGACCCAGGGGCACGGTTTTGCTCCCTGGACCACACTTCCCGCCACCAGCGTTTGACCAAAGACCATAATTTCTCTCCTCGGACCACTCGGACGGGGCAGCGCTTGACCCAAAACCGCAGTTTCTCTCCCTGGACCACACTTCCCGCCACCATCGTTTGACCCAAGACCATAATTTTTCTCCTCGGACCACACTCGGGCGAGGCGGAGCTTGACCCAAACCCGCAGTTTGGCTCCCTGGACCATACTTCCCGCCATCAGCGCTTGACCCAAGACCATAATTTCTCTCCTCGGGCCACACTCGGGCGGGGCTGGGCTTGACCCAGGGGCACGGTTTTGCTCCCTAGACCACACTTCCCGCCACCAGCGCTTGACCCAAAACCGCAGTTTCTCTCCCTAAACCATACTTCCGCCACCAGCGTTTGACCAAAGACCATAATTTCTCTCCTCGGACCACACTCGGGCGGGGACGGGCTTGACCCAGGGGCACGGTTTGGCTCCCTGGACCATACTTCCCGCCACCAGTGCTTGACCCAAGACCATAATTTCTCTCCCTGGACCACACTCGGACGGGCTTGACCCAGGGGCACGGTTTTGCTCCCTAGACCACACTCGGGCGGGGGACGGGGGTGACCTGGGCCGCAGTTTGGCTCCCTGGACCACACTTCCCGCCACCAGTGCTTGACCCAAGACCATAATTTCTCTCCTCGGACCACACTCGGGCGGGGATGGGGTTGACCTGAACCGCAGTTTCTCTCCCTGGACCACACTTCCCGCCACCAGTGCTTGACCCGGGGCCGCGGTTTTGCTCCCTAGACCACACTACGGCGGGGCTGGGCTTGACCCAAACTCGCAGTTTCTCTCCCTGGACCACACTTCCCGCCACCAGCGCTTGACCCAAGACCATAATTTCTCTCCCTGGACCACACTTCCCGCCATCAGCGCTTGACCCAAGACCATAATTTCTCTCCTCGGACCACACTCGGGCGGGGACGGGCTTGACCCAAGACCATAATTTCTCCCCACGGACCACATTTCCCGCCACCAAGGTTTGACCCAAGACCATAATTTCTCTCCCTAGACCACTTCCCGCCACCAGCGCTTGACCCAGGACCATAATTTCTCTCCCTGGACCATACTTCCCGCCACCAGCGCTTGACCCAGGACCATAATTTCTCTCCCTGGACCACATTTCCATTTCTCACCACCCAAACCATAAACTCCATAAACTAACCATAAATCACACAAAACAACTAAAGGCGACGATTTCTCGCCGCCTTGCAGTACTCTTTTACTTCCCAAAATGCCGGTTCCTGATTTTTGACTCTAGCATATGCTAGGTGGGCGACCGCATGTGCTCTTCTGCCTTCCATTTGCAATGTTTCCATTGTACTGACAAGTCAGCAGGGATGGCCCGGCATCCAAACACAGATATAGGAATCCCGTTTAAAGTATTGTAGGTTCAAAAATTCAAGAGTGTCGAACATTCCAGGAAAGTAAATCTGTAACTATAGTATACCTAAATTTGCTCAATATATCAAGAGAAAATTTAATCTCTTCGATTATTTATGAGAAGGACCAGTCGGAATACCTGAAGTGCCGTACTCACAACGGCTGCCACATACGTAAGTGCGGCTGCCGTCAATACTTTTCTTGCCCCTTTGATTTCTTCGCCGTAAAGGATCCCGAGGCTGTCAAGCACCCGCATGGCACGCGCAGACGCATCAAATTCAACCGGGAGCGTCACGAGCTGGAAGATCAAGACGCCGCAGAAAAGAACAACTCCAATTTTTGCCAGTCCGACATAACCGAGGATCAAACCGATCAAAATGAGCGGCATCGAAAGCCGGGAAGCGAAATTGACGATTGGTACGAGTGCCGTACGGATTGTGATTGGCACGTATCCTCTCGCATGCTGGATAACGTGGCCGCATTCGTGTGCAGCTACCCCAACCGCGGAAACAGAAGTCGAGCCATACACCGAATCTGACAGATTGACTACTTTTTTGCTCGGATCATAATGGTCTGTCAGATCGCCTCTCACACGGCGGATGCTGACATCCGTGATACCGGCACTTCGCAGAATCATCTCTGCCACCTGCTCTGCACGCAGCCCGCGCTGGTTATAAACCCGGCTGTTTTTCTGAAAACTTCGCTTTACATTTGCCGACGCAATCATGCTGATAACCGCTCCGATTACCACAAGAATGTACGTCGGATCCCAATACGTATAATAAGGATACATTTTATCACGCTCCGTTCATTCTGTATTTATTGTACGCATTATAGCACACTTTTATTCTTTTGTCACTTCCCTCTTGTTGTTTTTTTTTAAATCGTGATACACTAGTATTTACCAAAACGCGAATGCGTGGAAGGAAATCCCCGAATCGTTTCACTAAATTTAAAAGGAGTACACCATGCAATTATTTCAATCATTTATCCTGCTTATTATTGGCTTCGTTTTCCTGATCAAAGGAGCCGATTTTTTGTAGACGGAAGTGCCGGTATCGCCAAACAGCTGCGCGTGCCTTCCCTGATCGTCGGAATGACGGTAGTCGCCATGGGGACAAGCCTTCCGGAATGTTCCGTCAGCGTGACCGCATCGCTCGCCGGCAATAACTCATTGGCAATAAGCAACGTCGTAGGTTCGAATATATTCAATCTGCTCGTGGTATGCGGAGTGTGTGCCATCATTACACCGCTCGCCGTTCATGAAGATACACGAAAGCGTGATTTTCCGGTTTCTATCGTATGTGCCATCCTGCTTTTGGCGGCCGGCTGGCTGGAAATGTCGATCAGCCGCGTGGAAGGTATCGTATTTATAGTTTGCTTTGCCATCTTCCTCGTTGTCATGATCCGTTCTGCCCTGAAAGCAAGAGCTGCCGGCATCGAAGTTGAGGTAGAAGGCGAAGATGCGAAAATTCTCCCGGTGTGGAAAAGTCTATTATTCATTATACTTGGTGGTGTAGCGATCAAATACGGCGGCGACTTTGTCGTAGATTCTGCATCTGACATCGCTGCGGCATTTGGTATGAGCCAGACACTGATCGGACTTACGATCTGCGCGATCGGAACCAGTCTGCCGGAACTTGTCACCTCGATCGTAGCTGCCCGGAAAAATGAAGTCGATATGGCAGTAGGAAATGTCATCGGCTCAAACATTTTCAATATTCTGCTTGTACTCGGTGTCGGTTCTGCAATCAGTCCGATTGCCTTTATCACGGAAAATGCGATTGACCTCGTATTTCTTATTTTTATCAGCATCCTGTGCTGGATCTTCTCCTGCTCCCGCAAAGAAATCCGCCGGGGTGAGGGAATCTTTATGGTTGCCTTATATATCGTGTACTGGGTTTATATCTGTGTACGGTAACCGTTTGAAGCAGCAAGTTTAATTTCCGGTTTCTCACATTATCATTATGTATATTCACGGGACCGGCAAACTGCACGAAAAGCACCGCTTTAACAGTTTTGATTATCGAAAGCCGTGACGACAGTACCGGAAACCATGTAAAACGTACCACCGCATATGTCGGCATTATTTTAAAAGGAATGAAACGCCATAATTATTATCGTGGAATTCTCACGCAGGGGCTCGCCGACCAGGACATCCCACTGTGTGCCCGCATCATGGCGATTGCAGATGTCTTCGATGCAGGCACAGTAATCATTTTAAATGTGCCACCCCTAGCTCCGTCGTACCTTCGCCCTCTTCATTTACTTCCGGCATATAGGTATAATACAGATCCTTGCCGATCACCGCAGTAAACAAGCTGTCGGAAGGCGCCTCAAACTCACTGGTCTTCCCATCATCCTTAAAATTGACAGCATGGAATTTGGTTTTCTCTGATGCACGGTCTCCATAAACCATCATGCCATCGATAAAATTCATGTCACTCTCCCAGGAAGCCTCTTTTTCCGCTTCCATAGTTTCGAACGTCATTTTATACAACGAATTTTCCGTTCCTTCGTAAGATACACATTGTCTTCGTCCATATAAACGACATTCGGGGCATCGGCCGCCTCCAGTTCATTTTCTTCTCCCTGATTTCCATCCGTCGAGAGGAATCCGGCAAATGTATGTGCATTGGTTTTCATCAATTCTTTCATTTCTTCCACCGTCGTCGCAGGATCCCCGCACTTATCCACAACTTCTTTTTTCTCATCCCAATACGAATAACTATAGTACACCGTATTGTCATTCACACTATGCAGCGAAATCTGTGCGCGGTATTGATTCAATGGCTCAACCAATTCTGTCGCCGTACCGCTCTTTAAATCAATCGTTACCAGCACCGGCATTGACGTAACTTCGCCGGTATTTTCATCACTTTGATTCTTTTCAAGCACGGCCGCTGCCATACCCTCTTTCACGATAAACCGTGCATTTGCGCTCACCGAATAGTCAAGTTTGCCGATTTCTTTCCGATTTTGTCCATTTTGATCTGCGACATACAATTTGGAATTTGTCAATTCGTCATTCACAAGAACATACAGTTTTTTCTCATAAAAGAATGCGCACATTCCGCCTCCCGAGCCCTTTCCATAATTTGCCGTACATTCCCGGGCGGATGTGTGCGGGCAGTTTGCTTTTGTACAAAGCGGTGTACTCACGCCCTTTTTGACATCCGAATAATAAACCACCCCATCCTTAAATAAAAGGGCACCGTCTGTCGACGCCGACGCATGCTGCATGTTATTGACGACAGCAACCGCTTCGTTTTCCTTGTCTGCCTCTTTTTTTCGAACACCCTGCACAGGCAAACACGAGTAATGTCCCCATCGCTGCTACTGCTAATTTTTTGTAAAAGTTTTTCTTCATTTTACATTTCTTCCTTTCTGCGACTATTTAAAATAGTCATAAAATTTCTCTTGATTTTTTCAACATAATGTTGTATACTTATATATGAAATATTTTCATGAGCGTTCTTTCTTTCCATCGCCTCAAACGATGAATTAAGAAAAGAACGCTTTTTAATGTCCAAATACCAATCGAAGACCTCCTACCATCACCTCTATTGCCGCAAGGACAAGAAATACTATGGCTATATAATAACATATCACTTTTAACCGATCAAAATGTTTATCATAAAAAAGATCGCCAATCCTAAAAACAAAATTCCAACAAGAGCATACATCATAATATTTTTTACCTTTCGCCTTCTCTTCCAATTGGACGTTTCTACCAGTATACTTTCCTATATTTCACACATGCAGCGCCCGCAGCAAAAAATACACTGCCTGCTATAATTGCCGCAGTCATGCGCAGCGGATCCGCCTCAATCGTCAATGTCTGCTGCGGGAAAATGGAAATTGCCGAAAACATATGCAGTCCATCAAATAAGTTCAGGTAAATCCCATATAAAACCGCTGTCATCAGCGCTGCTCCCGTACTTTGAAAGAGGAAGCAGCAGAAAAATGCCATACCCGCCATCATCCATATTTCTGACAATATCTGCCATAACAGTAAGATATCAAATGGCTGAATTATCTGAAGCACGCCAAACGAAAGCACTGCCGCTATCATATACCCAAACACACCAGCTACTTCGCAGGCAATGATTTGATGTGGTTTCCAGATCAGATACATCAACTCATTGCCATCATGGGAAAAGAAATCTCCCGCATACAGGAGAATCCACCAAGTTGAAAAAGCGGAACCCATACATGAAGCTGCCGGATGCAGTCAGCCATCTTAATATCTGACTCCGGTCCGGTCAAAATCAGCGCCGCCAGTGCCGGAATCAGCACAAATAAAGCAATCAACGGCACCGCAAACCGCAGCTTATTTTTTGTCATTTGAACAAAATATAATTTACTCATCCTTACGCCTCTTTCAGTCTTTGTAAATAGCCCTGCTCAAGTGTGGCATTATCGTCTCCGGCAAAATGGCACGCTTCCTCTACCGTCACATTTTCCAAAAGTGTCCCATCTTTCATAATTAAGACACGGTCACACACCGCTTCCACTTCTTGCACAATGTGAGTGGAAATCACGATAATCTTGTCATCTTTTGCCAATTTCCGGATAATTTCTTTAAAATGACTGCGTTCTTCCGGATCCAGTCCTGTCGTCGGTTCATCCAAAAACAAAATATCCGGATCTCCCAAAATTGCCTGTGCGATACCAAGTCGCCGCTGCATTCCGCCAGACAAATGTCCTACTTTTTCTTCCGCTTTTTCAGACAAATTCACATCGGCAAGCACACGCTCAATCTCCGCCTCTCTTTTTTTCCTTCGACACCTTTTTCGCCGCAGCGAAATAATACATCATTTCTTTTACTTTCAGTTCATGAAACATTCCAAACCGCTGGGGAAGATACCCGATCTGCTCTCCTTTTGCAGCGAAACCACGCCCTCTGAAACCGGATATAGTCCAAGTATACAGCGAAGAAGTGTTGTTTTTCCTGCCCCATTCGGTCCAAGAAGTCCATAGCATCCTTTGTCCAATTCACAAGTAAATCCTTTGATTGCCTTATGTCTGCGAAAATTCTTACTTACATTTTCAATCTTTATCATGTCTGCCTCCCTCTGCATTTTACAATGCCTGCACAAATTCGTTTGGTGTTCTGCTATCATTTTCATCCATTAAATATTTTATGGTCAGCTGTGCCACGTATTTTGTACCACACTCACGCATTTTTAGGATAAAATCATCCTGTAATTTTTCCTCTTCTGTCAATTCCGCCCCTTCCGACAAATCTTTTAAAAGTTCAATTTCCGCCGGATCTTCTGTCTGCCAGTCATACGAGAAAAGATGTCTTTCAGGGCCGTCTTTCCCGTCGCTTTTATGCTTGACGCCAGCACCTGCAGAGGCGAAACCGTATTCTGCGTCAACACATGATCGCCAAGATCATAATATTCATTTAAAAGCGTGTTAAAAGCAAAACTTCCCGGTATCACGATTACCGTTTTTCCTGCGCCGGCGATGTCTCATTCAGATCAAGAAATGTCATAAGCTGTTTCCATTCTTCCGAAAATTCTGATGTAGTAAATTGTTTTGCTGCCACCAGCGAATTCGTATCGAGTGGATAAACGATCTGCGCGTTTCCATTTTCTTCCAGTTTCTTACAATTACCTCCCACCAATGTTACATAAGAAGTTTCTCCTTTACGGACATCTCCATTTTCCGGAAGATTACTTTCCACTTTTAGTCCTTTTGTGTGAATTGTAAAAGCTGCTGTCTCATTTTTGTTTACCTTCCACATGCCGTTCTCATATAGATTTTCCGCTCCCGCCACCGGATAGTAAGCAAAAATCCAGGCAGGAAACAAGCATTTCGATTTGCATAAAAAACCGGACTGCTTCCTTTATAATAAAATGTGAGTTTCGAAGTTTGCTGCGGTGTCTCTACCACCACCTCGTCTCCCTCCTGCGTAAACGAAAGTGTTTCTCCCTCATTCGATTCTATCTTGGAAATCTTGTATCCATGATAGAGTGTAAAATAACATTGCTTCGGTGTATTTTCCGACATAATGGATACTGTCACTTTTGCCGAAAGTTCGTGACCAAACGTCAACTCCATATCGTACGCCTGCACTTGAAAATCACTCTGTGTTTCTTCTATTTCCGGCTGTGTTTCATAATAATTTTGGTCTTCGGATACCACACTCTTTGGATGATCTGTCATGCGTAATACACTTCCCTCATTCACTGCACCCAGCACACAAAGGGCAGTCAGACGATAAATAGACCATCTGCCACTCTTCTTTTTGCTTTTGTATATCTGCATACACTACGCGCAAAAAGCCAGCCACCGATCCCGATCCAAAGAAGCATCACGGCAATGCGGTAAAACTCTACCGGAACTCCATATAATGGATCTCCCAGTGCCTGAATATCCGGCGGCAAAAGATACAGCCAGTCGCGAAGCCAGTAAATCGAAATTCCTCTGCCCCACGATAACATCGAAAAATATTTTGCATTTGCCGGCAATATAAGCATCAGCACGACAAGAATCACCAGATATCCTGCGTATCGGTTGGGAATACGTGAAATCAAATATCCCATCCCCACTGCCGCACAAGAGAGTAAGAAAATATTAACCCCGAGTATCTTTAACATCTGTAAAAAACACATCTGCGGCATATGCAAAATAGAAACACCCGCCAGTACATAAATCAAAAATACAAGTGCATAGATCAGAATTAATGTTCCAAGCACCGCAAACTGATTTCCTTCCACGATCCACGCTCTCTCCCGCATGGATTCCACCAAATTTACCTCCCTGCTTTTTTCGCATAAATTCACAGGAGATAAATAAAAAAGAACAAAAAGCCCAACACATAAAGATAATTCATATCCATCAAAAAATAGATTGCCTGCACTTCCTCTGCGGCCGCTCCTGCAAAGGCATGAAGCAGTCGAAATAGAAACACATTCTCTGCAGCCAATAAAAGAAGATACGGAATGCTGACACTCATTGTTCGTATAAATAATCGTATCGTGTTTTTGTATGTAGTCATTGTTACCTCCCCAAATATATTAACTTAGTATACTTTATTATAACATAAGCGGGCATAAATGCCCGCCTATGAAAAACATTTGCCACCCTTAAATACAAATTAATCAATATGAACTAATTGTCACTTTGGAATTTTCGGCATAACCTTTCCAACTTGCATTTGCAGAGCCATCAGCACTACTAATTGTCTTGGTTCTTGCACCAGTTGTCCCAATATTTACACCTTTCCACTCATGCCACAAATATGGATCTTTCAAATACAAAGAACCATTTCCCTTTTGATTTGCCTTCGCTGTACATGTTAATTTCATTCGCGGCCCAGTCAAAACCGATGTGTATCCAAAAGTTCCATATGCATTTATTGTCGCTGATGCAGCAAATGCAGTAGTTGCAGAAGCAGCAAATAAAGCAGTTACCATCAATCCAGTTGCAATATTTTTACCAATCTTTCTCATAATTATATCTCCTATCGTTTATTATTGTTCCTCCCTATATACGCTTATATCCGTGAAATATTTTCATGAGCGTTCTTTCCTTCGCCTCAAACGATGAATTAAGAAAAGAACGCTTTTTCAATTTTTTCTCTGAAAATCATTTTAGAATTCATTCTTTGACCTACCTTGTATTTTTATTGTAAAACTTTGCTTACTTTTTATTTACAAACCCATTATACTTCTTTTTATTTATTTTTGTCAACAACTATTTAGACAAATAAGGTATTGACTTTTTATAGTCCATGTCCTATTATATATTCAGTTACTTTGTAACTATTCAGGATTTACGTATGGAAATCAATGAATCGTCGTGCTTGCACGTAAGAAGCTTTGCTTTCCATACATTTAGATCCTAATAGGGCTCCCCCTCCACATATAAGCATTTTTAGCCTTGTCAAAGGCGGGAAAGAACACGAAGTGTTCGAAATGCGAATGTGGGAGAAGGGGTGTCCTGAATAGTTATGTTACTTTTTAATTATTAGAAAGTAGAAAGGCGGCCTGCTATAAATTGAGTAATCAGGATACTTTTAAAAAAGGGTCTGTGGAGTTACTCGTTCTTGCCTTGCTGCAGGAAAGTAATCTGTATTGATATCAGATTTCGCAGCTTGTTAAAGAACGTTCGGGAAACATCTTAACCATTCCAGAAGGATCCATGTATCCTACACTATACCGTTTAGAAGACAAAGGGTATATTTCCGGCGAAAAGCGCAAAATCGGAAAACGTCTTACGCGCGTTTACTATCACTTGGAACCAGCAGGAAAAGATTATCTAAAAGAGTTATTGGATAGTTTTTACACTGTTAATATGGCGATCGAGCGTATACTCAACTATAATAAACAGGAAGGAGATTCCAATGAATGATTCAAAACGCTACTTAAAAAAAATCCGTGCAATCCTTCCCGTGTGGGGAAGTTATGAGAAACGGTTTTATAAGGATATCCGGTCAAATGTCACGGAATTTTGTATGGCACATCCGGATTATACTTATTCTGATCTCGAGCATGAGTTCACTTCACCGGAAGAAATCGTCAGTCATTACCTTACCAGTATTGATCCTGACTATCTTTCCCGCAAACTTTCTTTTGCCAAGTACGTGAAAGCAACTTGTACAGTTTTGATATCTGCAATTTTGATTGCATTTTTTATCTTGGAACCTATTTTTGTACAATGCACATCGTGAACTTATGGAATCCATGCCAGCTAACGAAGAAACTACAATCGAATATATAAACTAAAAAAGGGAGGCTTAACTTATGAAACGTATACTATTTATATTAACCGCGCTATTTCTATTCACTTTTGTATCTGCAAACACTTCAAATGCTGCTGTTATCGTCAAACAAAACATAGAATATCTACCCGACGGCAGTTATTATGAAACGACTATTACGACTAAAGAAGATATCCGTTTCCTTTCTTTGGGGCGTACAGCTTCAGCATCACGTTCTGGAAATAAAACAACAACTTATACCTCAAGTTCGGGAGCCAAATTATGGTCCGTAACAGTTACCGGGAATTTTTCCTATGTAAAAGGGAAATCTTCCAAATGTACCAGTTCTTCTGTTTCTGCAGTCTCCTATTCTGCTTCTTGGAAAATAAGCAATAAATCTTCATCCAAAAGCGGAAATACTGCAACCGCTTCAGCTACTGTATTACAGTATTCAGGAACAAGGCCTGTTAATTCGGTCACAAGAAAAGTTTCTTTAACCTGTGATGTAAATGGAATTTTATCTTAAATCGGCAAAGGGCTGTCGCAAATGTGCCACAGTCCTTTTTTCATATCCTATATTCTCATCTCTTCCCTTGTATAATTCGGTGTCTGCCAGTCTCTGACATATTCATCCTCTAACAGCGCATCCACCTTTTCAATGGCGTCATCAAGTGCCGGTGAAAACTTATGTGCATAATATTTTCTCGCTTTTTCAACATATTTTTTTGCAAATTTTTTCGCCTTTTCACTTCGTACTTGTCCCACAATTCCGGAAAAGGCAGAATCATATAAGTTACTGATCTTGTCCGCATTTTTCACAACAGCTGCCATCGGATCCGCCAGAACATTTTTTACATATTCTTCCTCATCTGCCCCTTTTGCACGAGTGAGAAGCTTGACCGCATGCACTACATCTTCACCAAATATACGAAGGTCTTCTTCTGTCGCATCCGTATCTTCCAAAGTATCATGCAACAGCGCAACAATCTGGTGTTTTTTCCCATATCCGGCTTTGCGAACAAGCTCCGCCACCGCGATCGGATGCACGATATAGGGCGTGTCTCCGTCTTTACGTGTCTGGCCGGCGTGCTTCTCATTGGCAAATGCCAACGCTTTTACATACAGTTCATTATCCATTTATTCGTCTCCTCCACACCATTCCCGGTATTCCTCTAAACGTTTGATGAATTTATTAACCCCATTGTCCCATCTGTGACTATATTTGTCAATCCATTTGTGGCCAAAAGTATCGTTACGAATAAAAAATTTTTTTCTGAATATACTTGAAATCAAGTCTTACATATGCTATAGTGTATGTAAGCAAAAGGATAAAAGTGCCCAAATGGTCACACTACAAAACCCCAGAGAGCTGTGGACTCTCTGGGGTTTCTTGTCATTTACAGCTGACCAAACTGAGGCTAGTTACCAACTATTCTTCACCGTCTAACCATTTGCAAATATAATAAGCAACTACACTCGCCACGACGGAGAGTATAAAGGATAAAAGTATTCCCAAATGATTCACCCCTTCCGTTTCCAGTATCGGGGTGGTAACAACTTCATCATACCACTTTTTCTTATTTTTCGCTACATAAATGTGCAAATTTATTTATTTTTATTTATTTTCTAACACAATATGCTATTTTATTGACTTTTCTTTAATAAAATAGTATACTACAAGTAAGAAAATCAGAAAGAAGGTACTGCTATGGCTCAGGCAACTTTTAGTATTCGCATGGACGAAAACCTTAAACATGAATTCGATTTACTTTGTGCTGATTTTGGCATGAATGCTACTACTGCTTTTAATGTTTTTGCCCGTGCCGTCGTCCGAGAAAGAAGAATTCCTTTTGATATTCAGGCTTCTTCTCACATAATAGAATCTGATCATGGACGAAGTGCTTTTATGGATTTCCACCAAGAAAACAATCAAAATAATATGCAGAATACGTCCACAGATCTAAACAATTAGAAATGAAATAACATGTTTTGCAAAAAGCCGCAGTTCGAACCGGTCTCATTACAAACCTGTCCGCGCTGCGGCTAAAATCATTTTCGAACTTCTATCTACAGCAATTCCTTCAACAGTTTATTTACCATTCCCGGATCTGCTTTTCCTTTCATCGCCTTCATCGTCTGTCCGACTAAGAATCCGATGGCTTTTGTCTTTCCTGCCTGATAATCGGCTACCGACTGCGGATTGTCTGCGATCACCTGCTCAACTACAGAGCGGAGAGCGCCCTCGTCGTTGACGGTCTTTAAGCCGTTTTCTTCGACATATTGATTCACGTCAATGTCCTCGGAGAACATTTTCTCAAAGACTTCTTTTGCCACGGTCGAGTTAATCGCATTTTCATCTGTCAGTTGAATCAATGCTGCCAGATTTTCCGGAGTAAATGTAATGTCTTCCGGCTCCATTTCCTTCTCTTTTAAGAGACGCATGGTCTCCACCATGAGCCAGTTTGATACCTTTTTCGGATTGTGGCAGATTGCCGTCGTCTCCTCAAAAATATCGGCGAGTTTTTGGAACCGGTAATAATACCGATGTCGTACTCCGGAATATCAAATTCTTTTTTGTAACGTTCGGCTTTCGCATCCTGAAGTTCCGGCTGGCGTTCTTTCACGGCTTCGATCCACTCGTCGCTGATTCGGATCGGCACAAGATCGGGATCCGGAAAATATCGGTAATCCTGTGCATCCTCTTTGGAACGCATCGCATAGGAATATTCCTTGTTATCATCCCAACGGCGTGTCTCCTGGATGACTTTTTTGCCCTCCTCGATAAGTTCGATCTGACGTGCGCGTTCGCCCTCAATTGCACGGGAAATCGCTTTAAACGAGTTCAGGTTTTTCATCTCGGTACGTGTACCAAATTCACCGGCGCCGACTTCGCGGACCGAAAGGTTGACATCGGCACGCATCGAGCCTTCCTGCAGTTTGCAGTCGGATGCGCCGAGATACTGAATCATCATACGCAGTTTTTCCAGATAAGCGATAACTTCTTCCGCACTCCGCATATCCGGCTCGGATACGATCTCGATCAACGGGACACCGGAACGGTTGTAGTCCACGAGAGAGCAGTCTTCCCAGTCATCATGCACCAATTTTCCGGCATCTTCTTCCATATGAATCTCATGGATACGCACCTGTTTTTTCCCTGCCGGCGTCTCGATATCGACGTGTCCATTGCGGCAGATCGGCAGATAAAGCTGTGAAATCTGGTAGTTCTGCGGGTTATCCGGATAAAAATAGTTCTTCCGGTCGAATTTACAATACTGCGTGATCGAACAATTTGTCGCAAGTCCGACCGCCATCGCATATTCCACCACTTGTTTGTTCAGCACTGGGAGAGAACCCGGCATACCGGTACAAACCGGGCAGGTATGTGTATTCGGAGCGCCACCAAATGCGGTGCTGCATCCGCAAAAAATCTTCGTCTTTGTCGCAAGTTCCACATGGACTTCAAGACCAATGACGGTTTCGTATTGTTTTGCCATCTTACATTCCTCCTTGTGCTTCTATATCACCACGCGCCTGCTCGTAACTGTAAGCCGCGCGGATAATTGTCTTTTCTTTGAAACAATCTCCGATCATCTGTACGCCGATCGGAAGCCCTTTGTCGTCCTTTCCGCAAGGAAGGCAGATTCCGGGAAGGCCGGCAAGATTGACAGAAATTGTATATATGTCGCCAAGATACATTTTGATCGGATCGCTGAGGCTCTTTCCAATCTCCGGTGCTGTCGTCGGTGCTGCCGGTGCAAGGATCACATCGTATTTGGCAAAGGCATCATCAAATGCCTTTTGATCAATGCTTTCGTACGCAGCGCTTTCAAATAATACGCATCGTAATATCCACTGCTGAGAACAAAGGAACCAAGCATGATTCGACGTTTTACTTCCGGACCAAATCCTTCGGAACGCGTCTTTTTATACATATTATGAAGCCCTTCGTACTCTTTCGTACGATATCCGTATTTGACACCGTCAAAACGTGACAAGTTCGAACTTGCTTCCGCTGACGCAATGACATAATACGCCGGAATCGCATACTCTACAAGGCTCAGATCAAATTCTTCCACGACCGCACCTTTTTCTTTCAGCACATCCGCAGTCTTCAATACGGCTGCTTTGACCTGTGGATCAAGTCCTTCGCCAAAATAGTCTCTCGGAATACCGATTTTCATGCCTTTGACATCATCGACAAGTGCCGATGTGAAATCAAGGTCGTCGCGTCGGATCGAGGTGCTGTCTTTCTTATCATAGGAAGAAATAGCTTCCAAAATGGCTGCACAGTCCGTCACATCTTTTGCTACCGGTCCGATCTGGTCAAGGGAAGATCCATGCGCGATCAAACCATAACGGGAAACCGTTCCATAGGTCGGTTTGATGCCGGTCACGCCGCAAAAAGAACGGCTGGCGGAGCGATCCACCGGTATCGGAACCAAGTGCATACGAACATTCTCCTGCGGCTACCGCTACACAGGAACCGCCCGAAGAACCGCCCGGTACGTGGTTTGTATTGTGTGGGTTTCTCGTAATTCCGTATGCGGATGTCTCCGTCGTACTTCCCATCGCAAATTCATCCATATTGGTCTTTCCGATGATAACAGCCCCCGCCTTTTCGAGGTTTGCTACCGCCTCTGCAGTATAAGTCGGCTTGAAATTGGCAAGAATTTTCGAACTGCAGGTTGTCAGTACGCCTTTGGTACACATGTTGTCTTTGATGGCAACCGGAACTCCGGCAAGCGGTCCTGTCAATTCGCCGGCATCGATCTGCTTCTGCACTTCTTCCGCGCGGGCAAAATGTCATTTTCTTCCAATACTGTCACATAACTGTTTAATGTTTCCTCTGATTTCTTTATCTGGTCTAAGGCAGCCTGTGCTGCTTCTTTTACCGTCACTTCTCCGGCTTTGATCTTCTTTCCAAGAGCGACGGCAGTATATTTCATCAAATCCATAATTGCCCTCCTTATGCGAATGTCTTAGGCACCATGTAAGTACCGTCTTTTTTCTGCGGCGCATTCGCAAGCATTTCATCCCGGTCATCACCGTTGGTCACTACATCTTCTCGGAACACATTGTCCACCGGAAATACGTGGGACATTGGCTCCACGCCCGTCGTGTCCAGTTCATTCAACTTATCAATATAGTCGAGCATACTACCCATATCTTTTTTTGCCTGTTCTTTCTCTTCCTCCGAAAGTTCCAATTTGGCAAGGATACCTACATACTCGATCGTTTCATCTGAAATAATATTTGCCATACTTTTCCTCCATTCTTCCTTACGGTTCCAGTCGGTTCAGATCACGTGGGAACAATGTTGTCTCGCGCACGTTGTCCTCGCCCAAAAGTTGCATCGTGATACGCTCCAGTCCGATTCCCAGTCCACCGTGTGGCGGCATACCGTGGCGGAATACCTGAAGATAATGTTCCATTCCCTCTTCGGTCATTCCTCTCGCCGCAATCTTTTCTTCGAGCATATCCAGATCGTGAATACGCTGTCCGCCGGTCGTCACTTCCAATCCGTCAAAGAGCAGGTCAAAGCTCAATGTAAATTTCGGATCTTCCGGATCATCCATCGCGTAGAACGGACGCTTCTTGGATGGATAATGGGTGACAAACACGAAGTCTGCCCCATATTCTTCTTTGAAATATTTTCCTATTAACATCTCTTCTTCCGGCTCCAGATCGTAAGGATTACGAATCTTGCGATCGTATTTCTCCGACACGAGACGCTTTGCTTCATCAAAATGAACCTGTGGGATCTCGTCTGTCTTTGGAAGTGTGACGCCGAGCATTTTCAGCTCTTTTGCGTATTCTTTTTCCAAAAGTTTCATTGTATATTGTAAAAATCCGGTTTCCATCTCCATGATATCCTGGAAACTGTCGATATAACCCATCTCAAAATCGAGCGATGTGTATTCGTTCAAATGCCGTTTGGTATTGTGTTTTTCTGCACGAAATACCGGCGCCGCCTCAAAGACACGGTCAAACACACCGACCATCATCTGTTTGTAAAACTGCGGACTCTGCTCAAGTACGGCAGGTCTGTGGAAATATTCCAATTTGAAAATATTGGCTCCGCCCTCGGCTCCTTTTGCTCCGATCTTCGGGGAATGAATTTCCGTAAATCCTTGTGAAAATAAGTAATCGCGGAATCCTCTAACGATTCCTTCCTGAATCTTAAATTTTGCACGCTCTCTTATATTTCGAAGTGAAATCGGACGAAGATTTAATTTTGTCTCGAGTGATGTGTTTAATTTCCATTTGCTGATCGGAATCGGCATCGGCTCTTTCGGTTCGGACAAAATGGTAACTTCTGTCAACCGAATCTCAAATCCGTTCGGCGCACGATCCTCCAATGCAACGACTCCGCAGACTTCGACGGTCGCTGCCTCTTTCAGGTCTTTCAGCTCCTTCTCCTTGACCGCACCGGTCTCAAAGACGGTCTGCACCAGCCCTTCCCGTTTTCTCAACACGACGAAAGCAACATCTCCCATATCACGTATGGTGTGAATTGCTCCGTTCATCCGAATCTCTTTTCCTGCCAGACTGTCTAACTGCGCCAGGACATCCGAGATCTCCATTACTTGTTTTTCTGTGCTTCCTGTTACAAATTTCATGAGTACCTCCTTCTGTAGATGCCAATGTTCCAAATTCAAAAGACAGCTCACCTGCATGCGGTGTCTTTTTTGGTGGCTCTACGAAACAAATTTTTGTTCTGCTCCGGCTCTGAAACTTGTTTTTAGAAGTATATTTTTCTATACTAAAAACCCGCCTCAGCAAAGCCTGAAGCTTCGCCGGGACGGGTATCAATGTTCACATTTCTTACCCGCGGTACCACCCGCGTTGAAAATTCATGGAATTTTCCTCTTTTCTGACAGATAACGGTGCGACCCGTGTAAACCTACTCTAGTTCAGCCTACCTGCTCCGGAATGTTCTCCTGCTTACCGCTTCCGTGAGTGCGCTCTCAGTCGGTGACGCCTCTTCCTGTCGTAAGGTCACTGCATAAGCAATCGTTTCCTTCTTTGCCTTTGTCTGCCATTCTAGCACACTTTTTTTCGTTGGCAAGAAAAAATTTTATTTTTTGTAACTATTCAGGATCTAATGTATGAAAATCAACGAATCGTCGTGCTTGCACGTAAGAGACTTTGATTTTCATACATTAGATCCTAATAGGCTCCCTCTCCACATATGAGCATTTTTAGCCTTGTCAAAGGCGGGAAAGAACACGAAGTGTTCGAAATGCGAATGAGAGAGAGGGGGCCTGAATAGTTACTTCATTTTTTCTTTTTCCGCCAATAATTTCTCATGCATAATATCGCCGTAACCACTATACATATCCAAATATTCATACGTACTGATCAGGCACTCCGCTTTCTCCAGACGATTCTTCCACAAATGATCAATGAACGCCCCCATGTTATCCACGTCTTCCTGCGTCACCGCATCCGGATCATAGATTATGCTGTCTTCGTCCGTCACATGTTCTTTTCCATCTTTTGTCAGATAAAATTGCTGCCATTCATACCCGGCTTTGCCGTTTCCGGAAAATGTCGCCGGACGCAGACGCAGCATCGTCGATTCTTTCTTTTTTTCCCTCAACTGTATAATACTGCTCCCATTTGGACTGATCCCATACACTAGGCGACGCACTCCAAATCCTTTGTTCCTTCTTGTCATTAACACAATTGAACCAAATAACCGGTTTATTTTCTTTTTTTTATAAATCGCACTGGTATCACATACAAAGACCGTTTGCTCCGTCTTTTTCAGGTCACGGACAATACCTCTGCCAGCCTGATTTTCAAAATTAACACCGCCATCTACCAGCCGCACACGAAATACCGAATCGGATCCATACGAATCGGTTTCTATTTTCTTTCTATTTTTACTCGTATTATTCCAGAATATTACACTGTCCACAACCTCAAAATTCCAGAAGAACTGCTTCGCAAATTCGGTATCATAATTCTCGTAGTCCTTGTCCATTTTTTGTGCGATCTCGTTCGAAGTCCACTTTCCATCATTCCATTCGAACCCGGTCAAACTATGATGTGTATCCACATACACTTTTCCCTCATTCACATGAATCCACTCGCCGCTGCTCGAACACGAAATAGAATCTATTTTCTTCACTTCATCGCCCTGCAAAACATATACATCCGCTCCCGTCTTAATCTTCATCGGTTCACTGGTTTCGGTAACGTCCGTTCGTATCTTGATGGAAAGTCCGTCTAACACATCGCTTGCGTATTGTTTTTTCGACACAAGGAGCACCGGCTCTCTCTTTTCACCGACCGTCACTACAGAAAATAATTTGTATTTCTTTTGATTTTCTTTCAAAAAAATCTGTAAATTTTTCATTCCATTTTGTATCATCTTTTATCGTATCTTTTTCCTGCTCCGCCGCTTTCGCATTGTCGTTTTTGTCGTTTGCAATTTTTCTATTTTATCCGATGTGGCCGATGAATTTTGTGCATCTTTTTGTGTCACATTTCCACATCCACTAAAGGTAAATACTACACTCGTCACCATAATAACAGCCAATACCACTTTTGCTTTTCTTTTGTATTTATTTTCTTCCACAATTTTTCGCATTCTATTTTTCAATTCCTTTTTGTCCCCACTACCGCAGTCGTCGGATAAAAAACAGACAACTTCCGGTCTCGGGATGCGACGCAGATCAACGTCTTCCCATAAGCTATTTTCTGCGTCATATTCGAGTTTGCTAACACTTTTCGTCACAGGAAATTTCCGCATCTTTTTTTGACAAATAAGCCGCCGCCCACACGAGCGGATGGAACCAATACACCGCCGTCAACAGGATTCGCAGCAATGACCAGATATGATCTCCTGCCGGTAATGACACTCTTCATGGCAAATGATCCATTTCACCTGTTCTTCCGTAAGCTGATCCAGTCTCTGCGCCGGAAGGTAAATTGCTGTTTTAAACACCCCTGTACAAGCATGGCACCTGCACATTTTCCGTTACATATACCGGCAGTTTTCCCTCTCGAAATTTATCAAAAGATTTTCTATTCTTTTTCAGTTTATGTACATAAAAAATATTTGCTACCAAAATCACTAAAAGAATACTACATGTACCAGCAAGCCAAATTTTATCTTTATACGCCTTCCACACTTCCTGCATTTTTTCCTGCGCAGAAATCTGCGCCGGAGTCTCCTTTTCTTCCGGTACTGTCCTCTTGCTATTTTTAGTTGTATTTTTATGCAGAACAAGCGTATTTAACGAGCCTTCCTGCATTTTGTCAGTTTCTATTTCCTTTGTATTTTCTGTATGATTTTGAACCTGATTCATCATTCCCGACACACCAAAGGAAAAGGTTCCAATATTTACCGGTACAAGCAGACGCAATGCCACAAAAAGCCACATGGCATATATCAAGCAATGTCTGACTTTCCCTCGAAAAATAACACGAAACAGCATAACCAGCAAAATCATAACCGTCGATGAAATCATTATTTCCCGCATACGATCCCCCCTTCTTTTTTGCATTCTCACGTGCATTTTTTAATATTTCTGTTAATTCATCAATATCTTTTTCGCTCAAATCCCCCTGCTTCACAAGCGTGCTCATCATCGCTCAATACTACCATCATAGATACGCCCCAAAAAACTTTTTGTCTCCGGCATAATCACCTCATCCTTCTGAACGATAGGATAAAAACCCGGGAGATGCTTCACACATTTTCCATGTAACTCGTCAACATATCAGTTCATTATAAAAATATCAAATTTTTGTCTTGACAACTGAGCCATTATAACATCTATGTGTCGATCCATGCCTCGCACCACAATGGCACGCTGATGATCTCAAACGCGCTCCACGACGAACTGCAGTACATCTCCTTTACCTTACTCCTGTAAATAGTTCTTTGTCTCCTGCATGACCTCACGTAAGATGTCAATATTTTCCAACGCGTCGTCGGTTTCGAGCGAATGATTTACCCCTCGATCCGGGAACTTCGGATCTGCGCCTGCGCGCACTGATAGATCACGTTATCGACATCCGGAACCCACGGATCCGCGGTGCCGCAAAAAGCGATGCCCGGCGCCGGATTTGCCAAAAATGTCTGTGCGAGCGGTGTATAATAAATCTGCTTTGCTTTCAACCGGTAAACATTGGTAAAATGTGCTGCTACGGCTGTGCCAATACTTTTGGATATGAATACGATCTCGTCGTACTCCTGCCACAGGATCGGCGCAAGAAATTTCTCCGCACTCTCGCAGGCTTCGTCAAAAGCTTCTCTCATTTTCTCCGCATTTCCGCGTATATTCGTTGTTTTCTTGATCCGGTAATCCACTTCCAAAAAGGTGTCATACCCGCATTCTTTTGCCAGTTTTTTACTGTAATACAACAATGGTTTATTAAAACGGTACCCGATTCCCGGGAAAAATACTGCTATTTTCACATTGATTCTCCTTTTATCTGCGGCAATATTGATTCAGCATTTTGATCAATTTTCTGCATTTGTTTTCCGTCAAATTGAGCAATAATATGATAACATTATGGAGGGGGAAAGTCAATTTTAGCATACCAGTCTTTTCTATTTCTTCATAATCTGCCCGGCAAAAACTTAGAAAGACTGGCTGCTAATATATAACATAAAATAGTTAGAATCCTGCTTTCAATTTTTCTTTCACTTTCTGGTCAAAGCCCGCGTCCGCATACACTTTTGCGGTGCCCTGCACCGGTTCGTAGCCACACATGCCATAATAGAATTTCTGGGTCATTACTGCCGTTTTTCCGTTTCGGTCGATAAGCGTCCAATAAAACGTTGCATTGAACGCCTTTTTCTCAGTATCGTATTCGCCGTCTGTTATTTCAAGCGTGTTTTCCTGACAGGACCGGAGTATATTGTATACTTTTTTCTGCACTTCGGTATAAAATTCCAATACATCGCTGCCGTTTTTTGGTCTAAATTCATTACACTTTTCTACAATATAAAGAGTATGAAATTCGAGATCATCCTGTTTCATCTTATCAATATCTTCTTTGGTAATCCGTGAAATTCGGTGGCTCAAAAGCAGTCTCTCAATGTTATCCTGCCTGCTGGCACAGTAATAAAAATCCAGCAGCGCAAACATCCGGCGAAGATGAACCGTATTTTCATTCTGACTCTCTTCTTCGGTCATGCCCCATCGGTTAAAATCTTCTTTGCCGTCAGAAACCACCATGCTGTAATAATTTTTCTCGTAAAAGAGAAATGTCAGATACAGTTTTTTCCCATTATACGTGATCGTTACCGGCGTTCGATAGTCCGTCTGCGGAAAGAAATCCTCATCGGAATATAAAAACTGTTCATAGGTCACTGTCCCGACTTTGATTGAAACGTCTTTACCGTCAAACACCTTCTTTTGCAAATTTTTTATCTGATCCACCGTATCATGGTAAAATTCCACCTGACCCTGGGCACGCTCATTTGTGACCCGCGCCCCCATGCCCTTCATCACAGTTTCAATGTCTCCCTCGACAAGCTGCGTGGCAATTTGCTTTGCGCGGTGATGATAATAAATGGTGTCATAACTCGGACACGACAGCGCCGGGAAGATCTGTCCGGCCGTCAATGTACCAAACACCACACAAACCAGCACGAGAAGCGCGATTGCCACCCATTTGCCCCTCTTATCCTTCTTAATCTCTTTTTGATTCTTTGAAATGGCTGGATTTTTTGCAGTTCCATTTTGTCATTTTTTCGTCACTATCTGACATATTTTTCCATATCCGCTGGCACTCTTCACACCCTGCCAGATGCTCTTTTATCTCTTTTGCCGTTTCTTCCCGGCAGAGTCCTTCAACGTACTCCGGCAGAAGATCCTGTACAACATAACATTTCATATTATTCGCCTCCTATTTTTCGATCTGTTCCCGCAGACGCTCTTTTGCGCGGTAAAATGTCACGCGCGCCCACACCTCGGATTTTCCAAAGATATCCCCAATCTCCTGAAACGACAAATTTCCCATCATCCGAAGCATGAAAACTTCCTTGAACGGTTCCTGAAGTTCGTGGATACATTGATACATCCTTGCATTTTCTTCTTTGTCAATCATTTGCTGAAGCATGTCCGTCTCGGATACCGGCTCACACCACTCGTCGAGTGGAATATTTTTTTCTCCTCCGCCTTCCGGCAGAGATCCAGCCAGATATTTTTCGCGATGCGGCACAGCCACGTCGAAATCTTACTTTTTCCCTGAAACGTATCGGCTTTCTCAATCGCCCGCAAAAAATGTCATCTGCACCACATCTTCCGCCACCGTCGGATTGTGGCAGAGCGAGAGCACATACGCATACAGCATTTTTGCATAATTTCGGTAAATCTCATCAAATGACTCCTCTGTTAGTTTCAATCTTTTTTTTCCCGCCACCTTTCTGTCTCTCTGTTTGTAAATGAGACGATAAAATTCGGAAAACGTTACAACTTTTTTCGAATTTTTTGTAACGATTTAAGATCTGTATTTCAAATATTCCAAAAACTTTTTTGTCACCGCCGATGCGGTTTTCTTGCTTTTCATGGCCACTCCAATCTTCCAGAAAACAGGCTTTTCGAGCGGTTTAATAATGACTTTATAAGGAATTTTCTGTAAAATCAACTGCGGGTCCGTCGGCAGGCACAAAAAGCCGCAGTCGACCCGTCCTTCTGCGATCCAGCTGCGAATCTCAGTGTAATCGCCAAGTAGCATTTCATAATCAATGCCCGGATAATCCTTTTGAAATTCTTTGATGATTTTCGGCATCCAATGCGTGGCGACACAGTTCCCGCGCAAAGGGAAGGATCCGCATTCCCTCCGAAGTAAGGTGCACGCCGCCGCGGTCACGTTCCAAGAGCACGATACCCCATTCTTTTTCAAGATCTGCCACCATGCGGCTGATGCCGGACTGCGAATAATTGAGCCGTTCTGCCTCTTTTGAAAAACCTCCCAGTTCTACCGCCGCCACAAATGCCTGATATTTTTGTAAATTTGTATCCATTTGTTTTCCTTATATATTCTATTCCAAAGTTTCGTTTTTCAGATTATACCATATTCGCTACAACGAAACAAGAACAAGAACGCAACGAGAGCGTTTTTGAATAATCTGTAAGAAAATCTCGTTTTCGTGTAATTTTGTGGTTTAAAAAACTCGTTTTCGTGATATACTATACTTATAAAAATCTCGTTTTCGTGTAAGGAGGGGTATATCATGAAACGAAAAATCTATGATTCCATGCAGAAATGGAAAGAAGAAAATGGGCGTACTGCCTTATTGATCGATGGTGCAAGGCGTGTCGGTAAAAGTTATATTGCGCAGGAGTTTGCCAAAAAGGAATATAAAAGTTATATTCTTATTGACTTCAACCGTGCGCCTGCTGAAATTACAGATCTTTTTGTTCATTATTTAAACGACTTAAATATGTTTTTTTCTCTATTTATCAAACTTTTATGGAGTAAAACTCTATGAACGTGAAAGTTTGATTATTTTTGACGAAGTTCAATTGTTTCCCAAAGCACGCGCTGCCATCAAATATCTTGTCGAAGACGGGCGTTATGATTATGTTGAAACCGGTTCCCTGATGACGATTAAGAAAAATGTTGCAGACATCGTCATTCCTTCCGAAGAACGCCATATGAAAATGTACCCTTTGGATTTCGAAGAATTTTTATGGGCGCTCGACAACGATACACTGATGGATTTTATTCGCCTTTGTTTTGAGGAAAAAAAAAAGCCTATGGGGCAAGTGCTTCACCGCAAAACTATGGACTATTTCCGCCAATATCTTATCGTCGGCGGGATGCCGCAGGCTGTAAAAACTTACCGTGATTCGCACGATTTTGACCAAGTCGACCGTGTTAAGCGGGATATTTTGGAACTTTACCGGGCAGATATCATAAAACACGCAGAAGGTTATCAGATGAAAGTAGCCCAGATTTTTGACGACATTCCTGCCCAGTTACAGAAACATGATACAAAATTCAAATTTTCCTCTTTGAAGAAGGAGGCACGTTTCCGGGAATATGAGGATGCTTTATTCTGGCTTTCTGATGCCATGATTACAAATATCTGCTACAATTCGACAGCACCAAATATCGGATTGAAGCTGAATATGGATCGCATGACATTGAAGTGCTATATGGCAGATACCGGTCTTTTGATCAGCCATGCTTTTGATGAAAACGGATTGGTAAGTGAAGAAATTTATAAGAAACTTTTATTTGACAAATTGGAAGTAAATAAAGGAATGATTATGGAAAATATTGTCGCCCAGATGCTTACGGCAAGCGGCCATAAATTGTATTTTTATTCCAATCCTTCCCGCGACGATGCAAGTCTCCGCATGGAAATCGACTTTTTGACCGCAAAAAGCAAGATCAGCAACCGCCATAATATTTCACCAATTGAGGTGAAATCAAGTAAAAATTATACGCTGACTTCCCTGCGTAAATTTAAAGAAAAATACAAAGAGCAGTTGCACATTCCTTATGTGCTTCACCCCAATGATCTGAAAGAAGAAGATGGGATTCTTTTTCTTCCGTTATACATGACACCATTAATATAAAACGATTCAGGACCACGGTGAAGGGATAGTCCTGAATCGTTACGCACCTAATCCTTTTCCTTTGGCGTCATATATAAGAAATCAATCGGCCCTTCGTCGTCACCGCCGCCCAGAAATCCGAGCATATAAATCTTCCCATCCGAACCGACTTGGAACTCTCCATGCATATCCGGAAAAAGCTTCTGATTCTTTGAATCTACAAATTTTTCCAGTTTCTTTGTTTCCTTGTTATAATGAAATACCCCATTAAAATAGGAAAAATATACTTCGCCGGTATTCTCATTGACACAATACCGGATCGGTTCATCCCCTTTCCAGTATTCCAAATAATCCAATTCCTGCATTTCCTCATTGTAACTCCGATAATGGATGCTCTCCGGTATCCCCTCTGAAATCGCCGAATAATCCAGCTTTTCCTTTGTCTCTCCCGTCTCCACATCGATCATTTCCAATATGTTTTTATCATTGTCAAAGTTGTAAAAAATGCCATCATAATAACTGCCATACATTGCCACATCAAAACTTCTTTCAATCTTCATGGTCTTCAAATCAACGACATATGATGCCCGCTTTTCCTTGGATTCCAGATTGCAGTTAAATATCGCCTTTTCCCTTGTCAATGGCACAATATTATATTTGTCCGTCGGATCTTTCTCCAAATGATTCTTTTTATACCATTCTGACATAGTGAAATCGTACAATGTCTTTCCGTTCTCATCCCCTGCCATCAAACGTTTCCCGTCGAAATACCACAAAAGTCCTGCCCCGGCATCATAATGGTAATACTCTCCATCCCCAAATACCGCATGCTGTTCTATTTCCCATTTTTTCCCATTAAATTGTCCCGTCTTCCATCCGGAAGTGTCCCCATAATATGACACCGCAAAATGGTCTGTTTGATCGATAAACCCACTCCAACACTCCCAGATATCGCCCGTCCCCAATCGCTTTTCATCGTACTTCTTTACGGTAGATTCATCAATTGACAATTTTACTGCCTCCGGATCCGCTTCCGGTTCTTCGGAACTCAGTTCTTCATAAAGATTTTTATTGCACTGATAGCCAAGTTCTTTTTCCAGATTCCGCTCCTTCTTTTCCGCTTCGGTAACCTTCCTGGCGATTGACCATGTTTCCTCTTTAGAATTTTCGGTTGTTTTGTCCCAATCCTTAAAAAATATGTAGGTTCCCGTCAAATCCTGTTTTCCATCCACACCGATATCATAGGAATACGCCCCATTGTGCGTCCTAAAGTTAAAAATAAGATTTAACTGCTGTTTTTAACTTCCATCATACTGCAAAAATAATCAATGGCATCCTGACACTCTTCATAAGCCTGCTTAGATGCCGGCTTGATCTCATCCTTGATCTGCTGCTGCGATTGCTCCTGCATCTGTTCTGTCTCCTTTTTCCACAGGAAACCGCTCCTATACACAAAACCCCTGCCAGAGCAAAAATTGATAAACGTCTCCAATCCATGCGTCTCCCCCTCTTCTACAACTACTAATTATCTGTTGTCTCCGGTCACCAGATCGCCGCAAAGCCGGTCCGTCACGATATTTTTGCAGCGTTCACGGTGCGCCACATGCAGCGGATGATTCATAAATGCTTTCAATGCTGCTTCGTCTGTAAATTCGGCATAAAAGACAAGGTCGTATCCGCCTGCGATGTTCTTTCCAATTTCCGCCGCCAAAAGTCCGTCAATATTTCCATTCATTGTCGCCACTGAATCTTGCATAAACCGAAGTGCTTCTTCCTCGCCATGCTTTTCCTTTACTTTCTCTGTATAGTTCCAAAACAAAATGTGTCGAATCATGAATCTGCCTCCTCTAAAATTTACTTATCATCAGTATACTATTTCTGTGCTATCTCTGTCAATCCTTGGAAGTTTTGAATCGGCTGGCATCTTGCTTCTATCAATACAGAAAATTCCACTACACCATATACTCATCTATATATTTATCTATATTTTTCATGTCTAATGCCCTTTTCCCCGTTTCATGAAACATCAAAAGATCCCGCCCGATCAAAATGTCATTTTTTTCTCATATATATCCAATTTCCGCAATGTTCCATTGTAATAAACACTATCATCCATCATCCCAAAATGTTCCACATAAAAATCTTCGCCGTCCGCTTATTCAGCACCGTAAAATCCGGATAAAATGGTTTCATCTGTCCATCCACCATCAAATATACCGGCTTTTCATATCGGTACAAAATCCCCCGTCTCTCAAAATGGTCCGCAATAATCTTTTTCCGATTTTGACCGAACCCCGCTCGCCTTTTTTGGTATAAATTTCCGTCCGATCATCCTCAATCGGCTTCCCTTCGTAGGTTTCTTCCGCAAATCTACGAATCTTTTCTTCCCTGCTCAAAATCCCTGTCGTAATCAATTTCCTTTTCCCCGCTTGCATATCATTGTATATTTTTTCCAAGTTGAATTCATCAATATTTCGCAACGCCTTCCTTAAATTTGCAATTTGCTTTTCTATTTCCGGAAGCAGTTTTGCATAATATTCCTCTTCAACCAACCGCTTAAGTGCCGTGATTTCCTGCTTCCCGACATATTTCTGATCCAAATAATAGCGGTAATGTCCACGAATTTTTTTTACATTCCACCTTTCGAATCTGCACCCCTTGTAATCTCTTTTCAAGACCTTTCTTGATTTTTTCCAATTGTTCCATTCTCTGTAAGATTTTTCTCTCCATCAAATTCCCCGCTTTCTATTTAATTTTGTTTTGTGTGAATTCTTGTACGAAATGTACTTGTAAGAAATCTTGATTTCCAATTACTCATTTAGTATAACATAGTTCATTTACAAAGACAACCTGTTATGGTGTTTTTTATTTGTTTGGTTTTGTGAGGCCGGGGAAAGGCAGCGGATTTCGCTTGATTTCCCTTTTTACGTTGCCTTTTCGCCTTGTCTCGCCCGGGAAAGGCATCGGATTTCGGCGTCTTCCTCGATTTTCGCTGCCTTTTTTGGCTTCTTGCCAGCCCTAAAGGCATCGGATTTCGCTTGATTTCCCTTTTTTCGCTGCCTTTTCGCCTTGTCACGCCGGGGAAAGGCATCGGATTCCGGCGGTTTTCTCGATTTTCGTTGCCTTTTTGGCTTCTTGCCAGCCCTAAAAGCAGCGGATTTCGCTAGGTTTCCCTTTTTCGTTGCCTTTTCGCCTTGTCTCGCCGGGGAAAGGCATCGGATTCCGGCGGTTTCCTCGATTTTCGTTGCCTTTTCGCCTTGTCTCGCCCGGGAAAGGCAGCGGATTTCGGCGTCTTCCTCGATTTTCGTTGCCTTTTTGGCTTCTTGCCAGCCCTAAAGGCATCGGATTTCGCTTGATTTCCCTTTTTTCGCTGCCTTTTCGCCTTGTCTCGCCAGGGAAAGGCATCGGATTCCGGCGGTTTTCTCGATTTTCGCTGCCTTTTTGGCTTCTTGCCAGCCCTAAGGGCATCGGATTTCGCTTGGTTTCCCTTTTTACGTTGCCTTTTCGCCTTGTCTCGCCCGGGGAAAGGCATCGGATTTCGGCGTCTTCCTCGATTTTCGCTGCCTTTTTTTGCTTCTTGCCAGCCCTAAAGGCATCGGCTTTCGCTTGGTTTCCCTTTTTACGTTGCCTTTTCGCCCTATCACACCGGGGAAAGGCAGCGGATTTCGGCGTCTTCCTCGATTTTCGCTGCCTTTTTGGCTTCTTGCCAGCCCTAAGGGCATCGGATTTCGCTTGGTTTCCCTTTTTTCGTTGCCTTTTCGCCTTGTCTCGCCCGGGAAAAGCAACATATTCCGGCGGTTTCCTCGATTTTCGCTGCCTTTTTGGCTTCTTGCCAGCCCTAAAAGCAGCGGATTTCGCTAGGTTTCCCTTTTTTCGCTGCCTTTTCGCCTTGTCTCGCCGGGAAAAGCAACATATTCCGATGGTTTCCTCGATTTTCGCTGCCTTTTTGGCTTCTTGCCAGCCCTAAAGGCATCGGATTTCGCTTAGTTTCCCTTTTTTCGCTGCCTTTTCGCCTTGTCTCGCCAGGGAAAGGCATCGGATTCCGGCGGTTTTCTCGATTTTCGCTGCCTTTTTGGCTTCTTGCCAGCCCTAAAGGCATCGGATTTCGCTTGATTTCCCTTTTTTCGCTGCCTTTTCGCCTTGTCTCGCCGGGGAAAGGCATCGGATTCCGGCGGTTTCCTCGATTTTCGCTGCCTTTTTTGCTTCTTGCCAGCCCTAAAAGCATCGGACTTCGCTTGGTTTCCCTTTTTTCGCTGCCTTTTCGCCTGAGTTTGCCCGGGAAAGGCAACATATTTTAGCAACTTCCTCTGTTTGCGTTGCCTTCCCCCTCACCTCACCAAAAAAGGGGCGCCTTCGGCGCCCCGTCAAACCAAACTCAATTTCAAACCCAACTCCGTTCCCTTCCTATCTTCCATACAATTTCGTCATCCGGCGGATCTTCTCGCAAAGTTCCTTATCAAAAGCATCTTTCTTCATGCGCCACTGCCAGTTGTAGCCAAGGGTCGATGGCGTGTTGATGCGCGCCGTGCCCGGCAGACAGAGGTAGTCCTGCGCCGGAATGACACAGAGTTTTGCCACACTTCGCTGCGCCAGCGTGATCAGCTGCCATGTCAGCTTTTTGCGGCCGACAAACCTGCCGCCATAAGGCAGATTCAGATAGCGGAGTGCCACATCGCGGTCCTCTTTTGACAATTCTTTCCACCAGTCAAATGTCGTCTGGTTATCATGCGTTCCTGTATAAACCACGCAGTTCGAGTTGTAATTGTGTGGCATATAATCACTTTCCTCGCGCGAATCAAATGCAAACTGAAGCACCTTCATTCCCGGGTAGCCGGTCGCAGCCAGGAGATCCCGGACGCTGTCCGTCAGAAAACCGAGATCTTCGGCAATGATCTGCTGCTCGCCGAGCACTTCATTGATCTTGTCAAAAAAGAAGAATTCCCGGGCCTTTCTCCCAGGCACCGTTTACTGCTGTTTCTTCGCCGTATGGAATAGCATAATATTCATCAAAGCCGCGGAAATGGTCGATTCGCACCATGTCATACCATTTAAAACAATGGCGGATGCGCGAGATCCACCAATAAAACTCCGTCGATTCATGGTATTCCCAACGGTATAGAGGATTTCCCCAAAGCTGCCCTGTTGCGGAAAATGCATCCGGCGGACAGCCCGCCACCGCAATCGGTTCAAGGTCTTCCGTAAACTGAAACAATTCCGGGTGCGCCCACGTATCTGCACTGTCAAGCGCAACGTAGATCGGAATATCCCCGATGATCTGCACGCCCTTGTCATTGGCATACTTTTTCAACTGTTTCCATTGCTTGTCAAATTCATATTGAAGGAACATATAAAAACTAATCTCGTTTTTGTACGTTTCCCGGCAACGCGCAATCGCTGCCTCGTCGCGGCGTTTCAATTCTTCCTCCCAGGTCAGAAAACCGGCCCCTTTGCGGGTGTCCTTGATTGCCATAAACAGGCAATAATCCGGCAGCCATTCCTGCTGTTCCGAAACAAATGCCTGAAATTCTTCATTTTCTGCGATGTTACTGCGGTCAAAAGCTTTGCGCAGAAGCGGAAAACGCTGATTGTACTGTTTTTCATAATTTACATAATTTCCCTCGTCCTCAAGGTCTGCCGCTGCGATCTCTTCCGCCGTCAAAGCCCCTCTTCCGCCAACGCGTCGAGCGAAATATAGTACGGATTTCCGGCAAATGTCGAAAATGACTGGTACGGAGAGTCGCCGTATCCCGTCGGTCCCATTGGAAGAATCTGCCAGTATTTCTGTCCACAGCTTACCAAGGTATCAACAAAACGATATGCATTTCGGTCAAAGCACCCGATTCCGTGTGGAGACGGGATACTTGATATCGGAAGTATATTCCACTTGCTCTCATACTTTCTCTCCTTTTATTTGGCAAGCAATGACTTGCTCACACGCACTTCGTAGCCTTCCGCCCATTTTTCATAAGCCGTACGGAACGCATCTTTTTGCTGTTTTTCCACTTCCTGCTCTACATATGCCTGATTCAGATTTTTCGTATTCGCCTTCAGGCAGTAAGCGATGTAAAAGCCATCCGATTCTTCGATGACACCGCTTGTCGTATCCTTTTTCAAAGCGAGAACATTGGCTGCCAGATTGGTACGACTGTCAAGACTTCCCAAAATCACTTCTTCCGGCGCACTTCCGGTCTTTTCCTTCACAAACGAATAGAAATTTCCCTGATACGTTGCCAGTTCCTGTGCATATCCTGCTGCCTGCGCACGAACTTCTTCGCGGTTTGCATCCGTTGCCGGCAGATAGCACAAAAAGCACTTTTGCCGCCTGCGTCGTCGCCGCGTCAATCGAAACCTGTGTCGAACCGGTCACAACATCGTACATTTTTCTTGCCACGAGATTTTCCTCAAAAATGCGGTGCATCGTCTCGGTCGTAATCCCATTTGCTTTCTGGACATCCTCCGGAATCGTCGCGATGTACTGGTCCGCCTTATAATCAATGTCTTCTTTTTCATCGACACCAAGCGTCACGCCCTGTCCTTCGGCCGCCTTGTTCATTACTTTGATCTGAATGATAAGACGGACGATATCCTCGATCGCAGTCTGTCCGATCGTATGATCATCGACCGAAATATTCCAGACATCCGGGCCAAGCATAGAGTCATACTGATTTTTCAAAACCAGTTGTAAACCAGGTATTCATCGTAAGTTACGCCCTGTTTGCCGACAGCGACAGCGATGGAATCTCCCTGGAGATCTCCATTGTTTACCCTCGCCGCTTTTTTCTACACTTATCGTCTGCTCTTCTGCATTTTCCGTTTTTTCAGAACATCCGACACTTGTAAGCATCAGGCTCACGGCAAGACATCCGCAAAGAATTTTCTTTCCAAATCTATTCATTTTCTTCCTCCTTGATCTTCTGCATCTCATTTACAAGTTCTGACAATTGTCGAAGCAATGGCTCCTCTTTCTGCTGATATACAAAATACGGCGTTGTCTGCGGTACAAAACGCAGTTTGCCTTGGTATGCCGCAAGCAGGTCCGGAATTTTGTCCGTCGCCACTTTGGCCTGCGGAAACATCGTGATCCGTATCTGGTTCGCCTTTTCCACAATCGCCGTAATATATGCATCGTGTGCCCTTGCTTTCAAAAAAGCGCGATCTCCAAAAGATTGCACACACTCTGTGGCGGTTCGCCAAAACGGTCGATCAGCTCGTCTACCATATCGTCTCTCTCCGGCTCCGTCTCAATTTCCGCGATGCGCTTGTACACATCCAGTTTCTGGAATTCATTCGAATATAATCTGCCGGGATAAACGCATCCATTTTCAGATCAATATTTGTCTCAAACTCATCATTTTCGACCTTTTCCCCTTTGAGGCGTTTAACGGCTTCATTGAGCATCTTGCAATACAGATCGTATCCGACCGCCTCCATATGTCCGTGCTGTCTGGCTCCCAAAAGGTTTCCTGCGCCACGGATCTCAAGGTCCCTCATAGATATTTTAAACCCTGAACCAAGTTCTGTAAACTCTTTTATTGCGGCAAGACGTTTTTCTGCTACTTCTTTTAACATCTTGTCGCGCTTATACATCAAAAATGCGTACGCCGTCCGATTGGAACGACCGACACGTCCACGCAGCTGATAAAGCTGGGAAAGCCCGAGTTTATCGGCTTCATCGATAATGATCGTATTGACGTTAGGGATGTCTAACCCCGTTTCTACGATCGTCGTCGAGACAAGGACATCAATCTCGCCGTTGACAAACGCAAACATGGTCCGTTCCAGTTCACGCTCATTCATCTGCCCGTGAGCATAGGCGACAATGGCCTCCGGCACAAGTTTCTGCACCTCTCCGGCGATAATGTCCATATTGGCGACGCGGTTGTACACATAGTAAACCTGTCCGCCGCGTCCAAGTTCACGAAGAATCGCCTCGCGCACGATCTCGTCATTTTCTCCATAACAAATGTCTGAATCGGCATACGATCGACCGGCGGCTCTTCCAGCACACTCATATCGCGGATTCCGACAAGACTCATGTGAAGTGTCCGCGGAATCGGCGTCGCCGTAAGCGTCAATACATCAATGTCATTTTTCAACTGTTTCAATTTTTCTTTATGTGTCACGCCGAAACGCTGTTCCTCATCGACGATCAGAAGTCCAAGGTCTTTGTAAACGACATCTTTTGCCAAAAGCCGATGGGTTCCGATGACAATGTCAATTGCGCCTTTTCGCAGTTTTTCCACCGTCTCCCGGTTTTCTTTCGGCGTTCTCAGACGGGAAAGCATCCCCACTTCGACGCTGTAATCACGCATTCTCTGGACAAACGTATTGTAATGCTGGCCCGCAAGAATCGTCGTCGGCACAAGAACAGCCACCTGCTTACCATCCATAACGGCTTTGAATGCCGCACGGATCGCGATTTCCGTCTTTCCATATCCGACATCCCCGCAGATCAAGCGGTCCATTGCCTTGATACTTTCCATGTCTTTTTCGTATCTTCGATCGCGTGCAGCTGATCCTCCGTCTCCTCATAAGGAAAGACCTCTTCAAATTCGCGCTGCCAAACCGTATCTTTTTTCAAATGCGTGTCCCTGCTTCGCCTGTCGTTTTGCATACAGATCGACCAGTTCCTGCGCGATCTCCTTGACGGCCCCTTTGACACGCGTTTTCGTCTTCTTCCACTCCGGCGAATTGAGTTTGTTTAACTTCGGCACTTTCGCCGCATCACTTCCCGCGTACTTTTGCAGCACTTCCAGAGAAGTCGCCGGAATATACAGATTGCTCCCGCCGGCATAAGCCACTTTCAGATAATCCTTCGTTATGTGATCGACCTCGATCTTCTCAATTCCTTCATAAATACCGAGTCCGTGGTTTCATGAACGACATAATCCCCGATCTTTAAGTCATTGAAGCTGTGGATTGCCGCCCCTTCGTAACGTGTGACACGTTTTTTCCGTTTCTTCTTTACCCCGCCGAAAATGTCGCCCTCCGTCATTACGACAAAGCGCAGATTTGGGTACTCAAATCCCTTCCGCAATGTACCTTTGCCGATCATCACTTCCCCAGGAAGCAGTTCATGCGACAGATCTCTGCTGTAAAACGCCGGGATCTCGTAATCCTGCAAATCCTGGCAAAGCCGCTCTGCACGCGTTCCCGAGGCAGAAAGCACCAGAACGCGGTACCCGTTTTTCTTCAGCCGCAGGATATCCTTCGCAAGCAGCGAAAAATTGTTATTATACGATGGGGCTGCCTGAATCTGGAAATTGTATTTGTGTCTGACATTAAATTCCTTGACTTTCATATCCAGCGCCGTCATAAGGAGCAACGGCAGTTCAGACAATTTTTCAAAAGCACCGGCAGCGAAAACAGAACTTCCATCTGTCCCGGCAGAATATATCCCTTTTCGAGACGGCTTACCACCATACTCGCGGAATTCATACTCCACCGCTTCGCCCTTTTCGATACAGCGTGCCGGCTCGTCAAGATAAACGCAGACATCTTCTCCCTTAAAATAATCAAAAAACGAGCTTACATTTTTTTGTAAAATAGCTGACATAACTTTCCAGATTTACGAGTCCGTGATAAACTTCATAGGTCTCGCGGAAATTTGCCACACTCTGACGGAGCCGCGAAGCTTCTTCCTTCTTTCCCTCTTCTTCAAACCGGCGCACGCAGGTCTGCATCTCCTCTTCCATGCGGTGCATTCCTTCTAAAATGCGGTCTTCTTCCAGAAAAATTTCCGTCGCCGGATAAATCTCAATCTCGGAAACAGTCTCGACCGAACGCTGGCTCTCTACGTCAATGCGTCGGATCCCGTCGACTTCGTCGCCCCACAGTTCGATACGATACGGGCATTCCTCGGTCAGCGGAAATACGTCGATAATACCTCCGCGCACCGAAAACTCGCCTTCTTTTTGCACTTGTCCCGTATTTTCATAGCCGATGGCAACAAGATTTTCTTAAACTCCTCCAGATCCAGAATTTCTTCTTCGGCCACATGAATCCGGTTTTCCTGATACCGTTCAAACGGCAGACAATAGTCCATGCCGCCATCCAGCGTCGTTACGACGGTAAGCGGTTCCTTTTCCAACAACCGTTTGATAACTTTCAGCCGTTCTTTGACAATCGCCTGTCCGTGCACATCCGCACTGTAAAAGATGAAATCCTTCGCCGGATAATACATGACATCGTGGTCGTAAAGTTTCAGATCTTCGACAAGTTCCTTGGCCCGCACTTCATTGTGTGTGATAACAAGCCGGATTCTCTTATCGCGCCCTGTCCCATAGATCATATGGCTCTCCTGGGTATCCATACATCCGATCAGCTGAACCGGAAATTCACCCTGTTTTATCCCGCGTATGAGCTGGTCATATTCTTCCAGTTCCCCAAGAGGGGCAAATAACGTTTCCAAATCTCTCTTTCCTTTCCAAAAATTTCCTACTTCTTTTTCGCATTAAAGCGGTTCATCGCCACATCCACATCCTGCGTCACAATCGTTTCCACAGCTGCGACAGCTTCATCCAGCACTTCATCCATCTTCTTTTCATCTTCCTTGGAAAAATGTCCCAATACATGATTGACAAGGTCGCCTCCCCTGTGGCTTCGCCCCTACACCCACTTTAACACGTGGAAATTCGTTCGTTCCAAGATGCGAAATAATATTTTTGATGCCATTGTGTCCGCCTGCGCTTCCTTTTCTGCGCACACGGATCTGTCCCACTTCCAGGTCAATATCGTCGTACGCCACAATAATATCTTCCGGTTCAATCTTATAATAATCCGCGATACTCCGCACACTTTCTCCACTCAGATTCATAAAAGTCTGCGGCTGCGCCAAGATCACTTTTTCGCCCTCGATAAATCCCTTGCCACACACGGCTTTATGCTCTTTGCTGTTTAGTGAAATATGATATTCATCAGAAAGTCTTGCTATGACTCCAAATCCGATATTATGTCTTGTTCCTGCATACTCTCTCCCCGGGTTTCCTAATCCTACAATTAGTTTCATAAGCGCCTCCAGTTATCCATTATCTTTTTATTATACCAATTTCACAGCTTATCGGCAAGGGTTTTGTAAAAAAGCCTGCGCACCAAAAAACCAGTCACAGCTGCCGCCGCAGCCATGACCAGTCTTATTTGATTGCGTATCACATCGCTTACACGCCTAAATTCAATTTTCTGCTTCTTCCTGCAATGCTTCACGAAAACGTGCAAGAATCGCATCTTCCAGTTCTTCTCGCATCTGAGGGGTGATTGGATGAGCGACATCGCGAAACTGCTCGTCAGGTGTTCTCTTACTTGGCATCGCGATGAAATATCCTTTTTCCCCTTCAATCACTTTGATATCATGAACTACGAAACAATCGTCAAATGTCACAGATGCTATCGCCTTCATCTTCGAGTCTCTGTCGATGACCCGAATCCGAACGTCTGTTACCTGCATACCCATATCCTCTCTTCTGCTTTTCGTTTGCTGCATAGTAACGATTCATTGATTTCCATACATTAGATCCTGAATAGTTACATTGCTGATTACAATACATAACGTGCATTCGTCTCAAGCACGATTTTAATGTTTTCCGGATCACCTACGTAATTGGAATTTGCGCGAATTGTATCATGGCTCTCCACAATACAGTTCTCAATATACGTATTATCACCGATATAAACATCATTCAGTATGATTGAGATGCGAATCACCGTATTGTTTCCTACATATACTTCTTTAAATAAGATAGAGTCCGATACTTCGCCGTTAAGAATACATCCACTCGAAATCAAACTGTTTCTCACTTTGGATCCTGCATTGTATTTTGCCGGCGGCAGATCTTCTATCTTCGAAGCAATTGTCGGATACTGTGCGAAGAAATAATCGCGGATATCACGATTCAGGAAATCCATATTGGTTTCAAAATAAGATTCCACCGTCGTAATATTACTCCAATAAGAATTCATTGGATATGCATAAATCTTCTTCAAGCCACGGTAACGCACAAAAATGTCTTTTACCAGATCAAAGCATCCTTCACTTCCCGCACGCTCGATCATCTCCATCAATTGCCTTCTGCGAACTACGTAAATGCCTGTGGATACCGTTGTCTTTGACGTCACGATCGGTTTTTCTTCAAATTCCGTCACAAGTCCCGATTCATCCACAGAGACAACACCAAAACGACTTGGGTCATCCCTCTCCCCGAGATCCTTTGTCACAATTGTGATGTCTGCATTTTTCTGAACATGATACTCCAAAACTTTATTAAAATCAAGTTTATAAACACAGTCTCCGGAAGCGATTACAACATATGGTTCATGACTTGCTTTCAAAAGTCAATGTTCTGTGCGATCGCATCCGCCGTCCCACGATACCAGTAACTGTTATCCTGGGTCTGCATCGGAGTAAATACAAACAATCCCCCCTTGTTTTCGTCCAAAATCCCACCATTTTGAAGAATTCAAATGCTGGTTCAATGATTTTGAATTATATTGTGTAAAAACCGCCACTTTACTGATGTGGGAATTTGCCATACTGCTCAGCGCAAAATCAATACTGCGATAACCCCCTGCAATTGGCATCGCGGATGTTGCTCTCTTCTTGGTCAGATCCCGCATCCGTGGGCTTTCACCACCTGCTAAAATAATTCCGATTGCTCTCATATGATGTCACCTGCCTTTATCAAAGTTCCGCCGGCTTCCAGCGTATTGTTTGGATAGTCCTCACTCGTTGTCACCCCTGATATGGCAGTATTCTTACCAATTGTCACACCGTCCGGAATCACGGTATCATCTCCAACCGTCACCAGATTAAATGCATAGACATCCGGCTTCACCTGGTTCACAACATCATCTTCGCCTTCGCCCAATACACAATTTGCGCCGATGGTTGTATTTTCTGCGACAATCGTTTTGTTCAATACCGTATTTTTACCGATATGTGTCGAATTCATAACAATAGAATCACGAACGACCGCTCCTCTTCAATCACGACATTGGAACCAATGACGGAATTGTGTACTTCTCCATACACTTCACAACCGTCCCCCATGATTGCCTTGTCAATTACAGCGGAATTCGCAATGTACTGTGGACGAAGCCACTCGTTTTTGTATAAATTTTCCAAAATTCTTCATACAGATTAAATACCGGAATCAGATCGATCAATTCCATATTGGACTCCCAATACGACCCCAATGTTCCTACATCTTTCCAATAGCCATTAAACTCGTATGCAAAGATACGGTCACCTCTTTCATGGCAATATGGTATGATATGTTTACCAAAGTCACATCCCGGTTGATCACGCAGTGTGATCAGTGCCTCGCGCAGCACCGGCCAGGAGAAAATATAAATTCCGATGGATGCCAGGTTGCTTTTTGGTTGTTCCGGTTTTTCCTGAAATTCCACAATCTGTTTATTGTCATCTGTAACACAAACCCCAAAACGACTTGCCTCTTCCATCGGAACCGGAATCGTCGCCAGTGTCACATCTGCATTGTTTGATTTGTGAAAATCCAACATCACTTGATAATCCATTTTATAAATGTGGTCTCCGCCAAGGATCAGAACATAGTCCGGATTGTACTGCTCCATATACTTTAAGTTCTGGAAAATCGCATTGGCTGTACCTGTATACCATTCACTACTTGTACTTTTTTCATACGGTGGTAAAATCGATATTCCTCCGACATTTCTGTCAAGGTCCCACGGAATACCAATTCCGATATGCGTATTCAGCTTCAGCGGCTGATATTGTGTAAGCACCCCAACAGTATCTACTCCGGAGTTAATACAGTTACTCAACGGAAAATCAATGATACGATACTTTCCCCAAAAGCAACAGCAGGTTTTGCTACATTTGCCGTAAGCACTCCAAGTCGTGAGCCCTGTCCTCCTGCCAGCAACATAGCTATCATTTCTTTCTTGATCATCAGATCACCCCCTGTTGTAATTATGCCTGTCAAATCGTGATATTTTAACAGGTCTCGTGAAACATAAACACATTATAACATATACAAAGTAAAATGTGAATACTTTTCACAAATATTTTTTGTAAAATTTATTTTTTTGTGGAAAATGCACAATTTGCCAATCCTGCCGTTTTCTTCTTGTTTTTTCACCACTACGTTTTACAATAAATATATTATAGTAACTATTCAGGACACCCCTGCCCACACATTGATTCTGATATAGTTACATATTATATACTTAAAAAGGATGGTTATCAATATGTATAAAATCGATTTTAGTCACCCGGGAAAAGCTCATTTTATCGGCATCGGCGGTATCAGCATGAGCGGGTTCGCGGAGCTTTTACACACGATGGGATTTACGATCACCGGTTCCGACCGGACCGCATCCAAAATCACAAAGCACCTGGAAACTCTTGGGATAGAAGTAATATATGAACAAGCAGCCAAAAATATAACTCCGAACATCGACTTTGTCGTTTACACGGCAGCGATTTCCGAAGACAATCCGGAATTTGTCCGCGCAAAAGAACTCGGTCTTCCGATGATGGAGCGTGCTTCCATGGTCGGCCAGGTCATGAAAAATTATTCGACAGCCATCGCGGTATCCGGAACTCATGGAAAAACGTCGACTACTTCCATCACGTCACACATCCTTATGGAAGCAGGTCTGGATCCGACGATCTCGGTCGGCGGCATCCTTCCGGCGATCGGTGGAAATATCCGTGTCGGAAAATCCGATACGTTCATCACTGAAGCCTGCGAATACACGAACAGCTTTTTTTGAAGTTTTTCCCTACGATCGGAATTATCTTAAATATAGAAGCAGAACACCTTGACTTCTTCCACGATCTTGCCGACGTAAGACACAGTTTCCGCCGTTTTGCGGAACTTCTTCCGGCAAACGGAACATTGATCATTAATGCGGACATTGACAATTACAAAGAAATCACGGACGGCCTTGCCTGCCGCGTGCTGACGTATTCCGTCGACGATGCTTCTGCTGACTTTACCGCGGCAGACATTTCTTATGATGAACTTGGCTGCGGGGAATTTACGGTGGTAAAATCCGGGGTGCCGGGGGAGCGCATTACAAGTTGAACATTGTCGGAAAACACAATATCTCCAATACACTGGCTTCCCTCGCACTGGCTTCTCTCTTTGAGATTCCGGCAGAGACGATTCAAGCCGGCCTTGCCAAATACAAAGGAACCGAGCGCCGTTTCGAGTATAAAGGAACGTTCCGGGAGCGACCGTGATTGATGATTACGCCCATCACCCGACGGAGATCCGTGCTACACTGGCTTCTGCGAAAAATTATCCGCACCGTTCGCTTTATGTCGCATTCCAGCCACATACGTATTCGCGTACGAAAAACTTTTTGGATGATTTCGCCGACGCCCTTTCCATGGCAGATCATGTCGTACTCGCAGACATCTATGCGGCACGCGAAAAAGATCCCGGGGACATCTCTTCCAAAGACATCGCCGACAGGCTGGAAAAACTCGGAACCGATGTTACGTATCTGGGAGATTTTGAGAGTATCAAAAACTTTTTGAAAAAAATTTAATGCACGACGACTTGTTAATAACTATGGGAGCCGGAAACATTGTAGAAGTTGGGGAAGACCTTGTCAAGTGCTAACTTATCCACATTATCCACAGCCTTATCAACATTCTGTAGAAAACAATGGCTGTGGATATTTTTTTGACTTTGTATTTTTGTGAACAACTTTTTTTACCAGTTATTTTCCCTGAACCACCGAAATTTGGTGCATGAACATTTTTTTAGGAAATTCGAAAAAGTTCTTCACAGAGTTATCCACATTATCCACATTGTCCACAGGCTCTTTTCTACTAAAATGGTACATTTTTTTGCCTATTTACAGATTTGAATTTTTATCTTATAATTCAAAGTGTCCCATCTTAAAAATGTGTTTTTGAACATGGGGCACGCACATCAAAGAAGGGGGCCGAAGACCAATATGAGTTTTTCATTGACAACGCAATTTTCACAACAATATACATACATACCCAATGCGTTTATCGATACCTATATGCCGGAAGCAAACGGAAGTTTTGTAAAGGTGTATCTGTATCTTCTGCGACAGATGGGAACGGTCACCCCGGTTTTGACGATTGAAATGATGGCAGATATGCTTTCCAATACAGAGGCAGACATTCTTCGCGCACTGCGCTACTGGAAAAAACAGGGACTTTTGGAGATTGAGGAAAAGGATGGCGAGATCACACATCTGTGCCTTCTCCCATTGGAGTCCTCCCCTTCGGTTTCGGAACCATTTCTCGGTCCGGTTTCTATGCCACACGTTTCCGGCGCCGCATTATCGGAGTTTTCCGCATCGACAGAACAGACTGCGTCCGAAAATACGCCGTCTGAACCCGCAGGAATTGTGCCTGCTGCCGAACCGGCTGCATCCGAGCCTTCACCGACTCGCTCTGCATCCACTCCAGCAGTGACCCGCGAACTTCCTCCACGGCAGAATTACACACCGCTTATGGCAGAAGCGCTGAAGAAGGATCTTGAGATCAACTCCTGCCTCAATTCCGTGGAATCCCTTTTGGGAACGACGATGTCCGATGCCCACATGCAGCTGATCCTGTATCTGATGTCGGATCTTGGCTTTTCCCGCGAATTGATCCTTACTTTATATGAAACTGCACTGGCAAGGGACAAGCGCAGTTCACGATACATTGAAGCGATTGCTTTGGACTGGGCGAAAAAGGGAATCCGCACTCCGGAAGAGGCGATGGAGGAAACCCACCAGTTTCACGGCACTTACAAGGTTGTCGCCACGGCACTCGGCATCAAACGGCCTCTTGCACCGGCAGAACGTGCGATCATTGACCGTTTTGCAGAATTTCATTTTACCGATGACATCCTCGCAGAAGCCTGTAACCGCACCGTACTGCAGTCCGGCGACACGAACTTGAATTATACCGCAAGCATCCTTGCAGACTGGCATAAAAAGGGTGTAAAGACGCTTGACGACATCAAAGAATGTGACAAATCCTTCCACCGAAAGAAACAGGCTGAGGGAAAGAAAAAGGATACCGGACGAAAGAACCAGTTTCAGAATTTTCCGCAAAGGGCTTACAGCCAGTCTGATTATGATAATTTAGAGAAGCAGCTTTTGCAGCCGTAAAGAAAAGAGGAAATTATGCAGTTATTAAACGAGCAGTTCAGTTTTTTATATTCCGATTACGATAAAACGCAATTAAAAAACAACCGCATTCATCTGATGCGCCAGAAAGAGATCCGCGAAAAGATCCCTGAATACCGCCGATTGGAAGAGGAAATGCGCGATATGTCTGTGCTTGCAGCACGCGCCGCGTTAGATGGTTCTCACGAAAGTATGGCGGACCTTACTGAAAAAACCGAACAGATTTCCAAGCAAAAAAAGGAACTGCTGCTTCAGCATGGGTATCCGGAAGATTATCTGGATCCGATCTATACCTGCCCGGACTGCCACGACACCGGCTATGTAGGTGACAAAAAATGCCACTGTTTTCAAAAACGAATCGTGGAATATCTTTACGAGCAGTCAAATTTAAAAGAAGTTTTGGATATTGAAAATTTTTCTCATTTTGATATTACTTATTATCCGGATGATTATATTGAAGAAAGTACGGGGCTTACCCCGCGCGATAACATCCGCCGTATTCTTATGACAGCACATGCTTTTTGCGATAATTTCGGGGATTGCGAGCAAAATCTCCTGCTCTACGGCAACACCGGAGTCGGAAAAACGTTCCTCACTCACTGCATCGCAAAAGAACTTTTATCGCAATCTTATACGGTTGTATACTTGACTTCTATCGGTCTTTTTGATATTTTAGAAAAGAACAAGTTTGACCGCGAGTTAAGTTCATTGGAAAAAAGCACTACGGTTTCTTATATTATGAACTGCGATCTTCTGATTTTAGACGATCTGGGAACAGAGTTGACGAACAGTTTTACCACCTCACAGTTATACCAGGTGATTGACAGCCGGCTTGTTCATAAGAAATCGACGATCATCTCAACCAATCTGTCTTTTGATGATCTCAGGGAACAATACAGCGAGCGCATCTTCTCACGCCTTACAAGCGGCTATACGCTTCTTAAAGTTACCGGCGAAGATATTCGCCTCAAAAAAAGTTATTGAAGCCAGACAGAACTAATCTGCCGGCTCAAGATATATACAAACCAATCACAATTATTTTTGGAGGAGACAGTAATGAGTCAAGACAATTTTGCAGACATTATCCCTTATGGAGATTTGGGTATCATCGCCCTGGAAAGCAGCCGTGCCATCGGAGAAAAAGTGGACAACTATGTATCATCCTGGCGAAATGAAAGCCGCAACGATGAAGAATCCATTCATTTCACAAGTTATAAGAAAGATTCTTATCTGATCGACGCCGTTTGCCCTCGATTTGGTTCCGGTGAATCCAAAGGTCTCTTAAACGAATCCGTTCGCGGTAAAGATTTGTACATTTTATTGGATGTATGTAATCACAGCCTTACTTACAAGGTTTGTGGACAAGTCAATCACATGTCCCCAGACGATCATTATCAGGATTTGAAGCGTATCATCGCTGCAGTCAGCGGAAAAGCAAGACGAATCACTGTCATTATGCCATTTTTATACGAAGGGCGCCAGCATAAACGCAGCACCAGAGAATCTCTTGACTGTGCACTGGCACTTCAGGAATTGACCAATATGGGCGTAGAAAGCATCATTACTTTTTGACGCCCACGATCCTCGTGTCCAGAACGCGATTCCTTTGAATACATTCGAAACCATTCAGCCAACCTACCAGTTTATCAAGGCAATGCTGAAAAATGTTCCGGATAACCAGATGAATCCAAAGAATCTGATGATCATCAGCCCGGATGAGGGTGCTAGCGGTCGTGCTATCTACTTTGCCGGTGTTGCCGGTGTCGACATGGGTATGTTCTACAAACGCCGCGATTACACAAAGATCGTCGAAGGCCGCAATCCGATCGTCGCTCACGAATTTCTCGGCGCTGACGTGGAAGGAAAAGACGTAGTTATCATCGACGATATGATTTCTTCCGGAGAGAGTATGATCGATGTCGCTACCGAATTGAAGCGCCGCAAAGCAAACCGTATCTTTGTCGCTGCCACATTTGGTCTTTTCACAAACGGATTGGAGAAATTTGACAAAGCCTTTGAAAGTGGTCTCATCTACCGCGTAATGACAACAAACCTTGTCTACCAGCCGGAAGAACTTCTTTCCAAAGAATACTACATCAATGTTGACATGAGCAAGTACATCGCTCTTCTCATCAACACTTTAAACCACGATTCCTCCATCGCAAACTTGTTGGATCCATCCGAGAGAATTCAGAAGATTTTGAAAAAATATGGTCAGCAGTAATTGCTGAGAGAATATATAAACAGGGCAGCCCACAAAAGGTGCGGCTGCCTTGTTGTTTGGAGCCTTTTGGGGTTGCTGCCTTTTCGCTTCTTGCCTTTTGGGGAAAGCATGAGTGGGGCAACGGATTTCGGGGATTTCCTCGATTTTTGTTGCCTTTTTCGCTTCTTGCCCGCGGTAAAGGCATCGGATTTTGCTGGGTTTCCCTTTTTTTGGTTGCCTTTTGGCATCATCCAAAATGCGACGTATCCCATGTCGTCAATCCCGTAATGGCAAGTGCAAAAAAATCCAACAAAAATCAGAAATACTACTGACAAAATCAAGCCACTCCAAGCTTTCATTTTTTTGCGCGGATTGTTTTTGAAGAACCTTATTGCAAAAAAGACTGCCGATATCTGCCATATTACCGGGCACCAAAGGAGGAACAGCGCCAAGCCCGTTGGCATACTACCTGCAAGCAGCATAAAAATCTGTGTCATTGGAATACATGTAACCGATAACACTATTGACTGTTCAAAATCATTCATATCTGTCTTTTTTGATTTATTTTGCATTTCTTTTTACTCCTCTTCCTCATGAAAGTGCATTTTTATGATCTTTGCAGGCACTCAAACAACACCACAACTACCGCAAGTACAATAGCAAATATCAGACTTACAATAGAAAGTGTAAAATCTTCTTTGCTTTTCTGGTTTCCAAGCGCAATAATGCTAAAACCAGCAGCCACAGCCTGCCATATAATCACCGGAATAACCCCTGCAAAGATGCAGATCCTATTATCAATACAATTCCTTTTATCGGCAGATAACTCATCGACATTCCCAAAGAAAGAACGTACCACAACACACCATTATTTTTATTTATATTCATAAATTCCTCCCATTCATCAACGAAACATGCATTTTGGTTAATACAAATGACAAAAGCGCTGTTCCAATATAAAAAACTAACACTAGTACGATACCCCCGATTCCCTTTTTTCGTTTATCTGGATTCTGTCGTATAAATCGTACTGCAAACAAACAGGATACCATTTGGCATATTGCTGGGAACCAAAGCACAAGATAATTCACAAATTTAGGAACAATCTCTCCCGGGGTAAGGAAGCGTATAAAGAAAATCCACCACCACGCCGGAATACTTGTCAAAGTTATCATCAACGAAATTCCATGATCATTCGTCTTGCTTTTTTTTTCTGCATAGTTTTGTCCTCCTTCATTATGTGGCAAATTTTTTGTGATATGAAGCGGCCTCTGACACCTAAACAATATACGGATACAACAAAAACACAATTACAGCAACAGCCGGGAGCAAACTTAATGGATATAAAAATATTTTATTCTCCAGCGGTGCTTCATCATTTGTCCCAATATTAGCAATAAAGACAAATTCGACACTTTGTAATACCACTATAAAAAAGCAAAGTATCACAAATACATCCAATCTTTCCCTTGCAAATGCAGTTGCCAGCGGCATCATCCGAATATCCCATATAATGACAAAACTAGCTCCTAATGATCGAAGTATGTATCCTATAAATAATTTAATCGCTTTTATCATCTGTTATTCCCCCATACGAATGCCTGTAATTCTAAATTTGCAACTACAAATATAACAATATCCGGGATCATCCATACTCCAGCATAAATCGCGCTTATAATCCCCAGCACTTTATCCTTTTGATTATTCGCTTCTTTAACTGCCTGCACACCAAGCAGCACTGCAAGCAGCTGTAATCCTGCTGCGAAAAAGAAAAAACCAAAGGCATTTACCTCGCTTACATTCCATCCCATAGTCACCAGTTTAGGCAAAAATATTGAAATAAAGATAGCCGTGTATCTGTGTTTTTTGATTTATTTTGCATTTCTTTTTTACTCCTCTTCCTCATGAAAGTGCATTTTTAAGTTCATCACACTCATTCAAACAATGCCACAACTAAAGCAAGTACAGTTTCTACCACGGCAAAAATCGAGCTCAAAGCACGAAACATGTGTTCCTGTTATTTTAATCCCCATGGATGAAGTGTCATTTCAGTCGTCAAAAGTCCCCAAAGGGCACATCCTATATAACTTATTAATGATATACCCAGGTATATCACACCGTCTCTCCGGTCATTTGGATTTTTCCGGATATACCGTATTGCAAAAAGCAAGCTGCCATCTGCCACATCACCGGGAACCAATTGCAAAACACAACTGCCTCCGTAGAAATATCTCCGCTTGAAAAAATGTAAACAATGCCTGCAACGGTATTGACACTGGAATCCCGGTAAAATCCATTAGCAATGAAATTTCATTGTCTTTCAGTTTTTTCATATACTATCTCCTCTCCTCAAAAATACATTTCCATGATTATTCTTTTTTCTATTTTTCTGCATAGTTTTGTCCTCCCGCATTATGTAGCAAATTTCTTCTTCGCGTAACCCTTTCGCTGAAAGAATATATGTAGCTCAAAGAATAACCACAAAGCTCATAAATGCACCTTCTACCACGGCAAAAATTAAACTCATAACAGAAAGCATGCGGTCCTCTTTTTTCTTATATTTCAACAATGCAACAATGCTTAAAACAGCAGCCATCACCTGCCATAAAGCCAGCCAGGCAATCCATTTTCTCATGCTCAAATACGGTGTTTCCCCAACAACTGTCAACATAAGAGGATATAACATGGATAGCCCATATGAAAATATATACCAAAATCCACTTTTCTTCATTTACTTTACCCCCCATGGATGAAGTGCCATTATAGTCAAAAAATGCCCCCAAAGCGTACATCCTATATAACTTATTAATGATATACCCAGATATATCACTCCGTCTCTCCAGTCATTTGGATTTTTCCGAATATATCGTATTGCAAAAAAGCATGCTGCCATCTGCCACATCGTTGGAAACCAAAGACAAAACGCAACTGTCTCCGTAGAAATATTTCCGTTTGAAAAAAATGTAAACAATACTTGCAACAGTATTCCCGCTGGAACCCCGGTAAAGTCCATTAGCAATGAAATTTCATTGTCTTTCAGTTTTTTCATATACTATCTCCTCTCCTCAAAAAATACATTTCCATAATCATTCTTGTTACTTTTTTTTCTGCATAGTTTTTCATCACCTTTCTTTAATTTTCTTCGTCCACTTTCCTTTCTTTTTTTTTCCCACGCCTAGCACGAATACGAAAATACAACTTTTTTCTTTTTACATTTTAACAGATATTTGTTCTTTTTCAAAGTAATTGTTTTTGGTTTCTTAAACGTCTTTGTCGTTGACCATTGAATTTCATATTTCGTTGCTTTTTTCACTTTAGTAAATTCAATATAAATACCTCGTTTCTTTCTTTTTAATTCGTTTAATCCGAATATTCGATAAAATATCTCTTTTTGTTTTTCTTCTGCTTTTTATCTTTTTCCTTCTGTTTTGTTGGTGTCGGCACGGAATCATATGGTTGCTTCGAAACATCCGTCCTTCCTGGTGAAGTTCCCATTGGATATGAACTTGCGCTTGGCATTAAATTTGGCTTTTCTGTAGCCTCAGGAACGGATGACGTACATGGCGTAGGAAGTACCGGTTCCTTACCTGCGTTCGGACTTGCCGTCGGTTCTTCTGTTGTTCTTGGGCTTATACTCGGTACAGGAGTATCCTTACCAACCACAACCGTAGTATAGCATACAATCTTTTCATCCGGTGAACAAATCTTTATTTTAGCCACCCCTGCTTTCCTTGCTTGCAGTATACCATAATCATCTACTTGTACAATATCTTGATTGAGACTTTCAAGTATACATGTTTTAACTGTTGAATTATGTGGAACCACCTCAATTGCCAAGCTCGTTGTATCTCCGATTTCCATTTGTACCACATCCGGTGCTTGATAATTTTGAAGCTGCACAAAACAATTCGTAAAACGCGCTTGATATGTTCTATTTTCCGTCACAACAATTGGATACTCTGATTCTTTGGAAACAAAATTCCCCTTTTCATCATACCAACCAATAAACTCATTATTTTCATCCGTTTCAGCTTTTAATACAACAGCATCTCCATACGTTAAATTTGTAAAAGAAGAGGCCGTTCCCATCCCTTGCACCTCTGTCGCAACTGATAATGTATTCAAATCTCCTTGCTCCAAAAGCTGATCATAATGAATTTCTTTGCCATTTTCACTTCTTAAACTTTGATCTTTTAAACTCACATCAGGCGAGATATTCATCTCCATCATTCTTTTATTAGATACTGAAATATCTTTGAACAAAATACGTTGTTCTTCTCCTGCATCCAGATCTTCCGTAGACAGAATATAATCCATCTTACCATCAGCATTTCCCGTGAATTTTATCTTATAATTTAATGACGCATTGATTTTAAACTGCTTTGAATCACCAATAACTTCCAGATCCACGGGACAGTTAATGATACCTTTTACCAATTTTTTGGGTGATTTTAGTACATCTTCCGGCACACTATTTATCATCGCCAAGTAGGTTTCATAAGTATGAGAATATTCAAAAGTAGCCTTATGAACACCAAAGAAAATCATCACAACAAATCCAATATCACCACCATAATTCGGTAACAACGCCAAACCTATGTTTTTCTTTTACTCCAAGGGAAGATAGTCCTTCAACCATAGCTTTTGACAATAAACCTTGAAACAAAGTTTCAACACTTTCTATTTCATCACTCTTCCCCAATCTTCTGAAATTAAATCGGAAATACATATATCGTCCCATATCTTCCAAATGACTTTTTTCCATTTAACATAAATTCCCTGCAAATTGAACAATTCCCGCCTCAATTTCTTTTGCGTCTCTTGTAACTCTACTAGTAAAATCACCCTGAACAACCAATACATCTTCTTCGAGACTTTCATTCGCTTTGACATCCCATTTTTCAACAACTTCTAATTCTGCTGATTTTTCCGCGGCTGTCTCCTGTGTTTTATCATTTGCTACTGCTGCAAGAGTTACGGATACATTTCCCTCTAATAACATCGCCATCGCCAAAACGGCACAAAATCCTCTACGTATTCTTCTTTTCATCATATCCCTTTCTCCCTTCGTAATATATGCCCTTTATTTTGGTAACAATTTCCATATATATTATAATAAATGACAACTTTATTTTTTTCGCAAGCATTTTTTACAAATTTTATGTTTTTCTCTTTTTCCTGTATAAAGATAACTTCCGTAGCAATCGCTGAGAGGGGCAACGAATTTTGGGGATTTCCTCGATTTTCGTTGCCTTTTTGCTTCTTTCCGGCGGTAAAGGCATCGGATTTTGCTGAGTTTCCCTTTTTCGTTGCCTTTTCCCGCTTCACAAGCCGAGAGGGGCAACGGATTTCGAGGATTTCTCTGTTTTTCGTTGCCTTTTTCACTTCTTGCCGGCAGTAAAGGCATCGGATTTTGCTGGGTTTCCCTTTTTCGTTGCCTTTTGGCAACCATACTTACTTTAAAGGCAACGGATTTTTGGAATTTCCTCGATTTTCATTGCCGCCTCCTTCCGGAACGCTCTCTTCTGCGCTCCTTTTCAGAAAATCATCAGCTGAATCGTTTTCTTGTTCCTAATATATCATAGGTAACTTGCAATTTCTTGATTTTTTGAGCATGAAATTGGATATTTCCTCTTGTTTTCCATAAATAGCAAAAAATCGGACTACACTGCAACATGTAATCCGATTTACTATTTGAATTGCTTCACCATCACTGCTGTGGTGTATTATTCTCGTCCTGATACGTCGTGTCATCCTGATTATACGTGGTATCGTCGTTGCTGGTGCTTCCGCCCTGTGAGGCATCGGCTCCGTCACTATTTCCGCCACTGTTATTGCCGCTGGAGTTATCACTTGTATCTCCACCGCTCTGCGTGGTATCTCCGGAACTATCTGCTTCATCATCCGGATAAAGGTCATCCGGTTCTTCGACGATCGCCGGTTTCGTCGCTTTTGGCTTCTTTGCTTTCGGCGTTGCCGTCGCACGGTTCGAAGAACTGTAGCCCCTGCGAAGAATAACTCTTGGAACTGCTCGAATCCGAGGAATCACTTTCCTCTTTTTTCCTCAAATGGGAACACTTTATTTTCAAGGTCTTTGTGAATCTCATTCATAAAGGTATTCCAAGTTCTTCCCGGATAGGTCGATCCGGACAAATCGCTGATAACCGTCGGGGTATCACAGCCAATCCATACGGCTGTCGTATAGTATGGGGTAAATCCACAGAACCAGCCGTCCTTGTGATCGTTGGTCGTACCTGTCTTTCCGGCACAAACGATGCCGGTATCCAAACCAAGACCACGTGCGGTACCTCGCGTGAAGACGCCCTCCATCATGTCAACCATTGTGTTAGCTGCCTTCGAATCATAAATATACGTTTCATCGACGTGATCTTCAACAACCGTATTTCCTTCGGAATCCAAAATCTTCACGATACAGGTTGGATCGCGGAATTTTCCATCATTTTCCAGTGTAGCAAAACCGGATGCCATCTCAAGCGCGCTGCATCCATAGGTCAAACCACCGATCGATGTGGCATTGGTATAATCCTTTTTCACAATCTTGCTAAAATGCATATTCAAAAGATACTGAAGACCTACTTTTGGTGTCAGTTCTTCAAAAAGCTGCCAGGCAACCGTATTCAATGACTGTTCCAACGCAAATCGAAGCGATACATATCCATAATATCTGCCGCTTGCATTCGACGGACCGCCTGAGAACTTGTGGTCATTGACCGAAGAATCCGGAGTATAGTTACGCTCCAAGGATGGAGTGTAATCAATCAATGGCTTGATACTACTACCGGGCTGGCGGAACGACTGATACGCTCGGTTCAGTGTGTAACCGCTGCTCTTCTGACTTCGTCCACCGACAATTGCCACCACGCGGCCGGTCGTATTGTCAATGCAGACCGCTGCACCCTGCATTTTGTAGATACCATTGGTTCCCTTCTCTTTAAAGTTCTCCAGATTGGTATTGATCGCCTGCTGCAATGCTTTCTGCTTCTTCAGATCAATCGACGTATAAATGCGGTATCCTTTGTTCAACAGTTCCTTCTGCGCATCCGCATATGCCGTGTTATAGTCATCCTGATAGGATTCCTGCTCTTTAGTCGAATCAAAACTGTACTGAAATTCAAATCCATTTTTTTCCATAATCTTCTTTGTCGCGCAATACGTCACCAAGGTCTGGATATAATTTCGTTTAACCGGCTCCGTAATATTGAACTCGATTTTCTCCTGCACCGCCACGTCATATTCTTCCTGCGTGATGACCTTGTCATCTAACATCTGTTTCAAAATACGGTCACGGCGCTTCATTGTGTTATCTTTATGTTTCAGCGGGTCGTAAAGACTCGGGTTATTTGGAATCGAGCAGAGGAAGCAAAGCTGCGACAAACTCAGATCCTTACAGCTGGAACTGAAGTACCCCTTGGCTGCTGCCTCGATGCCATAATATCCATTGGAAAAATAGATGCTGTTCAGATAAAATTCCAAAATCTGGTCTTTCGTATATTTTTTTCCAATTCAAGAGCCACAAAAATCTCTCTAATCTTACGGTCGTAGGTCTTTTTCTGGTTCAAAAAAGACACCGCGGGCAAGCTGCTGCGTGATCGTACTTGCTCCCTGCGTAATCTCACCATTGTTCTTAATCAATGCTAAAAAGGCACGGATATTGGCCTCCGCATCGACTCCATTGTGCTGGTAGAATTTTTTATCCTCGGTAACGATAAATGCATCCTTTACATACTGCGGAATTTCGCTGATCGGAACATAATACGAATCCTTATCCCCTTTAAGGACTGCAATCTGCTTGCCTTTCGCATTGTAGGCAATCGTCGTTTCGAATCACGGAACGTCTCTTCCGTCGAAGCACTTACCATCTGGACTGCTTCATCCTGCATCGCAAATATGTCTTTACCGTATTTAAAATAAAATACGATACCGCCGACAAGAATCGTCACAAGAATCAATAAAATAAATATTTTAAAGCCCAGCCAAAACTTAGGATGTTTCTTTGGTTTTTCTGCTTTCTGTTTTTTGCCATATTCTATCTCCATTCTCATAGATCTCTAAATTGTAATCTGTCACCAAGCGAAGCTTGATGACCTACGTGTGCTTCAGCACACTTCATTTTAATCTGTCACCAAGCGAAGCTTGATGACCTGCGTGTGCATCAGCACACTTTATTTTACCACATATCACGGTATCTTGCAAAGAATTTCTTGATGAATCCTCCGCGCCCGGTCTGCCCATGTGTGCTTTTTTCGACGCCAACGTATAAGCATTCTTCTGCATTTGCTCCCATTTAACACGATTCGACAAAATATCATGTACCATGTCGGGCAGTTTTTCCAAATGTGCAAGGTCATACAACCGGTAATCTTTTCCATCGTGCAGTATTTCATCCAGATACCGGGATCCGTCACTCAGGCAGACCGCCCCATTGAGCATCGAATTGAAAATGCGGTCGTGCGCACCGTCTTTAAACCACGGCATGACATTAAGCGAGATTTTGGCACGGCTGATCTGCTGCAAACAGCCAAGTGAATCCAGCACATCGCCTTTTCGGATATTTTCCGGGTGTTCACAATCCAGTTTGTCCCAGCCGGCACCAAAGCAATACACTTCATATCCGGCATCCACAAGTGTTTTCACAACCTGCCCGCGCATATAATGACGCACGTACAGATCGATAAATATCATATTCGGCAGTGCCTCTTTCATTCCGTCTTCCGTCACATCTTCCACATCGCGGAGCATATGCTCGATCATCGTGGCATCCATGGATTTCCAAGGGTGCGTCGTCAGATCATGGATAATATCCATATAAAATTCGGCATATTCTTCTCCGTGCCGGTGAATCGCTTCGTGAAAGATCGACGGCGGATTGTAATTTCCTGTAAATACAATGTCGATTGGACGCTCTTTCCAGCCCGGAAGCGTCTTTTCCGTCCACAGCCCCGTTCCCCAAGCGGCACAAACGGTCCCCTCTGAATCTCCGGGAAAAACCGTTTTAAATACGCTTCATGCTCCCTGTCGATGGAAATCTGAATATATTTTTTGGCAGATATGGTGCAAATTTATGATAATAAAAGGGATGATCCACCACGATATTGATAAATGTCACCTCGCGGGCATCAAAAAAAGATACCCCTTTGGGAGTCAATAAAATAGTCTTCTCCCGAACAGCCGTCAAAATTGAAGCTGATCGCCGCCGTCACTTTCGGCTCGCAAAACCAGATCAAATCGCTCAAGCTCCGGTATTCTTTGCACTGGTCAAAGTAAAATACATCATATCCCAGAATCTCCAGTTCTTTTCCCAACTGCTCAGAAAAATACCACAGTGTTTCGATTCCCTTTGTAAACAATATGATTTTCTTTATCATTAGCCTCATCCTTTCCCTTCTATCTTACAATTATCTTTTGCGAATAGCAATATTAAGTTTTCTTTTTTGCGCCGATATAAAGGATAAGAGAACATGACCAAGGAGGGAATTTATCATGAGTGTAAACGGAATTCAATCTTCTCAGCCGACATATACGTCTACTACGACAAAGGCGACAGAGAAAAAGACAGCAGAGAAAAAAGAACACCGAAGATACCGGTGTAGTGTATGAACCATCAAAGAAAACAGAAAGTAAAGACACTTCGAAAGTAAATGATTACCAGAGTGTGATCAAACAAATGAAAGGGGAGCTTAGCAATAAGAATCAGCAGCTGCAGAATCTTGTAGATCAGCTTCTCAGCAAACAGGCAAAAAATATACGACATTAAAAGATCTTTTCACAGACATCAAAGACGGAAAAGTAGATGTTGATCCGGCTACGATCGCACAGGCACAGAAAGACGTGGCTGACGATGGCTACTGGGGTGTAGATAAAACCAGCGACCGATTGGTCGATATGGCAAAAAAGCACTGAGCGGCGGAGATTCTTCCAAAGCAGATACCTTGATCGCAGCGATCAAAAAAGGATTTGACCAGGCTGCAGACGCATGGGGCGGTGAACTCCCTGAAATCTGCCAGAAGACAATTGATGCAGCCGTGCAAAAATTAAATGACTGGAAAAGTGGACAGGCAGACGCCTGACACATCAAACGACATAAGACCCATGCACTGACGTGAAGTTTCGGTGCATGGGTCTTTCTTAACTATTCAGGACACCCCTCCCACATTCTTAATATGCTTTCTCTACAGATTTCAGCACGATACCGCCTTCCGGCATCACTTCGACCTCGATGCATCCATCTTTAACTTTATACAATTTCGCTTCGATGGAAAAACCTTCGGTGCCGCACGACATCATTGATGCCATGAAACTTCCGTCCGGCATCCCTAACCGCCATACCGGCACGCGGACTGTCTTTTTTTGCTCTGTCGTCTGAACCAGCACACAGACACATTCATTCGCGGTAAAACGTCCATAACCGATCATTCCTGCCTCGCTGATAAGATAAATGAGCGCGCCCGTCCGCAACACATCATAATCTTTGTGAATGCGGATCATTTCTTTGTGAAATTCAAACAATTCTTTGTCTTCTTTTCCCCAAGGGAATGTCCGTCGGTTATCCGGATCCGTCCATCCGCACACGCCCACTTCATCGCCGTAATACACGGTTGGTGCACCCGGCCATGTCATCTGAATCATAACGCCCGCCATCATAACTGACTTTTTAACGCCAAAAGCAGCCGCCTGAGGACCTGCAGACGCCACCCGACCCACTCTTCCATTGGTCCGCGTCAGGAAACGACTGTGGTCATGGTTCGATAATTCGTTCATTGCTACCATATACGACTGCATACCGAGTTTTGCACCATATTCCGTCATATGAGCAAAAAACATTCCGCTGTCACCTTTCCACTCCGGTTTACTGACATCGCTGTGTTTATCGACTCCTGTCAAAAACAGGTTACCGGCTCCATAAACGCATCGTAATTCATCACAGTATCCCATTGGTCTCCGGAAAGCCACGAGGACGGATCCCCATAGTGCTCCGCAAGAACGATTGCCTCCGGATTCGCCTCTTTGACCGCGTTTCGAAATTCTCTCCAGAATTTGTGATTGTATTTCTCTGAATGCCCAAGATCCGCTGCCACATCCAGACGCCAGCCATCGACATTGTATGGAGCTGATACCCATTTTTTAGCAATTCGCATAATATACTCAAATAACTTGTCAGAACCTTCGTAATTAAGTTTTGGCAGTGTATCATGCCCCCACCACCCATCGTAATGAGTATTATACGGCCAGCTTCCATCCGGATAAAATTGAAAAAAAATCGTGATAAGGGCTGTCCTCGCTCACAAAAGCACCTTTTTCATAAGAATCATCGCTCTCATAAAGCTGCTCACGGTCAAGCCATTTGTTAAATGAACCACAATGGTTAAATACACCATCTATGATAACGCGCATACCTCTTTTATGAACTTCTTCCATAAAATTGGCAAAAAAAGCATTCGAAGCCTCCAGATTTTTCTTATTTACCACACGCTTGCAGTATTTTGTCGCGTGGCTGTTGTCATTGTCACCATCCGCCAGCGTCTCACCACCATCTTCGACAATCACTGCAAAATGCGGATCGATATAATCGTAATCCTGTGTGTCATACTTATGATTGGACGGCGATACAAAAATCGGATTGAGGTAAATTGCTTCGATACCAAGCTCCTGCAGATAATCAAGTTTATCCAAAATCCCCTGCAGATCTCCGCCGTAAAATTCACGCACATCCATCAAAGCCGGGTATCTTCCCCATTCTTTCACCTGGTGTACATGCGCACCGATATAACAGTATTCATCGTCCACGACATCATTCGTCTTATCGCCATTGCAGAAACGATCTGTGTAGATTTGGTACATAACCGCCCCTTTTGCCCAGTCCGGCGTATGAAATCCCGGATACAGGCAATAGGAATACTGTGGATTTGGCACATCCACATCTCCTTGCTTATTAAAATACATTACGGTACTGCCTTTTTTAATTTGGAAATAATAAGGAAATGGAACTTCTCCCAGTTTCACTTTGATGGAATAAAAATCAAATATCTCGTCGGAGTATTCTTTGCTCATTTTACTGGAAGATTCTTCATGAATCAGATTAACCTCGTCTACATCCCCTTTTGCCGTACGGCAACGAAGAGTTACCTCTCCGTTTGCTTCTGGTTCCAATGGGGTCACAAAAGTTTCTGTGCCGGAACTAAAGATTGCGTCTCTACGTAATTCGCCCATTTTCATACCATTCCTCTCTCTTTTTTCTTTTTTTTAACTATTCAGGACTCTCATCGCCCTCATTCGCATTTTCGAACACTTCGTGGTCCTGAATAGTTTTAATAAGTCAAAAGGACAGCTTCACGATGGCTGTCCTTTTGGGAGAAGGTATTTTGTTACTTATGGGGTGTAGCAAAAACTATATAATGTATTGGGGTTTACGATATGAAGTATAGCATGTTCTTCTAAATCAGTGTGCACAAACATTATAAATTTTTAAAAATCTTTTTGTTACTTTTGCCCAAACACCTTCCCACAATTCGCAAATTCAACAATTTATGCCTCTTCCGAAGCGATTTTCTCGTCATTTTGCTCAAACAATGCCTCAAATTCCTCGCGAGTGATTCGTTCCTTTTCAATCAAGAGCGCTGCCAGACGGTCCAAAACATCTCTGTGATCCATCAAAATCTTTGTCGCCTGCTCATGGCAGCGGTCAATGATCGATTTCACTTCATCGTCGATCACTTTCGATGTAGACTCACTATAGCTCTTTGTATGACCGATATCGCGTCCAATAAACACTTCATCGTCTGACGTATCATAATTGATCATGCCAAGTTTTTCGGAGAAACCATACTTGGTTACCATATCACGCGCCGCTTCTGTCGCCTGCTTGATATCCTGCACTGCACCGGTCGTCACATCGTCAAAGATAATTCCTTCGGCGATGCGTCCCCCCAGGCACACGGTGATGTCTTGAAGCATTTTCCCTTTTGTCATATGCATCTCATCACGCTCCGGCAATGGCATTGTGTACCCTGCTGCTCCCTGCCCTGTCGGTATAATGGAAACCGTATAAACCGGTCCGACATCCGGAAGTACATGGAAGAGAATCGCATGCCCAGCCTCGTGGTAAGCGGTGATTTTTTATCTTTCTCGGAAATGATACGGCTCTTTTTCTCTGCGCCAATTCCAACTTTGATAAAAGATTTTTTAATATCTTCTTCTGCAATGTAAACCCGATTGTCACGCGCTGCCGCAATGGCTGCCTCGTTCAGCAGGTTTTCCAGATCTGCACCGACAAATCCTGCTGTCGTACGCGCCACATCTTCAAGATTTACATCTTCTGCCAATGGTTTATCTTTGGCATGTACTTTCAAAATTTCCTCGCGTCCCCGTACATCCGGACGCCCTACGGTAACTTTACGGTCAAAACGTCCCGGACGAAGGATCGCCGGGTCAAGGATATCGACACGGTTTGTCGCCGCCATAACAATAATTCCTTCATTGATTCCAAATCCATCCATCTCAACGAGCATCTGGTTCAATGTCTGCTCACGCTCATCATGACCACCGCCAAGTCCGCTTCCACGGCGTCTTGCCACAGCATCTATCTCGTCGATAAACACGATACATGGTGCTTTTTTTCTTCGCTTCTTCAAATAAGTCGCGGACACGGGAAGCTCCGACGCCGACAAACATTTCTACAAAATCGGAACCGGAAATGCTGAAAAACGGAACGCCTGCTTCTCCGGCAACCGCTTTTGCCAAAAGGGTTTTACCGGTTCCCGGAGGACCTACCATCAAAACACCTTTCGGAATTCTTGCACCCAGTTTTGTATATTTTGTAGGATCGGACAAAAAGTCAACGATCTCTTCTAACTGCTCTTTTTCTTCGACTAATCCGGCGACATCGGCAAATGTCTTTACTTTGTCATCCGGCATCGTAAGAGTTGCCCGGCTCTTGCCAAAATTTGCCATTTTGTTTCCGCTGCCACCGGCATTTGGCATCATCATGCTAAATAACACAAAAAACAATACAAAACCAATAATATATGGCAAAATCTCAAGATACCATGGAGTACGTGCCACATCACTCAGATGATATTCGGTAAAATTCTGATCATCCAGGTAGGAAACCATCTCATTTACATCCGATACATACAACTGCTTTGTTCCTTTTTCATATTGGATCACCAGCTGTCCTGTCGGCACTTCCGCATTCTGTTCAATCGTTACTTTCTTTATCTTTTTTATCCTGCAGATCCTGTTTAAACTGCGATACTGAGTAGGAATCGCGGTCATAATCCATGATATAATTATTACACAGGTAAGCGATTCCGATCACTACGAGCAAAACGATAAAAAGCCATAGCCTTTTACGCCTTTCATTCTTCACCCTCCTTGAAAATAAGTTCACCAATATATGGCAGATTGCGGTATCTCTGGGCATAATCCATCCCAAAGCCGACCACAAATTTATCTGGGATCGTAAATCCGGTATAATCCGGACTTACATCTGACACACGGCCCGATGGTTTATCCAGGAAAGAACAAAGACGCAGACTTGCCGGCTCTCTTTTTGCCAGCATATGCATCAAGAAGGCGAGTGTTCTTCCAGAGTCCACGATATCTTCGATCACAATCACATGTTTTCCTTTTACATTGATCTCTTCATCCTGATTGATGCGTACCACGCCGGAACTTGTCAAGCCGTCGCCATAGCTGGAAGCCTTCATAAAGCCCATTTTGACCGGCATCGTCAGATATTTTGACAATTCGCAGGTAAAATACACGCTTCCTTTCAGGATACAAAGCAAAAATACTTCTTTGTCCGCATAATCTTTGTTGATCTGTGCAGCAATTTCTTTTACTTTCTCTGTAATCTCTTCTTCCGAAATCATTACCTTAACTTCTTCTTTCATGGTTTTTCTTTTTACCTCACTATTCTCTTTTAACATTTCGTTAAGACAACCACTAGTACCTTTTTCGTGTCTTCTGTTATTTTATATGCATCACTCATGCGTCCCGGAACCGCCCACAGCACATGACTTCCATCTGCCAGCACGATTTCCCGCTTTCGCTCACTCAATGGTATCTTCTCATCAATATAATACCTCGAAAGCTTCTTTTTATTTCCTGCTTATCCATCACAAAGAAATCTCCTTCTTCCGGATTACGCAATTCAATACCACTCTTAATGTTATCATAATTGAACCATTTCGTATAGTCTTTTTGTGGAATTTCTTCCGGGAGTTTTTCACGTTCTACGACATCCATGCACAGACGCATTCTTTCCCGGCGGATTTCCACGACTCCCTCATACGGAAGTTCGCATTTCTCTTTTGTCGGAACGACCACATCGGCAATCTGGTTTTGAACCGAACATACTCATAACGCCGCTCCACACATATATTTCCGGGCAGGCACACTTGCTTTCCGGCTTCCTTCTTGCTCAAAGAAATGACCATTTTATAGTGTTGCTCTGTAATGTCTTTTACCGAATCTCTGAAATTTTTCAAAATCAGGCGAATAATCTCAATCTGAATGATCAGATCCATTTTGCCAAATTCTTCGCTGGAATAATAATATTCGCCGCGGTCTGCATGAACAAGACGCATATATTCTTTTTTCGCCTGTTTTTCAATGTACGCATTTTGCATCGAAATTTTCTGCGCCGCCTTTGCCACATGCTCTTTGGCGCGGTTGTTGATCTCACTTTCGACATATGGAAATACACGCAGACGGATCTTATTGCGTGAATATTCTTCCTGCTCGTTCGTCTCATCGATGCAGTAGTCCAAACCACGGGCTTCGACATACTCCTCGATCTCGCTTCGCGGGGCAAATAAGATCGGCCGGATAATATACTCGCGTTTTGCAAAGATTCCCGACAGCCCACGTGGTCCGCTGCCTCGAAACATTTGAAAAAGCACCGTTTCCGCCACATCATCCTGATTGTGTGCAATGGCGATCTTCCGGTATCCGCGCTCCATGCATACATGCTGCATGATCTGATAGCGCATATATCTTCCCGCTTCTTCCTCTGTCATTCTGCGTTCTTTCGACACCTGTCGTATATCAATGCGTTCGCTGTAAAATTCAAGACCCATTTTTTCTGCCAGATCTCTCACAAATGCCTCATCTTGATCTGCCGCCTCTCCACGCAGGCAGTGATTAATGTGCACCACAAGCAGCGAAAGCTCGTATTCTTCTTTACATCGGTTCAATATATCCAGCAGACATACCGAATCTTTTCCTCCGGACACCCCACGACAATGCGGTCCCCTTTTGCAAACAGTTTATTGCGTTCATTAAACTTTAGTACTTTCTCCTTTAACATCCGATCCTCCACAGTTTTCCATCGCTATTTCCGCCAGATACCGGCCACCAGCACGCTCATGTCATCAAAGGGCTGTCTGGCATTGCGCGCAAGCGCCTCCATCAGCACACTCCGCGCCATCTCCGATGGGTTATTTGTTTGTAAGTTCTCTAAAATATTTTCTACATAAAAATTTTTTCATCCCCGGGAATGCTCAATAACGCCGTCAGACACCATTACGATGAAGTCCCCTTCTTCCAGTTCCTGGGTAATCGTCTCCGGATCCGCGTTCATTTCCACGCCAACCGGCAGTGCGCTTGAAAAATGGTCTTCACGCCATCTTTCTTTTTGATAAATGTAGCAGCCGCACCATTTTTTACAATCTCACAACTTCCACTATAAAGGTCTACGGCCGTCATGTCAAGTGTTGTAAACGTTTTTCCTTCATAAGACATGACAAATAATGTGTTAATCAGCCGAATTGCGGACTCTTTGCGAAATCCCGCCTCCACCAGACTTTCAAGCACGTCGACCAGATTTTCGCTGTCACGGCACGCTCTTGACCCGCTTCCCATGCCATCAGACAGCATCATGATCAGCTCTCCGGTCCGAAGTTCCATAAATGAAAAATTGTCGCCGGAGACCGTCTCTCCGCTTTTTGTCGCTCTGGCAAGTCCCGTCAGTGCCTTAAAATTCACGTCCTGCACAAACGTTGTCACTTCGTATTCTTTGGAAATCACATTTTTCACATAACGCCCCGCTGTCATCCTCGTCGAAAGCACGGATTCCAGCGCAAGTGCGACATCTTTTTTCGTAATGCAGGCTTTTCCCCGCGCTCTCGCCAGAAAACACACTTCCAGATTGCTTTTTACATCTTTTTGAAAGGAAAGATTTTTGACCTGTATGCCGAGCGAGCGAAGCGCATACAATACCTTTTTTTCTTTGTCTCCTCCGGCACATCCACCGTCTGATTGAGTTCCTGCGTAAATCCACGCAGCGCATAAGCGATCTCATACATCTGCGATGCCATCGCCTCCCGGCTTTCCGCCATTTTATTGCGCCAGCTGAGATTCATCCTCGCAAGTGCCATGCGCTCATTTAATTTTTCCGCATATTCTTCTAAATGAATGCATCGGTTCAGAAAGGACGCATCCACCTGCCCGCATTCGACCACGCCCTGTTCACTGGCGGCCGCAAGAATGTTTCGGATATTGTCATACGTCTCCTCGTAATGCATTTCCCAGCAATACTTGCAATTTTCACATTCACGGCAGATTTTATCCGCAAGCTCATCAAAAATAAGTTCCATTTCTTCGCCGGAAATATGATTTTCACACTTGGTAAAGTCCCGGAACGACTTTGCCAGACGCAGAAAAGGCTGTCGAAAATCCGTCGATTTTCTCGTTGGCAAGGCTCATCAGGTCAGCTTTGGCAAATGGATTTTCCCGCTCCCGCATAAAATCCGTCTCGATCGTCCGCACCAGTTCCCGCGGAACCGCCAAAAATACGATCCCCGCTGACACCATCCCCGCAATTCGACAATTCCGAGTACTTCGTCGCGGATGACATACGCAAAAACGATCCCTGCTGCCACAAAAGTAATCACGCTCACAATTCTGCCGATCTCGCGGAAAATTCCCACAGTGATCCCGAGCACACAATACACTCCTATCAATATCATATCACTTCCGCCGGCAACTGACAAGATGCCACCAACCGCACCTGCCATAGCACCGACAGCAGCGCCGTAACGATAGCCGGCAAAGAGCACAAGCAGGTAGCTCATTGTCTCCACAATCGACAAAACGCCGTCAAACAGCCTCGGCATCCCGTAAATACTCAATGCCGCAAGCACCAGAACGCTGATCATTTCTTCGTTACTGAGTTCCCGTTCCCAATCTTCATATAAAAGGAAGCGCAGTCCCCACTGCATCACATAGGCAAACGCAATCAGACAAATGCTTTCCAGCGCCGCCGTAAATACTACACTTGTAGTGCCATGTTGCAGAAATCCCGTCGTCACCGACAATACCACGTTCAGGATCCCTCCGATCGCCGCCACGGCCTGGCAGCTCCCCTCTTTGCCATCCACTTTTTTCATGATCTTTTTGTACAAACCAAAGCAGCCCCGTCATCATGACATAATGCAGGAAGTCCAGTCCTTTGGCCTTGGTGATAAAGCCTGCCAGAACAGAAAGAAAGACCAGTCCTCTTCCTGCCGGATACACTCCGGATGCACACAAATATGCCAATCCAAAGGGGTTGATGGAAAATACCCACACTCTCCCCAGCATAAATCCGATTCCAATCTCCATCAGCCAACGTTTTTTCGACACAGCGCCATTCATCTCACCGCTCGCTCCTTTCCTTTGCTTTCATTCGTAACGTTAAGTATAACGAATAAGCGGCTCGAATGTTGTCAAAAAAAAGAACCGTGTCAAAAAAACTTTTCGACACGATTCTACTTTGCTTTGAATACAATCTCATCATCATAGACCAGACCAAACTTTTCTCTGGCCATTTCTTCAATGTATTCATTTGTCTGCATGTACTTCTTCTGTTCTTCGATGCTTTTTGCTTCTTTTTCCAAATCACTTTTCTTCGCTTCCAACTCCGTTTTCTGCTCTTGGAGGGACCTACAGGTAGCGCGAAGAGAAATGCTGTGGATTCCCAGCGTTGCACAGAACAAAAAGAACAACCGTCATGACCAGGTACAACCCGGTACGGTTTGGCTTCTTTTTCCTTTTTTTTTCATTCATTTCTCCATTCTGGAGCGAATACGCCCACATTTTAATAACTTTTCTTACTTTTCTTTTCTCAATCCGTTCATTTGTTCTACAACTGTACTATTTTTCTAACCCTGTAGACTAACGTGTTTTTATTATATAGCCTTTCCCCACAAATATCAAGGCTTTTTTTTGGTTTTTTTCATTTTTTAGTAATCTTTTACATTTTCGAACGCATGGTTGTATTATTTTTCGGCGTATTCCCCAAATCACCCGAAGAATACCCGTCGACACACTTCTCCCCAGCACGACATGACAAGCTGCCGCTCCCATTACAAAAGCAATGCCAAAAAAATCCGCAGCGTCCCATAATTGCACAAAAATACCATCTGGAATACAAACACTGCTGCCACCAGAAAATAAATGGTATCTAACATGAATTTTCCTACGGTTTTCAAATGAAACAACGCACGCAACACACGCACGATCTCATAGCATCCCATGACGGCAAACCCGCTCCCCACCGAGCCCGCCAAAAATACGATCTGGCCCCGGATCAATTCCATCGGTTATTGAAACAGCCTTCCCAGAAAACTCTTGGTGTCGTTCATTGTATGGGGATCGGAATATTTCAGTTCATCAAAGGTACCATCGATGTCGACCTCTCCCCGTTCCAATGTCAGCCGCCGCACATGCAAATCTTTCCCAGTAATCGTAAGATGCCCGCGGATCGTATCGAGCTGCACCTCTTCACTGTCGAACGAAAGAACTTCTTTCACTCCGGTAAGCATAGCACTTTTTCCGCTCTTTGAGCACGATATGGTGAGTATCAAAATGAGGCTCCCGGCGCTTTTCCTGACTTTCCATTTTGCTCCTGCCCATCCTTTCTCCCTTTCTAACCCATCTTATGATTGTTTGAAAAAAAATATGCCTACGCGAAGGCAGGCATATTTTGGGCTTTGGGAGGACTTGGGATTTGCGGATAACAAATTGTAAGAAAATGGAGCCGGGCAGTGCAACTTATTGCGCGAACCGGCTCCAAGGTGGATGCATCGTTTGTCCGTCTGTTTTTATTTCTAATTTCTTACAAATAACGATACAATTCTTTTGCTTCGTCCTTCTTATACGTCTCTTCGACGCGAAGAACTTCTACTTTTGTCGTCTTGTCTCCGAACTGAATCTCAATCACGTCTCCTGGCTTGACATTTAACGAAGCTTTCGCCACTTTGTCATTGACAAGTATTCTTCCTGCGTCGCAGGCTTCGTTTGCCACCGGACGGCGTTTGATGAGACGAGATACTTTTAAATATTTATCTAAACGCATGTTGTTTTCCTCCTTTTTATGGGGTTTGGGGGTGGTGCTTTTGGGCTCCTTTTTGGACTGGGAAAGGCATCGGTTTTCCGCGTGTTGCCTGATTTGCGTTGCCTTTTTAGTTTGTTGCCGGCTTTAAAAGCAACGTGATTCGCTGGGTTGCCCGGTTTGCGTTGCCTTTTAGTTGCTTTTGGACTGGGAAAGGCATCGGTTTTCCACGTGTTGCCTGATTTGCGTTGCCTTTTTAGTTTGTTACCGGCTTTAAAAGCAACGTGATTCGCTGGGTTACTCGGTTTGCGTTGCCTTTTAGTTGCTTTTTGGATTGGGAAAAGCATCGGTTTTCCACGTGTTGCCTGATTTGCGTTGCCTTTTTAGTTTGTTACCGGCTTTAAAAGCAACGTGATTCGCTGGGTTACTCGGTTTGCGTTGCCTTTTAGTTGCTTTTGGATTGGGAAAAGCATCGGTTTTCCACGTGTTGCCTGATTTGCGTTGCCTTTTTAGTTTGTTACCGGCTTTAAAAGCAACGTGATTCGCTGGGTTGCCCGGTTTGCGTTGCCTTTGGGGCTCCGCGCCAGCCCGTGCTGCACAACGAGACACGCATTCTTCGCTCCTGCGGAGCTCATCATCGTGACAGTCGTCACATATTCGCGCAAAAATGCCCGTTGCTCTGTGCAAGCACAGCCACGGACATTTTCCCACGAATGCGTGTCTCGTTGTTTGCACGTAAGTCCTACAAATTGCTCCGTGCTTCGCACTTTCGCAATTTGACACCAAAATTCGCATTCCGTACTATCGTACTCCATGCTCATTTCGGTTTGTGTCTCTAAAGAAAGCAGCACTTTTCCTGCAAGCAGGAAGTGCATCTTTCTTTGAGACGGACTTATTACATAAAAACAAGGTGTCTACGAAACTTATCGCAAGACACCTTGTATCAATATCCATTTGCTATGAATTATTTGTTTACAGCTTCTTTCAGAGCTTTACCAGCTTTGAACTTAGGTGCTTTGCAAGCTGGAACATTCATAGGTTTTCCTGTCAATGGGTTCACACCATTTCTAGCTGCGCGATCTGCAACTTCAAAAGAACCAAAACCTACCAACTGTACTTTTCCGCCAGCTTTCAATTCATCTGTAATTACATCAACAAATGCTTTCAATGCTTTCTCTGCGTCTTTTTTTGACAATTCAGCCTGATCTGCCATAGCTGCAACTAAATCTGTCTTGTTCATGGATTATATCCTCCTCGTGATTTCTTATTATTTTTTGTAAACCTACAACATCCGTTCATGTTTTGTAAACCTACTAACACTATTTATACCCTTTTTTTCATCATTTGTCAAGAATTTTTACTGGAATTGCCATGAAAAACCGACATTTTTACATATTATTCATTATTTGAAAGGATATGGCAGCCGTTTTTCCCGCTACTGCTCCATCTGACGTCCAAGAAACCCCGCACCGCAAAGAGCCATTTTCTCTTCAAATTCTCCGAATTTCTGGTTTTTATCGCTTGACAAAAGAATGACTGCTCCAATAGCATCTCCCTCACATACAATCGTCGCTACTGCCTGGTTTGGTTTCGGTTCTTCATTTTCGACAATACGGCACATTTTCCCTTTTCCATCAGCGTAAAGGGCATTACATCGGTTTTGGATGCATTCTTTGATCGTCTCATCGAGATCCTTTCCCGTGTACTGCCGGCTCTGGCTGCCTGCCGCCGCTACGATGCGGTCACGGTCAGCAACACACACGGTACATTTTGCCACATTTGCCACGGACTCCACATATTCCTGCGCCGTATCGCCGAGTTCCCCGATCGGAGAATATTTTTTGAGCACAATGCCACCCTCGTGATTTGTGAATATTTCCATTGGATCGCTTTCACGAATGCGCAATGTCCGCCGGATCTCCTTTGGAATTACAATTCTTCCTAATTCATCAATTCTACGCACAATACCTGTTGCTTTCATATTAAAAAAACCTCCTGATTTCTGCTATAATTTCCATAATTATGCTATATGGGTAGTATGTGGAAATGAAAGAAATTTATGTATTATTTTATTGAATTTTTCTCTTGCATTTTGGAAATACTATGTTATAATAGCTTTATCGAACATTTGTTTGTTCCGAAAGAAGGGATACTATGGCATGTGATATTTCATTATTGAAAATGGGCGCATTTTGTGTGTGTCGACCTCAAATCCTTTTATGCCTCGGTAGAGTGTGTCGAACGGCATCTTGACCCGCTCACGACGAACCTTGCCGTCGCTGACCCCGAGCGCACGGATAAGACAATCTGCCTTGCGATTTCGCCGAGCATGAAAGCCCTTGGGATTAAAAACCGCTGCCGTGTTTTTGAGATTCCTGCCGGCACTCCGTACATCATGGCTCCGCCACGCATGAAATTGTACATCAAATATTCTGCTTGGATTTACGGCATTTATTTAAAATATGTGGCAAAAGAAGACATTCATGTCTATTCTGTCGATGAAGCGTTTTTGGATGTTACCGATTACCTGTCGATGTATCAGACCGACGCACGTTCCCTGGCGCAGCGGATTTTGCAGGACATCCTTTCCACCACCGGGATTACTGCGACCTGCGGCATCGGGTCAAATCTGTATCTGGCTAAGATTGCGCTCGATATTACTGCCAAACACGCAAGCGATTTTATCGGGTGTCTCGACGAGCATCTTTACCGGCAGACCCTTTGGAACCACCGTCCACTACAGGATTTTTGGCGGATTGGGCCCGGTATCGCCAGAAAACTGGAACATGTCGGTATTTTTACAATGAAAGATCTCGCCGAAGCAGATGAAGATATGCTCTATCATATGTTCGGCGTGGATGCAGAGCTGCTCATTGACCATGCGTGGGGACGGGAACCGACGACGATAGAAGACATCAAAAACTACCGGCCGCAAAAAATTCGATCTCCAGCGGACAAGTTCTTCCCTGCGATTATTCGTTTGAGGACGGTGTTTTGATCATCAAAGAAATGGCAGACCTTTTGACGCTGGATCTCGTTGACAAAAATCTTGTCACAGATTCTATGACGCTTCATGTGGGCTACGCCAAACGCGGTCATAGCATTCCTGCGCCCGCCCATGGCACGACCAACCTGGGGACTTTTTCCAGTTCATCTGCCCGCCTGATTCAGGAGGCTGAGGCGTTGTACCGACGCATTGTCAATCATTCACTCGACATTCGTCGGCTGACTTTAACCTATAATAATGTGTGCGAAGCCTCTTTTCTCCAGCTTGATATTTTTACAGATCCTTCCAAATTAGAGGAAGAGAAAAATATGCAGAAAGCCATCCTCGCGATTCGAAAGAAATATGGGAAAAATGCGATCCTGCGCGGTATGGACCTGGAAGAGCACGGCACGACAAGGCTGCGTAACGAACAGATTGGAGGGCATAAAAGTGAATAGACCAGGGGAAAAATGTCCCGCGAAAACCGTGCAAAACAATTTATGCCTTTTGCCGCTTTAAAGGGATTGGAAGAAGCTTTGGAAAAAAAAGAAAAATAGTTGTGCCGAAAGCCGAATTGTGTGATGATTATAAAGAACAGTTAGATTTCCGGCTGTCGCAGATGCAGTGCGGCGATATGGTAACCGTCGTCTACTTTTCAGAAGACAATTATGTCCGTATCACCGGCATTTTATCGAAAATCAAATTAGAAGAACGCTGGATCCAGGTAGTCCGCACGAAAATCTATTTGGATGACATATATGAATTTGAAAAATAAGGAGGAGTATTTCTATGAGTGCATTATTTTATACAACGCCTTCCCACGGCGACTGGAACCGGGCTCTCCCGATCGGAAACGGAAAACTCGGTGCGATGATCTTTGGGGAAGGAACCGGTGAGCATTTCCAGTTAAATGAAGATTCTGTCTGGTTCGGACAGAAACGAAACCGCAATAACCCGGATGCCCTTGCGAATCTGGACACCATCCGCCGCTATATCTTTGAGGGAAAACTTGAAAAAGCGGAAGAACTGTGCAAGTACGCTCTTGCCGGCACCCCGCAGAGCCAGCACACGTATCAGACATTGGGAGATGTCTACTTCGATTACTGTGGAAAATTAAAAGAAGGGATTGATTTTGAGCGAAAACTGGATCTTTCCGAAGCCATCCACACAAGTCGGGTTTTGTCGAAAAAACCGGCGCCCTATACACCTGTGAAACCTTTGCAAGTGCACCAAGAAATTGTATTGTTGCGCATTTTCGCTGTTCGACGGCAGGCGAACTGGATCTCGCCGCCTCCCTGCAGCGCGAATGTTTTTATGAGACTACTACACATACCAATGATACCCTTTTGATAGCCGGACGGCTCGGCGGCGGTGAAGAACGTTTTTGCTGCGGCATGAAATTTGTCACAGATGGTTCGGAACTGCAAGGAATCGGAGAACATTTGGTGACGCGGAATGCCTCGTATGTCACCGTCTTTCTTACTGCCGCGACGACCTTCCGCCATACAGACCCCGAGAAAGAAGTTCGCGATGTGCTTTCCGCTGCTTCCCGGCTCTCTTTTGAGGAACTGCGTTCGGAACACATCGAGGAATATACTTTCTACTATAACCGCATGCACTTTTCTCTGGAATATGACAAAACATTAGATCTGTTGTCCACCGACGAACGTCTTTCCCGCTTGGACGAGGAACATCCGGACAACGGCCTTTTGACAACCTACATGGATTTTGGCAGATATCTTCTCATCAGTTCAAGCCGCTGCGACAGTCTTCCGGCGAATCTGCAGGGGATCTGGAACCGCGATATGAGCGCGCCATGGGGAAGCAAATATACGATCAATATTAACACGGAAATGAATTACTGGCCGGCTGTGTTGTGCAATCTCGCTGACTGCGAACTTCCTCTCTTTGAGCATATGCTGCGAATGCTGCCAAACGGCCAGCAGACTGCGAAGGAAATGTATGGCTGCCGTGGATTTGTCGCACACCACAATACCGATCTCTGGGGAGATACGGCACCGCAGGACATCTACATCCCGGCAACATTCTGGGTAATGGGCGGCGCCTGGCTTTGCACACACATTTGGCGGCACTATACCTATACTGACGACAGGAAATTCTTGGAAAAGATGTATCCGCTTTTGAAAGAATCAGTACAATTCTTTATGGACTTTTAGTAGAAAAGAGAGAAAACTTGTTACCTGTCCTTCCGTTTCTCCGGAAAATACATATATTATGAAAGATGGCACAAAGGGATGTCTTTCTTATGGTGTCACCATGGATAACGAGATTCTTCATGAATTATTTGCAGATTTTCAAAAAGCCGCTGAAGTTCTCGGAGAAAAGGACACTGCCTTTCTGGCTGCTGCCCGCAAATGCGAACAAAAACTGCCGGAGATCCAGATCGGAAAACACGGACAGATTATGGAGTGGCAGGAAGATTATGAAGAGGCCGAGCCGGGACACCGCCATATCTCCCATCTGTGGGCACTTCATCCGGCATATCAGATTACACCGGACGGTGAACCGGAACTTTGCAAGGCCGCACGGGTCACCTTGCAGCGCCGCTTAGAAAGCGGTGGCGGACATACCGGATGGAGCCGTGCCTGGATTCTCAATATGTATGCGAGACTTTGGGAAGAAGAGCTTTGCTACAAAAATTTACTGGCATTGTTAAAGAAATCCACACTGCCTAACCTGTTTGACAATCATCCGCCATTTCAGATTGACGGAAACTTTGGAGCTGCGGCTGCGATGGCAGAGATGCTTCTCCGGTCAAACGAAGACCGCACGATTGTACTTCCTGCGCTGCCAAAAGCATGGAAAAATGGCGAGGTTCAAGGACTTCGCGGCGTTCACGAAACCACTTGGGACCTCGCCTGGAAAGATGGCTATCTGACAAGTATCGCCGTCCATGCGCCAAAGGAAAAAGATCTTCTCCTTGACGTCTATTACGATGGAGTCAAATTGGAAATGCCGCTTCGAAACGGCATTCCGTATCGTCTGAGCTGGCAGGAAGTATAATGACTTCCCGGCACTTTAAATCGTTATTTATATAGAATGAAACCCTGCTTCCCCGCCACTTTCTTTTGTCGAAAAGACAAACAAGCCAGCGCGGCAGCCGGTAAAATGATCTAATTTGAAATACAATTTCATTTTATCGCCAAACGCCACAAATTCGCCGTTTTCGTCCTGATAATAGAATTGTACTTCATCGGTCTGATGGTCAAAATCCACGTCCATCCGAAGGGTAATCGCCGGTTTCCCGCTCGGGATCGACGCTTTGATAACTGCCGGTTTTTGTGCCGGTTCCATCGGGATATAGGATTCTGTCTCTGCTTCCCGACAGCCGACTTCCAAGGCATATCCGTCCTCTTTCCGACAGATGGCGATCCAGCTGTAACAGCTCTGCAATGCCACTATGCCAGCATAATCTCCTATCCGGAGTTTTGAGGCATCAACTTCGATCCGAACAGTGTCATACGGATCCTGCAGACGCCGTGTCAAGATGTTAAGTGCATGTGTTACCTCTGGCACCACACGGTCCGTCGTAATATGCAGTCCTTCGGAATCTCTACGGATACATGATTTTTTCGGAATATGATTCCATTCCGTATTGATACTTTCCCGGGAAAGATCGGAAAAGCCGTCAAACAACGGTTCATACGCATGATTTGGGCAAGTGCTTTCAACTTCCAATTCAGAAGGCACCTTGCCGTTTATACCAAATACCGGAAAATCATTTTCCCAATGCATCGGCACAAGCACCGGGCTTCGTCCGACCGCACCACGATCCTGAAAAAGTACTGCATACCATTTTCCATCCGGCGTATCAACAATTCCCCCTGTGCAACACCCTGGTTCAGATATCCCATGTCATCTGCCAGTACATCTTTTCCGGCAAACTCCCCGGTAAGTGAATCTGACACAAAGCACGACTCGCTCCGCATCGATGGCCAATGAATATTGAACACATAATATTTTCCGTTAATTTTATAAATATGAGAGCCCTCATATCCCAGACCAATTTCATCCGTATCTTTGAAGATCATACGATGAAGACCTCCCGGCTTGGGTGCACTCAAATCTTCTTTTAATTCCGTCAGCCAGATCTGGCGGTTTCCCGATACCATATAGACACGGTCATCATCGTCAAACAGGAGAGAACAGTCATAATAAAATCCCTCTATCTCCTTTTGCTCCCAGGGACCGGTAATTTTGTCTGATGTATAAACAAGCGTTTTATGTATATCATTGACGGAAAATACGACATAAAAAGTTCCCTTATGCCAGCGAATGCAAGGGGCCCACATGCCCTGTCCATAAGCCTCTTTTCCATCATCCAGACGGTATGCCGGCGCATCTGTCAATTCTGTATAAATATGGGAAATGGTTTCCCAGTGTCCAAGGTCATACGAGCGCAGGATCACTGCTCCCGGCATAAAATGCATCGTCGTACTGACCATATAATACGTATCTTCTACACGGATCACATCCACATCGGGATAATCGCTTGGGATAATTGGATTGGTTATTTTTGCCATGTTTAATTTTCTCCTCTCGCCTGATTCAATAATTCCATCTTGGTGTCGTACAGTTTCTTCGACATATCAATATAGTGCGTATGCGGATTTTCAAAACGCTGCTCCTCACTCCAGATCTCGTGATCAAGCTGAGCTTTGACATAGTTTGCGATATCCGGGATCGATTCATTTTGGTAAACCAGTTTTCCATCAAGATAGACCGGAACCTGAAGTTCCTTTGCCGTACAGTTTTCAAAGCAATGCTTCTTCCACGGCTTTTTCTCATCGATATAAGAAACCGGTTTCGAAAAATCAATCTCTTCTTCCCGGAGAGCAATCATATCTGCCGCCGCATGGCCATTTTCATCGTAGACGCGAAGCACCTTTTTAAGCCCGGATTCGTGATTTTTTCAATGTTTTCCGATACCTTGATACGCGGTACAAATTTACCATTTTCTTCCACTGCCGCCATTTTGTAAACCGCTCCGAATACAGGTTCCGACTTGGATGTAATCATGCGCTCACCAACGCCGAAACTGTCAATGCATGCGCCCTGTTCCAAAAGGGAATTGATCGTAAATTCATCGAGACTGTTTGAGACCACGATCTTGCAGTCTGTCAAGCCTGCGTCGTCTAACATTTTACGTGCCTTTTTTTGAAAGATAGGCAAGGTCGCCGCTGTCAAGGCGGATTCCCAAAAGCCGTTTTCCCATCGGTTCCAGTACTTCTTTTGCGACACGGATCGCATTCGGGATACCACTTTCGAGCACATCGTACGTATCCACCAAAAGAACCGTTCCATCGGGATAATTCTCCGCGTACTTTTTAAACGCCTCAAATTCGTCGTTGTAAAACATAACCCAGCTATGTGCCATCGTTCCGCTGATCGGAATATCAAACATTTTACCGGCGAGAACTGTCGCCGTTCCGACCGCTCCACCGATGCAGCAGGCTCTCGCTCCATATACCGCCGCATCCATATTGTGCGCGCGCCTTGCGCCGAAATCACTGACCGCACGGCCTCTTGCCGCCTTCACGATACGTCGTGCCTTTGTCGCGATCAACGACTGATGATTCACCTGCAGCAGAATCGCCGTTTCCACCAATTGGGCATCGATAAGGGGCGCAACTACCGTAATAACCGGCTCGCCGGGATACATGATCGTCCCCTCGCGGAAAGCATAAATATCTCCCTGAAAGCGAAAGTTGGCAAGATATTCCAAAAATTCTTCTCCAAACACGCCCTGTTCACGTAGATAACTGATGTCTTCTCTTGAAAAATGCAGGTCATTGATGTACTCGATGATCTGTTCCAGTCCCGCAAATATTGCAAAACCGCCATTGTCCGGGTTTTTGCGGTAAAATACGTCAAATGCCACACGGGTATCCGCATTCTCCGTATTAAAATAACCGTTGCTCATTGTCATTTCATAAAAATCCATTACCATGGACAAATTTCGTTGGTCGTACTGCCGCATGTTTTAACCTCTTTTCTCTGTTAATTTCCCAAAATCTGTATCTGACAGGATTTCATCGTACACAATGCCGCCTCGTGCGACTCCTTTGTCACGCCGGCACAACAGGAAGCATCCACTTTGATATCCGTTTCCGGCATCGCCGCCTTCAACAAAAGGGCATTGGAAACCACGCAAATGTCTGTGCAAAGTCCGATCAATTCAATCTCCTCAATCCCGCCGGCGGTCTGCCGCTGCAGTAGATCTTCCATCAATTTGACCGAACCAAATGTGTCCTTTTCATAGACGGTGCATTGTCTTTCGCTGCATATCTTTTCCAGTTCCGGGAGAAGTTTCCAACCCGGCGCCCCCTTGATACAATGTTCCACCGGCAGATATTTCCCTTCGCGCGTCGAAAGATAATCCTCTCCATGCGTGTCTTTCGTAAAGATCACTTTTCCCTCATAGTCCGCGGCTTTTTCCACCACCGCCGGCACAATCGCCTGTGCTTCGGGCGTTCCAAGCGATCCATCAACAAAATCTTTCTGCATATCGACTACAATTAAAACCTTCATTTCCGCTCTCCCTTCGATTTCTTCAAACTGCATATTAAAGCCATTATAGACTGTTTTTTTCCTCGTGTCAAAAGATAATGTTATTTTTCCCGCTAATAGTTGAAAAATCGTGTGACAAATGGTAAAATGAAGTGTGCTGAGGCACACGCAGGTCATCAAGCTCCGCTTGGTGACAAATGGTAAAATGAAGTGTGCTGAGGCACACGCAGGTCATCAAGCTCCGCTTGGTGACAAGACATATCTTTAATGAGGAGGACAACACTATGGCGGATTATGTACTCAGCTGCTGCTCCACGGCGGATCTGAGCGAGGAGCATTTTACAGAGCGGAATATTTCCTATATTTGTTTTCATTTTGAACTGGACGGGAAACAATATCCCGATGATTTAGGAAAATCCATTCCCTTTGACAAATTTTATACGGCCATGGCAAATGGAGCGGACACCAAAACATCGCAGATCAATGCGAATGAATTCGAGACCTATTTTGAACCATTTTTACAACAAGGAAAGGATATTTTGCATGTCACATTATCGTCAGGCATTTCCGGCGTGTTAAATTCCGCATGCCTGGCAAGAGATGTTCTGAGTGAAAAATACCCGGAACGAAAAATATTGATCGTAGATTTCTCGCCGCATCTTCCGGTTACGGTCTTTTGATGGACAAACTGGCTGATCTGCGCGATGAAGGAAGCGGTATCGACGAAGTGTATCAATGGTGTCTGGACAATCGCCTTCACGTACACCACTGGTTCTTTTCGACTGATCTTACTTTCTATATCAAAGGAGGACGTGTCTCAAAGACAGCCGGATTTGTCGGCGGGCTTTTAAATATTTGTCCTCTTCTCAATATGGACTATTTGGGACGACTGATCCCGCGCTTTAAAATACGTACCAAGAAAAAAGTAATCCGTTCGATCGTCGAGCAGATGGAACAGTATGCCATCGCCGGTACGTCGTACACCGGGAAATGTTATATCTCACACTCTGCCTGCAAAGAGGACGCTCTTGCTGTGGCAGCCCTTGTCGAGGAACGTTTTCCGGCATTAAAAGGAAAAATAGAAATCTATCCGATCGGCACAACCATTGGAAGCCACACCGGTCCCGGAACCGTCGCCCTGTTTTTCTGGGGTATCAGCCGGCCGATCGAAAAAGAATAAATAAATCAAAGATTCTAAATTAAGGAGACGAAACACCATGAAAAAATTGGAAGAGTACGTAAGAAGTATCCCGGATTTTCCGGAGAAAGGAATCATTTTCCGCGATATCACGACAGTGATCCAGGATCCAAACGGCTTTCACCTGGCAATTGATGCCATGATCGAAAAAGTAAAAGATTTGGACTTTGATCTCGTAGTCGGACTGGATGCGCGTGGATTTATCTTTGGTTCTGCGATTGCGTATGCCCTCGGAAAAGGCTTTGTTCCATGCCGTAAAAAAGGCAAACTGCCTTGTGAAACCGTCTGTGCAAGTTATGAGCTGGAATACGGCACCGCCGAGATCGAACTTCACAAAGATTCCATTGCCAAAGGGCAGAAAACCATTATCGTAGATGACCTGATCGCTACCGGCGGTACGGTGGAAGCTTGCGCCAAACTGGTAGAAGAACTTGGCGGAATCGTGGAAAAATTGTATTTCTTCTGGAACTCGCCGGGCTTCACGGCCGCGACAAACTGGAAGCCTACGACGTCGCTTCTGTGATCACTTATGAAGGAAAATAGGCCCCGGGACTTATCAATAAAAAATACACAATTAAAGAAGGAGGACATTATGTTAGAAAAACTGTTCAAACTCAGAGAAAATGACACAACGGTAAAAACAGAAGTCATCGCCGGTCTGACGACCTTTATGACAATGGCTTATATTCTTGCCGTCAACCCAAGCATGCTCAACGCAGCCGGTATGGACACCAACGCTGCCTTGATCGCTACGGCGCTTGCTGCCTTTATCGGCACCCTTGCCATGGCATTTTTGGCAAATTATCCATTCGCTCTTGCTTCCGGCATGGGACTCAATGCTTACTTTGCTTATACCGTATGTGGTTCCATGGGATACTCCTGGCAGGTAGCTCTGCTCGCTGTATTCGCGGAAGGTATTGTATTTATCGCTCTTTTCCTTACGAATGTACGTGAAGCCATCTTCAACGCAATCCCTCTTACATTGAAACACGGTGTAAGTGCCGGAATCGGACTTTTCATCGCTTTCGTTGGACTGCAGGGTGCGCACCTTGTTGTCAATAGTAATTCCACTCTTACTACAACAGTAGATTTCGCCGGGAATTTCCACACCGAAGGAATTTGTGCCGTACTGGCAATCGTTGGATTGTTCATTACCATCATACTTTATATCAAAGGATTCAAGGGTGCGATCCTGATCGGTATTATCGCCACCTGGATTCTCGGTATGATCATGCAGGCTGTCGGTGTTTACCGGGTAGATGTCGAAGGCGGATTTTACTCCCTCTTCCCGAACCTTGCTTTTGTTGATCTGACAGATCTTGGAAAAACATTTGGCCAGTGCTTCCGCGCAGACCTTTCCGGTGTTAGTGTAATCAACTTCATTGTCGTATTGTTATCTTTCCTTTTCGTAGATATTTTCGACACTTTGGGAACGTTAGTCGGTGTCGCTACGAAAGCAGATATGCTTGACAGCGACGGAAAACTTCCTCGTATCAAACAGGCACTTTTGGCAGATGCAATCGCTACTTCTGCCGGTGCGATCATAGGTACTTCTACAACGACAACGTATGTAGAATCTTCTGCCGGCGTAGCAGCAGGCGGACGTACCGGATTGTCATCCGTAGTAACCGGACTTTTTGTTCCTGGTCTCCATCTTCTTCGCACCGATCTTTACAGCGATTCCTGGTTTTGCCACGGCTCCTGCTTTGATCTTTGTCGGATTTTTGATGGTATCTTCCGTAATCAAAATTGACTTCTCTGACCTCACAGAAGCTGTCCCGGCTTACCTTTGTATGCTCGCTATGCCTTTGATGTACAGCATCGCAGAAGGTATCGCAATGGGCGTTGTCTCCTATGTAGTCATCAATCTTCTTTGCGGAAAAGCGAAAAAGATCACTCCGCTTATGTATGTACTTGCGGTACTCTTCATCTGCAAATACATCTTCTTATAAAATAACCATTCAGGAGTTTATGTATGAATTTATTAACCGCCGAAGGCATCACTCACAGTTATCATGACCGCCGCCTTTTTTCCGGCCTCTCATTCCACTTGAATGAGGGGGAAAAGGTGGGACTGATCGGCATCAATGGAACCGGGAAATCGACCCTTTTAAAAATCATCGCCGGAATGCTCGTTCCGGATGAGGGAACCGTGATCCGCGGAAATCAGCTGACGCTGTCCTATCTTCCGCAGTCTCCCGAATTTGCGGATACCGATACGGTTTTGAGTGCTGCCTTAGCCGGTCTTACTGACAATGGCATCTGGGAACGGGAACCAGATGCCAAAAATATGTTGACAAGACTTGGCATCACCGAATTTACAAAACCCATTCACCAATTGTCCGGAGGACAGCGAAAACGTGTGGCCCTTGTCCGCACTCTTCTGACCGACGCAGACATTCTGATTCTCGACGAGCCAACCAACCACTTAGACAGTGCGATGGCAGAATGGCTTGAAAACAAGTTAAAGAACTACCGCGGTGCTCTCGTGATGATCACACATGACCGCTATTTTCTGGACAGCGTCGTGACGCGGATCGTCGAATTGGAGCAGGGAAAACTTTACAGTTACGCCGACAGCTACCTCGGATATCTCGCTCTGAAATCCGAGCGCAAAGAGATGGAGGCAGCGACCGAACGCAAACGTCAGAGTTTATTGAAAACCGAGATTCAATGGATGATGCGGGGTGCGCGTGCACGTTCCACCAAGCAGAAAGCGCATATCGCCCGCTACGAGGCTCTCCGCGACGTAACACCGCCGAAAATCGACGAAAATGTTCAGATGACTTCGGTCGCCTCACGCCTTGGACGAACTACGATTGAATTGAATGGGATTTGCAAATCCTATGATGACCGCACACTCATCCGGGATTTTTCCTATATTTTCCTGAAAAATGACCGCATTGGAATCATTGGACCAAATGGCTGCGGAAAATCCACATTAATGAAACTGATCAATGGGATCGAAACGCCGGATTCCGGCACGATCACCATCGGACAGACCGTAAAGATCGGCTACTTTTCACAGGAAAATGAATATTTAGACCCGTCTCTGAAACTGATCGAATACGTCCGCGAAGGAGCCGAAGTCATTCATACGCCTACAGGCACCATCAGTGCTTCGCAGATGTTAGAGCGGTTTTTGTTTCCTTCCAATATGCATTATGCATTGATCGAGAAACTTTCGGGCGGCGAAAAACGCCGGCTGTATCTGCTTCGTATCCTTATGGAAGCGCCAAACGTCCTCTTTTTAGATGAGCCGACCAACGATCTCGACATCGAAACGCTGACAATCCTAGAAGACTACCTCGATCACTTTGCCGGCATCGTCGTGACGGTATCGCATGACCGCTATTTTTGGACCGTGTCGTCCGCCGCATCTTTGCCTTTGAGGAAAACGGAACGATCACCCAGTACGAAGGCGGGTACTCCGATTATCTGAAAAAATCCGGCGACAAGTTGTCGGAAATGAGCACCATTTCCGATAAAAAGAAAGCAGCCGCAATCCGGATTCTACTTCCAAAGATACATGGAAGAAAAATGCGCCAAAGAAATTAAAATTTTCTTACAAAGAACAGCGCGACTATGAAACAATTGAAGAAGGCATACAAAAACTGGAAGAAAAAATCACTTCTTTAGAAAAAGAAATGGAGGAATCTGCCAGCAATTACAGCCGTCTGACAGAATTAAATGAAGAAAAGAAAATGCCGAAATGGCTTTGCTTGAAAAAATGGAACGCTGGGAATATTTAGAAGACCTGGCAGCCCAGATCGAAAATCAATAAAGGAGAATCAAAAGATATGCAGGAAAAATTAGTAATCACAGGAATGGGTGCCGTAACCCCGATCGGAATCGGAGTCGACACATACTGGAATAATCTGGTAGATGGAAAATGCGGCATTGACCACATTACCCGCTTTGATGCCAGCGAACTGCCGGTACAGATTGCTGCACAGGTGAAAGACTTTAATCCCGACGATTTTATGACAAAGAAACAGAGCCGCGAGATGGATCTGTTTATGCAATACGGCTACGCCGCTGCGACAGAGGCTCTTGCTGATGCCGGAATCGAAGAAGGCACCGTCGCAAGCGACCGCATGGGCGTTGTCGTTGGTACCGCGATGTCCGGTGTATCGATCATTGCCGAGACACAGGATGGACTGAGCACGGGAGCCCACAAAAAAAGTCAGCCCTCGTTTCGTCCCTAAATTTATCGGAAACATCGCCGCTGCGCAGATTGCCATTGCCAAAGGATACCACGGTCCAAGTCTTACCGTCAGCACTGCCTGCTCTTCCGGAGCCGATGCTGTCACTACCGCAGCCATGCTGCTCCGTGCTGGAGAAGCCGACGCGGTCATCGTAGTAGGCGCAGATGCCAGCATCTGCCCGGTCGTTCTCTTAGGACTGGCTTCCGCCCACGCACTCAGCACAAACAACGACGATCCGCTGCACGCCAGCCGTCCATTTGACAAGGACCGCGATGGTTTTGTCGCAGGAGAAGGCGGTGGCGCAATCCTTTGGAGACCGAAAGCCATGCGAAAAAACGTGGTGCAAAGATTCACGCAGAACTTGTCGGCTATGCCAATTGTACAGACGGCTACCACGTAACCGCTCCGCATCCGGATGGAATTGGCGCGATCGCCTGCATGGAACATGCTGTAAAGAAAGCCGGCATCTCCCTTGATCAGATCGACTATATCAATACCCACGGCACTTCGACCCCAATGGGCGATACCATCGAAGTAAACGCCGTAAAGAAACTTTTGGCGCACATGCTTATAAAATGGCTGTTACCTCGACAAAAGGCTCTACCGGCCATATGATGGGTGCAGGCGGCGTCACAGAGACCATTGCCTGCATCAAAGCGATTCAGACCGGCATCGTACCACCTACGCTCGGTCTCGTCAATGCGGATGAACAGTGCGACTTAAACCACGTTCCGGGAAAAGCCGAAAAACGCCCGGTTCACTACGCTATGACAAATGCCTTTGGATTTGGCGGACAAAATTCCAGCCTCGTTGTAGGAGAATATCACGAATGAAACTCGCTGACCAAATTCATGCAATAATGGAAGAAAATGACAATCTGACCAACGAACAGCTCGGTCAGGCTGTCGATTCTTTTTACAGATACATACGGAAGAAATTCAGGAAGACGGATTGGACACTTACCACTGTCATCGCTACGAACCGACGCCATACCGTGTGCTGGAGGTTCTTTTCGATGCCTTTCCGCTCACGAAGGAAGATGTTCTTCTCGATTACGGAAGTGGTCTCGGCCGTCTGGCATTTTACTCGGCAGCCCGTTTTGGATGTCCGTGTATCGGCGTAGAAATGGCAGAAAAATGGTACACGATCGCTGAAAACAACCGGCTTTCTTTTGTATCGGAGGATGCCGATATCCATTTTATCCTTGATACTGCCGACCATTACGAAGTAGACGACCGTGTCACGTACATTTACTGTTTTAATCCTTTTTCGCCGGATGTTTTCCGCACGGTACTGACCCGGATCGAATGTTCCTTTGAGCGCAACCCACGTACGCTGACGCTCGTTTTGTATTATCCGGAAGACGACACCATTTTTGATATCGAGCAGCACACTGCTTTTCAGCGAATTGATGAGATTGCCGCCTCCGAAGCAATAAAAAAAGACCGTAGAGAACGTTTTAGTCTTTACCGTCTTACTCCCGATGACACATTTTAACCGGTTAAAATTTTTATGAAACAGTTGTAAATATGACACAAATCGGTTATACTTAATAAAGGTAACAGAATCGTTACGAAATTAAGATAAGAAAGGAAGTGATTTACGATGTACACCAATGAATTGTTTGAAAAATGCTGATGACATTCGATCATCAATATGATTCCAATTCAAAATTTTATGATTCACTTCCTTATGTACGAGATTATAATCTGTGTAACTGGACTCCGCTACGTATGCAGAGCGGGAACATTATCAAATTTTATCAATATCAGTTAGGCAAACCTGTCATCCTTCAGACAGATCCGGATAACGAATAAAATAAGATTAGATCATTCTTCGTTGCGCTCTTTTTTCTTTAACTCACCGACAAATACCTTTCGAATACTGTTTACGGTTCGAAAGGTATAAGTATCTTTTTCCACAATGCGTACAAATTTCATTGTCCTTATTAAAATCTTCAACTTCTTCCTGATATCCACATACGGGACAGGTAACAAGAATTTTTGTAGTATCCTCTTTCAAATCTATACACCTCATTTTTACTGCTTCGCACAATATCGAAGCTTAATCAACCTTAGTTATTATACGTAACTATTCAGGATCCAATGTATGGAAATCAATGAATCGTCGTGCTTGCACGTAAGAGACTTTGATTTCCATACACTGAAATCCTAATAGGGCTCCCCCCTCCAGATATGAGCATTTTTAGCCTTGTCAAAGGCGAGAAAAGAACACGAAGTGTTCGAAATGCGAATGTGGAGGAGGGATCGTCCTGAATGGTTACTATTATACAACAAATTAGTAGAAAAATCAATTAGAAATTAATGGAAAAGAGGCACTGCCGTTCTCCGCAAGTGCCTCCCAGTTCATTCCTGTCTTAGTTTTTCGACCATATCCCATCTTTTTGAACCCGATCCCAGTCGACGATCAACACGTCAACAATCTTGCCATTATATCCAACCTGCTCTGATTCCTGAATATATTTTTGGCGAAGCAGATTATCTAATGCAAGTTTTACTCGTTCCTTCGGAACATTGTTATACTCTGCGACACTTTTTATTGTCTTCCAGTACGTAATTAACGTACGCGGTTTCGCACGCAGGCGGTACAAACTTACAAATATCAAATCATTGTAATGATCTTTTTTTCCTGTGACTGCCGTGGCATCTCTACATAACTTGTCGCTATGGATTTTAAATGATTGCTGAACGCAAACTTCACGCCGTAAATAATAACTTTTTTCCCAAGTTCTTTCAAATACTCTGCCACTTTAAGAAAATGTGCATCACCGGTAAATAAAATATATACATCCGGACTTTTTCTTTTTTGACGCATAGCGGTAAATCTGATCCAAAATGATAACATCTGTAAAATCTTTATCTACGCCAATCTTTTCGCTCGCTGTATGCACGATGCCAGATGTGATTTTTTAAGACGTTCCAAGTCTTTTCCAATATTTGGTTCCGAAAAATCCCCAAAAAGAAAAATATGTCTTTCATATGAAATTCATTTTTCAATTCCTTCAGCCATTCATCTACATTGGGACGCATCTGAAAACGATTTGAATATCCGTAAAACCAGTGTTCATAATCGACAAAGGCAACTGCCTCTCTTTTTTTCGACTTCCCGAACATTATCTCCTCCTTTCCTTATTATTTAAAACACCATATATAGTGTAACACAAAATAACAACTATTGCAAACACAACAGTTTTTATAGTATAATTGTTATGCAGTCAATTCCTAATTATTAACAAAGCAAGGGTGATATTTTATGAATATACAGATACAATTGTGCGGTTTATTTATGCTTGCACTGCTTTTCATTTTTACAAAAGCACGAAAACATTACATTTATACAAAGAAAAAATTTTCTATCGGGCAATGTGCATTATTATTATCAGCCTTTGCCTGGATATTCTTTCGTTAGTTTCGATTTTTACCGTACACACTTTCCTCGTCTATTTGTCAACTTTGTATGCAAGGCCTACCTTGTCACTTTGATATGGGGTGCTTTAACTGCGCTTATTTATTCTTCTGCGGATCTTTTCACCAGAAAAAGCATCAAAGAATCGCCCATTATTTACATATTCTGGCATTATTCCAGAGTATTGTTACCCTTTGCTCCCAATTCATATTTTTTCCAGCCAAAAGAAAACTTACACCTATGGTCTTTCTGTAAATTGTGTGTATTTTTTTGTTTTCCTTTATATTTTAGCAGCATTATTTTCTGCCATTGGCTTTGCTAAGAAAATAAATCCCCGCAGAGCCTTTGCTGTCATTCTCTGGATGTTCATCTGGCTTTCCAGCGCCGTTGTACAGTTTTTTAATAATGATCTTTTGATTGTAGGGTATGCCAGTGCCATCGGAATATTGATTCTCTTTGTTATCATGGAAAATCCGGAAGGAAATCTGGATCGCCATCTTGGTTGTTTTAACTCTTATGCTTTGACTATATATATAAATGAGTTATTAGAGCACGGAGGCACTTTCCATATCCTGGAACATTCCTTGAGGAGCCCGCATGCCTCCGAAGAAAATAACACAAACTATGACTCGTGGAATCGACATATCCTTCGTTTGCTAAGTTCATATAAAGATATACTTGTCTTCCAAAATCTCCAAACCGGACTTATATTAATCTCTTCAAACGCAGATGTTCTCCGTGAAGCAGGCCAAAAACTCTTGAATCATTTTTCTTTATTGGAAAGTTTTGGCAGTCAAGTATCATTAACCTTAGTAGAGAATGCAAATTCATTTTCATCTATGAATGACATTTATGATTTTTTATCCTTCGTTCACGCGTCGCACCCTGACGCAGCCGGGAATTTGTTTGTCGCTGACCAAAATACAATTGCAAAATATAAAGAACAACATGTCATTCAACAGGAAATATCGAATGCTTTGGCTGACGATCGTGTAGAAGTTTTCTTCCAGCCGATTTATTCTAACCGAGACAAATGTTTCACTTCCGCAGAAGCTCTTGTTCGTATTCGCAAAAAAGATGGCACATTGCTCTCTCCTGACATCTTTATTCCTGTTGCCGAAAAAACCGGGATAATCTTAGAATTAGGAGAACGTGTCATTGAGAAAGTCTGCCTTCTGCTTAAAAATTCCGATGCCATCAAGCTTGGAATTCACTACATAGAAATAAATCTTTCCGTCATTCAGTGTGAAAAAAGGGATTTGGCAAAACGATTAATCTCGATTGTTGAGAAATATGATATCGCCCCGGGCCTTATCAATCTTGAAATTACGGAAACCGCTTCCATCAGCGCAAGAACGATTTTATTGGAAAATATGAAGACCTTAATAAACTATGGTTTTACCTTTTCTCTGGATGATTTTGGAAAAGGCGAGTCAAATCTGATGTATATCGTAGAAATGCCGGTTTCTATCGTAAAACTGGATTATGACATGTTAAAAGCCTTTTTCCGGTCACCAAAAGCAAAAACTGTTGTTCAAGCCGTAGTTAACATGGCACATAACATGAATTTGAAAATGGTGGCCGAAGGCATTGAAACCGAAGAAGAGATACAAGGTATGTCAAAAGAAAACATCGATTATATTCAGGGATATTACTATTCCTGCCCAGTTCCCCAAAATGATTTTTTGGAATTTTTAAGGAACAATCAACCCGTTCTCTCTTCTTCGGCAGAATAATTACTCCCATAGTTTTTGCCGGCGTTTCTCATCCACCTCGATCCACTCATCGAGTGTCAGCGGCGTATAATCCGAGAACATACAGAAACAATTGATCATGTGGCACGGAATCGGCTGTGGTTCGTCCACATATCTCGATTTTACGAGTGTCTGCCGCGTGCGGTATATAAATTCATTGATGAGCAGCTCATCGTGCGAATCATGCACATGTCCGTAAAGCATATAACTTTTCGGTTTTCCCTCGTCATCAAGGCGGTACTGCCCATTGTAACAGAAGATGGGATAATGGCTCAATACAACCTTCCGCTTATTGTCATGCACTTCCGCATATGACTTAATCCAGCCAAAGCGCGACGTGTCAAATTTGCGGTGGCGGATCACATGATCGTGGTTTCCTTCGATGAGAAATAATCTGCCGTACAGGCGGCGCAGCACTTCATTGGTCTCTTCCGCATGACCGGCAGAAAAATCTCCGAGGATTACCACCTCATCCCCTTCTCTTACTTTTTTATTCCACTTTTCAATAATATATTCATTCATTTCATGCGCCGAGGCAAATCCCCGGCAGTCAAGACTGTGATTCAAATTTTCATGAAAAAATGCAGATCGGATATATAATACCGCATCGTATTCTCCGTTTCTATTTTTGATTTGCTTTCGCCTGGAATTTTTCATCGTTTACGATAAAGCGCTCATGAACGCCTTTTCCGATCGTTCCACGCTCGTCCTTTGCTTCTACGCGGAAGGTGAGTTTTCGTCCGTCTATGGCGATCAATTCGCTCTCACAAGTAACTGTCATTCCAAGCGGGGTCGGTGCATCGTGGGATACATCCAGGTGAATCCCAACTGTTCCGCATCCTTCCTCCAATTCTTCTGCGACACTCTTCCAAGCGGTCTCTTCCATCAACGCGATCATTGCCGGTGTAGCGAACACATCCAATGTACCGCTTCCCATCGTCTTCGCTGAATTTTTTTCGCTTACTACTACTTTCTGGATTCCTTTTATTCCTGTATTCATATTCGTTTCCTCCTGTCTCTTTTATTGTCTTACAAAACGCTTTTGAAGTCAATAAAATGGGCAAAAAATTTTTTAATTTTTTTCAAAAAAAAAGTATTGACAAATGTATCACCGTATAATATAATAGGTCTTGCGTTGTGACAAACAAGACAACGCAGAGAACAAGCCGGGGTGTGGCTCAGCTTGGCTAGAGCGCCTGATTTGGGATCAGGAGGCCGCAGGTTCGAATCCTGTCACCCCGATCATGAAGCATCCTGTTTCATTTCAAAATAAATTTCATATTGATGCTATAGTTTAAACTATAGCAGACACATGCGGGTGTAGTTCAATGGTAGAACACTAGCCTTCCAAGCTAGATACGTGGGTTCGATTCCCATCACCCGCTTTAGAAAACCGTTTTTGATAAAGCGGATTTTTCAATGTGTGTCAGTAGCTCAGTTGGATAGAGCAACGGCCTTCTAAGCCGTGGGTCGGGGGGTTCGAATCCTCCTGACACGATACATATCCATATTTCGGATATGTCAGGATGAGCAGCTGATATGCTGGAATTTCATCTGGTGGGTATAGCGCAGTTGGTTAGCGCGTCAGATTGTGGCTCTGAAGGCCGTGGGTTCGAATCCCATTACCCACCTTTTCCTATTTTAATATGTAGGATGTTGGGCTATCGCCAAGGGGTAAGGCATAGGACTTTGACTCCTACATTCGCTGGTTCAAATCCAGCTAGCCCAGTTTGAATTTTCAAAGACACGATAAACATCGTGTCTTTTTTCTATTTCTATCTAATTATCCTCTTCCGGACATTCTCGTGGGCGAAGCACGGTACTTCGGTCTGCCAGGATCTTCTCCGTGAAGTAATCACGATCCACGGTTCCCTTGATCCCTCTGACACGCCCTGCGTCCGTATACTGCCATCCGGCCCACTCACGCCAGTCATTGTTCATCTCCGGTCGCTTTACGCCGTATTCGGCGATCCAGAGCGGATAAAATGCCAGCCGCTCGTCAAATACATTGGCTGCGTTGCTGGCATCACTGTATACCGCCACCATTTTCTCGGTAAGCGTCTCTAATTCTCTTAAAAAGGCAAGCGACACCGCATTGATCTGCTCTCGGTCCAGATCTCCAAAGGATTCAAAATCCATAACCGGACAAGCCTCGTAGTGCTTCTCTCGGATGACCCCGGCAAAATGTCTCGCCTGTTCCCGTCCCTCTTCGACCGTCCGCGCGGTCAGATAATGATAAAACCCAATCTTCAGTCCCGCTGTCTGTGCTTCGCGGTAATTGCGCTCGAAGTCGGGATCTACTCCCCCGAGCTCCCTCGCTCGCCTTAATATAGACGATACGTATACCGGCACGGCGCACCTCGAAAAAATCAATCCTGCCTTCCCAATGACTGACATCGATTCCTTCTATTTTTCTTCGGCTTTGCATTTCTTTTCTCCATTCGGGTAACATCTTAGTATTATCCTATGATAGAAAATCCGATGCGTGCCTTACTGCTGTAAAATCGCTTTTACTTCCTTTAAGAAGCATTCCATCTGTTCATCGGTACCAATCGTAATACGCAGATAATCACAAATACGCGGTTTATTGAAATAACGCACGAAAATGCCCTTTTCACGGAGTTTCTCAAACATTTCTTTTGCCGGAACGTCCTTGTGTCCCGCAAAGAGGAAATTGGTGCAGGATTCTTTGACATCAAATCCAAGTTTTTCCAATTCTTCTTTTGTCTTTGCGCGGGTGTTCATAACCTTCTTAATATTTTCCTGGAAATATTCTTCATCTTCCAGAGAAGCGGCTCCGATCAAAATCGACTCGGTATTCATCGTATAGGAATTGATGGACTCCTTCACGTCCTTCATTGCCTGGATCAACGCCGGATTTCCCATCGCATAACCGATACGCATACCGGCCATAGAACGCGATTTGGAATACGTACGAACGACAAGAAGGTTGTCGTATTTGTCAATTAACGGCAGTACGCTTTCGCCGCCAAAATCCACGTAAGCTTCATCGATAATGACAACGACTTCCGGATTGGCAGCAATGATCTCTTCCACCTGCGAAGTTCCCAACGCAATCGATGTCGGCGCATTGGGATTGGTGATCACAACCCCACCATTTTTCTTTTTATAATCATTCACATTTATTGTAAAATCTTCCTGCAATGGCGGGCATTCATACGGAATGCGGTATACTTCCGCCCAGACCGGATAAAACGAATAGGTGATATCCGGGAAAAGGATTGGCGTATCCGAATTAAAAAAGGTTAAAAAGGCAAGTGCCAGCACATCGTCAGAACCCACACCGGTAAATACCTGATCTGCTCCGATTCCGTGGTATTTTGCCAATGCTTCGACCAAAACGGAAGCCGAAGGATCCGGGTACAGGGAAAATCCGGACACATTTACTTTTCCATGCTCGTCAAATACTTTCGGCGACGGCGGATACGGATTTTCGTTGGTATTTAATTTAATGATATTGGTCTGTTTGGGCTGTTCTCCCGGCACATACGGGGTCACTTTGCGGACATTTTTTGCCCATTTCATCTCGTTACTCATCATAGCCTCCATTTATTTATAACTTTCTGCCAGTCGTTCAAATGCCGGCAGCGATCTCTCGATCATATCATAGTCTACACAATACGCGATACGCACGTAACCCGGACACGCAAAAGAACTTCCCGGCACCAAGAGAAGATGCTCTTCTTTGGCTCTCGCTACAAATGCTTTGTCATCGTCTTCCAGCGTCTTTACAAACAGATAAAAGGCACCATCCGGGCTCGCACACTCAAATCCAAATTTGCGCAGGCTGTCTACGAGAAGTCTGCGGTTTTTGTCATAAATTTCCACATCCACTTTGGCATCCAGACAACGTGCGATCGTCAGCTGCTGAAGTGACGGTGCATTGACAAAGCCGAGGATACGTGTCGCCACATTGGCGGCTCCGATCACGTCTTCCGCATCTGCCATTTCATCCGGCAGCACGAGATAGCCGATACGCTCTCCCGGTAAAGATAATGACTTGCTGTAAGAATATCCAACAATCGTATTGGCATAATATTTTGTCACATATGGGACTTCCACACCGCCATAAACGAGTTCTCGATAAGGCTCATCGGAAATCAGGTAAATGTCTGTACCAAATTCGGTCTGCTTGTCCTCCAGCACTTTTGCCAGATCCTGCAGCACTTTTTCAGAATATACTACACCTGTGGGATTGTTTGGCGTATTGATAATGACAGCTTTGGTCTTTGCTGTTATTTTTTTCTCCAATTCATCTAATTTCGGCATAAACGTCGCGGTGTCCGGAGAGATCACAACGACCTTTCCGCCGTAATTTGCCACATAATTATTGTATTCTCCAAAATACGGAGCAAACACAATTACTTCATCGCCCGGATTTAACAAGGTTTTCAATGCGACATTGAGCCCTCCGGCGGCTCCCACGGTCATGACAATATTTTCCTCATGAAAATGGGTATCAAATTGTGTATTCAGATGGTTTGCGATGGCAGCACGAACTTCATCATAACCGGAATTACTCATATATCCATGAACATATCCCGGCTGCTCATTTTCCAGCACGTCGATCATCGCCCGCTTCACTTCTGCCGGCGGCTCTACACTCGGATTTCCCAAGCTGAAATCATATACATTTTCTGCTCCGTATTTTTTCGCCATGATCTTTCCTTCTTCAAACATGGCGCGGATCACAGAACTTCCTTTTACCAATTGCTGCATCTGTTCTGATATCATGATGTCCTTCCTTTCCTATGGCTGTTCTCTTATGCCAGTGCATTGTTCACATACTGCATGATCTCATAATTATCTTCCGGCATCTGACAACCGACGATATACGTTCCTTCGTTGTCGGAACAACGCAATATGCGGCCTTCCTGCTGCCTCTGATCTTTCAGTTCAAAGTCAGGTATCGTAATCGCGATCTCTTTTCCTTTTGCCTCAGCAAAAAACGAATTTTTCGAGGAAAAAGCGAATCCATTCGCGCTGATATTTTCCATACAGCCATCAAAAGTTTCGCCGGATTCTTTATCCAAAATCTGACATTTCAGTGTCATGTCGAGACGTGGATATTTACGACGGTTATAAATCTTTGGACGAGATGCAAAAAGGACTTTATACTGTTCTGACGGCTTGGTAATCTTTACATTATCCCAGCAATACAAAATATTACCAACGGTGATCTGCATCTCGCCGTCCATTTCCTTTTTATTTGACATTGGAAGCAATTGGCTGCAAGTTACCAGCAAACCGTCTTCGTGGCTCTCCACAAGTTCACCGTGATATTCTTCCGGCTCGCCCTCTTCCGGATGGGAGATGAGCATCACTTTCATGCCCTTTTTTCAAATCTTCCACACCCATAAATCCGCCGATTCCCAGCTCAGTCATCAAGTTTTCGACAACGTGCTCAATGCTGTCGATATTCAATACCGTCTCTGCGTATTTGCTGAGCATGGTCTTCGTCGTCTCGTCGGAATGACTGATGCGGTCGGTCATTGTCTCCACTACACCGGAAACCTGTTCCATATTTTCCACAAGATGGGTATTGGATTTTTCTACTTCTTTCATCGCGGAATCGATTACTTCGATATTTCTTCCCAATTGACCGGAATCTGCCGTAATCTTCTCCACGCTCTGATTGGTCTGATTTACCTTGTCAAACGAAAGCTGAATCAGTTCCAATGTCTTCTGGATCGCCTCTGTCATATGTGCTGATGTTTTTTCCAAATGTTCAAGAGCTTCCTGAATCTGTCCGGAAGATGCCTGCGTCTCTGTGCTGAGTACACGTATCTGCTCTGCCACGACAGCAAAGCCTCTGCCGCCCTCGCCCGCTCTTGCCGCCTCAATCGAAGCATTGAGTGCGAGCAGGTTTGTCTGATTGGAAATCCTCTCAATCGTTCCGGTTTCCTCTTTTACCATCTCAAACTGCGAAGTAAAATCCTGCAGCACTTTTTCTACTTCTGTAGAAAGTTCTGACATATGCTGCGTCGTTGTAATTACATTTTCGAGATCTTCCTGACTAGCATTTGCATGTTCCACGGATTCGTGAACCAGCTCTACCATCTCGCCGATCATCCCTGCCACATTCTGCACCTGTGTATTGATCGTCTCTGTCATATTTTGGGAGGACTGTGTTCTTTCCTGCAAGGTACGATTGTTGTCCGTCAATTCATTCATTCCCATAACAACCATATCTGCACCGTGTTTATTTTCGACTGCAAGTTCACGCACGACAGCCACACCATCTACGATCGTATTGCTCGCGGTCTTTACTTTATCAACGGTCGTAACGACGCGCTTCAGATCGGATTTTACGCTGTCAAGCATCGCACCGTCAGATTCGTTCAAATGACGGATGGACATGACGTAGCAAATATAACACAGGATAATACAGGCAAGCTGCAAAGTATATTCTTTGAAATCATTCTCCGAATTGATGCCATTATTATATTTTATGACGGCACTTACAATGATAATGATCGTATTGACGACGCCGCATTGTATCATTAATGTCCGGTTTTTATATAGGACAAGCAAACTGGTAACCGGCAGTATGTACGTAAATGCAATGTGCGAAGGTGTCGTACAAATTACAAAGGTATAGAAAATCCCATATCCGATCGCAATTTCATATTTATAATAATCTGTCGCCATTCCCTTCACTTTCAAAAGAATCTGTCCTGCAAAGAACGGAATCCAGCAAAGCAGTACAAAAGTCAGAAAATACGGACCGCTGCGAATCCCTTTTGAGGTATCCGAACCATAGTTCGCTGTCAATAACAAGGCAAAAATAAGCCAGATCTTTCTCGCCCGCTGATTTGCTTTTGCTTTAAATATATTCTCGTCGTAATTCATCTGTCATCCTCCAATCATTTATTTTCACATAACGATTCAAGATTGTTACGTTTTCTCAAAAAAATGCACCATTTGGTTCATTGTCTCTCTGCTCTCTTTCAAATACGGGTCAAACACACGGAATGCGTGTGTGAGTTTTTTATCTTTCCGAAAGTCTTTCAGCTGGAACCGCATTCCATTTTCTTTCAAGGCTTTGGCAAATTGCAAGGTGTAATGCTCCAACATGTCCTCTTCGCTTGTCGCCAGATAACACGGCGGCAGCGCTTTGATAATTTCTGGGCAATCCGGCTTTTCATAACGTTTAAATGCTTTTCGCCGCTCCCCTTTTCCATAAAGATAACGGGGAAGAAAAAAGTCCGATCTGGTCCAATTTTGTCGTATAGAACATTCCACTGATCAATCCCAATGCCCGCACAGGCAAGGTAGTCGGCACTACTCCCGCTGCCTCAGCAAGTGCCCCGCAGTTCTGCATCGCAGTCGCGTAGGTAAGCAGGCAGGCTCCGCCGCTATCCGCCACAGCATAAATCTTTTTCTGCATCTCCCTGATACGTTTCGATCAATGTCTGAACCTTGTCCATCGCACGGCTTACCGACTCAAACTGGTCGTAAATCATGCAGTCCGGAATGAGTGGATATTCAACCGAAAACACCAAGAATCCAAGTTTTACCAATTCCGCACAATAATACCGGTTAAATTCTTTTGTTCCAATCACCATCCCACCGCCATGCACATTGACAATGACCGGCAATTTTTCCTGTGTCCGTTTCCTTGGCCGGTAAACATTCAGTCGGTGCTTTTTTTCCATCTTCTATGTAAACAATATCTGTGATTTCTTCCACTTCTTCGGGGAACGTAAACCGCTCTTCCTGTTCTTTTTGCTGCTTTGCAAAATCCTCTCGCTGTTTATAAAATACATTTGTCAGAATGCCCAATTTGTCACGCTCCATTCCTCCTTGTAATTTCTCTGTATGTCTCTTTCTAGCGTACCACATTTTTTCGGTTTTGTAAATCGGAAATGCAATCTGTCCACAGTGTTTTTAAATGGCAACTCCGGTTGTGATTTCCCTGCTCGGGACCGTTTGCACTTAGAAGACACACGTAACGGTGCATGAGGGCAAAACACGCCCTCTATGCACCGACGGTGTCTTAAATCCCTCATCGGGAAATCACAACCGGAGTTGCCACAAAAATACGAGAGAGCGAGGTAAGGCGGCGTCCTGCCGTCGTGGCGCAGCCGCGGAGGCATTTCCTTTCACCTCTGTAATGACTTGCTTTTTCTTCTTCCGGGGTGTCGGGGAAACAAGCAACCTAATTTCGCTTTTTCCTCTTTTTTCGTTGCCTTTTTAGCTTCTTGCCCGCCCTAAAGGCAACCTGCATCGCCCTTTTCCTCTTTTTTTCCGTTGCCTTTTCCACTTTGCAAGCCAAGAAAGGCAACCTAATTTCCCTTTTTCCTCTTTTTTTCGTTGCCTTTTTAGCTTCTTGCCCGCCCTAAAAGGCAACCTGCATCGCCCTTTTCCTCTCTTTTCGTTGCCTTTTCCCGCTTCACAAGCCGAGAAAGGCAACCTAATTCGCTTTTTCCTTTTTTTCGTTGCCTTTTTAGCTTCTTGCCCGCCCTAAAGGCAACCTGCATCGCCCCTTTTCCTCTCTTTTCGTTGCCTTTTCCCACTTTGCAAGCCGAGAAAAGCAACCTAATTTCGCTTTTTCCTCTTTTTCCGTTGCCTTTTAGCTTCTTGCCCGCCCTAAAGGCAACCTGCATCGCCCTTTTCCTCTCTTTTCGTTGCCTTTTCCCGCTTCACAAGCCAAGAAAGGCAACCTAATTTCGCTTTTCCCTCTTTTTTCCGTTGCCTTTTTTAACTTCTTGCCCGCCCTAAAGGCAACCCGTGTCGCTGCACAACCCGCCTCCCCCCCTCCGGGGTGCCCCCTTAGTTCTATGGGGGACCATCGGTTTCGTGAGGGATTTAGAACACCGCCGGTGCATAGAGGGCGTACTTCGCGCCCTCATGCACCGCTGCGTGCGTTCTCTAAGCGCGAGCGGATCCCGAGGCGAAAACCGATGGTCCCCTCACTCAAAAGTAATACTCGCATACGCATCCACCGTCCCATATCCCCACTCCCGGCTCGGATACTCCTCGCCTCGCGGAGTGGCTCCCCGGATCAAGAGTTCCGGCACGATGTTTCCGTTGAGTTCAGCGACACTAAACTGCTGTAAAAAGAGTGCGGCGATGCCGGTCGTGACAGCGGCGGCGACGCTGGTTCCTGTCATTGTGCCGTATTGTTCACGGGGATAAGGGCCAAAGATTTCGACGCCCGGTGCCGTCACATCCGGTTTGATAATGCCATTCGGCGTGAATCCCCGGCTTGCCTGCGCATAAAAGGCATTATTGACCGGGTTGTAAGCAGAAATTGTAATCGCATTTCTGGCGTTTCCGGGTTCGCAGATTGTCGTGTCCGGATTGGGGCGGGTAAACACCGTTTCGCCTTCCAAAAATTGGGTGATAGGGAGCCACATATGGTAGTGCGGATACTCCTGCCGGGAGGTGACGATAATTTTCCACACACCCGGCTTCGTATCCTCGAAGCGGAATAAAATCACTTGATCCCTCGTCTGCCCCTGCACGCGACCGGTTCGGATTTCAAGATTTGTATTTTCGATGGGAAACCGTTTCTGCCGCTGCAAACCATCTTCTGCCCGGGTTAGTCCCAGCGAACTTCCTCCCGGCGAAATCACATCAAACGACACACTTCCGGGAGTCTGCCACCACAATTCGCAGACAAATCCAAGACTCGCCCGCGCAACGTCGATCTGAATTTCTTCTTCCTTTTTGGTAATTTCATAATGATGCCCGGCGGGACCTTCATTTCCGGCGCAGGCGACGATACTTGCCCCTGCCATATTATTGATGTCGATGAGATGACAGAGCGGAGAGGCTCCGTCATGATTTCCAAGATTACTCCCCATGCCGACGCAGATTGAGACCGGTCGCCCCAGAGAATACGCCACTTGCAGAATATACATAATTCCTGCCATAATATCATTTTCCTGATAACAGGGAACTTTTGACGGCACGCGGTAATATTCGCGGTAACTGTTTTTCGCCTCTTTGCATTTGACAACAATAATCTGAGAAAGTGGTGCAATGCCCGAAAATTCCTTACCTGGGATTTCGTTGCCTGCTGCCACGCCTGCCAAAAATGTTCCATGACCGATATCATCGCGCGTCGGCAAATAGGAAGATGGCTGTTCCCGTTTTAACGCCTCATTGATCTCCTGCTCCGAAAACACACGGCCATAATCAAACTGGAACGGGCCGCCCTCGCGGATCGTCTGATCCCAGATCGAATGGAGGCGCGTCGTTCCATCGGCATTACGGAATGCCTCATGCGTAAAATCAATGCCCGTATCAACAAATCCCACGATCACACCCTGTCCGTAAAAATCCAAATACGGCTGCCTGCGAATCTGCATCACGCCGGCAGCCTCCAATGCTTCATATCCCATAAGCCCATATACGTGCGGCACGGTGCCGTAGCCAAATTGATTGATCGTCTGACTGTCAATCCTGCTTTCCTCTCGGTATACAATCGTTCCACCGCCGCCGATCCGGCTGTAACACGTGGGCTGGTATCTCTCCACCAACGTCTCTTCTCGGATATATGAAGAGACAATATAATCCAATACCTGTTCCGAGTAAATCGCTTCTGTACAAGTCACAAGTCTGCCTCCGGCTTTTTTTACCAAGTATATGCAGAAAATCAAAATTTTTTCACAACATCTTCTTTTTTTTAAAATAAAGGATCAATAGCAACACAACAAGCACGCTGGCAAAGATCACGCCGGGATACCCGCTCTGCAATTCCGGCATATTTTGAAATTCATGCCATACCATCCCGTGATGAGTGTGAGGGGAAGAAAATGGTCGATATCACAGTCAAAAACTGCATATTGGCATTCTGCCTGGCATCGACATAACCCTGATAGGCGTCCCGAACCTGTCCGGCGTATTCGAGAAGATGCACCGTCTTTGACATAAGCCGGTCGGCGCGGTCCGTCACAGTGCCAAAATATTTTGTCTGTTTTTGGCAAAAAAAAACCATTCTCATTGGTCTCAATTCCCGTCCGAGATCCATAAGCTCATCGTAATAACTGCGGAGCGTCAAAAGTTCTTTGCGGACCGGCGAAAAATCGCTGAGAAAATGTGCCGCATGCCCTTCCGATATGCGCTCTTCCATCTCCATTAAGCGTTTTTCATACTGAACCAATAATTCGAGATCGCGGTGAATAAATTCCGTAATGTAATAATAAAGGAATTTTTCCTTCGTCATTTCGCGATTCCTGTTTTTCCGCTGAATGCGTCGGATCAAACGATACGAAAAATCGCTGTTATCCACAAGCACGATGTTTTTCTCGTTGACAAAGAAAAGAATAGCGTACCGTTTTCCCAAAAGATCAAGAAGTTTCGGGATATAAAACGACCCAATCATGCACTCCTGCTGGTTTTCCACCTTGCAGAATCCGATGTCCGAAAGCTGCACTTCCCTTCATAGCGCATCTGCGCCTGTTCCAATGCAGCCTTTGCGCCCGCTTCTGTCGTCACAAAAACCCGGGAAGGCATGTCCTCCCCGAGTTCCGGTAAATCTGTCTTTTCTGTTCCTGCAGGCATGCTCCCAGCGTGAAGATCATACGGCTGCCTCCAATTCCAGTTTCATTTCTTCCATCTGCTCTTCTTCCAGTTTGACAAATACGACACCATCCATCGTCTCCTCCGCAATGCCGACACAGTTATCTGCCACACGATCCAGATTGTAGAGAATGCTTGAATACGCCTGTGTCAATGCCGGATCGCAGATTTTCTTTTCCACACGATTCAAATGCGCTTTCGTATTTTTCTTCTGCGCCTTTCGCATTTTACTGCGGTTTTTAATGACAATTTCTGCCTCCGAAGAATCCCCATTGATCACCGAATCCATCGACTCCGTAAACAGATTCTGCGCAATTTCAATGCATTGGCGAAGTTCTGTGACTGCCTTATCCGAAAGGTCTTTTCCCTGCAGCTGCATGTCATCACTCGCTGCCGCAATATCCGCACACCGGTCTGCGATGCGATCAATATTATTTGTCACAAACAGAAATCCTGCGGTCTGCTCCGACTGCTGCTCCGTGAGCATTCCACTCGAAAACAACTTGGTAATGTATACGGAAATACACTCCTGAAGTTCTTTTACAGTCTGGTACGCATTTTCATACTGCTGTCTCGCATAACTTCCGCCCACGCCGCTGATGCTGTCTTTCAATGCACTTACCATCATTTCGCTGTAATTTGCCAAACGTTTCATTTCCTCCGACACAAGATACATCGCCGGCAGCGGTTTGCCGATCATTTTGTCGTCGAGATACTGCGGTGCCTGGTCCATTACTACTGTCTTATCCTTTCCGCGAATGATTGTGGTGACAATTTTCACCATAACCGGGATAAGTGGCAGCCAAACAACCGTACAAAATACATTGAATGCGGTATGCGCATTGGCAATCTGTCTTGAAATGACATCCACTTCATTTCCTTTGGGCGATATAAACTGTACAAATTTAGCAAATAACGGAATGATAAATACAAAAACAATACTTCCGCTTATATTAAATATACTATGCGCGATCGCCGTCCTTTTGGCGTTTTTCGACTGTCCGATCGAAGCTAACAGAGCCGTAATAGTCGTTCCGATGTTGTCGCCAAGCAGGATTGGAATCGCTCCGGTGAGTCCTATTACACTTGTCACGCCATCCGGCATTGGCTGCGATGCGAAGTTTTGAAGGACCGCGATCGTCGCCGAGCTGCTCTGCACAACCAGCGTCATCACGGCGCCCAAGATCACGCCAAGCACCGGAATATGTTTTACCTGAACCATCATATCCACAAAGATCGGACTATTTGCCAGCGGTTTCATAACACTTCCCATGATCTCAATTCCTTCAAAGAGCAATCCAAATGACAAAATGACCATTCCGATATTTTTTACTTTTTCCTTTTTTCCTAAAAACTGAAGCATAAATCCGATAAATATGATGGGATAAATGTAATTGCTGATTTTAAATGCCATCAGCTGTGCTGTCATGGTCGTCCCAATATTCGCGCCAAAGATAACGGATATCGCCTGCGGCAGGCTCATAAGTCCCGCACTTACAAATCCGATCACCATAACCGTCGTCGCCGAACTGCTCTGCAGAACCGCCGTAACAAGTGCTCCTGCAAGCGCACCCATCAACGGATTTTTTGTCAGAAAACTAAGAACTTTTTTCATCTTTTCCCCGGCAGCCTTCTGCAATGCATCACTCATGGAATTCATTCCAAAAAGAAACATTGCGAGTCCACCCACCAAACCAAATATAATTTTCGCCGTCTCGTTCATAAGTATTTTCCTCTTTTCTCCTTCATTTTCCTTAACTTTAACACCGCATTGTATAATCCAATTCCTATTTGTGTAAAAGTTAAGTAAAATTTGGGAGAAATCAGGAGACTGTGGGGAACATTTTTTGACTTGGATTACATTTTTCGTCTTCTGGGGCATACAATATCACTCATATATTTGACCCTATTTGCGCTTTTTCTTCTCTGAGCCATACAACAGTAGTATACTTTTTGACCCTAACAACGTTTTTTTCTCTTCTAGATCATATAGCAACGCTTATATATTTGACCCTATTTGCGCTTTTCTTCTCTGAGCCATACAACAGTAGTAAACTTTTTGACCCTAACAACGTTTTTTCTCTTCTAGATCATATAGCAACGCTTATATATTTGACCCTATTTGCGCTTTTCTTCTCTGAGCCATACAACAGTAGTAAACTTTTTGACCCTAACAACGTTTTTTCTCTTCTAGATCATATAGCAACGCTTGTATATTTGACCTTATTTGCGCTTTTTTCCAGCAAACCAACACCACCGTATATAATATGTGACTTTCTTCACAGTAAAATCAAATTCTAAAACGAATCGTTGACATGGGATTCACTAATTGATATAATATTCATTACAGAACAAAAATCGTTTGAGGTTTTTACTAGGGCGGTGCGTGCACTAAACTAGATTTGAGCTTTTGCAACAAAGGTACGAAACCTCAACTCGTTTCGTACCTTTGTTATCTTCATTCTAAAACAAAAATCCTAATGCATGTACGGCAAATGCAGCCACCCACGCAATCACACATTGTGCCACTACGGTCAAAAACGCGGCTTTATTGCTTCCCATTTCCCTTTTCACGGTAGCGACCGCCGCCACACACGGCGTATACAACAAGGTAAATACTAAGAAAACAAATGCCGTAAATGGGGTAAATAACGTATGTATCTGCGATACATCTCCTCCCAGGAGAACGGTAAGTGTCGATACCACACTTTCTTTGGCTGTAAATCCGGTAATCAATGCCGTGGAAATGCGCCAGTCGCCAAAACCAAGTGGTTTAAAAAGCGGCGCCGCAAGGCTTCCAATTATTGCCAGTAGGCTTTCGTCCGCTGACTCTGCGACATTAAGCCGAATGTCAAATGTCTGCAGAAACCATATGATGATCGATGCCAAAAAGATAATGGTAAATGCTTTTTGGATAAATCCTTTTGCCTTTTCCCAAATCAGCTGCACCACACTTTTTGCAGAGGGAAGGCGGTAATTTGGCAGTTCCATCACAAACGGCACCGGTTCGCCCTTAAATTTTGTCTTTTTCAAGATCAATGCATACAAAATGCCACATACAATTCCAAAAAGATACAGTCCGACCATCACAAGTGCTTGGTATTTTCGCGGGAAAAATGCACTGATCATCAACGTGTAAATTGGCAATTTTGCACTACAGCTCATAAATGGTGTAAGCAGGATCGTCATCTTGCGGTCACGCTCACTCGAAAGCGTACGCGTCGCCATGATAGCAGGCACCGAACAGCCAAATCCAATCAGCATCGGCACAAAACTCCGTCCTGACAATCCCGTCTTTCGCAGCAGTTTGTCCATGACAAATGCCACACGCGCCATATATCCGGTATCTTCCAAAATTGACAGGAAGAAAAACAATGTCACGATCGTCGGCAGGAAACTAAGTACGCTTCCCACGCCCTGACAGATTCCGGAAACCACCAGATCATGCACAACCGGGTTAATCCGGACTGCAGTAAGACCTTTGTCAATCCACGAAATCACAGCATCGACACCCAGAGCCATAAGATCTGACAGCCAGGCTCCGAGAAAATTAAATGTCATCGCAAACACCAATGCCATAATACCGATAAAGCATGGAATTGCTGTATATTTCCCTGTCAGCACACGGTCAATCATCATACTTCTGTGATGCTCTTTGCTCTCATGCGGACGCACAAGTGTCTTCTTACACAAATTTTCGATAAAGGTAAATCGCATATTGGCAATGGCCGCTTCTCGGTCCATACCGGTCTCTTTTTCCATCACGGCAATAATCTGCCGAAATGCCTGCTTTTTCTCATCGGAAAGCCGCATCTCTTTTTCGATCAGATAATCATTTTCAATCATTTTTGTCGCTGCAAAACGAACCGGAAGTCCTGCTGCCTTTGCCTCGGGCTCCAGCATATGTACTGCTGCATGAATGCATCGATGCACCGCTCCGATTGGATCCTCCTCCTGCTTGCTGTCCGGGCAGAAATCAATTCTTCCCGGCGGCTCCTGAAATTCCGCTACATGCATAGCATGGCTGATAAGTTCATCAATTCCTTCGTTTTTGCTGCCGAAATCGGCACAACCGGAATCCCAAGGATTTCCTCTAACTCATTGACACGCGCGGATCCCCCATTGGCACGCACTTCATCCATCATATTGAGTGCAAGTACCATCGGAATTCCAAGTTCCATCAGCTGCATCGTCAAACAAAGATTTCGTTCCAGATTTGATGCATCCACAATATTAATAATACCCGTTGGTTTAGAATCCAGCAAAAAATCCCTTGTCACAATTTCCTCATTGGAATAGGGGACAGGGAATAAATGCCCGGAAGATCTGTTACCGTTGCCTCCGGATGGTTGCGGATCGTACCGTCTTTCCGGTCTACCGTCACACCCGGGAAATTTCCGACATGCTGATTTGCCCCGGTAAGCTGGTTAAAAAGCGTGGTTTTTCCACAATTTTGATTTCCGGCAAGGGCAAACCGAATCGGCGTTCCCTTGGGAAGTCTTCTTGCTTCATCTTCTTCTCTTTTTTTTTGCTTTTCCCAGTTCTCCTACTCCCGGATGGGAACTGCCTGATATGCCCGTTCCTTTTCCGGATTGCAGGTTTCCTCCGGATGGATTCCATCAATCTCGATCTTCTGTGCTTCTTCCAGCCGAAGCGTCAGTTCGTAGCCACGAACTTTAATCTGGACCGGATCTCCCATCGGAGCAATCTTTTGTAAGGTAATCTCTGTACCGGGTGTCAGCCCCATATCAAGCAGATGATGGCGAAGTGCTCCCTCGCCTTCTACTGCCTGTATGTAGGCACATTGCCCCGGCTGTAATTCATTCATTCTCATTTTATTCTACAATACTTCCTTAATCGCATCCATCAGTTCGTCATATGTCTCATACGCCGGAAGCTGTGGATATTCTGCCTTGATTGCATCCGTGCTCTTAAACAAAAATCCGGCTTTACTTGCAAGAATCATTCCGATATCATTGTGGCTGTCTCCACTTGCGATCGTATCGTAGCCGATGGACTGAAGTGCCTTTACTGTTCGTCAGTTTTGACTGTTCGCAGCGCATCTTAAATCCTGTAATTTCGCCATCTTCTGCCACAACAAGTTCATTGCAGAATATCGTCGGATATCCTAATTTTTTCATAAGCGGTGCTGCAAACTGTGTAAACGTATCACTGATAATGATTACCTGTGTCATGCTGCGAAGTTCATCCAAAAACTCTTTGGCTCCCGGAATCGGATCGATCGTTGCGATGGTTTCCTGAATCTCCTTCAAGCCAAGTCCATGCTCTTTCAAAATTCCAAGTCTGAAATTCATCAATTTATCATAATCCGGTTCGTCTCTCGTCGTCTTTTTCAATTCCGGGATTCCTGTCGCCTCGCTAAATGCGATCCAGATCTCCGGTACCAAAACTCCCTCTAAGTCCAAACATACAATTTCCATTTTTCCGTTACCTCCGTACTTTCCTTGATTGTAACTATTCAGGACACCCCTCTCTCAGATTCGCATTTCGAACACTTCGTGTTCTTTCTCGCCTTTGACAAGGCTAAAAATGCTCATATGAGGAGGGGGAGCCCTATTAGGCTCAAATGTACGGAAATCAAAGCCTCTTACGTGCAAGCACGACGATTTATTGATTTCCATACATTGGTCCTGAATAGTTACCCTTGATTTATAACTAGTAAATCTGCCGGTTTTCCCAGCGTCACCATCACTATTATAAAATATCCCTGTCACTTTGACAAGTGTATTTTACACCTTCACCGTCAGTATTTTAGAATATACGCTGTACTTTTTCGCCTTTTTCTTTTTATCAAACGTTCTGACTTTAAAGGACAGCGTCTTATTCTTAAGAAGACATCTGAGTTTCATTTTTCCTTTGTATTTTTTAATATTATTTTCGCTCAATGAAATACGTACAAATTTATTTTTCTTTTTCATATAAATTTCAACGTATTTTCCTTTGTATTTCTTTACGCGAAACTCCAGGTAAACATTCCTTCCGGAGCCTTTTTTGCGAACTGTGACCTCCGGCGCTGTCATCCCATTTACCGCGTATTTCTTTACGTTCGAAAAGGCTCCGTTATCGGCTTGTATTTTGTAATAATACGTTCGACCTGCCTTTACTTTCCTGTCTCTAAACAAACATTTCGAAGCTGATACGCTTCCAATTTTTGTATATCTTCCTTTTTCTTTTTCCCGACCGGTAAATCTTATAAGTTTTCGTTCCGGGTACCACCTTCCACTGCAGGATAATACTCCGATTGTCCTTGGTATGAATCCTTTTCCAGGCAGGCGGTTTTACGGATTTTCCCGGCAAATCTTGTCCGGGACTGTCATCTGCCGCCGATGTTGCAGACGGTGCAGCCGTCTGATTTACTATCCCGATCTTCGGAGTTGGTTTAACCGCCAGTGAAGTACTCGGTTTGCCCGATGCCGTCGCTTTTGGTGTCGACGTTGGGGCCGCACTTGGCTTATTGGATGATGTCGGCGACGAAGTTGGTTTTGCAGATGCTGTCGCCGGCAGAGTTACGGTTGAGTTGCACTCGGTGTCACCGTCGCACTCGGCGTCGCTGTCGCTGGTACCGCAGGAGTTTGGGTTACCGGAGCCGCACTTGGCTTTACCGTCGCTTTTGGTGTCGGAGTTACTGAGTCCGGTGTCCCCGCTGGCGATGTACTCGGCGTCGCAGATGCTGTCGCCGGCAGAGTTACGGTTGGAGTTGCACTCGGTGTCACCGTCGCACTCGGCGTCGCTGTCGCTGGTACCGGGCTAGCACTTGGCGTCGCTGTCGGAACAGACATTTCCACTCCCGTCATTTTATTTTTTTGCAATAAATCCCTCACTATAAGCACATTCCTCACAATACTGGCAGCTTACTTTGCAAGTATCATCTTCAAAAAGACCATTTCCTGCAAATTATGCGTATGCTCAGAAAGATCCATATACGAGAATCCTTTTGTTTCTGCAAAATCCTTCGCTTTTTCACTTTCAGAACAAATCAGAAAATCACTTGTGGCATTGCGAAATCCAACACTAATACTATCCAACTCTTTCGAAATATACAACTTTTTCAACGTTGAAAAATCGATCCCATAAAAGAAATCATTCCAAACATGTACTATATCCGGCATGAACAGATTTTGCAGTTTTGATATATAAATTTGATTTGATAAAGGATATGGCAAAGTATTAAAAAGGACCAGATTCTTCACACTTGAATGTTTCTCTAACATATTTGCTAAATGAAATCCCTGAGTAAGAACCTGATATCTTATTCTGGTCATACAAAATCGTCTCCAATCCACTACAGCCTTGAAACAGGCATTTTCCTTCATACCAAAACGGACCGTTAAACCATGCCCAGCTTAATTTCTCACAATTAATAAAACTATTCGCAGCAACTTCAATCTTATCATTCTTTTCTCTTGCCGGAAAATAAACTCCCGTTATTTTAGAAAAAGCAAAGGCATAATCTTCAATCCGCTCTACCGTAGTTGGCACAAAACATGCTCCACCTCTTTGTGCCGGCCAGACAATCAAATGTGTCAGATCCGTAGTGTACATTGCTCCATTCCACATAAGATAATAGCCATTCTTTTCATCTACCACGAGATCCTCAAGATTTTTCATTTTTCCCAGTGTATCGTTTGTGATTGTCTTTACATTTTTTCCGATATAAAGGTGCTTTATCCCACTTCCACTAAGTGCATTTTCACCAATCTGTACGTAAGTATCCGGGATTGTGAGCGACTGGAGATTGGCATTGTTTTCAAACAAAAAATCCCCCCTTTTGTCACCGAATACACGTCATTTCCTTTTTTACATAGGCCGGAAGCTCTACTACACCATCCTCTTCTCCCTGATATACATAATCATCCCATCCTTCCGCTCCTGCTGTCGCTGTGTGCGTCGTGTCATCCACAATATATGGAATGCCATATTTATCTTTTCCTTCTTCATCCAGCTGAACAATTTCATCTGCATCCGGTGCCGTCGTTGGAGCCAGTGTCGGGCTCTGTTCTTTGGGATATTTTGCCAATTCTTTCCATTCATATGAAGTATCTGTCCCATATCCACACTCTTCGCAATATTGTCCTGTTACTTTTATAAACTCATCCTCATAAAAAACAGTCGAAACCAATTCATGCGTATGCTCATCTATATTCTGATAAGGATATCCATTTTCCTGCGCAAACTTTGCCGCAGCACTATCGGATTTTGCACACCAGGTTGTTTTGTGATAAGGTATCTTAGAATCATAACTTCCACCTCCACCATCTTCACTTAATGTGGTAATGGATTCCGGCAGATACATTTTGGTTAAGTTCGAGTCTGTTGTATATATTCATAAGAAAATTCTTTACAGTTGTCCGATACGATCAAATATTTAAGGTTTACATTTTCTGTATAACCGGAGATAAAAGAATTTCCATTTTCTACGATGACACTTTGGACTTTATCAAATCCAATCAAATTCCTCCCCAGATTAATGCTGTTCTCAATATAAACATTTTTTACACTATGGCAGGAACCAATTGCAGTTCCTATCCACCGTTCCAAGTACGATAATTCACCAAGGCAAATATTCTGCAAATTCGAACATTCCTCAAGACACCACGACTCCATTCGCTTTACATGAGACATGTCCAAAAACGCATTGTGCAATAACTAAAGGCATATTTTTTCAAGCATTCCACCGTATCCGGAAGGTAAATTTTGTCAATCTTTGCATTTCGAAACGCATACGTTCCTATGGATTTCATTCCATCCATGATAACAAGCGAATCCTTTTCTCCTGAGCCAAGATATGCCACCACACTCATCTCTCCCATATCGTAGAGCACATCACCCACAAACTTAAAAAAAGGATTATTTTCATTAATATAAATTTCGCAGGAAGCAGCTAAAAATGCAGACCGATTCATATCTTTTACCTTCAATCCCAGCGATAATATTTTTAATGTCGAAGTACTAAAAGCAAAATCTCCGATTGTCACAACCGTATCCGGAACAATAACTTCTTTTAAATTCACACCACGAAACGCCTCTTCTTCCACTTCGCGTACTACATATTCTTTTCCTTTAAACGTCACTTTTGCCGGAATTTCATAGACACCATCTACGTCCGAGAAATCACAACTTCGATTATCGGAAGCCACTTTGGCGGTAAGATCCTGATTGTTTAATGTGTATAAAACGCCCTGTCGGTCTTTGTATTTAATGTTTAATGGTTTTGTGATATTGGATGCCGAATATTGGCTCTGCGCCGTCAGTTCTCCCTGCTGCGTCTCCGCCTGCGCACTCTCCGGTATTTGAACAAATGAAAAGATCATAGAAATAATAAGCAATATTGCAAGTCTTTTCCGATTCATACTCCTCGCCTTCCTTTTTCAAAAAAATAATAATCACCAGACCAGTTGTCCCAGTCTAATGATTATTATAAAATATCTATGGTGCTTTGACAAGCGAATATTGTCAGTTTATGTCGTATTTACACATTTCTTCCAGCTTACCGCGATAATATTGAAGTTGTTCTGCAACACCGATCATACGTTTGCCACTATCTTCTGTTTTCCGCCGATTCCACGTTTTTTCAGCCATTTTTGTATGCCTTCTTCTTTGCTTTTGGCACTTTGACAACGGCTTTTTGTGAATCTTTGCAAATGCTTTTGCACCAACTGTTTTCGCCTTTAATTTAGTGGTTTGGATCGTAACCTTTTTCAGGTTTACGCATTTATAAAATGCTTTTGCCCCTATCTTCTCGATATCTGCTCCGATCACGACCGTTTTCAGTTTTTTATTGCCGGCAAATGCTTTTTCCGCAATTGCTGTCACTTTATAGTTCACACCATCCACTTTTACCGTCTTCGGAATTACAACCGTTTTTGCTTTCTTTTTGGCTGCACTCTTTGTCAGTTCGACTTCCGGTATTTTGCCGGAAGTGTCGGTTACTTTGTAGGTGTCGCCTTTTTTGACGCAATCTTCGTTCCTGCTGTCTCCGGTGCCTTGGCAGCTGCCGGCGCTTTGGTTTCGCCCGGTGCAATGACGGATTTGTCGCTTGGTGCCGGTGTCGCGGTAGATTTGTTACCCTCTGACGGATCAGCTGAAGGGACGCTTCCCGGATTCGTGCCTGACGGCGTTGCGGTCGGACCTGCCGATGGCACAACGGATGGACTTACGGTCGGGGTCGCTGACGGGGCCGCTGACGGACTTGCCATCGGCGTTGCCGTCGGAGTCGGGGTTGGTGCTGCTTTAATTGTATACATTACTTCAATCACTGCCCCGCCCATCGTGACAGATGCTTTGATCGTTCCGGTGCTTGTCAGGTCGGTTGTCGGTTTTCCGTCTCTCGTATAGATAATTTTCGCATCAACGTCTGTCTCTGCTTCCTTCCACGTATCGCTGTACGTCTTATTTAATACGGCTTTGTGTTCTTTTCCATCGTACTCGGCATCTTCCGCCGTCAATGTCATCGTTACCGTGTGTGAAGGATCTGCTTTGCAAACCCCTGTCAGCACGTTATTTTCAGCAGTATATTTCACTTCATGAGATGGGGTATCGGACAGTTCGGTATTGGAATATGCCTTTGTACACCCCTGATAGCCGCTGTATACCGTTCCATGCGAACGATCCGGCACCGGAACCGCATCTTTTTTTCTGCGTCATTGTCAATGTTCTGATACCAGTACTGGCTTCCGTCTGTCACGCCCCGGTTTAAGAGGCTGCACACTTCGCCGGACGCAAACTGCGTTGCTGACTTTGCAATCTCTCCGGACTCCACTTCTGCCTGATAATACACATTTTCCAGTTTACTCTTTGAAAAATCCTGTGCAATCGGATAGCTGACTCCATCTCCGCTAAATGTGACGCCACTTGCAAAACATCCGCGGATCGTACCGAAGTTTGCACCGGTGAGAGCACCGTATACATTCAATCCTTCGCACAATTCTTTATTTGGCCCACCAACCTGAACCTCTCCTAACATCTCAATCACAGAACTTTCAACCGAACAATTTTCGATGGTTCCATAGTTATTTCCACAGATAATACCGCTTCGCGTCGTATTCGAACGAGGTTGCTGAATGCGAATATTATTAAAATGCACATTTTTGATCACACCATAATTTCGTTCGGGAAGCACATACAACTCTTTGCACTCCATATTTTTAATTACATGACCATCTCCGTCAAATATACCATAATAAAAGCTATAATATTCGGGAAACAGACTTTGTGCTTTCTTGTTTTTAAATCCAGGTCATCCACTAACACAACATTTAACGAACTATTGTTACGAATCTGGTTTTTAACCCACCAAACCTCATCCGTGCTTCCAAGCTCAACAAACCATTTGCCCTCTCTTTTTTGGGATGGGATGGTTACCAGTCGTGTATCCTCCTTCATGACATCTCCCGGATAAGCCAAGTCAGCACATTGTGTCCATTTCTCTCCGCCATCCGGAAGTATTCCATATATGGATCCTTCGGGAACCACATTTCCCTCAATTTCCTTCCCATCTACGGTGATCACGGCCGCTTTTTTCTTAAGCGTCACTTCTTTATTGCTTTCGCTTATGGTAAACGGATTTGTATCCGTAACCACGGTATCATTTGCATCAAGGCACTCATAGAAATCCACTCCGTCAAAATACTGCCCCTGTATCTTGAAACCATCGGCAAGCTTAACGGTTTTCTCTGTCGTGCTGCCATCTTCATTGGTAAATTTCAGTGTAACATCGTATACTTTCGTTTCCGTATCCGGCACCATTGATTTGGTGTCCGCTACATATTTCGCTGCATATTTGTATTGATAAATATTTCCATTTTTTCCAATTCAATAATATTGCACGCGTCTGGGAGCGGTATATTCTCCAGTTTTCCTTCGGGTGTCGTAGTTAAACCTGCTGCCGGCACTCCGTTAATTGCTTTCACATTGGCATTTTCCGGCAGATTTTCAAGAGTAAACGAATCATCCAGCTTGTTTGCATAGGCATCGAGAGCATCCTGAATATATATGCTTGCATCACGCTGTATCGTCCCCCTATGATACGGACTTTGTCACCGCCGAACGCACGACAGGAACTACCAGCCTCTTTTTCCCCGGAGCAGGTTCAGACTTCCCCGGAAATCGTAATGCTGTCATACGCCCCTATTATCTCTGAAGGCATCGAATCCCCCTTGCTTGTGTTTCCATACACCCCGGAAATATTGATGTCATTCGCCATAATAACCTGATCTTCATCCACTTTAGACGTAATCGTTCCTCCGGTCATTGTAAATTGATCTACATTATAGATGCTTCCGGTAAAATCCAGTTTTCCCCCTTTTATTGTTACGTTTCCCCACTTTCCGTTTTTGTATCCACAGATTACCTGTTCCTGCGAATATACGCCCTCACCGCTTCCCACAGCAAGTTTCAGACTTCCCGTACCTTCCTGCTGGGTCATCTCTCCGGTTACACAGATCACCGGATTGTTATCCACAGCCGCAGAAGTAAGGGAAGAATCTTTTTCTACATAAAGATTCGCTTTTCCTTCAATGTCAAAATCGGAAACAACTGACTGTACAAAACGGATCCACATCCATCTACATCATCACCATACCGGTCATCATTTTTTTTATTGTGGCACCATCGAAAATGATGTTTGCTTCGACTCCCTCTGCCACCACGATATGGGTATCGATCAGCGCACCATTGATCTCATTGCTTCCCGTAATCTTATAATTTCCATTTTCTGTAATATTGATCTCGATGACTTTTACCATCGTCTCCCTGCCAAAATAATCCACGATTGTTTTGTCCGTTATAAGCGATGCATCCGACAGATTGTAGGTAGTAGCATCTTCCGTCGGTATCGAAAGTGCTTTCATTTCCTCCAGTGTCGTTTGTCCTTTCGCATACGCATCGGTATACGATACAAATGGAATGCTTGTAAGCATCGTCGCCGTCAATGTTGCAATGCAGATGACTTTTTTTGCCTGTCTGCGAATCTTTCTGTTGTTAAAATAATTTTGTCGTCTCATAATTTTCCTCCAAGTCTCATTTCCATACATTTTCGCCTTTTAATGTTTTGCTCTTAAATTTATCATATTTTTATACTTTTTTCAATCTTTTTGCAGAATTGTCGACATGACTACAGAATTGTTGCTTTGAAAAATAAGAAAAGAAAAAAAATAAATTACTATCGTTCAAAACAACGAATTAAATCGCTGTAGCCCAATAAGCATAAGGGATACAGCGATTTTTCATTCTAACAACTGTCAAAGACGGGATTATAAAATATCTATGCGGTTTTTGCAAGCCTGTTTCCTAGTATTTTCGGAATATCTGCTGTTTTATTGCGCCACGTTTTTTGAGCCATCTCTTGTATTTCTTCAATTTTTCCGAAGGAATAAGATAACTGGCTCTGTTGTTAATCTTTCCAAACGCGTTTTTGCCTACGCTCTTCTTGCTGAGCGTCGTCGTCTGAAAAGTAACCTTACGGAGATTTTTGCATCCATAAAAAGCTTTGGTTTCGATCTTCGTAATATTTTTGCCAATCACTACTTCTTTCAAGGATTTATTGTTACGGAATGCCTTCTTGCCAATCGAAGTAACCTTATACTCCACTCCATCGATTGTAACCGTCTTGGGAATGATTACCTTTTTCTTCGTTTTATCACTGCTGCCGGTATATTTAATCGTCGGAGTTTTTTCGAGGCAGATGTTACCATATATTTATTTCCATTTTTTTCAATTTCGACCCTTTTGGCTCGCTCTTTTGGCTCTCACTTGCCTGCGGCTGTTTTGACTGCTCGGATGCCAGAGCTGGCGTCGATGCGGATGATGGTGCCGGTGTCGCAGGAGTTCCCGGTGCTTTCGTAGGAACCGCTGACGGATCAGTCGAAGGGACGCTTCCCGGATTCGTGCCTGCCGGCGTTGCCGTCGGACCTGCCGATGGCACAGCGGATGGACTTACGGTTGGGGTCGCCGTCGGGGCTGCTGACGGACTTGCCATCGGCGTTGCCGTCGGTGTCGGGGTTGGAGTGGCTTTGATCGTATATGTCACTTCGGCCGCTGCGTCGCCCATTGTCACAGATGCTTTGATCGTTCCCGCGCTCGTCAGATCAGTTGTCGGTTTGCCGTCTCTCGTATAGATAATTTTCGCATCAACGTCTGTCTCTGCTTCCTTCCACGTATCGCTGTACGTCTTATTTAATATGGCTTTGTGCTCTTTTCCATCGTACTCGGCATCTTCTGCCGTCAATGTCATCGTTACTGTATGCGAAGAATCATCCGTACATACGCCGGTCAGTACATTTCCCTCTGCCGTATAATTTAGTTTATGCCGTGGTGTATCCGGCAGCCTGGTATTGGAATATCCCATCGTCTTACAGCCCTGATACCCATAATAAACGGTTCCGTGGGAAGTATCTGCCACAGGAGCGGCATCCTGCTCTGCGTCGTTGTCGATATTCTGATACCAGATCTGGCTTCCGTCCGTCACGCCCTTGTTTAACAGGCTGCACACTTCGCCGGAAGCAAACTGCTCTGCCGTCTTTGCGGCATCTCCGGACTCCACATTTGCCTCATAATATGTATTTTCGATCGTACTATACGGAAATTCGTGGGCAAGCGGCCAGGTCACTCCCTCTCCATCAAAAGTAATATCGCTGGCAAAACATCCCCGGATCGTACCAAAGTTTCCACCGACGAGAGCACCGTATTCCATTACTTTACCATAAATAGAATTTTCCTTTTTGCGCCACGGTTTCAATCACAGCACTTTCCACCGAACAATTTTCAACGATTCCATAATTGTCTCCACAGACAATCCCCTGACGAGTATGCTTACCACCATAGCATTTATCTGATATATTCTTAACGTGTACGTTTTTAATTGTGCCAAAATTTTGCGGTGTGATAACCTCATAACCCGTATCGGACCTTCTCACATTTGAAATGGTATGGTTATTTCCATCGAAAACGCCATAATACTTCGTCCATCCAAGCAAACCAGGGAGGTAGTTGTGCACCTTATTATAATCAAAATCTGCATCCAGAAGAACATTGATCGTATTATCTATTTGCATCATGTCCTGAATCTGCATTACATCCTTTTCCGATTGCAATTTCACATACCACTCGCCATTTTTTTGAACGGATGGCACTCGCTCCAATACAATATTGTTCCCTGACGGTATCGGATCTCCCGGATAAAATATAGCGTAAACATGATCATTCTTTTTCCACATATACATGCTGTCTGACGGCAGCACCTCTCCGGCAAATGGTTTCCCATCCAAAGTTACCGTGCTGCTCTTTTTTAGTGTGAATTCCGAGCTGCTTTCAATGCGAATCGCCGAAAGCTGCTCCCCGTTGTCATCAACATACGTATAATAATTTTTGCCGTCATAGTATTCTGACTTCATCGTAAAACCGTCAACTGCCTGAATCTCTTTTTTCCCGATCGGCGTACCATCTTCTTCTGTCAATTTTAATGTGACATCGCGAACAACCGGTGAATTTTCCGTATCTGCCACCATCGTTCCTTTTTGATTTTCACTGTCATACTCATAATCGAATTTATACAGCGTACCATTTTTCATCTTAATCAAATTGGAACAACACGGAAGTGCGGCATTCTTCCATTCTCCGTCCGATGTCGTCTGTATCCCTCGACCGGGTAACCATTGATCTCTGCCACATCTGCATTTTTCGGAAGGCCTGTCAGATCAAACAGCTTTGTCTCATTTCCATACGCATCCAACGTATCCTCAAGCACAAATCCATCACCCAATTTAAGATTTCCACCGATAATATGTGTACTCGGAGAAGAAAATGCCACGATATCACGAGGATTTGCTATAATCCATTTTACCTGGATGCTTCCTCCACTAACTTGTACCGTTCTGTCTGCCTCAAATAGTTTACTTTCACCATTTCCATAAGTGTTAATGCTTTGATTCCAGATTCCCCGAGGATCGTAATATCATTTGCTGTCAGCATACCGATATCGCGCTGACACATTGATGTAATTGTTCCCCGGTCATTATAAACTTGTCGATAGACTTGATGTATCCCGTGACATCAAGGTTTCCACCCTCGACCGTCAGGCTGCCAGCCGGCTGTATTGTACCAGTCACAGTACCACAAATCACCTCTTTATCGGCGGCCAGATACTGTCCCATAGACGACTCTTCTGCCCCCGGTGTAAGTTTCAAGACCGCCTCGCTGTCTTTTACCGTCATTTCCCCGGTCACACGAATAACCGGGTTTTCCTCTGCCGCTGCGGACATCAGTTCAGAATCTGACTCGACGTAAATATTGGCATTTCCAAAAATATCCCTCACTCGAAATATCGGATTATATATGATACTTGTACTCTGTCACCACACCGAATACTTGGTTTGATTCTTTATCGTCGCCCCATCAAAGGTGATATTTGCCTCGACTCCCTCTGCCACTGTGATATGAGTGTCGATCAACTCACCATTGATCTCGTTGCTTCCTGTGATCACATAATTACCATCTTTTGTTATATTGATCTCGATGACTTTTACCGTCATTTTCTCGCCATAGTAATCCATAAACGTTTTATTCGTTATAAGGGATGCTGCATTTGACAGATCATACGTAGTCACATTTTCCTCTGGCATCGTAAGTGCCTTCATTTCCCCGGCTTTCGTCTGTCCTTTCGCATACGCATCGGTATACGCCGCAAATGGAATACTCGTAACCAGCGTCGCCGCCAATGCCACGATGCTGATCACTTTCTTTGCCCGTCTGCGGAGGGATCTCCGCAGATTTCGGTTTTGCTGGTTCCGGTTATAAAAATAATTTTCTCTAAGCATATTTTCCTCCATCATAATCGGTTATCTTCTATCGTTACGGATCACTCGCCTGTGATCTTCTGTTTTCCACCGATTCCACGCTTTTTCAGCCATTTTTTGTATGCCTTTTTCTTGGCTTTTGGCACTTTCACAACGGCTTTTTTGTGAATCTTTGCAAATGCTTTTGTACCAACTGTTTTCGCCTTTAATTTAGTGGTTTGGATCGTAACCTTTTTCAGGTTTACGCATTTATAAAATGCTTTTGCCCCTATTTTCTCGATATCTGCTCCGATCACAACCGTTTTCAGTTTTTATTGCCGGCAAATGCTTTTTCCGCAATTGCTGTCACTTTATAGTTCACACCATCCACTTTTACCGTCTTCGGAATTACAACCGTTTTTGCTTTCTTTTTTGGCTGCACTCTTTGTCAGTTCGACTTCCGGTATTTTGCCGGAAGTGTCGGTTACTTTGTAGGTGTCGCCTTTTTTGACGCAATCTTCGTTCCTGTTGTCTCCGGTGCCTTGGCAGCTGCCGGTGCGTTGGTTTCGCCCGGTGCAATGACGGATTTGTCGCTTGGTGCCGGTGTCGCGGTAGATTTGTTACCCTCTGACGGACCAGCTGAAGGGACGCTTCCCGGATTCGTGCCTGCCGGCGTTGCTGTCGGACCTGCCGATGGCACAGCGGATGGTTTTGCGGTCGGTTTGGCCGTCGGTTTACCCGTTGGCTTTGCAGTCGGTACAGCCGTCGGTGTCAGGGTTGGTTTTGCCGTTGGTACAGCCGTCGGTGCTGCTTTAATCGTATACGTCACTTCAGCTTGCACAGAACCAATAAATAACGTCGCTTTGATCGTACCCGGACTGGTAAGGTCTTCTGTCGGATTTTCACCGCGTGTATAAACGATCTTATACGGCACTTCCTCCTCGCCCCATTCGTCACTACATTCGACACCTACCGTAACCGGATGTGCTTTTCCGTCATAGGTAACGTCATTTGCACTCACAGTCAGTTGTACATTGTGTGAAGAGTCGTTCTTACAGATTCCCGTAATCGTATTCCCATTTGCTGTATACTCAGCTTCATGAGATGGTGTAGTCGTTTGAAGTTCGGCATTCGAATATACTTTCACACATCCCTGATAACCGGCATATACGATTCCGTGGGACGGATCCGCTACCGGTGCCGCATCTCTCTCATCGCCGTTGTCGATGTTCTGGTGCCAATACTGGCTTCCGTCTGTCACTCCGTGATTGAGAAGACTGCACACTTCTCCGGAAGCAAACTGCTCTGCTGTCTTCGCATTTTCCTCTCCTGTTTTCTCGGAAAGATAATACGTATTCTCTAACTTGCTTCCCGCAAAAGACTTACAGATCGGATAGGTCTCGCCATCTCCGTTAAACGTGATATCTTTTGCAAAACTATCTTTAATCGTACCATAGTTTCCGCCGACTAACGCACTATGAACCCGTAATTTAATGCTCTGTTCATCATCGTCGTCCGTCTTTTTTTCGTTTCTACCGTCGAACTTTCCACGGAACAGTTCTCGATGGTTCCATAATTACGGGCACAGAGAATACCGGATTGAAGTCCGCCGAATACTCATCCGAAGGAATCGATGCATTCTTGATATGAACATTTTTAATCGTACCATAATTTTTTAATATCAAAACACTCGAATAATATTTGTTTTTCACATTGGTGATACCATGTCCGTTTCCATCAAAAGTACCATAATAGTCTCCGTTACCCTCATCCAGTAAATAAAAACAGTCTTCTCCGCTAAAATCAAGATCTGTCTCCAAAAGAATGTTTAATGTATTGTCATACCAAAGATTCTCATTTAACAAATCAAGGTCATCTCTGTTCTCTATTTTGACAAACCATTTGCCTTCTTTTTGAACTGCTTTTAGAAAAGAAGTATAACTCGTCCCTTGCTGCACCGTATCTCCCGGATAGGCGATAAATTTATCATCCTCCTTGTCCGTTGCCATATAGAATGAGCCGGTCGGCAGTACATCGTCTATCCATTCTGTGCCATCCACAGTTACCTTTTCTTTTACTTCATGTAAAGTAATAGTGACATCATCTATGATTTTCTCCGGCTTCTCTGCACTATCGTATTTATAGTATTTTTGTCCGTCAAAATACCGATTTCCCAATTCAAATCCATCTGCTACTGTAATTTCCCGACCTCCGGATTCTCCTTCGTCTCGGAGTGTTACTTTGTGAGTAACCGACGTGTCATTTTTACCATACTTTCTTTCTGTGTTTCTTCATCCCACTGATAAGTATAGATGTAGTTTTCTCCATTATCCAGTGTGATCACATTATCTCCGTATTCCAAAAGGCACTTCAGGCTTCCATCTTCTGCTGTCTGCAGTCCGGTTACCGGCTGCCCGTTGATTCTCTTCACTTTGGTATTTGGCTGAAGTCCATCCACGGTAAAAAGGTTGATAATATTATCATACACATCTGTCACGTCCTCCAGCTTAAACTGTGTTTCATCGTATGAAATCACACTATTCTGAATCACCATATTTATCGTTTTCTTCCCGTATGAAGTCCTCACGATAGGAATCGCCTTACTCGAATTTTCCAGTTGGGCTGTTATGTTTGCACCATCGATGTACAAACTATCCTTGCAATACAGCATACTACTAACATAGGCTTTTTCCGCATCGTTGGTAAGCGATAGGTTTCCTCCCAATATGGCGATATTCTCGGCATAAACATTGTATTGATCGGCGTAGCGCAAATATACATTTCCATCTGTCATCGTAAATTTATCCACATCTGCAATCCCTCCATATGCAGTGAAATCTCCCCCTTCCACTGTCACAGATCCAAGGCGGCGGTTTTTCCCTCTTTCGATCCTAAAACTGCATAACCACACACTTCTCCATCTTCTTCTGTTTGCAAATCATTTTTGTAGTTTCCACTCATCAAGGTAAGGCGGCCGGTGCCTTCTTTGATTGTGAGGTCACCAAGCACCTGAGCCACGTAGTTATATTCCGTATCCGGCGACGTAAGACAGGAATCCTCTTTCACATACAGATTCGCCGTTCCTTCGATATCCAGTACCGGGAAAAGCTGCTCCGTATATACATTACCACAACTATCTGAAGTTGAATCATACGTCTGATTGTTTTGGACCTTAGCCCCATCGAAGATAATATTTGCCTCGACTCCTTTTTCCACTTTGATATGGGTATCTACAAATGCACCATTGATCTCATTGGAGCCTTTAATGATGTAATTTCCGTTTTTGTAATATTGATTTCTATTACCTTCGTCGTGAGTTCATCCCCATACACATCCACAAATGTCTTCTCAGTCCGAAGCGAAGCATCGGAAAGATTATAGGTCACTGCATTTTCTGTCGGCAGGGAGAGTGCCTGCAATTCCTCCATCGTTGTCTGTCCTTTCGCATATGCCTGCGTGTAAGGAATCATCGGGATACTGCTCAGCACCGTCGCCGATAACGTCGCGATGCAGATTGCTTTCTTTGCTTGTCTGTAAAATTTCTTTCTCATTCTTTTCCTCCTTTTTAATACTAATGATCACTCAAGATTCCGCGAGATCCTATGCTTAATTCTATTTTCCAATTTTTCCCTGTATTCTTCGTATCGCTCTCGCAAAATCTCCCCTGTTGTCCAAGGTTTGCGACGTCCGACATAATGAATAATTGCCGGATTCTCCCGCCGGAGATCTGCAAACAGTTTCTCGCTGTTACAATTGCCACTTTGCAGATGCCCCGCCACAAAAGTGGTATAATTCCACCGAAAATCCACCGGATGTACTCTGCCATCAAACAACATATTTAAGACATCCTGGTCACTGAATGTATATTTATGCTTCGCCAGCAATTCATATATCTGTGACATCGTGATACGATTTCGTGCTTTTTCCAAATTCAAAAGCAATACTCCCGAATTAAAATAGTCCTCCGGATGCTTCATTTTCAGCCCGTCTTTGCGGTAATTATCCACATTATAAGGCATATCATCCAAAAGATGGCACGCCGCGTCTTCGAAAACACTCGAAAATCTTCGGCTCGAACTGCCACTGCTTCTTTTCCGCAAAAATCGGTATCATACAACTGACTCACGTCGTCCAAAAAAATCATATCACAGTCGAAATATAACATTTTGTCATAATTTGAAAACATTTCGTCAAACAGATACAATCGATAATTGATCGCCGCTGTATAATATGCATTTGCTGTTTCCGGAAAAAACTGCCGCACATCTGCCATATCTACAAGGCGGATGCTCACCCCCGCTTCTCCATCTGCCAGTGACCGAATCTCTTCCGTCGCTTTTTCAGAAATGTCATCTTGCAAGATAAGAATATCATAAAGACGTGTCTTATCGCGATTCCACAAAAGGGAGTAGAGCGCCGTGCAAAGTGGTTCCGCATATTTTTCGTCACTGACAAAGCATATGTTTACAGATGTTTCAAATTCTTTCGGAAATTTTTCCTTTTCCAGTTTTTCTCCTTTTCTGACGTGTTTTAGGCGTTTGACAAACACCGAAATCCACTATTTCCTTTTAGTTTTATTCTTAAGTTTATCATATTTTTATATTTTTTCAATTTTTTTGCAGAATTGTTATTATGACAACAGAATTGTCAATTTCAAAATGGGTCTTGCGCTACCGTGTGATTACTGTTAAAATATGGTTATCACGTGCATGAGGAGGATGTTTTTATTATGGGGCAGAGAATACGGTACAACTTTAACTTATTGTTGTTTTTGACTGCAGGCATTGTGGCAATGGTTTTTCGGACGAATGTGCGCAGGCAAAAGTGAAAACAACGATTAAAAACGGGGTCTGCATTGTCTCCGGAAAAGGTGCCATGACGGACGACTACGGTTATAATAAAGAAATCAAAAAGGTCATTATTAAAGACGGAGTAACTTCTCTCCCGGAAGAGGCCTTTACTAAGTGCAGAAATCTAAAAGAGGTTTCGATTGCAGACAGCGTAAAAAAATCGGTGCTTATGCCTTTATGGGTACGGATCTTCACAAAATCACGATACCAAATTCGGTGAAAAAGATGGGGGACGGCGTTTTAAATTACTGCAAAAATCTGGAAAAGATTAAAATGCCGGGGAATGTAAAACTGGGATACAGTGACGAAATCTACCGACGGATTCAATACGACCTTGGCTCCCCGGTCAAAACCATACAATTGACAAGCAGTCTGAATCTCAATACGTTTACTTACCTGGCTGCGGAAAGTCATCGTTTCAAAAAGGATCCCCGGTACACTTCAATCGATGGCCTCATCTATACGAAAGATGGGAAAAGTCTTGTGCGCATCCCCTCTCACCGCAAAACAGCGGTGATCGCCGAAGGATGTACGGAATTTTGCACCAATGCCATCGAATGGTGTGCCATCGATTCTGATAAGGGCTATGCCGGATGTCAGAAATTAAAATCTGTCGTACTGCCAAAAAGCATCCAGACCATTGATGTCCGGAAATTTGCCGGTGATCTCCAGCCTGTTCCTTTTTACGATGCCGCTGCCACAGGAAAGAAATATCTTTCCTTTACGCTTCAAAATAAGGACATGACATGGGAGCAGATTTCCCTTCTTCATAACAAATTTAACACGCCATATCTGAAACTCTATAAACAGGTTTCCGGCGCGTTCGGACCGGGATCTGAGCAGGGTTTCGTAACTTCAAAAAAACGGAACGGCGTTATTAAAATACATTGGAAAAGAAAACGATGTCCACATTCCACAGGGAATCACACAAATTGGCGAAGGCGCTTTTTCCGGCGCACCGCTCACGGAAGTCACCATTCCCAAAAGCGTGATAATCATTGATTCTGATGCTTTTCTAAACTGTAAAAAGCTGGCAAAAGTAACTTTTGAGGGTACCCCGTCTGTCATCGCATGCAGCGCCTTTACGGAAAGGTCTGTACTTATCGAGCCAGGCAGCATCGCGATACAATACACATGGGCAGTTCCTGCAACACAAAAAGGCAGCCGCAGCTATTATACCATTTCTTTTTACTGTCTTCCCCTGGAAGGTGCCGACGGATATGAATTACAGATATCTACCGCAGAAAATTTTGCTAAGAACAAAACGAAGACATTTAACGTAAAAAAGATGGCAAACGGGTCTGCAGACGTATCCCCAACTACCTTTCAAATATGCTGTATTACCGGGTTCGTCCTTACAAACTTATGGGACAGACAAAATTTTACGGACAATGGACACACAACCGCTTTGATCCTTGGAGTTTATTTGACAAAATGCAATAACAACGGAGGATGAACTATGATGAATCAACGAAAACGTTCTATCTTATTTTTACTTTTCACCGCGGGGCTTTTTGCCGGCGTGCTCTTTTGCACCGAAACTACCCAGGCAAAAGTAAAAACAACGATTAAAAATGGAGTCTGTACGGTTTCCGGAAAAGGTGCCATGACGGACGACACCAGCTACAATAAGAAAATCAAAAAGGTCATAATTAAAGACGGGGTGACATCTCTCCCGGAAGAAGCCTTTGCGGGCTGTCTGAAACTAAAAGAAATTTCCATTGCCGACAGTGTAAAAAGCATCGGAGCGTGCGCAGAGCAGGGCTTTATAACTCCAAAAGACGGAACGGTGCTATTAAAATACGTCGGAAAAGACGACAATGTATGTATTCCTCAGGGGATTACAAAGATTGAAAAAAATGCCTTTGCATCCTCCACTTTAAAAATGTTGTTTTCCCGGAAGGGCTGGAAAAGATTGGTGAAAACGCCTTTGCTAATTGTAAAAAGCTTACAAAAGTCACCATTCCCAAAAGTGTGGACATAATTGATCAGGATGCTTTTTCAAAATGTAAGAATTTAAAGAAGATCACTTTCAAGGGCACTCCATCTGACATTTCGCCGTATGCCTTTGACGGAACCGCCGTTGTCTCGGAACCTGGCAGCATCAAGACACAATACACCTGGGCTGTCCTTGACCGCTTAAAGAGTACCCGCAAAAGTCTGTCTTCAACGGTACATTTCACTGTCTCCGTTTAAAAAGCGCAGACGGATACGAACTGCAAATATCTTCCACCAAAAAGTTTACAAAAAAACGACTAAGACTTTCGCTGTCAAAAAGGACGGAAAACGTGTATGCAGAAATCTAAAACTTCCTAATGACCTATATCTCCGAATCCGTCCATACAAACTTACGGGCAGCGAGAAAACCTATGGAAAATGGACATACGCAGACTACGATACTTGGGGTTATGCCGACGAAACGTAACACACACTCAAAAAAGGGGCTGCACTTTTTGCACAGCCCCTCTTTCTCCGTTTATCGAATGATTTCAAAATACGGAAGCACATTGGAAATGTACGTATTCAGAATGTCTTTAAACTCTTTTGCCTGCTTTTCATCCATAATCTCACCATACTCGATCGTGTAAGTGTCCCCATCGCGGCTGTCAATATAGGTCATTGTGTCATTTTTTCTTTTCTACCTGCTCCGGAGAATACTCGCCTTTAATCTTGTGGATTGTGAAAAATGGCATCTTCACGCCGTTTTTCTTTGCCATAAACATAGCGTAGGATTCTTTCTTTTTTGAAGTCAGCATTTTTGACATTTTTCTTTTCCTTCACAGTAATAAGTTTTGCAACATTTTGGGAAGTGCCACCGTGCAATTTGCCGCTTTACTGCGAAGTTTCGTGCGCTGTTCCAATTTTACATTGGGATTAAGCACTACCGTCTGGTCGCCAAATGTAACGCTAACAATATCTTTCGGCTCAATGACTTTCCGGAAGCCAATTCGGCGGTAACCTGAAGTTTTCTCATCGCCCCATTCCTCATTGACGTCATCGCAGAAACGGCTGTCTTCGCGTGTTCCGTCAGCAAATTGTACGACAACGCGCTGTGTCTTTTCCAATTTATTCCATTCTTTAAATGACATATGTGCTTTTCCACTCTTTGTAATCTGAAATCCACGGTCACGGAAAGTGGCGAAATGCGAATATCTTTCCATGTTGCTTTGGCATCTAGAAGCGAGATGTTTTTATTCACTTCTTTGGTTGTAACGTCTGCCTCGGTTTTGAAGGTCCAATCCAGTTTCCATTTTCCTTTTTTTACCACTTTAAATTTACCTTTTGCATCGCGGTAACCGATATTTTTCAGTGTAAATGCAACGCTTTTTTCCATTCAGATTGACATCTACTCCCTGCTTGTTGATGCCGCTCACTAAAACGTTAAATGTCGTTGTCTTTCCATCACCCCCTGCCATGTTAGGACCATCTATGGTGTAATCATATGTGGCGCCATCATCACCTTTTACAGCCAGTTCTGTTGTCTGGAACTCGTATTCTTCCGGTTTTTCCGGCAGATTTTTCACTTTCAATACGGCGTAAAAACGTGTCGTATCTCCAATCACCTGACTCGTAGAAACGCTGACTCCATTATTGGTTGTGGATGCCTCCGGCGTGCTGACCATTTTTTCGATTTTCTGCGATGGTACTCCCGCCTCAATATGGAAGAAGCTGCGAATGCTGTCATCAAGTCCAAGTGCCGCAGCTGCCTTTGTGCCACCAATTCCTACTAATACTACAGCGGTCACGGCCGCAGCTGCTTTTCCGGCTGTTCTCCATCTTCGATTCTTTTTTGTCTCTATTTTCATTGACTTTTTCCTGCTCAATCTTTGTCATTGTCTGTGCAAAGATTCTCTTTTTTTCTCAAGGTCTGTCATTGTGATTCCCTCCTGTTCTGCCTTTTTATTTTTCTCCCCAAGTCCCTGTAACATATTTTCTAAATCACGCATAATATCCTCCTTTCGCCGTTTTTTAAGCGGTCTTAATTCCTCTCTGTAACATCTGTTTTTTCAAACGCTCTCTGCCTCTCGCCAGCCTTCCCTCTACGGATTTTACAGAAATTGACAGCGCCTCTGCAATTTCACGAATGCTGTTCTGCTCATAATAGCGATAGATAAATATCTCGCGGTCCGGGCTTTTCATGTCTTCAATGAGACCAAACAACATCTCATTTTCACTCTGCTTCACAACCGCTTCTTCGATATTTTCCGTGGATGCCATCTCTGGAATCTGGCCAAAATCTTCTGTTGGCTTTTTGCTTTGCGAGCGCTCTCTTCTTATCGAGCGCCGTCTTGCGGGCAATCCCATACAAATATATTTTCAAACCTTTTCCATTTTTGATCAATACCTTGTCTCTGGACTTCCACAATCCGACGAACGCATCCGATATCGCTTCCTCCGCATCCTGTATCGGATATCCGGCAAGTATCGACTTGCAAATACTTTTGACTGCGCCCCCGTATTGCTCTATGGCAATTTCAATCCCTTTGTGCGGCATCTGCTTTTATTAATTGTAATAATTGTTCTTCCGGCATCTTGCACGCCTCCTTTATCTTCTTTCTGAAAGACCTTTCACTTACCTATTCGTATATTATATCGAAAAACCCTCGGATTGGGGGGAATTTTTTGGGGAGGACGTCTGTGATGGCTCCGCACACGTCACAAACTTGCTTTTTTTTTTTTGGGCGGGTGCTACCGGTTCTCCGATCATGCCTTTCTCGCAAAATCCCTTTCCGGCATGACCCATCTCGCAAAAAACCGCCTCCGCACACGCATATCTCGCATAACCGCTCCCTCCTCACCACGCAAAAACCGAGCCCGGCGCTCCGCGCCGGACTCGGTCCCAAGCTTCCCAGGCTCCCCTAACTCCCCAGTTTTCCCAAACTCCCCTAATCTCCCCAATCCCATTTCCTACCTTATCCTCTCAGCCTGCTTCCACTTCGCAGATTGCTTTTTCCAAAATTTGTAATCCTTCGTCAATTTCCTCTTTCTTGACATTGAGCGGGGTTGCAAACCGCATGCCGTTTCCGTAAACTCCGCAGTTCAGAGTGAGCATGTGGCGTTTCAGACAGCCTGCCTTGACAGCGGTCCAAAGATCCGGTGCCGGACTTCCGTCCTCATGGGAAAATTCAATCGCCACCATCAGCCCAAGGCCGCGGACATCCGAGATACAGCTGTGGCGGCTCTGCATTTCACGAAGCTTTTCTTTCAGATAAGCCCCCATCTCATTTACATTTTTCAAAAGACTGCCATCCTCAAAAGCATCCAGCACTGCATTGCCGGCGGCAGCAGCACATGGATTTCCGCCAAAAGTGGTTCCATGGGTACCAACCGGCCATTTATCCATAATTTCCGGGGTTGAAATCACGGCACTCATTGGAAGACCGCCGGCGATGGCTTTTCGACCGTCATAATATCCGGCACAACGTCGAAGTTCTGGCTTGCCCACATTTTGCCGGTACGTCCGTAGCCACACTGGATTTCGTCGAAAATCAGGAGAATTCCATGTTCGTCACATATTTTGCGGACTTCCTGCACAAATTTTTTACTTGGTACGACGTAGCCGCCCTCGCCCATAACCGGTTCCATATAGATACACGCCACGTCTTCCGGATCTACGACGTAACGTAACAATTTTTTCAATTCAAACAGTGCGTAGTCCGTCCGCTCTTCCTCACTAAGTCCCGGCGGGCAGAGATCCTTTCCCGGATATGGAGCAAAATACACATTTCCCATGAGTGGATTGTAATGCCGGCGGTATTTGGAATTGATCCGGTGATCGCGGTCGCGCCGACTGTTCGCCCGTGGAAGGAACCCATAAATGCAATCACCGCACTTCTCGCGCTGTAAGACATTGCTAGTTTGAGGGCGCTGTCTGTGGCTTCCGCGCCGCCGTTACTGAAAAGATCGAGCTCAATTTGCCTGGTGCTTTCTCCGAAAGCCGTTTTGCCAGCGTCAATGTCGACTCGTAGTTTACAAGGTTAAACGACGCATTGACAAGATTTCCCGCCTGCTCCTGAATAGCTTTCACGACAGTCGGGTAGTTGTGCCCCAGTGCATTGACAGCGATTCCCTGAACAAAGTCAAGGTAGCGGTCGCCATTGACATCGGTCAGATAGCACCCGGAAGCACTTTTTGCCACCAAATTCGTCTGCTTATAAAAAAACGGGACTCAAATACTGTTTGTAATCTTCAAATTTAATCATAATAAAACCTCCATTCTAGTGTAACTGACTATTCATATGCTTTTTTCCAATATTTCCTCGACATCCTGCTCCGTGATCTTCACCGGATTGACCGCAAGAAGGCGGTATTCCATCGTTCCCTTGATAATCGCCGGGAACATTTCTTTCGTCACGCCAACCTCCGTCAATTTCTTGGGGATCCGCAGATCGGCTGCCAATTTTTGTACAGCGGTAATGGCACAATGTGCCGCCTCCCATTTACTGAGGCCCGCGACATTTTCCCCAAGCAGTTTTGCAATCTTTCCAAACTTTTCCAGATTTCCCGGAATATTTTTCTCGATTACAAATGGAAGCATCATGGAATTGGCGGTTCCATGAGCGACGTGCGCCACGCCTCCCATTGCCTGCGAGATTCCATGCACCGCACCCAAACCGCCATTGACAAAGGCAGTTCCGGCAAGTGTGCTCGCGACTGCCATTTTTCACGCGCCTCCAAGTTCAGCGGATCGTGTACCGCTGCCCGGATATTTTCCCCGATCAGGCGGATCGCCATTTCGCCGTAAGCATCGCTGAACGGATTCGCATTCAGTGAGACGTAGGACTCAATCGCATGCGTCAGCGCGTCCATTCCCGTCGTTGCCGTAATAAACGCCGGCATATGTATTTGCTGCAGCGGATCAATGATGGCAAATTTTGGCATTAGATATTCATGCGAACGGACAATTTAATGTCGTTTTCTTCATCCGTTATGACACTCGCCGCCGAAACTTCGCTGCCGGAACCGGCTGTCGTCGGCACGGCGATTAACGGAAGAGATGGATTTTCAACCGTTTTGCTTCCACCAAAGAGGTATTCTTTGACGGAGCCTTCATTGGTAATGAGCATGCACATGGCTTTGGCGGTGTCGATCACGCTGCCACCGCCGACCGCAACGCACACATCACAACCACTGTCTTTCAGCACTTGCGCCGCCGCATCACAGACATCAATCGGAGGATCCGGCTGTGTGTCTGTGAAAAGATGCACGGAATACCCTTTTTCTTCCAATGGTGCAATGATCTTGGCAAATTCGTCGGTTTTGCCAACATGCTTCCAGGTAACGAAAAATGGCTTTTTACGCCCATTTCCTCAAATATCTCATACAATTGAAATGATGTGCCTGCGCCAAATTTGACTTTGGTCGGACTTTTAAATAAGAAATCTTTCATGCCCGTCTCCTTTCCATATACAACACAACGAGGCACAAAAGGAAAATTCCTTTCATGCCTCGTCGCATTTCTTACTTACTTTCGCTTATCTTATCATCTTTCTTCGATTCTGTCAATAGGCAGCTGCTAAATATACTGCGATAACGTTTTCACTGCATCCATCCATAGACAGCCCTTTTCAAAACCCCGTCACATTGTTCTGGTGATTGTAATTTTTCATCTTAGCCTGCCATTTATTTCCTTCGTGTTCGTAATAGCGGTACGTCTTTTCATTGATCTTACCACGCTCTTTCAGTTCTGCCATGCGTTTCCAAAACGTCTCGTAATCCGCCTTCGCCGCATCCTTATAATTGTTGGAACTGTTCATCTGTACGGAAGTCAGTAGCTGCTCCAGTTCCGCGATTCTCCTTCTGCCAAACATTTACATTTCCCCTTTCCATGTCACTTTCGGCTGCGCTCCATGCTCCCCGATGTGCTTCTCCAGCGCCGCATACAGTCTACCGCCTCACGAATCTGTATATTGGGTTCTAACATCGTATCGCTTCGTTTCCTTTTTCTTAAGTATAACACAAATGGAGCGAAAGGGGAATAGTCCGTGCAAGGCTGGGTCTTGTGGGAGCACAGCCGCCGGCTTTGTTGACGCTAGTCAATAACTCTATTGCCGGCGACGTCCTGCTGACGTGGCTTACACGCGGGGCACTTCCCTGCACCACTGGAATCACTTGCTTTTCCTCTTTCCGCGGTGCCGGGCCGCATCTCTGCCCAAACCTCTCTCTACCATCTCTCCGCCACAGCCTTATTTCCCCCAAACATACTCCTCCAGCAAACACCCGCGCAAAAAAAGGCGCCCCTCCGGGCGCCCTCTTATCCGGCAAACAGCTAACCATCGTCCTCGCTGCTTTTACTGCTGTACTTCAAATGTCGTGTAGACATCTTTTTTGCTGCCATATCTTCTGTCACTTCGTCTTTCCCTTCTGCTGTGGTGTCAATCCCCGCTTCTTTGCCAGTCAGAATTTCTGATCCGACTTTTATATCAATGGATTTCTGTGAGCCATCTTTGTATGTGGCTGTGCAGGTGATTACTGTGTCTCCGATCAATTGCTGACGTGCTTTCAAATCCTCCTGCAGATTTTTTTCCGACATTTTCAAACAACGCTGAATAGCCTTTCTTTGTCAAATTGCCTTCCCCGACAAATGCGATACAGAATTTTTTTCCGGTTTTTCTGTGCCGCTGACCGTAAAAGATGTGTATTCATTCTGGTCATAAAGGGAATCTGCTTCCGGGTCTTCGGAATCCGAAAATTCCAAAGCGACACCAAACTTGTTTTCCGGCTTTTTACGTAGTTTACTCTCGGAAGCGATCAGATATTTGGAATCCTTTTTTGCAGCCACTGAGAAATAGCCTTTATTAATCGTATATGTGACACTCTTGATATTGTCGCCTGTGCAACTAATCGGCGCAAGAATCCAATACGATGCCTTTTTTTTCCACTTTCATCCCCACTCCAGGCACTTCCATAACTCGTACTCGCTGTCGCATATATTTTCGGCTGTGCCTTCCCGGACGCCTCTTCGCCCTGAGTCGACCCACCGGATGCTTTATTCTTTTTTCACCTCTGCCGCACTGACTGTTACCGTAAGGGAATTCAGTACACTCTGTGGTGTTGTCTTTGTCATTTTCGTGCCCTGCTGCGCCGGACTCTTTCCGATATCTGAAAAATGTCCGTATCCGATGCCTGCCACAAGTGCCAGACAAGCTGCTGCCGCAACCGTAGATTTTATTATTGTATGTCTTCTCATAGTATGTTCACTCTCCATTCGTGGTGCCCTGTCCCAGACTTCCAATTCTTCCTCGGAAACTTCCGGTCTAAGGGATTTCCTGAGAATTTGATCCAATTCTTTATCGTTCATAATCTGCAACCTCAATTTCTTTTTCAAGATACTTTTTGCCTTGCGCAATCGACTCTTTACTGTATTTTCTGAGATTTTCAGACAGTCGGCGATCTCTGCGATCTTCATGTCAGCCGAATAAAACAAGTAGATTGAAGTGCGGTATTTTTCCGGCAGTTCACTTACCAGGTTTCGCACCAGTTCTACGGTTTCCTTCTTCAATACCTGATTCTCCGGAGTTTCCTCCGAAGTCGACATCGAAAGCTGATCCCCGCTCTCCAAATGTGCCTCATAACTTTCAAAAGATGCCAGCCGCTTTCGCCAGGCAAATTTTCTCCGTCTATTCTTCCACAAAAAGACTGCCACAGACAATGCATAACTCTTTATGTTTTTGTCAGAATCCAATTTATTTAATTGTTCAAGCAATGTCAGCATCGTGTCCTGATACAATTCCTCTCCCTCGATATCACTTGCTGTCGTCATTTTGCAGAAGCGGAGGATATCCGGACCATGCGTAAAAACATATTGGTCAAATTCATGCTTTGTCATCTTTACTTCCTTTCCCGGCAATCATTCCGGACTAACTGCCTTTCAATTCTATATTGTAATAACCCGCAAAAGTTTATAATGAATTCGTAATTATTTAATTACATTATTGTAACTATTCAGGATCCAATGTATGGAAATCAATGAATCGTCGTGCTTGCACGTAAGAGACTTTGATTTCCATACATTGAGATCCTAATAGGCTCCCCCTCCACATATGAGCATTTTTAGCCTTGTCAAAGGCGAGAAAAGAACACGAAGTGTTCGAAATGCGAATGCGGGGGAGGGGCGTCCTGAATAGTTACATTCATTCAAACCAAAGAAAGAGGACTTACTTATGAGACAATTAAAAATAATCCGCTTAACCATCCACAAAATGCTACGGAACCTCCACACTTTCGTGCGCTGGGGACTTCTCGCCGCCGCAACCGGTCTTGTCATCGGGGGTTCAGCACTCTTTTGCCGCCAGCCTGCGTTTTGTGACCGATTTTCGCACCGAACGCCCGTGGATGATTTTTTTTCCTGCCGCTTGCCGGCATTTTCATCGTATTTTTGTACGGACTTTTTCAATATAAAAATGATAAGGGCACAAATATGGTTTTGTCAACCATTCATGCCGAAACCGAACTGCCTTTTAAAATGGCACCGCTCATCTTTATCTCGACCGTGATCACCCATCTTTTCGGTGGTTCTGCGGGACGTGAGGGAGCCGCATTGCAGCTCGGCGGAAGCATCGGAAACCAGCTTGGAAGGTGGTTCCGGCTTGATGACCGTGACCGCCGCATCCTCGTTATGTGTGGCATGAGTGCCGCCTTCTCGGCGATCTTCGGTACACCGATTGCCGCCGTCGTCTTCGCCATGGAAGTCGTCAGCGTCGGTGTTATGTATTATGCGGCACTCGTTCCGTGTGTATTCGCTTCGCTCATTTCCTTCAAAGTTGCCAATCACATGGGGATCGGACCAAATGTATTTCATTTGCTTGATGTACCTAGTTTCCAATTATTACCAAGCGTTAAGGTGATTGTTCTCGCCATGCTGTGCGCCGGTCTGAGTGTTCTGTTTTGTATTATATTGCATTCTCTGGGGATGTCTATCGTGCAAAATTGAAAAATCCGTATGTACGTATCCTATTTTCGGCAGTTATCATTATTCTGCTGACATTGTGCCTGCAGACCGATGATTATATGGGAGCCGGCGTGCCGGTCATCGCGCGCGCGATTCAGGGAAAGGTCCACCCAACTGCCTTTTTCTGGAAAATTGTATTTACTGCGCTTACGCTGGAAGCCGGTTTTAAGGGCGGTGAGATTGTACCTTCGTTTTTCGTCGGTGCGACATTTGGCTGTCTGTTCGGTCAGATTGCCGGAATCTCGCCATCGCTGTGCGCCGGTGTCGGGATGGTTTCCGTGTTCTGCGGTGTGACCAACTGTCCGATCTCGTCACTCCTTATTGCATTCGAATTATTTGGCTACGATGCCGTTCCATATTTTATGATTGCCATCAGCGTGAGTTTCCTGCTTTCCGGCTATTATGGGCTTTACCACGATCAAACGATCGTTTATTCCAAATACCGTTCCCAGTACGTAAACAGAAAGGCACGAGACTAAGCTCGTGCCCTCTGTAACAATATAGAAAGATATTCAAAATCATCCACACAGTCGTTTTTCAAGCTTAAAAAGCAAAACGCACTGTTTTTTTCACTATTTATCCTTTTTTCAAATATTATACGGAAAATGAATCGCACCAATGGTCCACAATAAAACATCTGATACAATATCGCCATTGGGAAATTCATCGCCCATGTCTGAATCAAGTTCCAAAATCCTTCGTGTCCTTAAAAAGAATTGTTGCGATCAAGCTCATCGTTGGACACATAATACAGCAAATACAGATGGAAATGGCATAGGCACTCTTGACAACCTTGTATGGGGTTGGGCTATGATTGTTCTTTTGTTGGGAACTCACATTTTTCTGACAATTCGTACCAAATTTATCCAGTACAAAACGATTACAAAAGGAATCCCACTTTCGGTGGCAAAGGAAGAAGGCGCGGACGGCGAAGTCAGTCAGTTTCAGGCGCTTGCTACTGCTCTTGCCTCGACGATCGGAACCGATAACATTATCAAACTTCGTGAACATCCTTTTATTCAATCAAATGAATGCAGCCATGTACAGCGGTAGTGTAATGATTCCATCTTCGTCCACACCAATATTACCATCTGCAAACTTATACGCGAAAGAAATATCCCGCTTCGACTTCATAAGTGCTTTTAACGAATTTGCTCGTGTATTGCCGCTTTTCACCTCAATCGGCACTACTTTTCCCTCTTTTGAATCATAATATCGATTTCTTTTTTTGTTGTCTCGTTTTTATAAAAATATAATGGGTAACCCTTTTTGTATAGGGCATCTGCAATTGCACACTCATATATGCCCCTTTGGAATTTCCCACTAACGTATTCTCCACAATCCTCTGCTTTAACGAAAAATCTTTCATCGCCATCAAAAGTGATACGTCTGTCGTATACACTCTAAAAAAATCTTCTCTCGCATAATCATCCAAATCAAATCTGACATCTGTCACACGTTTACACAAATGCACCATATCCGCGTGAAGCAGCCATTCAATACTCGAGAAATATTTTTGCGCTCTGCCACCGCGCTCCACTTCCTTATATTGGAATTTGTGATTTTCCTTATCCAGCAACTGTTTTGCAAGCGAAAGGTAACATTTCTCTGCTTTTACCTTCTCTTCAGCTGTTGCATAGTGCGCTATATCATATTGATACCCTTGCAGGAGGTTTCGTTGTATCTTATCGACTTCTCTAAAATCCTTTGTATCTATATATTTCTGCACTGCTTCCGGCATACCGCCTATTGCAATATACTGCCTGTAATAATTCATCATCCTCGAGTGAATCGCCTCAGGAATAACGGTCTTAGAAGATAAATAACTACACAAATTTTCTACCATATCTTCAGTGATTCCCATTCCCCAGAGAAATTCTTCAAAATCAATTCCATACATTTTCAGATAATCAACGTATCCAACCGGATACGAAGATGCCCGCTTATAATCTATCCCCAGAAGAGACCCGGATGCTATCACATCATATCTGTTATCAATCGCCCAAAACTTAAGTGACGTAATTGCCTCCTGACATTCCTGAATCTCGTCCAAAAAATCAACGTCTTTCCCGGCAGGATTTTCTTTTCAGGGAAACGAAATCTCATCGCCATAACCATATTATCAACGATAAGATCTCCACTAAAAATTTCCATTGCCGAAGGCATCTGCTTAAAATTGATCTCAACAATTTCCTCATAATTCTCTTCTGCAAACCGCTCAATGATATACGTTTTTCCAGTTTGTCTTGCTCCTTGTACGACAAGACATTTTTTATCTTTTGTATGAATCCAGTCATGGATAAAAGTTGTTATTTTTCTTTTCAGCATAAGGCACCTCAATTCTTATAACCAATCCGATATCAACATTTTACCACACTTTTAATTGTGTGTCATCAACATTTTGGAAACAAAAAATGTGTCGCATCAACATTTTGTAATAACATATTATTTTGCCCTGTTTTTAAAAAAAAATCAGTCCTTGTCCTTAGCATTTACAATATAAATTCCCACGCACACCAGTCCAAGTGCCAGCACACTGCTCACGCCCAGCGACTCGGTTTCGTTCAGTAAAAGTGCGGACAAAATCACGCCGATCACAGGATTCATAAAACCAAATACGGTTACTTTTGACACCGGATTGTATTTAAGAAGCATGCCCCAGAGAGAATACGCCACCGCGGAGATCATTGCCATATAAATGAGCAGTGCCGCCGCACTCGCGGTAAAGGCTTTCAAATGACCGCCCATCGCCCCTCCGCAGACGATCATAACAATGCCTCCAAGTATAAACTGATACCCGCTCAGCATGACAGGGTCTTCTTTTTGCGAAAACCGCTTCATGCAGACGGAGGAAAACGCATAGGCAACGGTTGACAACAAAATGCAGCCATCCCCTGCCGGTGAAAAATGAAAGTCCATTCCGCTGCCGGCGACATTAACAAGCACCACGCCCGCAAATCCAATCAGGCAACCGAGCATTTTGCGCGAAGTCACGGTTTCCTGGTGGAAAAGATAGCCGGCGACAAGAATTGCCACAAATGTACTGACTGCTTCGATGATCGAGGCTTTTACACCGGTCGTGTGCGCCAATCCGATATAGAAAAAAATAAATAATGAAGCACCGTCTGCAGAAGACTCAAAAGCCCGATTTTTCCGATGGAACTCCGCTTTGGCAGCAATATTTTCCGTTGCAGGATGCTTCCCAAAACAATCGTTAGTACACCAGCCAATGTAAAACGGTATCCTGCGTATAATATCTGAGATGCCGTATCTGCCGCCGCAATCTCCATCATGCGGTAGCCGATCTTGATGCACGGGAACGCACTTCCCCACAATGTACAGCAGATCATTGCTCCGACGACGATCACCCAGGTTTTTGTCATAAAATTCGTTTTGTTCTTCATTTCTCTATCTTAAAATACCGGATACTGTCTGCCAGTTTCGCCGCGATCGAGCGAAGTTCTTCCGCACTGGAATTGACTTTTTCAAATGTATCCGCCACTTCATTTGTCTGTTCATACGTTTGTTTCGTACTTGCCAGATTGTTCTGTGCAAATTCGGAGAGAGCATCCATCGAAGCCAAAATTTCATTCCGCACTTCTTCAAGTTCGCCCGTACTCTGCTTCATCTGCGACATCCGCTGCATGGAATCCCCAATTTCTTCCATTACTTCTTGCAGTACCCTCTGCGTCGCTTCCATGCTGGCACTCTGGCTGTTGATCGTCTCGCGCATCTGCTGCATACTCTCTACCGCGCGGTGCGAATCCTCATACAACTGTTTTGCCGTATTTTCAATCTCACCACTGGAAGCATTGGACTGCTCCGAAAGCGTTTTGATCTGATTGGCAACGACAGCAAATCCACGACCGCTCTCACCGGCTCTCGCCGCTTCAATCGAAGCATTGAGACTGAGAAGATTGGTTTCTTCTGCCACAGATGCGATAAATGCCGTCGCTTCCTGAATTTTCTGCACCGACATATTCGTCTGATTCGTCTGCTCCTGTACATTTTTTATCATTGCTTCTACCTGTTCATTGATGCTGCACAGAGTTGCAATTGTCTCTGCCGCTTTTTCACTGGATTCCTGCATCAAAGCCGCTGTCTCATTGAGAGATTCTACCTCTATAGAAGCCTTCGTGATCGTATCCCCCATCCGTTTCATATGAAGGAGGTATCTCTTGAATTTTCTGCCTGTTCTTCCGAATTGTGAACGACGCTATGAACCGCTTCCCGAACATTATCCATCGTATAACCGGTATCTTCTGCTGCCTTTTCCAATACCTGCGAGGCTGCCAAAAGGCTTTTGCATTGTCAGAGATTTCCAGTATGATCGACTGCATCGTATCGCGTAGTGCCACGCTCGCCCGCGAAAGGTCGCCGATTTCATCTTTTGCTTCAATAATTTTTTTTTACATCGACTTCCAGATTTCCTTCGGCAATCGTCCGTACCAAATGCACGCTCGTATTGATATTCTTACTCATGGAAGATGCCAGTTTCATTGCAACACCGATACACACGAGCATAATACATCCAACCGCAATCGCGATCGTAATAAGCATCTGATTGATGATGGCATCTTTCTGTTGTTTGTTCGTTCCTACAAATACCATTCCCACGACGTCACTGTCAGAATTTTCCTGATATACCGGCATAAAATAGCCGTAATTCAATGTTCCTTCGATGGATACTGCATCACTGAAATATTCTTTCTTTCCCTGCAGCACCTGTTTTACGATCGTTTCACCGGCTTCCGACTGAAGCACGCGGTCACCGTTTTTATCTTTCGCCGAAGTCATGATCCTCGTTTTTCCGTAGAAAAATGTGACGTCCATGCCGGTGTTTTCCTTGATCCGGTCCACCAAACTGTCGGATTTTGATACATTGTAACTGCCCTTCCACACGTCGCCATTTGTAGACTGTATATACTGTCCGGCGTTCTGGTCATACGCCGCAAGCGTCGAAGCCGCTGTTCCTTTCAGCGCTTCCTGAATTTCATCCAGCATCGAACCGCGCATCATCGTAAGAGTCAGTGCCATAGACACGATACCCAGCAGCAATACCGGTCCGATTGCCAATAACAGTATTTTTTTTTCTTAATTTTCATTGGTTCCCCTCCTGTTCTATTTTACAACTTCTACGGTTTTAAAGTACCAGTTAATCCCGCCGGTATTCGTCTTATCATCCAATGTCTTTCCTTCTTTTCCAACCGTTTTTCCGTCATTCGTCTCAATCACGCCGTCAAACACGCCATTTTCACCGGATAAAATCTGCTTTTTTCGCCTCTTCCACTTTTTCCGCCGTTCCCTCTTTACAAAAACCGGAAAGTTCTGTGATTCCCACCAGATTTTCGTTCATTCCGCCGTAATAGTTCGAACCGTCCCAAGTACCGTCGATCACGCTCTGCACTGCCGACGTATAATACGCACTCAGTTCCAGATCACGCTGCAAAGGCATGCTTTCGGTGCCTCTTTGCTCATATCCGAGTTGTAACCGATACCATACACGCCCTTTTCCTGTGCCATCGTCTGCGGATACGAAGTGTCACAATGCTGTGCAATGACGTCGCATCCCATGTCTAAGAGTTTTGCCGCCGCGGCTTTTTTTCCGCTTTGGGATCGTACCAGCTGTTCGTCACTTTCACGTACACTTTGGCATCCGGATTTACCGAATAAATCCCAAGTGCAAAGGCATCCACGCCTCCCGTCACTTCGGAATTTGACGAATCCATCGCCGCGACATATCCGATCTTTCCGGACTTTGTATTCATTCCCGCCACGATTCCGCTCAGATATCTCGCCTGGTAAATTCTTCCAAAGTAATTATTGAAATTTTTTCCGTTTGACATATAGCCGGTTCCGTGTGAAAAATAGACATCCGGATATTTTTCTGCCATTTCCGCAACTTTTTCATGTAACCCCAGCTCGTCGCAAAATAATCTTGCACCCTTCATCGATGCAATCTTGAATCGCTTCTTCTGTCGCCTTTTCATCGGTGTCGGACACGTTATTTTTTCGAATGATCTGATCATCTGATAATCCCAGATTCTGCTGCATTCACTGAATTCCCAGATCATGTGTATATGTATAACCGCTGCCCTCCGCCGGATCGGTCAAATGAATGACACCAATTTTAATCTTTGCTTTTGCCTCTTCTTTTTCTGCCGTCTGTGCCGTTTTTGTGCTCCTTCGTTGGTCGCATAATCGTCAATTTTCTGCGCCGCACCACACCCGGTAAAGAGTACACACGACAATACGACCGCAAGCATTTTCCGTATCGTTTTTTTCATCTGTTTTCCTCCGTTTCCCATGCGAAAAATCCACAACAATTTGCATAGTTTCAGTATATCACAAATGCATTTCTAACACAATTATAAATAATATGTAACTATTCAGGATCAATGTATGGAAATCAATGAATCGTCGTGCTTGCACGTAAGAGACTTTGATTTCCATACATTTAGATCCGAATAGGGCTCCCCTCCACATATGAGCATTTTTAGCCTTGCTAAAGGCGAGAAAAGAACACGAAGTGTTCGAAATGCGAATGTGTGGGAGGGGAGGCTGAATAGTTACAATAATATGTAAATTTATTTGATTTCCACGAATTCTTCGTTTATAATAATGATACATTATGATTTAAGAAAGGAACCTCATCCGATGCATCAGATAAAAAAATTTGTAAAAACAGAAACCGTTCTTTGTATTTTTCTCTCCTTGCGCTCATTTCGCTCTTTCTGGTACCGCCGGATGCCGCTTATTTGGATTATATCGATTTTCGAACATTGGCAATTTTATTCTGCCTCATGGCCGTTATGGCAGGTTTTCAGGAAAATGGTCTGTTTGCTGTAATCGCACAGTCTATCCTCTGCCACGTAAAAAATATACGACAGATTTTATCTGTCTTAGTTCTCTTTGTGCTTCTTTTTGCAGTATGTTCATTACCAACGACGTCGCACTGATCACATTTGTGCCGTTGACAGTTATTGTATTCCACATGCTTGATGCAAAATAAAAAAATGGTTGATTCCCACCATCGTGCTTCAGACGATTGCCGCCAATCTGGGAAGTATGCTGACTCCGCTCGGCAATCCACAAAATCTATATCTTTATGAAAAATCCGGCAGCAATATCGGCTCTTTTCTTCTGCTTATGCTGCCTTTTACTTTCGTTTCGCTTCTCCTTCTCTGTGCATGGATTCTTATTATATGCCGCCGGGAATCGACTGCTATTCAGGTAAATTTTGAAAAAAAGGCATCCATTCAAAGTCCGCTTTCCGTTCTCGGCTTTTCTCTCCTTTTTCTGACCTGCCTGCTTACTGTTCTTCATGTGATACCGCGGAAAATCACTTTAAATATTGTCCTTATCAGCATGATTGGCTACAGTCGGAAAACTTTTAAGAAAATTGATTATTCTCTTCTTTTCACATTTACCGCCCTTTTTATCTTTATCGGAAATATTGGGCGAATTCCGTTTTTTCATGATACCGTTGCTAATATTATCAATGGACATGAAACGCTTACTGCAATCCTTGCCATCCAGTTTATGAGTAATGTTCCCGCTGCAATTCTTTTGTCAGGATTTACCCGTCAATATGCCGACTTGATCATCGGAGTAAATCTTGGTGGACTAGGCACGCTGATTGCCTCCATGGCAAGCCTGATTTCATTCAAATTTTTAGCCAAAGAAATGCCTGAAAAAAAAGGTGCTTATCTTTTGTATTTCACGATAAGCAGCCTCGTATTTCTGGTACTTTTGATGAGTCTTTCTTATCTATTAAATGTGATGTAACTATTTCGTCATACCCGGATACAAACGTCGCTGCGTCCCGTCGTATCTTTCGTTACGACAATCTGTTTGTCGATTTTTCCTTCAATTCCGACACATGCGATATGATACCGACCAGCGTATGTCCTTCGGTAATTCCGACCAGCGCCTTGTATGCCAGTGGAAGTGTTTTTTCAGTATCGAGCGAGCCAAATCCTTCATCGACAAACATAGTATCCAGCTGGATTCCGCCTGCCGACTCCTGCACCTCATCGGAGAGCCCCAGCGCCAATGACAGCGATGCCATAAACGACTCCCCGCCGGAAAGCGACTTGACACTTCGCCGCGTGCCATTATAATGATCGATAACACACAATTCCAATCCGCTCTGGCTCCGTTTATTCTCCGCTTCCCGCACGCGCTCTAACTCATACTGTCCATCGGACATTTTCATAAACCGTAGATTCGCGCGGTAAATGATACGGTCAAAATACGTCATCTGCACATAGGTTTCAAGACTGATTTTATCTTTCGCCGTCAATGTTCCGTTTGCCGTCGCAGAAAGTGCATTGACCCACGCATATTTTTTCTCCTGCGCCAAAAGTTCACCTGCATTTTTACTTATATTTTCCTGAATGCCCGCGTTCGTTTTCCGGCGCGTATGCATTTCTTTCATTTTTCGTCAAACATCGTCCGCTCCCCATCAAAACCTTCTGGCGTTCCAAAAGTTCCGGAAGATCTATGGTTTCCGCCGTTTCAATCGCTTTTTGAAGTCCCTCGATCGTTCCCTGCATCGCAGAAACCGCCTGACTTTTTTGCTGATAACTCTTGTCGGCACTGTCAAATTTTTCCTGTTTTTTCTTGACTGAAATTCGGATTTCCTGCTCTTTCTTCGCTGCCTCCCGGTAGCCGGAAAAACGCAGATCTGCCACTATTTCCTGCTTTTGTTTCTTCGCATTTTCAAATGTTTCCGTCGCCTTGATCTGAGATGCCACAAGTTCTTCCCTGCTTTGTTTTTCTTTCTCATAAGCAGTTTCACTTTCCGGAATTTTTTTCTCTAACCAAACTTTTCTCTGTATCCTCTTCTCTTCTTCTGACAATTCGTTCTGTCTTTTCAAAAGCTTCTCTTTTGTCTCTTTTTCCAATGCCGCGATCTGCTCGTCCGCGTCCGTCACTTTACCAAATAACTGCGAAAGTTCCTCCTCCAGATGGCTCGCTGCCTCTGTTGCTTTGGTATGATAAATGTTTGCCTGTTTTGCCTTCTCATTCACATTTTCATAAGCTCGCTCGCACGACATTTTCGCCTTTTGAGGTCCTCCTCATGTGGCACTTCACTGGAAAGTTCTGCCACTTTCGGATGGCTCAATGAACCGCAGACCGGACATGGCATATCTTCCACAAGCCGGCTTGCCAATAACCCCGCCTGTCCGTCACGATAGGCCTGATCCATCCGTTCATATACCTGTTTTTCCTTCTTATAGGCTTCGTCTGCCGCAAGATATTGTTTCTGCGCTTCCCTTGCTTCGCTTTGCCGTTCCGTCAGATCTTTCTGTTTTGCTTTGATCTGTTTGATCTTCTGTATTTTTTCGCTTAACCGCTCTATTTCATGTCGTAATTTTTCCTGCAACTCCCCGGTATCTGCGAGCATCTGCAACTCTTGTCTATCATTTTCCAGTTCTATTTCAAGGTCTTTTATGCCCTTGCCTTTTTCTAATAATTGGGTTTTGATCTGTTCGGCAGAATGCTCCGCCTTCTGAATTATCTTCTCCAGTTCTTCCACTTTTTCGTACTTTGGAAGTTCCAGATGAATCTCCGTCGCCTGACGCAGAAGTTCTTCTGTCCCCTCCTGCTCTTTTTCGCCTGCTCCCGCTGCTGTTTTGCAAGTTCTCTTTCTTCGCGCAGAGTCAGAATCTGCTCTCCGGCTTCCTGCAATTCTTTTTGCATTTTTTCTATCTGCTCTGCCTGCCCGATCTTTGCATTTACTTTTTCTAATTCTTCGTCTATTTTCGTCTCGTTTTCTCTTATTTTTCGAGCTTTTTCGACATCTTCCTGTTCTAATTCGCTCAGTATTTCCAATACTTTTTCGATTGGAAGTTCCTTCTTTTTGCTTTTTCCACTTCCAAAAATAATACATTTTCTTCCTCACATAAAATCCCTGAATATACTGCTCCATGCTCTTTCTAAGGTCCTGGCAGTTTCCGTACAACTGCTTTGCTTCGCCCGAAAGTTTCTTTTGCAGATTCAAATAACGCTCCGTCTGAAATAAACGGCGAAAAATCTCCTGCCGCTCCGATGTCGGCGCGATCAAAAGTTTCAGGAAATCTCCCTGCGCGAGCATCGCGATCTGGGTAAACTGCTCCCTGTCGACGCCCAGCAGGTCTTCTATCACAGTGGTTACTTCCTTTTTCCCCGATACCACGACGCCATCCGGCAGAATCAGTTCCGCATTGGCTTTTTTTCGGTCGTCATGCCCTCTCCACGCTGTTTTTTTCTGGCGTATTCCGGATTTCTTGCCACCTCGTAGGTCTGTCCCCGATGCGAAAAGACAAGACGCACTTCCGTTTTCGTGTCACTGTCGGCGTACGTAGAACGAAGCATCCATTCCTCACGGTTTTCTCCGCTCGGTCTTCCGTACAAAAGCATAGCAGATGGCATCAAATATCGTAGTTTTGCCGGCTCCGTATCTCCTGTGATCAGATACAATCCGTCATTTCCTAATTTTCCCATATCCAGTTTTTTGTATCCGCATACGGTCCAAATGCTGTCATTGTCAAATATAACGGTCTCATATCCTCACTCCTTCCACACGGTTTTCATCATATCCTGCACGAACGCGCGCTGTTCTTCATTCATCGGCTGATTATTCTGCATCTCATACAATTCTTCAAACAATTCGATCGGCTGTTTATGCTCCACATCCGCGCCCTTTTCCACCAGTTGATCCTGCCTGGTCCGCGTATTATCATAATTCAATTTCATAAGATTTGGGTAAATTTTTCGAAGTTTTCCCATCGCATCCGGAATATCTTCCTCATCTGTCAATGTGACGTGAAGATAATCGTCGGTTTTCTGGTCTTGATAAAAAGATTCTTTGGTTAATTCTTCAAATGTTCCACTGATTTCCCTCATATCATGTTTGGGAATCAACGGAGCCGTACGTATCGCAATCGTTTTCCCTTCGATGTCTAATATCGTCACGGATTTATGGTGATTCGCCTCAGAAAAAGAATATTTAAGCGGAGTTCCGCTATAGCGGACCGTATCTCTTCCTACCCGCTGCGGACCATGAATGTGCCCAAGTGCGACATAATCAAAGGCATCAAACACCGAAACATCGACGTTATCCAGTCCCCCGATCATTTCCTCCGAATCCGAGCGGGAGGCCCCGGTCACAAACTGGTGCGCGATCAGAATATTGCATTTTGTTTCGTCAACGTCCATGTGGTCAATTGCCACACGGCACGCATCAGAATAATTTTTGATATTGTCAGTTTCCTCCGGAAATACCGTTTTGACAGTAATTGGCCGAACAAACGGAAGCATATAAATATTGATTTCATTCCCATTTTCTTCCAAAGAAAACGGTTCCACCTTCCCCTCATACACAGGGGAAAAATGAATTCCGCTGCGGTCGATCAGATCTGACGCAAATGCAAGTTTAACCGCAGAGTCGTGGTTTCCACTGATGATATACACCTGCAGTTCCCTTTTTGCAAGGTTTGATAAAAATCCGCCAAGAAGTTTTACTGCCTCTTCGTTTGGCACAGATTTATCGTAAATATCTCCCGCGATCATCACCCCATCCGGTTTCTCCTCGTCAATGATCTCCAGCACTTTCCGTAATATATAACGCTGATCTTCCACCATCGAAAATTCATTCACGCGTTTTCCGAGATGAAGATCTGACAAATGCAGTAACCGCATCGGCTCCCTCCCTTGTTATTCAATGTCCAACAGTTCTTTTACCATCGCCGCTGTATATTCTACTTTTTCCACATGATTTGCTTCGATCTGATACAACGCATGTGCCGCAAGATGTTCTGCCGCCTGCTCCAACGGACGGATTCCCGTCGTTCCTTGGTATTTTTCCATAATGGCATCCAAGGCATCTTCGCCGACGATACACTCTTCTTTTTGCATGCTCATATGTTTCAGCACTTTCGGAAGAGCAAACTGAGAAAAGATGGTTTTCTTTTCTTCGGTCGTATAGTCCGGTATATCAATGACTGCAAAACGTGACATCAATGGTGCACTGATATTTTCCTTGTCATTTGCCGTCGCGATCGGATACACTCCTACGGTCGGAATACGGCATTCAATGTAGTTGTCCGTAAATCCAAGATTGTCCAATAAGGTCAAAAGCACGTCCGCCGGATTTCCATTTCCTTTTCCGGAATTTGCCTTATCCAGCTCATTGATGATAAATACAAGATTGGAAGATTCTGCCATTGCAAAGGCTTCCATGATAATACCTGCTTTTGCATTTGCATAAATACGCGAGCTGCCGGTCAGCTGCTCGGGATCGTTGATGGAGCTCATGTCCAGGGTGGTCCACGGCAGCCGCAGAATACGTACTACGGCATACGCGATCTGCGATTTTCCGGTACCTGCCGGGCCACAAAGCAAAATACCATACGCCGGCAGTGTATGTGTACGATTGATCTGAATGATCGTCTCGATAATACGTTGTTTCACGGATTCCATCCCGTACAATTCCTCATCCAGGATTCGTCTCGCCTCATCCGGGTCAATGGATTCAAAATAATTGCTCTTCCACTGAATGTTCATCATCATGGAAAGTGCTCTCTGGGCATGTCTCTTTTCTTCCGCTGTCACTTCGCTTGATCTTGCCACGGCAAGATTTCTTCTCGCCCAAAGCCGCACATTGTCCGGCAATGTTCTTCCGGCGCAATTCATAAAATCGACGATACTCTGAAGGCTCGTAAGTTTCATATTATCGCCGTCTTCATCTTCTTCCTCAAGTTCATCGATCTCCGGCGCATCGCTGGCAAGCAGCCGTCCGATCATAAATTGCAAAAATCGGTCTTCTGCAGAAAGTTTCGTACCGCCGCCAAAACTGACCTCGCGTACTTTATAAACCGCATACCCTTCGGCTGTATTTTCTCCGGAAAGGCGCACTTTAATATGGTTTTTCCCAAGCCACTTAAAAAGCCCGGTAAAACGTGCGTCGATGCGAAGTATATTAGCACTCACGGTACCATTTTCTCCCTGATATTCAAATGCTGTCTTTTTCACCGGATTCGTGATCAATCCGATCGGATGATGGCAGCTTCCTTCCTCCAATGTTTCTAAGACCATGAGCGGGTTATCCACCGTCGGATTTTTCTCATTGGACTGAAATATTGTATATGTACATTCCGGCGCTTTTCCGGCATCCGGAGTGTGGGTAAAATCAAAAACAGGCATGTTTGTTCTCCTCTCAGTTGTATCCTTACAGTTTTTTCATCAATTCCTGAATTCGTTCTTCTGTCTCTTCGCACTCATCTGCAATCTGCGAAAGCGATTTCCCCTTGGCAAGTTTTTTGGAAATTTGTTCAAGAAGATTAGCTTCACGGCCTTCGGCAATTCCTGCTTCACGGCCTTCGGCAAGCGCATCTTCTTTAATTCCCTGACTTAAATTACACATGGTTTCCACTTCCTTTCCCAGCGCATCGTTTTAAAATAACTACGCCTTGCACGCAGAATATTTTTTGGAGAGTGGCGATAAAAAACGCAGGCGTAGCGGGCTACGCTGAGGCTTTTTAATCACCGCTATCCGGAAAATAGCCAAGTGCATGGTGTAGTTATTTTAAAACGACGCGCATGTATCTGGCTTGGAATATGATATTCTTCTTCCATGATACTAAGTCGTTCTTCGCTTGTCAAGCCTTTTGAGTTGTATTCAATTTTTACACATCAACCTCTCCCCAAATAATTTGATCTAACGGAATCCCCTTTGGCACCATATCCAATGACGACTTACGATATAAGATTAAAAATTGATACAGGGAAATTTTCCCTTTTAAATAAGCACTCAGCCCCTTCAGAATCTTCTCATGCTCCTGAAATGTTCCGTGATAATATTCCATATCCATATAATTATTCCGCATTAGCGGATGATAAAAGACGGACCCATCCGTCATAGGAAGATAGCCATAGACATACATGTCCGAAGAATCCCCGCTTTTCTGCAGCAATTCCGTATCGCCCCAATTGGATAGCCCGTCTACGACGACAATTGTCCTCTTTCGCATCCTCCTCGCAGCTTCGAAAATCCGGAAAAACTTCACGCGCTCTGTTATACTGCTCTATTTCATCATAATACGAATTCTGATAAACATATTTCCCGGGTTCCGGGTCTTTCTCAAAATCTTCCCGGATCTCATCCACCAGATTCATATACTCTTGCAGCATCTGATGAAGACTTTCCCACCCTGTATGCCATCCTTCACGCTCCGACACCTCGCAGTCGGGCATCGTCTCGATCACTTCGTGCCACTTCTCCTTTTTTTCGTCAAAAGTAAGATAATCATTTTTCCAAATAAGCCACGCTGTCTCCAGCGAATTGAATTCATAGTGAATTTCCCGCAAATATTCCGCAATGTCTTTTGAATTGATCAAAGAATAAACATCCATAACAAAATCCCCTTTCTATACCGGCAAAACTATTATATGTAACGATTCAGGACTCCCTGACGCCCTTATTCGCATTTCGAATAATTACCATTATATAAATTTTACCAAATGAGAATGACACATTTTGTCATGGGAGTTCTCTTTTCACCCCACGAGTGGCAATGGCCGCATTTTGTATTGTCTTATCTAATCCGTTCAAGATTTTCTTTCCTTCCTTGCACCTCTTTTGCAAACATGCTATACTATTTTCAAATATTTTAAGGGGAAGTGTTCCTATGACTGTTCTTGAAAACCTAAGAAAAGAATATCCGTATTTATATGAAACCCATCTGCACACAAGCGAAGCCAGCGCTTGTGCCGGTTCAACCGGAAAAGAAATGGCGCAGGCCTGCAAAGACGCGGGGTATACCGGCATTATCGTGACCAACCACAATTGGCACGGAAATCACTGCATCGACCCGTCTCTTCCTTGGGAAAAATGGATCCGCGAATACTACCGTGGCTATGAGGAAGCCGGAAAATGGGGAGAAAAAATAGGGCTCGACGTTTTCTTTGGCTACGAAGCCGGTTATCAGGGCACTGAATTTTTAGTATATGGAATTACCCTTGAATGGCTCATTGCCCACCCCGAAATCGAGAATGCCACGATTGAAGAACAATATGAGTGGATTCACGAAGCCGGCGGAATGGTCATCCACGCGCATCCTTTTCGCGAAGAGCCATACATCCGGAAATCCGCTTGTTTCCAGAATATGTCGATGGAGTAGAAGGAATCAATGCGACACATTCCAGCCACAAAAGCCACAGCCACAACAATCCGGATTTTGACAAAAAAGCAATCGCCTATGCCACAAAATACCACCTGCCAATGACCGCCGGTTCGGACATTCACAATACCGCGTTATTCGGTGGCGGCGTCGCATTCCGGCGAAAGCTAAAAGACATTCATGACTACTGCGATGCAATCCGCGGTGGAGAAGATTATATTTTAACAAATGGAGAAAATTGGTATGCGAAAGAGGGCAAGCAATTGTACTAACTCATTCCAGCACATCTTCCCCATCTCATAAAGCAATTCATTGATGTCAATAAGTGACAGTTCACGTTCGAGGCCAAAAATCAGTATCGCATCGCGGCGGTTTTTGCTATATAAAATGCCGGCTTTTGCTATTGTAAGAAGCCGGTTGCACTCCTGCAGTGTCAGATGCATCGCGGCGGAAAGCGCGATCAATTTATCGCGGCTGGCAAGGCGCTCTCCCTGAAAAATCTGATACCCATATGTGCGGGCAATATTTGCCTCGCGAATCACATCTGCTTTATTTAACCCTTTTGTTTCCAATAATTCCTCTAAATAACATTTTAATGTCAGCCGTTCCTTTTCCGGCAATTCTGTCAAGGCAGCTTCAAGATGCGACAACGTGGTACAGGATTTTAAAATATGATTTAATTCATTGGTCGTTTTTTCATCCATTTTCAAAATTTCCTTTCGCTTTTTGTCGTGTTATGTATAATTATAGTTAAGACATTACTTTTTTTTCAAGCGGAAAAGCGGATTGGAGAACACGATGACGGAAGAATTACGAACGGAATACATCTTAAATATGTACGAAGAACTCACTACATTAAATGACTGTGAACATATTATTTTAGTACGGGAAAAAGCAACCGGGCTTCTATTTGTAAAGAAAATTTTAGCGCATTTTGAAAAAACTGTTTATGAAACATTAAAGGAATTATCCCTCCCTTGCATCCCTAAAATTTACCATATATTAACATCCGATTCTTGCTTGATTTTAATTGAAGAATTCATCAATGGGCAGACGCTTCAATCTGTTTTACAAAATAGACCGCTGTCTGAATCCGATGCTTTCACAATATTTGATACCATTTCCCATACCTTAACTATCCTTCATTCCTTGAATCCACCTATCATCCACCGCGATATTAAGGCGGGAAATATCCTGATCACAGCGGACAAAAAATGTTATTTGATTGACTTCAATGCTGCCAGAAATTATGATGCAAACAAAACGAACGACACGGTAATTCTTGGAACACAAGGCTATGCACCTCCGGAACAGTATGGTTTTGCACAGACAGACTGCCGAAGCGACCTCTACTCTTTGGCCGTCCTTCTTCATGTAATGCTGACCGGAAAATATCCAAAAGACGGCCTTTCCTGCCAAAATGAAATAAATACCGTATTAAAAAGGCGCTCAGCCTTTCGCCTGAAGAACGTTTTCGCAATATCGAGGAGTTTACCAATGCCGTTCATCGCACCATATCTCCTTCTTCCAAAGATTACGCAAAAATAGTGAAGCATTATCTTCTTGCACTTCCCGGCATCCGAAGCCGGTCACTTGTAAAAACCTGGGGATTTTTGTTGGGCTGCATTGTCATTATATGGGTCAGTGCTGCGTCAACGTTGTCTCCTATGCATCCTATTAGTAACCGGATTTCTAAATTTTTCGCTGGCATCAGTCTATTTTGCATGTATTTTCTATGCATGGATTATTGCCACATGAGAAACTATTTCCCGGGAACAAAACACCAAAACCGTCTCATAAGATATTGTATAATAACGGTTTATTGTTTCCTGTTTTTGTTATCAGCCGCCCTCCTAAGCGGCTTATTCGACATTCTATTTCCGTAAATCGAATCGTTTAAAATTGTATGCTGACAGCAGACCACGCAGTCTGTTTTTTCATATATACTCTTCTCATCAAGAACTCATGAGAGGAGAGAAACAGAACCATGAAAAAGAAAAAATGGATCATTATTGTAGTCGCTGTTATCATCGTATTTGCCATTATTGGTGCCAGCGGAAGCAACGACGAAAAAGACAGCAAACAAGCGGATAACTCAGTAACAAAGGTAGAGAATACCACTCCCCCGGCCACCGCTGCCCCGGACACTTCAAGTGAAGATTCAACCGATTCCGAAGCTGAAAGCGACGCCCCTCTGATATTTAAAGAAGGGGAAACGGCCTCGAAAAAAACGGCATTGAAATCACCATGACAAAAGTAACAGAATCCAAAGGCAAAGGCTATAACAAACCAGCAAAAGGCAAAATTTTTGTCATTTGTAATTTCCTTGTCGAAAATAAATCCGACGATGATTTTACCATGAGTATGCTGGATTACAACGCCTACGCAGATGGTTATTCTCTTTCCGAAACATATTATTCGGAAGACGATTTTGGCTCCATGAGCGGCACGATCGCTCCCGGCAAAAAAAAAATGAAGGGCGCTCTTGCATTTGAAGTCAAAAAGAATTATAAAAAATTGGAATTAGACTTTGCATTGGGTGATCTTTTTGGAGATGAGAAAGTTAAATTTGTAAATAAAAAGTAAGATATTTCCCCGCTAAGAATCTTGTGCTTGGCGGGGAGTTTTATTTAGCTAAATACTGTGCAATCCTGCTCTGCCAATTTCATCCGAAACAACTGTACTCCCAAGTATCCCGCAATAATTCAACAAATTCTTTTTTCTCCCTCATACCGCATTCTCCTCACAAAACCAGTTTAGATAATTTTCTAAAAGATCGGTCTTTCCGAATAAATCACCTTATAGAAATTCATCATTTGTTCCTGCTGATTCATTTGAGTATAACCGTGAACTACCGACTGCAATACATCCAATGCTGTTTTCCCCTCAAAAAATGTATTGTAATCCATCGGTTTTATATTTGTTTTTTCTTTTGCCTGCTGCCTGAGAAACTGATACATCGCCTCCACGATCTCGTCCTTGGATTTAAAATGTTTATAAAGCGAAGGCTTTTTATCCCTATTTTGTCGGCGATCATACTCATGGAAACACTCGCAAGCCCTTTCTGCGCCGCAAGTTCCGGGTTTGCTTCTCTCCACGCTTTCGCAGGAAACCCAAACAATGCAACATTTAGCAAATCTGCCTCTTCTGCATAAGGAAACCACTGTAACTCCTCTCGATAATTACATGCTGGGATTAAATAATTTTTCACCGCATCCGTCTGAAATATCTTTCCGTTGTAGTCCAACCACTGTCTCGACCTGAAACCAGTTATCATTTCTTTGCATTTTCCTCTAATTCCAGCATGTATTTATCAAAGTCGGACATAAACAGTCTGTCCTGAATCACACGGTATTTTTCAAATTCTGTCTCAGCATGAAGCTTTGCAATTTCAGCTGACACTTTCCCTGCATCCTGCAAAATACCATAATCAAACATTTCAATAAAACTATTAAGCCTTTTTTCCCAGTCCTGCATCGTGAGAGGAATATGCCTTAATGTCATGCTTTCAGCAAAATCCAGGTATGCAGTAACCATACGATTCAGCTGTTTCATTTCACCCTGACTCAAATAATTCTTGGCAACCGTAACATCACTCTTCTTAATTTTTCCTTCTGGAGCATCTGCCCAAGTAGTTAATCCCATATGTTCCTTTGCGTGATCAGCTCTTTCCACAATCAACTCAGCTGCCGTATGTCCATGAACTGAGTAATGCATTTTATTCTGGACTGCCGCATAAAACCTTCTCGTCGTCGCAGAATTTTTATCATAATCAATGGCTGTAGCATACAGATCGGTTATCTTCTGATAGAACTTTCTTTCGCTCGCACGAATCTCACGAATGCGCTCTAACTGTTCATCGAAATATTTTTCTGTCAGATACGTGCCTCGTTTCAGCCGTTCATCATCCATGACCCAGCCTTTGATGGTGTAGTCCTTTGCGATTTGATTCACCCATTTACGGAACTGCACCGCGCGCTCAGAATTGACTTTGAATCCAACAGCAATGATCATCTCCAAGGAATAGTGATTTGTGCTGTAGTTTTTCCATCAGCGGCAGTTATCCGAAATTTTCGGATAACTGAATCCTCCTGTAGCTCACTATCCTCGAATATCTTTTTAATATGATAATTGATTGTATTTGTTCCTACATCGTACAACGTGGCCATCATCTTCTGTGTCAGCCATATATTTTCATCTTCATAGCGCATTTCAATGCTGTCTTGCTGATCGCCAACAGAGGCAACATAGGTTAAATATTCCGCTGCGCTGGAACGGATGGTTATTTCATCTTTTTTTTCTTCGCCAAATAAAGTGCCTCCTTTTTTCTCTGTCATAAAATCCTTTATGAAACACGGATGCAGGCCTTTGCAATTTCGCCCCGGCTATTCTGCCTGTGCATCAAAAGACTGTTTCACAATTTCCATGATCTGATCCAATTCATCTTGATGTTCCATAAACAGTTCAACATCTCCATTACCCCAACGGCCTAAGTCAGTAATATCCTTGCAAATACCATTAGGATCATTAATCTCGCTAAACTTCATATTAACAGAAATTCGCAGCCTTTGTTTCTGGAAAACAATATCAACAAAATTAGTATCCAGCTTATATGCCACATACAACTTTTTATATTCCTTCTTTACAGTTGGAGATAAATTCATAATACGCTTATCTAAAGTCTCAAACAACATTCTTGTAAAAGCATTTACATCATAGGTTTCCAAAGAATACTTCTTCGCTGTTTTATCTTCCACCTGATATGGTGCAAGTTCTGCTACTGTTAAGGATGGATAAGGCCAGATAGACTCTGCCTTCTTTGCAAGTTCATTTGCTCTTTCTTGAATATGTTTTCATTCCACTCCTTTTGCAAAACTACGTATCTATTAAGTCTGAGTGAACTTTCTTTGAAACCGCCCGGCATATTCATCTTTTCAATAAATGATTTGTCACTCATTTCCGAATTGTATGCGGTCAAAGTAAGATTGCCAATTGTATGCAAATATTTCTTCTGAATCTCTTGCCAATCAGCACCAAGATCAGTCCGCCATTCAGCTGAAAGGTTTTTATTCTGCGGCATAATATGCTCAATAGTATAATTTTCTATAATACTTTGCCCCTTATTTTCAAAGTTTTCCAAACGACTAAGAATATAATTTCTAGCACGCATATTATAAATATCACGACTTACAAATGCACCCTTAAATTTATCATTATCCGGGAACTCTTTATAAGTGTCTTGCATCACAAAAAATGCCTTAACCGAATTCAAGTAATCATCTGATTTAATATAATTCTTGAATGTTGCAAAAGTTTTGTTCATCGAATTAGCCGGGATCTCGCAAATCACACGTCTCAGCACATAACTAATACAAAGTTTCAAGATATCCTTCAACTCATCCGATGATATTAATCCTTCTGTACAATCATGATGAATTTTCAATAAAAACGGATAAGATACTTCCATTTTTAAATCAACAATATCCTCATATAATTTCTTTAAACCTGAATCAGAATTTCTCTTAAACACAATATTTGTATAATATCTGGCATATTCCAGCAAATCTTGACAAAGTTCCCTGATGGAACCAAATTCACAATTCAAATGATACAACTTAAACTCCTCATATACGCGTCCCTGCTTTGGAATACGGGAAAGTTTCATCGTCAAATAGTGACGAAAGAACGCATCCATTACTGTTCCTTGTGTTTCATAAACAAACAATTGCTCCATAGGACGCCAGAAGTGTTCATACACATAAGTTTGCTCTGTTGGCTCTAAACCCATTAAAACATAATTGCGAATCAAATCCGATTCGGAAAGTTCCTTGCCGGTAGAATTCAGGCTTTCAAAAATTGCTTGTGCATCGTCAACATCACGCTCCAATGTGATATTAACAATCTGTAGCTTTCCTATTGACTCATATACCTCTATAGGCTGGATTTCTTTAACAGCCAACTTATTAGCAAAAAAATTATAATTATCAATCAGCCTTGAACGTGTACCTTCTGTAATTGGCTTTTCTTCAACAAGGCTTATAAGAATCTCCCGATCTGTTTCCGTCAATAACAATTTGTATCGTTCCTCGCCACTTTCATATTCATTCTTTAGAAGCATATTATCTATGCGACGAGCATTGATTGTTGTATCACTCGGATTATTCTTTGCATAATCACGCAAAGCCAAGAGAAGTAATGTTAATGTAGTCATTCTCTGTTGACCATCAATAATCATATATTTCTGAACACCTGTCGGCATCGCTTGCTCAGCAATATTAACAATAGATCCAACAAAATGACCTGCTTTTCCCTTTCTCTGCATTTCTACAATGTCATTCCAAAGTCGTTTACACTGATCAATATCCCAACTATAAAATCTTTGGTAAACCGGAATTAAAAATTGTTTATTTCCATTCAATATCTCAAAGATATTACCTTTACGTGCATCCATATTATACCTCCATTACTTCTTTTCTGCATAAGGAACCACATTAGCATCTGCCACCATGCTCAGTTCTGTTTCCGCCACATACTTATAAAGTTTTTCCTCTTTTCTAGGCTCCACATTATCCGTCCAAAGCTCACACTGGCTAATTACTGTGCTTATTGCAAACTCATAATCTTCCGGTGGATACTTATATTTTTAAGAAGCCGTTTAACCATCTTTCGCATCTGTGCCCTGGCTGTTTCTTTCTTCTGCCAATCAATGGTGCGATTCTTGCGGAGCATTTCTGTAAGTTCTCTTGTAAGCGCAATCAATTCATCATTTTTTAAAAATCCTTGATATGTTCCGGCTTAGTTAGGGCATCATAAAACGCAAGCTCTTCTTGGGAAAGCCCTAGCTTCTCACCATTTTTATAAAGGTTTGCAATTTCCTCTGCTGTCTTTAATAACTCCTTTATAACCTCCTCATTCGTAATCAGACCATTGTAATAAGAATTCATTAACTGCGCTATCTTCTCCGAGAATTTCTGTGACTGCACTACATTTGTTCTCTTGTAGAGAGATACCTGCTCAGCCATTAATTTCTTCAAAATTTCAACAGCTATGTTCTTTTCTTTCATTCGAGAAATTTCATCTAATACTGCTGGATCAAATATGCCAAATTTTTCACTACCAGAGGTACTGCTGTCAAATAAATTAATAACACCCTCACTCTGAACAGCAGCCTTAAGTAGATCATTTATTTGATCATTTATTTCATTCAAAGATAAGCTCTTACCTCCCGTTCCTCCATATGTAATTTTAATTACAGATGAACGCACCGCTTCCATATATGCTGCTTCGTGGCGTTCTTGTTCTGTGGTCATACTAGAACACAAGGAATGAGATTGTTTTAACAGCATCGCTTCTTTCAAAAATAAATCTTTTCTATCAGGTGTTTTGGGATCTAAAATGAAGTTTATTCCTCCAGTAATTAGTTTCGCCATCGTAAGTGGTGAACCTCCAATAAAACCACTGAAATCAAATCCATGCAGCAGATCCTTACAAACTTGCAATTTTTCTTGAAATTTTGGATATGCCATTTTAGCAATGTTCATATCGCCATATCTTGATTGATCGCGCTTTGTATATTCCTTCATTGCTGCTTTCAAGGCAGATGCTATTCCAACATAGTCTACAATCAATCCACCTTCTTTGTCCTTGAACACACGATTCACACGAGCAATCGCCTGCATCAGATTATAACCATGCATCGGCTTATACACATACATTGTAGCCAAAGAAGGGACATCAAATCCAGTAAGCCACATATCCACAACAATCGCTATTTTCATAGGATCATTGTTGTCTTTAAACTTTCTGGCAAGTTCCTCTTTATGTGCCTTTGTTCCAATAATTTCCTTCCAATCTTCAGGGTCACTGTTTCCCCCTGTCATTACAACCCCAATTTTTTCTGTCCAATTAGGGCGCAGTTCCAAAATCCGACGATAAATCTTCATTGCAATTGTTCTGGAATACGCAACAATCATAGCCTTACCGGTGAGAAGATTTGCTCTGTATTTTTCATAATGGTTAATAATATCATTACAAAGTGAGTCAACAGTAGAATCTGCACCCAAAACACTTTCCATCTGCCCCAGCATTTTTTTACTTTTTTCGATTGTTGCAGCATCCGATTTTTGTTCTAAAACATCATACGTATGGTCAATAAGAGAAAGCGTCTTTTCGTCAAGTTTTAATTGAACCACACGACTTTCATAATAAACCGGGCGCGTCGCTCCATCTTCCACAGCCTGTGTCATGTCATAAACATCGATATAATCTCCAAAAACTTCACGTGTATTTCTGTCCTTTGATGAAATTGGTGTTCCCTGTAAATCCAATAAATGTAGCATTTGGAAGAGCATCATGAATAATTCTGGCATTACCAATTACCGTATGCGCTTCTTTCTCGCCGTTTTCATTCTCGGATATAACTATTTTTTCATCAAAACCATACTGTCCACGATGCGCTTCATCAGCCATTACCACAATATTCTTCCGTTCAGATAACGGCTTTTCCCCACGCTCAAACTTAAACATAGTTGTAAATATAATACCATTTGCACTTCTTCCTCAAGAAGTGTTTTTAAATGTTCTTTACTTTCCGCGTGTACGGGTGTCTGGCGCAAAAAATCCGCACATTGCGAAAATTGAGCATAAAGCTGATCATCCAAATCAATACGGTCCGTCATTACAACCAGCGTCGGGCTTTCCAATGCATCCTGCAATAAATGAGCATAAAAACCATTGACAATGATTTCCCGGAACCCTGTGTATGCCAAAACACACCACCTTTCCCATCTGTTTTTGTTGCTACCTTTGCCTTTTTCAATCGCTTTGCGAACAGCAAAGTATTGATGGTATCCTGCCAGCACCTTAAACCTTCCAGTGCTTGTACCAGAGAATAAAATAAAATTCTTTAATATATCTAGTAGGCGAGCTTTCTGAAACATCCCTTCGTAAAAAGTTTCAAATCCTGCATATGAAGTATCTTCATAATTACCATCTTTCGTTTTCCATTCCATAAAACGATCAAGACCGGATGTAATTGTGCCTGCTTTGTTTGTAGATAAATCACTAATTACACAAATTGCATTATAATAGAAAATCGTTGGAATATCTTTCATGTAATTTCGTATCTGATTGTATGCATTTTCTGCACCAACCTCGTCCTTTGCAGGGCTTTTCAATTCCATCAAAACTAACGGCAAACCGTTTATAAATAGAATAACATCCGGACGTCGATTATTTCCATTTTCTAAAAATGTAAACTGATTTACTACATAAAAAGAATTATTTTCTCATTCTCATAATCAATAAGATGCACTATTGAAGAACGTTCTTCACCCTTCACAAAAAAATTTGACGGTAATACCATTTTGCAGATAATCCATAAAAATAGCATTTTTTGCAAATGGCTTCCTGTGTCAAAATTTCTGAGTTTAGATAACGCCTCCTGTATAGCTTCCATGGGCAGGCGACTGTTGATACGCACCAAACTATCTATCAGAATCGAATCCAAAAGCGGACTGGTATAATCTCTATCTAAATCTGGCGCGTAGATGTGGTCATAGCCCATGTTTTCGAACAATTCAATGATTGCTTGTTCATATGTATCCTCTGTAAATAAATTTGGCATGTTCAACCTCCTGTAATTTTTTGTTGTATTTTTATGCTAAATGAGAATTTACTTGAGCAAATGAAAGTGCTTTACAAATCTTACTTTGTGAATTTTGAGCCATTCAATGGAATTATGCCTTCTGACTGGAAAGAATACAAACTCAGCAATTTTTACCTGTAATAACTGGTAAGAAAAATGCTAATATTTCTTCAAAAAGTGGTTCATATCCTTTTTTAGCTGTTCTCAAGATATAGCTTGGGCAGATGAATACTGTTTGAAGGTAACGCAATCCTCGTTGCTGGAAATGGTGATTTTAATGTTAAATTTTACAACGGTAAATTCGAAGCTTATCAACGTACTTACGTTTTAATTCCATATAACCCAAGGTATACTGCGTGGTTATTTTATGTGGTAAAGTATAATCTTAACAAAATCACATTATCAGCTCGTGGATCGGTTATCAAATTTATTACAAAGGGGAATCTTGAAAACTTTTCTTTCTATGCCCCCAGAAACCTTAAAGACCTTGGAATCATCGACCTTTTTTAATGCAACTAACTGCGTTATTGCTGCTAATCGTGAAGAAAGTGCGAACTTGTCAAAGTTACGGGATACTTTACTGCCCAAATTAATGACCGGTGAACTTGATGTTTCCAGCCTTGACATTTAAGCCGCTAAATTCTCATTTATCGCTTCATTTTCTTCTATCTTTTGATCTAGCACAGATAAGACCGCTGCTATTTTTTTTTTGCTCGTCTAATGACTCTGGAACAGTAACTTCAATTTCCTTCATAGTACTTCCAGACACTTCTTTGAAGGTAGTGCCGCTCCCCATTGCTTCTATTTTATCTTTATTGTATTTAAGCAAATAATATAAAAACATATAATCTATATTATCATTTGGGACTACACTTTTAAATCCTTGATTCGTGCACATTTCCTGACCTGCTATTGCTATATAACCAATCGGCGCTCTTGACGAAAACAAAACCGAATGCGCTGGCATCATTTTTGCTGAACAACTATTCAATCCACACTCTGTGATATTTCTTTCTCCACGCAAAATATATCTGCCTGTAAATCCAGCCAAATCCTTTGGTGTAATCCATGCAATTGTCCCACCTTCGTAATTTTCTTCTTTTTTAGTAGACGGAGTTGCACCTCCAATTACTGTCCCTAAATCAGCTATTGTACATGTTTTCCACTCTGCCATGCCGTCACCTTCCTAACCTATATATTTCCTATGAGCCTGTTTTACATTGCTCTGCTTGACCATCGCATACTGCAAGGTCGTATCTATTCGTTTATGCCCTAAGAGTTGTTGTAGCTGCTCTATCGGCATCCCTTTATCTATCGCCAGCGTTGCTAGCGTTCTTCTGAACTTATGTGGATGAACCTTTTCTATTTCCAAGGCTTTTCCAATTTCTCGCAAACGAGATTCTATACCACCAATCTTTATTCTCTCATGTGGTGCTCTCAATGTTACAAAAAGAGCCGGATCATCATCTGTTCTACCATCTATGTAATTTTGCAAATGAATCTTAGTCCTCGCATCAAAATAAACCACTCGTTCTTTATCACCTTTACCGAATACAACACATTCACGCTCATTGAAATTGATATCGTCCTTATTCAGCAATACCATTTCTCCAATACGCATTCCTGTAGAAGCAAGCATATCTACAATTGCCAAATCTCGAAGTTCTGTACAATTATCACGCATCTTTTCCAATTCCTCATCAGTATAAGTTTCCTTGATATTGGTAGCTGTCTTCACTTTATGAATCCTGCGTACCGGACTTTTCAAAATATGGTCCTCATCCTCTAACCAAGAAAAAAACTGGATAAAATTCTTCGGATATTATCTATAGTTACTCGGCTTGAACCATGTTTTTCTTGATACTCTGTCAGATAAGCTCTAAGATCATCAGTCTGCATATGACGCACACCTTTATCAATGGCTTCCGTCATTGTTTCTATCGTAGTTCGATAGTATTTAAGCGTTTTCTCAGAACATCCCTCAATTCGCTTGGCATATACAAAGGCATCAATCAATTTTTGACTATCATCCTCCGTCTCTGTATATTTACTGGAAATCTCATACATAAATAGTGAATGTTCTAAAACCTCCTCCAGTTTCTGTAACTGTGCATTATCAAGATGTGGCAACATCTGTTGCATAATCTCTTCCATAATTTTCTGTTTCATGATTCATTCTCCTTATATTTATTTCCAAAGAACGAATCAACGGCAGTTCCGTTGGTTTCTACTCCCGCCGTTGGTAGGAGTTATTAGGCTAAATGAGAATTTAGCTGCCTAAATGTCAAGGTTAGAAACATCAAGTTCACCGGTCATTAATTTGGGCAGTAAAGAGTCGCGAAGTTGTGTTAAACGGCAAATTTCATCATAGTTATTACGAATTGTATCATCAATAGGAGCAACCGTATCTTCGAATGCTGTTATCGACTCAGGTGAAGGAATTACAATCGGCATATTATTGAGCGAATTTCGGTTGATGGAGCCGAACACAGTTCCTTCGCCATTAAACACATTAAGCTGCTTTTTTAAGTGCAAACATTGTATAAAGAACAAATGATGGTTGTCCTGTTTTTGAATGAATGGCTGAAAGTCCACGACCTATACAGCAATTTGTGTGAGCAACATTAAGATCGCCAACCGGAGCACGTACACTCATTAAAATATCATTAGCACAAGCCATGCGTTTTGGCTCAGTTGTATACAAACGGATAGACGGAAATCTAAAGCCAAATTCAGCTCTTCCTTGGAAGAAGATTGTTCCCTCACCCTCTTCGTTATAACTACTTCCGCTGGGGGATTGTCCCATAGTTATATCAGCAATATCACTAAGGGTTCCTTTATCCCATTTAGGAGACATGTTTTCAACAAACATATGATAATACAACGCCTGAGCTTGTTGCTCTAAATTCTCATTTATTTTATTATTAAGCTCAATTTTGTCATCTATCATCTCCAAGTAACGCGCTATTTTCTTTTGCGTTTGTACATCTTCTGGAATATCTACTTCCAATCCATTTATATCATTTCTATTTACTGAGCCAAAACTGTACCACTTTCTTTTTTAAGCAAATAAGGGATATAGTATTTCATCATATAAAATAGAAATTCTTGATTTCCATTCTTCATTCTTAGCGAGCAAACCCCTCGCCCCAAACACATATCTATAGGAGTAATATTAATATCGCCAACAGGAGCCCTAACACTCATTATGACATCACCAGCTTTTGCTGATTTAGTCATAACGGTTGTATAGATATCAAAAGTTGGATATTTAAACCCAAAGGTTCTGTTCCCTTGTAAAAAGGATACCCTTTTCTTTCTGTGTTATAATACATAGACTTAGGTGATTGTCCCATTGTTACATCTACAATTTCTTCATGTTTATATTTCATACCCAATCGCCCCCAACTTCTTCCTAATTTCATCTTCCAACTCATGGCTCTTCGCAAACATATCCGAAAGTTCAGATGTCAAACGCCCCATCTTTTTTCTTCAAACGGCTCCCCATCATCTTCTTGCTCCTCGATGCCTACATAGCGTCCCGGAGTGAGAATATAATCCTGTTTTTCGATTTCTGCAGTATCTACAACTGCACAGAATCCCTTAACATCCTCAAGGGTTCCATTTACAAAGGCTTCAAATGTATCCGAAATCTTCTTGATGTCATCATTGGTAAACTCACGAAGTTTACGACTGACCATTGTTCCCATTTTACGCGCATCAATAAATAATGTCTTCCCGGACTGTTTTTTCTGCTTATTAATAAACCAGAGAGATACCGGTATCTGTGTCGTGTAGAAAAGCTGAGTAGGCATTGCTACGATGCACTCAACCAAATTCGCATTGATAATATTCTTACGAATTTCTCCTTCACCGCCTGATTGAGAAGATAAGGAACCATTAGCAAGGACCATTCCGATTTTTCCAGCGGGTGCAAGGTGATAAATCATGTGTTGCAGCCATGCAAAGTTAGCATTTCCCGCAGGCGGTGTTCCATACTGCCAGCGAACATCCTCTTTTAATTTGTCTGCGCCCCAATCTGAAAGATTAAACGGAGGATTCGCCATAATATAATCCGCTCGTAATGTAGGATGACGATCGTCCAGAAAAGTATCTGCCGCATAAGTTCCCAGATCCGGCTCAATTCCTCGAATTGCAAGATTCATCTGTGCCATCTTCCATGTAGTAGGGTTTGAATCCTGACCATAGATAGAAATATTGCTGATATTACCACTATGATTCTCGACAAATTTTGCAGATTGAACAAACATACCACCAGAGCCACAGCACGGGTCATATACTCTACCCTTAAAAGGCTTTAATACCTCTACCAAAGTACGCACTACACAAGATGGTGTAAAAAAAACTCTCCCCTCGTTTTCCCTCCTGTTCAGCAAACATAGAAAGACAATACTCATATGTACGACCAAGGATATCTTTTTTCGCTGCCATGTTCAATCATCTGAATATTGGTAAATAAATCCACCACATCTCCCAATCTTCTCTTGTCCAGTTCAGGACGAGCAAAGTTTTTAGGAAGAATATCCTTTAATCGGCTATTTTCTTTTTTCAATTGCACGCATCGCATCATCAATGACGGTTCCTATTTCCGGGGTGTGCGCCTTCGCGGCAATCTCACTCCAACGTGCGCCCGCCGGTACAAAGAAAATACCTTCCGAAGTATATTCATCAATATCCTCCTCGAATCCATCTCCTTCTTCTACTAGCTCCTTATATTTTTCATCAAATCGGTCTGAAATATATTTCAAGAAAATCAATCCTAGAACCACATTTTTATATTCTGATGCATCCATGTTTCCTCGAAGAACGCAAGCTGCATCCCATATTTGCTTTTCAAAGCCAATCACTGCCGTGTTTTTATCTGCCATCTAAGTTTTCCTCCTCTGCCGTTTCATCCGTAATACGCCTTTACCACGTTTTGCTACGAATGCGGAACTATTTCCTATCGCTTTTTACGTCCGTTTTTACATTTTTATACAATAATACTCATTTAGTATAACACTGAATTATAATTATTTCAATGTATTTTAGTATATTTACTGTTATTGGCGATCATTTAACTTGTGTATCTGTTACATTTAATGTTGTATACTACTTAAAATTGAACCTCGAAAAGTTATAAATCTTTTTAAATCTTTTTAACATTTTTTCTCATACCTTTTTAAGTACATCTCCAGCTCAAATGCCTCCACTAATTCATCATCTAAACTTTTTGATACATCTTTAATTACTTGGTTCGCTTTTCTCTCCGTATAATATATTTTTTATCACCAACTGTAATTGGTTCTATAAAATGTTTTTCAAACCATTTTTCCCTACTACTTTTACAAAACAATTGCGTCTTATTATATTCAAAATTTTCTTGTCCAGGAAAATAAAATCTAGTCAATTTATTAATCATTGTTGCATGATCAATCAAAAATATATTTGAATAACTAAGCGATGACTTCTTAAATTCTTTATTTATTTCTTTAAGTTTATTAAATTCCTTTTTCATCTCTACTAAATTTTCCAATCGAGAACATGAGTCCTTGAAATTCCTATTGTCCCGGTCTTTTTCGTCAAGGTATGATATATTACCATCACAAATATAACATTTTTTTCCTGTTAACTTCTCCGCCCCATCTTGTAAAATATTTTTCTTTTCAGCCACAATAATCTCTATATTTATTTCGAGTGCAAAACTTTTTTTTCATAACTACTAAAAGTTTCTCTTCAACTTGAAGCAATTTTTTAAAACGTTCCTTTCTTATCTCCAAATAACCAATCGCTTTATGCCTTGCATCAACAAATATATATCCTAGCATAACAATAATAAATATCAATTCAAAAAAACTTGTCGCCGTCGAAAAAGAAAAAAGTATTTGTTTTTAAAAGCCCATAAGTTCTTGTAAAAAATCTTGAACTTGATTTAAATAATTAATATAAATCACATAAATTCCAAACAATAAATGTATGATTGAACGCTTGAAGAAAAAATCAAAAAAAAAATTTTTTCCAAAATCAACTATACTTTCCAACGTAAAAATTTAGCCTTTTTAACTATGGAAAAATTTGTACTTTCAAATTTCCCCAAGCCACATATATTATTCTTTATCCAAAATATTACAATATTAATATCAGCATTTACTTTTAAAAACCATACTTGAAAAATATTGTATTGCAAGCTCTGATCATGCTTTCTTCCAAAAAATAAAATTTTTAACAATTTTAAAAATATATCCACACCCTCAATCACAATTGCCATAACCAATGCGCCTAATATCCGTATTACAAGAAAAAATACCACATAGTTCTAAATAACATATAACTGCATTTATCCACGTACATTGTGTTATATTGCCATACTTTATCAACCCATTTGTAATTTTTTGAAATAGAAGAAAACAAGTTGTTGCATTAACATTTTCTATTACAGCAGCTATTAATTTCTTAAATAAATATATAATTAACAGTACACCTATAAGTATCACCAATAAAGCATCATATTTCTTAAAAAACTTTACGATTTTATTCCACATCCTATTTTCCTTTCTTTGTTTATTTCATCACACTTCAATCTCAAATACACAAATCCATCATTTGCACTACAACATCACACACCTCATTAAAACTAATATCGGTTGCATATTCAAAATCTTTCTGATAATTTTTCCACTGCTTAATCATCACATCACTATTTCTGACAACATCAATAATATTCTTATAATCCTTCAGGATCTCCGAAGAACCTCTTTTTTTCGATGTTGCATCTAGTGCTGCTTTCAAATACTCTGTTTCAATATTTTTATACTGCAGTTTAGCAAGAATATAAACATCATAGTAATCTCTCGGTCTTGTATTCTGATCCCTCTTGAAACAACCGTTTCTAATTTTTCTGCCATAATTGTTTCCAAGTTATATGCAAGTACAGAGAGCTCTCGGTCTTCCAGTAACAGTTTAAAACGATACTCTATCTCTCTTGGTGTAATTTTATCACCTGTTGTGATATCCAGTTTCAAGGGCACCGCCATTGGTGAATAATTTGCCGACAAGGAAACACGGTATCCTGTGTATTCATCGCCCTCTCGAATCTCACCGATTTTCTTAAATTCAAAAGTTATATCATCATGTAAATCAATTTTACAGATATCAAGAAACATCTTTTGATGCTCTCTTCATTAACCGGCCAACCTTTAATTGTTGCATCCATATCCATAGTAGCACGGGTATCTAAACCCACCATTGCCGCTATCAGGAAGCCACCTTTTAATATGAAGTTCCGATGATATTTTGAAATAGATATTCGTTCCAGCAATCTCTCCAACATAAAATTCTGCATTACAAGTTGTGCCGAGATATGTTTGTCTTTTGATATATTTTTAATAACAGCTTTTAGCTGCATTGCATTTTTCATATGAGCACCTCCAGATAACTTCTCACCTTTTCCTCAACACGAAACTTCTTCGCATACTCTGATAAAAGTGGGAGATTTTTGTCCTTTCTAACTACATATCGTTTGAACGATTCTGTAATAATGCCCATATCTGTTCCTCCTCTTTTACGCAAAATATCGCATAAAGTCCGTTCCATATTATATGCTGTTATTTTGTTTCTTCCCGGAGATTCTATTAAGGTTTTTCCCTCAGCATACCATTCCCACTTCACTCTGGAGCAGTTTATTCCTTCCTTCTTCACATTTGTTAAATTATAATTATGCGGAAATGTCATATCATATCTATTCGGCGTGCGATCAGTTAAATCCCATAAAAATAAGGCTGTCTCATTAGAAAAAAATACCTTTTTTGAATCTTGCCTGCAAATTCACAAATTCATCTTCCCATATTTCCGGCAGAATATATACTCCCCTTGCCGTCTTTTCAAGTCTACCTTCGTCAACAAGTTTTTTAAGTTGCCTCGCAGTATTCCTTTTTCAGAAATAACAGCAGTCGTAACAACACCATTATTTTCTTTTTGCAAGCTGTATTATTTTATCTGATACATTCATCCAATCACCTTCTTTAAACGTAAAATTGACTTTTCTGCCCTCAATTATAATGTTTTAGGGCGTAAAAGTCAAATTGTTTTATTATGTCGATAGCGTAAATTGTTTTTCGGAAAAATGTAAGCAGACCAGCCCTTTGATAATTTCAAGATTTTCAACTCAGTTTATTATACTACATCTTTCCCCATATTTCTATACTTTTTAATTCCTTTGTTCTGCCTATGCGATGATTCCGCCAGCATTAATAATAGATCTCATCCATGAGAATTGCTTTTTCTCCAATCCTGGGATTGCTTTTCTTAACACTTCTTCATTTCTGCTGCTTTTCCTTTTTTGTACATCCTGTATCAATTGATCTTCGCATTCTATTCGGCTTTTCTTTCTCTGTTTTTTATCCTGATATTCCATCAGATCGATCATTTTTGCTCGTTCCTCGTTAATACTCGCAGACGGCTTATCCGATCTATGCCTTTTTTGCTCCATCCCATTGGACGGCTGGACTCTCTTGCCGATAAAACATGGCTGATATGACCTTCTGCACTGCATCCCCAAACAGCTCCTCCGTCATCAATCCTTACCATAATCCCAAGCCAGTTATTTTTAATATACCGTGCGCATTCCGTTACTTCCTTTTTCTTGTATTCCTAATCTGTCGAGGCATAGCATTTTTGAAGCAGTCTCATTACTCCATCAAAATCTCTTTCGTTGATCGCACCATATATGAATTCTTTTGCTGCCTGCTGACTGTCGCCTAAATGTGTGGTTGCCTTGTGAATATATTTCCCCAAATCATATTATCATATTGGTCCAATACAAACTTACTCTTTTCCAACACTCTGCATCCTGCAACGATCCACGGTGCCCCATCTCCGGCAATATATACGTTTTCCAGATACTCTGTATCATAGTTGTCGTAAATGTACTGCTGCACTTCCAGCCACAGATCCTCGTTTCTTTCACTTCCTTCGTACAATCCGCCAAAGTATTTCTTTCCTTCAAGTTTATGACGTTTGCAGCCTTCCGTTCCGTCGCACACAATATCCTCGTACAATAAGATCAATTTTGTTTTCACCGCCTTTTTGGTAACTGGTTTCAACGGCTTCTTCCACAAACTTTGTTTTTACGGCAAGACTCACCTTGTCATGTGGGGCAAGTCCTACATATTTGTCAAGAAAATATACAGATTTCCCGCCATTTTTAGGCTTATAATAAGCTCTTTCAATTTGCAGGTTTCCAAATGTTGTAAGAAGTGTTCTCCGGTCCGCTTTGTGTCCGACATAGTAATTTTTCTTTCTAAACTCACTTTGACGGATGTTTTCCTCAATTTCTTTCAGGCATTCCTGATAGATTTTTCGGCCAAACTCAATCATTACATGCATCAAATCTTCCTCAAACCGAAGCATATTTCCGGCAAAAAGATATTTTTCTAAAATTTTTTAATTTTGGTAGTGTCATTTTCGATAAAATCAATTATACTGTTATACATAAGGCAGTTCTCCTTTGCGTTTTTGTTTCGTCACTTAAAACTTTATACAAAGGAGCTGCCTTTTTCAATATTTATTTTTCCGAAAGTTTTTTTTACGCTAACATCAGATATAACCTGATAATCTTTTCTTATTGCACGCAGTATCTTTTCATACTCTTCCTCCGTAATCATATTCTTTAACTTTAGTTGCTTGAGTATTGCCAACTGCATACTATATCTTATGATTTTGTTCACATTCATTCGCATATCATTCCTTTTCTATATCTGCTAATAGCAAACAACAACATAACTTATTACCTGCTATTAGCAGATACTCCATATAATCTCCAGTTGGAATCACCACAATTCCTCTTTTGCATGGATGTTATCGCCCCCGGCATCTCACATCAGGCAGATTGATCATATGTATATTTCCTCTCCATCAATTCATCCTTACCGACTATAACCATCCTGCCTTTCCATGATTTTGAAATCTGTCCTTAACCTGCTTATCGTTTTAATTTTCGATATTCGCTCGGAGTAATTCTATAGCGTTCCTTAAACGCTCTATTAAATGTTCTCTGGCTATCAAAGCCACTATCCAAACAGATATCAAGAATTGTATCTCCCGAATTCACTAGCCTTGTACATGCATAGCTCAATCTGGCATCATTAAGATACTGATTGAAATTACGATGAAATGTTTTAGAAAATACTCGTGACAAGACATACTTACTTACTCCAAGATCATGCGCCATCTCCTCTAGAGAAAATTTTTTCCTAAAATTTCCCGACACATAAGATACTGTTCTGTATATCAAATCATCACTCCCCCACGCAACTTTTTTTCCACCAATTCCATTTTTCCTATACATCTTGCCAGCACAATTTGAACATAAGCTTGAACAATCATAGGTTCGTTTTCTTCCATTTGGATAATCGCCTGAATTGCATTATAAACATCTGGTTCAATCTGCCCCTGCACGAATAACCGGATATTTAGGAGCATATCCTTGTATTTTATCTTTAAATACTCCTGCAAAAGAAGACGGAACCAAGATATAATCCGCTCGGCTCGTTTTTTCTGAAAACACTTGATAATGATGAATAATATCAGAAAAGACAAATCCGATATCACCCTTTTCCATATGATATAATTCCTGCCCCACTCCCATCTCAAGTGTTCCTTCCGTTACGCACACAATCTCCAATGCATTATGTAAATGTGGAGATACATGTTTTGACACTCTTTGCACCGCATATACCTCTTCCTTTGTTTCCTTAAACGTCAAATGCATTGATGCATCTCCCCTTTATTACTTAATTGTTAATTTCCTCTGCAACATTTGTCTACATTTTCTTTTAATTTGGCAAGCATTCTTATCCAGCCTGTCCTATAATGAACTTGCAAACAAGGAAGGGAGGAATACAAAATGAGCAGATTCAAAACTATATGAACAACCTTTTAGCTTTCTATGAAGAATACTTTGAGCATGTATATCATGCATAATCTGGCTAAAAAAGGACTATTTGTGAAAACTGAATACTGAAAAAAGCAGACCACTTCACAAATGTGAAATGGTCCTTTTTATATGCAGTCCAAAAATCGCTGAAAAGCTGCCTTACCTTCCGGTGTTCTTTTGTAAACACCTGCACATTCCAAAACTTTTGCAAAAACAATTCCTATTTCCTTTTGCACGATTGCATGAATATTCTCTTCTGTGATTTCATAGTTTGGCAGCCATTTTTCTGCCCAATCCGCATGCGTTTTGGTCAAATCGCTTTCCCGCAGATCCTCATTCTGCAGAATTCTCCGTTCCAGCTCCGCCATTTCCATTTGCAATCTAGCCGGGAGAACTGCCAGTCCCATCACTTCGATCAAACCAATATTTTCTTTTTTTATATGGTGATATTCCGGATGTGGATGATATACACCCATTGGGAACTCCTCTGTCGTAATATTATTTCGCAATACCATATCTAACTCAAATAGGTTGCCCTTTTTTCTCGCAATCGGTGTGATCGTGTTATGTGGTACTCCATTGGTTTCGCTGAAAATAAATGCTTTTTCATCTGTGTATTCACGCCAGCAAGACAGGATGCAGTCAGCAGCCCCTACCAATGACTCTGTGTTATTCCCTTGTAGACGAATCACAGACATAGCCATTTTACAATTCCTGCATGAACGTCCGGAAATTGTTTTAATGAAAATTCCGTCTCATATGGAGCCTTTGCCATTGCAAATTCGTATCCGCCTCCTTGAAAATGATCATGGCTCAGTATAGAACCACCTACAATTGGCAAATCTGCATTTGAGCCTACTGTATAATGTGGAAACTGTTTTACAAAATCCAATAACTTAGCAAAAACTGCTTTATTAATTTTCATTGAATGTGCCAATCATTGAAAACAATACAATGTTCGTTATAATACACATAAGGCGAATACTGTAAATTGTACTGTTCTCCACACAATGTAATCGGAATAATTCTGTGATTTTGTCTTGCCGGATGAGAAATATGTCCGGCGTAACCTTCATTTTCTTTGCATAGCAAACAACTCGGATACCCCGATTTTTTGCTTTTCCTGCCTTTGCAATATCACGAGGATCTTTTTCTGGTTTTGATAAATTGATGGTTATATCCATTGCACCAAATTCTGTATTTGCTGTCCATTTCTCATCCTTTGCAATTCGATCTTTTCTAATATAATTTGTTGCCTGGCTAAACTGATAATAAAAATCGGTTGCAGCTTTAGGAGATATATTGTATTTATCCCAAAACTGCCTGCGAACCACAGAGGGATGGGGTGTCAATATTCCCATAATTTTTGTATCAAACAAGTCCTTTTCCGTAATTGTTTCTTCCTCCAGCATCCCCTGCCGACATGCATATTCCAACATATCATTTAAAATCTGTGACAATTCTCTTTCTGATCTAACCTCTTTCGCTGTTCCTTCATGCTCTGTCAATTGAAATAATTCCAGAAGGCGATTCGTCACATATACTTCATCTTCCGGATCAACCAATCCCTGGTTCAATCCATACGCCACAAGTTCATTGATATACTCATTAATCATGACACTCCCCCCTTTACACATTCTGATATCCATTTGGATGACTTTTATGCCATTTCCATGCCGTACCGATAATTGTTTCCAAATCTGCATATTGCGGATTCCATCCTAACACTTCCCTTGCTTTGGCACTGGAAGCGATCAACATAGATGGATCTCCTGCTCGACGCGGTTCTTCCTTCGCCGGAATTGGATGTCCTGTCACTTTTCTCGCAGTTTCCACAACCTCTTTTACCGTAAAACCAACTCCATTTCCAAGATTAAATATATTGCTGTCATTTCCATCACAAAGATACTTCATTGCAAGAATATGAGCCTGTGCAAGATCATTTACATGAATATAGTCCCTGACACAAGTACCATCCTTTGTGTCATAGTCCGTTCCATAAATAGAAATATACTCTCTCTTTTCATTTGGCACCTGCAAAATTAAAGGAATAAGATGTGTTTCTGGATTGTGAGCCTCTCCAATCCTTCCATTAGGATGAGCCCCACAAGCATTAAAATAACGCAAGGACACAAATCTTAAGTTATGTGCATTTGCCGTCCATTTAAACATTTTTTCCATAGACAATTTTGTTTCACCATAACAATTTGTCGGAAGTGTACGATCCGATTCCATAATAGGAATTCGCCCGGTTCTCCATATGTTGCCGCCGTAGAAGAAAACACTATCTTATCTACGCTATGTGCAACCATACTCTCCAACAGCACTTCTGTACCACAAAGATTATTACTATAATATTTCAATGGTTTTATCATACTTTCGCCCACTTGCGAATTAGCTGCAAAATGAATAACTCCATCAATATTTTCTTTATCAAATACAGAGTCAATAAAAACCCGGTTACGAATATCTCCTTCATAAAACTTTGCTTCCGGATGAACCGCTGCTCGAAATCCTGTTTCAAGATTATCTACAACCACCACATCCTTTCCTGCCTCGATCAACTCATAAACAGTATGTGAGCCAATATATCCAGCTCCACCTAATACTAAAATGCTACCCATAACCATTCCTCCTTGTCTTCTTTGAGTATCTTACATCACTTGAATTCCACCATATTTGCGAATTTTAAGTACATCACAAGCACCATCTCCAAACACCTTTTCCATCTCTGTTTTATATAATGTAACAATATCATTTGGTACAAATGCCTGTATTGTTCCGGCAAAGCCACCACCATGCACCCTGTTTGCTCCCTGCACGCCTAAAATCATATCACTGACAGCCAATGCAATAGAAACATTCTGATGTTCCACATCATGGCACACATACACATTCTGCAAATACTTATAAGAAGAATCACCTGACTCTTTAACTAATCTTAAAAATTCTCCAAATCTATTCTCTCTCAATGCTGCCACTTCTTTTTGCACTCGCTCATTTTTTCACACACATAGTGAATTGCTCTAAGTGCTGCCCGATCTCCTGTCTGTTCTCTGATGCGCGGAAGATTAGTAAGTACTTCTTTTCTCGTAACCTGTCCAAGCACTTCTTTTCCCAAACAAGCTGCTGCTCTTTTCATTTCTTCCGGAATTGCTGCATAATCCGATGTCAAATCCGCATGTGAGCCTTTTGTATCGGTAATACAAAGACTATATCCGTATCCATCCAAGTCAAGCTCAATCCGCTCCACCAATGGTGCCGCCGGATTCTGAAAATCAATATGCGCCAAACTTCCAACGGAACACGCCATCTGATCCATCAATCCACATGGTTTCCCAAAATATACATTTTCTGCAAATTGCCCAATCATGGCTATTTCAATAGGCGAAATCTTTCCATCATTAAACAATTCTGACAGGATTGTTCCCATCAATGTTTCAAACGCTGCTGAAGAAGACAATCCAGCTCCTATCAGCACATCACTGGTAACAACAGCCTGAAAACCACCTATCTGATATCCATATTCTTTTGTTTTTGCCAACACCCCTCGAATTAATGCAGTTGTTGTTGCTTCCTCATCTTCTCTCCTACATAGATCATCCAGATATATCGTGATCATCTCATATCCTGCAGATATAACTCTGACACACGGTTCTTCCAAATTTTGTACAATAGCTATTGCATCATTGTTAATGGAAGCTGCCAGCACCTCTCCACATTGATGATCTGTATGATTCCCACCAATTTCACTTCTGCCCGGTGCGCTAAAGACAAAGACTTCTCCCTCTCCAAAATGTTCTGTATAACTCTCTATCGCCTTAATATAACGCTCTCTTTCATACGCTATTTTCTTCTCATCCACATAAATATCTTTCAATGTTTCATCATACATTCCATTTTTTATTTTTTTTATCAAATCATGTGTTACCACAACCCCATCTCCTTTTCTTTTTTGATCTTTACATTTGTCTCCTCCACATTCATTCTGGAAAGGATAAACATAATAAGTACATCAAAGATCAGTGGCAGCCAAAGATACATAAACTGCATCATATTCAACGCGGACTGTGGCTGAACAGCATGTGTTCCCACATAGCCACTAAGTTCTAAGAGCCATCCTACGACCGCCGTTCCAATACCTCCGCCAATCTTAACGCCAAGTGAAGTACAGGAATACATCGTACCCTCCACATGCTTTCCCTGTGTCAGGTAGGTATACTCGGAACAAGATGCGATCACTGCATTCATGTCTCCCTGCCAAGGTCCCTGTCCTAATGCTGCTAATGCTGTAAATGCCATCATCAAAGGAATACTTCCCATATATCCGGCAACAACTACAAGAGCTCTGCCAATCACGGCAAGGATGTAACCTCTCAAGTTCAGCTTATACATACCATTCCACTTTCCAACCAGTGTTGGTGTAAAGATTAATGCAATGATAAGAGGAATGTTTACCGCCCAGGCAAATTGTCCAAACAGATTTTTGTTTTTCAAAACCCAGGTCATATAATAAATACCGGCACCGATCATTGCACTGTATAACTGCTGTAAAATATAAGTACCACAGATCATCAGATAAAATTTATTCTTTACCAGCAGCTTGAATGCCTGAACCAGCCCATATTTTTCCTCTTCACCTGTTGTGTCTCCTTCATTTAATTCCTCATCCGGAAGTTCTTTAACAGATAATGCGGAAATAGTATTCACAACTAATCCGATCACTGCATAAATAATTGCAACCATACGCCATGCGGCTGCATCTCCACCACATTTTGCAACGAATCCAACAGTAACTGCTTGAATCAGAAGACTGGTTGAAAAAGCAAAAATGAAACGGTAAGAACCCATCTGCACACGCTCTTTACTGTTCTTGGTAACAAGTGATGTCAGAGCAGAATAAGCAATGTTATTTGCCGTATAAAACACGCCATTCAACAGCGTATACGCAATAAAGAACCACGCATACTGTGCCGTCCTGCCAAGACTTGTTGGAACTGCAAAACAGGCTACCAATGTAATTGCACAACCAATGTAACCATACAGCATCCATGGTCTTGCCTTTCCCATTTTACTGTGTGTCTTATCAATCATGGATCCAAAAAGATGTCTGTAAATCCATCGAGTAATTTGGAAACGGCAATCAGTGTTCCCACTATACCGGATGCCAATCCAATCGTATCTGTCAGATATACCATCACAAATGATGTCAGGAATGCATACACTACATTTCCCGCAATATCACCAGATCCGTATCCTATCTTGTTGTACCATTTTAAATAGTTCTTTTCCTCCATAAGAATCGCTCCTTCACTATTTGTTATTTAGAAACAATTTTACCCTTTTACAAACGGAATTAATTCAAACTGAAACTGAAATGCTTCCTCATTAAACCGATATTTATCCATGACATCCGGTCCGCAGCTATTTGAACCAATTCCATTCATTGCATAATCCATACAGAATACGGTGCTATCCGATTCTTTCAATTCATAATTGTGCGATACCCGTTCCAACTCCTCCTGTGTATAAACAGAAGCGTTAAACGAAAATGGATTCTTTGAAACTGCTGCAATTCCACATTGACCATTTGTAAGCTCTACATAATCACAGTCATAATGGCTTCCATTCTCCTGTGGACGAATATAATCTTCATGCATCTGAGCCACCTTCGAACGGAACAATCCATGACAGGAAGCCTGGTGTTTATCCCGGTAGCTTTCCTGTGGTCCCATTCCAAAATAAGTAATCTGATCCATTTTCTTATTCAAAAACATCCGAATTCCAAACCTTGGCAGATCCGGGAATTCTTTATCTTTTACTGCCTCTATAACCGCCTCTATTTTCCCGTCTTCATTGATCTTCCATGTCATTTCCACATCCAAAATCTTTTGTACGGTATCAGCTACTACTGCCAGATGCTCCATGATCAGCACACCGTGCTTGTTCTGAAGCACCTCTATACGGTATGCTCTGGTATAGGCAGCATCATAATGTGCCTTTTCCCATTCCAGTTTTATATACATATCGTTATCCGTCGGAGCCCGCCAAATATTCAATTCCATTGGATGGTTAATATAACTTCTTCCGGCAAACTGCATGTCCTCAAACAATCCGGTACGCTTATCTAAAACATAAGTAAAATCTTTTGCCTGTAACACGATCTGCTTATCGTTTTCCTTAACAGCAATGGTTCCGATTACTTTTTTTCCTGCTCCAGCCACTTTACAGCCTGTCTGTTTCTATCATCCTCATTTGCAAGCTTCATTTCATCAAAACCTAATTCATACCCCTGTTCAAGCAACGGCATTTCCTTTTTCAACCGGTAAATAAGCTTCAGATAAATCTTACCGGTATTTGGGACCTGCAGCTTCAACTCCACTTCCGCATCGCTATGGGGTGATGCAACAACATTTGCCAGTTTTCCTTTTTCCACAGTCAAGCCATCCTGTGTCATTTCATAGAAAACATCCACATAATCCTTCAAATCATCAAAATCCATATAATTGTGAAGAACCATCTGTCCGTTTTCTTGGTCATAAGATACGATTCTCACCGGACGATAGACATTTTTATATTCCAGCAGTCCCGTATGCGGCGTACGATCCGGATAGACCAGCCCGTCCATACAGAAATTGCCATCATGAATGGTTTCTCCATGATCCCCTCCATAATAATATCTGGTCTTTCCATTTTCTGCCGTTCCATGTGCGATTGCATGATCACACCACTCCCAGACAAACCCGCCACACATCCGGTCATCCTTATGAATCATCTGAAAATAATCTTCAAAATCTCCCGGTCCGTTTCCCATACTATGGCAGTATTCTACCAGCAGAAACGGTTTGCTTCCGTCTTTTTTCAGATAATCCTCTATCTCCTGCAGTGACGGATACATCCGACTGTAAAGATCCAAATTGTCATAATCATAGGTAATATCATAATTACGGTATCTTGCACTTTCGTACTGCGTGATTCTGTCCGGATCAAACTTCTTTGTCCATGCAAGCGCCTTTTCAAAATTACATCCATACGCACTTTCATTTCCCATAGACCACATTACAATGCTTGGACGGTTTTTGTCTCTCTGTACCATAAGCTGGACACGGTCCACAATTGCCTTTTCCCATGCCGGATCATCTGCAATCTTTTTCATTCCAATGGTGAAAACGGTTCTGGTCTGTATCCTCCTTCCGGTACAGCATAAATGGTCCATGCGCCTCAATATCCGCCTCATCAATCACCATAAATCCATATTCATCGCACATCTGATAAAAATATGGTGCATTTGGATAATGACTGGAACGAATAGCGTTAAAGTTATGCTGCTTCATCAACATTAAATCCTTTTTGATCTGCCGGGCATCGATCACAAATCCTGTCTCCGGATCAGAATCATGGCGGTTGACTCCACGGAATTTAATCTTTTCTCCGTTAAAATAAACAACCTTGTCCTTAATTTCAATCGTCCGAAACCAATCCGATCAACGATCACTTCATCCGGCATTGTCAAAATAACCTGATACAAATAAGGATTCTCCGCATTCCATAAAACCGGATTTAACACGGTCAGTTCTAACACACCATTCTCTGCTGTTTCCCCTCTTGCTACGACTGCTCCATATTTATCTTCTATAGTAACTTTCGTTTCCACCGGTTCTGCAAAATGCATATCCAATTTCACAACAACGCTGTCTTTTACATCTGTCGTAATGTAATAATCTCTGATTGTCGTTTCCGGTCTTTTCAGCAAATAAACATCTCTGAAAATGCCACTCATCCGAAACTTATCCTGATCCTCCAAATACGATCCATCACACCATTTGAGCACCAAAACCGCTAATGTATTTTCCCCTTCATTCAACAAGTCTGTTACATCAAATTCACTGGTAGCGTGAGGCACCTGACTGTATCCGGCATAAGCACCATTTACCCATACATAAAAACAGCTATCGACACCTTCAAAATTCAGAAATGCTTTTGATGCCTTTTTTTTCTCTGTGATATTCAAAGTTATGAACATATGCTCCACATGGAATATCCTGTGGCACATATGGTGGATCGAATGGAAACGGGTAACGAATATTCGTGTACTGATGCGTGTCATAACCATCCATCTGCCATACACCCGGAACAGTTACCTGATCAAACCCGGAAACATCATAGCCTTTCTCATAAAATGATTCCGTTACGTCATAAATGCTGTTATAATACTGAAACTTCCACTCTCCGTTTAACAGCTGAAAACGATCCGATCTTTCCCGATGCTCCACTAGATCATTCATACGAACTGATGCCGGAATGTAATATGTCCTCGCCGGCATTGTCTTGTCGTGCATAACATTCAAATCTTCATAAAAGCGTGGTACGAGCATTGTGTAATCCTCCTTTAATATATATTTTTTATTCACCGCATTAGGTGATCAATAAAATACCTTCTGTGTCTCATTATCTTCCGTCCTTGTATTACCTTGAAACCATCATACATTTTTGCAAAGAAAATGTCTATAAACAGAAATGGACAAAATATGCACAAAATGATACACTAAAGTAAACATCGTTTTAGTTCTTCTCAAATATTGACTACTTGTAGTCAGATATTTAGGAAGGGCTAAAACTATATGAGCGTAGCTCTCACCGAAAAACCGTGGATTTTGAGGTGGCATTCACTTTATAACTCCGGTTCACCATTGACTGCTAACAGTCAGATATTTCACTTTCCAAAGGAGGACTCAAAATGTATATAAATTCCGGTTATCACAACCACTCCCTTATCGACTTCAAAGACAAAAGCCGACCACTTATTGTAGGAAGCTGTGGCACCTATCGCCTATCCTCACACTCAAAGCTTCCAACTTATCGTCCCAGAGGAAGACTTGACTTTCAAATCATCTATATAGCAGCCGGACGAGCTCATTTTCATTTTGACAACACAGATGACGATACTGTCGTTACCGCAGGAAACATAGTACTTTACCGCCCCAAGGAATTTCAGAAATATGAATACTATGGCATTGATAAAACAGAAGTTTACTGGGTGCATTTTACCGGAAGTGATGTAAAGAAGATTTTAAGAAATTATGGTTTTCCGGATGACCAGCGTATCTTTCATGTAGGAACCTCTTTGGAATATGAGCGTGTTTTCAAACGAATTATTTTAGAATTACAAAGATGTCAGGAGGACTACGAAGAAATGCTGACACTACTGCTACGCCATTTACTGATTATTTTTCACCGGGAGCTTACGTGCGAACATGTACTAAAAAACGAATACCTCGATCATGAAATGGATACTGCAGCGTCCTATTTTAACGAAAACTATAACCGTGATATCAACATCGAAGAATATGCTGTTTCCAGAGGAATGAGTGTCAGTTGGTTTATTCGGAATTTTAAAAAATTTACCGGTACAACACCTATGCAGTTCATCACCTCCATCCGAATCACTAATGCTCAGATGTTATTGGAAACCACAAATTACGCCGTAAATGAAATTGCACGCATTGTCGGTTATGATAACCCACTGTATTTTAGCCGACTGTTTCATAAACAAAAGGCTGTTCACCATCCGAATATCGAAAACTTTTAAAATGAACCAATAAAAGAGGCTCTTTGAGTGAATGATTCTCATTAGAGTCTCTTTTAATCCTATCATGTTATTTACGGCACTCTACTTCCCTTCCATCTCCATCCACATCGCCTTTTTCTGCAGTACCTGTCCTTCTTCTATCTCCGGGCGGATGATTGACTTTATTATACCATCTCAGAAGAACGTGATTTTCTGTCCAGACATGCAAAAGATTTACCGACAGCCCTTGAAAAACTTGACAAAGAAAAACTTGACATCATAAAAAAGATTGGGGTTATGGTGAGAAAGATTGCAAGAGAACAGGCAAAGCTGGAAACAAAACAAGATAAAAATAATGCAAATGATAAAAAGCTGTTTGAAAATGCACACGGACATGTTATTATAGTAATAGTTTTTATAGAGAAAAGAATTACAATGAAGAATATCTTTCAGAACTCCAGTTCAAACTGGGTACGATATGATAAGTATGAATGGCGCACTTCTGCAGATGGGAAATGTTATATAACCCCTGCAGCCGATGCCAAGCCATCCATCTACAATCCTATCAAGGATTATTAGAAGCTGGTGCTGACCGATGACGATTCCAGTCTGAAGGTATGTAAACACTGCGGCAAAGCATTTGCTGCCACACGGCCAAACATGGAATTCTGCTCTCCACAATGCAATGCAAGAATCAGTACAATGTATATAAGAGCAGGTCGAAGAAAAAAATAATATACCAACACAGGAGGTCTGATTGTATAAGAAATTCAAGCATAATTATGTACACAACCGAAGATGGCTTAACCAAGATAGAAACTACATTTGATGAAGATACTGTATGGCTTTCACTAGACCAAATGGCAGAGCTTTTTCAAAGAGATAAATCTACTATCTCAAGGCATATCAAAAACATATTTGAAGAAGGTGAATTACAACGAAATTCAGTTGTTGCAAATTTTGCAACAACTGTTTCTGATAGAAAAACTTATCAAGTCGATTACTATAATCTTGATGAAATTATCTCCGTAGGCTACCGTGTAAAATCCCACCGTGGTACACAGTTCCGTATCTGGGCTATGGGAATCTTAAAAGAATATATAAATATTCTGGAGAAAGGTTCTGGAAATCTATGCTACCAGCATTGATTATGATCCCCATGCTGAAAGCTCTGTCCTGTTCTTCAAACAGGTACAAAACAAAATGCACTGGGCTGCCCACAAGCACACCGCCGCAGAAGTAATCTATGAGCGTGCCGATGCTGAAAAAAAGATAACATAGGACTTACCTCATGGGCTAATGACACTATCCATCGCTCCGATGTGGAAGTTGCCAAAAACTATCTTACTGAACCGGAGCTGGATGCTCTCAATAAGATTGTTACCGCCTACCTTGATATTGCTGAGGTACACGCTCTTAATCAAGAACCTATGTATATGAAGGACTGGTTGGAAACCATTAACGATTATCTGAAAATGACCCGACGTGATATTCTTACCAGTAGCGGACATATCAGCCATAAGCAGGCTATTGAAAAAGCTCATGCAGAATATGATAAATACAAGAATCGACTGGATGATACCCTCTCTCCAGTCGAAAAGGATTTTATTGAAAGTATCGGTATGTTAGAACAAATCAGCGACAGTTCAAAAAAGTAGCATTTTTATCCTATATTCTGAATGTATATTTTTTGCTCTCAGAATGTAGGATATCAAATCAAAAATGCTGATTTTGAGATATTCCACCTACTCTATTTCATCAAATGTCACTCTTTTTTATATCGTTTTTTCTCTTTACAGCACTACGATATCATCATATAAACAATAGAACATATCCTCTACTTCCGTATCCTCGTGAAAATGCCCGAAATACCATGCTGTAAAAGCTGTATTATCAGCTACTCTCTGGAGATACTGTCTTAACTCTACTTCATCATCCGACATTTCTCCATATCCCATAGCTGCAACGACCTCTCTCGGTCCGGAATGTGTCAGAATACAATCCACTTGAAAATCTACTTTTTCAAGATTGTGCCACCCTCTTCATATTCCATACGATTAGGTATCTCCTCTGGAAACCACGATACCCCTTCCGTACGATACATTTTATCAATACTATAGGCACCGCCAAAGTAAAGAAGCGTGTTGCATCTATCTCAAAAACCTGCCCTCTTATCAGATGGATTATTCCGCTCTCAATAAAGTGCACCTTCCCACCATTCCATATATCTATACCATATGAATTAAGTTGTTCAAAATTCTCATGATTCCCATCTATAAATAATGTAGTAACTGGAAGATTTCTAAATACCCTTCGGGTTTCAGCCTCTTCTGATGCATAGAAACCACATACACCTACATCACCGCATATAATAAGATAATCTTCCGATGTATATTCACCTTCATGTTCATTAAAGAATTTAACAATCTTGTTAATACCAATCATCCCATAATAATCTTTGTTTTTCTCTTGTTAACTCGTTTTTCTCACTTTTTCAAAAATTACATTTGTTCTGATTGTCTATGTCATCCCCTTTGGCCTCGTATTCATGGATGAACGGATCTTTTTGGGGTACACGAAATAAGACGTCGTCCTCTTTCGTTATAGTTGGCCATTCTCTTCCCCAAGTCCTACGGCAGCAAACCTCCCATGTCATACGGGATCTCCCTTTACTTCAGGGTTCCTTAATTCCTTCGTTCTGCTTATCCATAAAGGGGCGTCATGATGCTCCTTCGCTGAGTCATTGCTCGAATGGAGTAAATTCTGACTTTCGGCTCTTCATGTAATTCTTCTATCGATTCCGACTACCAAAGTACATTCTTTTTACTTGATTGATTTTCTGATTTTGTTTACAATACATATGAGGGTACCTCCTGAATTTTGTTGTTTAACTTGCCGGTTAACAACTTAATTCTATGGCTGGTACTCTTTTTTGCAACCCTGTCATTTGTCACCTAACAGGAATGCTCCTTGTGGTTTACTTTGTTTATTTGCTACTGAATTACTGTTCCGTTTCTTTGTAAGTACATCATAACATCTGTTGCATTTTTTACAATATTTCCGTCAGTTATAGCAACGATATTCAACTATGTTGCAACTAGTGTTATTTTTACAGCAATATATGCAGCAGCATGCACTTATCTGCAACAAACAATGATAAAGCACCTGGATTTGCAACTTTTCAAAGCTTTTTGCAACAAAAAGGCGTAAAATAGACTGTTCAGAGCTTATTCCAGCCCAAAAACAGCCTATTTCTATCAATATTTTCATATTAAATTGCAACTTATCATAATCTTGTTGCAACAAAATCATTTCAATATCGTTTTTCTATTAAGTTAAAAAGTCTATCTGCAGTATCCGGTCCTATTTTGCCAGTTTGCTTTGATTGATTAACTCCAACAAATGAATTCCTCGAAAGCCTTGTTGCAAACACGAGATAATCCTTAAACAACTCGACTGCTTCATTCTGAATAACATTTGCAGCGATAATAACGTCAATGCCCGGATTATGGTTCTTTATCTCATCAATAATCCTCAATATTGATTTTCCAGTATTAATCACACTATCAACAATAACTACTCTCTCTGTATTAATCACAGGAGTATCATCTTGCTTCGGGTTCATCGAATAAAAATGCCGCCTGCTCCCATATATACTCCGTCACCAAAAAACCTGCCACCTCGTTCCAAAACTAAGATTGACATATTTTTCTCTGGGAATACGGTAGCAATGCGCCTTCCTATTTTTTCTCCCAAACGCACATGTGCCGCTGCCAGCCTACTTCCACTTATCCCTAAATTCGATTTGCAGATAGTAATATCAGCTTGTACTTCTTCGTTCTCATCAGCCAATACCACCAAAGAATGATCGTAAATCGGCACCAAGCCTGATAAGCTTTCATTCTTCAATGATCGGCTTATTCGCTTACCAATATACAGAAATCCTTTATCAGCCTCGCCTAACATATATAAATCAATCTTGCTATCTCCATAGGCAAAAAACAGTGTATCCATGTTCTCGCAATTGCTTTACAACATAATACTTAACATCTGCGCTTATGTATGGACTAGCAAATATAGTTCCAAGGTTCTTAACATTAGCAATATCGCTCCACAAATCTTTTATCCCAGAAGAAAGCACAACATAATTATTCGATGCAACTATGTCATATACTTCATTATTAATCGTTATTTCTGCAATTTTAGATTTGTCAATAGACGCAGCTTTTAATTCCCTTTCAAAAAGAAACGACTGATAGCCAGTGTAAAAATCTCCATCGAAGATCTTTGTATTGCCATTACAACAGAACCTATATGAATCTTGAGTAATAATGGTTTTATCTCCGTCAACCATATACAAGGTATCCTGCTTGTCGAACTGCTCTATTATTTGATTACAGATATCTGTCGCTAAATCGTAGGAGCTGAAACCTTCTCGAATTAAAGATAAGAAATCAAAAAAACTTATTCTGGTCTTCTTCATTATCACTTACAACGTAGAAGTCCTTATTTCGCCTATGGCATTCCTCTCTAAGATTATTTATTTCAAACTCCTGCCATTGCCTTAACGACTCCATGGACTCGCCAGCAAACTTAGCATTTTTCTCTGACAAAGCATATCTTTCCTTAAGAGTTTCCGGAGAACAATACAGATAAATAAAAATATCGTACAAATCTCCGTCAGCCTCAGTAAATGCAACATTTTCCATAAAAGAATAGTGTCCATCTGAAACAATTACTTCATCGTTCAATCCATTAATGTATTCGGTGTATTTAATTCTAACTTGATGTTTCTCTTCTTCTGATAGTTCCGAAAAGGAACCACCACAAATACGTCTCAACTCCTGGCTACCATTAATAACCTTTGCATCAGTGATTCTATCCATCAATGTACTCTTGCCTGCACAAGGCATTCCATATAATGCTATTTTCAACCAGTAAACACCTCCTTGAAACAACAGCTTCTGTCAAAATCAATAACGTCAAAACTAACCTCATTTAGGGGTGTGTCGTAAGGCATTGAAAAAGGTAAATCAATACAATTACCACATATGAATATCTTTCCATTTGCGTAAAAAATATTGTCCATTCCTGCACCACACATGCCACCATACATGGTACAGTCGTAGCCACCAGTTCTAACATTCAATCGTTCCATCGCCTTACTCAAGAATGTATTAAATTCAAGTAACGATATCCCCTGTTTTCCAATCATCCTAGAAAACGTAATCCTATTACCAAATTGCTCAAAAGAAACCTATGGTCGCTTCCGGATTATCAATTGTCTCTTTTCCAACAGTACAATTCATAGAAGGATACTTCCCATTCACTTCTTTGTATAAAGCTATATTTGACATCACTCGCTCATGAGTTCCACATCTATACTTGTCGTGAATAGCAGGGACTCCATCTACTGAAAAGCCAACATTTACATTGTATCCTTTGAAGAATTCTAACTTCTCACGATCAACTAAAATACCGTTTGTAATGGTGTATGCAGCAATTCTTCCAGATTTCAAATAATCGCCAATATGAACGATATACTGCTTAAGTTTTTCATAATCTAACAGTGGTTCTCCATTGCCCACAAACCCTAACTTAAACAAATCAATATCGTTATCTTCAATATGCGAAGTAATATTATCAAGGATAGTAATTACATCCATATTGTCCTCTTGAATGTAATCCTTCTTCTCATGAAAATGGCAATAAGTACAATTGAGATTGCATCGATTATTTATCGATATACAAGCTCGTGTTACCATCTTCTATTCCCCCTCTTCTGACTATTCTTATTGCTACCTCTATTAAACTGCTTTCTTGTAGGACCAGATTCATGATACTCACTAACCCAATCAACAGCAGTTTTACCATCAAGGTCAACGATCTTCTGGTCAGCTCCTGCATCAATGAGTATCTTTCGAATATCCCAAGTATGCTTTTCCTTATTATTTTCAAAGTGACCATTCATGCAGGCCTTCATGAGCGCAGTAAATCCATTAGCATCCTGCTGGTTAATACTGGTTCTTTCATCCTCACATAAAGCAATTACAAAATCCTTCTTTCCCTCCCAGGCAGCAATCATTAATGGCATATTGCCCTCATTCTTCTGTCGTACTTTTCCGGCATCAAAAAGTTGTAACACCAACACTGGAATAAATGATATAATCAAAATGAAAGTGAAGGTGATTAAAATGGCAAACACGAACAAACGTTATGAGCCTGAATTCAAAAAAAAAGATGGTCCGGCTTGTATTAGAAGAAGGACGAACCATCGCAAGCGTCAATAAAGAGTATAACCTAGGAGAAGGAACTGTCCGGAGCTGGATCAGACAGTTTGAAGAAGAATGCGAAAAGAATCCAGAAATAAAAGAAACAAAAGACATTTATGAAGAAAACCGCAGACTCCGTAAAAATTTGGAAGAAGCAAAAAAGAAGCCGCATTCTTCGTAAAGGAAATCGATTAGAGCAATACCAATTTATTGACCAATACCACAATGAGTTCGGAGTAAGATGGCTTCTTGACCGATTCCATATTTATCCGAATTCCTACTATAATTACAGAAAGAACAGAAAGGCAGGTTATCTGACAGACAAAGAAAAGAAAAAACAACAAATATTAAGTATTTACTATGAATATGACGGACGTCCCGGATATCGGATGATGGTTATATTTTAAGAAGAAGGGGAATCCGTCTGAGCAGGACAACTGTACTCAAATATATGAGGGAATTAAAGCTCAGATCTGTTGTGATACCCAAAAAATCTCGGTACCGTAAAAGAGACTGTTATAAAAATTTAATAACCTGTTAAAGCAGGACTTCACAGCAATTAGACCAAACGAAAAATGGTGTACAGATTTTACTTATCTTTATCTATCGGATGGCGCAAAAGATATAACTGCAGTATTATAGATCTGTATGATAAATCGGTACTGGCAACCCTGAACAGCAAAAGAATTGATGCAGAATTGGCTATCCAGACATTACAGATTGCCCTTGACAGAAATCCTGTAAAAGGAGAAATTATTCTGCATAGTGATCAGGGTTCACAGTATACCTCCAGAGCCTTCACAGAATTTTGTGAAGGAAAAGGGATTCGACAGAGCATGAGCAAAGCAGGATGTCCTTATGATAATTCTCCGATGGAAAGTTTTTATGGAACATTTAAGTCGGAATTTATACGACAGAATCGGTTTGAAACAGATCAAGCGTTAAATGAAAGCACGTTGGATTATGTATATGGCTATTACAATCAATGATTTTTTCAGTGTGAATGTTACAAAAATACTTGACCATCTCACTGTTGGGCACATGCAAGAAGAGCCTTTGCAGATGCCGTAAAGGCAGCGGATAAAAAGGATCCCCTGTCAGTAAAAAATTCCGTGGCATACCAGGCATTACAAAAAAGATCGCAGAATTCTACCAGATCGATACCGAACTGAAAGAACTTCCGGCAACGGATCGCCTTACACAGCGGCAGACAAGGATAAAGCCGCTGGTTGAGGATTTCTTTGCGTGGGCAAAACAACAGGCTGCAGAATGTGCGGTGCCTCCGAAATCCAGGACCGGACAGGGACTAAATTTCATCATCCATCAGGAAAACTATTTAAAGGTATTTCTGACCGATGGGGATATCCCGATCGATAACTCCGCTTCCGAGCGGGCTGTCCGGACTTTCTGTATCGGCAAAAAGAACTGGATGTTCAATAACACAGCAAAAGGTGCCAGAGCCAGCGCTCTTGTTTACAGTATTTCAGAAACAGCAAAGCTGAACAATCTGCGCCCATACTACTACTTCAGGTATATCCTCACGGAGCTGCCTTAGTATTGTGACGAAAAAGGAAATATAGATCCGGCAAAACTAGACCAGCTGATGCCCTGGGCAGAGGAGCTTCCCGAGGAATGCCGGAAACCACGCCGCTCATAAAAGCGGCGTTAAATTTAAGGGTAGGCGCAGGATTTGACGTTTACGCATTGTTTTAATCCTTCACATTTTCTTCTTTTGTTTTCATTCTTGAAACATCTTTTTTACATGACAAAAGGCAGCCAATCTTGACTGCCTTCTAACTGACACTATATCTTTATAACTCACCTAATATTACTGCTCTAATTCGTTTCCATTTCTGCAATATAATCCTATCTCCTTCCTGCCCATATCGCTATAAATAGATTCAATAATTATTCATATCACAATGTACTTATTTCCTTTAAATTACATCTTTGCACTGGCAAACTATATTTCTTATACTTATATCCAATGTACCCAGCAAAACTATTTTCGTGTGTAGAAATTAAGAGTTGAATATTTGGAAACTCTGTTCTCATTAATTCCACAAACGAAACTATATTCAAATCATCCATACACTGAACCGGATCATCAATTAGCATTATATTTAATCCACCATTTACAAATATCTTATGTAATGCTAACGAAAATGCAAGCAAAATACCAGATAATTGTCCTGAACTCATAGTGTATAAAATATCATGTTCTTCATTAGGTGTTGTAAATCTGATAGAATTTAATTCTTCTTTACCATCCTTATCTCGAATTAATATTCCCTGTCCGCCTTGATACGATTGTAAAATTCTTGCACTATAAATATAAAAAGGTATCTCAATCTCCAAAATAATATTGCCTTGATATTTATCAATACTTGCTTTTCCAATCTTTCATGTATTGATTAAGTTTTTACTAATTTCACCTTCAATACATGCTTTTTTTCCGCTTTAAGTTCTCTATCTTTTTACTTTTTTCTCTTTCTTGTAGAATAAATTTATATTTTAAATACTCTTCTTTCTGTAATATATCCCCTTCCTTCAGCTCTGCAACCTCTTCTATTGACAAAAATATTCCTTTAATAGACTATCAAATTGGTACTCACTCTTTTTTTTGATAATATTCTTCTGGCAATACACATATTGCATTTTTTATAACATTCTGAATCTGCTGAATATCCTTTTCCATATTATTTACAGAAAACTCATCCGTTAAAGAAATCTCAAACATATTGTCTTTTAGAAATTTATCTATGTATTTGTATTTCTCTACAATATCACTTTCATCGAATTCCATAAAAGCACTAAGCAACACATTACTCTCTAAATCGGAAATTAAAACTTCAGCGTCAACCCACACATTTTGCAGAAAAACTTCACTAATAGTATCTACTATCTCCTTCATTTGCCTTCCTGCCGTTCCAAGAAGAGAATTTACATCATTGGTTGTTTTTTCAATATTATTTAATAACTGCTCTTTTTCCTTCCAATCATAACCACAATATGGACATTTTCCATCCTCAAATATACTCCCCTCTTCTGAAGTTTTCATTAACTGCTCACGAATTCTAATCAACTCGTTTATAGATTGTTGTGTCTCTTGAACATTCTTTTCAATCTGACGATACTCTAAAACCTTTTGAACTAATTGCTCACAAACATCTGGTTTATCAACATATTTTCCCATTTGCTGATATTCAATATTTATGTAATCTAAATCCTTTACTTTTTTACTTTCCTTCTTTAGAAACAAAAGTTTCTTCTTGCTTTCAAAATACTTTCCAATATCATCTCGTATATATCGCATAATAATATATGCTTTTAATTGAGTTTCCAACATAGCGTTATTTAACAATGCATTATACTTACTATTTTTCAAATCATTCCGTAACAATTCTTGATTTAATACAATCTCTTTAATACCATCTAAAATATGCAAAGTATACTCCAATGATTGTTTGGAAGAAATAGTCGGTTCCTCAATATCCCATATCACATCCTTCTTAAACAATTTCCTATATTTCACTCGTGCTCCTGATTCATTTTCCAAATCAGCACATAAACTCTCCTGTAAGTCTGCTATCTGCTTATCTAGATATTTAACTAATTCACTGATTTTTTTTTTTGCCGATTTTATATCCACAAATTTTTGATTTTCATCAGCAATTTGAAACAACGAATTAATGCTTCCCATTCTCCCCGCTTCATTATTCTTGAAATAATCAAGCCTATCTTCTTGTTGAATATAATATAACAACGTGTACAATGTCTGTGAAGTTTCTCCAAACAACTCCGATTGTAACCCTTCCAGTGCTTCTAAGGGCACCAAATTTTCATCTGAGTATTCAACCTCATCAAAATTATAAATGAGATACGTTTTTGTTATTTCTTTTAATTTTTGGATTATTTTCAATAGAGCTAGTACACTCTTCATGTCCCTCAACCTTCTTTACCAAAACAAATGTTTCGTCTTCTTTGCAAAATTCCGCTTTAATAATTACATCCTTTTTATAATTCTTTGCAAAAAATGCTTTTGATACTTGTATTTTCCATCTAAGACCTCACATGTTGTTACTCGCTTGATATCTCCTGTAATCAAAAATTCTATAGCATCAAACAAGCTTGTTTTTCCATAACCATTTGGTCCATCAAATATATTCAATCCTTCCTTAAAATTCAGCGTGAAATTTTCAAATAACTTATAATTATCTAAGAAAATTTTATTGATAACTATCGTACTATTCATTCTCTTCCTCCAAATCAACAAAACCCCAATCTTCCAATACCTTATCCACTAGTTGCTCAATATTCCCTTGCGAATCATTTAAAGTTTCAATAATACAATCCAACCGCTCTCGTTCATCATTATTACATTTTTGAACATCTAACATGTAATCCGATACACTCTTTATTTCCCCTCTAGATTCAAAATTAATCGGAATAATCGGGATTTTAATAAGTAATTCCGAAACCAATTTATATATTTTTTCATTATCACCGTTCTTTTTAAACTTATTAAAGTTTTCAGTATCAAGAATATACGTTTGAATCAATTTACTGGCTGTTTGACCATCTTGTTTACTTAATTTTTGAACTCATCTGCCTGTGCGTCATTGTATGCAAATACATATTTCTTAAAATAAAAAGGATCATCCTCGATCTTTACCTTTAATTTGTCCAATTTGCCTGAATTAACATCTTTATTAACACAGTAAATTAATGATGTATTCTTATCCATATCCGGAACATATACATCATTTTCTCTAAAAAAAATTGGCAATTTCAATTACCAAATCTTGAGTGTTCTTCTGTGCAACCAATTGAGATTCTAAAATCTGTAACACAATAAATATCTGACTTTCAACATTTCTATTTTTAAATATATTCAAATTATACGCCGTCTGCTCAAATATAACTTCTGCTTGAACTACATTTTCATATGCACAATCAAACATTATTTCTTTAATAACATTAATCATTTTTCTATTCCTCCATCAATATCTACAATTGCATCTTCTAAAGGTTTCATCTTAATATTTTTGCAATGATATATGTGTTCCTCTTCAATTTCAAATTCCCTCAAAAAATCACCTGCTCCATCATAAATTGAATCTGTTTCTAAATCTTTACTTATCAGACAATTAACATCCATTAATATCTCATATAAATCAGGATTAGCTACAATTTCTCCACATGCACGCATTAATGCTTTTTTACTTCCATCATTATTTCCTACTGTTGTCAACAAATTCAATTTCTTGTTTTTCCCCACATACGAAATATAATCTCTATCTTTTTCAAATGTAGAATTTATATCACGCAATCCCTTAAAAACGGATTTTTGTATCTATCTATAATACAGTATTCAGCCCAATTCATTTCGTCTATTTTCTTTAAAACATTCGGATTGATTGTGTGTATTAAATCTCTGATTTTATCTTCGCTCATTCCTGAAATATGTTCATAAAATACACTCACTTCACACTGCTTACAACACATTTCTCTTTCTTCTTCAGAGTCCCATTCCTCCAAACAGTATTCATGATATTCACCGCACATCATTAGCAATTTATTTTTAATATTGTATAAATAGTATTCTTCACATCTTTTTATTGAATCATCACTATCAAGCACCTCTCTAATCCGATTAAATCCTATAGTTCGCTCTATGGTTCTATTATACTGAATATGTCTTTGCGTAATATGCTTGTCTATCAATCCTTGTAAACATAAAAAGATCATTTCACAAAAATTTTGATCCGTACATTTCCATCCTTCAGCCCCAGTATTTCTCCAGTAGTTATTGATTTCTACCTTAACTAAATCATTAATTTCAGCTAATTCGCAGTATACATTGCCATTAGAATAGGAATACACTTCAATTTTTTAATATCTTCATCTTGTATATTATTTTGGCTCGTCACCATTTGCGCTTGCAAATCCAACAATATCTTGTCCAAAATCCTGTCAACATTATTAACAGTAATTTTCTTATACACAAAATATTTTTCGTTGTACTCTTTAATCAATTTATTGACTTCTGATTTTCCGCCTGGTTTATATATTTTTTCTACTTCTTCTTTTTTTATCGGACTGCTTTTATAGGAAATAATTCTATTTTGCAACGCCTTTATCTGACTACAATTCAATACCAATTCCTTAACTTTATCATTCCATTCATCTTCATTATAGTTTATTGACTTACACACATGCAAATACGCATATTCAATAGTTTTGTAATTAACAATCTTGTAATATAGTTTTACCAAGGCATCTTCATAATCAGTAATGTTGTGCTTATCTTTAGCTTTCACCTGATGAATAGTCTTGTATTGAACACCATCATCACCTTGATACAATATTGAAAAATCTTCCAACCATTCCAACTCAACACTATATTTCTCTATATCATCTATTTTCCCCATAGAAATCAATTCATTTATTTTCTTTAACACTACTAACAAGGCTATTTTACCTTGATAATTATAACCACTCCAACTGTTTGTTGCATCCCAATTGTTTTTTGTAATTCAGTATTAATGCACATGCTACCCCTTCTTTCATCGCAAAATAACATATATTCAATTATACCAAATCTACATACATAAACAAGTCCCAATTTCGTCAATGATAGCGTAAATTGTTTTTCGGAAAAATGTAAGCAGACCAGCCCTTTGATAATTTCAAGATTTTGAGCTCAGTTTATTATACTACATCTTTCCTTATATTTCTATACTTTTTCATTCCTTTGTTCTACACGCTATGCTTATGCGATAGTTCCCCGGCATTAATAATAGATCTCATCCATGAGAATTGCTTTTTCTCCAATCCCGGGATTGCTTTTCTTAACACTTCTTCATTTCTGCTGCTTTTCCTTTTTTGTACATCCTGTATCAATTGATCTTCACATTCTATTCGGTTTTTCTTTCTCTGTTTTTTATCCTGATATTCCATCAGATCGATTATTTTTGCTCGTTCCTCGTTAATACTCGCAGATGGCTTATCCAATCTACGCCCTTTTTGCTCCATCCCATTGGACGGCTGGACTCTCTTGCCGATAAAACATGGCTGATATGACCTTCTGCACTGCATCCCCAGACAACTCCTCCGTCATCAATCCTTACCATGATCACAAGCCAGTTATTTTTAATATACCGTGCGCATTCCGTTACTTCCTTTTTCTTGTATTCCTGATCTGTCGAGGCATAGCATTTTTGAAGCAGTCTCATTACTCCATCAAAATCTCTTTCATTGATCGCACCATATATGAATTCTTTTGCCGCCTGCTGACTGTCGTCTAAATGTGTGGTTGCCTTGTGAATATATTTTCCCAAATGATATTTGTCCAATACAAACTTACTCTTTTCCAATACCCTGCATCCTGCAACGCTCCATGGTGTCCCATCTCCGGCAATATATACGTTTTTCAGATACTCTGTATCATAGTTGTCGTAAATGTACCGCTGCACTTCTAGCCACAGATCCTCGTTTCTTTCACTTCCTTCGTACAATCCGCCAAAGTATTTCTTTCCTACAAGTTTATGACGTTTGCAGCCTTCCGCTACATCGCGCACAATATCCTCATACAATAAGATCAATTTTGTTTTCACCGACTTTTTGATAACTGCTTTCAACGGCTTCTTCCACAAACTTTGTTTTTCCGGCAAGACTCACCTTGTCATGTGGGGCAAGTCCTACATATTTGTCAAGCAGATATACAGATTTCCCGCCATTTTAGGCTTATAATAAGCTCTTTCGATTTCCAGGTTTCCAAATGTTGTAAGAAGTGTTCTCCGGTCCGCTTTGTGTTCGACATAGTAGTTTTTCTTTCTAAACTCACTTTGACGGATGTTTTCCTCGATTTCTTTCAGGCATTCCTGATAGATTTTTCGGCCAAACTCAATCATTACATGCATCAAATCTTCCTCAAACCGAAGCGTATTTCCGGCAAAAAGATATTTTTCTAGAATTTTTTAATTTTGGTAGTGTCATTTTCGATAAAATCGATTATACTGTTATACATAAGGCAGTTCTCCTTTGCGTTTTTGTTTCGTCACTTAAAACTTTATACAAAGGAGTTGCCTTTTTCAATATTTTTTTTCCGAAAGTTTTTACGCTAGCTTATACAAAAGGCTCCTGCCAGGAGGTATCATACATTTTCACAAAAGTGATACCTTTTAGCAAAAGCCTATTATTCAGCAAAGTCTCAAAACACCCCTCTGCTATGATATTCAAATGGTTCATTCATAAGGCTACAAAATACACATCCTTTTTTTTGCTACTTAATATCCCACAAACCGCAGAAAATCAAGGTTTCTTTGAAAGCAGACAAACCGTTTCAATATTCCCCTGAACTTTGATTTTATACTGCATAGCGAAAGTGACACTATTAACTAGGGTGGGGTAAATACCTTAACCATTTGAAAATTCCTTTTAATGTTACTACTTTACCCTGTCCTCGGCAGGATCAACTGCATACCAATGTTCTGCATTTCGCTTACATTCTAACACAGGTATTCTTTTTGTCACTTCACGTTTCGTGCTTCCATCACTCCGAAGAATTTCTCTCCATTCCACTGGTTTATTATAATATTTCATTTTGCCCCCACATTGAGGGCATCCTTCAATATGTATTTTCTCTATGGTCAATCTATTCCCATAACCACTAATTGCAAAATTGAAAAACAAAGGATGTCTCGTTTGCTTTTTAGCAATTCTTCTAAGTGTAAAAAAGATTAAAAATAAAAATACAAATATTATAAAAATAATAGAATATTTCTGCATATCTAAACTTATTGTATTTCCATTCATCCCTCTAAAAAAAGCAAACTATACTTTTTACTATTTTGGCAAACGGAAATATTCCTACAATTGCAATAATAGTGCTAATCCATGTTAAAATAGCTAAAGTAAATGGACTACGCCATTTTGGTTCTGGATCATAATTTGCCGTCTTTTGCTTCTCTTCCGAGATATTATTGATAATATCTCCTGCTGCAATTTGAGTTTTTCCTATAAAATTCACATTTCCATTGAAATTATTTTGCTTATACTCTTCTTTTCTTCTTCTCATATCGTCATCTTCCTTCTCTTTTGCGAAAAAGTATTCCTTTTGCCAAAATGTATACTGATAATTCCGAAAATCTTATCCCTGGGGTAAATCAATTCCCTCATACCCATTCTGCGGAAACTGAAGCACACATCCATTTTTGCCCTAAATCGGCGGAAACCTTTGATTTACGGGGCTTTTCTCGTCAGCAGAGCCACAGTCTCCACATGCCCACCCATCGGGAACATGTCACACGCCCGTACTTTCTTCACTTCGTACCCTTTTTCCCCAGCACCTTCACATCGCGGGCGAGTGTTGCCGGATCGCAGCTTACGTAAACGATGCGGTTTGGCGACATGCGGACGACCGTGTCGAGGAGTGTCTGGTCGCAGCCTTTGCGCGGCGGGTCAACGACAACGACATCCGCTTTGGCAGATTCGGCGCCGTCCGCAGAGATGAGTTTTGGAACAACTTCTTCTGCAGCACCGGCGTAGAAGCGGGCATTTGTGATGTTGTTCCGGCGGGCATTTTCCTTCGCATTTTCGATGGCTTCCGGCACAATTTCGACGCCGATCACTTCGCCGGCACTGCCAAGTTCTTTGGCGATGAAAAGGGAAATGGTTCCGATGCCGCAATACAGATCCCACACTGTCTCGCCGGGTTTGATATCCGCGAATTCAAGGGCGGTACGGTATAATTTTTCGGTCTGAACCGGATTCACCTGATAAAATGACTGCGGGGAAATGCGGTAGCGGATACCGCCGATCGTATCCTCGATGGCATCTTCGCCCCAAAGCGTGCTCGTCTTTTTGCCGAGAATTACATTGGTGTTCTCAGGATTGAAATTTAGGCAGATGCTTGTCATGCCATTGATTTTTGTAAAGTTATCCACAAGAAGATTCCATTGTGGAGAAGTTATCCCCGATTGTTTCTGCGAACGTGCATTGAGGACGAGGCAGACCATGATCTGACCGGTGTGATAGCCGGTGCGGATATAAATATGGCGCACAAGTCCCGTCCGGTGTTCTTCATTATACGCGGGAATGTTGTTATTGTCCATCCACGCAAGCGCGATTTCCAGGATCTCACGCATGATCGGAGCCTGAATCGTGCAGTCCGTCATTGGGATAACGCGGTGCGAATGACCGGCATAAAATCCTGTCACTGCGTGTGGTTTTCCATTTTCATCCAATTGCTCGCGTACCGGGAATTGAGCTTTGTTGCGGTAATGCCATGGGGTTTCCTCCTGCATCCCGAGAATTGGGAGCCATTCCACGGTAGTAAGATCCACGCCGCCGATGCGCGTAAGACAATTTTTACTTTGTTCTCTTTGTACCTAAGCTGCGCATTGTACGATAAATGCTGCAACGTACAGCCGCCGCAGGGACGCGCCGCAGGGCACTGCGGTTCGACGCGGTCCGGAGAAGGTTCCAGCACCTCTAAAAGTCTCGCAAATCCGTAATTTTTCTTGCATTTCATAATCCCCGCGCGTATGGTCTCACCCGGCAATACTTCCTTGACAAAAGAGCATAGCCATCTACATGGCCTATGCCCTCTCCATTATTTCCAAGATCGTCTATTTTTAAGATTACTTCCTGATTTTTCTTAAAATCCATCGATTATTCCTCCGGTGATGTCTGGCGCAGGTTGCTCTCAAACATGCGGTTGAATCCCAGCCACTCCATATTGTCGCCTGCTTGATGGAATACTTCCGTCAATGTCTGCAATTTCGCATCTGCATTATCCGCGAGATGAAGTGCCATTGCCTCCATCAATGCCGGTACTTTCGGGGAACCAAATTCCAATTTTCCATGATGTGCTAAAATGCAGTGAACCAGCTCATTTTCCAGTTTTTCGGGAATCCGGGATGGCTGCTGCTGCCGCAGAAATTTTCTGTGCGCCGATAAAAATATGGCCGAGAAGCTGTCCGTCATCGGTATAATCATTGCGTGGAAATGGCGCAATTTCGTCGATTTTCCCCATATCATGGAACAATGCCGCCGTGATCAGAAGGTCACGGTGAATGAGTGGGTAGGCGCCCGCAAAATATTCGCACATATTTGTCACACTCAAAGTATGTTCGAGAAGTCCTCCCATAAAGCCGTGATGTACACTTTTTGCCGCAGAATGTCTGCAAAATTCTTTGACAAATTCCTTATCTTCGACAAAAACATTTTCAGCAATTTGGAAAGATATGGATTTTTCACACTATTCACATATGCCACCACTTTGGCGTACATTTCTTTGATGTCTTTGTCCGTCGTCGGAATGTAATCCGCCGGGTCATATTCGCCCTCTTCGCTGCGGCGCACACGTGAAATATTCATCTGAATATTTCCCTGAAAACTCGTCACGAGACCTTCACAGTAAATATAATCCATTGTCTCAAAATCTTCGATGCCGCGTCCAAGCTCCCAGATTTTGGCATCTGCCGTGCCGGTCTTGTCCTGCAGGATCAGCGAATAATACGTCTTTCCTGCCTTCGTCTTTAAGATTTGTTTGGACTTACAAAGATACGTTCCAACTAATTTTTGTCCTTCTCGATAATCGTTCAAATAATACATATTTTGCTCTCTTTCCTTATTTTGCTTTTGCTGTGACCGTCACAAATGGTCCGAAGATCTTTTTGCCCTTAATTGTCTTAAATGCACGCACGCGGTAACTGTATTTCATGCCGCGAACCAGCATTTTACAGCGGTACCCTGTCACTTTATTTTTCTTAATCGTTTTCACACGGTTAAACGAAGTCTTAAATCCTTTGACATGAACCTTCATAAATACCTGATAGCCGGTCACATTTTTATTGCGCGCCCAGCGGACCTGAATGCCTCCGCGGATGCCTTTTGCTTTCAGTTTTTTCACTTTTGCCGGCGTCAATGCGATAGCGGCTTCTTTCGAATCCACACCTTCGATGCTTTCGCCGTCAGCGGCCGTAAATACCGGGCGAATCTTATAAGTATAAGTAGCTCCTGCTGCCAATTTCTCATTGGTATATGTCAAGGCATTTACATTTTTATACAGGGAATATTTTCCTTTTGCTTTTTACGGTAAACATTGTATGAAGCTGCACCATTTACGGCAGTCCATGTCAATGTACCTTTTTAAATGAAGCATCTTTCTTGCCTGTCAAGCTTGCCGTGCTGTCGAGCGGGTGAAATGTAAGGCCGTTCGCCTGTGCATAAGTCTGCGCTTTCACACCGGATTTTGCCCAAATCTCTGTGCCTGCCGGGAAAGCACCGGCTGCAATGTCGATGTCATTTTGATCACTACATTTTTCAAATATGGGCAGGCCGCAAATACATTTGCTGCGATCGCTGTCACTTCTTTGTCACCCATTTCCTTCGGAATATACAATGTCGTCACTGCCGCATTTCCTTTGTATCCGGAAATCGTGCACGTCTTTCCATCACTGCCGGCTGTCGTCGAAAATGCATCTTCTGCATCCACAACCACTTTCCCCTGCGATGGGATAACCGGTGTCGCCGTCGGTGCAACACTTGGTGTCGTGCTCGGTGCCGCACTGGCACTTGCTGACGGAGTTGCACTCGGGCTCTCACTTGGCGCTGCCGTCTCCGAAGATCCGGTCTCTGCCTGCGCTGTCATCGTTTCCTTCTCATTTATCGTCTGTATTGCTGCTTTTTATCTTCCACAGTTTTCGCCTGCGCGTCCATCGGCGCAACGCCGGCAATCAAAGACACGCTCAAAAGAATACTCACATACTTCTTAAACTTTGTCATTTTTACTCTTCCTTTCTGACAATGAAAAACTTCATTTTATATTGCATTCTTCATTGTACAGGCTTTTTGTGACAAAATCAAGGTTTTCTTTTTTAAATTGCATCACCGCGGAGGGCATGTTTTCTCACACACGGATCTTTGCCGCTTTTGAAAAACCGCTATACGTTCTTCCTTTTTTATTTCTTTTATACGTACGCACTTTCAACCAAAGCACCTTACGCCTTAGTTTGCATTGGAAACGGAACGTTCCCCTAAACTTGACAATTTTGCCGGAAGTCATCTTGAGTTTCGTATATTTTTTCCCGTTCAATGACATATACACCTGCGCATGGGTTCCGCCGTATTTCTTTAAAATTACGGAAATGTAACGCACCAGATCGGTCTTTCCTTTTTGACCTTAATCACCGGTTTTTCCAAGCCGGGAATGGTAATCGATTTACTTCGCGCTGCCCCTTCCCGCAGTTTGCCATCCTCTATTCCAACGGCACTTATTTTATAATAATAGCGTTTTGCCGGGTTGACTTTTTTGTCCACATAACCGGTCTTCATGCCGGTAAGCACCTGGATCAATCGATATTTTCCTTTCCTTTCTGCCCGGTAGATCCGGTAAAATTCAGCATTCCGGCATTGCTTCCAGGTAATGCTTACACTTTTTTCATTATAACTGAGGCACAAACCGGTTATGAGTAATTTTATGCTTTCTTTCCTCTCATTCTCCGAAGAGACGATGGGAGTTTGCGGCTGTTGATCCGGAACCGCTGGTGTCGCCGCAGCTGGATTTGCCGTCGGCTCTGGGCTTGGACTCGCTGTCGGTTCTTCGCTCGGTTTCTGCGTAGGCAGGATAATCGGCGCTCTTGTTGGTGACGGCGTGATTGACGGCAATATCGCACTTGGCGTTTGAGTTGGACTTGCCGTCGGTGCTACACTTGGACTCATTATTGGCACCGCACTGGGACTTGCCGTTGGGACTATGCTTGGACTCGCTGTCGATTCTTCGCTCGGTTTCTGCGTAGGCAGGATGATCGGCGCTCTTGTTGGTGACGGCGTCGGAGATGTCGTTGGCACTGCACTTGACTTGCCGTTGGCACTGCTGTCGAAGCCGCGGTTGTTGGCACCGGCGATGCCGTCGTATCGGAATCATCCACATCCATGTAATTGATATAAGCGTTACAATTATTAAATGCATTTTGGTCTATCTGCAGAGTTTTCTGTTTCTGTATATTAATCTGTCTAAGTCCCGTAACTTCTCCATTTCCGGCAAAAGCACATCCCATAATATATTTCACGGATGCCGGTATGGTATATTCTCCTGCTTGAAAATTACAGTATCTATATAGTTTTGTTCTATCTGCGTTCAAAACGACACCATTTTCACAAATTAAATCTCCTCCGCTCACACCATTGCGGTAACTCACTCTTACCTGCCCACTAGCAACGGAAAAGGTTTTATCATCTATATTTTTATATTACTGCCAAGTTCTATGAACATTTCTTCTGTTCCTACACCGCTATATCTTCTGGGAGAAGAAAAACAATACGCTTCCAGTGTTTCAATCGTATCCGGCAATACAATATGTCTTGTACTTTGGAAACATCCCTTTTCAGTTTGGTAACGCAATATACCTCTCCATCGCTTTCCACTGTTTCCGGAATAGATATGTACCAATGAAGTTCACTGCTTTCTTGATCTGTATTTATATCCTGTACTGCTGCGGTCATCGTTGATGGATCCAATGTATATACAATTCCATACTCGTCTGTATCTGCATCATCTAAACTTCTTTTTAACGGACACTCATGTGATGCCGGCTGTACAGCAGCCTGCTCCGGAAGTTCTATGCTTTTCCCTTTTATCCAGGAGATTTTTTCGATATTTTCGCCTTTGCCGCATTCCTCACAATAATCACCGGTAACTGCCCATGTATCAAAGGAAAAGAATGTAACCTTCTTATAGACATGTTCATGATTCTTCAGGGAAATAAAATTAACATTTTCATCTTGAATTGTCTCTGCAGCACTCCCCTCCTGACCATACACATTTACCGTATTTCCCTGAAACGCCTCTTTCTCTATATCCGTAACACTTTCCGGAATATACAACTTGCCAAGATCATCACATCCATTGAAAGCAAATCGTTGTATCGCAGACACTCCCTCCGGCAAAATAACATTTCGCAGATCCGTACATCCATAAAATAGAGAATCCATGGAACTCGACATCTCCCCAAACACAGTTCCCTCTCCAAATATAATATTCTGCACTCCCGACTCCTCAAATGCTGCACCTGACACCTCAGATCCTGCCGGAATATATACATTTTTCAAACTCTTTGTGCGCGCAAAAGCATATAGGGAAATAGCTACGTTTTCAGTGCCAAATTTAACTTCCTGTAAATTCATACAATCCAAAAACAAGCATATCCGACAACTTCTATATTCTTCATCTCCACCACCTCAACGGAAGAACTCTGAAACACAGCGGCATCAAGCCGTCTAATTTTCTCATTAAAAACAACCTCTTTAATATCCGCTGCAAAAATGCCAGCTGTGAAATCACCTCTACTTTAGATGGGAGAGTAAACGTAGTTCCTTTTAATTCCTTGTCGCAAAAACGATACAAATAGATTTGATCACGGCTAAAAAGACTCCCCTTTTTACTAATAAATTTTTATTATCTTTATGAACATAGCTGGTAATTTTGTAAAATACCCGGCCTAAACTTACTTCTGTTATGTACTTACCAATATACAGATTTATAGTATTTCGGTATCCGATGTCATCGTGTATCTCTAAATACAGCGCAAACGTTGTAACCGTATAACTTCGGCCTGCCTTTCTTACCTTATCCGGAATTCTTATTGTAAGTTCATTTTCATCTGTTTCAAAAACCTCTTTATCTATTCTATATAAAGTTGCCGTTTTTGTAGTTCCGTCTAAATTGTAATAAAACCCTTGACTATCCTTATACTCCGAATCCAATTCTACCTCTAAAGTACCCCCTTCCCAACTGTATCCATCTACTATAAATTCTTCCCCCTCAGGCGGTTCGGTTGGCAATGCATCCGGATCTTCCAATTCAATAATTTCCGCCTTACAGTCTGACATTTCCTGCAAGCCGTTATCCTCGATATATTTGCGGTTATACACTGTTATTTTTTTAGATGAATGGCATTAAAAAAGCATCATATTCTATCTTTGACACTGTTTTCGGAATGGTATACTCTTCTTTATCACAGTGCGGCATATACTTGATCAACCGTGTCATTTGACTGTCATAAAGAACATTGTCCACAATCTTAAAATATGGATTTTCTCCTCGAAATTTTATATGTGGATTGCAATATCTAAATGTATCATCTTCTATAGTCCTTACATTTTTTTCCCAACGTTATTTCCCGGATATATCCACGAAATATATAGTTTCCGAGATAAGAAACCGTATCCGGCAAAACCACAACAACGGCATTATTCATGGAATTATCCCCAATTGTATCCACCACATATTCCTTCCCATTTTTACGCACTTTTTCCGGAACCAGAAATATACTTTTGGGAAAAGGACGCGAAGAATCTAGTTTCGCTACGATAGCCGTTTGAGTAATATCATCAAATTCATAGATAATTCCCTGCTCATCCGTATCGGCATCATCTAATTCAAGAACTTTCGGACATTCGTGCTCATAAACAAGCAATTCTGGCATATTTTGCCTGTCTTCTTCTGTCTGGAAATCAACCATTTCAAAGTTTTCCGCATAGGCGCACTCTTTACAATATTTTCCTTTTTACGCCCCAGGTTTCATACTGAAAAAATGTCACTTCTTCCAGTTCATGTTTATGGTCATCCCGACTGACAAAGGTTACATTATCGTCATCATAATCTGCTGCCGGACTTGTACTTTTTGCATATATTTTAAGGTTTCCTTTTGCATTCAATGCCCCCGGTTCAATCTCTTCTACGGAATCCGGAATATAGAGTTTTGTCAATTTCGGAACATCATGAATACCGGCTTCTCCCCTAATTTTTTATATTTCGAGGCAGTACGATTGTCTCAAGATTTGCCCCGGTAAACATTGAGCTATCCACATTAGAAAAGTAAACATCTTCGTCAAAGATCAATACATTCATTTTATCGTTGGCAGAATATGCAGCCTGAGAAAATTGAGTTTTTGGTGGAATGTACAAATTTTGCAAATTAGGTGTTGTACTCAACGCTTCATCCCCAATAACAAGTCCTTCGCAATTTATCTTTAATTCCCTTAAGCAATGACATGTTGAAAATGCACCTGCTTCTAATTCTGTTACGTTTTTCAGATCCATACGTTTTATACTGGAGTTATAAAAACAGCCTTGCGGAATCTTTTTAATCTTATCGTTTAGAACCACCTCTTTAATTTCTGCATTACGAAAAGCATAATCCGAAATTTCCGCAACGGTATCCGGAATTTCATAAACCGAATTTCTTCCATAAGCAGAACAAGCAAATGCCACTAATGTTTGTTTTCCCTTTGTAAATACACTTCCCTTTTCGCTGATAAAATTTTTATTATCATGATGTACATGAAATGTTTCTCTGTAGTTTGCCCGTGCAATTGTATTAATATTTTTTCCGACATAAATATCATAGGCCGTCTCTTCACCCGCATCCAAAACATTGGAAAATGAATATTCGGTTACCGTATATTCTTTTCCTGACAGGATCACTTTATCCGGAACCCGTACCACATAATTTCCTTTTTCATTTTTTGTAAGTTTTTCAGCATTCAAGGTAAAATGAACCTGAGTGGTGCTCGTCCAGCACGTATTCCCCCACTCATCTTTCCCATCCTCATCCAGCTCCACAACAACTTCTTCGTCCTCCCAGGCCGTATCTTCCTCCGGCTGCGCCTCCTGCTCAATATCCGAAGATTCTGTCTGCGCCACGGTTTCTGCTGCCGTTGCCGCCACAGGTGCCGGACAGACTCCCACACAAAGAGAGACAATGAGCCACGCTGCCAATCTTCTTCTCCATACCTTTTTTCTTCATACGTTCCATCACATCTCTTCCTCCTGAAAACTCTGCAAAAGCTGTTTGTCATAACGGTACTTTTCGTTGACAGCCGGCATATTGCAGGCGATCAGAACTGCATTTGCCATATCCAAAAATACTTTTTGCGCCTCGCTCTGGCTGTAAGTTTCCACAGCGTCGGCAATTTGGGCACGGTACCGCTGCTGTGCCACATAACAGATCATTGGCAGGAGATCACCCGTTTCACGATCAATCGGCGGCGCTTACCGTCATTGTCAAATTCTTCCAACCATTCTTTCGCTTCGCCGACACTTTCGACCACCACTTTTCCTTTTCCAAACCGGTCAATCATTTCTGCGATATCCGGTGGACATGGCTCTTCATCGGCATATTTTTCAAGTTTTTGGATTGCCTGTCTGCTGCGGATATGCATTTCATTACGCTCCGGAATATGAAAAAGATCCGAAAGATATTTGTGCGTCATTGTGCTGGCTGGTGATTCAAATAATTCTGCCAGCAGTTTCGTATTCTGGCCGGTCTCCGAATATGCCATTTTCGCAAGTTCCAAAATATTTTTTGCCAAATGTTCCGAAATGTCAGGATTTTTCGAGCGTTCATTGGAACGAATATACTTTTTTGATCTGCTCAAGTTCATTTGCCGAGCTCCGATAAAAATGCCGTTTTTTCCACGTCTGAAATCCGCTTTCTGCCAAAAAGAAAATTGAGATTGTTTTTTGCGTCATTCCGCATTCCTTCAAGGACGAGCTGACGATATTTGGTAAGAAACTCCTGCGCGGTCTTGCTGTAGCCCTTGAAAATTCCGGAATGCTTCCACATCCAATACATAAACTGCTCTTCGTCCAAGGTCTTGACATACTCAAACTGCTGCATCAGCCATTGGGTATTGGTTTGATGCAGAATCTCCGTACCATCATCCAGGCCCCCTTCGTACTCCTCGACTATCTTCTGGTATTTTTCCCAATTCCATCCATTTTCAAGTGCATACATTGCGATCATTTCTGTGTAATCATTGATCTGAAACGACGGCTGCGATGCTCCCTCCACAAGATACTGATTTGTCTGCTCCACATTGCACCCAAGGGAAAAGGCAATGCGGAAAATCTGTTCACGCGCAGGCACAGCGACGCTTCGGATGCCAAACCACCGGCGTATGGTCGGAAATGATGCCGGCCGTTCGCCCCGGATTTTGTTCAAGAATGTATGATACGCCTCTTTCCGTATTTTTTCCTGTTGTTCCAATGTTCCGCTCAGCGAAAATCCCATCTGCGAAATAAGAAATGCATCAAATGTCCCAAATAAGACCTCTTTCTCCATAAATCGTACCCCTTTTATTATCTTTTTTGCCGGCAGCTTCCTGCTGCCGTTTTATTTTATCAGAAAAGTGTCGAAATTTTTTTCCAAAATTTTCACTTTTTGGTAACTAATCAGGATCAATAATTACTCTTTTATTGAATCACTCCTACAAAATCCCTTTTTTTTTTTTACTTCTCTGTGTCGGTTTCACCGTAGCCGCGGGCTTTTTTCGTCACCACAGCCTCCGCTTTTTTCTGTTTGCTCACTGTCAGTTTTACCGCCGTTCCACGCGCCACCTTTTTTCCCTTTTGCGACACTCTGCGAAAGCACGGTATCTACCGCTTTATTGCTTTCTTCCCGTTGAATTTTATAAGTCAAATGTGCCTTTTTCAATTTCTTTTTTGCCTGCTCCAGCGTCAATCCAAGCAACTTCGGCACAACGGTCTTTCCCTGGCCTTTGCTTATCGTCAATACCAGTTTCTGGTCTGCGCTGACCCATTCTCCCGCCGAAACATTCTGTGAAATGACCATTCCTTTTTTCGCAGTGTCCGAATATTCTTGTTTCCATGTGATATCGACGATGCTTCCCCACTCTTTTCTGCCTCCGCCATCGTTTTTCCTGTCACATTGGTCATCAAAATTTCCTTTTTCGGTGTTTTCGTGGCTTCCGGTGTTACGACCGGTGTCTCTACGGCAATGACCGGCTCCCGTTTTTTCGTCTTTGGTTCCTGCATGCAGACATCCGATGGTAATGGCGGTTCCAAGCACAGCCGCACCCGCAATTCCCGCAATCCCTCTTCGTCTTCCGGAACCACTTGTGATGTTCTTCTCTTCTTCGTACATGGCATCGTACAATTCCCGGATACTCTGCCAGCGGTTTTTGGCATTTACTGCCATTCCTTTCATAACCGCCTTCTTTTGCTTGGTAGAAATTTCCAGCTCTTTCATATTCAAAAGTGACGGCATATCGTCTCCCAATGCCCGAATTACCGAATCGGTGGGTGCTTCTCCCGTCAACATATAATACATGGTCGCACTGATTGAATAAACATCGGTATACGCTCCCCACCGCCCCTTGTAGCGGTACTGCTCCTCCGGCGAAAATCCCCTTTTAAATAACACCGTCATTGTCTTTGTATTGTCAATATTCCGCATTCTCGCGGCTCCAAAATCGATCAGCACCAGACTTCCGTCTTTTCTTATCATAATATTGTCAGGGCTGATGTCTCGGTGCACAATCCCTGTCCGATGCACTTTTTCCAATGCCAGAAGCACCGGCCGCATCGCATTCAGCACTTTTTGCCATCCATTTTTCCGTTTTTCTTAATGTACTCTTTTACACTGACTCCATCAATAAACTGCATGACAATGTACGCAGTTTCATTTTCATAAAAGAAATCAAGGACGGACACAATCCCTTCTACTTCATTGAATTTGGACAAACATTTTGCCTCATTCAAAAATTTCTTTATGTCCTCCTCATAATGATTCTTTTTGGCATTTTCATACAAGTATACTTTATTTCCATGTCCGCAGATGACATCCCGACTGACCATTTCGCTCGGAAAATATTCTTTGATCGCCACCGGAATCTGCAACCGGCTGTCCCAGCCAATATAGGTAATTCGAAGCTTCCCTCGCCCAGCACTTTCCCCAGAATATACCGGTCCGCAAGCCGCGTCCCCGGCAAAAAGACAGCGCGGGATCGGATTGTAATCTTCCTGTTTCATTCCACAAAAAGAACACCTCCCGGTCTGACCAAGCGGCTTCATGCATCCGATACAAAGATTTGATCCCTCTATATTCATCCAAATCTCCCCATTACTGTAATGTGCTAATCTTATGATAGCATATTTTTTCATTTCTGCCGGAGTGATTTTAGGGATTTATGGGGACATGGGGAAGTGGGGTGGTTGGCGGCGAAGAAGTCGGCGGGGAGGCAGCGGATTTCGCCGGGTTTCCCTTTTTACGCTGCCTTTTTGCCCTGCTCCGCGGCGGGAGGCAACGAATTTCAGCCACTTCCCCATTTGCGTTGCCTTTTAGGCTTCTTGCCGGCTTTAAAGGCAACGGATTTCGCCGGGTTTCCCTTTTTGCGTTGCCTTTTGCCCTGCTCCGCGGCGGGGAGGCAGCGAATTTCAGCGACTTCCCCATTTACGTTGCCTTTTTAGGCTTCTTACCGGCTTTAAAGGCAACGGATTTCGCCTGGTTTCCCTTTTTGCGTTGCCTTTTTGCCCTGCTCCGCGGCGGGGAGGCAGCGAATTTCAGCCACTTCCCCATTTACGTTGCCTTGACGCCCACGCCCCCGAAAACGATTTTTTCGCCAAACCCATTGTAACCCCGCCCCTGGTATGGTACAATACAGGGTATCATCGTATGTTTCCAGGCATGCTTGCATGGCTGGAAACATCGTTTGAGACACTCGTGCAAAGCACTGGAATGGAGATTTAATTGTGAATAAAAAAGTTTTAAAGACATTAGAATATGACAAAATTATAGATATGCTCGTAGAGGAAGCTGATTCTGCGCTTGGAAAGGACAGCGCGAGACGGCTGCGCCCGTCGTCAGACCACGGGGAAATTGTGGCGATGCAGGCGGAGACAAGCCATGCTTTGACAAGGCTTTTTCATCATGGGGCGCTGTCCTTTCATGGGCTGACCGACATCCGGCCGAGCCTCGTGCCGCTTGCCAAAGGCGGGACACTCGGGGCTGGCGAACTTCTGAGGATTGGGGCTCTTTTGGAGGCTGCCAAGCGGGCTGTTGAATTTGATAAAAAGACGAAGAAACCGATTTTTTGTCTGGGCGTTTCGACGGACTTCAGACATTTCCGGAAATTCGCCGGGAGATCAGCCGCTGTATCTTGTCCGAGGATGAGATCAGCGACGATGCAAGCAGCGAACTGAAACGCATCCGCCGGGCGATGAAAACGACAAATGACAAAATCCGCGAGCAGCTGTCTGTGACGGTCAATTCGTCAGGAGATATGCTGCGCGACAATATCGTCACGATGCGAAATGGAAGATATTGTCTGCCGGTAAAACAAGAATACAAATCCGCATTTCAGGGAATGATCCACGATCAGAGTTCCACCGGTTCCACCTTTTTCATCGAACCGATGGCAATTGTCAAATTGAATAACGATCTCGCCGAACTTGCGATGAAAGAACAGGAAGAAATTGAGCGTATCCTTGCTTCCATCAGTAGTATTTGCGCGCCGGAAACCGAGGGACTTGAGCGCGATGTCATTTTGCTGTCGGAACTTGACTTCATCTTTGCAAAGGCAAAATTATCCAAAAAATGCAGGGAAGCGAGCCGATTTTTGACGACAATTATATAGAGATAAAAAAGGACGGCATCCATTGATTCCGCGCGACCGCGTTGTGCCGATTGATGTGACATTGGGGAAAGATTACCGGCTTCTCATCATCACCGGCCCAAACACCGGCGGTAAGACCGTTTCGCTGAAAACCGTCGGCTTATTTACTTTGATGGGACAGGCGGGGCTCCATATTCCGGCCTTTGACGGCTCTCATCTGCGCGTATTTCATGAAGTTTACGCGGATATCGGGGATGAGCAGAGTATCGAACAGAGCCTGAGTACCTTCTCCTCGCACATGACAAACACCGTTTCGATCCTGAAACGTGCGGATAAAAATACACTTGCACTTTTTGATGAACTTGGTGCCGGAACCGATCCGGTCGAAGGTGCGGCACTTGCCATCAGCATTCTTGACAATCTTTTACAGCGAAATGTGACCGCGATGGCGACGACACATTACAGCGAGCTGAAGATCTACGCCCTTTCGACAGATCACGTAGAAAATGCTTCGTGCGAATTTGACGTGGAATCCCTGCAGCCGACCTACCGTCTGCTCATCGGCGTTCCGGGAAAAAGTAACGCCTTTGCGATTTCCAGCAAACTGGGAATTTCCGACGAAATTATTGAGAAAGCAAAATCCCTTGTCGACGAAGATTCCAAATCCTTTGAGGACGTTGTGACCGGGCTCGAAAGTACACGGAAAGAATTGGAACAAGAACGTGCGAAAGCGGCTGCTTACCGCGAAGAAATCGAGCGGCAGAAGAAAAAACTGGCAGAGAAAAATGAACGAATTGATAAAGCAAAAGAAAAGATTTTGCGCCGTGCAAATGAAGAAGCCAATGAAATACTGCAGAAGGCCAAAGACATGGCAGACGATTCCATCCGCAAATACAATAAATGGATGGACGGCGGCAAAGGAAATGTCAGCGACATGGAGCGCCAGCGTTCTGCGATCCGCGAACAACTTAAGAAAACCGGCGAAAAATTGGCGACAAAGCAAAAAGGAAACCGCCCAAAGACAGCACCGGGAAAACTTTCCATCGGCGACCTTGTCATGGTGCATTCCATGGGCGTAAAAGGTACCGTAATGTCGCTGCCAAACACCAAAGGAAAATGCTTTGTGCAGATGGGAATCATGCGTTCCGAAGTCAATGCGGATGATCTCGAACTTCTCGAAGAAGAGACATTGCAGAACCGGAAAGAACAGCTTCGCGAACGTTCCGGTGCCGGAAAGATCAAAATGATGAAATCGCTGCACGTTTCTTCAAGCATTAATCTCATTGGAAAAACGGTTGACGAGGCAATTGCACTTTTAGATAAATACCTTGACGATGCGTATCTTGCCAAGCTGCACCAAATCACCATTATCCACGGTGTCGGAACCGGTGCTCTGCGAAATGCCGTGCAGGCACATTTGAAAAAGAGTAAATACATCAAAACCTATCGTATGGGAGAATACGGTGAGGGCGGCTACGGTGTGACTGTGGCTGAGTTCAAATAAGAAAGGATGACTTCCATGGCAGAAAAACAAAAAATACTGATTGTTGATGACGACGCCAACATTGCAGAGTTGATCGAATTATACTTAACAAAAGAATGTTTCCAGTGTATGCAGGCACACGACGGCGAAGAGGCATTAAAGAAAAATGCTTCCTTTCAACCGGATCTGATCCTGCTTGACATCATGCTTCCAGGCATTGACGGATACGACGTTTGCCGCGAGATCCGCAAAACTTCCACGGTTCCGATCATCATGCTTTCGGCAAAAGGAGAAGTTTTTGACAAAGTGCTGGGACTGGAACTTGGCGCCGATGACTACATCATCAAACCTTTTGATTCAAAAGAACTGGTGGCGCGCGTAAAGGCTGTTTTGCGGCGTTATCAGACAGGAAGTGCCCCCGCAGCTCCGGCGGCTTCCACCGAAACCGGCACAGAGACGATACAATACACCGATCTCACCGTCAGTTTGTCAAACTATTCTGTCGTATATATGGGACATCCGGTCGAGATGCCACCAAAAGAACTGGAGCTTTTGTATTATCTGGCCAGCCATCCCAACCAGGTATTTACAAGAGAACAGCTTCTTGACCGCATCTGGGGTTACGAATACGTCGTCGACACGCGAACCGTCGATGTTCATATCAAACGACTTCGCGAAAAGATCAAAGACCACGACGAATGGCGCCTTGCCACCGTATGGGGCATTGGCTACAAATTTGAAACGAAGAAAGGCTGATCATTATGCGAAACCGAATTCGCCTGACATTTGGAAAAAAACTGGTAATTCTCTATCTGTGCATTTTCACGTCGTCCTACTATCTGACGCACACGCTCGTCTTTGCACTGGTCCGCAATAGCTTGCTGGCGGCGGCGATGGAAAATGAAGCACTTACAAGCGGATATGTTGCCGAGCGGCTGCAATATTCTTTCAATCTGCTCGACTCCATTCTGTTTATGATGGGGGCAATCCTAGCCGTATCCTTTTTCCTGATCTATGCCATGAATATCATCCCGCTGCGGCGGCTGTGCAATGCGGCCAAGCATTTTTCCATTCATCAGAAAAATGAGCCGATCACCCTTCACACTTCCGATGAATTTGGCGACCTTGCCGGTGCGTTAAACATCATCGCGGAAGACCTGAACAACTTCGATGATTACCAGCGTGCATTCATTTCCAATATTTCCCATGATTTTCGTTCACCGCTTACTTCAATTCATGGATATGCGCAGGCAATGCTCGATGGTACGATTCCTTACGAGGCGCAGGAAAAATACTTGAACATCATTTTATCGGAGACCGACCGGCTTACGAATCTGACCTCCAATCTGCTGGAATTAAATTCATTTAACGGCGACAATGTACTTCTTGACATCACAACTTTTAATATTTGTGAGACAATTGTTCAGACCGTAAATACATTGGAAGGAACGGCGGCAAAAAAAGAAATTTCGTTTGTTCTGGATTATAATACCCAGAAAGAACTGCTTGTGGAAGCAGACGAAAGCAAGATACATCAGGTGTTATATAACCTTATTGACAATGCGGTAAAATTCAGCCATAACAATTCGGAGATAAAAATCAGTTTACGAAAAAAAGGGTGCAAAAGTATTTGTTTCCGTCAAAGATTCCGGCATCGGAATCCCGAAAGAATCTCTAAACAAAGTATTTGACCGCTTTTATAAAACCGATATTTCCCGTGGAAAAGACAAACGCGGAACGGGACTTGGACTTTCGATCTCCAAAGAGATCGTACAGGCACACAATCAGACGATCAATGTCGTAAGTACCGTAGACGTCGGAACTGAATTTGTCTTTACTTTAAAATATCATTCAAAAAAACAAGAGGCTTCCTCGTAATGGGAAAGCCTCCTATCTTTTTATATAAACAAGTTCTCTTAAATCTCAAATTTATTCATGTGGTCTTCAATCTTCTGAGCAGCATCATGAAGCTCTTTTGCATTGCCTGAGATGTCCTCCACAATGTCATTTACTTCGGTAACCGATGCGGAAGTCTCTTCTGTACCAGCCGCATTTTCTTCGGCGATCGCAGTCAGATTTTGTACCACATCCACAACTTCTGTCTTCGCCTGATCCATTTTATCTGTCTTTTCATAGATCGTATTGATACTCTCCATGGAAGACTCAATCTCATCCTGCACCTTCTGGAACATCTCTCCGGTAACATTCATCTTGACATTCTGTGTATCCATGATCTGTTTCACACGATCCACGATCTCTACTGCCTGATCCGAATCCTGCATGAGCATGTTGGCAATTTTTGAATCTGCATCGCGGATTCGTTGGACTGTTCTGCCAATTTCTGAATCTGGCTTGCCACTACCACAAAACCACGTCCCTGCTCCCCGGCACGCGCTGCCTCAATCGAAGCATTGAGAGAAAGAAGATTCGTCTCTTCTGCAATCGATGTGATCAATGTAATCGCATCTTTAATCTTCTGCGCCGACTCATTCGTTGTATTGGTCTGATTATAAATCTCAGCAATCGACTGTTTTGCCTCTTCGTTGATCTCTTCCAGTTCTTTCAGTGTCTGCTCCGCTTCTTCTCCGGAAGTCTTCATCACTTCAACGTTTTCTCGAAGTTTTGCCACCTCATCGTTTGTCTCATTCACCATGTTACCGATGACAATAACACTTTCTGTCGCAGTCTGTGTATCATTTGCTTGAGACGACGCTCCTTCTGCCATATCATGCACAGCACTGCTAATCTGTCCGACCGTCTCTGCCGTCACGGCTGCATTTCCACTCAATTGGTTCGAAGAATCAAACAAGTGCTCGCTCTCGCCTTTAAGCTCCATAACAACTTCTGCCAGTTTCGTCTGCACCTGCCATACAGACCGCGCCATCATTCCTACTTCTCCACCGACCTTAGCCAATTTATCTAATTCACCGGTATGCTTCAAATCCAAATTTCCCAGACGCTCCACCTGACTAGTAATCTTCTTCAGCGGATTAAACAGACGATGGAAACATAGGAACGCAATGATCATGCAAATAATCTGACAACAAACGGAAGTTCCAACCATCGTACCGATTGCTTGAGTAACTCCGGAAAGTGCTTCGCTCTGATCTGCCGATACAATTACGATATACTGGCCATCTTGGTCCGCATAATATCCGACATATTTTGTATCTCCACGGAAATCATACGTCGCTACATCGGACTTTGGAACCTGGTCTTTCTCAATCTGCGATACCAGATCTTTTACAACTGCATTTTCTACCGGTTTCCCGATCTTATCTGCTTTCGGATGATACAGCATCGTACCATTTCCGGCAACTACATATGCATAACTGCTCTCCATATCTTTCACTTTTACATTTGAGAACAACTCACGCAGTTTATTTTCCGAAAGTGCAACACGAATTCCATGTGCTTTTACTTCGACATCCAGACTTCTTCCATTTGTCACTGCGATATCATACATATACGAGTGAATGGTTTCTGTCATGTTGCTCTTAATCTGCGGTATCGCTAGCATAAGTGTCGCCCCGACCACAACAAAAATCAACATTGCTGTCAACAGCATCCCCTTATATTTAAGAGAAATGCCCTGACGTTGTTTGTTTTCTTTTTTCGCCTTTTTCATTGCCCTTCCTCCATTTCATGCTCTTTTTGATTTCAGTTATCCCAGGATAACCGATGAAGATTCCCCTGTTTATTCAGATTCTCAAATCCATGCTGGCGCAATGCTTCGTATAAAACAATCGCTACAGAATTGCCAAGATTCAAGGATCGAATCTCGCCAAACATCGGAATTCGAATCGTGTTTTCCTGATTCTCTACCAAAAGTTCTTCCGGGATTCCTGCGCTCTCTTTTCCAAACATGATATAACAGTCATCCTCAAAAGACACCTCCGAATAAACATGGCGCGCTTTTGTCGTCGCCATATAAATCTTAATACCGGGGTTTTTCTCCACAAAATCACGGTAACTGTCGTAAATCCTATAATCTAATTTGTCCCAATAATCCAACCCTGCACGCCTTACCTGCTTTTCATTGATCTGAAACCCCATCGGTTCAATTAAATGAAGTCTGGCACCTGCTGCTACACAGGTACGCCCGATATTTCCTGTATTGGCAGGGATTTCAGGTTCCAACAATACAATATTTAACATACTGCCCCCTAATCCTGTTTTAATGCCAGATACAATTCAACCGTTGTTGTGTTAAATGTAAGTGGTACACAAAGATTTCTTGTATATGTATTTGTAAAACTGCCTTCACCATGTAATAAAGTCGGTGGTGTAATATCGATTCCAACTCCATTGGAAGAAAATACGGTAGACGCATTTCCCATGATCATATTACCAAGTTCGCTCAGTGCACTGGCAGCAAAATCATCAATCTCTTTTACTTCCATCATACACATTTTCGAAGCGATATTACAAGCATCTTCTTCGGACATTGCCAATAATACCTGGCCTTTCATCTCACCCGTAACTCCAATTATGATAACCCAGGTACCTTTACCAAAGTTCGCCTCTTTTAAACTAGGTTTCTGTATCTGAACCTGAACAAAACACATATCCTGAAACACTTTCTTTGCAGCCATTAAAAAAGGATTAATATGCTCTGCATTTAATGTAGCCATATCTTTTTTCTCCTTTCTCATCGCCATCGTATGCATAATATTATAACATAATTATCATAAGGTGTCTATAAATTCCTTAATCTTTTCCAGTGCCTTTTTCAGGTCCTCAATAGAGTATGCATAGGAGATTCGAAGGAATCCTTCGCCGCAGCTTCCAAAGGCATCTCCCGGCACAACAGCTACCCGTTTTTCATGCAGAAGCCGCGTCGCAAACTCTTCGCTTGTCATGCCAAATTTACTAATATTGGGAAATACATAAAATGCGCCGTAAGGTTCAAAGCATGGAAGTCCCATGTCGCGCAGTGCCTTCACAAGGAAACGCCGTCTTTGGTTGTACGCTTCACGCATCCTCTCGACATCCGGCATCCCATTTTTGAGTGCTTCGATCGCCGCGTACTGGCTTGTCGTCGGCGAACTCATGATAATGTACTGATGAATCTTCACCATCTGTTTAATAATTTCCTTCGGACCTGCTGCATAACCAAGACGCCATCCTGTCATGGCAAAGGATTTCGAAAAACCATTGATTACGATCGTCCGTTCTGCCATCCCCGGAATGCTGGCAATCGAAACGTGCTTTCCTTTATAACTCAATTCGGAGTAAATCTCATCCGACATAACAAAGATATCATGTTGCTTACAAATATCAGAAATAACCTGTAACTCCTCTGCCGTCATAATTGCTCCCGTCGGATTGTTCGGAAATGGCATTACAAGAATCTTTGTTTTGTCCGTAATTGCCTCTTTCAATTTCTTGCCGGTTAATTTGAATTCATCCTTTTCTTCAAGTGAAATGCGAACCGGCGTACCTCCTGCCATGCGCACACAGGGAAGATAAGAAACAAAGCATGGTTCCGGCAAAATGACCTCGTCACCCGGATCAAGCATCGCGCGCATGCAGATATCAATCGCCTCGCTTCCTCCGACCGTAACCAGAATCTCGTCCGGTCCATAAGGCAGGTCAAAACGGTCATGCAGATACCGGCTGATCTCCCGGCGCAATGGCAGAAGTCCGGCATTGGACGTGTAATATGTACGGCCTTTTTCCAGGGAATAAATACCCTCGTCGCGGATATGCCACGGGGTATCAAAATCCGGCTCGCCGACACCCAGGGATATAACGTTATCCATCGTATTTGCCACATCAAAAAACGGCGGATTCCCGATGGTTCTAATTCCATTACTGTTTTTGACAATGGGTTTCTCATGGTGTGATCAACATCCTCTCTTGTTCATTTTTCTCTCACCATCAAAAGACCATGCTCTTTGTATTTTTTCAACACGAAAAAGGTGGAGGTATTGACTACTTCTTCAATCGGTGAAAGTTTGGTGGTGACAAATCTTGCCACTTCCTTCATACTCTTTCCTTCGAGAATTACCGTAAGATCAAAACTTCCGCTCATCAAATATACACTTTCGACCTCGTCAAACTGGTAAATGCGCTCTGCCACTTTGTCAAATCCGGTTTCGCGGTGAAGTGCCACATTGACTTCGATCAAAGCAGTTACCATCTCGTTGTCTGTGCAGTCCCAATTGATCAGCGTCGGATATCCACAAATGATGCCCTCTTCTTCCATCCTCGCGATCGTTTCCTGAATTTCCTCCTCGGATGCCTCAAGCATCGCCGCCATATCTTCCGTCGATATTTTTGCATTTTTCGACATAATTCGCAATAATTCTTCCTGCCGCATAATATGCCTCCTCATTGTCAAAAATTGTAATTATGGTGGTGTTAAAAACCGCGTTTCCTCTCCGCGACAGATGGTCGGTCATTTCCATCGGTCACTCGCCCGATGATAGCAGCCGGAATTCCTTCTTCCGCAGCCGACGAACCAAGTCTTCACCGTGCTCTGTGCCAATCAGCACACCTCCGAGAGAATCTGTTTCATACAAATTTACACCATACTGCTCACAGATCTCGATGCTCTCCTGCCTCACAGGAATCGCCGCAAAGTTCACTTCCAATCCGGCATGTGACATCTCAGCCATTTCCCAAAGGGCACCAAATACACCATTTTTCGTGACATTGTGAAACGCTCTGGCTCCCATGTCCCATGCTGTTTTTATCTCTTTTTCTATCGAAAGTAGCGATTCCCCGGCTGTTTTTTCCCATAAATATTCAACCGCTTCATCCACATAAACCGCCGGAAAATACTTCATCAGCGATCTCTTGTTGACATACGCCAGTTCAGCTGCTCCGGCTGCCCCTGCCCATTTTGTCATAATAATCTGCTGTCCCGGGCAGAATCTACTGCTTCCGGTTTCTGTTACGTCTTGTTTTCCAAATCCTGATAATGTCAAAAGCGGAGCCTTAACCAGTTCACTGATTTCCGTATGTACCCTTCCGATATCAACTTCATAGGCAGCCCCATATTCCCCGAGCTGCCCCATGATATTCTTAATCTGTTGTTCCGATGCGGATTCCGGCAAAAGAAGCTGCACCTGCATTCCTTCTGCTCTGGTTCCCGCCGCCAAAAGAGCATTGTACATCCGGTAAAACGCCTTTTTCCAAGAATTTCGGCCGGACCTGTCTCCGTCTGCATTGTACTTCCGACAACCGTCTCCGAAAGCAGCCGATATGTCAACGTCTCACTGCCGGCTGACGGTCTCTCCACAAGATGCTTGCTGCGATACCGTATCTTTTTATCCACAGAACGATTCCATTGGTTTTGTGAAATTTTTCCTTTTTTCATCACTGCACCCCGTCCCCTTCGCCATCTTGCGGCACAACTTCAGGTGTCTGGGTCGCTGCCGGCTGTGTCGTCACCTGTGCTTTCTGCTGTGGGCGTTCCGTCTGCGCAGCTTTTTACTTTGCAATGCACTATCTTTTTCCGATTTTTTGTTCACCTTTGGTGATTTTGTCTCCTCCGGCTTCGCCTCTTCTTTCTTTGCGCCCTTTGTGACATAACGAGGAGAAGCGGCATACGTACTGGAATTTACCTGTGTCTTGCTCTCCTTGCCATTTTCATCGACAATCTTCCAAAGAATCGCCTTATAACCGGTATGCGCCTCTTCTGTCACGCTCGTATACAATTCCGGTTTGGTCTTGTCATACGTGATCTTATCGGCTCCCGGCTCAATCGTATCGGTAACTTCCGATTCAAACGTTACCGTCCGGTCCTCACTGCGTGTCTCTTCTCCGTAAATATTAAAATAAAGAGTTCCGCTGTAAGTACCGCCTTGTATATAAATCGGAACATCGGTATTATTCTTAAACTTAAAGTCTTTGTAATCGCCCGCAATCGCCGCGTCCATCGATGGTTTGACATAACTAACGACCATGGAATGCGGACTTCTTTCCACAACTTCCAATTCGGCACGGAGCACGGCATTGTACAATGTCGTCGAAACCTGACACACGCCACCACCAAGGGTATCTTCTACTTTTCCCTGGTTGTAAGAAGCAGCGGCATAATATCCATTTTCTTCCGTCAGCGGAGAAATGGCATCATGAACAGAAAACGTTTCGCCCGGATAAAGGACAGAACCGCTGATCAGTCTCGCCGCGTTTGCTACATTTTTGGAACGGTTTACATTGCCGGCATTAAATGTCGTCGAAAAACTTCCAATCTTATCTTTGCAACGTTCTGCTGTCTCTTTGGAAATTTTTGGCTTTTCCACCTCGACAGTCGCCACTACACGAATCGCAGAAGTATCGTCTTTTGCTTCACTTACGGCTTTTTGGATATTTTCAACCGTCGCCGCCACATCCAATGTGACTCCTTCCTGCGAATCGGTGTATACAAATTCTCCATTTTCCATGGAAACCTGTGCATTCTGCGCACTGGTACACATTTTTTTACATTTTTCTTTACAAATTTCTTCAGCACTTTTTCATCCATCTGACGGTTTATGCCAAAGGAAACTCCTGTATTTCGAGCTTCTTTTATTTCTTTATAATTTTCGATCAGATTTCCCCGGCGCCCGACCTTCATCGCCTCGTCAAGGAATTCTTCTGCCGAAAACGTATACCCCACTTCCGCCAGCGTCGTCGTCACAACGCTGCCGTTTACTTCCACTTCAATACCTGTCTTCCCCGTTTTTCCGTCTCTTCGCTGACCGCTTCCGTCGCCTGGTCTTTTGTCATTCCGCCCACTGCGACATGTTCTACGGTAACCCCTTCGCAGATCGTCCCATCTTTCGGTCGCAGACTCGCATACGAAACATACGTATACACGGCGATCAGACCAAACATCATGAAAATGACAACAAAGGCGAGCAGCATTCTTTTTCTCTGCACTCAAAGACCTCCCTTGCATATTGCTGAAAAAAGTATTACAATCATACGTAAGGTAATACAATGCCTGCAAGCATAGCTACAATAAGCACTCCGCAGATAATCGCTGCGACGATTTTTTGTTTTTTACGGCTAAGCATAATTCGTAACCTCCTATATATAGTATTAAAGAAAGGACTTACTTTATGATGGTATCACTCCGTTTTCCTTCCTTTTTGTCTGTTTCCTGATTTTTTATCGCATGGATGCATTACAAAAAACGCAAGGCAACGAAACAACAGGAAAAAGAATCAAGCCTTTTCTGGGAACGTGAAGAAGAGGAGAATCATACCCGCAACAAGGATATTTCACATCTTCCGCTTTTTACCCCGGATATCACAAGGATTCCCTGGGAAGGAGCCCAAAATGACACGATCCTTCATTATCTTGACGCATTGCGCCATCTCATCGAATCACCAATGATGGATCTGTCCGAATATACGAACACCGATCTGAAAATTGCCTATGGCATCGGTAATTTTCAGACTCTGTCCACCTACGACGAGACTTACCAGAATTTTTACAGACTCTGACCGCTCTCGGACGGGCTTATATGGAAGCGGGCGATTATACCCACGCCGCCGAAGCCTGCCGGCTCTGCCTCGACTACGATCCGAAAAACCGGATTGCCTGTCTTTCATTGGCAGAAATTTACAAAAAAGATCATAAAAATTATCTCTTGTCAGATCTGATTGACGAGATCAAGCATTCACCGATCGCGCGAAAAGAAAGTCTTCTCCGCGAAATCAACGAGTTGTAATCTTGACAATACATTGCCCGCAAGCACTCACAGCGCCTGCCGTCTTGTTCTGTATAAAAATCCTTCCATCTTTTTCCCGTATCGAAGATGGAAGGATTCTCTTTATTCATTCCGTGACGTTTACCGGTTTTGTCCGATATGATACTTCTGACACAACTGCTGGTCAACCTGCTGATTTTCTTCGACAAGTGCTGCCAGTTTTGTCATATCTCCTAAAATCTGATTGATGCTTGAAAACGGCTGTGCAATGATATAGCGTTTGGCCTCTTCATTCAGATTGAGCATAAACTGCTGTGCCATCTTCTCCACAATACTCTGTTTGAGCTGTTCATCCGGCGCATACAACTGAACCATGCACGCGCGGTCAAAAAAGCGAATCATCTCTTTACTTCCACATTCTTTCGCCAAAACGGACGATGTACATAGGATCTGTTTTTTCTTTTCATTCATGGAAGATAAGAACAGATTGGTAAACACCTGCTCCGCTTCGCGGTTTCGAAAATTTCTTCCAGATCATCAATGAGCAGGATATCCACGTCATCATAAATCTTAATCTGGTTCGGTTTCGCGCCCAGACGGATCGTGCGATCCACTTCTTCCAAAAATTGTCTGCCGGTAGTAAATGCAACCTTCTGGCCGGCAAGAGCCGATTTGCATTTGTCCTGAATCTCATGCAATAAATGAGTCTTTCCACGCCCCGGTTTTGCGTAAATCAATACAGGCGAATAAGCTTTCACATTGTTCAAGACTGCTTCTGCCATCGCAACTGCTTCTTCGTTCGCCCCACTTACAAAAAAAGTTATCTAGTTTCATCATTAGACCTCTTTATCCTTCCTTTCCCCAATGATAGAATTACCCTCTATATGAGTATCTCACAAAATGCCGATAAAAACAACACCAATTTTCAGATTTTTTGTCCCAAAGTAGCATTTTTAGCCTTGTCAAAGGCGGGAAAGAACACGAAGTGTTCGAAATGCGAATGTGTGGAAGAGGGGGAACCTGAATAGTTACGTCCAAACACTCACAAACGTATCACTTCGGCACTATGCGTGAGTGGATTTCGTTTCTGATAATCAAAGACAAGTGAATGCGCCTCTCCCGTCTCTACTTTTCCGGTTTTTAGCAATTTGGGAATATTTACCATAAATTGCTGCACATAGATCATATTAAAAAGCTGCTTTGGCTGGTACTTTTCATAACCGGAAAGCACGGTCGGCTGCTCGCATTCTTTCGTCAGAAAATCGCGGACTTTCTGCTGGTATTCGTGAGACCGCTCCGGCACAAAGGCCGGCGGATTTTTCACGTAATCTCGCATACAGATCATACGTCAATGTCTGGCGCAGAATCTCCCGCGCCTCCTCGCTCCACTCAGCCTCACACAAGAATTCCCACAAAATCTCATACCGCGCGATACGGCTGTGTTTCATGCCAAAATACCCTTTTTGTCGTAAAACCCGCCGAGTGTCTGATACATCTCAAACGCATCCGTATGATAATTTTCCATCGCAAGCATGGTTGCCTGGAATTGGAAACTATTGTAATACACTTCCACCATATCCTCCACCTGTTTGAGGCGCAGCACATCCTCGTACGGCAGCCATTTGGTCGTCAGCACCTCGTATGGCGGACTGCTTCGGTAGCGGATCTCGTATTCGTCCTTCACTTCCTCCATATAAGACCCTTTCAGCACCTTCAAAAAGCCGAGCTGAAACTGATCCGGCCGCATCCGGTACACATCATTAAAGGACTTGTGAAAGGAGTCATAATCTTCGTGGGGAAGTCCGGCGATCAGATCCAAATGCTGGTGAATATTTCCGCCACTCCGCACACGCTCGACATGCTCTGCCAATTCTGTCAGATCCATTTTCCGGCGGATTGCCTCAATCGTAAACAAGTTCGTAGACTGCACGCCGATCTCAAACTGAATCAAGCCCGGACGAAATCCGCGAAAAGTTCAAAATCCTCTTCCCGCAGAAGATCTCCTCCGATCTCAAAGTGAAAATTCGTCACTCCGTTATCGTGTTCTTTGATGTATTCCCATATTTTGTAAGCATGCTTGTGATTGCAGTTAAAGGTACGATCAACAAATTTTACCTGTTTCACACGGTTTTTCAGGAAAAAGTCCAATTCGTCAAATACCAGATCCAACGACCGCAGGCGCACCGTTTTGTCGATAGACGACAGACAGTAGCTGCAGGAAAATGGGCAGCCACGGATCGTTTCATAATAAATGATGCGGTTTTCCATCTGCTCCAGGTCGCGGTAGGGAAATACGAGATCATCCATTTTCATCGGCATACGCGGTGCCGTAAATACAGCTTTCCCGTCTTCTTTCCGGTAACAGAGACCGGCGATATCCGAACGTTTCTCCGCCCCTTCACCCAGCAGAAATGCCGCATATTCGCGGAAGGTATTCTCGCCTTCTCCGACCATGACAAGATCCACAAACGGATATCTTTGAAGTACCTTCTCCGCATCGTACGAAACTTCCGGTCCTCCCAAGATAATTTCCACCTGCGGGCAAATTTTCTTCAGATTTTCAGCCACATCAAGAACATACTCAATATTCCAGATATAGCACGAAAATCCGACAACATCCGGCTTTTTTCGATAAATTCCGGCAAGAATTTCCTCCTTTTGGTGATTGATGGTATATTCTGCCAATTCAATGTCCTCTTCGTATTTTCCGGCGTTCGCTTTCAAAGAATACACCGCCAGATTGGAATGGATATATTTGGCATTGATCGCTGCTAATACTATTTTTTCATTTGTTCGCCTCTTTCTTTTCTTCCCGGTTCCGGTTATAACGGTTTACCGCCATTCCGACCCCGAGCAGGCACCAATACACCGGCGCCACACAAACCGTCGAATCATTGGCAAGGCCGGTCACAAGGTAGCCAAATGTACCGAGCAGGATTCCGATGCCAAAAATCTCCGAAGAACGATATGCCGTCTTGCGAAAATACATACGAAAACTTTCCACAAAATATATTACAAATATTGCCAAAAATGCCAGCAGGGAAATGCCACCTGTCTGAATCGCAATCTGCAAAAACATATTGTGCGGTTTTGTAACAAGGGACCCGCCATATCCAACATTTACCATTCCAACGTAATCGTCATTCGGGAACGCATAGATAAATGTGTTCGGCCCGGAACCCTGCAAAATGTATTTTTTCACAAGAGGCAGCGTCCTTGACCAGATAAAGCCGCGGCGGCTTCCAAAATGCAGATTGTCCTCAAAGCCAAAGGTTTCGATATGACGCAGTTCATCCAATTTGTAAAATGGCGTGACAATGCGGTATTCCGTCTGATTCACACCGGCTTCCTCGTATTTTTTTCGCCCTGCATTGCAATGGTATAACTGCGTCCGGTGGACGGTGTATAAATAATAAACCCATTGTAGGTCTGATTTTTGGACTCAATCTTTTTCTCTTCGATCTCAATGGTCTGATATTTCTTGTCGGAAAATTTCATACGCTCCGCTGTCTCATCTTCATATAAATTGTAAGAATTTCCCTTTTCGTCGGTCGCCTCATAGCGGTATTCGCCCTCCGCAGTATTAACTTTCAGATTTAGCACATCGCCATTGTCCATCGTCATTTTGAGCGTGCCGTCTTTTCCTTCCATGCTTCGTATCACCTGATTGTTCGGCGCCGGATGGAACATTTTATTGATTCCGTATTCGAAAAGCGGCTGATAGCAGAACACCGTGAACACGCAAACCACGGCGCAGACCACTCCGCCGATGACAAATGGCAGCGGCTTTTTCTTCATATTCGGAATCATAAGAATCAAAAACAGGACAAGACTCGCTGCGACACCGATACAGCCGGTCAATGACTGCGAGCCAAACAGCATCACAAGGAGCAGCGCAGACGTAATCACCGACACAACACTCACAAATACGGCACTTGTTTTCCGTTTTCCTGACACGAGTGACAAAATGACCGGCAGCAAAAGTGCCACATACGAACCCACATAATTTGGATTGTACAAGGTCGCGTACACTCTGCCTTTTTCGAAATTGAACGTAAAGTCCAGTTTATTGTCTAACATCAGATTCATTACCGCTTTTCCGGCATCTGTCCGGAAGAAGTCATATCCAAACGCCTGCATTCCACCAATCAGTGTCATAACAAACACTCCGGCAAGCAGTCCGTATGCGACGATGCGAAGTTCCACCGCCCCCTGCAGAATCCAATACGAAAAGAACAATACCGCCACGTACGCCCCCAAAATAAGCATTCCTTCCCACTGCTCATAGCCGCCGCGCACAGCCGCATCGGTATGTTTCGAAAAAATGGTTGACTCAAACGCCAGCACGGCATACAACGCCAGCGGGATAATGTATTTTTCTCCAATTTACTGTCCGGCATCCCTTCTTTTACAAGGAGACATTTGAGCGCTGCGTAAAATGCCATCAGTGCGCAAAGTAAAAGCAGAAGCTGCCCTTTCCAAAACAGGAAAAAGTCATACCGCACCGTCGAACTGGAGAACCACGCATATTCCGCCATCCCCGTTTCATATTTAAAAGCAGATACCACGAGCGGAACCAGGCTCACGATCAACACGACCAAAACCGCTCCGATGATATTTTGATTTTTCGTTTTCATAGTTTCCTTTCCCCTTTGCTTATTTCGCTATCCTCATTATACCTATATAAGCGGGTTTTGTAAAATGATTTTTGCGGCAGGTTGAAAATCTGACAAAAAAGACGGTCTCCCTCCGGAAACCGTCTTTTTTCTATTCTTATGCCATCTCTTACGGCAATTCAATCTCTGAATATTCTTTTGGTGGAAGTGATTTTGTCGAATCTTTCACAAACTTACGAACCGCCTGCGCCCCCTTAACAACCGGGATATTTGTTCCGGCTCCGGCAACACATCCGCCAGGGCAGCCCATTCCTTCGATCAGGCAGCCATCTTTCTTTCCGGCTTTTGCCAAAAGAAGCATTTTCTGGCATTCGCTGAGTCCCTCGACATGCTCGATGAGTACGTCCGTTCCCGGATAATATTCATTGATACAATCCTCGATTGCCTTCGAAACACCACCGGAAACTGCGTAGCCACGTCCGGCTCCTGTTGCATTGTGGATTGGCTCTTCGCATTCGTAAGTCTCCATATCGATGCCTTTCGCTTCGAAAATACATGCAAGTTCTTCAAAAGTAATAACGAAATCTACGTCGCTTCGCACCGAATCACGGGAAGCTTCCAGTTTTTTTTCGCCGCACATGGACCGACAAATACCACACGTGAATTTGGATGCTTCTGCTTGATGGAACGAGCCGTCGCAACCATCGGTGTCAACGCGCTGGATACGGACTCTACCATCTCTTCCGGAAGAGTTCTCTTCCCAAGAACGGACCAAGCAGGACAGCAGGAAGTCAGCAGGAATGGAAGTTTTCCTGTCGTTACTTCATGTACATAATGTTTTGCCTCTGTGATCGCTCCGATGTCTGCGCCAAGTGCAACTTCGTAAACTTCAGCAAAACCGATTTCTTTCAATGCTGCTTTAATCTTCCAAAGGCGAACATCTGTTCCGAACTGACCGATAACAGCCGGTGCCAGTTCCACGATAACTTCATCCCCCTTTTTCATTGCCTGAATCAGCTGGAAAATCTGGGATTTATCTGCAATCGCACCAAATGGGCAGCTGACCATACACTGACCGCATTTTACGCAGACATCATCATTGATATGGGCACGTCCGTGCTCATCGCTGGAAATCGCCTTTACGCCACATGCCACCGCACAAGGTCTCTGTTTTTTTGCAATCGCATCGTAAGGACAGATTGCCTTACATTTTCCACATTTAATACATTTTCTTTATCAATATAAGACCGTCCGTTTACCATGGAAATCGCACCACGCGGACATACCTCCTGGCAGGGATGTGCCACGCAGCCACGGCACTGATCACTCACTTCGTAACCACTTTCTTCACAGGCGGCACAGGCAGATGGAATCACCTGCATAAGCGGCGGCTCATAATATTTATCTGAAATATTACTCTCATTCAATCCACTGGTAATATGTACCGGCTGACTTTCCGGTCGAAGAGACATACCCATAGCCAGACGCACTCTCTCACCTGCGATCGCGCGCTCGCGGTAAATACTGTCACGATACAGTGGTACATCAGATGGTGTAATGCGGTATGGAATCGCTTCGATATCATCATTAATATTCTCTGATTCAAACGCAACTTTTGCTACTTCCGTAAACACCTGACGACGAATTTTTTGTAATCGGGGTCTCAATACCTCTCATGTTTCTCCTCCATTTCATCCTAAATGATTCTCAATAACAGATTCAGAATAACATAAATAAAGGAGATTGTCTAGTCTTTAACAATCATTTAATAGTTTTTTTGTAACTATTCAGGATCAATGTATGGAAATCAATGAATCGTCGTGCTTGCACGTAAGAGACTTTGATTTCCATACATTGAGATCCTAATAGGGCTCCCCCCACATATGAGCATTTTTAGCCTTGTCAAAGGCGAGAAAAGAACACGAAGTGTTCGAAATGCGAATGTGGAGGAGGGGCGTCCTGAATAGTTACGTTTTTTACGGATTCATAGCCTCTTCGCTGCATTCCGGAAATTCGATATAAAAGCACGTCTTTTTCACCTCGTCGCTTGTCACCCATATTTTCCCAAAATGTCGCGCAACGATGTGTTTGGCAACCATCAGTCCAAGGCCTGAACCATCCTTGTTTCCGTGATTGCTGGCGCGGTAAAATTTCTCAAATACATTTTCCCATTCTTCCTTCGGAATCGCAATTCCGGTATCTTCCATGCTGACCAGCAGTTTTCCGTCCGCGCGGTGAATCCGAATCGTAATCTCCGTTCCCTCATCCGCATATTTGACTGCGTTCTGAAAAAGAATCAAAAACAACTGGCGGATGCGGTCATAATCGCCCTCGATCAGTGAACATTCGTCGTTGTACTGCAGGTCTGCCGTAATTTTTCGATCTGCACACATCACGCGCATACTGCGCATCACGTCCTGCATCACGGCGATCACATTTAACACTTCAAGGTTCATTTCAAAGTCCGGATTCTGCATTTTTGACAAAATCAGGAGATCGGCGACAAGACGCTCCATACCGGCGCATTCCTTGCGGATTCTCTCATAATATTCCTGCTGCTTCGCCGGATTGTCCACATAACCATCCGCCAGCGTCTCCGCGTACCCTTTTACAACGGTGATCGGCGTGCGGAGTTCATGGGAAACATTGGAAAAGAAATCCCGTCGGTTCCGCTCCAGATTTTCACGGAATTCCTCCGCATCGACCAATTTTTTTCCGACAAAATATCCATACTGTCCGCCAAAAGCCCCAACTCGTCTTTTCTGCGGATTCCCGTCTGCTGCGCGTATTCGCCTGCCGCCATATGCAGTGCAATTTCCTTAATGCGTATGATCGGACGCACAAGCTGGCGCGAGAAAAAAGCCGACACGCTGAGCGCAACGACGAGCGCAATGATAACACTCAATGCCATATAATTCTGATACTGGCCGATCGACCGCTCACGATAATCCATCTCTCCATTGACAAGAACCACGCCGGCATTTTCACCCTGCACATTTTTGAACGGCGCCGCCACATGAATCCTATCCATATCGTAACTCTGGTCATCATCGCTGAAGCTACGGGTCTTTCCCTCGCACGCCGCCGCGATCAGCGCCTTCGTACGCGTATCACTCTGCGCAGAAATCGTATTTATATCTGCGTTGACAAAACTATCACTAAGCGGCTCGTCCACCTTGTCATTTGCCAAAATCCAGATATCGGTATTTTGAAACACACCAAAATCATCGATCGCAAGAAGATATTCCTGAATGCCATCCGTACTTCCGTGTGCCATCGTCTCCGTGATCCGCTTAGACACACTCTGCGCAAGACTTTTCAGCTCATCCTTGTACACATTCATAACATTGTGTCTGTTAAATTTTGTAAATATAAGACCGGAAATCGCCGTCATGATCAACAATGTGACCACAAAGCAAAGGCCTACTCTCCAAAATATTTTCTTCACATTGATTCCCCTGTTCTAACTATGTCAGACATTGAGCTCAAATTTGTATCCAAGCCCCCATATCGTCTTAATCTCCCAGTCGGGATGCTCCACTTTGTCCAATTTGGCGCGAAGTCTCTTGATATGTGAATCCACAGTGCGGCTGTCGCCAAAATAATCCTGCCCCCACAGACTGTCAAGCAGATTGTCCCTGGTAAATACTTTGCTGGGATTTTTCGCAAGGATCCACATCGTCTCCACTTCTTTTTTTCGTCATCGGGATTTTCTCTGTTCCGACAAAAACAGTGTAAGCTTCTATATTGATCGTAAGATCGCCCACGGTAAGAACTTTTTCTCTTTTTTCTTCCTCTCCGCGTCCCATACGGCGGAGCACGGCACGCACACGCGCCATTACTTCATTCGGACTGAATGGTTTGACGATATAATCATCCGCTCCGATATCAAGTCCCATCACGCGCTCGTAATCTTCTCCCTTTGCTGTGATCAATATAATCGGAACCTGCGAGATCTCACGGATCTTCTGGCATACTTTATAGCCGTCCAGACCCGGCATCATGATATCAAGCAGCACCACTGCCGGATTACATTTTTTAAAGGTCTCGAACGCCTCAATCCCGTCTTCTGCAACGATTGGCTCAAATCCTTCTTTTACTACATAAGTGCTCAAAACTTCCCGGATATCTTCATTGTCATCCGCAATCAATATGTACTGCATAAAAACCCTCCTTATCCATTTCTCTTCTTACTTATCAATAGACTACTTTATTTTTATGTTTATTTTGTGACACATTTCCCCTTTTTCTTTCTTCTTTTCCTGACACAACTGTGCCATAGCTGCTTGCTACACTCATATCAACAAATAGAGGATGGTGTAAATTATGATGCACAAAATTAAAATTATTTTTTCATGGCTGCTGATCGGCGTCCTCTTTCTTGGTGCATTGGAACCAGGCAGTGATGCCTTTGCAGCAAAGAAAAATAAATATATCCGCATGAATGTAAAATCCGTTACATTGTCAAAAAACGGAATGTACAAACTGCGTCTCTACAATACAAAGAAGCGCCAGACCATCGTATTTTCCTCAGACAATGAATCCATAGCGACGGTAACTTCTACCACACAGCCAAAACTAGCTGTCGTGACTGCTGTAAACCCGGGAAATACTTACGTTCGTGCGACGATTTCCAATTCCGTGGACGAGTTGTGCGCACTTTAAAAGTAAAGGTAAAAGTGACGCCGTATGCCGTCAGTGTCAAATTTGGGAAGAAAAAAATCTACCTAAACGAAACTAAAAATACCAAGCTAAATACGATCATAAAGCCGAATATTTCGCAGGAAATTCCGCTTTATGAATCTTCTGACACCGATGTGGCGACGGTCAATTCCCGCGGCATCGTAACCGCTGTCGCAGCGGGTGAAGCCGTGATTACGGCAACCCTTTTGTCCAGCGGACAGTCTGCGTCCTGCACGGTAGTCGTAAAACCGGAACCGGTCGAAACCGTCCCACCTGAGGCCACTTCGACAACGTCGGCAGCAAAAAACATCCGCTCGAACTAAAAATCACGAACATACCCCTGGGAATGTATCGTTCCCTCGCGGAGCTCCGAAAGAAGCTCCGCTTTTTTTGTCCCCAAAAGAAGCTGCTCATTGTATTTGCGGAACCGCTCATTTTCATTTTCTGCCAGAAAAACAGCCGCCTCCGGATCCATCGCCAGCTCTGTCACAAACACGACAAGTTCCTGTCCGTCTGCAAATGCTGCCTCGATAAAATCAAACGCATGCTCCAATTTTTCAGATGCCGTCTGCTCCCGCATTTCCAATTCTTCCACTGCCTCTGCAAATGGTCCGCGTGCGAGATCAAAAATTTCTTCCGGCGTTTTTCCCACGACATCTTCTGTCTGTGGACAAGCTCCACATAACTTCTCGCCAAGTTTTTCCAAAAAGTGTTCCTCGTCTTTTTCCAAAAATCCCTGTTTTTACGAAGTGCCGTCTCCGCCTCCTGCTCTGCACACAGCTTCTGATAGGCAGCCACCGGCTCCTCTTCCGCCATTACACAGCTTCGATACTGCTTCAAAAAAGCAAACCATTTGTCTGTAATTTTTTCCAGTTGTGCACCGCTTCAAACGAAGTGTGAAGTCCGGAAAGCACGAGATGAACGACGCTGATCTTCTCATCAAAGGAAGCCCGGAAAAGCCGCTCATAAATCGAAGTCGTGACCTTGCCTTCCAATATTTCCGGAATGCCATAATGATCTTCATACTTCTTATACAAATCAATATATGCAGCTACATCTTTTGCCACATCATCATGCGCAAGGTACTCGCGGATACTCTCTTCCGTAAGCGTAATCCCCAGTTCCTCATACACTTTCATCAAACTACTGAGATCCTCCCAGCCGCGCGCTGTCACAAACTGCATGCCATCGACATCATTTTCGACCACATAAAAATTCGCCGGCCGCAGATCAAGATACGTCAGCAATGCCGGGTGAATATGTCGTTTGACTGCATATTCTTTCCACACCGAAAAAGCAGCTTCAATCCGCATCCGGCGCACGCGGTCCAATGTCACCATGTCAAATTCGCGCACAGATTTATTGTACTCCGGAGGATTTCCTGCCGCTACAATGATCCATCCTTCCGGCACTGCCTGATTGCCAAATGTCTTGCATTGCAGAAATTGGAGCATCGTCGGCGCGAGCGTCTCCGACACGCAATTGATCTCGTCGATAAAAAGAATCCCTTCTTTTAGTCCGGTTTCACGCATTTTTTCATACACACTCGCGATAATTTCGCTCATCGTATACTCCGTAATGGAAACCTCTTTTCCCCAAATGTATCTTTTCGGATGAACGGAAGGCCGACTGCGCTCTGTCTCGTGTGGTGCGTAATGGTATAGGAAACAAGCCCGATCTCGCACTCTTTGGCAATCTGTTCCATAATCTGTGTCTTTCCGATCCCCGGCGGCCCGATCAAAAGCATCGGACGCTGGCGCACCGGCGCGATCCGGTAATCCCCCTCCGGCGTCTTGGCAAGATACGCTCTTACCGCATCTTTGATCTCTTGCTTTGCCTGTTTGATATTCATCTGTTTCCTCCAATCTCAAAACGCATCGCCCACGGCGGTACCTTTGACTTTTCATACTCATCTAAGTAAATAAATGCGACATCGTATTCCGGTCGTTTTGCCGGATACGTGCCCTTTCCATCGGTAAAATAAAGGAGTCCCCGCAGTCCACGGAGTTCTCCCTGTTCGCGAAGCCCCGCGACATAGGAAAATGCCGGGCGGAAATCCGTCCCTCCGCCGCCGATGACGGTAAACTTCTCCAAATACGCATCCAATTCGGAAATATCCGTAATCTTCGTATCTTCGCGCACTGCGTCATCGCATTGCAAAATGCGGATATGGCATTTATGGAAAAACTGTCTTTTTCGGTGAGCAGGGTAAATGTCTCGCGCAAAAACCTTTGATAAGCTCCCCATCGGTCGAATAGCTCGTATCGAGCACCACAACAAACTCCTGAATCCGCATCACTTCGCGTGTTTCGACCGGTTCAATGAGCGGCATATTGCCATACAAAGAAAGTCCATACGTATAAAAATTCAGATCAAACGTATCCGGGTCGCATTGCATTTCTTCCCGAAGCACTGCAAATTTCCGCAGAAAATCCCGGTAACTCCGCCTGCTTTTGTCCGCCTTTAACCGCCGTAAAAGGGATTGCTCGCCCTCTTCCGGCTCATCGCCGCGCTTTTTTCTTCCTGCATCCGGCTCTGCCGCGAAATCTTGTCCCACATTTCTCTCGCCTGATTTTGCATCGGGGACTTTTTTTTCCTCTTCCGGCCAAAATTTGTGATTGTCTGTATAAAATTCCCGACGCAGTTTTTCCCGCTCTTCGATGCTAATTTCTCCCAAATATTCATAGATCTTCGCCGCCGAAAGAAGTTTTCTCTCTTCCATGGCTTGATACATTTTCTGGCGTTCCCACGACAATGCGCGTTTCACACTTTTCTTTTCCAAATGATCGATAACGTACTCGACTTCAATATCACACGCTGCATCCCACCAAGGCCGCTCCCGCCCCTGCTGCAGCCACAAATGAGCAAAAAGGCAGTGAAGCACCGTATGAAGATACACGCGGTTCAGATACAGCGGATTGTCTGGAAATATTTTACATATGCATTCTGCCGGAAAGTACAATTTACTGCCATCCGTCGCCAATGTCCGGAGTCCCTGTGCCGGCTGCCACACCAATGCAGAAAGCGCCACATCCAGAAAGCGCAGATCCTGATACAATTCATTCTGCACAAACCGCAGAATTTTTTCTGCCATCTGATTCTGCCACGCCTCTTCGCTCTGCACTTGCTTTTTACTCAAATTCATAGCGCGCTTTTTGCCTCCTTTCTTTTTTTCCTGCCTGCTGCCAAAAGAACCGCCGCTCCTTCTGTCCAATCCTGCTGCACATAGGTTACCAATGCTTTTTTCTTTCACCGTTGTTTCTATTTTATCCCCTGCAAGTACCGAATTTACAGAAAATTTCAGCCATTCCAATTTTCTATTTTTAAACAGATCTCAAATATTTTCTCCGGCACACTCATCAAATATTTTTTCGTATCGAAGGCGGTTCTTTTCCGTCAAACCAATCGGGGTCATAAGCCTGTCCATCGCCATATGCACGAGAACCCGGTCATTTTCCTCCGCACAGGCCTTCTCAAAAATCGAATCGTACGCCTCGAAATCCACTTTTCCCTCTCGGAAACATTGTCTCGCCCGGAACCCCTCACCCTCGATATTTAAGCCAAAAATGTGCGCCGGTGCGATCGTATCATATCCCTCATAATACTCGGGATAAAAACAAAACCGCATCGTCAAACTGCACCTCGACATCCCATGAAATTCTTGCAAGCAGCTGCTTTGCGCCCGTCTCCTCTCCCGCCTTTCCGCGGATACGCACCTTGTGCAATGCACTGCAGTTATTAAACACATCGCTTCCAATCTCTGTCGTCCTTTTCCCCACTTCAAGGGCATACAATTTTTACAATTAAAGAAAGCTGCATTTTCAATCCGCTCAACCGCATCCGGCAACGTAATCTTTTCCACAAACTCCCCCTGCGCCGAATGATCACACGGCTCCCCATTCACTGTCGTAATGCCATTTTGATTTGTTTCTTTTCGTTTCCGGTCCGAAAAACAATACGCTCCAACCGCCACAATCTTACGCCCTTCTACCGTTTCCGGCAACGTAATCTCCGGGCTGTCTGAGCGCACTTCGTGCACGACCGCATTTTGATTTTGTTCGTTCCAAATAAGCTCCATGGTGGATTACCTCTTCTCCAATCTCTTGATCATTTTGTCAAAATCGGATTCAATCGGCTGTGTCTTATTAAAAACATCATATTCCTGATATGCTTTTTTCCACTGCCTGTTTGTGCGATACACATCCATTGTCTTTCAAAATATCATATCTGCGGAATGCAAGGAACTCATTTACGCTCTTGGAAAATTCTTCCATTGTAAAAACATTTTCCCGCTCAATCAAATCTTCTATATAATCAAAATATCCCGTAACCGCACGTTCCAATCGGCGAATTTGTTTTTCATCTAAATAATTTTTCGCAATCGGAGTATCTGATTTTAGAATACGACCATCCGGAGCATTCTTCCACGTAGTCAGTCCCATATTTTCTTTTTGTATGATCTGCCTGTTGATAGACAATTTCAGCCGCAGTTTTTCCGGTAATTGCATAATGAAATTTATTCTGAATGGTAGCATAAAAATGATATGTAATATCAGAATCCTTATCATAATCAATGCTGCATTCCGCAAAAATATCCGTAATCTGCTGCCAAATTCTGCGCTCGCTGGCACGAATAGAACGAACTCTTTCCAGCAATTCACGGAAATAATCCTTGCCAAAAGCAGTTTTTCCCTGTTTCAACCGCTCATCATCCATCGTAAATCCTTTTATCATATATTCCTTAAGAACATTCGTAGCCCAGATTCGAAACTTGGTCGCCTGAATAGAATTTACCCTATAGCCAACAGAAATGATGGCATCCAAATTATAATAGTTGGTAGAAGAAAGCTGCGTTTTCCCTTTCACCGCTCCATGTTTTGTGGTTGTTGCAATTTTTGCAATAACCACTTTTTCATCCAACTCACCTGTTTCAAATATTTTTTTTAAGGTGGCGGCTAATACCAGATTTGTCAACACCAAACAACTCAGCCATTGCCTTCTGGGTAATCCATATTGTTTCATCTTTTATCAAAGCGCTGACTGTTACATCGTCTTCTTCCGTTCTGTACAGTACCATTTCCATTTGCTTCGTAATATCTGTTTTCATATAAAACCCCCTTTTCCCAATTATAACACATCAGATTTTTTTTTGAACAAGAATCACTTTTCCAGCATAAAAGTGTATCCATCTTCACTCCGCGGTTTAAAAAGAAGCAGTTTATCTTCCCGTGGATAATAATCCACTTCCATACGATCCTCTTCGGAAAGATAATAAGACAGAGAATATACCCCGGAAAGCCCTCGTGTAAGTATAAACTTCTTCTCTTCGCCAATAAACGTCTCATTTAACCGAAACTTACGGAAACCTACCAGCATATGATCCAAATCCATATTTTCAAATGTCATCCTGCCATCTTCCGAAATCGTAATGGAAGCCTTGGAATCCTGATCCCATACATATTTTCCCGGCTTCAAAGAAACATTTCCTACCGGGAGTAAATTTTGTCGTAGATATAAATCGCCGTGACCACCGCAGCAAAAATTAAAACGGCTATCAAACTTTTAGGAAGCATAACCCAGGTTTTCTTTTTCATTATTTTTGCACCGCCTTTACTATTGCAAGCCAAATCCCCACATTGATCACAAAACTCAAAATAATAATTCCCAACAAAATCACATCATTTTTCATAATCAATTCTGTTTCAAATATCGCCTGAACACAATTAAATGGATCTACAGCAAGATATTGAATACGCAAATTTTCACTCACCCCATCAGCCACACTTCCCCACAAGAATCCTCCCACAAGATAACGGACAAACAAAAGTCCAAATGCTTTCCATGCATTTTGAATTAAATATGTAGCAATAATCATTACAAATGCGATTTGAAGTCCTATAATAAATAGACCAATAAATTTGAGAGTAATTGTGATTATCGCCAAGCCTGGTTGTCCATTTTTATCGAAAACACCATAAAAAGAACTACAAAAAAATGTTCTCTACAAGCACAATTTCTGTCACAATCAAAAATCGTTGTCCTAGGCTTTGCATCATGGATATACCATGCATTTTTTCGTATAAGAATGTTTTATTGACAAATTCACTATGAAAGATCAATCCGACACACACTACATTGAAAAGAATATAATTAATAGAAAAGCCCAAAAACGTTCCACCACCACAGCTTAATAATCGTAAAAAATCCTGTCCGGTCAATTCCAATGGGGTCTGTTTATAAAAGGAATAGTCCGATAATGGAATCATAACAAGCACAATGAGTAAGCCCAATACGATTATTGTTGTCTTTGTACGTAACATACGATATTGTTCCTTTTTCGCCAATTGAATCTTCATTTCCATTCCTTTCTTTGATTCCAAATCAATACAATAACAAATAACAAAATTACTTCAATACAAAATCCTGAAAATATGTTCAACATTATGTTATTCTCGGCACGTTGCCCCCATATAACTGAGATTTGGTCAGCACAAAATAACTTTTTGCAAAAACATTTCCTAGCCCCCATTGTATCATAAGCGTCAGTAAGCTTGCCCACAAAGCATTACCTACTCCAATAAACACAAGACCTGCTGAAACATTCAAACGAAATACGCATACAAATGTTTCTATTATTTTCCATGCGATTTGTTCCAAATACGATATGGAAAGCAGTTGTTTTAGCTTACCCTCAATCAAAACAGCTACCAAGATAACCAAACAAAATACCGTTGTATTTACAATCGGTATGACCATTCTACCAAGAATCATAGACACGGTTCCCACTTCATGTATTTTTTCATAATTAATCGTTTTCTCATTATATTCTCTAGCAATACTCACATTGTACATACCAATGAAAAGAAGAAGCATTGCCAGAAATGCATTGGCTACTGCCGTTTCAATTGAAGAACATCCTTCTGGCATCCCCTTGCCAGCCATCACATAAGTCCAGCCAAACAAAATCACAAGAACACTTCCCACTACAAAGGAAGCCGACATAATCCACGCTGTAAAATATTTTTCTGCACTGCATTTTCCAAATTTTTTCATTCTTCTCCCATCTTTTCCATATAATATTTTTCTAGATTCACTTTACCATCTATAAGTTCTTCCTGCCTTTTTTATCAATAATCTTTCCATTTTGGATTAAATAGAATACATCTGCCAAAAGCTCTAATTCCGACAAAATATGACTCGAAATAACAATGGTAATTTTGTTTTTTACACAAAGGTTTTCCAGTAATTTACGTATAGATACAATTCCACTCGGATCTAATCCATTCATCGGTTCATCTAATATAATCATCTCAGGATTTTTTAATAATGCCATAGCAATCCCCAAACGTTGTTTCATTCCCAGTGAAAAATTTTTTACTTTCTTTTTCCGGTTTTTCCAAGTCCTACTAGTTTTAATAACTTTTCCACATTTTTCGGTTCGGCATCATATAATATAGCTAGCATATTCATATTCTGCGTGGCTGTCATTCCTAAATCCAAATAAGGATTTTCAATCATAAAACTAATCTTTTTCTAGCCTCTTGCGGCGTCTTCCTTCTTCAAAAAAGTCATATCTCCTGATGTTGGTTGGATCAACCCAGCAAGAAGTTTAAACATCGTTGTCTTTCCTGCTCCATTCGGGCCGATAATACCATATATCTTTCCTTTCGCAAACTCGACTTCCGTCACATCCAACACGCATTGCTTTCCATATTTCTTGCATAGATTTTTTAATGTTACAATTTTTTCCATATACATCCTCCATTTTAATTTTGGTATATCAAAATCTAATTCCACTGCACTATAAATATAACACTTTTTGAAACAATTTACTATTTTTATACAGGGTAAAACGATGTGTGATAAAAATCACTGTACAATTTGGTAAATAATTTTTGATATTTTCTAACATTTTCTCTTCACTATTCATATCAAGATTCGCTGTTGCTTCATCTAAAATCAACACATCTGGTTTTTTAACAAAGCTCTAGCAATTGCAATCCTTTGAAGCTGGCCTCCTGCTTTCTTTAAAGATATTCTTGGAATTTCAATTTTCTCATCTTTCAAATAAACATAAAGAACACCCTTTTTATTTTCTATGCAAATAATATCTTTTACCGCCAGCATATAACGAATTCCATCATAATGCAATGGAATATACTCTACTCTTTTGGGGATTGGCCTGCTCTGTATTGCCTCAATTGCATTAAGTATTTTACTTATTGCAATCTTTCCATCTCAAGTGGTTTTTCAATATAATCATAGCAATGTATGGTCTTTAACAAATCAGCTTCCCCTCCAATCAAACTCGTAACAAATATAATGGGAGTCAATTTATATTTATCAATCTCCCGCACTGATTGTACAAATAAGATTCCCCGCTGTCATTTTTTTTTTTTCGTCAAGAATAATGTCCAACAAAAATAAATCTATTATGTATTTATCTAAGCCTCTTCAACATTTGAACATAAAAACACTTCTGCATTATTTACATTCTTTTCTATCAAATTTTTTAGCCGATCACTAACATGAGCATTATCCTCTAATATCAATATATTCATAATATCGCCTTAACCCCTTCTTATAATTTATAAAACTATAACACCTGTATATCCGTCTTTTATTAAAAAACATTATTTTGAAATACTGTCCCCGGATCACGCTCCCACGTATCGGTTACGCATCCGTTTTTCATATCTACCTCTGCCAGTGAATTGCCGGAGCAGTCCAGCCAGGCAAGTCATGGTTCCTCGAAAAAATGTCAGTTCATTTAAGTTTTTCATAAGTTCTCCTATCCTACTTGTTATTGTCTTTGAAATTAAGCGTAACATAACCCCCAGAATTTGTCAACTGAAAATGGCTTTTTTGCAAGGCGGCAGTTTTTTCTTGACATTTCTTCCAATTTATGTAACAATCATAATGTAATTATTTAAGATACGTTTTACATAGGGAGGAAGTTATATATGAGCCAGCAGGTAAATTCTAGCATAAAACCATCAAATGACAAATTCGTTCTGGCAAACAAATGTGAAAACACAGGAATGTCTTTTCCGATGCATCACCATTCAGAATACGAATTTTACTACGTATTAGAGGGCGAAGGCCGTCTCTTTTGGACAACGCAATTTATACTGTTGTCCCTGGACTGCTCTGCTTATTTTCCCCTCACAATGGACATTCTGTTCGCATTCCTCCAAACATTCCATATCGGAGAATCACCCTCAATTTTTCCAAATTTTATCTTCCCAAAACTCCGTTATTGACAAATCATGCTCATTTTAAGCCGATTGTTTTATCGGAAAATGATCGCCTGACTTTTTGCCGGTTATGTAGTGAATATACTGCTGCTTCCTATCAGCTCAATGCGCCGGAAGATTTAAAAATTGCTTTAATTTCTGACATTTTATCCATGTTTTTACCGACTACAGAAATATGCCAAAATAGTTCTCCTGTGCTGTCCCAAATTCAAGTTTATGTTCACCATCACACTCACGCCAAACTTAGCTGTAATGAAATTGCGGATGCCATGCATTATAGTGCACGACAATTAAATCGTATATTTGCGGAAACCTCCGGCGAAACATTGTATCAATACATTGCCCGGGCAAAAAGTTTCCCGTATTCAGGAACTTCTTACCCAAGGCTTTTTCCCTGCTTATATCAGCGAAGAACTCGGATATAGCAGCCCCGCATCACTAACTCGTTTTTTCAAAAGCGAAGTCAGCCTGACACCACGTGAATGGCTTGGAAAATATGAGCAGGGATCCTAGTATTTCCTCTTTCTAACCACAAATCGATACCTTTCTTTTCGCTCTCCATTTTTCAAATGGATGATCGGGATCCCTTACCCCACAAATCTCAAAATAATACGTCTTCCCCGGCTCAAGGTGTTTAATCCTCACTTTCCCTTTGCTTTTGTTACAGTATTTTTCATCACAACGGCTCATATCCTTATATACGGAATAGCGTATCGCATGCGCCTCTAAAAGCACTTTTGCCTGACTGCTGTCAAAGCTAACCGTCGCCGTTCCCGTCTTTTTGCTCTCCACCTTATACTTATACCATGTCGCATAAAACTTTGCCTTTTTCTGCCCGCTCTCTACTTTTCTACATCCGCATACATTTTATCACTCCACCCCATAAAAACATATCCTTTTCTCTTTACCGTTTCCGGAAGTGTTACACTATCACCAAACCGATAAGTTCGAGGCAGTTTTTTCGTTTCCTGACCTCCTCGCAGGTCATACTGTATCGAAAGTTTTTTTTTCTTGTCGATGTTCCCGTCTTTCCTGCTGGAATTGTCTTCGTTTTCTTCCCATCTACTCGCCATGTGACGTATTTTTTGTACCATGGCATATAGCATGGGATTTTAGAATCGTTTATAATTATTTCCAGCGCCGGGCATCCTCGCAAAATATAATAATTCCATTCTTTTAATCGTTCTGGCAAAAGAATTTCTTTTAGCTTATTACATCCATCAAAAGCAGCAGCCCCTATTTCAACTACAGAATCTGGAATATCTATCTCTTCCAAACTTATACAACTTGCAAATGCAAGGTATGCAATCGTTTGCAATCCTTTTTTCCCAAACCGAACCTTTTTCAGTTTATAATAACCTGCAAATGTAGCATCTCCGATTTCTGTCAAACTATCCGGCAAAACAACTTCTCTTACAGATTCAAACGTTCCTATTCCTAATGGTGTAATTTTAGTAATTCCCTCTTTAATAATTAATTTCTTAATTTGTGATTTCTTTACTTCTTTTCCGTATTTTATAGCCTCCTCTGCTTCTCCATTTCCGGATAAAACAAGCGTATCATCATTGATTACCTCATACTGAATATTTGTTTTTGCCATTGCTTGTGCGGAAAACACTCCCAAAGTAATAGCAAGTAAAGCAATTGCTTGTAGTAAAAATTTTATATATTTACTCATTATTTTCCTCTTTTCCTTTAAACACCTGTTCAAGGTATCACCTGTACTGTGCCACGAAAATGCCATTCAGCTAGCCCTCCGTCATCGAACGGCTCTCCCCTAGGAGCGTATGCTATTTCGTAAACATATTCTGTTTTCTCGTTAAGATTGCGAACTATGTATTCTCCACCATTACCATATCCGTCACCGCCATTTGTAAAAACCCATGTTTTCCCACCATCACATGATAAGCGAACACAATAAGTCAGATATCTTTTTTCTCCTAAATCTATCATATAAAAATTATCATCCTCGAATTTGTATATTAATTTTCTACCTTTCTCCGCAGTTATTGAAAACCTTAAATAGTATGCTGTTAAATGCAGATTTTTTTCAGAATAACAAACAAAATTGTCCTTCCAGCTCCATTCTGAAACATCTCGCCATCCCACAAAACGATATCCTTCCTTTTCTGCTTCTGGCAGCGGGGTTTTATCCCCATAATAACGATATTGTGGAAGTTCTTCTTTTGCCGTTCCTCCACGTAAATCGTATGTCAGTTTATACCGGGTTCCCAAACTTTTTGCAGTAGATTTGGGTGCCAACATCTTGATAATTTTTCCCTTGCTCCTCCACACGCGATGTCCTTTTGCTGTATCCAATGGAATTTTGAGACAAGAATGATTACACACTTTCCGCAAACTATAACATTTTTCTATCAAATTTTCTTTGGACTTCAACTTTTGGGAAATGTAACGCTCTTTAATGAGCGGCAGTTATAAATCGCCTGTTTATCCATTTTTCTACACTATCAGGAATCACTAATTTTTCCATATTGCTACACCCGGAAAAAGCATATTGCTTTATCACTTTTAACTTCTTTGGAAATATCACTTTTTTTAAAGATTTACACTCTTTAAATGCTCCTTTTGGTAAAACTTTAATATTGGGAGACAGCGTAATATATACGAGATTATCACAATATGCAAATGCCTCTTCTTCTAATTCATTTACAGTTTTTGGCAGTTTAATCTCTGTTAGATTATCATAATTTCCAAATGCATACTCACCAATTCCTGTTATTCCCTTTTGTATTATAACCTGCTTTACATTTCCCTTATTTGCCCATGCAAGATTACTTTGAAGTTTAACAGTTCCTTTTCCTCGAATTGTCATCACACCGTCTTCGCTTAACGACCATGTACAATGCGGACCTGCTTTCTGATTTTTATTAGCATCTTCGCCTGACTGTCTGGGCAAAAACCCAGACAGCCACAAATGGCGAAAAACATATGAATAGTAGTTTTTTCATTTTTCCTTCTTTCTAGAGCTACTGCACCAATGTTTCTTGTAATGCACTGCAATAACATGTTTTCCCATTTTCGTCAACTGTGAAACAACTTTACTCCAATATCATCTTACCTCGCAAGCACCAGTCTTGAAAGAAATAAATATCTTCTGATTCTACAGGGACATGCCCTAACATGTAAATACATCCTTTCCCTGGTTCATAACCGATTAAATCATCCCAGCTCACTTCGTCTGTTCCATTTCCATAACTTGATACTTCTGTCCAATGTTTCCCTCATCTGCAGACACGCTCAAATAATAATGCAGCGACACATCTCCCCAACCACTAACATTCACAGTAAAATTATCATCCCAAATATTACAGCATATTTTGTTTCCACCCGAACCTTCTACCCTCTTTATATTTATTTTAACAAAAAGAGCTGTCAGCCTTAAATCTTTGGACGAATACTGTATAAATTTATCTGTCGGATGCCACGCTGTCCGATCCTGCCATCCTAGAAAAAGATAACCTTCCTTCTTCGCTGCCGGCACTTTAGATTCATCTCCACAATAACGATATTTTGGTAATCTCTCCTGCACATTTCCCCATTGAGATCATAGGTTAATTTATACTTTGTGCCTTTACTCTCCGCAGTTGCTTTGGGCCTCAATTTACGGATTGCTTTCCCCGGCATTTCCATATGCGGCGGTTTGATGCCATATTTAGTGGAATACTTATTGACGAGCGATTCACAATCTTTCTTAGACTGTAGCACTTATTAAAGACAACACTTGTTTTCTTTAAATGCTTTGGAAGTACCACTTTTTTTAATGCTTTGCACTGATATACCGCATTTTTTTCAATCACCTCGACAGAATCAGGAATCACCAATTCTTCCAATTTATTACATTTATAAAACGTCTTTTCTTCTATTTTTTTATTCTCTTAGGAAGAGTAATTTTCTTTACGCTTTCACAACCTGTAAACGCATTTTTTCTCAATTTCCTAATACTGCTTGGCAGTATAATCTCTTCTATATTCATATCTTCACAATTCGAAAACCCCAGTTTACCAAGATCTGTAATTCCTTCAGAAACACGTATTTTTTTATTTTATCTTTGTGAACATCAAGCATATCCTCTTGTAATTCCATCTTTCCCGTCCCTTTAATGACCATAACGCCATCGTCACTCAAAGACCAATTGCAATACATTCCGGCCCACACATTTTTTTCCAATATCTTCGCCTGACTGTCCGGGCAAAACCCCAGACAGCCACAAAAGGCGAAAAAAATATATTAGTAATATTTTTTCATTCTTGCACCTTCCCTTTAATTTTTGCGATTGAACCTGCTTGATTTATCTAATAATGTCAACCGCTTGTTTCAGATACCATTTTGGACAAAGCAACTTCAAATCTTCTTCTCCATACTCGTCAACATAATAGTATGAAATACGAACATAATAACGTTTGCCTAGCTTTAAGTTTTTAAAAGAATTCTCATATAATTCCGTAGTTTTATTTTTTGACAGCCAAAGAGTTTTGGCTTTTGACATATCCTCATTTTCTGATATTTGAGCGATATATCCAATTTCCATATCATCTTGATCGTCATATTTTTCAAGTTTTGTCTGTAATTTGTCATCATCAACGGATACCTTTAATTCACCATCAGACAGATTCAACAAATCTAATTTAACAAACATTGCCACAAAATCAATATCCTGATTACAATATTTAGGAAAACTTGTCAAATGATAATATTGAGAAAATACACCAAATGAAAATATTTTCCACCCAAGAAATTGATACCCTGGTTTTACCACATCAGGTAAATCAACTTTTCTCCATAACAATACGATGAAGGCATTTCGCCCATTGTTTCTCCACCACGCAGATCATATGTAATCTTGAAAGTAATCTTCTTTGTTTTTGCTGTCTTTTTCCCAGGAAGTATTTTTGCCTTTTTGCCATTTACTTTCCATTTTTTTCTTTCCCTTGCAGTCATCTAATCTTAACGACTTGTTAGAACGATTAACAATAGTTGTCAGACCAAGGCAATCAACAAACGCTTGGGAATCCAGCATTGTTACAGTCTTTGGTATTGTTATCTGTTCCAGTCTTTTACACTTATAAAATGCGTATGTTCCTATCTTTTTTAATTTTTTAGGTAGTGTTATTTGTTGTATTTTCTTGCAGCCACTAAATATATTGTTAGGTAATTCATTTACAGCACTTGGAATATTAATTCTCTCTAACTTGCTGCAATCCATAAATGCACCATTCTTTATTTTTTCACGGTATTCGGAAGTTTTATTTCCTTTACGTTATGCATACTGGCAAGTGCAGTTTCTTTAATGATTGTAATTCCTTTTCCGATTACAATCTTTTTAATTTTGTATTGGTATTTATTCCATCCATTCTTTTCCCCTTTTAAAATCCCCTTTCCTTTTATATGCATCACTCCATCTTCACTAAGAATCCACGTTGCATTTTTTCCGCATTTTCCTTTTGCGACAGTACTTGCCGCTGATGTCTGTATATTTGTAAAGCAAACTATACTAAGTAGAAACAGAAATATAAATAATGTTTTTTCATCAAATCTTCCTTCCTTTTAATAAAGGGGATAAAGTTATTTTATCCCCTTTTCTATCATTACTACTTTTCCACCCTTGACGCATCTATTTCAAACAGATATTGTGTACTTTTCCCAATTTTGCTTCCTGTTGCAGGTGCAATTACAAATCTTAAGCTTCCTCTATAATGCATTCCTTCCATTTCTTTTATATCATCGAAAATACTTTTATCTAATTTCACATTTTGCCGGCAAAGGTATTTACTATTTTTGTAATATCCTTTCCCTTAGACAATCTCATAGTTGCAATAGATAGTTTCCTCTGCTTTTTTATCATTTCCTCCGCAAATATACACTTTGTATTTACCAGAGGAACCATTTGCTAAATCAATGGATTGAATCGAATTATATGGTTTTACAATATTTTTGTTTTTATCTGTCTGTAATGCTGTCGTAATGCAGGCTTTTGAATCAATTTTCTGAAAAGAAAGCCGAACCATATCATTCATTTTATTTTTTTTGTTTTTCTTAGTCACTTTCTTTTCTACATTTATCAATTGTTTCATTACTTTTTTTAAATCATAACATGTGAGTTGAATTTTTCTTCCTTCATTTTTCTTATGAGCAACTTGAGACCACACAAGCAATGTAGACTTGTCTTCTGACAATGCCACTTCAACCTGTTTTGGTATTCCTTCACGTTTTTTCTGTTTATTTGCATATCCTGCTTTGCAAAGTATTTTAGCTTGAATAGCTTTCTCATTCTTGTACTGACCATAACAATAACTTCCCTTTCTATATTGTATAAACGCTACCTTATTCCCCATAGAATGCTTTGGTAATTTACCTGCTGTTACCATTAAATATTCGTTTCCGCCATAAGAAAACATTTCAAGGCTCTGTCCATGATCAAATCCCGTAAGATGCATTTGAGATACGCATTCTTTCAAATTGATTTTGTTGTTTTTATCGATTATACACTTTGATATCACTACCTCTTTATCCTTACGCTGTGATAAGTAGGCATAACCTTCTTTTGTTTTTAAATAAAATGTTTGTGTCGCGTATTTCCCTGCATTTACTATCGTAAACTTAATATCGGATTTATTCAATGTTAATGTATCCATTGCCTTTATAGGTTTGTCAGCTGCTTCCACTTTTTCAGATTTTGTCTGAATCTGCGTTCTTGATTGCAATTTTACTTTCTGCTCCTCATCAAGAATACCCCGTCGTTTTGCCGTTCAAGATAATCATAATGGTCATATCGTACGCCACCTGAATATAATATCTCTGACTACCCTGATTGACCACAAAATCAACTTCAAACTGCTTTCGAGTTGTTTTTCCTTCATCATTTTTCGTATATACGTCTACAATACCAACATCCACATTATAACCTCTGATAAGCAGCTCATTGTAAACAATATTTTCCATGATATGAGTAGGTTCCTGCTGTCTAAAATTCAATCTGGCATTTCTAAGTTCCACATCTGAAAAATAGTATTTCAGATTTGCCCCCACATATTTTCTACCTTTAATATCATATCTGTCAGCTTTAGAAATCAAAAATGCCTCCACAAGATAATCTATATGGTTGGATATGGTCTTATTGCTGTAATTGATGCCTCGTTCACTTTTAAACGTATTTGATATTTTTGTTGGGTTAGTAGGAGCCCATATCGCAGAAGCAAGGATATCTACTAAAGTATCAATCTCATCAACATTTCGCAGCTTGTTTCGTTCTACAACATCCTTAATATAAACATTTGTGAAAATGTTTTTTAGATACTCAGCCTTTTGGCGTTCCACAGAAAACTGTACCACCTGTGGTAAACCACCATATATCATATATTCCTCCCAAGCATCATCATAATCTCCATCGAAAGCTGCATAGAACTCTGCAAAAGACAACGGATATATTCTTATCTCGTCTCCTCTGCCTCTAAATTCAGTTACAATATCACTGGATAGAAATTTAGAGTTACTGCCAGTCACATATACATCAATATTGCTGATTCGAAGCAGGCTGTTCAGAACTTCCTTAAATCGTGACCCCTTTAATCTTTCTTCTTTGGTTTTGATGCACAGGAACGTGTACACGAACCTGCGGACGGACATCCGATACAATGAACGCCCCTCTTCTTCTCTTTACGAATGTAAAGAAGGGAAGAGCCTACGATGATTACCAGAAGTAAGATAACAACTACATTTGCTATAATACCTGTCATAATTCATCATCTCTTTTCTACATTATTAGTCTAACTGGTACTCGGTATCGATAGCTCGATTTGCTCTCATGATCAATGTAACGATTACGGCAGCAAATACAAGTACTGCGATCAAACCGCCGACAAATCCGGCACCAAGGTTTCCCGTCGTGATCAATGTACCAATCTGGTATACTAAAAATCCTACGGTGAAACCGGTTGCCAACTGGAGGCAGATACCGGCAAACAGCCATTTTCCACTCTGCATCTCGGAGTTCATAGCACCCAAAGCTGCGAAACATGGTGGAGTATAAAGGTTGAACATCAAGTAAGCAAGTGCTGCTACTTTTGTGATTCCCATTGCGGTAGCAACAGCGTTACCACTTCCGATCAACTCAAGTTCATCCGGATCGATGAAGTTTGTGATCGCATAAACCGTAGCGATTGTACCAACTACGTTCTCTTTTGCGATAAATCCTGTGATTGCTGCTGCAGCAAGCTGCCGAGCGGCGATACCTACAACAGGTACAAGAAGTACAGCAAATGGTCCTGCGATACTGGCAAGGATAGAAGTATTCTCTGCGCCTTCTTCGATGGCTTCAAAATGCCAGTTGAAGGACTGCATGATCTGAACTACTGTGTTACAAACAAGAATAACCGTTCCTGCTTTTTTGATATATGCTTTACCACGGTTTAACATGGACAAAACACCAATTTTCAAACTTGGAACTTTGTACTCAGGCAACTCGATGATGAAGAAAGATTTTCTGTACTTCATACCGGTAACTGCTTTTACCAAAAGTGCTCCAAGAAGGATCAAAAGGATTCCTACAAAATACATTACCGGTCCAACCCATTTTGACTCTGGGAAGAAAGCACCTGTAAACAATGCGATTACAGGAAGTTTTGCACCACAGGGCATGAAGGATGTCAGCATTGCTGTTACTCTGCGTTCTCTTTCGTTTCTGATGGTACGGCAAGCCATGATAGCCGGGATACCACATCCTGTTCCGATGATCATAGGAATTACGGATTTACCGGAAAGACCTACACGTTTGAAGATCGGATCCAATACGACAGTTGCACGAGCCATGTATCCGCAATCTTCCAAAAGGGCGATGAGGAAATACATAACCATTACCAATGGAAGGAAACCTACTACGGCACCTACACCACCGATTATACCATCAACAAGCAGGGCATACAAGAAAGGATTTGCATTTTCAAGCAATCCGCCTACCCATTCCTGGAACGTCTCAATCCATCCGGTCAGGATATCTGCCAGATAGGTACCAAGTGTTGACTGTGATATAAAGAATACAAGATACATGATCGCTGCAAAGATGATCAAACCGGAAACCGGATTTGTGAGCACCTTATCGATCGCATCTCCTTTTGTCTTTTCCTTTGTCTGTACTTTACGTACTTCTACTTCTTTTACAATACCATTTACAAAATCAAAACGTTTACGGTCGGCTGCTTCTACTTCCGTTTTGTCATGCAGATTGATATTTCCCTGCACGTAGGGAGGAACCTGTCCTTTTCCTTCCAATTCAGCAGCAGCGGCAACGACATCTTTCAATCCTGTGTCTGTTGTAGATGTTGTCTTAATAACAGGACATCCTAATTTCTCAGACAACAATGCTTCGTTGATCTGTGTTCCTTTTTTCTCATTGATATCGTTCTTATTCAAAGCAACGATTACCGGAATACCAGTTCCAAAAGCTGTGTTGTGAAGAACAAACTACGACTTAAGTTTGTAGCATCCACGATGTTAATGATCGCATCAGGGTGTTCATTTTTTACATAACCACTTGTAATACTTTCCTCTGATGTAAATGGGGACATTGAATATGCACCCGGAAGGTCAACTGCGATCAGTTCCTTCGCGCCATCATAATGATCTTTTTAATCGGACTTTCTTTTTCGGTCCACGGTAACGCCGGCCCAGTTACCAATCTTTTCGTTTCTTCCCGTCAATGCGTTGTACATAGTAGTCTTACCACTATTGGGATTACCGGTTAACGCGATTCTCATAAAGAAGCCTCCTTATATGTATTTGGTGGTAACGATTCTGTTACCTTTATATTAAAATAGCTTTTGCTAATTCAATATCAATGTTGTAACGTCCGTCTTTAATGGACACGACGCAGTTCTTTTTCTTTCTGGAAACAACCGTGATCGGCTCTCCACTGTAACATCCGAGAGAGAACAAAAAGGATTTCATTTCCTCGTCATCTGTCATGACATCACTGATAATACACTCTTTTCCAACTTCTGCTTCACTTAAATTCATACTAAACTCTCCAATCTATGCTCACAAGGTTTCCCTTGAATTAGTTGCCGTTACATATCGTTTTCTTTATCTTACGTTCGTTAGTATACACTAACCGCCATTAGTTGTCAATACTAAAAGTTGCATTATTGATAAAATTTCTCTAAATTCTACCTATTGAATTATATTTTTATTGTGCTATACTTATATTCAAATACTTTCGGGGAGGAATCGAGATGACCTTAAATGAATCTTCAGAGAATTACCTTGAGATGATTCTTATGTTAAGCAAAAAACTTCCGGTCGTCCGTTCTGTTGATATTGCGGAAAACATGGGCTTTAAGAAATCCAGCGTCAGTGTGGCGATGAAACATCTGAGGGAGGATGACTATATCACAGTCACAAAGCCGGGGTTTATTTATCTGACAGATAAGGGACGGGAAGTGGCAGAAATGATTTATGAACGCCATGAACTTTTGACGTCCTGGCTCATTCAGTTAGGAGTAGATGAAAATGTTGCGGCAGAAGACGCCTGCCGGATGGAGCATGACATCAGCAAAGAAAGTTTTCAGGCAATCAAAAAATATATATTGGACAACAATTAATTTTTGTATTATTTTCATACTTCAACTCTCAGCAAAGGAGCTGATAGGATTGCGGTAACCCCGTTTCCCTGTCAGCTCCTTGCTGGTTTTCATGGTTGTTATCCTGCCTGTTCCATCTCTTTCACAATAAGGAGAATCTGGCCCGGCGTAAGTGTTTCTTCCTCTAATTGATTGGTCTCGGCGATAGCATCGCTCGTCGTGTAAAATTGTTTGGCGATGTCCCACAGCTGCTCGCCCGGCTTTACCACATAACCGACCATCCCCGGTTCTTTGGCACGCGCCGCCATATCCATCTCCTGTTCTTCCACGCCCGAGATAATCGGCTCCTCGTGATTTTCAAACGCAAGTACATCGAGGACAAGCACCGCCTTAATGTCCGCTTCATTTTCTCCCAGAAGCGTCCCGCTGATCTGCTCTACACTGACATCGAGACGAATGTCGCTGTCTTTGCTGACTCCCGGAATCTGCACTTCCTGCTCAAACGGCAGCATTCCCTTGGCCGCCGCCAGAGGTGCCTGCGCATCCGAAGACTGATACAATATATTGATATCCAAAATCCCTTCTACCACCACGCTGTCTTTTCCTACACGCTTTTCGTCCACACGCGCTTCACCGTTTACTTTCCAGATCTGAAGCGGCTGCCGGCTCTCATCCAGTAAAATTTTTCCATCGACGCGCGACTTATTTTTATTTTTCAATAACAGATTTTCAAAATACGACATTTCGTATACCGGAGTACACCGTTTTGAGGTGGAGTAAAAATCTGTCAAAACTTCCATTTGTTCCTGTCCGTATGCCGAGATGGCGAACGCAATGACCACTTCTACATCCAAAATCCGGTCTTCGCCGTCTTCATCCGGCTTTACTTCCATTTCATAGCTGTGAATGTGTGATTTGACCTGAAGGACACTGGTTTCGTCGCAGCCTCCGCACGGAATTTCTCCCTGAACCGGCACCTGACATTCGTGATATCCAAGGCCGGCCGGCTCTTCCGCATTGAGATACAGCACAAAAATATCCACTTCTCCCGTCACGATCATTTTATCCTCTTCGCATCTTGTCTCGATTTCATTGAGCGACACATCTTCATATAAAATGCGCCCGATCGTATCTTTGGTTCCCGGCAGCCGGCACTCGTCACGCACACGCAGCGTATCTTTTTGGTCAAAAGCAGTTTTGTGATGTCCATCGTCTTTTTCTTCGTATACACATCGTCTTCTGCCACAACATCCACCGCACCTTCTCCGTCGTAAATCGTCTCCGCTGCCACAGAAAAAACGATTACGGCGCGAATCCCCAGTTTTCGTGAGTTGATCAAATCGGCACGAAAATCTTCAATGCTTGCCTGAATGGAAATTTCTTCCTCCCGCACACCCTCGCAGTCCATTTTCACCGTTTCGTAAAATGGCGTATTGCCGGCGAGATCGCATACCGGAACGTCCTCCTCTCCCGCATACAACACAGTAAAATGCAAGGCTCCGCGGATTTCCAGTTCGCCATCCCGCAGATGCATTTCCTCGATGACTACATTTCCCTTTTCCTGCATGATACTCCGCGCATCCGGCTTGATATCCGGCACATTGTAATCGGTATCTATTGTCGTCGTAACTTCTTTTCTACTGTTACAATGGTTCATATGAACCTTTTGTTTTATAAGTTCCATAGCCCCTCCACTGTCCAAAGTTTTTCTCTCTTTTTATACCTATTCACGACGTCCCGGAAATATGCCATTTGCCGTTATGAAAAGAAAACCTTTTTATGCATATTTCCTAATTTTTGGCATATAATAGTGTTAGGAGACTTGACAAGCACAATATTATGTAGTACAATGAACATGTATTTCTATATATCGTGGTTATACACTTGGGATATTTATTGATTAAAGAGTTCCTGTGCAAGCAGGGGAAAGGCCGGTTGATTATGATTAAGGCAGATGTAGGTTCTGTAAGAAGAGCCGTAAGCAAACATCGGTAGCAAAGTGGTGATTCGTTCCAACCTTGGCAGACACCGCGTAGATGTTACAGAGGGAATCATTACGGATACGTATCCCAGTATATTTTTGATTTCCGTTAAAAATGGATTTGAAGATACGTTTCAGACAGTATCTTTCAGCTACACCGATGTACTGACACATGACGTCCAGATTAAGCTTTGTAAAGCATAATAACTTTATATTACTTTTCTCACGAAAATGGGCAGCCGCAAGGCTGCCCATTTTCCTTTTATAATCATTTTATTGCATCTTATGCGTTCTGGATCGCATCCAATACCGCCTCTGCCACTTGTTCTTTGGACATACAAGGAAGTTCTACGATTCCTTCTTCCATCACAAGGGTAACCACATTGGTATCGGTTCCAAATCCCGCGCCCTCATCGCGCAGGTTATTGGCAACGATCAAATCTGCATTTTTCTTCTGTAATTTCTTTTTCGAATTTTCTACCAGATTTTCCGTTTCCATCGAAAATCCACAGATAAACTGACCCGGCTTGCGGTGTTCTCCAAGATATGCAAGGATATCCGTCGTCCGCCTCATCGGCAGCGACAGGTCGCCGTCCTTTTTCTTGATTTTCTCATCGCTTACGGAAACCGGCGTATAATCTGCGACTGCTGCCGCTTTGATAATAATGTCCATCTGCGGTGCACGTTCTTTGACTGCATCAAACATTTCCTGCGCACTTACGACAGGCACGACATCGGCAAACAACGGTGCCGGGAGATTCGTCGGAGCTGTTATCAACGTCACGTCCGCGCCTCTTCTCATGGCAATTTTGCCAGTGCATATCCCATCTTACCCGTAGAATGATTGGTGATATAGCGCACCGGATCAATCGCTTCCTGCGTCGCGCCCGCTGTCACGAGCACTTTCTTTCCTATCATGTCTTTCTCAAACTGGATTTCGCGCAATATATATTCCAAAAGGACCTCTTCGGAAGGAAGTTTTCCTTTGCCTTCCACGCGGCACGCAAGCATACCGGATGCCGGCTCAATCACTTCCATGCCAAATCCCTTTAATTTCTTCAAATTTTCCTGTACGACCGGATTTTCGTACATATTGGTATTCATCGCCGGTGCCACGATTTTCTTGCATTTGCAGGCAAGAATCGTCGTCGTAAGCATATCATCTGCAATTCCTGCTGCCATTTTTCCGATAACATTGGCAGATGCCGGTGCCACAAGAACCACATCGGCTTTTTTCGCCGAGTGCCACATGCTCGATATTGTAATTGAAATTGCGGTCAAATGTATCCACGAGACATTTGTGCGCCGTCAGCGTCTCAAATGTGATCGGATTGATAATATTGGTCGCATTTTTTGTCATAATTACATGCACATCGCAGTGTAGTTTTGTCAGCATGCTGGTAAGATTTGCCATTTTGTAAGCAGCGATACTTCCGGTCACGCCAAGAACCACCGTTTTTCCTTTTAACATAGCGGCCTCCTGTCTACATCAATTGTCCGTGTTTTCATACGTCGAAATCTGTTTGATCTTATTGTCGTCATCCACAAAAACGACTTTCGGCTTGTGCGTCTTTGCTTCTTCCGGAGTCATATCCGCGTATGCCATCAAAATGATATGGTCGCCGACCTGCACCATGCGCGCTGCTGCCCCATTGAGGCAGATCATGCCGGAGTTTTCTTCGCCCGCGATCGTGTACGTCTCAAAACGGCTTCCATTTTCCACGTCGACAATCTGTACTTTTTCATATTCCAAAATACCGGCAGCCTCCATCAAAACGGGATCTACCGTAATACTTCCTACATAATTTAATTCTGCCTGTACTACTGTTGCACGATGAATTTTCCCTTTCAACATCGAAATATTCATAATACTGTATCCTTCTTTCTCTTCAACTCAACGTTACTGTACTGCCACCTCACGGTGTTCTACTGATGTAGAGAACACAATCAGTGTCTTCGTTCTTCCATACACCTGCAGTTCTCCGATAAACTGGTCAAGCTCGTCCGTGCTCTTAAACTGAACTTCTAAAAGCATCGAATAATCGCCCGTCACACAATTGCACTCGATCACATTCGGCCAATTTTCGATATAAGGATAAAACTCCTTTTTATCTTTCGGCGCAACTTCAAGATTAATGAATGCTTTAATGTGATATCCCAGCAGTTCCGGATTCAGGCTGGCATGAAATCCGGTGATATAATTCTGCTTCACGAGGTGATTGATCCTCGCAGACACGGCAGGTGCGGTCAGAAAAACTTCCTGCGCAATATCCTTTACAGGTGTTCTAGCATCTTTTTGTAAAATTGTCAATATCTTTTTATCAATTGTATCTAATTGATCGTTTTTCATATCTGACGCCCTCTTATTTTCTTTGCAACGCAATCGTTACATTCCTCAGTTTTTATTCACTGCCTTAGTATAACATGATTTTCGCATTTCGTCCATAGCCACTTTATTAAATAAATCAAAACTCTTCTTTAACTTCGTTTAATAATGTTTTTATTTAATAATTTATAGTTATTAGTTCTTGTTCTCCCAGTATTGACTTTTCCCTTTACTTATACTATGATGTCACTTGTTCAAATCGCTATTTGCGAAACCTTTATAATAATATCAAATAAAAAAGTAACTATTCAGGACAAAGTGTAGAAAACAATGGCTCGCCGTGCTTGCACGCAAGAGACATTGTTTTTTCACTTTGACCGAATAGTTACTTAAAAAGAGATTCCGTTTTCGGAATCTCTTTTTTCGGGGCAGGAATCCTTCCCCTTTATATATGCACTCTTTCTTCTACCAAGTCATACAATTCGATCTCTTCGTCGCATTCCTGCGGCATCTGTGCAAATGCATAACGCATTTTAACCGGTTCTTTTCGATAACGGTTTTTATTATGTATGATGGCTTCTATATTTTTCAGGCACTCTTCTACCTGAACAGTTTTAACATATTTAAGAACAACCATAAATTCCCTGTCATTGAGACGATAACATTTTCCACGAGATCCAAATATCGTTTGAATGGAATCCGACACATCAAAAATCAGCTGCTCATATCTCCCTGCTTCCTTTCGCACGTAGTCTATATCACTTTCAATTACAAATCGAACATAAGTCAGTTCCCCGGATGCCTCCTCGGCATTTCGAAATCTTTGGAACGCTTCCCCATTTTCCATCCCGGAAAGTGGGTCAAACTGTTCTGTCTTTTCATTTTCTGCTATTTGGCGATCTATTTCAAGACGATAAAACAACCCGGAAATTCCCACTCGCCACATTACAACGATAAAAATGAGCATACCCAGACAAAACCAGATGGCATATCCTGAGTCATGGTCAATGTGAAATTCGACAATCGCAATAAAGGAAAATACAAAGAGAAGTCCAATCCCTTTTACCAGCGTCCGCATCATTTTTTTTTTTGATACATCTGCAATTCCTGAATCGCATATTTTATGACAACCCCTGATGGAAACAAGAACCAGCGCATGCTCTGCATACACCAGGCGGTACATTGGAATACCTATGGTTTTATTAATAAACACGGACACGACAAGAAGCAATTCAAAGCCAAATGCCAGATATCCAAGCACCGGATAGTTCTTGCTGAGCATTTCTTTCATAAACATCAGGCAGAATACCGGCATCAGATACAGGCTAAGAAAATACACCAGCGCAATCACAATAGCCTGACCGGTAAAAAACTGCAGCAGTCTGGAATTTACAACGATCCATACTCCTGCCGTCAGGATAAACAGGCCTAAATTCGTAAATGCAGACACTAATACAGCCGGTATTTTCCTGCGAAAAAGAATCAATGTAAAAAACAAAGTAACCGATGTCAAAAATGTAATGATGGCAAATATCACAACGTACCCATTTTTAAGAAGCATACGTGTTAATATCGCATCTTTCTGCCCCAGACAGCATGTTCCAATTAATTTCAAATCCAATGCCTTTTCATCATTTAATGTACGAATGCGTATCGTTTTTCCGGCAACGTCATCCGGAAGGTCGATCCAACGCACGATAATTCCTCTGTTACGGTTATCATCTTTACACTCGAATACTTTATTTTCGCCGACAAATACTTCCATCATCATCCAATAACTTTCGATAGCAAGAACCTGGTGACGAGGCTCTTCATTTTTGTCGTATAGGAATATACCAGATAAGAATCCTTATCCCCGGATTCACTGACATCCGGCGTCTTTGTCCAAACATCATTGAGAACCGTTACTTCTGCCTGGCTGAACGCCCCTTCATATTTTCCCAAATGATATGAACGCACACTGAAAAAGATTGTCATAAAAACAAGCAGAATTAAGCTTATTACATAACCATATCTTACACAATGTTTTTCATTCAAGCACCTCTTCATTGTAATTTTTTGCTTTTTTAATCCCAATATCCCGGCAACATACTTATCCGGTACTTTTTCAATCTGCCCGTTATATCGGTTCACACAGCTGTTATATTCTGCTTCTGCTTCATGATAGCGGTATGACTCATCTTTTAATTTCAAGCAGATATTTCGAATCTTCTCTTCACATTGAAGATTACCATGTTTTTGATCTCCTCGATGAGATTTCCAAGAATTTCCTCCATCTTATGGTACAAAATACTCTTCTCTTCTTCTCCCATTACCATATAATCTTGATCCAAAACAACATGGGTTTCCGCAAAAGTCTTTTCCTCTTCATGATAACTCTCCACATACTCGGCAAGCCTTTTCACCATGTTCCATTTTTCCATGCGGTAACTATCGAATTTAAGATATGCTTCCCGCGTCTCTTCCTGCAATTTTGTCAATTTATAAAAAATAGCAACAACGGCAATGCATATAAAAACAATGCTTGCCGTTATCACCCAAACGATTCCGCTCATTTTATTCTCCATTCACATTTTATTTATAAAGAGATTATAACATATTAATGTTTTCTTTTCAAGATAAAACACCAAAACTTGACACAAATTTGCTTTCCGCTATAATATAACTAAATCATTCGTAAATGAAAAGAAAGGGGGATACTTATGTTTCAAATTTCCGGCCAGACAGCACTTGATTTTTTTTATGGCTTGGCAAAGAAGCGACGATGTCTCCGGATTGGATTCACTACAGCCGGGCATTGCATGAATATGAATTAATGATTATCGATGACGGCGTTCTCTACATCGCCGACGAATTTGGAAAATACACGGTTTCTAAGGGAGAATATATCCTGATGGCACCCTGCCGCCACCAATACGGATGGAAGCCTTCCTGCTGTGCCTTTCATTGGCTGCATTTCCGTCTGCCGGATATCTCCTGCCCATCAGAAACTGCCGTTTTCCCGCTCCCAATGCAAGCAAAAATACCAGATTTTTACAAGATTCAGGCACTTTTGTCTCAGATTTATCACAATGAACAAACTTGTGCTAATCTGACGCAATCTTCTTTTTTACTGAGTGCTCTGCTGCTTGAACTTCACAATCAGCTTTATCTAAACCGAAAGGTTCTGCAAAATGAACAAAGTGCAGAAGGTTTTTCGCGCCACAATATCGAACTTTGCGAAAAAATCAAGACCTATGTGCACTGGAACCGCGATCACGGCATAAAAGTTCAGGAAATTGCCTCGTACCTTCAATATTCCCCGCGCCATCTCTCCGGTATTTTTTCGAAAATAACGGGAATGCACTTAAAGACATACAATAACATCCAACAGATGGAAGCCGCCAAAGAACTGCTTTCCGGCTCTCCATTGAGCATCACGGAAATCGCATACCAGCTTGGCTTTTCCGACAACCACAATTTTTCACGGACATTTAAACGCATCACCGGCCAAACTCCCGGAGATTATCGTTGCAAAACCGGCCATGCCACGCGTACTCGTTTTTCAGACACCGGCGACCGGTAAAAAGACTTTCATCTCGCCGACACCGCGATTACACCAAGTATAATACGGAATAAACGTAATATCTGTCTCTTCATATCGATAACCGCAAAATGGCTGATACAGCTTCCCTTCCTGCGGAAGGATCCGACGCCCTCTGCCTCGCAGCCGAACGACATCCTCTGCCCCGGCAAGATTCCATTTTCATCGATGATTTGAGGTTCATAAGAGGCATTGACTTGGAGAAGTGACAATTCTTTTCCATTATCGGCTTCTTCTACGCAATACACGATCGGCCCTCGCATTAGCACTGCTTTCCCGATGTCGTCACGCACTCTGGTATCTGCCTGATAATACGTTGCTTGCATCGGGAATGTGCATTCTATACGGTCTCCATTTTCCCATTTTCTGGAAATATACAGATACCCGTCTTTTTCTTCTCCGCAAGCTTTCTCGCCATTTACCAGCACTTCCGTTCCCGGACACCAGCCCGGCAGACGAATCGCATACGTAAACGCCACCACCTCTTTCATCTCAAATGCAATCCGAACATTTTCCTCCCAAGGATATGCGGACGTCACTTGAATCTTCACCTTTTGCCGGCAAATTCGGTGTCAATATCCGCTCCGCAATACAAATGCATAAACAGTGTGTCTTCGTTTTCGCTGTACGCGTACTGCGCCACCGAGTTCAAAATACGATTGATATTTGGCGGACAGCAAGCGCACCCAAACCATTTTTGCCGTGGAAGTACTACATGCTTTAGCTGCGCATCGTGACGGATTCCCTCCGGATAAGCCTCCATCGGATTCACATAAAAGAAACTTTTTCCGTCCAACGCCATACCGCCCAAAACTGTATTATATATCGCGCGCTCCATTGCGTCCGCATACTTATTTTTCGGGGACATTTCCAGCATTCTTCTAGCAAAAATGCCAGCCCGATTGCCGCACAGCTCTCGTTATACATGCGGTCGTTCGGCAGATGAAATGGATAAGAAAATGCCTCGCCTTCCGGTGTTCCGCCGATTCCACCGGTGACATACATTTTTCATTTGTCATACTGTCCCACAATCGCTCGCAGGCAGATTTCAATGATTCATCGTTTGTATATTTGGCAATAATTGCCATCCCTGTATAGAGATAAACAGCACGTACCGCATGTCCGACTGCCTCTTTCTGCTCACGCACCGGAAGGTGTGCCTGATGATAGTAATCATCATTGTCCTCGCCCGGATCCCTCACAATTCCATGTTCTTTGTCAAAATAGTACGGCTTTTTGCCACGCTCATTTACAAAAAATGCCGCCAACTTCAGATAGCGGTCTTCGTCCGTAAGTTCATACAATCTCCCCAATGCCATTTCCGCAATCTCGTGCCCCGGATAGCCTTTGCATTTTTCCGGCTCTTCTCCAAAATGCGCTTCGACATAGTCCGCAAACCGCATCGCCGCTTTCAATAATTTGTCTTTACCCGTTCCCTCATAATAAGCGACCGCGCCCTCGGTCAGATGCCCAAAACAATACAATTCGTGGTGGTCACGCAGGTTGGTAAGGCGCTTGGACGGATCATTGATAATATAAAAGGTGTCAAGATACCCATCCTCGTACTGTGCCGCACACACAATGTCGATCGCGTGGTCCGCCAGTTTTTCAAGTTCCGGATCCGGATGCGCCGCCAAAGAATAGCCGACCGCCTCAATCCATTTGGAAAAATCAGTATCCTGAAATACAAATCCATAAAACCGGTCTTCCATCGGTTTGCCTTTTTCGGGCACCAGATTAAACTCCTCCGTCGTCCATACCGGCAGACTTTCCTGCCCCAACGCTCTCCGTTTTTCGCCGAGCTTTGCCGCCAGTTTAAAATCCCGCATGCAGAAACTCGGTTCTGCCCCCTCGACGTTGTCATTGAGTGCCTCCCATTGATACGGGATCACTTCTGTCCTCGCGAGTTCCATCTCACGTTTCAAAAAGCGATCTGTCACGTTTATCTTTTTAATGAAATACCTTTGCTCTGTCGATTCATTTATTTTCCTTCCCTCCGTTTTTTACTATTTTAATTATACCGTAAGGAGCGTTTTGGGGAAATATCGAAACAAGATAAAAGGTGTCAAAAATCCGATTTTGAGTCTTCTGACGCAGCTTCTTTCGAAGTGCCGCCGTGATAGGTGCCAGAAGTTGCTATACTCAAAATCGGATTTTCTGCTTTAGATTCTATCAAAATGGTAACGCTTCAGAATCAATGTGACGCTGAATCTGAAGCGTCAATGAAAGGAGATTTATACCAATGCCTTTCCAAGAGCCTTTAATTCTTCGATGATATCATCGTCAGGCTCTCCGTTTACTATGATGCCTTCTCCGTTTACAACGGTTGCGCCGGCACTCTGAATACGTGCTTCCCAGTCACGCATCCATTCACCGCCGCCCCATCCGTAAGAACCGAATAAAGCGATCTTTTTCCCGGAAATCTTGCTTTCCAATTCAGCCATGAATGGCTCCATTTCAGCATCTTCCAGTTCCTCTGCTCCCATGGAAGGGCAGCCAAGGGCAAATGCCGGTTCAGCAGCAAGTTCATCTACTGTTGCAGCAGATACAAATTTCAAATCTGCCTCTGCTCCGGCTTCTTTTACACCTTCTGCAACAGCCTCTGCCATTTTTTGTGTATTTCCAGTTCCACTCCAGTAAACAATACTAACTTTGCTCATCTTTTTGCCTCCATTTTCTGTGCATTGCACATTTCATTTATGATTATACAGCAAGCTCGTAAAACATTTTGCCCGCCATAACATCCGCAATTGCTTGTTCTCTCACCTGATCATACTTCTTAAAGGTCTCCTTCGCTTTTTCCAAGTTGTCGTATACTTTCCAGTATCCGGTCATCAAGGAGTTCTGCCCCTGATTTTTAATGTACATTTCTACATCGCGCAGTGGATATTCCAAAATGTATCCCAGTTCATGAGGAAACTCGGCTCTTCCAGCGTAATATTCAGCCATCGCCTGCGCAATCCCAAACAGCGCTCGTATCATGTTTTCTTCCGGACTTTTTCTTCCGACAATTCGTAGCCAAATACATCCAACGCCTTTATAATCTCTTTTTGCGAAATATACCGGCAAAATCTTTCGATGTGGTACAACATGACAAGACATTTTTTCTTTCCCCTGTTTAAGATCAGATAACCATACGGTGTCTCTTGTAATTGGCATATCATCTCTTTCATTAACCGATTTTCCACAGACAAGATCACTTCATTTCGAAGTCCGCGCAGCATCGGCCCGCAATGCATCGCCATCAGTATATTGACGGATTCTTTAATTCCTCTGCTGTGATATTCTTTCATCTGTTCATACGGCATGCCCTAATCCCTCCTGCTCACAGCTGCAAGGATGTAAAATGATTCCTGTGACTTCGCGTCCCTGCAGATATCCACATGCCTCAAGTCCGGCGTGCAGCACCTCGTTCCACCTTTTCGCTGACAGTCGACACGTCGAATCATCACTCAGCTCTACGATACATGCCTCTTCCAGCGAACAATTGTTTGGATAGGAGATTTTATACATATTTTTGCGGTCAATTGCCCCAATCTCTTCCAGCAAGTTTACCATGCGGTATACCGTTGCGGTTCCGATCCCATTGTCACGGCGTGATGCTTCAAAAAAGATTTCTTTGCAGCTGGAACACTCATTGGCAAGAATGACATCCAAAAGCATTCTTCGCTGTCTGGTAATACGAAATCCCTTTTCTTTCAGTTTTTTTATAATAAATTCACGTTTATCGTTTTCCATGATCAAGTCCTCCATATCTCTTGATTATGCACAACTACTTTATGTATTATGCGTGTAACTCTTATTAGTTAGTACTAACTCATTATATAAAAAAAATCCTGCAAATGCAAGACTTTTTTAATTTTTCTATTGTATTTTTGAAAAACGTCCTTATTTCAATGGTTTGATGGTCAAAGTTTCACCAATTTCTGACTCATAATATTCTTTTACTGTTACACTTAATCCTCTCTTTTATTGTACATTGGTAATATGGTAACCATATTTACTCTTTTTTATCTTTTACTATCGTAAGTTTGAATTTTTTCCATGTTCCATTTGACGAATTGTAAGTTTTAACGATGCCTGCCTTAACCTCTGCTTCGTACGTGTCCTCTGCCACCTGTGTCACTTTGGTAACTTTGGCATCACATTTTTCCGAGCGGAGTTCTTCGCCGGCGTACTCAATCTTTTTATTCTGCTTGCGGAACAGATAATAAGGGAACGTATCTCCATAACTTAGATCAAATGCATAGGCATCTCCATAACGTGCTTTCATCTCTTTTTTCACACGTCTGGCAATTCCTGCATAGGAGTTATCATAACCTCTTACATGCATCTCGCCGGTACCCGACGCCGGATCGCCATAAAGCATATCATACAATACTGCCTGGGTTGCTACCTGATTATCCCAGGTAAACTTATCGCCTCCCAAATCTTTCCAGCGGACGCACAGTGACAAAATGGTGCTGTCTGCTCCGTCAGATCCTTCAGTTTTGGTTTTATTTCTTTTGTCTTATTCACGGCAACAAAGTCGGAAGCCACCGTATCTTTTGTCACCTGGCCCGGTGCTGCAGTAGGCTTTGCGGTTTGTATGGCACTTTTCTCTGTTTTGTTTTCTTTTTTTCGATGGTGCCTGTGTCTGCGCCGGCTGCTCTGCCACCGTATCTTTTTTCGCATCAAATACACCATTCCTATAAAGAGTCACTCCGGTAATCGTTCCACCGGCGAGCACGATCACAACAACCGCCACCGCGATTAAATGTGTCTTAAAACGCCAAAACCAGTTAATTTTCGTGCCACATTGATAACAGTACACATCATCCTGCTTCAATTCTGTTTTACAATTTGGACAACGCATCTCTATCCCCTCCTTGTGTATATGTCTCTAATTATAGGAAAAATGTCTGCTTTTGTCAATAAATACTGTATAAAGTCATAATGAATTGCTTGAAAAACGGACATAATTGTAGTAAGATACCAATTATCGGGCCTGTCCCGAATCTTATCACGCATGCAGATTTATTGCACAAACATCTGCTGTTTATGCAAAGTGAGGTTATCCACAATGATGAATATAAAAAATACAGTTACAGAAACACAAAATCCACTTGGATTCAAAAAAGAATCCCGTCTTCTGGTCGAATTTGCCATTCCCTGCGTGATCTCCATGCTGGTAACGGCGCTTTATAATATTGTCGACCAGATATTTATCGGTCAGGGAATCGGCATGCTTGGAAATGCTGCGACCAACATCGCTTTTCCACTCTCCACGACCTGTACCGCAATTTCACTTCTGCTTGGCATCGGAAGTGCCACAAACGTTTCCCTGAAACTTGGAGCAGGAAGAGAAAAGGAATCTGCAAGTTATGCCGGCTGTGGCATCCTTCTTATGACAATATCGGGAATTGCTTTATTTGCCATCACGATTCTCTTTCTCACACCAATGCTTACGTTTTTCGGAGCAACTAAAGAGGTTCTTCCTTATGCAAAACAATATACACGAATTACTGCGATCGGATTTCCTTTCCTGATCATGAACACCGGTATGAGTAAACTGATTCTTGCCGACGGAAGTCCTCGCTATTCGATGATCTCGATGCTGGTAGGTGCCATCGTAAATACAATTCTTGACCCGATTTTTATCTTTTCCCTTCATATGGGAATGACCGGTGCTGCACTGGCTACGATCCTCGGTCAGATCGTCTCTTTCTGCATCAGCCTTCGTTATATGTTTCATTTTAAGACGATTCATCTGAAACGGAGCAGTTTCCGAATCACGGCATCCCACGTCACAAATATAATGAAACTTGGTGCCTGCGCCTGCTTTAACCAGATTGCTATGACCGTCGTACAGATCGTCATGAATAATACGCTGGCGCATTATGGTGCACTTTCGGTTTATGGCGGCGACATTCCTCTTGCCTGCGCCGGTATTATCACGAAAGTAAACATGATCTTTATGTCCTTTGTCATCGGCATTTCGCAAGGAATCCAGCCGATCATTGGTTTTAATTACGGAGCCGCAAAGTACACCCGCGTGCGGAAAACTTATCTGCTCGCTCTTGCCACCGCGACGGCATTATCCTTTGTCGCCTTTGGATGTTTCCAATTATTTCCACGGCAAATCATCAGTGTCTTTGGAAAAGGAAGCGAATTGTATTTCCAGTTTTCAGAACGCTACTTCCGTATCTATATGTTTTTAACATTAATAAATGGAATTCAGCCGGTCACATCAAACTTTTTCAATTCTATTGGAAAATCCTCTCTTGGTGTGTTTATGTCTTTGACAAGACAAATCCTGTTCTTACTTCCACTCATTATCGTTTTCCCTATTTTTATGGGAATCGATGGTGTCATGTATGCCGGTCCGATTGCCGACGCCGCTACCGGAATCGTCTGCGGTATCTTTACGATCCGTGAACTGAAAGAACTTAAAACTCTTTCATATACTTCCGAAAACGCAGCGGCAGCATCTGGTTCTGCAAACTAATATTTTCGCGGGCTTTGATCCCCACAGAATCAATATAGCGTTTCCACAGTTTTTGGAAAACTTCCTCTTCTTCCGAATAAGAGAGTAACAGCCGGTCAAAGTCCTCGTCTTTAGCGTGAATATAGGAACAGCCTTTTCCTCGTTCATGAATCATCATACTTCCATGTGTCGTATCTGCAATGACCCAGTTTTCCTCCGGGAAACGGTCCGCAAAATGATACGCAAGATAAGGCAGGATGGCATTTTTCGGATTGATCCTCGCAAACAAAACGCCGCTTGCCAATTCTTCAAATCGTAAGAATCCCTGTTCATGCAGGATCTCATTATTGGCATTTCTTTCCATTTTAAACAGCAGTGCAACATTCGGATCTGTCAGGTGGTCCAGCACTTGATTTCCCATTTGCAGCGCAAGAATGATAACGCGATAGATGACATCTGCTTTTTCCGGTATATAGGAAAGGGACGCCATCTGTAAGGCATCATAAACCTGCCACGACACTTTTTTTTCTGCATCGTGCGGGCAACTTTCGCCGCTTTTTCCATGTCTGTCTCAACCGGTATATACGTCGTAAAAAGTTCTGTCGTATATGTACTTTCTTTTAGGCAGAGAGCGGTGTCTTCTTTTCGATGTCCTTCTGCAAAAGCATCATAAACCGCAGTAAAATCCCTTCGGTGCTGTCTTCACACAAATATACATATCTGCCGCGAAATTCGGATACTTCTTCCATCAGCTACTCCTCCTTTGCTGCCCCATTTCCACCTCTCCCTGTGGATAAATATCCAAAAGAGAGAGCTGCTCATAGCGGTCTTCCCCGGTAACTGCTGCCGGAAGGCGTTCCGCAAACCAAGAAGATTCGTGAGAATAAAGCGCTCATTCATCCGCAGAGGAACCATGGTTTTACCCCCGCATGTAACAAAGTACATCGCCCGCTTTAAAACAACACCAAATTTCTTAAGAGAAGTGTAATCCAGTTTCCCAAGCCGCCTCGCTGCCATAATGCGCCGTGCCGACTTTACCCCGACTCCCGGAATACGGAGCAAGGTATGATAATCCGCCGTCTGCACTTCTACCGGGAAATATTCAAGATGGTTCAATGCCCAATTACATTTTGGATCTACCTGCACATTCAAAAACGGATTTTCTTCGGTAATAATCTCATCTGCCTTAAACTGATAAAATCGAAGCAGAAAATCTGCCTGATACAACCGGTGTTCCCGCAAAAGAGGCGGTCCTTCTTTGCTTAACGGAAGCAGGGGATCCCCTGTCGTATTTACAAAAGCCGAATAAAATACCCTTTTCAGATCAAAATTTTTATACAACGCTTCCGCCACATGAACAATCTCATAATCGCTTTCCTCGGTCGCCCCCACGATCATCTGTGTACTCTGCCCCGCCGGCACAAACGTACTCCCCTTTTTTACCTCCTGCAATGCAAAATCTTTTCGCATCTTATCCGGAAGTGCGGTCATCGCAGACTTTCTTCCATCGCTTAGCATAAGTGCATTTTCCTGCCGTCCCACCTGAATCTGACGGAGTGGTGTCAAAATCTTTTTCCGCGATTTCTGCGGTGCAAGCATCTTTAACCCATCTGCTGTAGGAAGTTCGAGATTTGCACTCATACGGTCCACAAGCCATCCCGTTTTTTTTCGATCAAAAGCGGATCTGCCCCCGGAATCGCCTTCACATGAATATAGCCGTTAAATTTATATTTTTTCGCAGCAGATATACCACCTGATACATCTGCTCCATCGTATAATCGGGATTTTTCTGTATCCCGGAACTTAAAAACAAACGTTCGATATAATTCCTCCGATAAAAAGAAATCGTAAGTTCTGCTATTTCTTCCGGCGTAAAGGATGCCCGTGGAATATCATTGGAGCAGCGATTCTGGCAGTATTTGCAGTCATAAACGCACTCATTTGTCTGTAAAATTTTGAGCAGGGAAATACATCTTCCATCCGCCGCAAAACAATGGCAGATTCCCCGGCAACTGCATTTCCCATCATCCCCTTTTTTCCTTTTCGACTTGACCCGCTCGAAGTACAGGCAGCATCATACTTCGCTGCATCCGCTAAAATCTCCAGTTTTTGAAAAACATCTGCCAACAGATCCATAAAAAAGCCCCCTTGCACTATCGAACGTTTGTTTTGTGTTAGTATAGCACATATGTTCGGTAAATGCAAGAGGGAAAATAATTTTTGATCCTGAATCGTTACCTTTTTTAATCCGTCTGCTGAGCATCGGGATAGATTCTCTCCATCCGGGCATCATCAAAATGCTCATCCATCGACTGCTGCCAACCGCTTTGTGCCGGGATTCCGTGCGCCCTTTGATCGTGACGGACAAGTGCCATACAGGTTACAGTCACATTGACGCACATAAATACGATAAGTACCCACGTCACGGCCTTTCCGAGCTTAATCGGAATTTTTTCAATGGCAGCGGAAATCCGCACATAAATAATTTTAAACCAGACTACGGAAGCAATGCCCCAAAACAGGCAGTACAGCAGATTTATACGACCGCCAAGGTTAAACGGCATATTGCTATAGTCCCAGAACACCTTGCCGAATACAATTTCTGTAAATACGCTGCAAAGATATTCATACGCACCCCGAGAAATACACCAAGTGTAAAGAGAAATCCGTCGCTTCGGTCTTTGTAGCGGACAAGCATTGCCGTAATCACTGCGATGGCAAGTCCCCATACGATGCTGAATGGTCCCCAGACAACACTGCTTCGGCTCATCCACACACCGGCTTTCAGGCGACAGAAAATTGTCTCCACAATGTCTCCCAAAAGGAACCGATAAAAAACAATAAAACAACTTTATAAAATCCGCAGCCATACGCAAATACGTCCGTCCGCTTTTCAACCTTTTCTATTTTTTCAGATTTGGGATACGCTTTGCGAATACGTTTGGTCATGCGCATGGTAATCCAATGGCGCATACGTTTGCTCATTTCCGTAAATTTTCCATCAGCCTCTTTGACAAGCTCGACGCCTTCGCCATTGTAAAAAATTGGAATCAGCGAGAAAAGTACATCCGCCAAAAGCAGACCGGCAATCACCCAAAGGATCACGCGCATCACCACAAGCGGACACACTCCAAACAAATCAAGCAGCAGCCGGTTTCCTACTGTTACCGCAAAAAAACCGAGAGCACCCCACAAAATGGATGCAGGAAGGCAAACGTAACCTCAAGGTTCCATTTTACATCCGAATAATTCCACCATCGTTCATGATATATTTTTTCAATCAAATGTCCGGCAGTCCATTCTACCACTGTAGCATAGACCGCTGAGAACAAAAAATAAGGCTACTCCAGTCAATTCCTGCACGGTAATCGTAATCAACACCGCACTGATTCCGTAAATGATACAAAATGGTCCGTTAATCAGACCGCGGTTTGTAATTCGTCGCTGCCGCAATGTCGCCACCACAGTCTCCAATATCCATCCGGCGAAGGAGTAGCATAAAAACAGCCATAAAATCTGATATCCTGTCATTGTGTCTTTGCTTCCTTTCTGTTCGTTGCATTTTCTTAAAGTAAGTGTATCATGTTTTGAGGGTTTTGGCAATTTTGATCTGAGTGGCAATTTGCGACGTTTGAGGCATACGATATGTGTGGTTTCTTTGGTTCACTCGCCCTTTTCACGCCGACAGACCACACTCTAGCGACAGTCCCTTTGACCCACTCGCCCTTTTCGCGCCGACAGACCACACCCGCCGACAATTCCCTTGACCCACTCGCCCTTTTCGACCCGACAGACCACACCCCGCCGACAATTCCTTTGACCCACGCAACAAACTTGTCCCGACAGACCACACGCCGCCAACAGGCCCCTTGACCCACTCGCCCTTTTCGCCCCGACAGACCACACTCCGCCGACAATTCTTTTGACCCACTCGCCCTTTTCGCCCCGACAGACCAAACTCTGCCGACAATTCCTTTGACCCACTCGCCATACTTGTCCCGACAGACCACACTCGCCGACAATTCCTTTGACCCACTTGCCATACTTGACCCGACAGACCACACTCGCCGACAATTCCTTTGACCCACTCGCCCTTTTCGCCCCGACAGACCACACTCCGCCGCCAATTCCTTTGACCCACGCAACATTTTCGCCCCGACAGACCACACTCCGCCAACAGGCCTCTTGACCCACTCGCCCTTTTCGCCCCGACAGACCACACTCCGCCGACAATTTTCTTGACCCACTCAGCGATTTCGCCCCGACAGACCACACTCCGCCAACAATTCTCTTGACCCACGCAACAAACTTGTCCCGACAGACCACACTCCGCCAACAGGCCTCTTGACCCACGCAACAAACTTGTCCCGACAGACCACACTCCGTCGCCAATTCCTTTGACCCACGCAACAAACTTGTCCCGACAGACCACACTCCACCGACAGTCCTTCTCCCTTCCTGCCATCTGCCATCGTCAAAATAAACACTAAAAGCCCCCAAAACACAGTCTCAACTCTTCTGCGCCATCTGCAGGCGGTAATATTCGCCCCGTTTCGCCATCAGTTCCTCGTGATTTCCACGTTCCACGATGCCGCCTTTGTCAACATACAAAATTTCGTCCGCATTTTTAATCGTCGAAAGACGATGCGCGATAATAAACGAAGTTCTTCCTTCCAGAAGGCGGTTTAATCCCTTTTGCAGAAGGATTTCCGTCTCGGTATCGATACTCGACGTCGCCTCATCCATGATGAGAATATTCGGACACGCAAGAAGTGCTCTCGCAAAGGAGATCAACTGGCGCTGTCCGGCGGAAAGACGGCTTCCCCGTTCATTTACGGCCGTCTGGTAGCCATTTTCCATTTCCATGATAAAATCATGCGCGCAGACCACTTTCGCCGCCTCGATCACTTCCTCATCCGTTGCGTCCTGATTGCCATAGCGGATATTGTCCATAATGGTTCCGGAAAAGATAAAACTATCCTGCATCATAATTCCCATCTGGCTTCGAAGACTTTTCAAGGTCACGCCGCTGATGTCGATGCCATCGATCAGCACTTTTCCGCTGTCCACATCGTAAAAACGACTGATAAGATTCACAATCGTCGACTTTCCGGCTCCTGTCGGTCCGACGATCGCGATACATTTTCCCGGCTCCGCCTTCAGATTTACATGCTGAAGAATCTCGACTCCCGGTTCGTAACTAAAAGTAACATCCTGAAACTCGACTTCTCCACGGATCGGAGGCATCGGGACCGCGTCTTCACGGTCTTTGACATCGACCGGCTCATCAATTGTCTCAAAAATTCTCTCCAGATACGAAATCGCCGTGAGGAGCGAATTGTAAAAAAGATGCCAGCGTATTGATCGGGTTCCAGAAGCGGCTGATATATGCGGTAAATGCTACCAACACACCGACCGTAATACCGGAATCCGGCTGAAACATCCATTGGATTCCAAGTACGTAGATAAACGCTGTCGTGATATTGGAAATAATATCCACCATCGGTGACATCAGGAAATTGTAACGTACTGCGCGCATCCACGCTTTTCGATAACTTCGTGACAGCCCATTAAAAATGTCAATATTTTCCTCTTCTCGTACAAACGACTGCGTCACGCGTACACCATTGATACTCTCGGCGATGTAGGCATTCAGGTTGGACTGCTTATTGGACTGGATCTGCCAGGATTTATGCTGTTTGCGCTTAATTAACACCACAACAAACACAAGCACCGGCAGTCCGCACATACAAAGCAGCGTAAGTTTCCCATTGATTGCAATCATAAAACCTACGATAAAAAACAAGTTGCAGAGATCCGTAATCGTATTGATGATACCATTTGACAGCAGATCACTCAGGTTATTTACATAATTTACCACTCGAACCTGGATTTTTCCATGCGGTCTTTCATCGTAATACGAAAATGGTAATTCCTGTAAATGATTAAAAATATCGCTTCGTATCTCATGCACGATATTCTGCCCGATACGGCTCATATAACGGATTTTCAGTTTTAAGCTGATCATGCCGTACACCGTTATCAGAAGGATTGCCGCAACGTAACCTAAAATCGGCTTCATTCCAGCCATTCCCATCGGAATACAGTCGTCCATCACTTTCATAAAAAATGTCGGAATCAACATCGAAAGTCCGGAGGAACTCAGCATCAATATGGCAATCAGCGCAATCTGGGTGCGATAAGGTTTCACATAATGAAACAGGCGCTTTACCTGATTGATATCAAATTTTTCATCGTAAATTTCATCCTCGGAAAACGTATTTCGCTTCGCCATTTTTTATCCCTCCATTCCATTTTGATGTTTGTAAACGGTTGCATAATAGCCATTCTGCTTCAAAAGGCTCTCGTGATTACCGCGCTCGACGATCCGCCCTTCGTCCATAACAAAGATCACATCGGCATCTTTAATCGAGGAAATGCGGTAAGCAATGACAAACACGGTATGTTTTCTGCCAAGTTTTTTCAGCTGTTCCTGAATATAACTTTCCGTCTCCATATCGACGGCAGAAGTCGTATCATCGAGGATCAGAATGGATGGCTTTTTTCAAAAGCGCTCTCGCAAGAGAAATACGCTGCTTCTGTCCGCCGCTCAGTCCTACTCCGCGCTCGCCAACAATCGTTTGATAGCCGTCCGGCATCGCCTTGATAAACAAATTCGCATCCGACATAACCGCTGCCTCTTTGACCTCTTCAAAAGTGCAGTCCGGCTTTCCGTAGGCAATATTTCCCTCAATCGTATCGGAAAACAAAAAGACATCCTGCATCGCCATACCGATATTGTCGCGCAGATCATGCAAATCCCAATTTTTACATCAATTCCATCGACCAGAACTTCTCCTTCCGTCACATCGTAAAAACGACAAAGAAGGTTCATGATCGTCGATTTTCCGGCTCCTGTGGAACCAAGGATCCCTACGGTCTGGCCTTTTTCCACCGAAAAACTGATATTGTGGATAATGTCCTCGCCTTCCACTTCATAAGAAACGTTGCGGAACTCGATATTTCCCTGCATTTCCTTGCGCTTAATGCCCTTTTTCGGCTTCTTAACGTCAGGTTCTTTGGAATACGTGTCGTAGATTTTTTCCACCGATGTGATAAAACGCTGTACGTCATTAACCCACCAACCCGCGAAACGAAGCGGATTGGAGAGCATCCACAGATACCCGTTGACTGTGACAAGATTTCCCAATGTCATCTCGCCGCAGATCACCTGGTATCCGCCATACAAAATAAGTACGACCATCAAAAGATTGGAAAGCAGCTCAAAAATCGGTACAAAACGACACCAGATCGAAGCGGCGCCAAGCTCTGCCTCGCGATATTTATCGTTTTCTTTTTCAAATTTTTCTTTCTCGTATTCTTCTTTTGCAAATGCCTTTACCACGCGGTTTCCGCTGATATTTTCCTGCACAAAGGCATTGAGGCTGGAAAAACTCTGGCGGCATTCGTGAAATCTCGGCTTTACATGTTTTGACTGTAAATATGTGGTAAATAAGCAGAATGGCAACACCGCCATCATACACAATGCCAGTTTCACATTTACCATAAATATCATCACAAGCGCAAAATAAACATCAGTATATTTTCATATACCGTGTAAATGACAAAGGCGACAAAATGCCGGATTGCGTCCATATCTCCGGTCTGGCGGCTCATCAGATCCCCCGTCCGGTTGCGGTTGTAAAAGGCAAAATCTTCCTGCAGCAATTTGCGGTACACCGCGTCACGCATGCGGTAAAGCACCCCCTGCGAACAGGTTTCAAACATCATCTGTGTGGCATAACGAAGGATCGCACGCACTGCCGTCACTGCGAGCATAATGCCAATCAGTTTCGGCAAAAGGTCGTACGCACCTCCTTGAATCACATCATCAACGATCATTCCGGAAATGTACGGATTTACGATCGCGCATGCGACAATGACCGTCATCAGCACGAGTCCGATCACAATCGCCAGCCGGTATTTTTTCAAAAATCCGGAAAACCATTTTAATGGTGTCATAGTGTCTCTCCTCTCTATCGGGAAGTCACTTTCTGCGAAAGCACTTTCTCGTAATCATAGCCCGCATCCTGACTGCATTCCACCGAGCGCAGTTCGAACGCAAGGATTCCATTTTTTCCAATGTGACAAGCAGGGTCAACCTACCTTCTGCTGCCTCAACCTGCCGCGTCGCCACAAAAGGATGTGCTGCCTCGCGAAGCAGCGCATTTTCCCCGCGCGTCGGATTCGCCGGCTCGCCGAGGTCATGCCAGACTTTCAGCGGATTTCCATGTGTTTCATCCACAAGTCTTGTCACTGCACAATATTTTCCATTTTCTACCATATCAATATTAATGTCAAGTTCCAATGTGCCGCCGTTTCCGTCATTATCCGGGTTCCAGACCACGCCATAATACGAACCGTCTTCTCTTTTTACGACGAGCATTTCCTCCGAGCGGTGCATGCAGACGCCGTCCAAGCCCTTATAAAAAGCAAATGTCCAAAATGTCGGCTTCGGAATGCAGCCGTTGGCAACCAGACCGAATCCTCCGTGAAATGGCGTAAACGGCACGCCCCATTCCTCAAACACGTCGCCAAACGTCCAATACGAATACGACGCGTGGCAGTCGCCCAGCCTTGACAACATGTGCGCGACATAAGCCGCATTGTAACACGTATCGTGCACCGGCGCATTTGGCACATACGAGGTATTAAACTCGGTAATATGAATCTCTTTTCCGGCAAATTCTTCGTAGTTATCCACAATTTCTCTGGACTTTTCCAACACCTCAAATGCCTCTTCCGGCTGATGCAATGCAACATAGCTGTAATGTCCGCATTTTTCCGGCACTTCGCTGGTATAATGATGTCTCGTCACAAAGTCTAGCGGCAGTTTCTTTTCCTTGACAAATTCAAGAAAATCGGTCAGCCATGCCACATCATCGACACCACAGATTGCCGGTCCTCCGACACGCAGCGACGCATTGACTTCTTTCACCGCCTTCACGCTGACTTCATAAAGATGGAAATATTCCGCTTTGTCCGCATTTTTCCAAAATACCGCAAGGTTCGGCTCATTCCATACTTCAATCGGCCATGTCAACACTTCCTCTTCCCCATAACGACGGATCAAATGACGAAGCGTGTTCTGCACAAGTCTGGTCCATTTGTCATAATCTGCCGGCGGCGTGATATTTCCTTCCAATAAAATACCGTTTCTTCGCCACTTGCCATCTTTTCCGGCATAAATCCCAGCTCGATAAACGGTTTCAGTTTTAGATCCCGGTACGCATCCATCACCTGATCAAGGTACGTAAAATTGTACTCCTCGACGATACTTCCGTCCGTCTCTTCGCGCTCCTGATAAATCGCCATATCTTTACAAAACAATCCATGACCGCGGATATAATCAAATCCGATCTCTTTTTGCACGAGGGCAAGCTGATCCAGATATTCTTTATGTAATGCCAGATCCATACGCCCTGTACCAATACAGGAAAATGTATTATTGGTAAAATTTACCACTTTATTTGTATTTATATCTATTTTTTCACGATTCTTCTCCTCCATAAAAACATTGTAATTTTGCGATAAAATCTTCTACTATAAAACGCGGATCAATCGACGTATACACGCGGATTTTCGGCCTTCCGCTCTCAAAACGGTTGGTCGTATCTTCGTTGATGACCGGTGCTTCCGTCTCGTGATATTTTCCGCAAAATTCATCCATGACAACACCTACCGCCGGCGAATCACCCAATGTCCAGCTCTCGCCCGGCGTCCATCCGGCCCGCTCCGACCGGTTATAAGTCTCCATTTGCTCAAACAAATGCTTTCCAATCTCACCACACGGTGCGATCCGCATCTGAATCTCGGCGAGACTGATGCGCATACTGCCATACACATCGTTTGGAATCTGCCAAAACCGAACCCCGCTTCCCAGCACAAGATTCGCTGCTTCGATATCATTGCCTGCATTGAATTCCCGCACTTCGCCGGTGCTGTGCTCGTGGCTCTGTCCCCCGATCCACACAACCGTCATCCGCGGAACAATGTCCGGGCACGCCTGTATCGCCGAGGCAATATTCGTAATCGCCCCAATGCAGAGAACATACAGCGGTTTGTCATCTTCCCGCAATGCCTCGCGGATCAAAAATGACGAAGCCTCCGAAATCTCCCCGGTTCCTTTTTCTGACAATTTTCCAATTTCTCCCATAAGAACCGGAACTTCTTTTTTCATCGCCTTCACGACTCTCTGAATCTCTTCAAAACTCTGCTTCATACTTCCTTCGCAGTTAAAATGTTCCGCAAAAATTGCCTTCACAATAAACTTATCGCACAGTAACGCATGTGCGATCGCAAACGGATCATCCGCCTCGCACGCCGCATCGCTGTCCACGATAACACGGACTTTTTATCATCCGGAACCTGATATTTCAATGGCATAAAACCACCTCCTTCGTCTGTCTTTGTATAGTATACAAAAAACGAACGGAAAAGAAATGGATTTTCTTGTCCGTTCACATGTATTATTCTGCAAAGGGAAATGTATGGGCGGGGAAGTTCGAATAGTTCTATGAACCCCGGAATTTCCCTTACCCCTTTCTATTCCGATACTTCAATGGTGACATCCCATATGTCTTTTTAAACAATTTACTGAAATGATACGCATCGTCATACCCCACTTTTTCCGCGATCTCCGCGACGCCAAAATCCTCCTTCTGTTCCAGCAGTTCTTTGGCATGTTCCAGTCGCACGCGGATCAGATAATGAATCGGCGATTCTCCTATTTCCGACTTAAATATCTTGGAAATATAATACGGACTCAGATACATATTTGCCGCAATCTGATCCAGCGAAATCTTCTCCGCATAATGTTCATCGAGATAATCTGCGATCTGAGCAGCGACGTAATTTTTCCGGTAGACTCGAATTCACGGCCTTTCATGGCTGGAACCGGTTCTATTTCTTCGCGCACGATATGCAGCAGAAGCTGTGTTAAATACGCCTTCAGCATAAAATAACTTCCCGGTTTTCTCTCAGTATTTTCCTTTTCCATTTTCTCACAAAGTTGGAAAATTTCACGCCTCATTTTCCCGGAAGTATGCAGCACATTGCTACCGTCCTTCAGCTCAATCTGATTTTCGCGCATATTGCAAAACGATACATCCGTAAGTCCGACAAAATATTCCAGCCGGCCTTCTTCACCTTCACGGATAATGCTCTCGTGGCCGATTCCCGGATTGAAGATCAGAACATCTCCCTGTTTGACCGGCACATATTCATCATTTAGATGATAAATACCTTTCCCTTTTAGTATAATTCCGATCTCAATAAAATCGTGCTTATGATAATTATTTTCGCTCTCTTTCCGGTCAACCTGACAAGAAAAGAGAAATGTCGGATTCAAATCCTGATTGACAATGTCAAATTGTATGTTGTCCATAATGCTCCTTTTTCGTAAAATATGCATTTGTTCAAAACTTTTCAGTCATACATCGTTCCCAGTCCATGATCTGTCTCAAATTTTGTCCGGCAGAACCGGTCTCTCGTCGTATTGATGGCGACCGCTGTCACAAGTCCATCCGGCTTATTATCATTGATAAGGATTCGCTCGCCCTGCCCGGCTCCAAAAATAATATGGTCATAGCGGACATGGTTTTCTTTCAAGAACTGCAACGTGTGACGTTTTTCCCACTCGCCGCGTGCCGTCAGAAAGATAATGATATCATTCGGCGGAATGCTCGCAAGAAATTCTTCCGCTCCCGGAAGAAATTGGTCTTTTCCAAGAATATACGGTCCATCATGTACCACAATAGTTCCATCAAGATCTAAGATCCAGGTCTTTTTGCATTGGCGATAATTGTACTTTTTCCGGTTCCAGCATCGCTCTCTTCCTTTCTCTATTTATTCCAAAAAATCATCCGGATTAAACTCTTCCAATGTCTGCTTCTTTTTTTTCTGCATTTGCAAGGCCGGCGAGTTTTGTATTCTGCATAAATTTTTCCGTATTAAACATCACAAGCACATCTGTGATATCCTCGTATTTGTCAAGAATCTGGCCGATTGGAAGTTTCCCATAACGATAATCGATCAGGATAATTCGGTCATAATTTTCTGTCAAAAACGGACAAACAATTGGCAAAGGAATCCTTGATCAGAAGCAGTGTTTTTCCGGTTTTTGCCTTTGTCGTTATCTCTATCTGAAAGGTATTCTTGGATAAAAATACATTGTAGCGGTTAAATCCTTCTTTTGCCTCTTTTGGAAAATACAACGTGTCTGCTTCTACATCGCCGTCATCCATATTGACGTGAACGGCCTCCTGCGATGCATTTTTAAAAAGTGTAACCTGATCTTTTGGGACATTTACATGTACTTTATTATACGTCGTTCCGTAAAAATCATCGAATACCATTTCCTGCGTATACTCCGTAATTGGCTTCGTGGCTGCCTGTCCGCTCTTTTCTGCCCATTCTTTGTACGCATAATAAGCACCGAGCGTCGTCCAATGGTGGTCGGTCCGATAATAGATATATTCATTCTGGTGGCTTTGCATAGCATCTTTCAGATAAATCATCCGTTCCGGATGTGACAGAGATTTTTGCAATGCATCTAACACCTCGGTATGCTCGGAAACCTGCGAATATGCCGGCAAATATTTCGAAAGTGCAAGTGTCTTCGATGGAATCATCAGACAGCTTACCTGCTTCTCGCCAAACATTTCACACATATCATTCAGAAAGGAAGACAACGTTTTTACATTTTCTTCCACTTGTTCTTTATCATACTCATTTTCGTCGTCTTTTTCTAAAATATAACCTTCTTTTCCCAGATTAACATTGTTGATATCCCTTTTTCCCATTTGTTTTTGGAGGGTCACCGCCAGATCCACCCATCGATCCCGCAAGAAAAACTGGTCGCTCAGATAAGCTTCGTATTTTTCCTGATATTTTCCCTGTAAAAACTGCTCTTTGGTGAGCTGCGGTTTCTGTTCCAAATTTCTATTTTCCAAATCGGAATACGCTTTTTTCGGTAAAACCGCCGTAATGACTGCGCCCCCAAACAGCATAACACAAAAGACAATAATCGACAATATTTTTAGCTTTTTTCACTTTACCACCTCCTTAAAACCGAAAATACAAAACGGATTGTAAGACGAATTCACAAGCAATGCGACGCAGGCAATAAACAATACGATAGTAAATAGAATTGCTGCAATCTCTCTACGTGCCGTATCTTCGGGGAAAGCTCTGCAAATTAGAAACCGTTTTACAACGGACAGCGATCCGATGACGGCAATGACAAGCAAAGCCGCATGGGATACCAGAAGATACATCGTCTGCTGATTCACAACTCCTGCTCCGGTCCGGAAAAACATCGCACGCATATAATTTGCACTGTCTGTCATGTCCTGCCACGAAAACAAACTCCATCCAATCATGACAAATAACATCGTATAAATATGTCCAAACGCCGCAGGTAATTTATCTAACACCTTTTTTAATACAAATTTCTCAAGCACAAGAAGCACGCCATAGTACACCCCCACAATATGAAATTATAGTATGCACCATGCCACAATCCGGTTAAAAACCACACGATTGCCAGATTTAATATCTGACGTCCGACACCATGGCGGTTTCCTCCCAGCGGAATATACACATATTCCCGGAACCACGTTCCCAGCGAAATATGCCAGCGGTGCCAGAATTCCGTAATGCTTTTTGATTCATATGGATAATTGAAGTTTTCCGGAAAGGTAAAACCGAACATTGCGCCCAAACCGATTGCCATATCCGAATATCCCGAAAAATCAAAATAAATCTGCAATGTAAACGCCACTACACCAAGCCATGCCATCGCAGTCGTCAACTCACTGTCCGGCATCGCCGCAATCTGGCTCCAAAGGGCCCCCACTTGATTCGCGATCAGCACTTTCTTTCCGAGTCCCACCATAAATCGAAGGATTCCTTTACTAAACTGCGAAATCGTCTCTTTTCGATGATCCAATTGTTCTGCGACATCCTTAAAACGGACGATCGGCCCCGCGATCAACTGTGGAAACAGCGCAACATAGGCTCCAAACGTAATAAAATTCTTTTGCATTTTAGCATCCCCGCGATACACATCAATCGTATAGGACATCGTCTGAAAGGTATAAAAGAAATACCGATTGGCAATGCAAGATGCAACTCAGGCATCGCCAAACCGGTCAATTGATGAACGATCTGAAGAAAAAACCGGCATATTTAAAAAAGCCAAGAAGTGCCAGATTTATGACTGCCGAACAGGCAACCATAACTTTGGCACCACTCATTTTCCCCTTTTCTTTAAAATAATGCACCGCAAGTCCCGCCGCATAGTCTACACATGTAGAAAGCAGGATGAGTACCACATATACCGGTTCGCCCCACGCATAAAAAATGAGACTCGACAAAAATAATACGAAATTCCGGCATTTCTTTGGCAGGATGTAGTATGCCAAAAGAACAATCGGCAGGAAGCGGAACAAAAACAATAAACTGCTGAAAACCATGTCTTAACTCCTCTTATAACTTCTTCTTAAGAGCAGTCTGACCTTTCATATTCACATCTTTTTTTCGGTGACATGGCAATGTACCAGACATACTTCCCTTTTTGACCGCAAACTGCATTTTGAAATACCTGCTTTTCTGCCGCCGTATAATCACTGAGATAATCGCTCTTGCAATTTCTCTTTTTATAGCTCTTCAATGTGCCAAGTAGGCTCTTTGCCTGAGACGCATTTTTTGCTTGCATCACACACAAACTATAAGCTTCTTTTGCATCAAATACATACTGCATTGTCTTTACTTTCTTTCTGGCTGCGGAAGAAAGTGCGCCAAAATCCAATGCACTTTTCGACGCATATTTCAAATTTGCGCTGCCGCCTGTCGCCTTTAATGCCGCAGAGCAGAGTGACTTGCAATTTGCCTTTGGTTTTGCCTGCGCCGGCTCTGCCGCCACCAGTCCGATCAAAAGTGTCATTGCCAATATAGTACAAATTATTTTTCTGAATTTCGTCATTTTTCAATCTCCTTTTACTGATCCAATGATTTATCATATTTCCCAATTACCGTTCCAAATTTAGCATACGCAGGCGGCTTCCAATGATAACCATCGCCTGTCGCATATCCGGCTTTCAAAAATCCACCGGAGTCTTTTTAAAAAGTCTGTATAATCGAGATATTTCAATCCCATTTTTTCGCAAGTCTTTTCAGACGCCGATTAAAAATAGGAATTTGTTTCATGCCCGGATGCCTTGCTTTTTCGGCTCTTGTGACAGGTGAAACAGCGCACAACACAATATCCGTATTCGGATCTGCCTGCTGAATCGCCTCGATCATATCTTTGTATTCCGAGATCATCTGCGATGCCGGCCGATAATGAATTTCGTTCATTCAAGCATCATATAAACGCGGTACGGATTCTCTGCGATCAGCTTCTGCAGTCCCGTTCTTCCCTTAAAAATCCTTTTTGGTATGGAACGTCACGGTATTCAGGCCACGGTAAGCAACTACTTTTTTCTTTGCGTCCAGATGCATCGTCGGAAATCCGCCCTCATAAGCAATGCCCTCGCAGATGGAATCTCCGGCAAATACCACTTTCCGCTGATACTTTTTCATCGTCATTTTCTTTTTTGCCGAAGGCTGGCTGTCCGATGACGATTCTTTTTTTGTTTTGCCCGCCGTCACATAAAATAAATACGTTTTCTTATTCTTCAGTTTTTTCACAAGAAAATGATCGTTCTGTGTCGTCCCGGCGAGTTTGTATTTTCTATTTTTTTCCAATTTATAGTAGACGTGATAATATTCTGCCTGCTTCGTCTGCTTCCAGGAAACCTTGACAGCGGTCGTCGAATACCGCACAGCCTTAACTTTGGTAACTTTTTCAATGGTTTCACACGAGGAACCGGCGCCAGTGTTACCGGTGGTGCTGTCGGCGCCGGTGTGACAACTGTCGGCACTGCACTAACTTCCGGCGTAACCTGCGGAGCTGCACTTTCAATCGGGGGAACCGTTTCCGGTGTCCCTTCCGCTTTCACCGAAGTCTCTGCAAATATTCCGCACGCAAATACTGCAACACCCATAATCAAGGCGTTGCAGCAATATCTTATCGTTGCTTTTTTCATCTTGATCCTTCTTTCATCTTTCCTTCATATACACTAACGAATTTAGTATATAGTTTTTGACGAAAAAAGTCAAGATTTGTCGGTGGAATTAGCAGTTAAGATCATCCCTCATGCAGTGATATTTCCTCAATTCCTCCGTTGCCAAGTTTTACATCAAAAATGGCTTTTTCCCCGGCTGCACTTTGTACCGTAACAACTTTATGCGAACTCACCGCTTTCGCGGGTTCTTCGATATCCAGGTAGATCCAGGCCTTCTTTCCGTTGTCCATCTCCCTATCTTCCACGATGATCAAATGTCCAAGATTGATCTTGCGGTAATCCTCAAGCGACATATTAATTCCCTTCTGCCAGACACCACCAAGCGAATCTGCTGTCTTTTGGAGTTTTGTCAGAAAGTCCTCGGACATTTTTTCTGCCTGTTGTGGCTCTGGTGTTAATTGACTGCGGATTCCCCAAATCTGGTCCTCCACCGACTCTGTTTTGTCAATTTCCAAAGTCCATGTCCGCGACTGTTTTTCTCCATTTTCACCATTGCAATCTATGTCAATCACCTTTACCGTATGATCCTTATCTCCCTGTGTCTCAGATTCGTATGCCGAATCTTTGTCGTGATACGACATTCTGAAATCGCCATTCTCTTTTACGTCGTTTTCCACGTGCTTTTTCTCGCCATTCACATAATATTCCGCTTTGTATTTATGCCCGGCAGAATTGAAAATGTAGCCATTGGATGCTGCATAACCAACTCCTCCAAGCCCAACTGCACAAATGGCAAATAGAATTACCGCTGCACGGCGCAAGTTGTGTTTGCTGCCATTTTTTTCCACATTCGGCAGGTCAAACAATTTTTGTTTTGCCTCTTCCGACATCTTAATTTCCGGATAATTTTTCTTAAATAAATCTCTTTCTCTCATAAGTCATTCCTCCCTCGAGTTTTTCTTTTAACATTTTTCTCGCCCTCATCAGGCGGGTCTGAATTGTAGAAACATTCATCTTTAATATATCCGCGATCTCTTTAACGGAGTAATCTTCATAATAGTATAAATCGATCAAAACCCGGTATTTTGCCGGCAGTTCCATCACCGCATCATACAGATCACTCGGTTCTTCCATACTCGTTTGTGTACTGCATTCAATCTGTTCCATCGGCTGTACCCTGCTCTTCCAGACCGAACGGAATAACGTATGACATTCATTTACCGTCACCCGGATAAGCCAGCTTTTCTTGTGTTCCTCAGAAGTAAACGGCTTTTTATGCTGAAATAATTTGATAAATACATTTTGCACCATATCTTCCGCATCCATTTGATTTCCACAAGCATGCAGCGCAACTCGGTATATGAGATCCGAATACTCATTTACGCTTTGGATATATTCGTTATTGTCCAAATCTGTTTCCCCTTTCTGTTGTATTTGAAAAGCCTTTCACTTATTACACGCTTTTAACTATAAAAATATCTCATATGTGTACAAAAAGAAGAGGTTTTGTCCCTATTTGGTTCAACCTCTTCTCTCTCTCTCATAAATTCGAAATCGTTGCCGTTATCGGATAAAGTTGTCGATCAGTCTCGTCTTTCCAATGTATACAGCGACCGCACAAAGCACTTCTCCGCTGACAGTTTCTACCGGTTTCAGTGTATTCCAGTCTACTAATTCGACATAATCAATCTTCGCCAATGGCTCATTTTCGATAACTTTGCGAATCTCTGCCGCTACTTTTGCTGCGTTTTTTCGCCGGATCTGAGAAGTTCTTCTCCCGCTGTCAAGCCTTTGTGGAGTACCGTTGCGGCCGTTCTTTCTTCTGCACTCAGATAGGTGTTTCTGGAACTTTTTTGCCAGTCCGTCTGCCTCACGCACGATCGGGCAGCCGACGATCTCAATGTCAAAATTCAGGTCGCGCACCATGCGGCGGATAACTGCTAATTGCTGGGCATCTTTCTGTCCAAAATAGGCGCGGTCCGGTGCAACAATATGGAACAATTTGAAACCACCGTACATACTCCGCGGAAATGTGTCGGTCTTGTCTTTCCGCAAAGTCCCTTGGTCAGATCGTCCATATCCACATAGGTGCAGAAATCATCAAAGTACATTTCGCTGTCTTCCGGATGGAAAATGACATTTGCGCCGGCCTTCTCACAAAGCTCAGCATCGCGGTCAAGATCTCTTGGATAACTTGCCAGATCCTCTGTCGGTCCAAACTGGATCGGATTGACAAATACGCTGACAACTACGCGGTCATTTTCAGCAACCGCCTTATCGATCAAACTTTTATGTCCTTCGTGAAGGTAGCCCATCGTAGGTACAAGTCCTACACTAAGTCCCTCTTTTCTCCACTCTTTTACCTGTTTTCTTACTCCGTCTACTGTTGTTATAATTTCCATTTTTCTTCCTCCAATTTGGTTCGGTAACCAATTAATTTTTAAGCAGCCGAGAAATTTTTCGGCGTGCTGGCATCACAATTCTTTTTCATAACACAAAAATGTCTGCTCATACAATTCGCATTCGCCGACGACATGAAAATGAAATGGTGCGTAAGACCGTATCGCCTTTTGGTTGGCTTTGTTTACAAGAAAATGAATGCTCTTTTTCCCACGTTTCCGCAGCTCGTCCATTCCGAAACGGATCATTTCGCGGGCAATGCCTCCATTTTGAAGATCAAGTCGCACCGCAAGCCGCGACAATTCAGCTCCCGGCTGTAATTCCGGGGTCCAGCAGGTGAGATTTTCGACATTTTCGTCCTGATCCACTGAAATCGCTGCCAAAGTATCGCCGTTTCCATCTTTCATAATAAACAGCGACTCTCGGGAAAGGTCATCCGCAATGTTTTCCTCGCACGGATACCCGTCATCCCAGGCACAAAACGGCTCGCCAAGCTGGGATTTGTATAATTTCAAAATGCTTTCCACATCTTCTTTTTGGCTTTACCAATATTTCTCATACGATCACCCCTCGCCACACATTTTCATCAATACAGTTTCTCAATGACACTGTCGTCCACTTTGTACGTATTTTCTTCTGCCGGAAATATGCCGTCCTGCACTTCTTTGATGTAATTTTGAAATGCTTCCTTCATCACTTCGCCGATGTTCGCATAGCGTTTGACAAATTTTGGTGTAAAATCAGAGAACATTCCAAGCATATCCTGATACACGAGAACCTGTCCATCACAATCTTTTCCAGCTCCGATTCCAATGGTTGGGATATGAAGCTGCTCCGTGATAAGCGCTGCAATCTTCGCCGGCACACCTTCGATCACGACGGCAAATGCACCCGCTTCTTCCACTGCTTTCGCATCTTCCAGAAGTTTTTTGCTGCTGCCTCGCTCTTTCCCTGCACCTTAAATCCACCAAACGCATTGATGGACTGTGGGGTCAGACCAATGTGTGCACACACCGGAATTCCGGCATCTACGATCGCTTTGATCTGCGGACACACTTCCACGCCGCCTTCCAGTTTGACCGCATCGCCGCGTCCTTCCTTCATCAGACGTCCGGCATTGACAAGGGCATCATAAACCGAAGTCTGGTAAGACATAAATGGCATATCAATGACAACCAGAGCATTTTTAGCCCCACGCGCTACCGCTGCGCCGTGATGGATCATGTCTTCCATCGTAACGGAAATCGTGTCCTCATATCCAAGGATCACATTTCCCAACGAATCACCGACCAATATGCTGTTTACGCCTGCTTCGTCGATCAATTTTGCCGTAGAATAATCATAAGCAGTCAACATTGTCAATTTTTCGCCATTTTCCTTTGCCTGCTGAAATGTTAATACTGTATTTTTCATGCTGTTTTCCTTCTTTCTATAATAGTGTCTCTAATTCCTCATAATTTTCATCCGGATTGCGCAATTTCGCAACTTCCAGAACCTTTTTCCCCACAAGCCGATACAACTGCGCATCTTCTTCGCCGAGTGCCTGTAAATGTTTGGAAATGACTGACACGTCATTTCGCTCAATCGGTCCGGAAAGCGCCTGCGCCGGTCCTTTTTCAAGCAGCGCATGGATATTTCCGCGCACCAGAGGACCAAGCAGCAATTCGGCTTCTTCTTTCGCCAGTCCGCAGTCTTCCATGCAGTCGAGTCCCATTTGATACAGCCCGATCATAAAATTGCTGACAAGCGAAGCGCTGCAATGATAAAGTACTTTCTTGTCCGAATCGATCTGCAGCACCCGGTTTCCCATTTGCTCAAAAAGCGGACGCATGACAGCAAGTGCTTTGTCGTCGCCTTCCATTGTAAATACTACGTCATTCAATTGTCGGTAACTTGTGGATTTGTCGCTGAACGCACACATAGGATGAATCGAGCAGGCAAATGCCTTTTTTTCGTCGATTCCTTGAAAAACCGCAGATGAATATGAGCCACTAAAATGGCAAATTATTTTGTCCTTTAAATCCTGTTTTTGCAACTCGTTCCATACATTTCCGATTTCCCGATCGGTCGTCGTAATGCACAGAATGTCACAATTTTCTGTCATTTCTTGTAAATTTTTAAATGCCTTCGTATCTGTGAAAGTCCCAGCAAATTCCGAGCTTTCGACATGTCGGCTAACGTACCCGGCAACCGGTCTGCCATGTTCTTTCAAATATTTTCCGATCGAACATCCGACTTTTCCCGCGCCGATAAAACCTATCTGCATGTCACCGCCTCCTTACTTCCGTGGTGTGGTGACGCATAATCATCTGATGCAGTTTCCTACGAATACCGCTCATCGTATAGAATAGCACATTGTGAGAGAAAATGCAAATAGATTGTTAATTTTAAACAATCACATATACTCGCAGTTCAACTGAATTGCCCTTGGCCTTTTCTCCCTCATCCGGCACTTTAGGTCCGATTAAATAACTTTTACTCTCTGTATCCGAATTTACATAATCCGTAACAGCCGCCGGTAACTTTTCATTCGAAAATACCTTCTCCAATTCCTCGGATTCCTTAATTATATATAACTGGCCTTCATCACAAAAATATTGGTTTTCATTCAGGCCTCCAAAAATTTTCCACGTTTGTGTATTCTCGTCCATTTCAATTGGTGTACTTGATTGTTTTTTAACCTGTCCATCTGCATAACTATACCGGATTAACGTCTTATTTTCCTGCGACACTCCCCAAATATCATCTTCATTAAACTGCGCGGCTCCACGAAACGAGTTTTTCAGATCAAACTCATCTTTTGCCTCCCCTTGACTAGTATATTTTACTATTTTTTGCTGTTGGCCAAAATACATCATAAAATCACCAACGTCCGTTATCCCAAAATCGGTCACACCTGCACCCGCATCTTTTTCATCGATATCATTTGTCCAAAGCATTTTCATATCCCAGGATGGAACATCAATCTTCACAATTCGAATTTGACATAGGTACGCGTAAAACTATCCTCTTCATTCTTCACGAATTTACACTGTTGCCATAGAGCAAATAATGTGTCTTCGGATTCTTTATGAATTTTGCTAAAAGATGCTGTTTCGTCGTCGGATCTTTCAATGTATTCCCCATCTATTTTTTCTTTATATTCCTCCCACCCCCCAACTTCACTCATCACATTCCTTTTTAAAACAAAATCATTGTTCTCTTTTGTAAGACTCAAAACTTGTAATTTTTCTTGTAAGTACACACTATCGATATACAGCTCCGCATTAATATCAACCGGGAACTCACAACTTTGTATTCTTACTCCTTCCTTTTTTGTGTCTCGCTGCTCTCTGTTTTTACGTTTTCTTCCTGAGCTTGTCCACATCCACATAAAATAATACCCATTATGGCAATTGCCAAAAAACTTTTTTCATAGCCGTTTCCTTTCGTTTATAATGTTTTTTCATTTCTTTTAAATCTTCGCAAAACAAAGGTAAGCAGCATCGGAATGACTCAACTCATTTCGTATCGCCTTATTGCACAAACATTTTCTTTTATATGCCTCTTCTACCCTACACGGTAACTTTCCACCGGTCCGAGATAAGATTTCTTCTTCTCACAGCCTTCTTTTGTAAATGCAACTTTTTCCAGAACCACTGCCGGATCCAATGCGAAAATCGTCACTTCATTTTCGCCTTTCTGCAATTCCACCGTGCAGGCTGCTTTATGAATCTGGTCAAGGACACCGCGCTCCCAGCTGTGGCTGAGCCAAGGCACAAATCCTTCGTTCGGAATTGTATTTAATTCCTCTGTTTCTGCGTTGTTGACTTTATAAGCCACACACATTTTTCCTTGATAAACAACCGGATTGTTTGGTGCTGTAAAAAGTTCAATCTCGTATTTTCCTGCTGTTTTTGCATAAATGCGGTAGGTTACACTCGGTGCCTCTTCCGCCTTTTCAAAAGTGGCTGTCGAAGGCGTCACTTTCAAACTGCCAATGGTTTTTCCATAACCGTAAATATGCTGCCAATGTGCCTCTTCCGTCTTTTTCGCCTCCGCATAATCCATCGCTTCCACGCAGATACAGCCATCGTTTTCAATCAATGTATCCGGTTTCACATCGGAAAGATTCAAACATTCTGCATGCACTGCGATATCAACACGGATTTCCTGCGTATTATTTTCCGATAATTCCGCAGTCTCTTCTGCATTGTCGGCATAGATACAAATAGAAGTATCAAATGTCTCAAACTCAGCGTCATTTGGCTGATAGCTAACCTGAAACTGCAGGATATCCTCTGTCTTTGCAGCGATTTCATAGGTGTTTTCCCCAACCTTTTTGTGTCTATTTGTGCACCTATTTGGATGATTTGAATACGAGGATCACTCCAACGAATACGGAAGAAAAGTTCCCCTTCTCCACCATTTGCCACATCGATGCATTTGCTTGCTGCAATAGGAGACACCAGATTTATCGGCAATGTCGTTCTTCGCCAAGGATTGCCGCCGGTTGTTTTTTCTTCCTCTGAAATACTCACAAGAAGACGCGGTGCATTGACCGGATGCAGAATGTGGCAGTCCGGATACTGCCATTCTTCGTCGTTCCAACCGATGTAACCCACGTGAAATACCGACTGCATATGATTCCATTTTCCACCGAGCAATGTATGATATTCTTCTGTCAGCTTCTTATCCTTGTCTATGCATTCCTGAACTTTCGGTGCAAAACGATTTCCCAGTTTTTTCCTCTGTTTGACATAAAATTGGCTCAGCCCCGCATACAAATTCATTTTTAAAATATTTGCCGAAGCCATGACCGGATAATAAATCAACTCGTAAAAACAGTCTGCAAGCGGATCACCGGCAAGCTTTCCGCGGAGTTCCGTCACAATTTTTTTCCGCGCGGCCGGTACGCTCGATCATTCTCGCCGCCTCATTATAATGAACCGCATGATACGTATCGGCTTTAAGAACTTCCGGCCGGCACATACCATTCCAGCGTGTATATTCCTCCACCACCTGCTCAAGTCCCTCGTATTTTTCTTCGATAAATCCAAGGTTTTGCAGCCATTGTTTTGTATAATGCAGCGTTGTATTTGGTGCCACACTTCCCCAGCTGTCGAAATCATAGGCAAGATCCAAAAAGTAACTTAGTGGCAATTCCTGATTTTTGATATCGCCGACGTTGACGATCCACGCATCGCGGACGCCGTATTCATAACACATTGTCATCTGTTCCCAAATTTTGGCAAGCGGTGTCGAGTTGATCCAAAGGTACGACACCGGGCCACCGTAATAATCAAAATGATAATACATACCAAAGCCACCCGGATGCTTGCGTTCCTCTTCATTTGGCAGAGTTCTCACATGCCCAAAATTGTCGTCGCAGAGCATCATAATATCATCACGAATAACATCCCAGTCTTTCAATCCCGGAGTATTTTCATCCCCTTGGTAATAGTCCTCTACCTCTTTATAAATCGCCAGAAGCTGCGGATGTTTTGCCTCCACACATTCCGCGATCAATTTTTTCTGCTCCGTGATCGCCGCTTTGAGTACATTGATATTGTCTTCCAACGTCGCATCTTCCGGCATTAAATAGGAATCAAACTCGCCCCGCATCCCAATTGTAATAAGGCTTTCACAGTCTTTATTACGAAGAAGTCCGTCGCGCCAGAATTTGCTGATTCCCTCTGCGTTCGACAGAAAACTCCACTCTGTTCCATACTCCGGATGCGTTTTTCGCAGTGTCTGAAATTCTCCGCCGGAACGGCAGCACGGCTCATGGTGTGAAGCGCCCACGATCACTCCCATTTCGTCTGCAAGCAGCGCATTTTCAAAATGATCCATCGAAAAATCCGAACGCCACATCGCCGGCCAGATATAGTTACCCTTCAAGCACAGCAACAATTCAAAAATATGTTCGTAAAGTTCCGGTGTCGGCTTGGAACTTCCAAATTTTTCCTTCGCCCAATTTCCGAAACACGGCTGTTCATCGTTAATGAAAAATCCACGGTAGCGCACACTTGGCTCTTTGGAAATTGTCTCTATCTTTTGATCAAATACAATTTCTTCTTTCTTTTTTTCGGCACGGCATCAGCCCAGAACACCCACGGCGAGACACCGATTTTCTGAGAAATGTAAAACATCCCGTAAGCTGCGCCCCGCTTATCACTTCCCGCGATCACAAGTACATTTTTCCCCTGTTCCGGCACATTTTCGAGGCAGAAAATCCCATACACTTCTTTTTTGCCTCGAATTTGGCTCAAATCCACTTTTTTCTGCGCTTCCAATTCTGCCAATATTTTACTGCTGCCGCATGTCGCCACCAAGATGTGGTCTGACGCATTTTCCTGCCAGCCTTCTACGCACTCCGGCTGATGTCCGGTCACCTTTTCGATGTCACCGCAGAAAATCCGCGCCAATTTTGCAATCCCGCAACCGCTTCTGCCTCCACGATCACCGGTGCTGTGTTTTCCTTTGCATATACATTCATTGTTATCATTCTTTCCTCCCTGTCGTTTTGCTGCCAACAAATAGCATTTCGCAATGCTTTATTGATTTAAGTGTAGCATTTTTCGGAACATTTGACAATTGCAAAAAGACACTAGAAGTTGGCAGAAGTGGAGTGAGGCGATGCCTAAACACGTTTTATCATATAACAACGAAACGTTTCATCTAAAGTTTGCAAATATCGACGACTAATCGGCAAACGTATTTCTGTCGAAAGAATTGCTTGTTTTTGATAGGTTTTTTATAGTATTTCAAGTTAATAATACTGTTTCGTGATATAGGACAAAATCCAAATTCCTTCAACTTCTCGTTCCAATCGGTAAGAGAATCTCGCGAAATATAAGACTCCCCATTTGTAGTATAAAAAATAGTATATTTATTCTCAGAATGCAGATACAGTATGTCCTGACAGGGTATAAAAACGCAATCATTAATAGCAATAGGGAAAAAATCCATTTGCAGATAAGCTGCTTTGGTCAAACAATGTTTGATAGAATTCAAATCAAGTGGTTTGGTTAAAAACGAAATAACATTACGTCCAAAAGCTTCCGGCATCATTTCTTCATGTGTTGTTGTAAAGACTATAAAGATTGATGGATTTGTTTTTTCTAGCAAAGTTTTTAATTCAATACCTGTTAATCCCTTCATTTCAATATCCAAAAAAGCAAATGAAACTGGGAACTATCCGGAGCATTTAAAAATCTTCACCACAAGAAAATAAAGAAATGTCAAAATAACCCAGTTGTTGACAAAAAGTTTGCAATTCATTTTGTTCTTCTATAACATCATCGCAGATTGCAATTTTCATAATAGTTCACCTCGTTATAAATTATATATTTCGGAGATAGCAAGTTGCTTTAAATATGTTTTTTCACAAGTCAATTCAAGTTACCGTTGTATTTTTTCACAATATCCCTTATATTTTTCAACCCAAATCCATGATTCTGAGAATCCATTTTAGTCGTGGGCAGAGTTTGAATTGTGTTATTTAAATAGGTACAGGTATTCTCTATAATGATAGACAAATATTCAGCATTAGCGTATAAAAAAATATGTATATCTTAGGATAGTTTTCTTTATCCTCTTTAGCAACTGCTTCCACCGCATTTTTAATAAATTGGAAAATACAACACATAGATCACTGTCGTTGACAAATATTGATTCAGGAAATTTTCCATCACATTTGAATTCAATATTTTTGTCTAAATTTTCATAAAAATAATTTACAATAGCATCACAAACAGAGTTATTGGTGGAAATGTAATACATCTGTTCTTTGATACCTGATAAATGTTCCACATAGTTTTTTAAACCTCTTAAATCTAATTTTGCAACAAACCCCTGCATCGCAGTAATATGAAAGTTATAATCATGTCGGAAAGCACGTAAATCCTCATTTTTTTAAGCATTTCCTTGTAATGTTTTTCTTCTAGTAAAAGCATTTTTTGATTTATAGTTTCTTTTTCTTTTAATAGCGAATGATAATGTTTGAGACGAAAATATAATATCAAAAGAAGAATACTTACCAATATGGTAATAACAATACACATAATCAATAAATATTTTCCAACTAAATTTAATGTGTCATAAAACAAAAGACTAGTTACACTAGAAAGAAAAAAAAATCTATAATAGCTACAAATAGAATTAGAAAGCAACTTTTTCCGGAAAGATAGCGAAACAGCTCTGTAGGGAAGGATCTATATTTTTAATAATAAAGGATGTAAGTATAATAAATAACAAAACGAGAATGTCCGAGTAGAGATAATAATTCATATTTTTAACAGAATCATTCTGTGCAATCATACAGTACAGATAAATATTTAAATTTGAAACTATGTTTACAAACAAGGTATATACCACTACTAAACAACATTTAAAATACCAAGGTTCTGTATAGAAGAATAAAACAGCTATTAAAAGTGCAATTGTGTTTGGAAAAGTATTTTGAGAAAAATGATATAAAATGCCCAAAATATCACAACAAAAAAAGTAACTGCTAACTTTCCTAAAGACCAAGTTTTTCTCAAATGAAGTACATTTTTGCAAACAAGAAAAAGAGTTGCTAACTCTAATAAATATAATAAAAGTATCATTTTCTTCACATATCCCTTTTGTATATCAAATGTTTTAATGTCTAAAGTATATATTAAATACAACTAAATGTCAAGTTTCTAAAACACAAGATAGCTGCCGGACAAACAGGTATCTGCCCGGCAGCTAATTTCTCCATTATTTTCCAAACCATTTTTTCCAAAATTCAAGCCATGTATAAGCCGAATAGGTCATCATCATTCCCCACCTCACTTTCGTTTGTTCTTTTTCCCTAAATCCTAATAGGATTGCTCCATGGCGATTTGGAATCTTCATCTCTGGTTCGAAATTGTACATAGTATTTCTTTCCCTTTTTCAGATTTTTAATTGTAAAACTTCCTTTCCAAAGATTGTCACACCAAAGCGTTTTTGCTTTTTTCATTCCTTTATCCGCGGAGTAACGAATCTGAGCTGTCCTGCTATAGAAATAATCATATTTTTTCTCTATAGAATAAGAAAATCTTCTGGTGGTAGCATTCATTTTCTTAACCTTGTATCGAATCCAGATTGGCATTAATGTAATATTTCCCCGCAGATCACATAGATCACTCAGCCAATAATATCCATTATCACTCCATCCATAGAAAAAATATCCTTTTCGCTTTCCTTTTGTCGGCAGGTATTTATCCTCTGCATATCGGTAAGTTTTCGGAAGTTTTCCCTCAAACGTTCCTTTCAAATCTTTGTACTTTACCTTAAACAGCCGTCCTTTACATTTTGCTGTCTTTCCGGGAGAAATCGTTGTAACTTTCTTCCCCTCCTGATACCAAGTCAGATCTTTATCTAATTTTCCAAGCGGTATGGAACTTTCCGAATGATTTATAATCACTTTCAGAAAGCGGTCATCTTTAAATGCATTTTTGCTATCTTGGGTGCACCCCTTGAAACTCAACTTGTTTTAAAGAAAGGCATCCTTCAAAAGCACTTTTTGATATCTTTTTAGATTTTTACCAAAAGTCACTTTCTCCAAATGTGTAAAGCCTTCAAATGCACACTCCCTACTTCTTCGACATTTTTAAATTTAATTCCTTTAATCTGCCACCGGAATTAAAAGCAGATTCACCAATCTTTTTACGGAATCACCAAGCTCCAATTTTTCGATATAAGTATCACTAAATGCGGATTGTTCAATTTCAACCACATCAGAACCTATACTTACATTTCCAAACCACTCAAACACAAATATGTTTTTACCGATTGAAGTAATCCCTTTTTCTATTACCAGATTCACCCCAATCTGCCCTTCATCAAAATACCTACGCCATGGATTGGAAGTTATTTTTCCCTTTCCAGATATCGTTAACGTAAACGTATCTTCATCATAATTCCAGTAAACGTCTTCTCCGCATTTACCGCTCGTCACATCTGGCTTTGCATAGGATGCTTTTGCAGGAATGCAAAACAATATAAAAAGCATTGCAAATAACATTAACTTTCGCATGATTTCAACCTCCTATTTGTCAATAACGCATATATATTGTCTTTTAATCTTAACTTTTTTCCCACTGCTATTTTTTCCTTTTACAGGTTTAATATCTGCAATCACAAACTGAAGCTGGCTTCCCTTACTATGCATCCCTTCAATTTCTTTCTTTTTCTGAATAGGAAAATTATCTCCAAAATGTAGCATATATTTTTACGAAATTCACCTTTTTAGCACTACACTCTGCGATACATAATGGGCTTTCGCCTTCCCTTCCAGACGAGATATAAAGTGTATTATCTCCTCCCTGATCAATGGATTGCATAGATTGAGGCAAAATATAGCTGGATGTATTTTTTTTCATCGTAAAACACGTTTTAAACTGAAGTAGCTTTTTATTTGTAAAAGATACCTTTTTCTTTTCCACTAATTTTTGTTTAATCTTATTATCAAACGCAAATGTAGATACCTGGACTGCCGAATCAGATTTTCTTCGTTTCCAGATAACAATCCGGCTATCATCTTTTAAACCTATATCTACCCGATTCAGTCTGCCAAATTTAGTCCGCTTTTTATTAGAATACGTAACTCCAACCAATCTTCCACAATTCTTTACATCTGTTTTCTTTCCGGCATTATATTTTATGCATGCAATTTGTGTACAAAAATATGGAATAACCTGACTTAATTTTTTATTCTGTTTTTAGCAGTTTGTTTTGCTTTCTTTAATTCATCAGCAGTAAGTTTATACGTTTTTCCAGTTAATAAGAAATATTCTTTTCCTTTATAAACAAACTTAAACCTTTCATAAATCAATCTCCTTTGTTTTGAATTTTTTATTCATGATATCATTCATTTGCATATTATTACAACTCATTTGCGACGAACGGTCGTTTTTGCGACGAACGGTCGGAGATAGATAGTGACTTTGGTCTGGGTGGCGGTTTTCTTGTCTCAAACCACACAACTAGGACTTTCCCTTTAGTCTGGGCAACGATTTTTCTTTTTAAACCACGCAACTAGGACTTTCCCTTTGGTCTGGGCGGCGTTTTCTCGCCTCAGACCACACAACTAGGACTTGCCTTTTGACCCAGACAACGATTTCTCTTTTTAAACCATATAACAATGACTTTACCTTTGGTTCAGACGGTGATTTCTCGCCTCAAACCACACAACTAGGACTTGCCTTTTGACCCAGACAACGATTTCTCTTTTTAAACCATATAACAATGACTTTCCCTTTGGCCCAGGCGGCGTTTTCTCGCCTCAGGCCACACAACTAGGACTTTCCCTTTGGTCTGAGCAACGATTTTTCTTTTCAGACCACACAACTAGAACTTGCACCTTGACCTAGTTGATAATTTTCGTCTCGCAGACCACAATCTCCCCTAAAAATAAGCAGCCACCAGGGTTTCCCCCGGCGGCTGCCTGCCCCCTAAAAATCATTAAACTCTTCCATACGCCGTCATCAGGACTCCCCCCACTTCGTGGGCCCCTCCGGCTAATTCTAGACAACACCCCTATACGCCGTCATCAGGACTCCCCCGCTTTGCGGGTCCCCCTCATGACATATTCTAGTTAAACCCGATTGCCATAAAGGTAAAATTTCTTTTCTTCGTCTCCATCTTTCATTTTCAGTTCGATGGTGTGCTCAGCTGCCTTGTCTTCGGTCATTGCCACATACACTTTTCCGTTGTTCCATCCGGAGCTGTCATAACCGGACAATGTTCCTTTTTTGACGCCGTCAATATAAACGTCGGCAGAACCAAATGTCTTGGAATTGCTCAGTTTATATACAAACATCAAAGTCTTGCATGTCGCTTTGATCGTCAGTGCATTGTTTCCGCCTTCTTCGTCATGCATCCAGTTGTCCGGGAACCAGGCTGCGCCTTTCTTTCCATTGTAGGCATACTGGAAACTTCCGGTTGCCGAATCGGTCTCAGTAAAGCTGCCGGCATCGATGGAAGCAATCGCCTCATCATCCGCTGCCGTTGTCTTTGCGTCGATCATTTTAATTCCCTGATAAGCCGCTGTTTGCTTTGGTGCCATCGCATCAATGTCTGTGATATTGTCTGTGTCAGCGTCGGCCTTATCCACAGTATCCATGAGATTCATAATGCAATCTGACATTAATTGGTAACCCGTATTGTTTGGATGAAGCGTGTCACCAAAATACCAGTCATAAAAACCGTCCTCATTGAAATAAGAAATAATGCTGTCTCCCATACTGATCATTGGGAGGTTATAATACTCGCCATATGGACGATAGCTGTTTTCCATCACACGTCCGCCTGCGGAACTCTGGAATACGGAGAAAATAAGTACTACCGCAGAACCGGATTTCAATGCCTGGCGGATCAGACCTTCATAACCGCCACCTTTTGTCGCTGTGCCATAGTCATTTACCGCAAATTCAATGAACAACACATCCGGGTGGTCACAGCCTTCCGGAAGTCGGTTGATGACATCTCGGTTATAGCGGACAACTCCGATGTCGGAAGGCGTTCCACTCATACCTGCGTTGATAAAATGAACATTGGAACCGTCGCCTTTTCCATATGCTTTTGCAAATGCATTGGCAGAAACTTCCGCGTAACACTTTGAGTTTGGAGAAGCAAGCGCTCCTTCTGTGATCGAACCACCTATGTAAGCAAGTGTTACATCTTCGCCATTTCTCGCCTTTGCGATCGCATTTTTCAAACGCGCATTATTTCCGGTGGAAAGTAGGCTGTCGGCTTTCATTGTGTTATACGTTTCGGTAGTCGGATTAAACCCTGTCGTCTCGGTTTGTTTTCCGGTAATTACCAGGTCGTCTACAAGAAAATCTGCTGTCTCATCGGTTGACATTTCCAGATAAAGGGAAACATCGCCTTCCGCCTCCGGAATTACGTAAGAACCGCTGAGTTCTGTCCATTTCCCACTCTCGCAGGTCAGCCCGTCATCCACGCCGTCGATAACCGATTTGTACTGCGTCGTGCCCTCACTGTCGGTATATTGAAGTTTCAAACCGATTTTCTGGTCACTTCCCGTATCCTGTTTTACCCAGGCAGAAAAATCATAGCTGCTTCCCGTCTCCGTCAATTTGCTCAGGGAAAGAGACGCGCCGTGCCAGTTTGCGCTTCTTCCGGTACACAAAAGGCTGTTCATACCGCCCGCTGTATGATTTTCCGACTGCGAAATCTCGACCGAACTTCCGCGGCCGGTAATTCCTTTGGTATCTCCATCTTCAAAATAATTGTTGTAAACTACCGTTTTTCGGTATTATCCGGTGTTTTTACCGGCGTTGCCGTCGGTGCTTCACTCGCCGGAGCAGAAGCCGTCGGCTGCGCACTTGCCGATGCTGTTGGCTGTGCACTTGCCGATACTGCCGGAGTACTGCTTGGTGCCACCATTGCCGGAACCCCTGTCGGTATACTCGTTACCAATGGTGCCGCCGTCGGAATGACCGCCTTTTTCGCCTTCACTTTAACCGTAACAACCCCGATTTTGCGCTTTTTCTTTTTCAATTTTTCCGTTACGGTTACTTTTGCTTTTCCTGCTTTGACCGCAGTCACTTTTCCTTTTTTGTAACTTTAATCTTCGCATTGGAAGCCTTAAACAAGTATTTCGCCTTGCTCTTCTTGTTTTTGATCACGATTTTCCGGGACTTGCCCTCTGTGATCGTCAATGTTTTCTTTGCTACTTTTGCTTTCTTCGCTGCAGATACATTTACCGGCCCCACGATCGAAGTAAATGTCATCGCTGTCACAACAGCATAGCAGAGAATTTTCATGTTTTTGTTATTACCCATAACACCAGTCTCCTTCTTAATAATAATTTCTTTATATTATAAAAGTTTATCATAGGTTATAGGCATTTGCAACAATAAACATGCTCTCCCATAAGTTTCTTTTGCTTTTTTTGCCAATAATGTAACTATTTATCACAGGTGTCTGAAAATCAAGCAATTCCACTTCCCGCAGTTTCTTCTCTTTTATATAAGAAGCCGCTGTATCTTTGGGCAGAAATGTGTAATTCTGCTGGCCGATCAAAAATGGGATGATTTTCGAACAGTCGTCAATTTCCAGCGAAAATTGGTGGTATTTCGGGAAAAGATTTCGGATAAACTGGCCGACATTCTGCAGAGCAAAATTGCACATCAGATAATTTTCCTGCAAAAGTTCCTGCTGCCGGATTCCTTTTTGATACTTGCGGTTATTCCAGTCCGTAACAAGGATCATCGGGTCTTCCTTGTAAATCTCACAGTGAAATTTGGGATTTCGCAGCGGAATATACGAAAATACGACGTCCAAAATATCGCTTTGCAGCTGCTCCAACAGCTGGCTCGACAATCCGATCGCTATTTTCAGGACATCTTCCGGGTGATTTCTTTGATGCGCCTGAATGATCGGCGCCAAATGCGCTTCGTAAACAGAGTCCGACGAACCGATACGCAGCGTATTTTCAAACTTATGAATGGAACTGATCTCCGCCATCGCCGTGTCCGTCAGCCGGATCACACTCGCCGCGTACAACGAAAACCGCTCGCCCGCCGGCGTCAATTCGACGCTTCGGTTATTTCTCTCAAATAAAGTTACATTTAACTCCTTTTCCAATTCCAAAATGCGGTTTGTCACCGTCGACTGCGCGATAAAAAGCTGGTGCGCCGTCCTCGTAAAATTCTTTGTATCCACAAGAACCAGAAACGTTTTCATTGTCTCAATATCCATACTGCTTCTCCTTTTATCAATATTTTCGATTATTACTATCAAAATAATTTATTTTACATATAATATACACCTGTTCTATAATGATTGCAAGACAGGAGGGTTATTATGCCAGATATCAATTTAAGCCAAAAGACCAATTTACTAGAGCAGGATCCGTATTCCTATGAACTTCAGGACGTAAAAAACCTGCGTTATTTCACGAAATGTTTCCGTATAATGAAACGCCTAAAATTGCATTCAACTACCGCCGTGTGCCGCAGAATATGCCGGATGACATTTTCATCACCGACACGACATTCCGCGATGGCCAGCAGTCGCGTACTCCGTATACGACGGAGCAGATGATTCATCTGTACAAACTGCTTCACAAGCTCGGCGGCGACAATGGCATGATCCGCCAGACCGAATTTTTTGTCTATTCGAAAAAAAAGACCGTGATGCCTTGGAAAAATGTATGGAACTCGGTTATCGTTTTCCGGAAATTACCACTTGGATTCGGGCATCGAAAAAGATTTTGAGCTGGTGCGCTCGATCGGAGTAAAAGAAACCGGTGTGCTCGTCAGCTGCTCGGATTACCATATTTTCCATAAAATGGGACTTACCAGAAAAGAGGCTCTCGACAAATACATAGGCATCGTTAGCGACTGTATCGAAGCCGGACTCCGCCCACGCTGCCATTTTGAGGATATTACGCGTGCTGATTTTACGGCTTTGTCGTACCGTTTGCCAGCCGCTTGATGGAAATATCTCGCGAAAGCGGCGTTCCGATTAAGATCCGAGCCTGCGACACCCTTGGCCTCGGTGTTCCTTATCCCGGCGTTGCGCTGCCGCGAAGTGTTTCCGGCATCATCTACGGATTGCAGCATTATGCCGGCGTGCCTTCGGATATGATCGAATGGCACGGCCACAATGATTTCTACAAAGGTGTCGTCAATGCCACGACAGCCTGGATGTATGGCGCAAGTGCCGTCAACTGCTCCCTGCTCGGCATCGGCGAACGTACCGGAAATGTGCCGGTTGAGGCAATGATCTTCGAATATGCGTCCCTTCGTGGAACAATGAATGGTATGCATCCGGAGTACATCACCGAAATCGCACGTTACATCGAAAATGATACGAATTATCCGATCCCACCGATGACCCCGTTTGCCGGCCAGAACTTTAACCTCACGCGTGCCGGCATCCACGCCGACGGGCTGATGAAAAATCCGGAAATTTACAATATTTTTGACACGGAATCGATCTTAAACCGCCCACCGAAAGTTTCGATCACGGGCACTTCCGGCACCGCCGGCATTGTATTTTGGCTGAATCATTCGTATTCACGCCGCGGTGAAAAAAGAATATACAAAAAAAGGACCCACTCGTAGCAAAATTATACGAATGGGTCACCGACCAATTTGACAACGGTCGTATTACCATGATCAGCGATGCTGAGATGGAAGAGCAGATCGCAACACTTTGCAAAGCGCAGGACTTGTAATTTCTATCGTTTTTCGCTATAATTGAGAAAAAGTTACTTATTGGAGGTATTAAAATTATGGGCAAAACAAAGAAAGGGACAGCCCTGCTTCTGGCATTTACGCTCTGCGCATCGATTCTCACACCGAATTCCGTCGATGCCGCTAAGGTAAAAAAGCCTGTGCTGTCAAAAAAGAAACTGGCACTGGTTCGTGACAAATCTGCGACCATCCGCTTGAAAAAAGCCGGAAAATGCAAAGTCACCTGGTCTTCTTCAGACAAAAACGTCTGCAAGATTACAAAAAAGAAAAAAACTTCCTGCAAATTCAAAGCGGTCGGAAACGGTTCCGCCAAAATCAAATGCAAGGTAAAAAGGGCAAAAAGACGTTCAAACTTTCCTGTAAAGTGAAAGTAAAACCGAAAGTTGTCACGAATCTGCCAAGTATCCTGAAAACCTATGAAAGCCAGATTCCATACATGGGAACCTGCCTGAATTACGGAAGTTCTACATATAAGCGCGAACTTCAAAATACAAAAACATTGAATTTTGTAAAAACCAATTCAATAGTTTTACCCTTGAAAATGAAATGAAGCCGGATAACATCCTCGGCTACCGCCCAACGACAATGACCGTCGCAGAGGCAAAGGCAAAAGGCTACTATATCCCGGATAATTACAAGGAAAGTACCGTTCCTTCCTTGAATTTCCGCGAAGTGGATGGTGCACTTGAAGTTGCTGCGAAAAACGGCTTGAAAATGCGTGCCCATACCCTCGTATGGCACAGCCAGACACCCGCTTGGTTCTTCTCGGACAAGTACGAAAACGACAAAGATACCAATGTGGCGACGATGGATGCCCGCGAAGATTTCTACATCCACAACGTAATGGCTCATGTCATGGAGAAAGAAAAAGAACTTACCGGTTCTGCCGGAAGTATCGTCTATGCGTGGGACGTCGTAAACGAATACCTGCACCGCCAGGAATTTACAAGAACTTGGACAAACATTTATAAAAACAGCGGTGACACCCCAAGTTATGTAAAGAAAGCATTTGAACTTGCTTATGGAATGTTAAAAGCCTATAATGTGCAGGATAAAGTAACATTATTCTACAACGACTACAATACCTACTTTGGCATTCAACAGACGCTCAATCTTGTGAACTTCATCAACAAAGATGAACCGGAAAAAATCTGCGGCGGTATCGGTATGCAGAGCCATGTCGACATCAAAGTGCCTACGATTGAACTTTATGGCACTGCATTGGAAAAATTCCTCGCAGCCGGCTACGAAGTTCAGATTACAGAACTGGATGTAACGATCAACTACGATACAAACGGCTCCTATTCTTACGCAGACGAAAAGGAGACCAATGCCGACCAAGCCAAATACGTCGGCCAGCTGATGAAAACGATTTTGGAGAAAACCGCAGCCGCGATAAAAATGTAAATCCAAAAGGCGTAACCGGCATCACTTTATGGGGATTATACGACACGATCTCCTGGCGTGCTTCCTGCTCCCCATTGCTTTTTGACACGGGAATCACGGATCCGAAAGCTTCTTTCTATGAATTTATCAACGCCGCAAAATCAATGGGTTGAAAATAATATAACTGAATTGTTATCCCCAAAAATCCCTGCCGCCAATAAAATCAATATTGCTGTGGGGATTTTTTAAAGTAAAAATTTTACCCCTTAAAGTAAAATTAATCCGTTCAAATCCTCTTGCTTTTTTCCTTATAATGGCTATATCATTATTTGAACAAGGAGGGTTTTTTATGTTACTTAAAAACGAATTCTTCCTCTGGCTTTATCTGTCATTATGGCTGTGTCCGCGTTGACCGGCTGTGGCAGCAGTTCAGAGAAAGACAGCTCATCAGGGGCTGAGACAACCCTGACCATGTGGACGATCGCCACAGAAAGCGACTCTTTCCACAAACCGTATCTTCAGGCAATCGAGGAGTTTGAGAAAAATCATCCCGGTGTAAAGATTAATATGGAAACATTTGAAAATGAATCCTATAAAACGAAGATCAAAGCGGCTGTCGCTGCCAATGAACTTCCTGACATTTTCTTTACCTGGGCGGGTGGATTTTCCGAATCATTCGTATCTTCCGGAAAAGTAATGTGCCTGGATGATTATTACAAAAATTACGAAAAGGAAATCAGTAAAACCGCTCTTGCCAACGATATCTACGATGGCAAATTGTATGGTTCCGTAACTTGTACACCGGTATCCGTAATGTGGTACAACAAAGAAATGTTCAAAAACAAGGTGTTGAAGTACCAGCTACATGGGATGATTTCAAAGCTGTCTGCAAGAAATTCATTGATGCAGGCATTAAACCGATTGGAACCAGTGTAAAAGACACTTGGGTACTTGCTATGCTTCATGACGGATTAGCACTTAAATCTGCCGGAGCAGACAAAGTCACCAAGGCTTTGACAAAACAGGGTCAGTCCTACAACGATCCGGACTTTGTAAAAGCTGCTAACTGCATCAAAGAATTGGTTGATATGGGCGCTTTCATCGACGGTGCAACCGGTCTTTCCAATGATGAAGCAAGTGCTTCTTTCTATGCAGAACAGGTTCCAATGTACTTCACCGGAAGCTGGATGGGTGGTTCCATCGTTACCGATGCCGAGAAACCGGATAACTTCGCTGTTGCACCAATTCCTGTTGTCAACAGTGCAAATGCAAGTGTAACCGACTTCATGGGCGGAGGTTCCGATACTTTGATGGTATCCGCCAGCACGAAGAACAAAGACCTTGCCGCTGCCGCTGCTTTTGAGATTACAAAAGGAGTTTCCAAATATGCTTACTTAAGCGGTGCTGGAATTCCGGCTTGGACCGTAGATTATGATGCTTCTTCCGTCCCTGCCTTAACACAGCAGGTAGCAGATATTGCCGGAAAAGCAACTTCCTATACATTGTGGTTTGATACGTTGATGTCTTCCGATGATGCTGGAGAATATCTGACACTCCTTCAGTCCCTCTTCGCAGGCGATCTGAAACCGGAAGAATTTGCTGCCAGCATGGATAAGCAGTTAAGTAAAAAATAATCACACGTTAATTTTGTGAATGGGATTTGATCCGGGCGGCTCCCGGACAGCAGCATTGCTGCAGTCCGGGAGCCGCCCGGCATTATAACGATTCGTTTAAAGGAGGATTTCATGGACAAAGTAAGAAAAAAACAAAACAGCAATCTTCGTTTTTCTCTTTCCTTCTGCATTGCTGTTTTTAGCCATTATTATCTTACCAATCTTTATGTCCGGATATTATAGTCTTTTAGACTGGGACGGCATCACTTCCGGCACATTTGTTGGTATACAAAATTACATTGAATTATTTACAGAAAAAGTCTTGGCTTCGGCCCTACGGTGCGAAATGCATTCATTTTTGCCGGACTTTCGGTTTTTCTACAGCTTCCCCTCGCTCTGCTTCTTGCCTTAACTCTGGCAAAAGGCATCAAGGGTGAACGATTTTTTGTGGCGGTGTTCTTCATTCCGGTTTTGTTATCCACAACCGTCATCGGACAATTGTGGATGAAAATATACAATCCACAATACGGTATTGTCAATTCCTTTTTGCGTGCCGTCGGTCTTGACACATGGTGCAAGACCTGGCTCGGCGACCAAAAAATATGCTCTTGCCGCCTGCTTCATCCCGATGCTTTGGCAATACGTCGGCTACCACATGCTCCTCATGTACGCAGGCATTAAAAGTCTGTCACCGGATATCCGTGAAGCAGCTAAGATTGACGGTGCCAATGACCACCAATTATCACGTTATATCACAATTCCTATGATCAAGCCGGTTTTGCGTATGTGTGTGATCTTTGCGGTAACCGGTTCTTTGAAGGCCTTTGACCTGATCTATGTATTGACCGGCGGCGGTCCGGCTCACGCAAGTGAAGTACCAAGTACCTTGATGATTAACATGATCTTCGACCGAAGCCGCTATGGACTCGGAAGCTCGATTGCCATGTTTATCATTTTCCTGTGCTTCTTTTTCGCAATACTGATCAAACGCTGTTTTCGAACGGAGGTGGACTAAATGAAAAAAGTAAAAACCAGTGTAATGTACATTTTACTGTCTCTTTGGGCATTGGTAAACCTATTTCCGCTGTATTGGATGTTTACCTTCTCCCTAAAGACAAATAAAGAAATCTTTGGTGACAACATCATCGGCCTGCCAAAAGAATGGCTGTGGAGCAACTATTCGGAGGCTCTCGATACCGGAAATATGGCACTTTACTTTGCCAATAGTGCCATTGTCACCTTTGTTACGATTGCATTGACTGTCATCTTTTCCCTGATGGCGACTTATGCACTTTCCCGCATGGAATGGCGCGGCCGCAAACTTGTCAACAGCATTTTTATGTTTGGCTTAACGGTACCGATTCACGCGGCAATCCTGCCAATTTTATCATCTTACGCGAATTAAAGATGACAAACTCCTATCAGGCACTCATAATTCCTTACACCGCATTTGCATTGGCGATGGCGATTATGATCTGTCAAAGTTTCATTGAAAATATTCCACGTGAACTTGAAGAGTCTGCCTGTATCGACGGCTGTGGTGTCTATGGCATTTTCTTCCGCATTGTGCTTCCGCTCATGAAACCGGCACTTTCTACCATTGGCATTTTTACTTTTCTACAAGCGTGGAATGAGCTTATGTTTGCCGTCATCTTTATCAGTGACAGTAAATATCGTACATTGTCGGTAGGTATCCAGGCACTTTCCGGGGCTTACACGACCAAATGGGGACCGATTGGCGCTGCTCTTGTCATTGCCACGTTCCCGACCCTCATCATTTACTGCTTTATGAGTAAAAAAAATTCAAGAAAGTTTAATGGCAGGTGCAATTAAAGGATAAATGTGCTATAATAAGTTTATTATAGTTATTTTGGGGGATATACGCACTATGAAGAAACGTTTTTTGTCATTGGGGCTTCGGAAAAAAATTCAGTTTTTGTTTCTTTGTACAATGATTGTATGCATTTTATTCTGCTCAGGTATCTTCTATCTGATTTTGGAAAATCAAATGCAGCAATCAATCGCCGACAAAGAAATCAGTAATCGAACTGCTATTTCCAATAACTTGGACAGCACCATGAAGTCCATTAACAGCATCAGCCGCCTTACCATGCTTCGTAGCACTGTACGCACTTTTTACTTGCAAAGAGTAATTCTACTCCTCGCACACGAAATGCTATCCAGGAGATCCACGACATTCTAAATACATTTAATCTTTCCTGTAATGTCGTGATTCTCCGCATGGACGGCCAATACCTTAACACCGGTCCGGGAATCACCTATGTCAATACCGGCAAGATTTTTGAAACAGAATGGCTGGACGAAGTCATGGCCCAAAAAGGAAATTACGTTATTAAAGCAGGCACTCGCGATGCCTTTCGCTCAAACATTGGCGAAATGGTGTCTTTTGTCCGTGTCATCAATGACATAAACACCCAAAAACCGATCGGTATCCTGGCAATCAATCTCCCAAGCCGCTTCTTTGAACAGGCATATGAAGGGCTTTCCGGCGAAACCAGCCATTTTGCTCTTTATGACACATCCGGCAGCTTAATCTGCAAGGATAATGAAAGCACATTTTCCTCCTTAAATCCGGAAAATCTACTTCAAAACACGCGCGAAGAAACGGACAAACTATTTTACAAAAAGTATATTTACCTGCGACACATTGGGAGACTCTCATTTCATCCTTGCTTCCCGTCTGGAAGTACGGATTTTAGACGGGCTCCCTGCCAAATTACTGGCTGCTTTGATCATCGGCGCTTTTATACTTCTCGCATTTATGTGGCTGATCAATACTTATATTGCCAAAAATGTCATCTACCCGATCCAGCGTTTGGTCGACAGCATGACTGAAGTGCAAAATGGCTGGCTGCACCGTGTTAGTATGAATGTAAGCGATGACGAGATCGGTCTTTTAAAAAACAGCTACAATGCTATGCTGATTGAGATCAATCAATTGATCGAAGAACTTCTTCAAAAAAAAAAACACTGCGGATGGCTGAATTAGATGCTCTTCAGGAGCAAATGAAGCCCCACTTTTTGTATAACACTCTGGATATGATCCGTTATATGGCTTTGGAGAACCGAACAGATGAAGTATATAATATGTTGGAAACTCTTGGAAATTTTTACCGTCGTTTCTTAAGTAAAAGGAAGCACGGACTTGTCTCTGGGAGAAGAAATAGAAATTGTAAAAAGCTATCTTACACTGCAGAGAACACGTTTTGAGGATATTTTTACAGATGAATATGAAATTGAAGAAGGCCTGTCTTCCATCCGTGTTCCGCGCCTGATTCTGCAGCCGCTCGTAGAAAATTCCATTTATCATGGGATTCGCCCAAAAGGCGAACATGGGGTTATCCGTGTCACGGTAAAACGTCAGGAAGATTTTCTATTTCTTAGCATTTACGACAATGGAATCGGTATGTCCGCACACCAGCGGGAACTTCTGTTTTCCGGCAAAGACAGCCGAAGTTTCGGATTTCAGGGAACCATTGAAAGAATCCGTTATTATTATAAAACGGAAGATGTCTTTGAGATACACAGCGTCGAGGGGGAATATTGTGAGATTATTTTGAAACTGCCACTTTCAAATGGCTGTTAGATATTTTTGTTATAATGTAAAGGAGCGTGTAGTTTTATGTATCGTGTCATGATCATTGACGATGAAAAGGCTCTTCGCAGCCTTCTAAAAGCATCTGTCAATTGGAAAGAAATGGGGTTAGAAATCGCCGGCGAAGCTGCCAGCGGAATCGAAGCCATCAATACAATTGATAAGTTTCACCCGGACATTATTTTTGTAGATATCCGAATGCCCTTTATGGACGGCATCGAATTTTCCAAGATTGCATTAAAGCGTTACCCTGGAGTGAAGATCATTATACTAACCGCTTTTGATGAATTTGAATATGCAAAGCCGTGCATCGGTCTTGGAATCACTGATTATCTGCTAAAACCGATTGTACGTGCCGATATTCAGTCGGCTTGCAAAAAAGCAATTCACGAACTGGATTCACAGCCAATTCATGCAGAACAATCTTCTCCCATAGATATGCCATCCGATATGGACCGCATCAAACAATATATTATGGAAAATTACCACGATTCATCCTTGAATCTTACTGCCATTGCACAGGAATTTGGCTATAATCCAAGTTATCTCAGCCGGCGTTTTAAAGCTGACTGCGGACAAAACATTTCCGATTATATCACAACCTGCCGCATGGAAAAAGCAAAAAAATGTCTGGCATCCCGGATGCTTATGTATATGACCGCAAAAGAAGTCGGCATCCGGACCCCAATTATTTCGGAAAATGTTTCAAAAAATATACCGGAAGTTCGTACTCTGAACTTCTGAAACGGCAGTTATAGTTTTAGCAGAACCATTCCATTTTAGTATAGGCAATTCCATTACAGGAGGTTTTCGATATGAATTCTATCTTTCAAAACAGATTATATGACTGGCTCACGACCGCGTGCCAGCTTATTGTCCTTGGTTTTTTATTTTTATTTACAAGCATTCCGCTTGTAACTTTTGGTGCTTCTTTTACCGCACTCTATCATTGCATCTCACGGGAACACACAAAAACTTCCGCTCATATCTACCGGGAATATTTTTCCGCATTCAAATCCAATTTTTACAATGCCTTGCGCCGACAATCCTATTTCTTTTTTACGGTGCTGCGATGGCCGTAGATCTTTCCCAGGTCTTTACCGGCAAAGCCACCAATCTCCTGCCGCCCTTTTTATGGATGGTAATCTGCCTCGTTCTCTGGGTCCTCGCCAATTATATCTTTGCCGTGATATCGCATCTGCGTGCTTCATTTCTTGCCGTTCTTCTGCTCTCCGTACGACTGATAACAGGCCACATCAAAGAAACTTTCATCCTATTATTTACAATGGCCGGCGCCTGCGTCATCGTTTTCCTGGTTCCCGGACTTTTCGTCCTTCTTCCCGGAATCCTCTGCTGCATCGCCAGCCATCTGATTGAGCCCGGTTTAAAAAGGGCTCTTTCTATCAATTAATCCAATTCTTTGTAATCAAAACTGCGGAATTCTGCAGTCTGATCGTATCCGGAATAATCCACGCATGCCATGCCGACAAATGCTCCGGTGAAGAATCCACCGTAAGACTGAAGTACATAATCGTCGGACAATACAGCTGCATCCAATGTGCCCGGAATTTCGGTATAATTCTTTCCATCAAAGGAATATTCGTAGCTGTAAGACTGTTTTCTTACCTTTGTGCGAAGCCATACAAATTCTACATCATCCGGTACCGGAATCGCATCGTCACGAAGGAAGGAACGATATCCGCCACGATTGCACTCTGCTACTTCGATCACACGGCCGTTTTTCTCATTCCATGTAATAAATGCAAGGAGCAGTGCTTGTCATTGTAAAAGTTTGTCAGTCCAGCCATCTGCTGATAGTTGAACGGATCAAATTTCACTTTCACTTCGGCATCAAAGTTAAATGCCTGCCAGCGTTTTGCCACGAGGGAAAGCTCATGTTTATTGCTGAGAGATCCTCTTCCGATCAATGTCAGCCTGCCATCCCCTGTCGTACCCATTTCCTCTGTAAATGGTACGCGAAGGGTATTCCACTCGTCATGAAGTTTTGGGGTGTCAAATTCATCATGCATTGAATGATCTGCCGGCGCTTCTGTCAAAATCGCATCTTTTGGTGCATCCACAAGCACTTTTCCGCCGTGTCCGCCCTCGATACGAGGCCAGCCTTCTTCATCCCAGTATACTTTCTGAATTGCCGTCTCACGGCCAAGCGGACACCAGCCGCGTGGGTCGATCGAACTTTCATTTTCGTGGTTCCACGGTCTTCCGCACAAACTTGCATAATACCATTCACCGCCAGGTGTCTCTACAAGCGCACCATGACCCTGTTTCTGAATCTCAAGTTCCGGTGTATCAAAGTTCGTGATAAATGGATCGCCAGGCTCTGTCTCAAAACTCAACGCATCTAACGTCTTTGAACGAGCTACTACTTCCTGATGTGTCCAAACGGTTCCACCCTGTGCAGCAAACAGATAATAATATCCGTTGATCTTATACAAATGTGGTCCCTCAACCAGTTTAACGTCCGTTCCGGCGTAGATCGTACGTGCTGTCTCCGGTTTTAATTTCATTGTATCTGTGTCAAATTCTGTCACTGTAATACCGTCAAAAGCATGGTGGTATTCGCGATGATCCCATGTCTGCTGAACAAGGTATTTGCGTCCGTCATCATCATGGAACAATGATGCGTCAAATCCCACACCATTGACACGGATCGGATCGGACCAAGGTCCACGGATATCTTCCGCTGTCGTCAGATAATTGATCATATCTTTGAATGGTCCCTCAGTTACTTTTACATCCGTATAAATCAGCCAGAATTTTCCATCTGCATAGGAAAGATCCGGCGCCCAGATACCTCCCGATGACGGATTTCCTTTCATATCAAGCAATGTCGTCGTGGACAATGCGGATGGAAGAAGATTCCAATGTACTAAATCTTTTGACTCGTGCAGACGAACTCCCGGAAACCACTCAAACGTAGAGTTCGCAATATAATATGTATCATCCACACGAATAATGGATGGATCTGCATTAAATCCCGGCAAAACCGGATTCTTAATCTGCAACATAAATGTGTGCCTCCTTACTGTTTATCTTTCTTCTATCATACAGTAAAATGGGAGGTTTTGCAATGGGAAAAATTTTTTGTTACAATTGGATATTATATGGTTGTAAATCGTATATAAAATGAAATCAAAAGAAAGGAGAAGCACTGAAAATGTATGTGTGGACAAAAGAGAACTTTCATCGTACATATGAAAAATACAGTGATCTGGTATACCGTCTCTGCCTATTGTATCTAAAAAACGAAAGCGACGCAAAAGACGGCCTGCAAGATATTTTTCTAAAATTATGGGAAAAGAAACCCTCTTTCAAAAATGAACAGCATACGCAGGCATGGCTTATCCGGACAACAAAAAATTATTTCTTGATATATTAAAAGGCAGCTGGCACAAAAAACGAGTCCGTTTTGAACCAAAGGAGTTTGCTGAAAAATCATCTCCGCAGGAAACTGCAGGCGAAAACTTATTTGATGTTATTACAACTTTGCCGGAAAAATACAGAGAAGTATTGTATCTATATTATTATGAAGAGTATTCCATCCGCGAGATCAGCAAACTGAACGGGCGGAAAGAAAGCACGATACAATCCCGGCTGGCAGCCGCCAGACAGAAATTAAAGAAAATTTTGGAGAAGGGAGAAAGCGATTTCATATGAAAAAGAATGAATTAAAAAAAATGTTTGACGGAAAAGAATTATCCGGTCAGGACAAAGAATTACTATGGCAGCAGATTGCCGTTCAAATAGACAAACCGAAAAAAGCCACCTCAAACAAAGATTAATGAAAGCCGCGATTATCCTTATCGCAGCCGCAGGTCTGTTTTGTACGATCAACAAAATAAGTGCCGGAAAACTTATTAACGCTCTGTCGGTACTCTGGCAGACAGATCAAAAAAGCTCACAGATCATTAACAATATGACCGATTTTCATGTGACACTTGACTCTGTTTATGCACCGGAAATCATAGAATATTCTGAAAAACGAGTGATCTTTGCCGGAACATTTGGACTGGTAATTTATGACAGGGAAAGTCGGCAGGTTACCGGCACAATTGACCTGCAGGCGATTGAATGCAACTATTTTAATGCCAATACCCTCGAAACAAAATTTCTATTAGTTGGAAATGATCTGACGATATATAACCAAAAAATAAGAAAGTATATGGAAATTATTATCGTTACGACCTTTCCCAATGTGGTACTTCAGGGAAAATAACTGCCCTTCTGCCAATGGAATCCAAAAAGACAGACGTTTCTCTTAAAACAGCGTGGAATAAGTTAAATAAAGGAAGGTACAGCCATACATTTGAACAATACAAAAACTGCCGCACCCTGTTTCTTGAACGAGGCATCTTATACAGCGAAAACTCTTTTATCTGGGAAAAGGACAAAAATAATATTTTTGATATCTGCCTTGCCCTTATTCCGGATGAAAACTATACCGGTTACTCCATTGTTTTATATAAAAAGGCCATAATAACAGTGCCATAACGCATGAACCCCTTTTTATCCAGGCAGTTGAATCCCCCAAAAGACAACCGTTCTGCCACAATACAGGGAAGAGAATGCTTCTAAACTTAAGCAGGCAGTCATTTCCTGTTTTTACCAAAATCCTTCTCTATATGAAGGCTATTATTTTGATTCTAGTGTGAAAAGCCATACGGTTGATACCTCTGGTGGTGACGTGGCAATTCAATCATAAAAATTGCAGCAGTAGATAAAAAAGGCCGCAAGGTAAAAATCCTCGGCAGCTTTTACTGGTTTTCCTTTGAATTATCAGGGAAAACATTATACGAATCAAATATGGGAGGCGGCTCTGCAGTCATGTACCTCAAAAAGGTCCGTGGGGAATATCAGGTAGAAAAACAGTTTCCCCCAAGAGATGGAAGTTTTTACCAAAAAGATCTGGTGACCTTATTTAATGGAGATGAAAAAGCGGTTTCTGACTTTATTTCCTCTTCGAAGAACTTACACAAAGAGATCGGCAAGACTCTGCAAAAATATGTAACCGCCAATTCTCTGGACATCACCTATTATAAATCATTTGGCTGGGAACCGGAAAAAATCAACACAGCATCTCCGTGACTGTGTATTGGAAAACCTGTTTCCATAATATCATAAAGGATTCCTCATCTGCATTGCCGGTGGGGAATCTTTCTGTTGTAAATATTTTTAAATATGCCAAACTTCCTCTTGACATTTCCCCCTGAATGCCATATCATAGTCAGCACAAAGAAAATCTTTTTCTTTACGTTTCAAAGAATTGTGCACACTTATATTTAATTTCCAAAACTATTCAGGACCAATGTGCGAAAACGATGGATTGTCGTGCTTGCACGCAAAAGACATTGTTTTCTGCTCATTTGGCCTAATCCCTTATGAGCATTTTTAGCCTTGTCAAAGGCGAAAAAGAACACGAAGTGTTCGAAATGTAAATGAGGTGGGGAATCCTGAATAGTTATCATTTTCCGTAATCACTTATGACATTTACCAAACAACAACCAAACAGCACTAAAGGAGGCATTTTATGCACAAAAAAACTTTACAAAATCTTTTTTTGTTACCGCAAACGCGAAGAAGTTTTAGCGGAGATCCAAAGCAGCTGGAAATTAAACGACCTTTTCATAAGTTGGAACGAAGAGCAAAAAGAAGCATTTCTTGACATCTGCACCGGACAGCGTGGTGTCAAAATCCTTTTTGACAGTTTTTTCAAAGAAGTTTTCAACCCGGAATACAATCCGCAGACCTTCTGCTTCGCCAGTACAAGCGCGTCAAAGACCGTGACTCCAAAAACTTCAATTACAAAAACATCCGGCCGGTTCATGTCATCGTTTTTTTTGAGCACAGCCCAAAAGAATTTCATGCGTTTCCGGACACCTATCTGCATTCGTTTCACGCAGTATCCGACACAAAACTGGAAATGAATCTTTTGCAGAATTTTTGTTTGTACCCCTTGACATTTTCCATAAAACCATGGAAAATAAAGATATCAACACAGAGTTGGAAGCTTGGCTTACTTTTTTAAGCACAGACGACCCGAAGCAGATTTATGATCTTATCCGGAAATTTCCAATGTTTAAGGAAATGTACGAAGACATTTTCCAACTCTGTCAAAACACGGAGAAGGTGATGAACATGTATTCCAAAGAATTAGCCCAGTTGGACCACAATACCGCTGAATATATGGTTGATGAAATGCAGAAGGATTTGGATGAAGCAAGGAGCATCATCCGGGAAAAAGAGGACACCATCCAAAGCCAAAGTGATGCGTTAAAACTTAAGGAAGACACCATTCAGAGCCAAAATGATGAGCTAAAACTTAAAGAGGACACCATCCAAAGCCAAAATGACAAACTTGCAAAAGCTTATGCTTTGATTGAACAGCTCCAAAAAAAATCAACGTAACTAATACTATATTAGCCTATACAGAAGAGCCATTGTTTACCTAATTAGTAAGCAATGGCTCTTCTGATTTGTACATATACTTTACATCAAACCGCTTCACGCAAATTGAATGGAATTATGCAAATTACTGCAACAAGGAAAGTACTCCCTGGTTGGACTGATTTGCCTGAGCCAGCATAGAAGTAGCTGCCTGCTGTAAGATGCTCTCTTTGGAGAATCTTGTCATTTCATCTGCCATATCAGTATCACGGATACGGGATTCAGCAGACTGCATGTTTTCTGCCGTGTTGTCGTCAACTTTAACAGTGTACTCAAGACGGTTCTGAACAGCACCGAGTTTGGAACGCTCTGTTGTTACATCTTTGATCATAGTATCAACTTTGTCGATGAGTTTGGAGATTTTGTCACCTTTTACTTCGCTTACAGAAAAACCTTCCCCAGCTGCACCAGCAGTTGTGTCGGCCTTTATTTTATTGATGGAAGCATCATCTGCTGCGTAACCATATTTTTTTGAATAATCCCTGCGTAGCAGCATCCAAATCGGCGTATGTGGTTTTTCCAGTTATTCCCGTAGAGATTTTTTTGCATCTGCTGCGGAAATGGTGGATGTTCCGTCTCCCTGTGTAGCTTTATAACTTGCCTCAACGGTAAACACATCTTTATTGTAGGTATACTGAGTTTTTGAACCATCCTTGTTTGCAGCCACGATAGTTCCGTCGGTATCAGCATCTGATGCACTTCCCTTGTCCGTACCTGCGTAGTCGGTGGCAGTCTTGGTCATATACAATGTATCATCCCAGGATGTAGATTTAATTGTTACCTTAATACCCTGACTTGAGTTTGCACCAACCTGTAACCACTGATCTTTGTAAGATCCATCCAACAATTTCTTCTTGTTGAATTCTGTATCAGTGTCAATACGGTTGTACTCATTTTTCAGGTTGTCGATCTCGTCCTGAATCTTCTGGAAGTCGTTTTCCTGCTCGCCATCCAGTACACCGGCGTTGGATGCCTGTACCATCAACTCACGGGTTCTCTGCAAGATTGCGTGTTTCTGGTCCATAGCACCTTCAGCGGTCTGGATCAAAGAAATACCATCCTGTGCGTTGTCAGATGCACGGTTCAAACCACGAACCTGAGCTCTCATTTTCTCAGAAATAGCAAGTCCTGCTGCATCATCTGCTGCCCGGTTGATCTTGTATCCACTGGAAAGTTTCTCAGTAGATTTAGCCAGGTTGTTTCCTACGATTCCTAACTGTCTGTTAGCGTTCATTGATGTAATGTTGTGTTGTACTATCATAATAATTACCTCCTTGTTTTACGCCTTACGGCTTATGTCCTTCCCAAATCCGTTTGGGTAGAAATTTCATATTTTCTATTTATAATATCCGGTGCCGGTGCCAGCCTTGGGCCCTCCGGTCAGCACACATACACCGATTATTATCCGATTACTTTGCCTCGCCCTTTTTCTTGCGAAAGCGTTCCGGAAGCTCCGGTTCGGCATAATATTGAGGCCGTTTTTCTCGGATCTCCGGATGTGCTTTTTCAAGCACTTTGCTTCGAACGATGTCAACCTCTTTTGGGGCATCTACCATAATTCGAAGATGATTGTTGCTTCCTCCCAGGAATACAATCTTGATGTCATCGCCAAGCATCAGATATTCTTCTGTGCTGAGTGTGAGTCGCAGCATCCTTGCCACCTCCCTCTGTTTATCTAACCAATCATTTTGTTGACGAATGCAACATTTGTTACTAACATGTTGCAAAAATCTGGAGGAAAATAATGAGTTGTACACAGCCAATTAGGAATGAAAATGACTTAAACAAATTTCGAAATTACTATAGAACAATAGAAGATAAGCCAAGAAATTATGCCCTTATTGAATTTGGACTTAATTCTGCGCTACGAATCAGCGATATTCTTGCTCTGCACTGGAATGATGTTTATCTGACATCTACCCATAAATATCGCGACCACATTCTGGTAAAAGAACAAAAAACAGGAAAAGAAAATGTTATAATTTTAAATAAAAATGCTCAAAATGCACTTGAAAAATACCGCAAAACTCTTTCTGACTTTAATGCTGCAAACTATATCTTCCGAAGTCAAAAACAACCAGAATTGGCCATAAGCCGTTGTCAAGCTTTTCGCATTATAAAAAAAGCTGCACAAAGCTTGCGGCCTTGAGCAACACATCAGCTGCCATTCTTTGCGTAAAACATTTGGTTATTTTGCTTGGAAACAAGGTACCCCTCCAGCTCTACTAATGAGTATATACAATCACTCTTCTTATGAAATCACCAAAAGATATCTTGGGATAGATCAGTTAGAAAAAGATCAGGTTTATTTAGACATCTACCGACAATAATATTTTGTTTTATTGACATTTTTTCTAAATGTTGTATGATAATCAGCACAAAGAAAATCTTTTTTCTTTACGTTCTAAAGAATTGTGTACACTTATATTTAATTTCCCTTAATTATTTTGATTTTGACTTAATTTCATACATTTACTAAACAACACTAAAGGAGGCATTTTATGCACAAAAAACACTACAAAATTTATTTTCTTACCGCAAACGCGAAGAAGTTTTAGCGGAGATCCAAAGCAGCTGGAAATTAAACGACCTTTTCATAAGTTGGAACGAAGAGCAAAAAGAAGCATTTCTTGACATCTGCACCGGACAGCGTGGTGTCAAAATCCTTTTGACAGTTTTTTCAAAGAAGTTTTCAACCCGGAATACACTCCGCAGCGGCTCAGCCAGCTTCTATCGCTCTTACTAAAAAAAAGAAGGTCAGGGTCCTAAAAGTTCTGCCAAATGACACCACGCGAATTACAGTGGAACCGTCTTTTTTAATCACCGACATCGTCGTCGAATTTGAAGATGGAAGCATTGCCAATATCGAGGTGCAAAAAATTGGTTACCGCTTTCCCGGCGAGCGCGCCACCTGTTACTCCGCAGACCTTCTTCTTCGCCAGTACAAACGCGTCAAAGACCGTGATTCCAAAAACTTCAATTACAAAAACATCCGGCCGGTTCATGTCATCGTTTTTTTTGAGCACAGCCCAAAAGAAGTTCATGCGTTTCCGGACACCTATCTGCATTCGTTTCACGCAGTATCCGACACAAAACTGGAAATGAATCTTTTGCAGAATTTTTTGTTCGTACCCCTTGACATGTTCCACAAAACCATGGAAAATAAAGATATCAACACAGAGTTTGAAGCTTGGCTTACTTTTTTAAGCACAGATGACCCGGAGCAGATTTATGATCTTATCCGGAAATTTCCAATGTTTAAGGAAATGTACGAAGACATTTTCCAGCTCTGCCAAAACACGGAGAAGGTGATGAACATGTATTCCAAAGAATTAGCCCAACTGGACCACAATACCGCTGAATATATGGTTGACGAAATGCAGAAGGATTTGGATGAAGCAAGGAGCATCATCCGGGAGAAAGAGGACACCATCCAAAGCCAAAGTGATGAGCTTGCAAAAAGCTTATGCTCTGATTGAAGAGCTCCAAAAAAATCAACGTAACTAATACTATATTAGCCTATACAGAAGAGCCATTGTTTACCTAATTAGTAAGCAATGGCTCTTCTGATTTGTACATATCCTTTACATCAAACCGCTTCACGCAAATTGAATGACGTTAAACAAATTACTGCAATAAGGAAAGAACTCCCTGGTTTGCCTGATTTTGCCTGAGCAAGCATTGAAGTAGCTGCCTGCTGCAAGATGCTCTCTTTGAGAATCTTGTCATTTCATCTGCCATATCAGTATCACGGATACGGGATTCAGCAGACTGCATGTTTTCAGCTGTGTTGTCATCAACCTTTACAGTATACTCAAGACGATTCTGAACGGCACCAAGTTTAGAACGCTCTGTGGTAACGTTCTTAATCATGGTGTCAACTTTGTCAATAAGATTTGAAATGCTTTTTCCATCAACTTTTGTTACAGCGAAATCTTCGTCAACAGCATCTAATGCGTCCTTTAAATCCTGATCGATAGTTGTATTTTCTGCTAAACCAAGCGCTTTTAAACCTGCTTTTTGATCATCAGCATCTGCACCCTTAATTTTAGCAACAGCCGCATCAAATTCAGCTGTTGTCAATGTTTTTCCATTATAGGTTTTGCTGCCTTCAACAGTAAATACATCCTTATTATAAGTGTATTTTGTCTCCGGATTATCGTCAGCATCTTTTACAACAACTACGCCATCTGCAGTATCGCTTGATGCACTTCCTGTAGCTCCTGCTTCTGCCTTGTCTGTTTTTGTCATATACAAACTGTCATCCCAGCTAGTAGACTTAATGGTAACTTTAATACCCTGACTGGAGTTCGCACCTACCTGCAACCACTGATCTTTGTAAGATCCATCCAATAATTTCTTCTTATTGAACTCGGTATCTGTGTCGATACGATTATACTCATTTTTCAGGTTATCAATCTCATCCTGAATCTTCTGGAAATCATTTTCCTGAGTTCCATCCAACACACCGGAGTTAGAAGCCTGAACCATCAGCTCACGGGTTCTCTGCAAGATCGCATGTTTCTGATCCATAGCACCTTCAGCGGTCTGAATCAAAGAGATACCATCCTGTGCATTGTCAGAAGCACGGTTCAAACCACGAACCTGAGCTCTCATTTTCTCGGAAATAGCAAGTCCTGCTGCATCGTCAGCGGCACGATTGATTCTGTAACCACTGGAAAGTTTCTCAGTAGATTTTGAAAGGTTGTTTCCTACGATTCCCAACTGTCTGTTGGCATTCATTGATGTAATGTTGTGTTGTACTATCATAATTTTCTATTTATAATATCCGGCGCCGGTGCCCGCCTTGGGCCCTCCGGCCAGCACACATGCGTCGATTATTATCGAATTATTTTGCCTCGCCCTTTTTCTTGCGATAGCGTTCCGGCAGATCCGGCTCCGCATAATATTTTGGATGTTTTTCCTTGATCTCCGGATGTGCTTTTTCAAGCACTTTGCTTCGAACGATATCAACCTCTTTTGGAGCATCTACCATAATTCGAAGATGATTGTTGCTTCCTCCCAGGAATACAATCTTGATATCATCGCCAAGCATCAGATATTCTTCTGTGCTGAGTGTGAGTCGCAGCATCCTTGCCACCTCCCTCTGCTGTGTCGCTGAAACAAGAAAAATTTGCCAGCCACAACAATTGTTACTATAATGTTGCATGTAAGCTATGTTTGGATGAAGCATCTAAACAAATAGGACGAAGTGCATCATGCACTTTAGAATGGAGGAAAAAATGAGCAAAACACAACCAATCAAAGATGAAGAAATGTTGAAAAATTTTCGAAATTACTATCGAGACATTGAACCAAACCCACGAAATTACGCTTACTTATTGTGTTTGGATTGAATTCAGCACTTCGCATTAGTGACATCTTAGGGCTCTGTTGGAACGATGTTTATTCAGATCAAAATCATCGCTATCGTGAACACATAGCCGTATGGGAACAAAAAACAGGGAAGGAGAATATTCTTATTGTGAATCAACATGCAAAAGAAGCGTTAGAATATTATCGAAAAACTCTTTTGCATTATCATAAAATGACTATATCTTTCAAGGACAAAAAAGCGGGCCGGAACCTTTAAGCCGGTCGCAGGCATTCCGAATCATAAAAAAGGCGGCAAATTATTATGGATTTGAGCAAAACATCAGCTGTCACTCCCTTCGGAAAACGTTTGGCTACTTTGCCTGGAAGAACGGAACACCGCCGGCTCTCCTGATGAGCATATACAATCATTCGTCGTATGAAATTACCAAAAGATACCTTGGTATAGATCAGTTAGAAAAAGATAAAGTTTTTTTAGAAACTTTTTTGTAAAAAACACTAAAGTATTTTTATGACCTGTCGATATATATGGTACAAAGAAAAATGCAACATTATAGTAACAAATGTTGCATTTTTTTCTTATTTTATTTAACACAACCCACCGTCCTAAAATACATTTACCGGAATAGTTACGTTTGTGCTAAAAAAAGAAGCGATATCTTCTTTCCCGAATTATCGCTTCTTCCTTTATTATTCTGCACATTTTTTCAAAAATTATTCTTATTTCTGTCCACCGCGTCCGCTGATGATCCACGGTGCCGGCTGCTGCTTAAACGAATTGCGGCTTGACAAAGTCGATACGGCGATCTGAATCACTTCGACATCTTCGATGCCATGAGATTCAAGCATTGTCTTTGCGCCTGCTGCCACCTGAAAATCCAAAGTATAGACAACTACATTAATTTGTGAATTTTTTGTTGTCAAATATGCAAGTTCCTGATCCATACTTGCAGAAGCCACCATAAATACGGTATCCGGAACCGGGCAGTCCTTCATGCTCTCTTCATCTACATGATCGACGATCTGCACATTGCTGAGTCCAAAATGCTCCACATTGTCCTCCATCGTCTCGCGGTCGGCACGGCTGTATTCCACAGCGACCACCGTTCCCTCTGCTGCCGTCAATGCTGCCTCGATGGCAATACTTTCTCCGCTGATCACGCAGAGATTATCCTGTGTATCCACCATCATTTTATTGAGAATGACAGCGCGGATCTCGCTTCCCACATAATGAATCGAACCCTTTTGGAACATTTCATTTCCCATACCGATTTTCGCCGTATTGCGGGCGTTCGGATTGATAATGAGCATTCCGGCGGAAGCATTGATTCCGCGGTCGATCATATCCTTTACTTTACTGTTCAGAATCTCGCCTTCCGGTTTGGAACCCTCATTATACCAGACATCGCATTCTCCAAGACCGGCATTCCAAAGTCGATAAAAATATCATCTACGCCCGCATTGGTAAACACCAAAGTCGTCTTGTGTGCCTCCACGGTCGGGATCACATTTTTATTCTTTTTCGTGATATCTATCATCTTAACATGTTCAAGGTCAATCGCCGTATTTTGGGCATAATACTGCAGCCACGACAAGATTACCTCGTTACTAAAAAGCGGTTCCTTCATAAACCATTTCCTCCGTTCCTTTTGATACTATTATTATATCTCAAACCGCATGACAAAACAACCGCTTTTATAATTTCGTAGCATTCTTTTACGATTTGTGCTATACTGTAACTTAGCAAAGTTTTTGGAGGTAGTTACATGAATACCATAGGACTGATTGGCGCGATGGACGAAGAAGTCGCCATTTTGAAAGAACAGATGACTGACACAAAAGAAATGACCAAAGCGGGAATGACCTTTGTCGAGGGAAATCTGTGGGGACTGAAAACCGTTGTTGTCGTAAGCGGCATTGGGAAAGTAAATATGGCAGTCTGCACGCAGATCCTGATTGACATTTTTCTGTCGATACCGTAATAAATACGGGCGTTGCGGGCTCGCTCAATAATACATTGGAAATTGGTGACATTGTGCTTTCACGCTGTGCCCAGCAGCATGACATGGATGTTTCCCCGCTGGGAGATCCGGTCGGCATTATCCCACGGATGGATGAATCTATTTTTGCCGCGGATGAAACTCTTGTTAAACTGGCAAAAAGAGGCCTGTGAAAAAAGCAAACTCTGACATAATCTGCCATGTCGGAAAAGTAGTAAGCGGTGACCAGTTCATCGCCGACGGCGAAAAAAAGCAATATTTGATCGATACTTTTGAAGGTGACTGTGCTGAGATGGAAGGGGCTGCGATGGCACAAGTGGCTTACTTGAATCACATTCCATTTCTGATCATACGCGCGATCTCCGACAAAGCAGACAACTCCGGCCACATGGATTATCCAACATTTGCCAAACAGGCAATTACTCATACAGTGGCCCTTTTAAAAGAAATGTATACATTATTAATAGAAAGAAGATGACAGAATCGTGAAATTAGGTAGAAATGAAACTTGCTGGTGTGGCAGCGGCAGAAAATATAAAAGCTGCCATATGGCATTTGACGAAAAAATTGAACATTATATGCTGACATATCCACACGCAGAGGAACCACCTCGCAGTATCATCAAGACGCCGGCGCAGATTGAAGGCATACGTAAAGCCGGCGAGATCAACTCCATGGTCCTTGATTCCGTCGCGGAAATGATCGGCGAAGGTGTGTCGACGCAAGAAATCGACGATCTTGTAGCCAAACGAACCGCTAACCTTGGCGGCATCTGCGCCTGCCTCGGTTACCAGGGATATCCGAAAAATGTGTACTTCCATTGATGACGTTGTCTGTCACGGAATCCCGGATCCAAAGCGGATTTTGCAAAGCGGCGATATTATAAATGTGGATTGTACTACAATTGTAGATGGATTTTATGGCGATGCTTCTCGTATGTTTTTGATTGGCGAAGTAAGCGAAGAGAAGAAAAACTGGTTCAGGTAACGAAAGAATGTCTCGACGAAGCGGTCGGCATCGCGAAACCATGGACGACATTGGGTGATTTTGGATATGCGATCAATAAACGCGCCAAAGAAAATGGCTACAGCGTTGTCGTAGAAATCGGCGGACACGGCGTCGGCGTAGAATTTCACGAAGAACCGTGGGTTCCGCATATCGGCGAACCGGGAACCGGAATGCTTCTTGTCCCGGGTATGACGATCACCATTGAACCAATGATCAATATGGGAACTTCCGATGTTTACTGTGATGAAGATGACGGATGGACGATTTACACCGATGACGGGGAACCTTCTGCCCAATGGGAATACACACTGGTTATCACAGAAACCGGAAATGAAATTCTTTCCCGCTAGAGAATTTAATCGTACTGCAAAATACCTATGTAGTAAAAGGAGCTGCGTATCATTTACACAGCTCCTTTGTTGTTTTTGTAAGGAAAACCTATAATTTTGAAAAAGATTAGGGGTAAGAGTCTTGCCTTTTTATTTATTGAATTTCCAACTATCTGTCAAAACGTTTGTCTTTTCAAATACAAAGTATACGGTATGCTTGCCGGTTACTTTCTTATTAAGTGCAGCGACACATTCTTTGTATTCCGTCATGGAAGTGTCACTCAGTTTCATACTTACCATAGAAGCTCCGTCGTCGCCAAAGTCTACATCTGCCACTCCGATATAACTTCCTACTTCTGTATTGTAAAGAGAATAATTTGCGCCATTCCACAATGCATTTGAACTTGCTTCACTATTGGCAATCGTTCCTACCTGGTTTGCAATTGCGAAGGACTCTGCTTCTATCGTGTTATACGGATTTACGGTTCCAACTGCGGTTACACCTGCTGCCGTCATTTTTGTATCTGCCACAGAACCGTCTTTGTTCGTAAAGTTTCCATTTTTCTCCCAAATTCAAGACGTCTGCATATGTTGTTCTGTAATCACCTTTGGTTCCCAATGCCAGTGTATCTTTCTTTGTATGATAGAACGCATACCAGGTTCCTTTGAACTCTGCAAAACAGTGATGATTATTTCCGCTTGCTCGAAATAAGTTCCCGGATTTTTCAATACACAGCCGACAAATTTGAATCCTGTCATCGGATTATCACTTTCCATTACGGCGATATTTGCTGTCGGTACATTTTCATCACGTCCGGAGAAGTTTGTCCAGTTTGTACAGTAACTATAATAATATTTGTCTCCGATTTTGTTGATTCCGGAATCTTCAAACATATATGGTGCGTCGATTGTGACAGGGTCGCCAGCCAGACTTACCATATCATCTGCAAGTTTTACAACTCTACCGCATTTTGGATTCTTGATAAAATCTTCCGGCTTGTCTGTCGTATCACCAATTCCTCCAAAGTACAGATATCCGGTTCCGTCATCATCAACCAATCCGGCCGGGTCAAACAGCCAGCCAATCTCGGATCCGGAACATCCCGGAGTCTCACGGCTGATCAGCTGTTTTCCAATCGGGTCTTTCCATGGCCCTGTCGGACTGTCTGCTTCCAACACTCCAATTCCACTGCCATTGTCAGCAAAATACAAGAAGAATTTTTCTTTTCCATTAATTGTCTTATGACATGCTGCCGGTGCCCAGGAATTTGATGCCCATTTCGCTGCTCCTTTTGAGCCTGCTACCGGAATCGCACCATGATCTGTCCAGTTTACCATGTCAGCCGATGAATATACATTAATGGTATTGATCTTTGAATAGTTATTGTCCGCATCCGGTGTTTTCTCGTACTGCTGGGAATCGTTTGTACCATATACATAGATTCTTCCATTGTATTCCATCGCGTATGGATCTGCAGTCAGACGGGAAGTCATGATCGGATTGCTTACGGATGTTTTTCCCAAACCAAGAGAAAGATCCGGATAATCAACACCTGCAGCCGCTTTTGCCACACCGCTGATCGTCACTTCATCCAGGCAGAAATCCATAAAATTGCTTGAATTGTATACGGACTGCCAGTAAATTATAATCTGTCCGTTATGTTCCGGAACGGTCATTTTTGCTTCACATTTTGTCCATGTGTCATTTGGCAGATCAAATGTCTTGATTCCATCATATCTCGTTTCACCACTTCCGTTGACGTACTGCATAGAAAGATCGATTTTACTGTCTGCTCCTGTAGACTGTTTCGCATAGAATGTGATTTCATAATCATTATCGGTCTCTGCAAACGACGTTACATCGATGGCTGCTCCATGCCAGTCTGCCGAACGATCAGTAATCTTAGCACTCTTACCAGTACCATTTGCGCCATCTTCTACGATAGAAACAGATGCATCTCCACGTTTTTCGATTGGTTCTGTACTGTCATCTTCCATCGTGGCATTTACAAGAACTGCCGGTGTAGGTTCCGGTGTTGCTTCTCCTGCAGGTGCTTCTGTCGGAGCCGCTGTCGGATCCAAACCCGGACCATTTACTTCCGCAATTTTATTTGCCTCTGTAATCTCATCCAAATATACAGATACCGATTTTGTTCCTTTTGTCGGCTCTTTGGATTCCTGTGGTGCTATAGACGGTGATGCTGTCGGTGCCAAAGATGAATTTGGTGGTGTCACCTTTGTCCCTCCGGGCGTCGTAGACGTCTGCGGTACTGTTGATGCCTGTGGGGTCACTGATGTCTGTGGTGTAACCGTTGTCTGGCTGTTCTTTTTACCCGAACCTTAACCACACCAATTTTCCGTTTTTAGCTTTTTTGATACCTCTTTGACAGTAATTTTCGCTGTACCGGCTGCCACTGCCTTTACTTTCCCCTTTTTGGTTACCGTTGCCACCTTCTTCTTGCTGGAAGAAAAGGTATAGCGGCAGCCTTTCTTCTTGTTCTTCACTTTGATCACTTTACTTTTGCCTTGTGTCAATGTCATTTTCTTTGTTCCAAGCTTTGCTTTCTTTGCTGCCATCGCATCTTCTCCGCCCGCTCCGGCTACCAAAGAAACAACAAGTGCTGTGGATAACACAATACAACTCAGTTTTCTCTTCATAAAGTAAACCTCCTTATTTTCTTCAAATTGTTATCTCTATCTTACTGCGTTGTCTCCTTCAATGCAATGATCTATTCGCTTTGATTTTTGATGTATCCGGTACGTTTTTAATTGTATTATTCGAAATATTTATTGTATTTGTATAAATTTATTGATATAATACGTTTATAAGGCAGGCAAAGGAGGTTGTTATATGATAAAAGTAATCTATGCGATGGTCAACAATGAGATGCCGGAAGATTTTGTTGACGATCTGTTTTTTGCAGAGGGGGAGTATGAAATTATGTTATTTGATTCTCCGATCATCGCTGAAGTAAACGGCGAAATGCAGGAATTTCCGGAGCACCACTGCATTTTATACAAGCCCGGGCAGCACATTCATTATCGTGCAAAATCCGGAAAACTTCTATATACATGGATTCGTTTTAACTGCGATGAAGCACTTTTTACGGAAGGGTACATTCCGTTTGGCGTACCTGTTTTCTGCCCGGATTTCGGCTGTTACCGAGAATATTTTATAGATGTCGCCAATGAAAATTATTGGAATCATGACAGCCGCCAGCTGGTTTTGGAAGCACTGATGCACATTATCTTCCACCGGCTTCACGATTATGCTTTTTAAATACGGATTTATCGCAATACCGCGAACGTTTGATTGATCTTAGAAATAATATTTATGCCCACCCGGAATTTGACTGGACATTAGAATATATGGCAGAATATGTAAATTTAAGTGTGCGCGCCCTGCAAAAAACAATACAAGGCATTCACACATCTCCTGCATGAATGAAGTAATTGAAAGTCGTCTTGAACACTCAAAAGTGCTTCTCAACCGCACCTCCGACAGCATACAGGAAATCAGTTTTGCCTGCGGCTATCGGAATGTGGAGCATTTCTGCCGCCAATTTAAGCAGCATGAAAATATGACACCAAACCAATATCGAAAAGAACACCGTTCTCTTTAGCAGTTACGCTTCAAATCCGCGATTTTTGCCGATATCGACACCGATCGTTTCGTTCAGGCTTCCTCTGCCATACGTAAGTCCGGCGTAAATCTGCTGTACATTTTTCATAACCGCCTCCGACGTATCCTGCTTTGCAACCTCGCGGAATGAAGGAAGAAGTCTTTCCATCACATGCGTGGCATGCGCAAATCGTTCGCTGTCGCGTAGTGCCATTCCCTGACACAATTCGTGATACGAATAGATGTACAACCGACGGAGATAAAAGGAAATTTCATATTGAAAATCGAGACTTCCCATCAATTCCGTCAAAAGTCCTCTGGCGCGCTCGATCTCACGGCGGCATGCCGGCATGTCGCCCTGTTTCATCTGCGCATCGCCCTCTTTAACACTATCTAAAAATGCTTCGTACATGATCACCACCAGCTCGCTGCGGTTTGCCTGGGATACACGTGCTGCGTAAGCATTTAATTTTTCTTTTTCCATCGCACTCACCATTTTCTTTCGCTATGTATCAAAATCAGCCCTGAAGCAGTTGCAAAATCGTCTGTGGACGGTTATTTGCCTGTGCCAGCATAGAAGTTCCTGCTTGGCTGAGCACCGTAAGCTGTGTATATTCTGTCATTTCTTCCGCCATATCCACATCCTCGATACGGGAACATGCTTCTGTCAAATTTTGGGAAGTCGTGTCCAAACTTGATGTTGCAGAATCCAAACGATTTTCGTACGCACCCAGTTTTGCACGCACTGCCGATACCTGCTTAATTGCCTCATCAAAAGAGTAATGCATTCCTGTGCACCATCGTGTGTACATACGTTGCAATACTGGATATTCAATGATTCACAAGTAACTGCCGGAATCGAAATGTCAATATCCTGTCCTTCATTGGAACCGCTCTGAATGGCTACAAATCCGGCATCAAGTACCGTCACATCGGCGTCTGTTCCTGCCTCTGCCCCGGCTACATCGAAGACGATTTCAAAACCGCCGCGGTCCGATACGGTCACACGATTTCCTTCTACAAATGTAGTTGCTGTTTTGGAAAATCCGGAAGTCGTATCCAATGCCACGACGGCATCTTTTCCCTGTGTGATCGTAGCACCATCTACACCAAGTTTTTTCGCAAGTTCCGGATTGTCTGTTGTAATTTCAATATTCCTGGACGCACCATAAATTTTTGACTCGAAGTACAAACTGGAAGCGGCATTGAGCGGTACTTTCTGCGGATTTCCATCTGCATCGGTTCCATTGACCGGAAGCACATCAATATTCATTTTCTCGCAGCAATCTCGAATTCTGGCATAGGCTTCTTCCAAAGTCTCACCTTTTTTAATCTCAATGCTCTGTCCATTGATCTGCACTTTTCCATCTTCTGCAAATACATCTGTCGTAGCCATTGTAAGCGCACCCGAAGTTACACTGGTCTTTGTCGCTGCCTGTGTAATTGACAGACTATAAGTTGTCAATGCGACGTCATCTGTCATGGAAATAACGCTTACACCTGTATTACTGGAAGATGTCTGGCGGCAACAGGTTCCATCCAAAATGCTCTTTGTATTGAACTCGGTATCCGAAGCAAGACGGTCAATCTCGCTCATTAATGCCTCGATTTCCTGCTGAATTGCTTTTTGTCATCCAATGTGGTCACATCATTCGATGCCTGCACGGAAAGTTCACGGCATCGCTGCAGCATAGCTTCGACTTCCGTCAATGCTCCCTCTGCCGTCTGAATAAATGAAATTCCGTCGGAACCATTACGGGACGCGCGCTGAAGTCCGCGGATCTGCGCATGCATTTTCTGGGAAATCGCCATTCCTGCGGCATCGTCAGCCGCCTTGTTGATGCGGTATCCCGAAGAAAGTCTTGTCAGACTTGTCGTTATTTTATCCTCTGTCCGATGTAAATTTCCTGTCGCCATAAGAGCCGATATGTTTGTATTTATTTTCATAAAGTTACTTCCTTTCTCTGCACATTGGTAACTACAATTTTTGCCACCTGATACAGTCTGCTATTTGCTGTTTTTCTTTATCTCCTACATGAAATGAATGTCTGGCGCCCTTTGCCACATCCATGCGCTCCATCGCAAATCCATTCATTTCCAAATCCTTTTCAATATTCTGCGTGAGTTCACTGACATCCTGTCCGTCTTCACAAGTCACAAATCCACTGACCCGGTCGCCGGTCACTTTAAATGTCGCCTGCATTTTTCCGAAAGTATCCGAATGCAGTGAGATCTCAACCGTTCCTTTTTCCGCTTCGCTGCCCTGCAAAACCGTTACATTACAAGATGTAACTCCCTTTTCTGTCACAATCGGCACGGAAAATGTATTTGTCTGCTGCCGCATCTGATGGTAAAAAGAAATGCTTCCCGCCATCTGTATCAAATTCTGCAGCGTATCATAGGTAATGTCTTCTGCCTGTTTCTGACTCTCGACCTTTGCCAAATGTTCATTGTCCAGTGTATCTAGCAGCCCTTCCAATTCTTCCGGCTGATCGAGTGCCTCAATGACTGCTTCACTTTCTTCCCGGGTAAACAAGGCATCGTTTTCCGGCATTTCTCTTGCCAAATACCGCTTCATCTCGCGGATGTTCTGCAACGTAGCAGGAATCCCTGCCGCCTCCAGACACGCTTGTATGCTGTCGTCGCTCAATGCTGCCGTCTCGCGGATATTTTGTGCCAATGCCTCATAATATGCCGCGTCTTCTGCCTGACTTTCCGGTGTCTCACAAGCTTCGAGAATCTGCTCACATGTCACATCTTCGCCCGTCTGACGCAATACCTCCGGCGACAATTCTTTTTTTCAACCGGCGTACCACTTGATTTCCAAACGCTGCGCCGATCTGTTCACTGATTGTCTCACCCCGGCTTTGCTGACTTTCCAGACTTCCGAAGTCGTCATCAATTGCAAATTCTTTTCCTTCTGCCCGTCTGGTGCGAACTGCCGACAAAAGCGAAGAAAATGTCAATTCTCTTCCTTCTTTTACCAATTGTCCAATGACGGCTCCATCACTTTTTTCCACTTTATCGATCAATCGGTAAATACCGATCATACTTTTTCGCTCTTCCGGCGTAATGTCACCTTTATGATCAAGTTTCCACAAATATTTCCGCAATGTCGTGTCGTCATCCGGCATTTCTTCCTGAATTTCCTGAAGTGCCGCCTCGATCTCATCCATTGTCATTTCCAATGGATTTTCCTGCTTTTCAATCATTTTCGCCACAACCGCCGGTTTCATCTGCTCCAGCACGGAAGTTACTTTGGCATCGTAATCTTTCATCGAAAGCACGGACTCTTTTGTAATCTCCATCTGATTGTACGCAAGGATCCGAACCGCCCGCTGATTTGCCGATGTCCGGTCAAGTCCCAGATCATCCAATATCACGTCGACATTTTGAAATGCCTTTGTCATCGAATCTCCCAGATCTCTCCGCACCTGCGTTCCCACAGCCTCATAATTCTTTGCCAGCTGCTCATTCGCTTCCACATTGGAAATTTCTGACATTTCTTGTAAAGTGGTCTGCTCTGCCTGCCCGATTGTTTTTCCCAGTACACTCGCCGGTGCCTGCCAAATCTGGTCCTTTGCCCGCAATGTCTCTGCCATCTGGTCAAGTTGATCCTGGCCACACGCAATTCCCTGCTCATCAAATATTTTCTGACAGGCTTCCTGCTCCATCTGCTTCAGTTCTTCCACTACCTGCGCAAGATTTGAGATATCAACATGAATGCCCTTGCGTTCCATCGTTCCAGCTGCTTCCGCTGTCATTTTCAACCGGATTTCTTCCAGCTGACGTTTTGCCGTGATAAAGGCAGCCTCTTCCGGATAAAATGCCCGAATTTCTTCGTCTGTTACATTTTTCAGATTCTCCCATTTCTCAGCGGCTTCCTCATACGAGATTTTGCTGATATCTGCCTGCTGTGGAACGGTTCCTTCCCGCACAGCATCCTGAATACGCTCTTGAATGATCTCCTCCGGCAGATCTTTTGTCTCCTGCCATTTGGTATATTTTTCTATATTTTCCGCCGTTACCGGAATATCTTCTTCATACAGAAATTTCGCTGCTTCTTCGGCGCTGTCATTTCCCTGCAATCCATTTTCTTCCAATATATGGTCGATCTGCGGCTTCATTTCTTCGTAAGAAGCCCTCTGCTCTGCCACCGCCGGCATGGAAGTCACACTGGCACTATTTCCGACTGCTGCCGGTGTCAGATTCGCTTCCTGCTCTATGTAATATTTTATCGCTTCGTCACTAAGTTCCGGAGCCCTTGCCGCCATCTGCGCCGCAAGTTCGATCTGCGCTTGCAGTTCATCAGAAAATTCCTGCTTTTCTTTTTCCTTTTCTACCTGCTTACCCAGCGCCTCCGCATTGGTTTTACGCTCCGTCTTTACCTTTTCTATCGCCCGCTCCAATGTCGAGTCGACGTACTCTTCCAAAATTGTCCCTTCATCCTCGATATCTTTGGCATCCTCGCCATTGATACTCTGGCTGATAAAGTCTGCCGGATCAAAATTATTTTCCGGAAGATTCTTCGCCACATCACTCACGATCTCATTTTGAGTTGTGCCAGTATATATCATATTGAGTCCATTTCCTTTTGTACCGCACAATCCTTTGTATATTCAATTCCATAATTGGAAATGCTGCCGTCCCTGGCAATCTGTACCGACGCCCCGCTTTCCTTTGCATAAGGGGTGTCTTTAAAGTCAATGGAAATCTTGTTTGGATTGATCACCATGGATTTCTCACTCACTTTCGTTTTTTATAGTAACCTGTTGTATTATATATTTCGTCCCTTTTCCTGTTTTTCTTGAGAACTTCTTGCTTTTTTCTTTCTTGGCAGGTAACTGCCCCCTCTTTCATCGGCTACCTCGTCTCTCCGCACACGTCGTTTCTTTCCTTTTCTTCTCTGACGTGTACCAGTCCCCTCTCGATCCGGCCACCTCGTCTCTCCGCACACGTCGTTTCCTTTCTTTTCTTCTTTGACGTGTGCCGAACTCCTCTCGATCCGGCCACCTCGTCCTTCCGCACACGTCGTTTCCTTTCTTTTCTTCTCTGACGTGTGCCAGTCCCCTCTCGATCCGGCCACCTCGTCCTTCCGCACACGTCGTTTCTTTCCTTTTCTTCTCTGACGTGTGCCAGTCCCTCTCGATCCGGCCACCTCGTCCTTCCGCACACGTCGTTTCCTTCCTTTTCTTCTCTGACGTATGCCAGTCCCTCTCGATCCAGCCACCTCGTCCTTCCGCACACGTCGTTTCTTTTCTTTTCTTCTTTGACGTGTGCCAAACTCCTCTCGATCCGGCCACCTCGTCCTTCCGCACACGTCGTTTCCTCCCTTTTCTTCTCTGACGTGTGCCGAACTCCTCTCGATCCGGCGACTACCTCCCGACCGCCTCCACTCGCACAAACCTTCCCTTACTCTATAATTTAAGGGTAGTTTTTTGCAAGGAACTATTTCTATGAAATTCGTTCCTGCGCGAAAAACTACCTTGAATACCTACCGAAACCATTCCCAAAGCCAGAACCCGTACTCCACATTTTCGCCACCTTCGAGCAGCATGTCGTATTCCTCTTCGGTCAGATTTTCTTTCAATTTCTCTTTCGACTCATCCGGAACTGTCTGGTACGTACTATCCACAAAACACAACGTAGGATACAAGATACACCACCAATTTTTTCCATCCGACTTGCCAATCCGCACATTTAGTGCATTATAATTTCCCGCCGGAAACACCATATCGCCATACTGTTTTACCGGAAAATAGCAGTTTTCCAGTGTCGCCGTAACCGGATAATCATATCCTTTTTCTCTATGTAATTTGCCGCACATTGCTCAATCTCCGGGATCTGCGCTTGTAACACATGAGCTGCTGCCTCCACCGAATCACTCTCCTTCATTTTTTGCGCAGCATTTTTACAATTTCTTCCTTTACTTCCAGCTTCAGTTTTTGGTCCATTTCGAGATCACTGTTTGCCACGACATGAAGACGAATTACTTCTTTTGTGATATCTTCGTGCATTTCCTTTGCCGCCGTAGCTTCTCCGTAAAATGCATCAGCACACATACCCCCTAAACCGCCGCTCCAAATAAAAAACATTTTAAAACTTTCATAATACCCTCCTAATGAATTACTCAAATACTAGTATTTCCAAATTTTTTCTCGTTATACAGGGAAACCATAACGTTATAAATTGCGAAAACAACTTTTCCATGTTATAATAGTTTAATAATAACGTAACTATTCAGGCTCTAATGTATGGAAATCAATGAATCGTCGTGCTTGCACGTAAGAGATTTTGATTTTCATACATTAGAGCTTCCAATAGGCTTCCCTCCACATATGAGCATTTTTAGCCTTGCCAAAGGCGAGAAAGAACACGAAGTGTTCGAAATGCGAATGTGGAAAGGGAGCCTGAATCGTTACACAACAACAAACAAAAGGGGGATACACATGGATTCCACATGGATCAATGCTCCGGCCAAGATCAATCTCGGTTTGGACGTTATTCGCCGCCGCGATGACGGCTATCATGAAGTAAAAATGATCATGCAAAGCATACGGCTCTTTGACCGTTTGACATTAAAAAAGACAAAAACCAGACATCAGTCTGACCACAAATCTCCATTTTCTTCCCGTCAACGAAGACAACCTTGTCTACAAAAGCGCAAAAATGCTTATGGAAGAATTTAGAATTTCCGAAGGAGTGTCGATCACGCTCGATAAACGGATTCCGGTTGCCGCCGGTATGGCGGGTGGAAGTACCGATGCCGCTTCGTGCATGATCGCAATGAACCAACTCTTTGACCTTGGTCTCTCCGACGAAGATCTGAAAGAACGTGGAGTGAAACTTGGTGCCGACATTCCTTACTGCATTCAAAAGGGAACGGCACTTTCCGAGGGAATCGGCGAAATATTGTCGCCTCTTCCGGCTGCGCCGTCTTGTCATGTACTGATTGCCAAGCCGGCCTTTCATGTGTCGACCAAATTTGTCTATTCCAATCTTGTGCTCGACGAAACGACCAAACATCCGGACATTGACACAATGATCGAGTGCATTCGGAAAAGAGACTTGCAGGGACTCTGCAACAATATGGCAAACATACTGGAAACCGTTACCATTCCGGCACATCCCGACATTGCCCTCATCAAACAGACCATGATGGAAAATGGCGCAATGGGCGCCCTGATGAGCGGAAGCGGTCCGACCGTCTTTGGCATTTACGATAGCGAAAAAGAAGCCATGCGCGCCAAAGAAATCTGCCGGGCTCTCCCTTGCCGATGCTTTGTTTATGTAACCGATTTATACCGCTAAAGGAGGAAAAAAAAATGAAACGATTCACAAAATTACTGGGCAGCATTACCCTTTCAACCGCCCTTGTCATCAGCTCACTCGCTGTCACGCCGGATAGCAGCGTTGCCGTTCAAGCTGCGGAAAGCAACGATTCCTTTGAAATGACAGACAGCACTCTGTTTCAGGCAGAATATGTAAATGGAGTTTATACGATCACAGGATTTGACGGCCTCTACAATGCTTCTTCCGTCGTCGTTCCTTATGAACTCAACGGAATCCCGGTCCGTGCAATTGACGCCGCATTTTGCGGAAAAACAAACTGCTTGACCGTATACCTTCCCGACAGCATCTCGATCATTGGATCCAAGACCTTTGCTGCTTCATCGGTAGAATATGTAAAAAGTTATTCGAATTCCAAAATCAAGGAAATTATTGCACAGCCAATCGCGGGTGAAATTGAAACCGGTTCCATCGATGTACCTGTACCGGAAACCCCGGAAATTGATACCGGAAACGCTGGGATATCCCAAGAAAAACCGGAACTTTCCGATACTCTGCCGATTTCTTTGAAAACCATTGAAGACAATGCATTTAAAGATTCCAAAATCAAGAGTATTACTATCGTAAGCCAGATGGATAAAATTGGGAAATACGCATTTGCCAATACACCAAACTTCCTCGACTTTACACTTGCTGTCGGAGCTTCCATCGATAACATTGATGACTACGCATTTTCCTGCACCCAGATTCATTCGATCACGATCAACGGAACCATCAACCGACTTGGAAATTATGCGATAGAAAACAGCAAATATCAGTGACTTTACCGTAAGTGACACCGGTTCGATCTCCACGATCGGAGACCACGCATTTTACAATAGCGGTATTCACTACATCGTATTAAAGGGTTCCGTCACAAACATCGGTTCCTATGCCTTTGCAAGTTGTGGAAATATTTTACAGGTAGAAGTTTCCTCAAACACAAATTACACGTTGGGCGAATATGCATTCAACTGTGCGCAGATTCACAATGTATACCTCTCCGAGGGACTTACTGCCATCGAAAAAGGAACGTTTGAAAAATGTGGAAACCTCGAAAAAGTGCAGCTTCCACAATCATTAAAAACCATAGGGGAAGATGCTTTTAAAAATGTACCAAACTTGAAAGAGATCAATATTCCGGCAGATACCACCATCGCTTCTTCTGCATTTGAAGGCGTCGGTGATTCCACAAAAAAGCACTTGCCGCAAGTGGAAATACAAATGCACTCGTACTTTTAGGCATGTCCGTTGTACCGACAAGCACACCGGCACCGGTTCCTGTTGCCGCAGTTACTGCACCTTCTGCACCGGCACCTGCCAAAGTCAGTGTAGGAAAAGCCAAACTTACTTCCGTTAAGAAGAAAAAAGGAAAAGCTACTCTGAAATGGAAAAAAAAAGTAAAAGGTGCTTCCGGTTATACCATTTACAAAAAGGTGGTAAAAAAAATGGTACAAAAGCAAAAAAAGCCAAAAAGATAAAATTTGTGAAAGTGAAAAATGTCTCCGCAAAGACGACGAAATTTACGATCAAATTAAAGAAAAAAGGCGACAACGTCCTTCTATATCAAAGCATTTGTAAAAACAAAAGTGAACGGAAAGACGAAAACCGTATACGGAAAAGCCTCAAATACGAAAAAAGTAAAAGTCAAGTAGGCGGCGGTGCAATACTATATACCACAGAGTTATACACCCGAATAAAAAAGAAATTTGTTTTAAAAAACCATGCAGAACTATACAATCATAGTTCTGCATGGTCAAAGTGTTGTCGCCAGCATAACAGATCGGCATATCACAAGTGATCTTGCAATTCGTACTCTGAAAGAGAGCACTGATTTGTCAATGACATCCAGTACAGCCTCCACAACCTCCGCTGCAGCCTCCTCCTGAAATTTGTCCATGATTACAATTTGGTGTATTGTCCGTCGCAAGCACGCCCTGCAGGAACTGCGCTACCGCAAGATCCGCATCGCCGCTCACTCCCGGCACAACAAGGATTCCTTCTTCACTGAGCGCCAGCATCGCACCCTCGCCAACGCCTCCGCAGATCAGCACTTTAACATCACCTTTTGCCAAAAAGATGCCATCGCCTCATGTCCGTTGATTGCGGATGTATTGAGCACCATAGCTCCCGTCAGTCCGCTCTCGTCAAATTCATAAATCTTAAACGCATCGGAGTGTCCAAAATGTTGGAACACTTCTCCCGTCTGCTCATCGTATGTTACTGCTATTTTCATTCTCTATTTCCTCCATATTCCCGCATCATTCTGATATATGATGCTTCCTTCGTCAATCTCTTCCTGATAAAGATAGCCATCGGCAATCTCTGCCATTGTCATCACACCGTCCTTTACACTACGCAATGTAACTTTTGCCATCGGAACCGCTTCATCCGGCCTTCCTTCACAGCCGAAATCCGGTTCTTCAATCTCTACCACTTCATATTTTATCATGTAGGACTCTCCTCTCGACACAAGATTCCGAAAAGCAGGATACGGGAATCGAACCCGCCTATCCTGCTTGGGAAGCTGGCGCCCTACCGATAGACTAATCCTGCCTAAGTTCATCCGCTACCGCATGAATGCTCCACTACGCCTACGCAATCGAAAAAAGAGTCATGGGTAATACAGCAAATGCCGCACTCGCTCTGAACGGATAAACTAATTTTATTATAACATTATTATATACAAAAGCCAGCACCAAATCAGCAAATCTCATCGCTGTCAAGAATCACGGTAAATGGTCCGTCATTCAGAAGTTCCACTTTCATGTCTGCACCAAATTCTCCCTGCTCAACGACCGGAATCTCCTTTTTGCACTCCTCAATGATATATTCGACCAGCGACTCTGCCATCGCCGGCGCACCCGCCTTTGTAAATGACGGACGGTTGCCCTTCTTGCAGTCGGCATACAGGGTGAACTGGGAAATAAGCAAAAGTTCGCCTTCCACATCTTTCAATCCAAGATTGGTCCGCCCTTCGGCATCCTCAAAAATCCGCATATTCACAAGTTTTCTTACCAATTTATCTGCTATTTCTTTGGTATCGTCCGCTCCGATTCCGATCAGAACCATAAAACCTTTTCCTATTTTCCCGCGCACCTCACCATCGATCGTAACCGATGCGTGACGCACTCTCTGTATAATAAAACGCACTTTTTTTCTCCTTCCATTGATCCTTAATAGTTTCAATAAAAATATAATTGATGTTCTACCAGCGTATCTCCCTCATAAACCAGCCTCAGAGAAAAGAACCGCTTTTCATCTTCCACAAGCAGTTTCAGGAAAATGGCATCGCCTTCCCACGTCGGCAGCCCAAGCACGGTTTCTTTGTCAATCCAGGCAAGGTCGCCCTCCGTGCACTCTTTCAATTCGCCTTCGAATCCGTCGGCCGTATAAAGGCACATCATCTCCGGCTCCATCCGGTCACACACAAAGGTGATCACGCCGCGGAACCGGTATTTTGTCAATGTCAGCCCCGTTTCTTCCTTTACTTCACGCAGCAGACAATCCTCGGGGCCTTCCGTCCCTTCTGCATGTCCTCCGACACCGATCCATTTATTTTTATTGATATCTTTCTTCTTTTTCGTGCGGTGAAGCATCAGATATTTTCCCTCTTTTTCTATATAACAAAGTGTCGTGAGTTTCATGCCCTGCGCCTGCTTCTCGCCGAAATTCCGGTTAAATTCTTTAAAATTGTACGTCTCGTAAGAACGGCACAACACAGCAAAATGAATCTTTTTAAAATAATTTTCTGCCTTTTTACCCGCAATGTCCATCTCCGTAATTGCCTTATAAAACAAGTCTGAGACAAGCCGCGCATCATTTCCGAATGCCCCACATCCAAATGCTCCAAGCACCAGATTTTCATATCCGGCATACGCCGCTGCCAAAAGCATCCCTTCGATGCGGTGATACAAAATATCCTTGTATTCTTTCGCACTAACCGGAATACCGCCGTGTGAGATCATCGGCGCCGCACAAGTCAGAACCGACACGATCGTACTCTCCGGCAAAAGCCGTCCCCGCTCATCTTTGATAATTTCCACCTGCGGCGTGATCATCAGCGCATCCGTCGCCAGGTAACTCTGTTTTTCCCTATTATAAATATAATACGGTGCAGCCTCCTCCGATTCCAGCGAACACAACAGCGAACTCTTGCGGCAGAGATCTTCTTCCTGTGCTCTCGCTCCTTTGCGCACACCGCCTCCCGGGTGTACCGGATTGGCAAGATTTAACACAAGCACCTTCTGCTCATTCATCTCACGTGCCACCGAAAAGAATCCTTATTTACGCACTTAAATTCTATTTTCCGCGCCTCGTGAAAGTGGCTCATTTTGTCCGGAGATACGCGGATTTTTTCCAATTCCTCCGGTAAAACACCCGTATTTTCTCACGTTCTTCCTTCGAAAGTTTTACCGGAATCTGCTTGTCGCCGATTTCATAAACTCCCCGCTCAAAAATCCCCAATGTATCCAATAACATTTCTATATTCTCTATTCTCATTGTCCGCTCCCCTTTCCTTATATAGATACTTCGTAACTATTCAGGATCCAATGTATGAAAATCAATGAATCGTCGTGCTTGCACATAAGAGACTTTGATTTCCATACATTGAGATCCTAATAGGCTCCCCCTCCACATATGAGCATTTTTAGCCTTGTCAAAGGCGAGAAAAGAACACGAAGTGTTCGAAATGCGAATGTGGAGGAGGGGCGTCCTGAATAGTTACGATACTTCTATTATAATCGAAATACCCATATTTTCAATAGCCATCTCATTCTTTTTCGCGAATCATTTTAAACATCTGTACACGATTGCGGATGCCGAGCTTCCGGTAAATATTTAACACGTGTTTTTTCAGGGTGTTGACACTAATTACCAATTTTTCACATATTTCATCGTTGGAGAGGCCGGCAAGAAGCAGTCGCAGAATTGTCTCTTCTCGCTTCGTCAGTCCATATTCCTGCACAGCTGTCGTAATCGTCATTTTCCCGCCATCTTCACAAAATTCCATCCACAACTGCTCCAGTCGGTAAGCCATATGATCTTTCAACATATCAACAATCGTAATATCATCATAGCGAAAATCCTCTTTTCCGATCGTTCGGTAAAATGTAATCATCCCCAGGAAATGCCCATTCCGGCACACTACCATTTGCAGCGAATACTGCCAGTTATTTTTCTGGTATACTTCCCGATACAATTTTGTCTGCCGCCATTCGCCTTCCGGAATCATATCTGTAAGTCGGTACACAAGGCTCTTCCCACCTTCAATCACCCGCCTGCAGTATTCGTACTGCTCATAATCTACCTTGTCCTGCACCTCACAATTGTACGCCACCGGCTGCGCCATTTCATCCTTCTCATCATGTCCGGCAAGATAAAAATCTGCACTGTCAAAATCAACCACCAGCCGCAGCTGTTCCAAAAATTCGCGGCGCATCTCATCCAAATCTTCTGTTGTGTAAATTTTATAAATAATACTGTTTAATAACATCCAATCGCAAGTTTCCAAATTTTTCATAAGCACACCTCCGTTTCTGAAGTCCTGTTTTCCTACTTCTATCATGCGAACCAATCTGCCTCCATATAACACAAAAAGAGCCAATGCAAACTATGCATCGGCCCTTCCCGTATGTCTATATTATACTCCTATTTAAGTAATTGTCAAGGGACAACCTGCAAAAGATAGAGCGGTCACGCCTTTCGCGCAGCCGCCCATATCATCTAATTTCCTTATTTTGACTTTTCCGATGTCGTTCCAGATTCTAGAATTGTGCACTTTTGTCGGAAAAAGTAGTAGTTATACAAGATCCTCTTCACTCAGCCTGTTAAAGCACAGTCCGATAATCTTGCCATTGTCATCACTCAAATAGTCTAACATGTATGGTTCTTCCTCCAGTACATAAAAAGAATTCTTCCGGATTTTGGTATTGACAGATCTTGTCGTCGATTTGTACCGTAAGTCCCATCTCCTTAGCTCGTTTGAGTTCGTCCCGAAGCCATGAAGTCCTTTGTTGCATCTTTAATCCCTCCTTGCTGTATTGTAAAGGAAGTGTACTCCGTAATGTAAAAACCCCATATACTGCAAGTTTTTTATAGATAAGAGACATTGTTCTCAATCAATTGCTTATAACATGTCATTGGAAATTTTTGGCGATTCGTGCCAAAGAAACTGCTTAGACTTATTTCTGGGAAAGACACTTGACTTCTCTTGTCCCCGGTAAATACAGTCCCCCTTTCTTCTCTGTAACACATATCCCTTGTCTATGTTTCTATTATACCAAGCCCTAATATAAAAAAAACAAGTGTCGTATGTACGTAAAAAATGGTCGTTCATACGTGAAAATTTGCGTTTCGTTGAATTTTTCGCATTTATCCCAATACTAACAGAATTTTTACACACTTTTTTTCATGCTAGCGGTTGACTTTATTTGTTTAATAACTTATACTTTTCATACACAATCAAAATAATTCGGAAAGGATGTGGGATTATGCGGATTGAACGTATCAATGATAATCAGATTCGTTGCACATTAAACAAACGTGACTTAGCTGAAAGACATTTAAAGATTAGTGAACTAGCTTATGGTTCAGATAAAGCAAAAAACTTTTTCGAGACATGATGGAACAAGCGCATATGGATTATGGATTTGAGGCAGATGATATTCCTCTTATGATAGAAGCAATTCCGACCTCAAGAGACTCTATCGTACTGGTTATTACCAAAGTAGACAACCCGGAGGAGCTGGAAGAACGTTTTTCTCCGTTCCGGAGCTTCTCTCGCGACGAAGATAACACGGATGAAGAAGATGACAACGATTTTTACGATTCCGACACGGAAGATTATGACGATGAGGACGACGATCCTGCTTTCGATGACGAGGAAGATGATGAAGAATTTGACAATGACCTGTTTCATTCTTTTGAGCAGCTCCATGAAATCCTGGAAGATGAGTCCACCAAAAAGGACGAAAATGATGATAATTCCGACTTTGTTCCTCTGCACGAAATACTGAAAAAAGACAAAAAGGCGCAGCCGGCGAAGAAAAAAACGAGAGATTATGCGTATTCTTTTTCCGCTTTTTTCACTTATGGCAATGCTTCCTGTGCGGTATACCCGCTCTATCAAGGCGAAAGCTGTGTCTGGAAAGACGAGAAAAATAAGACCTTTTATCTTGTCTTGTCAAAGCCGGAAATGCCGGACAGCATGAGACATATCTGCTCGATTTTAAACGAATTTGGTACAAAAGAATTTTACACGCAGGCACGAAAGGAATATTTCAAAGAACATTATTCTCTTTTCATTCCTTCGGGCGCGATTGAAAAATTATCCAAATTGTAATGATTCAGGATCAATGTATGGAAATCAATAAATCGTCATGCTTGCACGTAAGAGACCTTGATTTCCATACATTTAGATCCTAATAGGGCTCAAGTCATAAAAAAGAAGAAACTCTATCAGCTTGTCTGATATGGGTTTCTTTTTTTTAATGCTCATTTTTCAGATCATCATTAAGCATTGGCCTTATTTGCCAAATACTCATTTATTTTTGTAACCAGCTCATCACAGTCCATGCCATGAACCATAGCAGCTTCTTCCAGACTTTCACCCTGTGAAGCTGGACATCCTACACAATGCATACCTGATGCCATAAGAATTGCAGCGATTGTCTGATCTTTTTCAAGATCTCACCAATCAACATATCCTTTGTCACTTCCATCTAATGCATCCTCCTTTCAAAAGATATCATTAAAATTATAGGCAACCTTTGTGTAAATGTCAAGCAGGTTACGAAATTTACTTAGCTTTTTATAAAAAAATATTGAAAATTTTTTTCATATTTCACTTGTGTTTTTGAACATTTTGTATTAAAATGAAAATAGCCTATAGGACAAAAAAGGAGGATAACGATTATGGCATACACGATTACAGACGCTTGCATCAGTTGTGGATCATGCGCTGCTGATTGTCCAGCAGGAGCAATCTCTGAAGGCGAAGCACATTTCGAAATCAATCCAGACGCTTGTATGGATTGTGGTTCTTGTGCAGCTGCTTGCCCAACAGGTGCTATTGAAAGCTAATTAAAACATGTAACATTAAGAAGAGATCATCATCCGATGATCTCTTTTTTTTGTAGCACAAACCCGGCAAGCAGCATCGGGCTTGCACGAAATGCTATTTGCCGGGTGTAAGAACATGAGCACGTTAGTGCGAATGTTCGGTGTGCCGTATCGAGTGAGCACCAGCGAACTCGATGCTTTAAGTCCGTTCAGAAAAGAAATCCCATTCCGCTCGCGGAAAATGGGATTTCTTTTTAGAGACACAAACCCCAATGAGCATGCAGCGCTTTGCGCGAAATGCGAATGGGGTTAGAATTGCAAGAGTGCGGAGCACAAAGCAATTCGTAGGACTTATTTACGTGTAGCACAAACCCGGCAAGCAGCATCGGGCTTGCACGAAATGCTATTTGCCGGGTGTAAGAACATGAGCACGTTAGTGCGAATGTTCGGTGTGCTGTATCGAGTGAGCACCAGCGAACTCGATGCTTTAAGTCCGTCTAAAAAAGAGGAATTTCCATTCTGTTTACAGAAAATGGGAGTTCCTCTTTTTAGAGACACAAACCCCAATGAGCATGCAGCGCTTTGTGCGAAATGCGAATGGGGGGTTAGAATTGCGAGAGTGCGGAGCACGAAGCAATTCGTAGGACTTATTTACATGTAGCACAAACCCGGCAAGCAGCATCGGGCTTGCCTATGCCATATACTCTTTCAACACTTCTTCGATTACTTTCTGCTCTTCTTTGGTAAACTGAATCTGCTCCGGCTGCAGCAACTTGTCCAGTTGTTTTCTCTCTTTATCAAAATATTCTTTCCGGTATTCCTGCATTTCCTCCTGATGGAAGAACTCATTTTCCAACCGTGGCTGACATACATTTTCCAAATAATCCACAATCTCCACTTTTCCGCGTTCCCGTCGTTCTGTCAGATCAAGCACCAAATCCTGCATATATAACACAAAACAGGGAAGCAATGTGGCACAAAACACCGACACGCTACTCCATTCCTCGGCGCCTGCCCACTGCACACTCGTCTTCGACCAGATCAAATATGCATTTACCCCAATGCACCCCAGCACAACGGCAACAAACAAAGCCTCGCCCCACGTCTCCCACGCAGCAAGCGACATTCCGGCTTTCTTATAAGACCGCCGATATTTCTCCACATAAATATCCACATTCTTAATTTCCAGTTTCAACTCATAACTTGTCTGAAATCTTTTCATCAATGTTTTCAAAAAAGAGAATGCGAAGATTTTCCCATATTTTCTGCTTCTTTGTTGATTTTACAATAATTTACAAATAACATACCCGCACCGCAAAACACAAAACTGCCGCCCCTATCATTACACATATTATATAACTCATAATATCCCGTCCTTTCTTTTTACCTTAATGTAACTATTCAGGATCCAATGTATGGAAATCAATGAATCGTCGTGCTTGCACGTAAGAGGCTTTGATTTTCATACATTTAGATCCTAATAGGGCTCCCCTCCCCATATGAGCATTTTTAGCCTTACCAAAGGCGAGAAAAGAACACGAAGTGTTCGAAATGCGAATGTGGAGAAGGGATGTCCTAAATAGTTACACCTCCATTATAACAGAGTCCGTTCCCAAAAGTATAGGGGATATGCAAAAGAGATGCCAGAATCGTTCGACTAATTCCGACATCTCTCCAAATCATTCTACAATTTTATTCCTGTATCGCCACTTCATCGATAATATCGACAACTTTTTTTACCGCATCATGCTGATTGCTGTCTTCCATCGCCTTAATGTAAGTGTCGCGGTTTTCAAATACATTTGCGATTGCTTCCGACAATCTTGCACTCGTCAGATCCTCTTCTTTGATCACATAACTAAAGCCCTGCTTCTCAAACGAATTGGCATTAAGAATCTGATCTCCTCGGCTTGCCTCCAGCGACAACGGAATCAATATATTCGGTTTATGCAATGCGAGAAGTTCGCAAATTGCATTTGCACCGGCTCTCGAAATTACGATATCTGCCGCATCCAAAAGGTCGCACAGTTCTTTCTGAATATATTCAAACTGTACATATCCTTCTGTTCCTTTTAAACTCTCATCCACTTTGTCCTTCCCGCAAAGATGTATGATCTGATATTTTTCCAATAATTGTGGAAGGATTTCACGCACCGCTTCATTGACACGAACCGATCCCAAACTTCCACCGATTACCAAGATAACCGGTCTCTGTGTAGAAAAACCGCAAAATCCAATCCTTTCAGACGGTTTCCAGAAAATAATTCTTTTCGGATTGGAGAACCGGTAAGGTGCGATTTCTCTTCCGGCAGATGTGACAATGTCTCCGGGAAATTCGCACAAACTGCTGCTGCCGAAGGAATGCACAAACGATTGGCAAGTCCCGGCGAAATATCCGACTCATGAAGCACACAAGGTACTTTTTACGTTTTGCCGCAAAAACTACAGGAACCGTTACAAAACCACCTTTTGAAAAAAATAACATGCGGTTTCACTTTCTTGATAATTTTTCCCGCTTCTGCGTAACCTTTTAATATTCTCGCAGGATCCGTAAAATTCTTTACATCAAAATACCGGCGCAGCTTACCGGAAGAAATTCCATAATAAGGAATGTCAAATTCTTCCATCAGTTTTTTTTCAATTCCATCTTTTGATCCGACATAATGAATCTCATATCCCCGCTTTTGTAATTCGGGAATCAACGCAATATTGGGTGTAACAGGTCCTGCTGTCCCACCACCAGTCAATATGATCCGTTTCAATATCTCGCCCTCGTTTCTTTACAAATTCTTTTTGATTTCTGCTGCGACTGCTTCCAAATCCGGTGTCTCGCCCTGTTTCCATTTGATATTAACATCATCATCACAATATCTTGGAATCACATGCACATGAAGATGGAAAACCGTCTGTCCTGCTGCCTCTCCATTATTCTGCAGAATATTCACACCATCACACTGGTATGTCTTTTTCAATGCTGTTGCGATTTTCTTTGCTACCGGAAAAATTTTCTCTGCCTGTGAATCCTCCAGACTAAAAACATCATCTGCATGATGTTTTGGAAGAATTATCACATGTCCGCGTGCTGCTGGATTTACATCTAAAATTGCCTTAAAATCTTCGTCCTCATATACCGTAGTTGACGGAATTTCTCCCGCAATAATTTTACAAAAATACAATTCTCTGCCATAATTGCCTCCATTCTTTTGCGTTATAGCGCAACTCTTTGTATTGTTATTTCCTTGCTTTTCTTTTTTTATAAAAAGCGGAAAACAGCATCAAAATTACGAAGTGCCTTAAAATTTCCCTGCGCTGACAGGTCTCCGGACATAAATGCATTTTGGAATGGTTTTTCGCCATTTAAGATCTGTTCAAGCACTGACGTCGCAACTTTTGCGATCACATCCGGATTTTCCATCGTTCCATAATAGCAATCCAGTTTTGCTCCTTTGACATCAACGATCAGACTCTTTCCTACATCCGTCAGATCCAATCGGAACGAAGCATCCATTCCTTCTTTCGGCACAAAATGTTCCTGTAACTTAGCGATGTATTTATCTGTCTCTGTTTCTTCCTCATCGCCCAGCATGTCCTTAAATAAACTTGCCAGCTCCTCGATATCTTCTTTCTGCTTTTTCACATAATTATCATCCGATACATAGGCCGACAACTGTTCACTTTCCTGCGGAGTAAGCGCCATTCTGGTACTTCTCAAAACCGTTTTCTTCACCTGCGAGCTGCTATTCGGAAATGCCACCGTTTGTTTTGAAATAGCACGATAAAAGTTTTCCGCACATTTTTCAATCATCAGTCCATAATCGGAATTTGTCTCAAACTCGACATGGTTATCGACATATGCACAAATTCCCTCACAAGGGAGGCCTCCCAACATTTCCCAAGCACGAATCAAACTCGCCTGTGCTTCCCTTTCGCCATACGTCGTAGCCATGACAACCGGGAGCATATAAATATGCTGTATTTTTTCTTTATCACCATACAGCCAGCAGGCATCCAGAAACTGCTGGAGATATCCACCAATTCCGTACCACTCCACAGAGGCCGCCAATATCACACCATCGGCATCCTTCAATGTTTTCGGCAAAACAGATATTCCACTTTTGTCTTCATACAAATTATATCGTTCCACCGTTACACGTAATTCATCCAAAACCTGTGCAATCTTTTCAATTGTATATAACGTAGGGTCATCGATCAGCCCTCTTCCACCATAATAAATATTTACCTGCATCAGTAGCCTCCAATTCTAATATCTGTTTTATTCTTTCTTTGATACAATACACTGCATAGTATAAATCCAGCCACAACTCCGCTGAGATGCGCCGTATTGTCAATTCCGCTATCCTGCATTCCGGAATACAAACTCAACACCAAATAGATGCCAAAACGGATGATATCTCCTCGAACAATCTGCTTACGATTTTTCAATAATACCATAAGCAGTGCTCCCATCAAGCCATAGATTGCGCCGGATGCACCGCACGAGACAACATTTTCACCAAGACTCCAATTCACATATACGGAAACAAATCCCGAAAGGATCCCCGATAACATATACAGAATCAAATACCGTATTCTTCCTATATCCTGCTCCAATGTATATCCAAGCACCAAAAGTGCAATCATATTATTTACCAAATGTTCCAGCCCAAAATGTAGAAAAAATGTGTAATAATACGATAATACTCATGTCCTTCCACAAAAGCCGGTTCGTACATCGCCCCCATATCGATCATAAACTCCGCATCCAGCGAAGAGCCCTTCCACTCAGTATATAAGTAAGCTCCTACGTTGATCAATACAAGTATGACCGTAATTACCGGTAGTGGCTGCTGTTCTATTGTTTCGGTTTCTTCCCAGTCCATAAGGCACTCCATTCTGCATACTGTAAACTAATTTTGACCCTGCCAGTATTTTATGGTACTATAATAGCATAATACACCGAGTGTGTCAAAGAGCCAATGAAAGGAATGTGCCACGATGGAAATTCATATTCAAGCCGATTCAAATAATACCTTAACTGTTCTGGATCTTTTAGAACGGCAGGACTTTTCTCTGCCATGCAATTGTCATGGGGCAAATGTCTGTGGCGGAGTTCAGTATGACTTTCCTTGCGGAATGGCTCCAAAAGCCCCACTGACAGTCTGTCTTCCCGACACCGCCAGTTCAGCACAAATAGCGGGATTAAGTCTGATGCAGAACCGGATCTGACAATTCAGCCGGACAGCCTTCTAATCGATATCGGCACTACCACCATTGCTATGGTTTACTACCATTCTACGAAAAAAACACTTTTTTTCTGAAGTTTTTGCCAATCCTCAGATTGCATACGGAGCAGACGTTATCAGCCGGATTCAATATGACGTAACTCATCCTTCGGAACACATGCTTCACAAAGAACTCACCTCCTGCCTTACCGGTCATGCTGTTTCCTTTTTAAAACGGTACCCAGACATTTCTATAAAACAATGTCTGATCGGTGGGAACACAACCATGATACACTTATTACTGAATCTTTCTTTACAAGGAATGACAGGGCATCCCTTTACTCCGGAAATTCCGGACAATTTTTCCTTTACTCACAAGGGTGTTTCCGTGCATGTTCTCCCTTGGCTTTCCGCATTTATCGGAGGCGATATCACTGCCGGACTTCTTTCGTTGTCCTTTGATACCCGCAATGATACATGCATTTTAGCGGATCTTGGAACCAATGGTGAACTGGTCCTCTGTCATAAAAATCATCTGTATACCGCAAGCACCGCTGCCGGACCTCCTTTCGAAGGCGGCGGCCTCTCACATGGCTGTCCTGCGATCCCCGGTGAGGTTTCCGAGGTTTCCCTTCGCGGTATCATACCACGCATTCAAACGATTGCAAACAAACTTCCGTGTGGTATCTGCGGAAGCGGGGCAATCAGTGTCCTTGCAGAACTTCTTTCACAGCAATACATGAATGCAGATGGAACATTAACTTCAAAATTCCCGGAAAATGGCATTCTTCTTGCAAAGGCACCTTCTTCTGACATTATCTTTACCTCAAACGATGTTCGCCAGATGCAGTTAGCAGTTGCCGCTATCGCCGCAGGAATTGATACGCTTTGCCGAGAAGCCGGAATCCTGCCGGAAAACGTGGATTCCTTATATTTAGCCGGTGGACTTGGCTACCACATTCCTTTGGAAAAGGCTTCTTCTCTTGGTATGTTCTGTGATATCTTTCTAGGACGCATTCATTGTGTGGGAAACAGCTGTCTCAACGGTCTTGCCAAATTATCTTCTGCTGCGGAAGAAGATCTCATTTCGTTGCAGCACCGCTTAACCGCTCAGACAGAAGACATTTCGCTCGCCGATAATGCATTTTTCCAGTCTTCTTATCTTTCGCATATGACGTATCACCCATCATAACCGCTTGATAACGGTGAGAAGAGATATCCACAATGTCACCGTCTGTCAGCCGGCGGCATTCCCATGGCACAAGCCTTTGTTCATTTACAAACGTACCCTTTTCACTTTCCTGATCAATAAGAAAGACCGCCTTTTCTTCTATTATAATCTTTGCGTGAACCTCACTGACATCCTTTTGCAAAATAACGCCTTCCACATGCATTTCATCATTTCCGATATAATAGGGACTGTGGTCAATCTGCATAAGTTTATCGTGCTCTTCAATCGGCTTCAGACAAAGTACCATTGCAGCCGTATTTTTTCATATTGCAGTACGTGCTCCTTTTTTCCCGTTTTTTACTAATTCCCCAGATGGCAATAATCACACAAAAAGCAACCCCACTTTACACCAATCCTGCCACACACGAATGGTAAAAATTTCATTTAACCAGCCCATGTACCAGGCAATTCCTAAAATCACCACTCCGCCAATAAGCCATTCCCTTTTTTTTACCGGTTTCTTTTTGGGCTTTTCCGTCCTTTTCGCCTTATCGTCTGCCGGCGGGTGAGGAACGAATTCCCGCGGTTCTTCTTCGTAATGATATTGTGCCGGATATTGTTCTAATTTATTTAATGTAAAATGCTCTTCCCGGCATATTTTATGTATTCCATAAACAAGAAATGTCAAAGAACGGCAGCCATGATCCATTACCTTCATAATTTCTTCCGTAATCTTTGCCAATTCGTCAGCCACATCTGCCGCATACCCATCCATATAAGCAAGATACAATTCTCTTTCAGAGGTTAAAAAATGGCATCTGAACATAAAATCAGATTTTCCGGAACAAGAAAATATTCCTCTACCAGCAGCATTTTTTCTAAAAACTGCCGATATAACCGCAAAAGCTTTTTTTCATCCAGCTTTTCCTTTTTAAATACTCTGTCAACGTTTCTTTTTCTCCAAAAGAAAAAGTATATTGCACTTCACCATCCACACTCAGTTCTGCTGGCCCGACAATTCCTTCCACCGCGGTATTATTTAAAAGTTCTGTACCATATCCTCCCTGCCGTTCTTCCGTGCGGACCTGTAATTTTCGTTCCCGCAGATCGGATATTATCTCCATTTGCATGCTGTCTTCACTCCTTTTTCATCCATTCTGTGTCCCACAGCCGTTTACTGCACGTCCAGTTTTCTATCTGCATTTCATCACAGTATTCCTTTTGTGAACTTAAAAATGGCGCTGTCATAACAATTTTGCCTTAACTTTCAATTTTCTGTATAATACATTCGTGTTACAGTCAACGTCATCAATCTTTAAAATAAATAACTGCTTTTGCATTACTTCCTTACATTTTTTCTCACTGTAGTTTTCCCGCAGACACCTCTGTCCACTCGAATATAAAACCGCCTGATCGTGAGAAAATAAGGAAAGGTAGCATAACGCAAAAAAATGATCCAAAGTGTAATCGTCACAACAAATGTCGCTTCCACTGTAAACGATCCTTCTTTTCGTCTCATAATATGCTGCATATAAAAATCACCCCATAACCGGCACATATAAATGGTGCAAATGGTATTTTTGTATGTCTGCCCGCTTTTTACGAACCCATAATAAAATTCCAAAAGCAGAGACAAGGCAAAGGGCAAAAATAATCAACACCATAACTTGATATAACCCCATTACAATTCCACAGATTGTTAAAATATAACCATCTCCTAAACCAATTGCACCTTGTGTTACATTGCTAGCGATTAAAAATACAGATCCTGCAGCCCCGCCACTTACTACGGATTTCCAATCTTTCAGATTTAAAAAGCACAAAATTCCTATTGCGATACTAAAAAAACCAAGGCAAAAAATAAATATTTTCCCGAAAACGATCCTTTTCGGATATCGATAATCGACATTGCCAGTAACCATAGTAACAGTATTATTTCTATTATTATCATTTTTCTTCTTACTCCTTTCCATTTGCACATGTTTTACATGGTGTTCTTCCTTCCACTTGGGAAATCGGAATTTCCCGTATACTCCGGCTTATTTTCTGACAACTTTTCTCCACATGATAACGGTTTCCATAATTGCAGATAACGACATTTTGCTTGGCAGAAAGATTTTTTCCCCACAACATTTTTCACACGGATAATAAATACTTCCATCGAAACTTCGTTTCTCTTCTAATTCTTTTATAGAAACTACTCTTAAGCTGAGCTTCAGGTGATTGCACGCAATTGATCTATGGTAAACCGATCCCGTCTTCGTAACATAAACCATTTCATCCTCGCCCTGTTCACTTTGGCTCATCCGCGTCAGAACACCGGTAAATGCTTTTCCGTAATACCCTTCGCTGAATAGAAAAATATTTTTTCCAAAAAGTGGAATTGGTGAAGTCACCGTATAATCCGCCTGAAAATCCATCTGATCTGTTTCACTGTCGATCTTAGCCCGCACCACACATACGACGGACCGGTTTTCATTTTCTCTTCCCGATATGGCTGCATTTATCTTGGCACTCATAAAAACCGGGTTAACCACCAGTTTTTATGTACCAAAGTATATTCCAAAGAAGTCTCTTTCGCCGCCTGCTCCAGGGCACATAGCACCTGTTCTTCACAATATAACAATTGATTCAGATACAAAATACCGGTAACTATTAAAACAAATATCGGTACCACAAGCGATGCTTCCACTGTAATTGAACCGCAAAAACGTTTTTTCACTTTTTCTATTTTCATCTGCTGACTCCTTTCATTCAGGAGCTCGAGGCGAGAAAGGGTATTCTATTGTATGGTAGGCAATTTCCCTTTCGGTTAGGTATGTGTAGATATGTTATATTTTTTAATAGAATACCCTTTCTCGCCTCGATCCTTTTAATACACTGCCAATTGTTCTGCTTCTGCCTCAAATCCTGTTTCTGCTGATAAATGAAACGGAAGCTTCCATGGATAAGAAAACCTGGCCTTAACATTAAATTGACTTGTACAAAGACCCACTCGAAATTTAGGAACATATTTTTTCTGTATTTTCCATTCCATCAGGTCCAGCATCCGTAAGCATACTGTGCTTTGCTCCATCCCCAACAGAAAAAAAAAAAACAGAGATACTCTTCATATCCGAAGGAAGTCTTTCCTTGTTGTTTGTACTGCGAAACCTTTTTCATAACAAGATCATGCGTAAACCCAAATAATTCCGGAAAATCCACGCAAAACTGATCTGCCGTTTTGACAAGCGGAACATGTTTTCCCTGCATGAGAGCAGCTGTATCTACGACTGCCTCTGCCATCCCCCAAAGAACCGTAAAAAGTGTCTGCATAAAACGGATTAATGGTTCTATCGCAGTAAACCCAACTACCGCAAGCGCCGCTGCATGTGCCGTTTCCCTGCTTTTGGCAGATACAAACAAAGCAGAAGTGTTGGCGGCCGTTCGCAGTAATACAATTCTTTCCACTATATCCGACAAATTTTCCTTATCACTTTTCCCACCGGTAATCAGATATTCCCATTCATACCGTAAGACATTGCCGGTTTTAAGATTCTCTAAACCGTTGGAAAAGTACTTATGTAAATAGGCAAGAAGACATGCTTCTGTCACGGCAGAATCTCCCATTTTCTGAATACTATTCTGGAAATCTACTTCCTCATCCTCCGTCAAAGTCTTCACAGGATCTTTCTTTGCCGCTTTCTCCTGTTCACGAAACAGGGACAGATAGTGATCCGGGTTTTTGACTTCCTGATTCGATACTTTATCATAATCTTTCATCACCATTTTAAGGATACCGTCAGATAATGCAGAGGAAAAAACATCCAATGGATTTTCTCCCCCACCTTCTTCGTCAACTCCCTCATAATCAAAACACACCGATGGCATTTTGTAACTCTTCCATACTATCTGTAATTTCTGCGCCGTTTCTTCGTCCCATTTTCCAGATAAAAGTGAAATACTCTGACAAATAATGGATTGGTTCTTTCTTAACTCTGCAGCAAGCGAAGTTCCACCGGACACAGAGGCACACATAGAAAGATTTTGCTCTGCTTCTTCTGCAGTCTTCTCACAAACATCGGATAATTTCTGGAATATTTTTACATATTCTCTCCGTTTGGTCTCCTTTTCCAATATCTGTTTCAACATTTCCTCGATGGAAATTACCTGATCTTTCATTTGTTTCCAGATATTGGAATCTGTAATATGGAACGTCTGTGCTTTCTTTTCTCCATGAAAAAACATCTTTGCAAACACTTTATTGGAACTTGTTTTTCCACCTTTTACACAGACTCCATCCACATTTTTCATCCATTCGATAAGATTTCGTCCATCCTCTGCTTCTTCTGTTCTGTTCTGCTGCCGTCTTTTCTAATTCCTCAGATTCTTCCTGCATCGAATCCAATGCCTCTTTTTGTTCCTTCACATTTTTAAGCATTTGGGATACCCCTTCCCGTTTCATATATTCACAAATCTGATTGAGCATCGCCTGGCCACCATCCTCTGTAACATACGTCTTGTCCGTAACAGAAACTTCTTCCAAAGTTCCATCAAACATATCTGTTACAGAAACCGGGTTATTCTTTTCCAGATTTTTGTTTATATAAAATTGTATGGTATCTTCATAAGACCTTCCCGCATCTTCCAAAAAGAAGAGATGATATTCGCGATACATCGGCTCGCTGTATTCTGCCTGCAGACTTTCTGTCCCGATACGAAGCAGACGCTGTGCCTGATCTTCAGCCACGCTTCCTCGAGCAAGTTCTATCATCCCACATCCAAGCGCGATGATCACAAGGAATATAAATGTCAGAAAAACCGTTATACTTCCTTCTTTCCGCTGTCTCATTTCAATATATCCTTTGTATCTTTGTCAAACGATTTCCAGGCACTTTCAAGAACCCCTTCAACCTTCGTCTTAAAGATAAGAACCAGCGCAATCAAGATTACCAGAATCAGTATCAATTCCACGATTCCGATTCCATCTTCTTCTTTGATAAATTGTGTTACGTATTTCATGTTATCCCTCATTTCTTTTTTAAGTATTTTGTAACTATTTGGATCACTGTGCAAAATAGTTACCGTATTTTGTTACATCGCCATAAAGGCCGGCATAATAATGATACTAATTACAATGCCAAACATGAGCATCATAGGAAGCAGTAATTTTGTTCCTGCTGTCTCTCCTAACTGTCTGCTCCATTCTTTGCGTTTTTCAAACGCATCTGCCGCCTCAGCTTCCAATAATGCGATAAATCCTTCTGTCCCTTTCTTCATATTTTGGTTAATAATAGAGGCATATCGCAGGTAAGAAAGCTGCCGGCATCTTTTTCCGAAATGTTCTATGGATGCTGCTTCGGACGCACCATTTGTCATTTCCTGATAGGCCGTTAAGACCTCTTCATATACATAACGGCGTTCACCCCCTTTCTGCAAGCGATATTGATACTCTTCTCCCAGTCTTTCAAAACATCCGCGGACCGTTAAGCCTGCGTTAAACAATAACATCGTTTTATTGACAAACTCGGGATAATCGAGTTTCAACTGCATTTGTCTGTCTTCCAGATTTTTCCTTTCTTCTTTTTCCATAAAACAGGAAAAAAAAGAATTGCAAGAACAGATAAAAGATAATATGGTGGCTTTTTTTTCTGCTCCACTTCGCTGTAGTGAACCTCGTAACCGCCTACCTTCATTGGTAATGCAATTTCCTTTTGCGTTTTCTGTTCCTCGATTTTTTTCGAGCAGCACATTCTTAATTTGATTGATCGCACGCTCACCCTCCGGAAGAACACTCCCATTTATAGTAAGCGGAAATGTGTATTCTTTTTCCCAATTTCTCCATTTTGCCTGTGCAGCCACATTTGTCTGTACACCCTCATCGGGAATTTTTGCAAAATTTAAGGTCCCATCTGCATTGATATAATCTTCTGGAAGGATCCATGAGAATTCAATCCCGGTTTCCGGTACATTGGAGACAAAATTTAACGGTGCGCTTACCATTTCCAAAGAGGCATTTTGCCCCTTTAACTGTTCATTCAGGTAAGCCAGACATTTTTCATCCAGTTTTGAAAATTCTTCCCTGCTGAACTCTCTGTCTTCCAACGATATCGACATCGTTTCCTGCTTTTTTTTCTCCATCCACCTGTGTCGACAGATTAAAAGTAATGTCCTTTCCTTCGCCTTCTCTGAAGATCACATTTCCATTTTGTATCGCCTTTTCCGGCGGAGAAGTCCTCCCTTCCATGTAGCATAAGAATAAAAATGCAATCAGAAGAAGAACAGCGATCCCAATTCTTTTACACCATATTTTCTGAATCTGTTCCTCTTGTTCCTGCCTGCGGTATAACACAGAAACCATTCCCTCTGTACTCGGAAATACTTTTGTCAGCTTCCAGAAAGCCGACTCTAATTTACATTTTTTACTGCTTTCCAAATAAGTTCTTCTCTGTCTTTCATCCAATCTGCCCCTTTCTATACCGATATATCTGTAATTTTGTAGCTCCACCAAAAGGCACCTGCATAAACCATAAGTGACACCGTCATAATCAATATCCCGGCTAGATTTCCATACAAAGGGATCCAAAATCCCGGTGAAAAGACACGCAGATATACAATGATTCCAAAAGGAATTACATTCATGCACCTCGCCTCCATCTTCTTTCCGGCGATAACGGTTTCAATTTCCCGCTTTGTTTCTATCTTTTCGCTGATATTGTCTGCGGTACGTTTCATAATCTTGACAAGATTTCCCCTGTCTTTTTCGCCGTCATCAGAATCTCACTAAACATCCGAATATCCTCTATCCGCTCCGTTCGCCCAGTTCCAGCATCAGTTTTTCGACCGGGACATGAAGTCCTGCCTGCGTCGTCAGATACTCAAATTCCCTTATGATAAGATCTTCCTTCTGATACATTAACATCAGATCTTTCTGCGCTTCATATACAGAATTTTCCAACGAATATCCCGCTGACAATGCCGAGATCATGCTCTCCATCGCATCCTTAAACTGCAAAAGTAATGTCTCCTGCTGCCGCCTTAATAAAACCCTGCTGTAATATTTAAGATAAACCATTCCGCCAAGTCCACCCAAAGCGATTACCGCCGGAATCCGGTTAAAAACAGCATTCCAATGATTGCGCCAAGGACAATTCCCACTACTCCATAACGGATTTTCTCCTGACGTGAATAGGTATAGGCTGTATATGAGATCAACTTAAATTCACCCCCGCTCTCCTGCATTTATCCATCGAGCAGAGAACATGACCGGTCCGCTCTAACGTTCCCAGAATCCTTCCCTCTTCTTCCCCAACTCACAAAAGGTGAAAATTGGGAATACTTCAATCTCGCCTTCCACTACATTTCCAATCTCACAGATCTCCAGAACTTTTCTGGAACGGTCGCGCAGTCTTCCGAGATGAACGATAATATCTATCGCCGAAGAAATCTGCTGCCGGATTGCAGGCAGCGGAATGTCCATCCCCATCAGCACAAGAGTTTCCAATCGATTTAACATATCTTTGGGACTATTTGCGTGGCCTGTAGACAAACTTCCGTCGTGCCCTGTGTTCATCGCCGTAAGCATGTCAATCGCCGTCGCATCGCGGATCTCCCCGACCACTATTCTGTCCGGTCGCATACGCAAAGCACTTCGGATCAGGTCACGGATTGTCACTTGATTCTTTCCTTCCACATTAGCATTTCTCGACTCCATTCTTACAATGTTTTCAATATTTTGTATTTGGAGTTCCGCCGAATCCTCAATCGTAATAATTCGTTCGGAAACCGGAATGTAGTTCGACAATATATTTAAAAAGTGGTTTTTCCGCTCCGGTTCCTCCGGAAATAAAAATATTATATTTTGCTTCCACAAGTCCCTTCAGATATCTGTCTGCTTCCGGTGTGATTGCCCCCATCGCTACCAGTTTCTCCATCGTAAGCGGCTCTTTGGGAAACTTTCGTATCGTGATAACCGGCCCTTCGAGAACGATTGGCGGCATCACAATATTCACACGCGATCCATCAGCCAGCCGCACATCCAGTATCGGAACCGACTCATTGACGATGCGGTTTCCTTCCGATGCAATCTGCTGAGCAATATCCTCCAGTCGCTCCACCGACTCAAATGTTAAACCGGTCTCGTATAACTGCCCTTCCTTCTCCACAAAAATGTGATCCGGTCCATTGATCATAATCTCCGTAATTTCGTCAGTTTCAATCAGTTCCTGCAGCACATCCAGCTTTCGCATTGAATTAAAAATTTCGCGGCGCATCTTCTTTCGATCGCCAAAACGCATGTACTGCTCCTGTCCGATTTCTGTGATCACCCGGTCAATCGCATCTGCAAGATACTTCTCATCGACATCTACGCCGGTAGGCACTTGCTGCAATACCCTTTCACGAATTTTTTCTTTTATTCTGTCCATCGTTTTCACCTCCCAGTAAATAATCCTTCATTTCGTTTACATTTTTTTACCCTTGGAAACGTCACCTCGCAAAACGAAATCTTGTCCCAAACAGCCTCCTTTTTTTTTTCTGCAATGCAGTATTCCCGCAAAACATGTCTTCGAATTGCCGCTAAAAATCCATCCTCCAGCGGCATTAAAATTTCATCTGCCTGATCAAGAAGATGAAAGGTATATTCAAAAAATTGCCCAACTTCCACAATCACCCGGTCAAACAAGGATTGTTTCCGCAGTCCATCCATCATGCTTTCAATCTCCTGAAGACTAAAATCCAGTAGATCTTTATAATGCGCCACCGGCGCAAGGATAGATATTTTTCCATAAGAATACGCAAGCGACTGAAGCGATTCTTCCGCTTTCCCATTTTCCGCGGCAAGAATCCATTCTGCCAGTCCCTGATGAAAAATGGATGGCGTTTCCTTTAGCTCTTCCGGAAAAAATACCGGGACACCACACATACTGATATAAAGCACTTTCAAATATTTCGAGCATTCCAATGCCTCCTGCAGGGCAAGTCTGGTTTTTTCTTCTCCTCCTTCCGGCGAAAAAATGCAGCAGATCCGCCCCTTTTTCCTCCTTTTTCCTTCTATTTCCTGTTCCATTTTTGTAATCTCACAGAAATTCTGCCAGATTCTCTCTCTTTTTTGGTACATAAATATTTCATTTTCCTTATCTGTCACCGGCTGACTCGAAAGATATATTCCTTCCCTGCTAAATTCTTCCAAAAATTGTCTGTCGTCAGAAATCACAATGGCTGCTTCGGAAATTTCCATTGGTTCCTGTCTCTCGGATATCATCTTAATTTCCACTTGTTTTGGGAGTTTTTGCCGAAAATACGTGACAAACTGTGTCGCGTATTCGGAATCCCTTAGATAAATATAACAAATTTTATACATGTTCCACCTTTCCCTATGAAGTGATACAGAGACAAATGCAGTACCCAAACAAAATGCAGACGGAAAAAGGTATTACTGCCTCTTTCTCCCAATTCGCCGATGCATAATAAGGAATCAGCCTTTTTTCTCTGTAAACCTGTTTTATGTAACTTGAAAAATATAGGAATCTGCGAAATAAATTCCGCTTCCTGAGAATCTTGAGTGTAGAAAATAAAGCACCGGCCAGCAGTGCATAAAACACTACACGGGCACTAAAAACTAAACTATAATAACTACTAATAATGGAAATTAATTTGATATCTGCAGCTCCGAGCATCCGAAGCAAATAAAAGAAACTACAGACGATAAGAGGAATGATACAGCCTACTGAAAAATATATCACCCCGTGAAACAGCCCATACACCATAAAATTATGGTATAAACTTAGGCCAAGTCCCATAATAATTATTATATGGGGAACTCGATAGCAATATAGATCACAGATTGCAGCCGGCAACAACACAAGGAAAATCATCACTTGATTTTCGATGTTGGCACCCCTCGATTTGTTGTGATTCATATACTAGCACGAAGTATCGATTTCTGTCAACAACTTTTTTTAAAAACTTGCATTTTTTTTCGAGAATGGTTATACTCCTACTATAAAATTTATTTGATAAGCGCGTAAATACGCGGGAAATGAGGAAATTATGAGAAGAAAAAAGATTCCCTTTATCAAGCGAAGCAGGAGTTGCTCCGCGAAATAGAAGAGGTAAAAACATCGCTAGCCATCGCCCACTCCAATTTTGACAATGTTAATGACCCGGATTTGGTCGATAGCTGCATCTATGAAATGACTGCCATTCAGTATAAATACAAATACCTGCTGCGCCGCATGCGTCAATTTGAAGGAGAGAGCACACCGATGCGTTCCATCAGATAACGTGCATTCGTTGTCTTACATTGGCCGAATCGGATTTTATGATCAAATACGATCAGATCTCCGTCGTAATTTTCTGTAAAATGATAATTGCTCACTTTCTTTTCCGGCACTTCACACAGTTCAAAGTCATGTGTTGTAATAAACGTGATACAACTTTTTTCTGCCAATTTGTGCACAACAGCTTTGGCACCAAAAAGTCTGTCATTGTAATTTGTTCCTTAAAAATTTCATCGATAAATACGATGAAAGGAACCTCATTTTCCGCTGTATTTTCGGCATAATCCAGCACTTTTTTTATCCTTAGAAGTTCTCCGTAAAACGTAGAGATTCCTCGGCTAATATCATCCTGTACACCGATTGATGTAAATATTCGCATAAACGGTGCACAAAACTTTTCCGCATTTACATAAGCTCCCGCATACATCAAAACAAGATTTACTCCAATCATCCGCATAAAAGAAGACTTTCCGCTCATATTCGAACCGGTTATAATAACAATTTCTTCTCCGCAGGAAAAATCATTGGCGATACATTCTGACTCCGTAAGTAACGGATGTTTCATATTTTTGCTGAAAATGAAATCTCTTTTATTTTTTCGGCATACATACCGTATCTTTCACCCAGGCAACCCCTGCGAGTGCTATAAATAATTCTATTTTTTCGATGCTTTCCATTGTGTCATATAGGATAGCACTTCCTTCTTTCATTGTATTTCGATATAAAAAAAACAAGCAATGGATTTAAAATAAATACAACATTAAATAATACATTTGAAAACATATTTTCTTTTTGCATAATAAAGCGATGCAATCTTACTGATTCTGTGCATTGTCATTTTTCCAAGGCGTATTTTTTCCTGATACTGACACACCACATCTTCCTTAAATTGTTCTTCCGAAACAAAAGAAATTAACCTCTCCATTTTTCCAAATGCACGGATACATTTTTCTATTTCTTCGTATTCAGCCCCATGAAAATAGGAGAATATGCAAAGGTTGCAGAGACATATTAAGAGCATAATTCCTGCTGTCCCAAACGATATCATTTCACTCAATCCAAGCACAAGACTAACAAGCATGGCAAGTGCAAACACGCTTCCCATGATAATAGAAATCCATTCCGGCTTTTTTGCATTCCGACGGGTACAATTTCTTTTCTTCCAGATCAAGTTTGTGGATATTCCGTATTTCCGATAAGATTGCCTGAAATTTTATGCCAAATAAGGGATGCTCAGTCATTTCCTTTACGGCGCGCTGCGTCTGCTTCCACGAAGTTTCATCAAACTCTGTTTTCGTAAGCTGTTTCATGAGTTTGCGCTTTCCGCTTTTTGTGTACGCGATATTTAACCATTGAAACAAGGAATGACTTCCAAGTATATTTAAGTCCATAAGATCTTTATTTTCTTCTGTGATAAATGAGCTGCCATCGTCTGTAAAACTCTGCCAGTCATCATTTCGTCTGCTTTCGTATTTCTCTATGATCTGCAACTGTTTTTCTTCTGTTTCACATTTTTCTAACAACCTAGAATGAACTGCCAGTAAGATGATAAAACAAACTGTCACAAGAATTGCCAAAAAATAGCAAAGTAATTTTATGGGTTCAAATACAGCTCCCAAGATGAAACCAAAAACAGCCGCAGCGAATACGATCAGTTTCGTATTCGACATACGGTCGGACTGTTTTTTATTTTTGATATATTCACTTTGTATCTGCTGTTTTAATTCCATCATTTTTTCCACATAATAATTTCTCCAATTCCCCTAAAAGCTGTTCCTGCGATTCTACACGAATCGCGTGAATCCCGAGTTTTTCCGCGCCTTCTACATTTTGTTTGCGATCATCAAAAAACAGACACTGGTCTGCTTTTTAAATTGTATTTATCAAGTAAATACAGATAAATTTTTGAATTTGGTTTGATCTCATGAATCTGATAAGAAACCACTTTTCCATCAATGTCATTCAAAAAAGAGGCTCCTTTTGTGTGTTTCGTAAGTAAATCCTCCGAATAATTTGATAGTAGATAAATACCATATCCTGCTTTTTTTCAATTCATGTACTTTTTCCCATACTTCCGGACGCTTTACATGCATATATTCTCCATGCGTCAAAAACCACCGGATTTCTTTTGCATATTCCGGATATTTTTTCTCGTATCTGCAAATTGTTTCTTCCAATGGGTTTCCAAGATCCAGACCACTCCAGAGCGGATCGTCAAACATCGACTTTCCAATCTGCACTGCGCGTTCTTCGGTCATTCCGTAATCCTGAACCAGCATATCTTTCCAGCGGTATTCTAAAAGCACATCGCCTACATCAAAAATAATATTCTTCATCGTATTTCCTCCTAGTCTACTACCCATCTTAACACATATTTCCCACGTCGTCCATATAAAGTCTGCCATTTACAGTTTCTAAGTAATTCTACCGCTTATTTTAGTTGAATTATAATCTTTCCTATGTTATACTACTTATATAAGGTTTAATAAATACAGTTTATGAGGAATATGTTGCAGTATATCGTCCGCTGATGGAACCGTATTTTGCCAGATTTGGCGGAAATCTCAATGATTTGATCAAAAATTCAGCGTCTGAAAAAATTTCTCGAAGAACAAAAATCAGGGTGGGAGAAATCATAATAAGAAGAGGGCAATTGAAATGGAACAATTCAAAAAACTATTTCAAGCAACAGAGAGGACCGTGGGAACACCATGTAAAAAAATCGTTGCATTTACAATTCCGATGTTACTTGAAATATTGCACAACAGTTGTATAACACTGTAGATAGCATTGTAGTAGGAAAATATGTAGGCGACAATGCCTTGGCGGCTGTAGGAAGTGCGGGACCGATTATGAATCTGCTTCTGGTTCTGTTTATCGGTATCAGTATGGGGGCAAGTATTATGGTGGCACAGTATTTTGGTGCAAAACAAAGAGAAGATCTCTCCTATACTATTGGAAACTGTATTTTACTGACAGTAATTTCCAGCATATTTATTATGTTTTTGGCGCTGGTTGTTGTACGTCCGCTATTGGAACTTTTGCAAACTCCGTACACCATCATTGACTGGTGTACTTCGTATCTGAAAATTATGTTTTTAGGTATTGCAGGATGTGCTTTTTATAATATTTTAAGTGGGGTATTAAGAGGATTGGGGATGCCTTTTCTGCTTTAGTATATCTTCTGGTATCGACAGTTATCAACATTATATTAGATCTGCTTTTTGTGGCAAAATTCGGAATGGGTGTCAATGGTGTAGCACTGGCAACCGTTATTGCACAGGCAGTTTCTGCAATATTGTGTTTGATTCGTTTATCAAAAATGAAAGACTTATTTGATTTGAATAGAAAATACTTAAAATGGAATGGAAAATACGGAAAAATATCATTCGTCTTGGTGTACCGTCCGGTCTTACTCAGGCAATATTTTCCATGGCAATGATTATTGTACAATCTCTTACAAATAGTTTTGGTGAAATGTTTATCGCCGCAAATGTAATTGTAATGCGTGTAGATGGATTTGCTATGCTTCCAAATTTTCCTTTGGAACAGCAATGACCACCTATTCCGGTCAAAACATAGGAGCGGCAAAAACGATCGTGTTACAAAAGGTGCAAAACAGGGAACACTTATTGCTGTACTGACAACAACTTTTATAACCAGTTTAATTCTAATTTTTGGAAGGCAATTAATGGGAATTTTCACCGCAACAACTGAACTTGTTGATTTAAGCCGACGCATGATGGGTATTATCGCAGCAGGATATATCGCAATGGCCGTAACACAAAGTTTATCCGGAGTAATGCGTGGTGCAGGTGATACAATGACACCGATGTGGATTTCCTTGTTTACTACAATAGTAGTCCGTGTTCCGGTTGCTTATGGTATCGCTCATTTTACCAAAAGTGCAACGTTCCCAAATGGACGCCAAGAATGTGTCTTCATTTCCTTTTGTGTTCTTGGTTAATCGGAGCCATAATGACAACCATTTTCTACTTAAGAGGAAAATGGAAAAACAAGGCATTGAGGTAATATTGGTATTATCTATTTTTTAATCTCTATACTCTGTTAAACTGACCACATTAGATGTCTCAAACTGTCCTTCGTTGACAAATTTATCATGTGATAATACCGTAAGCGTAACCGGTTACACGAGTTCATCAGAACAGAATTAATAAATATTTTCTCTCTATTCGATTGAAAGCAAATCCCCGGATTCTATCTTATGGTAGACTCCGGGGATTTGTTATTCTTTCAATTTTCCTGTTTTTTCTCAAAAGTGAAAATTTCGGAAAAATTTTTGGCAACTAACTCGGTATAATTCTACTTGTAAGAAATAGAAAGCGTACGATAACCGGAGTAGACAAAAATTTAAACTAAACGGAGGTTTTTAAATGAAAAAACAAATTGTACTGGCAACGACCTTTGCCCTGGTTCTTAGTTCTTTGTACTGCCCGGAGTCTCAGGCAGCGGCGAAACCAAAATTGTCAAAAACCAAATTAACTTTAACGGTCGGAAAGACAGCCAAGCTCAAAGTTAAAAATTACAAAGGCACTGTAAAATGGTCTTCCAACAAGAAAAAGGTAGCAGCCGTCAGCAAAAAAGGTGTCGTAACCGCTAAGAAAAAAGGAACTGCTGTTATCACGGCTAAAGCCGGAAAGAAAAAGCTGAAATGCAAAGTGACCGTAAAAGTGGCAGCAAACAAAAATACGCAAACACCGGAGCCGGTAACGACAGCGTCTGCTGCTCCTGTAGTTACACAAAATCCGATAGTCACTCAAAACCCGACAATTACTCAAAATCCGACGAAAACGGATGTATCTACATCATCCGCGAAGCCATCGCCAACACCTGCTGCACCGGAGACTGCTTTGCCTACAAAGACTCAATAAAAAAAGATCCTGTACAGGAACAGGCTTTGACAGAAATGATAGAAAAGCTCAATGCAAATGGAGCAACTGTGTCAACAGACTTGAATAATAAAAAAACTTATACTTGGTCTAATGAGGGAAAACTTATGGGTATAAACTGGTACAATTGTAACATTTCTGGTGAATTGGATTTTTCTGCTTTTGAAACATTGACAGTTTTAAATTGCAGTGCCAATAATATAAGCAACTTGAATGTGACAAACTGTTCTTCTCTGACAACGTTATACTGTGACACTACTTCGCTTAACTCATTAGATGTCTCTAATTGTTCTTCGTTAACAAAATTAGATTGTTACTATACATTGAAGCTAAACTCCTTAAATGTCTCTAACTGTTCTTTATTGACAGAATTAAATTGCAACATGAATAAACTTATCTCATTAGATCTTTCTAACTGTTCTTCGTTGACAAAGTTAGATTGTAGTGGTAATAATCTGAGCTCATTAGATGTCTCTAACTGTCCTTTGTTGACTGATTTACTCTGTGACAGTAATAATCTATATGACAATAATAATCTAAGTTCATTAAATGTCTCTAACTGTTCTTCGTTAACAAAGTTAGATTGTAGTGATAATAATCTGAGCTCATTAGATGTTACTGACTGTTCTTCGTTGACATATTTAAATTGTCGCGCTAACAATCTAAACTCATTAGATATTTCGAACTGTCCTTTGTTGACAACCTTATACTGTCACGAAAATAACCTAAGTTTATTGGATGTTTCTAACTGTCCTTTGTTAACTGATTTATCCTGCCACGATAACAATCTAAACTCATTAGATATTTCGAAATGCCCTTTGTTGGCTGATTTATCCTGTGGCAGTAATAATCTAAGCTCATGAAATCTTTCTAACTGTTCTTCGTTGATTAAGTTACATTGTAACAATAATAAGCTGAGCACATTAGATGTTTCTAGTTGCTCTTCATTGACAGAGTTAGAATGTGTTAGTAATAACCTAAGTTCATTGGATGTTTCTAACTGTTCTTCATTAACTGAGTTAGATTGTGAAGATAATAAGCTTATCTTTCTTGATGTCTCTAACTGTCCTTTGTTGGCGCACTTATCTTGCGACCCTGATGTATTAGTTAACCGAGACAAAGATTAATTTCAGTAAGCTTAATTATATATTTGCAAGAAATTTCCTTGTAATTGTTTGTCATTAATAGATATATATATTTAGTTACAGGAGGATTGATTTTTATGTACGTTAACATTACAGGAAGCAAAAACAATAAAGATGTTTATATTATATCAGTCATACAGAAAAGCAAACGGAAAACCTTCTTCCCGCATTTACAGAAAACTGGGAAAATACAATGATCTACTTGAGCAGTTTTCCGGTGATTCCGACAAACTGATGGCATGGGCAAAAGAAGAAGCCGCCAAAGACACTGCCGAATACAACGCAAAAAAAGAAAAGGTCTCCATCGATTTTTCGCAGACCTACCGCATTCCGCTCGATGAAGAAAGATCCTTTCATGCCGGCTACCTTTTTCTGCAGCAATTATGCAGCGAATTACGACTGGACAACATCTGCCGAAACATCCGGAATCACAGGAAGATCACCTACGATCTTCACGCTGTTCTCACAGACCTTATATACGCGAGAATCCTTTCTCCCTCCAGCAAACTGAGCAGTTATGCCTACTGCCAGACACGTCTGGAGCCGCCAAAATATTCCCTGCACAATGTATACCGTGCACTTTCTGTTTTAGCAGAGGAATCGGATTTTATCCAGGAAGAACTTTACCGTAATTCCAACTTTGTTCATCCGAGAAATACACGTGTTTTATACTACGACTGTACGAATTATTATTTTGAGATTGAAGAAGAAAATGGAAGCAAAAAATATGGAAAAAGTAAAGAACACAGACCAAATCCGCTTGTCACCATGGGACTTTTCATGGATGCGGACGGAATCCTCTCGCCTTCGATCTTTTTCCGGGAAATCAGAACGAACAGGTCACTCTCAAACCGCTGGAAACAAAAGTGATCCGCGACTTTGAATGCAGCGACTTTATCTTTTGCTCCGATGCCGGCTTGGGAAGCAAAAACAATCGTTTCTTTAACAGTTTTGGAAACCGTTCTTACGTGATCACCTATTCATGAAAAAAAAAGATGAAAAAGAGAAGAACGTGACATTGCGATGAAACCGACGCAGTTCCGCATTCCGGGCTCCAATAAAATGATCGATCTGCGAACACTGGATGAAACCGATGAGACTGTATTCAATACGATATATTATAAAGAGGTTCCCCTTGTTACGGGAGATATGGACGAGACAGTCATTGTCACCTATTCTCCGAAATAAAAAAATATCAGCAGAAAATACGCAGCCGCCAGATTGAACGTGCACAAAAAATGCTTCAAAATACAGGCAGTATACGGCGCGGAAAAACACAGAACGACCCTGCCCGTTTTATTCATAAAACATCCGTTACCGACGACGGAGAAATAGCCGAAAAAAATGTGTATGAATTAGACGAAGAACGGATCCGGGAAGAAGCTGCGTATGACGGTTTTTATGCTGTTGTCACAAATCTGGAAGGGGATGTCCGCGAGATCATCAACATCAACAAACGCCGCTGGGAGATTGAAGAAAACTTCCGTATCATGAAAACGGAATTTGAAGCAAGACCTGTTTATGTACAGCGTGATGACCGCATAAAAGCGCATTTTTTAACCTGTTATATCAGCCTGTTGGTTTACCGTCTTTTGGAGAAAAAACTGGGAGAAGGATTTACCTGCAGCCAGATCTTAGAGACACTCCGCGGAATGAACATGACGCTTTTAAGCAAAAACAGCGGTTATATCCCTTCGTATAAACGCACTCTGTTAACAGATGCTCTGCACGATGTTTTCGGCTTTCGGACGGATTATGAATTTATTTCAAAATCATCCATGCGGAACATCATAAAAGAAACAAAATCGAAAAAATGCACAAAAGCAAAAATATAGTACATATCGGGCTCAAATGCGTTGCATTGAGTAATTGCGGGGGCAGGATTTGAACCTACGACCTTCGGGTTATGAGCCCGACGAGCTGCCTGACTGCTCTACCCCGCGACAAAAATTAATAACATTTTATCAATCGTATGGTAATACCAACCACACCAGGTATAATGTTAACGGAATGAATTCCGTAGTGGGCGGAGAAGGATTCGAACCTTCGAAAGCGT